>Ga0315338_1000042_pt1 | contig 697193 bp, 523 predicted proteins | sample ASW8metaG_FD_204518 | JGI IMG/M metagenome (GOLD analysis project Ga0315338, IMG submission 204518) | Ammonia-oxidizing marine archaeal communities from Monterey Bay, California, United States - ASW #8 | ecosystem: Environmental > Aquatic > Marine > Coastal | place: USA: California | collected... | reverse complement strand
GACTACCCGGAGCCTTGGGGCGCCGCTTCTTCTTCTTCGATTGCATGTAGCTCTATAGCGCACAAGCACACCGAAGTCACTCGCCATTTAGCGAATAACTACCATCAGAGGCATCTATTCGGCAAATTGCAAATAACGGCGGACATTTCCCCACTGCCCACCGATGGCCCTCTCTCACCCAGTGGGCTCCCTAGCCCCGCCTTGCCCCGTCACCGCCAGCGTCGGGTTACGGCCCTTTGGGCCCCGACGCTGGCGGTGACGGGGCAAGGCGGGGCGCCCCCCGTTTTGCTCCAGAGCCCGAAGCCGAGGGGACGCAGAACCACCACCCGAATCCGAGGAACGCCAGACCCGGAACCCAAGGCAAACCATCCCCCAACCCCAACCCCAACCCCCAACAACCCAACCACCGCCCCCCGTCCCGTCAGTCCTCCAACGCCCCCGACTCCGCCAGCGCGTTCAACACCCGCTCACGCCACTCCGGCCTGCAGATCACCAGCTCGTGATTCTTCGGGTCCGGGCGGTTGTACCTGTGCTCGTCTCCGCGAAGCTTGCAAACATGCCAGCCGAGTGCTCGAGCGATGATCTCCGGCGCGCAGGTATCCCACTCCTTGAGGCCGACCTTGTGCACGTAGATGTCGGCTTCGCCGCTGAGGAGCATGCAGACCTTGTTGCCGACGCTGCCGGCGGGTTTCATCTCGCCTTGCACGAGGCTTCCAAAGCGCTCGACCCACGGGGGAGTATGGCTGCGGCTGGCCGCGATGCGGGGCGGTGACGGTGACTGCGAGCTACCCTGCAATAGCTCGACTGAACCCTCCGAGCCGTATTCGATGCGGCCCTCGAGTGCGACTCCCCAGAGGACGCGGTCTTGCGCAGGCAGCGCGACGGCACCCAGGGCGCAGGCGCCGTCCAGAGTGAGGCCCACGTGGACGGCCCAGTCGTGGCGCAGCTGGCTGTATTCACGGGTTCCGTCGAGGGGGTCGACGATCCAGGTGCGCGACTTTTCGAGCCGCTCCGGGGAGTCTGCGGTCTCCTCGGACAGGATGCCGTCGTCGGGATAGCGGCCCTGGATCAGGCCCTGCAGATAGCCGTCGCAGGCATTGTCTCCGACGTCGGCGAGCATCTTGCCCTCCCACCTCTCTGCTGCAATCAGGTCCAGGGCGCGCTTGCCCGCGGAACGCGCGGCATGGATGGCGAAGCGCAGGTCGCGCTCGATTTCTTCATCGGTGATCTGCATGCATGGATTTGGACATAAGTCCCGGACATGTCAAGCCGCGAGAGTCCGGAAGCGGCGTGTCGGCCATTGGGCGGGTCAATCCTTGCCGAGCTCGCGGCGGGCCAGTTGCAAGCCGCGCTCAGCTTCCGAGAGCCAGTCCGTGTCGGGCGGGGCGAACTCGAGGGCTGCTTCGAAGGCCCGCTGGGCGGCGGCCATGTGGCCCGTCGCGAGTTCGATGGCTCCCAGGTTGAAGTGAGCGTCGGCAAAGGTCGGGCGCACTGCCAGGGTGCGTCCGAAAAGGGCCCGGGCCGCGCCCTCGTTCCTCTCGGTCTCCCACAGCAGGATGCCCAGATGGAAGGTCGCGTCGGGATCGTCGGAACGAGCGGTTAGCGCGCCCTCGAGCTCGCGGCGAGCCTCTTCGTCACGGCCCAGCCCGCGCAGGGCCAGGGCCAGGGCGATGCGGGTCTTGGGGCTTGCGTCGGTCTGGAGCGCGGAGCGCAGGACCTCTTCCGCCTGGTGGAAATCGCCGCGCTCGTAGAGGGCCAATCCCCGATGGCGCTCGCCCAGGCCTGCGGCAGGGATATCGGGCTCCGCCCGGAATGCCAGGATACCGGTCAGGAGGAAAACACCCGCCAGAGCCCAGGAACGCCAGGCGCGTGATGAGCAATGATTCAGGGCTCGGTCGAGAGAGACCGAGGCGAGGACTATTGCGACCGGCATGATCGGGATTCGGTAGCGCGCGGTGACAAAGAACAGGATCACGCTCAGGGAGTAGGAGCCGAATAGCACGAAGGCATAGGCGAGCCCGCGCGGGAGCCCATTCGAACCCTTGATCAAAGGCGCGAGCAGGGCCAGAAGCAAGATCCAGCGCGCGTCGAGCGGAAAGCGCAGGGGCCAGGCCCGGCTGCGTTGCCAGTCGAAGCTGGCGCCGAGCTGGGGGATCTCCATGGGATGGAAGAAGAGCCAGGCCTTGTGGGTGAGTGCGCCGACCCATGCCATCGGCGCCCGGGTGATGTCATCGCGGGCGCGGTCGAGGAAAAAACGGCTCGATTCGGTGTAGGTCAGGGGGCCGCCGACAGCGCGCTCCGCGATCTGCTTGCCGACCGGATCCCACAGGACGTCGTAGCCCGCCGGGGCGCGAAAGGTCCCGTCAGCCTGGGCCTGGTTGCCGACCCAGAAGTTGAAACCGCCGCCGGCTGTGATCAGGAAGGACTCGCCCGCCGAGCGGTTCTGGGTGCTGTAGGGGGCGATCGCGACCAGGGATCCCAGGATGAGGGCGATGGCGCACCGGGCGCCGGCACGGTGAAAAGGGCGCCGTAGCATCAGCGCGATCGCAATCGATGCACTGACGAGTAGCACCGTCGGGCGCAGGGCCGCCGCTGCCCCCAGGAGCAGGCCGGCGGCGAGACTCCAGGCGCTCGGGCGTGCGGCGGTCTCGCCGCGAAGAAGGAGCACGAGGGCCGCGGTGAGCAAGAATCCAGAGAGGCTGGCGACCAGGACCGCGCCGTCGAAGTGGATCCCTGGCGCGTAGACGGCTGCCAGGATCCCGGCCATCCAGGCCGCACGGCGGCTGGCGATCCTGCCTGCAGCAATGGCGACGAGTGCGCAGGTGAATGCCCCGACACAGGCCTGGACCAGGCGGACATCGAGAGCCGGGTTCGTGGCCGGTGCCTCGGACATCGAGGGAAAGAGCGCCAGGAACATGGCGTAGAGGGGGGAGAGCAGGTACGGAGCCTGGCCCAGCAGCGGCGCATGTCCGGATCGGATTGCACCTGCGGACTCCGCGTAGATGCGGCTGTCCAGGTAGAGGCCACCAAAGGCGTCGGCCTGGGTGGCAATGGCCAGATAGAGTCCGCGCACCAGCCAGGCCAGCAGGAACACGGAAATGGCCGCACGCACTCCGAAGCGGGCGTCAGGCTCGGAACTGGTCCGTGTGCTATTCACACGCGCGGGCCCCGCTCAGCGCGGCTCTTTTTCGACCGGGCCCGTCCACCCGGAAAAGCCAGTCTCGAGGTTGTACAGGTCGTCGAAGCCGTTGCGGCTCAGGTGTTCGCAAGCATCCGCCGAGCGCGCTCCCGCCGCGCAATAGACCAGGACCTTGCGCGAGGTGGGGATCTCGGTGATCCGCTCCTCGAGCTCGTCCACTGGAATCGTCCGTGCTCCCGGCAGCTTGCCCCCGCTCTCGATCTCGTGGTAGGTGCGCACGTCGACCACAACCAGGTCCTTTTCGTCCCGGAGCATGCGCTGCGCGTCGCTGTCGCTCAGGTCGCGCCACAGGCGTCCGTCGAGGACCATTTCGCTCGTAACCAGGTCTCCGGCGATCCGTCGGGCCAGGAGCCGGCGCATGACCCCAACCTGGTGCTGCAGCTCCTCGTCAAGATTCCGGACGCCCCTGCGGAGGTCCCGGAAACCGCTGTCGAGGCTCGAGCAGGCGCCCTTTGCGGAAAGCAAGGCTGCCAGCCCGATCAGAACAGCGAAAAAAGCGAGTGCGAGCGCGCAATAGGCCATGGGGGAATCGTAGCTCGGAGTCTTCGCGGAGCGCGAGCCCAAAGGCCCCGATTCGACCTGGTGAGGTGATCCGGGTCGGCATCCCGGTTTGGGGCGGTGGTTTAGAAGGGGCCTGGGCCAGATCTGCCGGTGACGATCTGGCCCGAGGACAGTAGAATCGTCGCCCTGATTCCTAATATCCTCGGATCGAGCCCGGGGCCGCATCGGCAGATCAGCGTAGGTGTGGACTCCGACAGGCATCGATCCGACCCCTTGGGCCGGTTCCGTGGGGCACCCGCGCGGCTCGATAAACCTTCAGACAGACGGATTTCCGTCACCACCCTTGGAATCGGGACTTCCCGACATGACAACCACCGAGCAACCCGGGGCCGAGCTGCCGCTGCAACAACTGGAACGAGTCGTGATCCGCTTCGCTGGAGATTCCGGCGACGGCATGCAGATCACGGGCAACCAGTTCACGATGACGAGCGCATTGTTGGGGAACGACCTGGCGACCCTGCCAGACTTCCCGGCCGAGATTCGCGCACCCGCCGGAACACGACCCGGCGTCTCAGGTTTCCAGCTGCAATTCAGCTCGAGCGACATTCACACGCCCGGTGACTCACCCGACGTGCTGGTCGCCATGAACCCGGCGGCGTTGGCGGTCAACATCGAACACCTCAAGCCCGGTGGAATCGTTGTCGTCAACACCGGCAGCTTCAAGGACACCGACCTGAAGAAGGCCAAGGTCGACGTCAATCCGCTGGATGATGGCTCGCTCGATGGCTATCGCGTGATTACCGTCGATATCAACCAGCGCGTGCTCGATGCTCTCAAGGAATCGGAGCTTTCGAACAAGGACAAGCAGCGTTGCAAGAACTTCTACACGCTCGGCCTGATGTACTGGGTCTACAGCCGCCCGCTGAAGCCCACGATGGATTGGCTGGCCGAGAAGTTCGCCAAGAAGCCCGAGCTTGTCGACGCCAACCAAAAGGCGCTGCAGGCCGGCTACAACGCAGGCGATATCCACGAGCTCTTCCAGGGCCAGTACGAGGTCCCGCGCGTTCAGGACATGCCGCCGGGCACCTACCGCAACATCATGGGCAACCAGGCCCTGGCGATGGGGCTTGTGGCCGGTGCAGAGCTCTCCAAGCTTCAACTGGTGCTCGGTTCGTACCCTATCACGCCCGCGTCGACGATCCTCGAGGTGCTCGCAGGCTACAAGCATTACGGCGTTCAGACGATCCAGGCCGAGGACGAGATCGCGGCCATCTGCGCTGCAATCGGCGCCTCCTTCGCCGGTAGCCTGGGGATGACGGCCACTTCGGGTCCCGGGATGGCGCTCAAGGGCGAGGCCATGGGGCTCGCGATTTCGACGGAGCTGCCGCTCGTGATCGTCGATATTCAGCGCGCGGGCCCGTCGACGGGTATGCCGACCAAGGTCGAGCAATCCGACCTGCTGATGAGCATCTTCGGTCGCAATGGCGACGCGCCGATGCCGGTCATCGCAGCGTCCAATCCGTCACACGCCTTCTTCGCGGCCATCGAGGCCTGCCGCATCGCCGTTCAGTACATGACCCCGGTCATCCTGCTATCGGACAACTTCATCGCGAACGGGTCGGAGCCCTGGTGTCTGCCCGACATCGCAGATCTCAAGCCCTTCCCCACGGAATTCACCGAAAAGGGCGGGGACGGCTTCCAGAGCTATCAACGTGACGAGCGCGGCGCCAGGCCGTGGGTCAAGCCGGGCACGCCTGGCATGGAATTCCGCATCGGCGGTCTGGAGAAAAACACCGAAGGGAACATCAGCTACGATCCCGCGAATCACCAGCTAATGAGCGACGAACGTCACCAGAAGGTGATGAACGTGCGCGACTCCATTCCGACACCGGAGGTGCTGGGGGCGCAGACTGGCGATCTGCTGGTACTGGGCTGGGGCTCGACGGTGGGCATCATCACCCAGGCTTGTTTGACCCTGGCCGACGAGGACATCGATGTCGGACGCATCCACCTGGTACACGTCTGGCCCCTGCCGCACGGTCTCGACGAGATCTTTGCGCGCTACAAGGCCGTACTCGTGCCCGAGGTCAACGCGGGGCAGATGGCCCGTCTCTTGCGCAGCGAGTATCCGCAACACAACTTCATTTCCTTCCCCAAGCTGGAGGGGCAGCCGTTCCTGACCTCCGAAATCGTCGCGAAGGTCAAAGGCCTCGTGCAGTCGAACTGAGCGAATAAGAGACACTCTCATGGCGCAAGAAACAGCAACGCTCACCAAGAAGGACTTCAAGTCCGACCAGGAAGTTCGCTGGTGCCCCGGCTGCGGGGACTACGCGATTCTGAATGCAATCCAGGGCCTCATGGCCAAGATGGGGGCGCGACCCGAAAAGACCGTGTTCGTGAGTGGAATCGGGTGTTCGAGCCGTTTTCCCTACTACATGAACACCTACGGCTTCCACACGATCCACGGCCGTGCGCCGGGATTCGCGACGGGTATCAAGGTCGCCAACCCTGATCTCGACGTCTGGCTAGTGACAGGAGACGGCGACGGTTTCTCGATCGGTGGAAACCACATGGCGCACATCCTGCGCCGAAACGTCGACATCAACATCCTGCTCTTCAACAACGAGATCTACGGCCTGACGAAGGGCCAGTATTCGCCGACCTCACCCGTCGGGAAGCGCACGAAGTCGTCGCCGATGGGATCGGTCGATCGGCCCTTCAACCCGATCAGCTTCGCGATCGGTTGCGACAGCACCTTCTCGGCGCGCACGGTCGACAACGACCAGAAGCACATGGTCAAGACCTTCGAGGCCGCTGCCGCGCACCGCGGGACATCCTTTGTCGAGATCCTTCAGAACTGCGTGATCTTCAACAAGGATTTCTACAACGACACTGTCGCAAAGGGCGTGCGCGCCGATCAGACCATCGACCTGATACCGGGCGAGAAAATGATCTTCGGCAAGGAGAGCGACAAGGGGCTCGCGATCGAAGGTTGGGACATCAAGGTGGTCAGTGCCGACAAGGCAGATGTCTGGGATCCCGGCACAACCTCCCCGGCGCCGGCGTTCATGATGTCGCGCATGGACGAGAATCCGTCGCTGCCCACGCCAATGGGTATCTTCCGGGCCTTCGAAGCCGGGGTCTACGAGACCGGCGTTCGGGCGCAGGCCGAAGCCGCGATCGAGAAGAAGGGGCGCGGGACGCTGCGCGACCTGGTCTGGTCGGGCGAGACCTGGAAGGTCGACTGAGCGACCTGGTCTTGCAAGCGCGGTCAAGCGGCCTGCGACGGTGGTCTGGACGGTCGTCGCGCGCCGTGCGCTGGCTGCTGCCTGCATTGTGCGGGCTGGCGGCTTGCGCGGAATCGGTTCGTCCGCCCGACGTCATTCTGATCTCGCTCGACAGTGTTCGCGCTGACGCGCTGACATTTCTCGACCCCGAGACGACACCCAACCTCGCCAGCCTGGCCAGTCGCGGCACCATCTTCACACGCGCCGTTTCCGGGTCGAGCTGGACCCTGCCCGCCCATGCCCAGATGTTCACGGGGCAGCCGCCCGTCTTGCACGGTGTCCAGGACGACGAGCGCAAGATCGATCCGCTGACGAGAACCCTGCCGGAGTGCCTGGCCCAACGCGGCTTCGCGACCATGGGATTCTGGAGCGGCTGGTTCCTCGCCGGACCCTACGGGTTCGAGCGCGGATTCGACCTCTACGAGAGCGCGCTCACGCTGGAGCTCGACCCCGAGGACTCGGAACCGACCGAGGAGCCGATGGACGAGAAGGCGCGTCGCGCGCAGTACATCAAGCGTGAGAACTCCAGCCATCGCCAGATCACATCGGAGCGCATCCTGGAGCTCGCTACCAGTGCTCTCGAGCGGGTGGATGGTTCGGAACCTCTCTTCCTGTTTGCGCACTTCTTCGACCCGCACTACGACTACGTGCCTCCCGCTCCATTCGACACGCGCTTCGACATGGACTACGACGGAGACATGGACGGGCGAGACTTCTGGGCAAACCGGCGCATCTTCGACCCCACGAAGCAGCCGATGCGGCAAATCAACGATCGCGATCTCGAGCACATCCGCGCTCTCTATCAGGGCGAGCTGGCCTGGACAGATCAGGTCATCGGGAAACTTCTGGAGCGATTGAAGGCCCACGGGCGTCTCGAGAACACCGTCATCATCGTGACCTCCGACCACGGTGAAGAGTTCTTCGAGCACACCAATCGTGGCCATCGCCAGGGTCTCTACGAGGAAGTGTTGCGTGTTCCGCTCCTGATCGTGCTGCCCGATTCGATTGCAGGCGGGACCATTCCCGTTCCGACATCGAGCTCGCTGGTCAGCCTCTCGGACCTCATGCCGACCATTCTCGAGACGGTCGGAGGCGCCGTACCTGAATCAGTCTGGGGACGTTCGTTGCTCCCGTTGATGAGCGGCGATGAGTTGGCGGACAGGTTCGATCGCCCCGTCATCTCCACGTTGACGGCCCAGGTCGAGACCGAGGATGGTGGCGCGACGTTGGTGATGGAAGCGCTGCATACAGGCGCCGCCAAGCTCATCCGACAGGTCCGCATTCCGAATGGGGGCGCGCCAGAGGTCGAGTCCCTCCTGTGGTTCGACCTGGCCGAGGACAGGGCCGAGCAGAGCCCGCGGCGCAGGATTTCGAGGCCGCAAGTTGCGGGCGCCTGGGGCCTGCTCGAGCGGGAGATGGAGGGCATGCGAGCGTTTCACGCCGGGCTGCCCCATTCCCTACCCGAGGATCGGCACACGGCCGTGAGCGAGATCTTTGCGGCGGAGCTGAGCGGGCTGGGTTACGCCGAAGGCCCCGATGAGAGGGTGCCGGACTCGGAGGCGCACTGGACCCTGGAACCGCTCCCGGCCATGCACCCGCCGATGGGCGACGACTAGGCAGGGCCGCCGCCGGACCCCGGCGCCGCGCTAGCCTCAGTCGCCGTACCCGAGGGCCTTCAGTCGTTCTTGCTGGGCGGGATCCAGGTCGTCGACCCGGGACGCGGCTTGCCCGCCGGATCGGGACAGGTGCTCCTCGAGGACGCTCAGATACTCCTGCTCGAGTTTCCCGCCGCCATCCACCGTTTCTTCCTCGCCGGCTCCCGTGAACCTGATCAGTGTGCGCTGACCCAGCTTGCCGTCGACGATCAGCTGGTGTGAGCTCGTCATCACGCTGTAGAGCTCGGTCTTCCACTCGAGCTCGCTGATGCGTGGGTCGTCCGAATCCACTGCGGCGCCGCGCACACAGTGGGCCAGGGAACGCCCCTCCATGGTGTCGATGCCCGGAACGCCAACCAGGTCCAGCAGTGTCGGCGTGACGTCAGTCAACCCGACCAGGGCGCTGACCCGGGACGGAATGACGCCGGGGCCGATCACGATCCACGGCACCCGCAACGCTTCACGGTGTACGGTCCGCTCGTGCCCGATGCGGCCGTGCTCGTAGAATTCCTCGCCGTGGTCGGAGGTGATCACGACAAAGGTGTCGTCAAGGGCGCCGTCGGCCTCGAGCTCCCCGAGAAAGGTGCCGAGCAGGGCGTCCACGCTGTGGATTCCCCCGTCGTACCGGTTTGACAGGGTGCGCACCTGGCCAGCAGTCAGGGGAGCGGCATTGAAATCGGCGCCGCAGGACCCGGCCGTCTCTATCGGTTGCTCGTCGTCACTCCGTAGCAGCAGCGCATGTTCCGCGGGAGGGTCGTAGGGGCAATGGACATCGAAGGTATGCAGAAACAACAGGAAGGGCGCCTCGCCCCGTACCTGGGCCAGCAGGTCGCGGGCCGTGTCCAGGGTCGTCGCCAGGTCGGGGCGGTTCTCGCTGTAGATCTGGAAGCCCTGGTGCAAGCCGTAGTCCCGCGCCAGATAGCCTCCCTCCGTCAATCCGATGGTGGTGTAGCCCGCATTCGACAGGATCTGGGCCAGGGTTGGGATCTCGCTGGGTAAGCGCCGGCTGGGCTGGGTGACCCCGTGGGTCCGGGGAAAGAGGCCAGTCAACATGCTCGCGTGGGCGGGCAGGGTCCAGGGCGCCTCGGCCACGGTGTTCTCGAACAGGGTCCCGCGCTCCGCGAGTGCGTCGATGCACGGGCTGGTCGGGCGATCGTATCCGTAACATCCCAGGCGATCTGCGCGCAGGGTATCCAGTGAGATCAGAATCAGGTTTGGCTTCGCTCCGGAATGGTCGGCGGCGCCCGGGTCTCCCTGGCCGCCCGAGCCACACGCACAACAGCCGAGTAGCGCGATTCCAGTCGCGCCGATCCCGTGCCACGTGGATCCGAGAATGCCCATGGGCCAGAGTATAGGGAGCTGTTTCACCTCGGCAGGCCGATCTGAAGGGTCGCGCCCGTAAGAACGTCTGCTTCCGAGATCGAGAGCGGGCCGCTGTCCGCTCCCAGAGTCCAGCGTGGTTCGCCCGTGACCCATCCGTCACCGTTGCGATCGACCGTGGAGTAGGGGACTCGCAGCCGCGCCGAGCCATCCGGGCCAGTCACGACGGATGCCCGGTATTCAAAATCGAGACCGGCGAGGCCGAACTCGAGCTGCATTTCGACTGCAAAACTCGAGCCCGGCGCCCCGTGGCATTCGAGCCTCGCGCCGGCGACATGTTCCCAGACCCAGCCGTATGGACTGCTATCCACATAGTCGCGCAACTTGGGCCGCGGATCCAGCGACGGCGAGACGTGCACCAGACGTACGAAATCGAGGCGCTCATTCTCGGCCAACCCGGCGGATGTGTGTGCGCCACCGGCGAACATCAGGCGCGCGCCGATCGTGCGGAACCAGGCCGGGCGTAGCCGGCCGGAGCGTTCGATCACGCCTTCCAGATAGCGATTCTGACGCTCGGGACAGGCGGCGCGGATCATGTCGGGCAAGGCGTTCGGCCAGCCGCTTGTGAGCAAGATGTAGCGCGCGCGTCGGTCATCGAGTAGGGCTTCCGCCACGACCGGGTCCTCGGCCAGCAGGAAGCGGCCCGGGTCCGCGTAGCTGTCGAGACCAACATAGCTCCCGAAATTCGTGGCCACGCTGGGACGGTTGGCGCCCCACTCTATCGCATGGCCCTGATTCCAGTTGGCGAGGACCGAGTAGTCGCCATCTCCTGGCGTTTGGGTTCGGATCCACTCGATCATCGATCGGACAGCAGCGGCGCGGCGCGGCGTGGCGCGCGGCGTGTAACCGTGTGCATGCCACCGTTCCAAGGTGGGTCGAACGGATCCGGACTGGGCCGCCAGGGCCAGACCCAGCATGAGTGGCAAGGCCAGGTGAGGTATCACCCGCACCGCCCCGTCGTTCCGAGCAGCGAATCGTGAAGTGCATGAACGACCGAGCTGCACCAAGGCCCAGGCGAGTAGCACTGCCATGGACATCGATAGGGCATCGGCGAAGCGTGCCTGAGCCCCTGCCTGGACGGCGAGCAAGGGAACCGCCACGACCAGTGGAATGAGCGTGTACTCGCGGCGTCGAAGGACAACGATCGTCGCCCAGAGCCAGGCGATCGGCAGGACCACGGCGCCGTACCCAAGTAGTCTCAGTATCTCGGCCCCATCGAAGGCGCCGGGACCGAGCAGGGGGCGCGACTCCTGGATGCCCGACATGAACTGGTCCGCCCGACTGACCCATTCGAAGCCCTCGCGGATGCCGCGCCCCGGGCCCGCGTCGACGGCGGCGATGAGCAGTCCGAGCACGGCCACCGCACCCGTAACCACCCACGGGTAACGCCGGCGGGTGGGCTCCGCGACACCTTCCCCCATGAGAAGCAGCGGCAGGAACACCAGGCCTCCGAGGGCCAGGTGCGTCGCGTGGAACCATGAGAGGTTGACGACCATCCAGGGAAACTCGCCCTTCCATGGGCTGTCCAGGATGGCGGGCATGGCGACGAGGAGTGCTGCGAAGTGGAAGCTTGCGCCGAATGGCGCCAGTCCGCGCATCGGGCGCCCGGCGTGGATGAACAGGAAAGCGCCGAGAGTCAACTGCAACGCCAGGATGTAGAGCAGGCTTGCGACCCACGCTCCGAGCATCCATCCCGCCACGGCACCAGCGGCGAGGCCCAGCACTGTCGCCTTGCCCACCGAAGCGAACTGGAGCCGTGCGGCTGCGGTGAACAGGACCAGCTCCAGGGCCAGCAGTGCCGAGATGAAAGCGTGGTGGTCGCCGATTCCGACGCGGCTGTACGCGATGGAGCCGATGCAAAAGGCGTGGTAGGTGCCCGCGAACAATCCGGCCGGAATGCCAGCGATCAGGAAGCCAGCCAGGGCCGCGAGAAGACTCGTGATCACCCCGAAATAGAGGGGGACGCTGGCCACGCCCTGCTCGATTGCTGCGCGCCGCGCATCCGACTCCGCGGGCAAGCTCGGTCGGAGCAGGGTGGCGAGCACTCCCGTGTAGTAGGGCGGCCACGGAACGAGCGCACCGTGCGGGTAGTTGAGGAAAGCATCCTCACTGGCGACCGACGATTCCCCGTCCAGCACGCGCGCCGTACGGCGCACATGATAGAGGGAGTCCGGATCGTGGGTCACCCAGCCCGTGATGCCCTCGACAGACATCTTTGCGTGCGCTACCCGCCGCGGCAGCAATGAAGCAAAGGCCACGAGCACCAGCACTCCCAGGGCGAGGAGTGTGTGCGCGCGTCTGGGCATTGAAGATTCGGGCTGTGCGACTCGGGTGAGGGTCAGGCCAGCTTCTCGATGTCGCCCAGTGCGCGCCAGCGTGAAACTCCGGCGGTCGGGAAGGTCAGATCCCGGTGCTTCACATCGACGCCATAGGTTGCAGTCTCACGCACCCAGTGGTCCGGGTCACCGCCCTTGGTCGGATCGAATACGTCGCAATCGTGCATGACCACCTCGAAACCATTGGTCATGTCAAAGCGGCCGATATAGATGGTTCCGTCCTGGATCTCGATGACCAGGTTCATGCCGTGGGGGGCATCTTGCAGGTTGGCACTCATGGGGAGGGGCGGAATGGGCGACGGTTTGGAGAGACGGGTGAAGCGGCGTATTCTAGCAGTTCACCGAGCGACGGCGCTCTCCGGAAGGGATGGGGATGCGAGCATGACGATAACCCGCGCAGAAGCCTGGGAAAAACTGTGTGACTGGACGGAGACCGATTCACTGCGCAAGCACGCGAGAGCGGTCGAGATTGTGATGCGTGGCGCTGCCGAACGCTACGGTGCGGGGTCCGAGGATGTGGAGGCCTGGGGTATCGCCGGGATGCTGCACGACGCAGATTACGAGCGTTGGCCGGATGAGCACCCCACGATCGTCGTGGCCTGGCTACGAGAACAGGGACAGGAGGCGATCGCACATGCCGTCTCGGCCCACTACACGAAATGGGGCGTGCCCTACGAATCTGCGCTCGACAAGGCCTTGCTGGCCTGTGACGAGCTTACGGGATTCATCGGGGCGTGCTGCCTCGTGCGCCCGGATGGGCTGACCACCCTTACACCCAAGAGTGTGAAGAAGAAGCTCAAGAACAAGCAATTCGCGGCCAAGGTGGAGCGTGAGGAGGTGCATGCGGGGGCCGAGCTCCTGGGCGTCGATCTGGGCGAGCACATCCAGTTCATCATCGACACCCTGCAGCCCCACGGGGCGGAGCTCGGATTGTTGGGGACGGCGTCATGAGCGAGCTCCCGGCGAACTGCGAACCGTGTGATGACAGTGGTTCACCGCTGGCGGAGTTGAGCGGTGGGCAGATAGCGGCGCACATGGAGGACCTGCCCCTCTGGACCCTCGACCTGCCCGTCATTCGACGCAGGTTTCGGCTCCGAGATTTTCGCGCAGCCCTGGCCTGGGTCAACCGGGTTGGAATGCTGGCAGAGGAGCAGGCTCACCATCCGGATTTTCACATCACGGGCTGGAACCTGGTCGAGCTAGTACTGTGGACCCACACGGTCGAGGGGCTTTCAGTGAATGACTTCGTGCTGGCACGAAAGATCGATGCCCTGGCCGCGAAGGACGGGATCGGGGCCTGAGGCTCAATTCATGGCAAAACACACCGTCTATCTCATCGACGCCAGTCCGTACATTTTCCGGGCGTACTTCTCACTGCCAGAGAGGCTAGGTCCGAATGGAGACCGCATCGAGGCGGTCCAGGGCTTTGCCGGATTCCTGCTGAAGCTGCTGAACGAGGAGCGGCCCACCCACGCGTGTGTGGCCTTCGACGAGAGTCTTACCACCTGCTTCCGAAACGAGATCTACCCGGAGTACAAGGCCCAGCGTGAGCTTCCGCCGGCGCAGCTCGAGGCCCAGCTGAAGGCCTGTCAGGAATTCGCCGCTGCCATGGGCGCGCGCGTGTTCGTTCACGAGCGCTACGAGGCCGACGACCTGATCGGGACGCTGGTCGAGAAGCTCATCAAGGGCAAGCAGCGAGCCGTGGTGGTCAGTCCCGACAAGGATCTCGCGCAGCTCGTGACGCCCGAAGTTGAGCTCTTCGACTATGCGAAGGGCTTGCGCTACGGACCGGACGAGGTCGAGAAGAAATTCAGCGTCAGGCCCGGTCAGATCACGGATTACCTCGGCCTGGCGGGGGACAGTGTGGACAACATCCCCGGTGTGCGGGGGGTGGGAGCGAAGACAGCGGTTCGCCTACTCGAGGCCTTCGATGACCTCGAGGATGTCTTTGCCAATCTCGAGGGCGTGGCGAAGCTCGAGATGCGCGGGGCAGCTTCTGTTGCAGCAAAGCTCGAGAAGGATCGGGAGATGGCCTTTCTCTCTCGTCAGCTTGCAACTGTCGCGGTAGATGCGCCGGCCAGGGCGAAGCTGGCCGACCTGGCCTTCGCGGGGCCCGACCTGAAACAGGTCGACAAGCTCTGCGACCGGCTCGGCTCGACCAGCCTGCGCGATCGAATCCACGCGTGGAGCGCCAAGATCTGAGGGGTACGAATGGTAGTTGAATTCTTGTCCCTCCTGGCGGCGTTGGCGGGCTCGACCAGTGCGCTGGATGGTGAGCTCGGTCCCCTGCAGGCAGCCTACGATGTCCAGCACTACGACCTGGATCTCACAGTCGATCCAGGTCGTAAGACGATCGACGGAAGCCTGACGGTTCACGCGCACCTGCTAGCACCGCTGACGCGCTTTGAACTCGATCTGGATAACCGCCTGAGTGTTCGCGAGGTGCGTTCCGGTGACCTGAAACTCCCCCATTCCCATGGGGAGGGCAAACTGCTGATCGACATCGAGCCCCTGGGCGACGTCGACCAGGTGCGCCTCACAGTCGAATACGGTGGTCGGCCGCGGGTTGCTCCGCGCCCCCCGTGGGACGGGGGCTTCACCTGGTCGAAGACCGCAGCCGGGGACCCGTGGATCGCCACGTCATGCCAGGGTGAGGGCGCGGATCTCTGGTGGCCTTGCAAGGACCATCCATCGGACGAGCCGGAGTCCATGGACATCTCTGTGAGCGTACCGTCCGGATTGACAGTCGCGTCAAACGGCAGATTGATAAGCACCGAGTTGCGGGCAGACGGGTTGACGACATTTCATTGGCACGTTTCGACGCCGATCAACAACTACGGTGTCGCCTTGAATATCGCACCCTACAAGCGCATCGATAGGGAGTATGAGAGCGTGACCGGCGAGGCGATACCTGTCGTCTTCTGGGTCTTGCCAGAGCACCTGGAGCAGGGGCGGGAGTTTCTTCCCCAGTTCATAGAGCACCTGCGCTTCTACGAGGAGCTACTCGGTCCCTATCCATTCCGGGCGGACAAGTACGGGATCGCCGAGACGCCCCATCTTGGAATGGAGCACCAGACCATCATCGCCTACGGCAATGACTTCGGGCCGCCTCGACGGGGCTTCGACTGGCTCCATCACCACGAGCTCGCCCACGAATGGTGGGGAAACCTGGCAACGGCGGCGGACTGGCGAGACTTCTGGATTCACGAGAGTTTCGCAACCTACGCCCAGGCCCTCTACGCCGAGAAGCTAGATGGTCCCGATGGCTACCGTGGCTACATGAATTCCTTCCCGTCGCTCCGCAACGAGAAGCCCGTCGCGCCACGCAAGCCCAGGTCTGCACAGTCGGCCTACTTCGCAGGCGCTCGCAGCAAGCCGGACAACGACGTCTACTACAAGGGTGCCTGGGTCTTGCATTCCCTTCGCTGGCTGATGGGTGACGAACCCTTCTTCCGTGCCCAGCGGCGGTTGGCCTATCCGGACCCGGAGCTCGCGCTCACCAGCGATGGGAGTGCCTGTCACTTCGTGACCACGGAGGAGTTTCAGAGCCTGGCGGAGGAGGAACATGGAGCTAGCCTCGACTGGTTCTTCGAGGTCTACCTGCGCCAGCCGGCATTGCCGCGTCTTGTAAGCAAGAGGAGTGGGGACTCTCTGCACTTGCGCTGGCAGGTGCCCGGCGAACTGGCCTTTCCCATGCCGGTCGAGCTGCGGATTGCCCAGAAACTGGAGCGTCACGTCATTCCGAAAGCCGGCCTTCGTATCGAGCTCGCCCCGGGGCAGGAGCTCGAGATCGATCCACACGAATGGCTCCTGCGGGATCGCTCCGCGGCTGCAGGAGACGTCGAGCGCCGGCGCTAGCCCGAAGCTTGCACCTGGATACGCGGTCAGGACCCGGCGCGCATGTCGAACCATCGATCCCGGCTGACCTCGTAGCGCTGGACCTCCTGCTCGATCGCTATCTTGCTTGGAACTGTTCGAAAGCGCCTCGTCGGCTTGAATCCGAGCTTCGTCAGGGCGGCGTTGGGCGCAGGATTCTCCGCATAGGGCTCGCAACCGAGGGTCATCAACCTGAAGCGGGTGAAGTACAGGTCGATCGATCGTGCCATGAATTCCACACCGTGGCCCGACCGTCGCAGGGTCGGGCGCCACATGTGCATATGACAATTCGCCGTCTGGCCGAAGGTGATGTGGCTGATGCTCGAGTGTCCGACCAGCTCGCCATCGACTAGCCAGGCCACATAGAACCGATTCCGGTCAGGATCGGCACGCTCGTGGTCCGCCAGCACATCCTCCAGCCAGGCCTCGCGTGTCGGCAGCTTCGAAACTTCGACGCCCATTCCGAGCAGGAAGGACTCGCTGCTGGTGACAAAGTAGTCGACCATTCCTTCGTAATCTGTGCCCGAGGCGAAGGGGCGGATCTCGATAGCATCATCCACGGGCGAAGCCTCCGATAGTCACCTGGTCGCCGGTTCGGGGCCAAGCTGGGTCAGTCCCGCTCGAGGAACCCCAGGACCTCTGCGTTCACGTCGTCCGCTCGCTCTTGCTGAATCCAGTGCCCTGCGCCGGGGAACAGCACCACGCTCAGGTCCTTGGCTACGGGCGTCATCATGGCCTCGAGCTGTTGAGTCGAGGCACCGCGGATCACGAGGTCCTGTTCACCCGCGAGGAATAGAACCGGGATGTCGATGGTCGCGCCCGACAGGTGCGGCGTGCGCTCCCAGGTCCGATCGAAGTTCCGGTAGTAGTTCAGTCCGCCGCGGAAACCGGTTCGACCAAAGGTCTCCACGTAGTGCTGCATGTCGGCCTCGCTGAGCCACTCGGGAAGGGCCAAAGACCTTCCCATGCGGCCGAGCATGCCACCCGCGTCGGCCCGCGGGCTTGTGATCGACGGGGCTTCCCGGTCCTGGCCGGGCGACGTGAAGAAGCGCTCGAAGACCGCGCGCGGATCCGGATCGAACTCGGCCTCGGCCACACCCGGCTCCTGGAAGTAGAGCATGTAGAAGAAGTTCTCTCCGTAGGCAGCACGCATGCTCTGGAGGTACGAGGTGCTACCACGTCCACCGTACGGAACGCTCATCGTGATCAGCTTCGTAAACCGCTCCGGGTAGAGCAGCACAGCCGCCCAGGCCACGAATGCGCCCCAATCATGGCCGACCAGGATGGCCTGGTCCTCGCCCAGGGCGTCCATCAGCGCGACGACGTCCGCCGCGATCTCGACCGTGTCGTAGGCTTCGACTGCTTCCGGCGCTTCAGTGCCTCCGAAGCCACGCATGTCCGGTGCAACCGCCCGGTATCCGGCTTCCGCGAAGGCCTCCAGCTGATGTCGCCACGAGTGGGAGAGTTCCGGGAACCCATGCAGCATGAGGACGAGCGGTCCTTCCCCGCGCTCCTGGATCTGCACCCGGATCGTCTCGGTGTCGACCATGCGCGTGCCCGAAGATTCCGGAGATGCGTCGACGGGTGTCCGACAGGCGCCAAGAAATGCAGCGGCCGCGACGAATACGAGCTTCAGACCAATGAGTGTTCGCATGCCGGTATCTTCGTCCCAGTGCAGATCCGGATCAAAGAATCCCCGCATGAACCGGCTGCGGCGCCGCGCCGCTTCTACAGGAACTCGAGCAGCTGGTCGACCTCGGCCGGACTTCCCATCACGACGCTCGTACGCTGGTGCAATGCTTCAGGTTGGATCTCGAGGATCCGCTGCTTGCCGGCGAAGGCCTTGCCGCCGGCCTGTTCGAGGAGCATGGCCATGGGATTGGCCTCGTACATCAGGCGCAGCTTGCCGTCCGGTGAAGTCTTCGTGGGCGGATAGAAGAACACGCCGCCCTTGATCAGTGTGCGGTGGATGTCGGCGACCATGCTGCCCACATAGCGCGATGAATATCCGTTCCCATGGGCCCAGTCGAGATAGGCCTGATAGCCGCCGGGAAAAGAATCGCGATAGGCCTCGTTGACCGAGTAGGTCTTGCAGGTGGTCGGAATGCGGACGTTGTCATCCACGAGGAGGAAGGCACCGACTGACGGGTCGAGCACGAACATGGCGACGCCCTTGCCTGTCGTCAGCACGAATATCGTCGACGAGCCGAAGAGTACGTAGCCGGCAGCCACCTGGCTCATGCCGGGTTGGAGTGTGGAATTCTCGATTGGCTCGGCGTGTCGGTCGTGGCTCAGAATGCCGAAGATCGTCCCGACGCCACCGCAGACATCCAGATTCGATGAACCGTCCAGGGGATCGAAGAGGACGACGTACGGACGCTCACCATCCTTTGCCGTGCGCAGGATGATCGGTTCCTCATTCTCCTCGGAGGCCACGATCGCCACGCCTGCGCGCTCTCCCAGACAGCGCAGCAGGACTTCATTGGCGATCACGTCCAGCTTCTGCTGAACCTCACCCTGGACGTTCTCACTCTCGAGGGCGCCGAGCACGCTCTCGATTCGAGCGCGCCGGATGCGGTCGGATATCACCTTGGCCGAGAGGCTGATGGCCGAGAGAATCCAGGTGAAGTCGCCCGAGGCGTCGGCGCTGTCGCGCTCTCCCGCCAGCAGGAATGATTGCAGCGACGTGAGGTTCGTGGACTCGGTGAACGGGTTCTGGGCGGGGGCTTGGGTCATCATCAATGCTCCTGGACCCGTAGCGTCCCACGGCGCGTGCGACCCGTCCAGGCTGGAGCATATGGCTATAAAAAAAGCCCGGGGCCATGATGGCCCCGGGCTCGAGTCTCACTGTGTGAGGATCACGGGCAGAACGTGACCGTCACGCCGTCCGACAGGTTGAAGCCCGACATTCCGGCCGCCGCATCGCGGAACCAGAACTGGAACGACACGGTGTCGCCGGCTTCGATCAGACCATTGCCGCCGTTGACGGGCGGAAGGGTGAAGTCAACACCACGGGCGACCGTGCCCGCGCCGGTGATCTGGATCGGACCCTGCAGGCGCTGGGTCATGCCGCCGACGCAGCGCAGGCCGTCGCCGAAGGGGACCTGGACCTGATTCGGGCCGTAGTAGAAGAGGCCAAAGGCGTTCGGAGTCGCGCCAGACGCGGTCAGCTTGAACGTGTTGACCGCGATGCTGTTGCTACCCGCAGCGCCGATCGCGGAACCGGGGCCAGACGAGTTCGGGGAGAGCGCGCAGAAGGTCTCGACTCCGCAGATCGGGCCGCCGCAGGGGCCTTCAACAGTGGTGACGAGGGCGGGCGGGCCGCCGTTCTGGAACGGGATGAGCGACGCCTGGACCATGGCCGGGGGCATGTCGGCGGTGAAGCCGACCGTGAGGGTCTCATCCCACCAGTTGGCGTTGGCCCACGGGTTGATGTCGACGGTCTGGTTCGCTTCCCAACGGATCTTGTCGCCATCGATCGTGACGACCCAGTCGTTGTTGTTGCGGAAGTCGCCACTGTGGTGGTCAGCCTTGTAGTAGTACAGGTCCGTGATCACCGGTGCCGTATCGCAACCGAGCGGAATCTCGAAGGCATGCATTCCGAGCTCGGAGTTGAAGTTGTGGACCGCGTACTCGTAGCGCCAGTGCGTGGGGTCGATCTGCGAGGCCTTGTAGCCGACGAAGTGGTAACCGTGGACGCCGGTTCCGCCCTCATTCAGGACGACGACCTCATTGATGTTGACGGCGGGATCGACGTCTTGCCATGCGAAGATTGCGGGGTCGCCACGGCGGTTCGGGCCGAGGTTGCTCAGGCTGGTAGCCGAGTTCACGTTCGCCTCGCGCCAAGTCGCGTTGTTGCGTCCGTTGCCAGCCATCTGGTCGTGCTCGCTGATGTAGTGCGTTTCCATGAAGACGCGAGCACCGGGCTCGGTCATGCGGGCGATCTCGGTGTTGATCCGGCCGCGCAGGGGCAGGGAGCCCGATGACGTCACGCGCGGGCCGGGGAACACCCAACCGCCGGTCGTCGGGGGAATCTGCCACTTGCCGCCGCCGCCATTGGCGCCGTCGTTGAGGCTCGAGCCGTAGGTGTCGGCGCATCCGATTCCAAGGGTGTTGCAGTCCGTACCCATGCACGATCCACAGGATCCCTCGTTGACTGCGCAGAAGCTGTACTTGAGCCAGCCAGAGCCGAGCTGCTCGAAGCGCCCGTTGGCGACTCGATAGATGTTGGTCGCGATGACCGGGGCCTGACCCGCGCCATCGTTCCACTGGACAACCACGGAGCCGATGTTGCAGGACGTCGTCCGGAGTGACCACGCGGAGATGCCTCCGGCCTGACCTTCATAGAAGGGGTCGCCAACGACGCTGGCGTCGAAGTCCTGCGCGATTGCTGTTGCGGAAAGGCATGCAAGGGCCGTAGAGGCGACGAAGAGAAAACCAGTGCGTTTGAGATTCATAGGTCGGTCTAAGCTGAGGGCTAGTGAACGTGGGGCGGGAAAGCGCCCTGGGGGATAGGCCATCCCTACTTTTGGGTGGCCAAGCGCCTGCCCTAACAATCATAGAGGCAGATGGGAGGGCACGGGGAGCCCTTCTGACGAATTCGACGGTGCCTCAGGTTCCCGCCAGTTTGCCTCCGTGGCCCGGTTTTTTGGCGGCAGTCGGCCTGTTGGCCGTCAGGGGGCCACCCAAGGCCGGAAAGGCCGTTTCGTAAGACCTGGGACAGGGAATGGGCTAGTGGGCATCGGGAGCCACCGTCGGTGCGCTCTGACGGGCCTTCTCGGCCCATATTCGGGACTCGTCCGCCCGTCCGGTCTGCTGCAGCAGATCGGCCAAGGTGGCCATTGCGGCAGCGGCCCCCCCTGGATCAAGCTCGATTCCGGCCCGCAGGGCCTCCTCACCGGCCGCCAGGTCACCCGCGGCTAGCAGCCCCATGCCGAGGGACACCCGCTCCCGCTGCCCCTCGGGTCGCAGGCTGACTCCCTCGCGCAGGGCGGCCAGACCCTCATCCACGGCACCGTTGGCCATGAGCAGCTGGACGAGCTTCTCGCGGTAGTCGAAGTGCAATGGCTGAAGGTCGAGCGCACGCCGGAATGAGGCCACGGCACTCGAGGCATCGCCGGACATGGTCGCCAGTATTCCCAGCCACTCGTGCAAGGGCGCGTTGCGCGGGCTTGCCAGGACGGATGCCTCGAGCAACTCGCGCGCCGCCGGCAAGTCACCGCGCCGCTCCGTGAGGAACTGAGCGAATTCGACCACGATGTGAACCTCTTCCGGACCGTTGGCGACGGCGCGCCGGTAGGCTGCCTCCGCCGAGTCCAGCTGGCCGCTGGCATTCAAGAATCCAGCGTACTCCCAGGCCAGATTGCTCCCACGGGTATCGAGCTCGACGCAGCGTTCCATCCAGCGCGAGTACCCGGCGACGTCGTCATTCAGCAGCCGCTCCCAGGCAGCTCGATAGGCGCTGGCCGGCGTCGAGCTTAGACCGTAGCGAAGCAGGGGGGCATTGTGGCGGCCGAGTGCGGCAACCTGCAATCGCTCCGCGTCGTCGAGCGGGGCATGCTCGAGTCTCGGCCATCGATCACGCGCCGCGGACAGGGAGTCCATGGCGTGGACGGCGCGCCAATCATGGAATTGAATCCACCCCGAGTGGACCCAGAGAACGGAGAACAGCAGGAAGCTGAGCCCAAAGACGCGACCGCCTCCGGTCCACTTTCCGTCGGTCTTGAGCGTCCAGTTCTGAATCTGAACACGTGGCGAGCGCAGCATGCGCCAGGCGCACAGCGAGCAATAGGCCACGATGCCCGCGATGCCCAAGGAGAACAGGAACGGAATCGCCTGGTAGAGCCCGCGGAAGGCCAGGAATGACGCGCCAAAGGAAATGGCGAGAAAGGCCTCCTCGCTCCATCGAAATGCGGGTTTGCGCTTCTTCGGTGTATGCCGCGCCGGAGTCAGGGGACCCGGTTTTCCGAAGCCGAAATAGAGGGCGTTCGTCGGGCATACACTGACGCAGTCCAGGCACTTCATGCAGCCCGGGTCGACCACCATTCCGTGCTCGTGGACCTCCTTGTGGACGACCACATTGGATGTGCAGACGGTCGTGCAATGTCCACAGCGTTCGCAGGCGTCGGTCACTCGGATCCGGCCCGGCGCGACTCGATCGACCGCCCCAAAGATGGCGCCGTAGGGGCAGGCGTAGGTACAAAATCCCTTGGCGCCGAGGAAGTAGACGATCGCGAACCCACACACCAGTAGGGTCGCGGCTGCGACCATGAATCCCGGAAATGTGCGCCAAAAATCCGAGGTGATGAATGCGGAGCGGCTCTCCGGAAACGGCTCGCCCACCCAGACCCGATAGAAGGCGGGCCAGAGGAACATGTAGATGAACGCGATCGCCGGGACGATCGCCAGGGCGCGCGAGCGAAGTGGCTTGGGGCGTATCCCGAGGCGGACCAGCAGGCCTCGCGCCGCGTCCTGCAGTGCGACGACGTGGCAGCCCCATCCACAAAAGAAGCGTCCGAACACGAGGGTCGCGAGGATGGTCGCCGCAAAGAAGATCAGTCCGGCGTTCACGACCGAGTGCTTGGAGAACTCCATCGCTTCCGACGGCTCCACCGGGCTGATCGTCGCTCCGGTGAGCTTCAGGTGAACCAGGTGCAGGACGAAGAGGACGTGAACGCCGATCAGGACGCCCATGCGCCAGCGTGTACTCCGCGAGCGGCGCACGCCCTCAGGTTCGCCGTCGGGAGCTCGGCAGGGGGATCTTCGGGTTTCGGCGGACACGGGGACACTATAGTCGGCGCAGGGTCCCAGGCGGCACGATGCAGCATCCTATCGGGTGTGATTCGCACGCAGTCGCCGCCGGGGGGCGCGCGAGATTCCCCGACCCCCTGGCCATTTCACGCAAACTGCGCCGTGGTCCCAGCTTGGGCCGCATCATTCCGGATTTTCGGCCCCGGCTCGCCGTGCCCCACGGAATACCTATTAAGCTCCCGCCCCCATTTTCCCGTCAGTCCGGAGCCGCGCCCGCGCTGCAAGCCGCCCGCAGGCACCCAGAGCCAATGGTCGTTCCCGAATCCGTCATGATCCGTACCCTGCTTGGGTCCCTTTTCTTGCTGGCGAGCTGCGCCCAGTCGGATGTTCCGATCGCCGGTCCGACGAGCCCGGTCAGTGGCACGGTCCTGCCGGGGGCCGCCGCTCCTGGCACGGTCAACATCGAGACTGCGCCCGCCATGCAGGTCAATGTGACCCTCTCGTCGGCCGCCACGGCCACGGATGTCCTGACACTCACCGTGCGCGAGGAGTTCGGCAACCAGCGCGTAACCGTCTCCCATCCCGGCATCGAGGGTGGTGGGGTCGTCGAATTTGACCCGATCGACGTCACCTCGCTGTCCGACGGCAACTTGCAATTCATCCTGGCCCTCTCGAACGCGGCCGGGACGACCCTCTTTCAGATCCCCTCCGTCCTCAAGGACACGGTTCCGCCGGCCGTACCCGTGCGCGCCTCGGTACTACGGGATCCCGGCACGGGCTCCGGATCGGTGCCGGCCGACACGATCAATCTTCGCAATGGGGCAGCCACGCGGATGGAGGTCGAGCTCGGCACCGATTCTAGCGAGAACGACGAGATCGTCTTGACCTTCTCGGATGGAGCCACTTCGCGCAGCGCGACATTCTCCGGGCTAGCGGGCGCGGGCGTCGCCCTCAGTCCGCCGGCCGATCTGCTGGCCCTGCTCGACGGTGTCGTGACCATCGCGGGAGTCGTTCGAGACAGCGCGAACAATCCCGTTCCTTTTGACGCGGACCCGGCCATCAAGGACACGGTGCTCGCTGCGCCGACCGAGGCGGTTCTGGCTGCTGGTCCCTCCAACGCCGTTGGAGTTGTCAACCAGGCGAATGCCAGCGCGGCTGTCGTGAGCGTGCTCTTCCCCGAGGCGAGCCTCGATACGGATACCGCGCGCGTCATCGTTTTCGACGCCGCTCAGCAGGTCATGTCGCCGGCCCTGAATCCGCTCGGTGGCGAGAACGTTCTGCTCTTCCAGGACCTGGACCTTTCGCTGCTCGCGGACGGGGCTATCGGATCGATCCTGATCGTCGAGGACCTGGCCGGAAACTACCTGGAGGTCACCGGATCGCCTGCGCTCAAGGACACGCTGCTGGGAAGCGCGACAAACTCTCGCGTACTCGCAGGACCGAGCAACGCTATGGGTGTGATCAACGCGAGCTCCGTCGGAAGCGTTCGCGTCGAGGTCGACCTGAGCGAGGTGCGTGCAGGCGACCAGCTCCTGCTACGCATGAGCGACGGAGCGACGGAGTTCGAGCTCGGCCGTCCGGCTCCGATCGGCCCGGCCACGGACGTCTTCGGGCCATTCGACTCGGCGAGTCTGCTGGATGGGGACGTCGAGGCTTCGGTCGAACTTTTCGATACCGCCGGCAACCGCCACATGGCCGCGGTATTGCAGGTTACCAAGGACACGGTCGTCCCCACGGTCCCCGTGACGCTCGACGTGCCGATGGCGACCAACAATCCTGGGGGCTTCGTGAACGCCATTACCCAGACGAATGTGACGGTTCGCTTGCAGGTTGGACCCGACGACGACCCGGACCGGAGCGTGAGCTTGCGGGTCATCGGAGGGGGCGGTATGGAGGTCACGCGCAACCGCGCCGCGCCGACGGGTGGTGCGCAGTTGATCTTTACGGGGCTGGATCTCAGCACTTTTCCCGAGGGTCTGATCGGCCTGCGAGCATCTGCCCTCGATGGGAGCGGAAACCTATCTCTCGAGCTTGCGACCAGCGTCGTTCTGGACCGTTCGATCGTCGGACCGAGCGATGCACTCATTCCGAGCGGGCCCGACAATGAACTCAATGTGATCAGCGCTGCAATCGCGGCGGCAGTCACATTCCAGCTACCTTTCCCCGCCGGCACCGGCGCGGGCGACATGGTCTTCGCGACCCTGTCGGATGGCGCAACGACCCTTGAACTTCCGGTCCAGGCGGCGCCCTCCGGCGGCACGAGCCTGATCCTGGGCTTTGTCGATACCACCTCACTTGCCGACGGTTCCATTCAGCTGGCGGGGGTCGTGCGTGACACGGCGGGAAACGTGGTCAACATCGGGCCGTTCCCGTTCATGAAGGACACGATCGCGCCGGGCGCCCCGATCCGGACGCACGTACGCGCCGGACCGGACAACGACCTGGATACGATCAATATCGCGTCGGCGAGCGCCGTCGGAATCACGGTCGAGCTACCCGCGACCTACGACGGGACCGAGCAGATCCTCGTCCGTCTCGAGGCGCCTACCGGACCGGACTTCGTGACGCCCACTCTGGCAGCGCCGGTTGGCGGCGGCGTCCTGGTATTCAGTGGGCTGGACGTGACCGGGCTGGCCGACGGGCTACTCGCGCTGACCGTCGAGGTCGTCGACGGAAGTCAGAATCCGGCCAACTATGCGGGAACCTCGCCATTCAAGGACACGCTTGTTCCCGCAGCACCCCTTTCGGCGAGCGTCCCGGCCGGGGCCATGAATCCGGCCCACACGATCAACGCCTCATCGCAGGGCGCGGTGCAGGTCGTCGTGGACCTGCCGACTTCCTATGTGGGGGACGAACTCGTATCGATCCTCCTGCTGGACGGTATCAATCCGGCCGTCGTGTCCGCACCACAGGCCGCACCGGGCGGCGGTGGGCTGCTGGCCTTCGCCGGGCTGGATGCCAGCAGTCTGATGGACGGACCCATCACGGTGACCGTCCGGTTGCGCGACGGCGTTGGAAACCAGGCCGACTCCCTGGCCAGCCCGGCGATCAAGGACGTCGTGGCTCCGATGGTCGAGTCCGCGACCGTGCCGCCGACGATCTCGAGTGCGTTGAATACGGTCACCGGATACGAGGTCGGATCGGTCTCGCTGGAGATAGTCTGGGGCGCGTCCGTCACCGGTCAGGAGACCGCGCAGGTGCGTTTCGAGGACGGGACAGACAGCGTCGAGTCGGCAAGTTTTTCGACCATGCAGACCACGATCGGGGGCCTCGACCTGACCGCGCTGGCCGACGGAGAGCTAGATCTTTTCGTCGTCGCACAGGACGCGGCTGGCAATGAAGCAGAGTACCTGACTACCCGGGTGCGCAAGCTCGCCATGCGAACGGCGTCGCGATTCGCATTTGTTGTCAATTCGGACGACGACACACTGAGCGCGCTGCAGGTTGACGAGACCGAGAAGTGGCTGCGGTTGGCGGAGTATGAGGTGACCGGTGACGAGCCGTCGGCCGTCGCGGTCGACTATGCGTCGCGCTTCGTCTACGTGGCCAACCGTGGGACCAATGACCTGACCGGATTCCGAGTCGATCCGATCGATGGCAGCCTTGAGTCACTCGGTAGCACCAATATGGGCGCCGAACCGGTTGCGCTCGCGATCCACCCCTCGGGTGAGTACCTCTTCGTCGTCAGTCATGGCGCCAACCAGCTCGCTGCCTATCAGATCGAGCCTACCCAGGGCTCGTTGACCCAGGTCTCCACGAGCGCCGTCGGCGGTGCGCCGGAACGAATTGTTGTCGATCCCTCCGGGCGCTTCCTGTACGTGGCCGATGCCGGCGCCAACGAGGTCTGGAGCTTCCAGGTCGACGGCATGTCCGGCTCACTCTCCGTCGGAGTGCCAACCCAGCTGCTCACGCCGCCGACCGGGCTCGGCGTGGACCCATCGGGCCGCCATCTGTACGTCGGCACCAGCTCGACCGTCACGCCCTACTCGATCGATCAGAGTTCGGGGGCATTGACGCCCATGGCCTCGGTCGCGGCCGCTTCGGGCGATGTGCAGCTCGTCGTGCGCCCGGATGGTCGCTACCTGTACTCGGTTGCCGCGGGCAACAGCCGCCTGACGCGATTCCGTATCGACGCGGGCGCCCTGACCCAGCTCTCGTCCTTTGCTCTGGTCGGTCGGCCTAGCGGAATCGCCGTCGATTCCCCGGGAGCATTGCTCTACGTCACGAGTGCCCAGCAGTCCGAACTCCAGGTCTTCGACCTGGACCAGGTCAACGGAGCTGCAACCCTGCGCCAGCGCCAGCGCACCCGCCTGGGCGCCGGGGCCCTGGCGATCGCGGGCGACCAGCGCGGGATCCTGCTCTCGCCGCGCTTCCTGTATGCCGTCGACGGCAGTAGCGAGAACATCACGAGCTACGCCATCGACGAGCAATCCGGCGGCCTGAGTGTCAACGGGATGCCGACCGGCGTGGGCGCCCAGCCCCAGGGCCTCGCCGTCCACGCGGACGCCGGGTTTGCCTTCGTCGTGAACGAGGGCGGCGGGACGGTTACCCGGCTTCAACTCGATGAACTGACAGGCGAGCCAACTGCCCTGGGTGACCAGCTCGTCGGGGCGGCTCCCCACGGCATCGTGCTCGATGCGTCGCGGCGCTTCCTGTACGTGTCGAACGGGCTCGATGGCAACCTCTCCATGCTGGCCCTGGATACCTCGACGGGCGCCCTTTCACCCATAGCCGCACCCATTCCAAGTGGGACATCACCCGGCTGGCTGGCCACCGATCCGACCGGGCAGTTCGTCTACGCCATCAACCGCGGCGACGGAACCGTGGCGGGCTTCCGCATCGATCCACTCACCGGTGAACTCTCGCCGACGATCGTGCCGACCGTGGCCTCGGGCGGCGTCGATCCGGTACGGCTGGCGGTCCACCCGTCCGGCCGCTTCCTGAGCGTGACCAATGAAGGTTCGAACAACGTGGGGGTCTTCCACATCGACGACGTGACCGGGAACCTGAGCTCGATCGGGCAGCCGACGCCGACCGGCCTGGCCCCGGGACCGATCGCAATGGACCCTGCGGGACGCTACGCGCTCGTCGGCAACCAGGGCTCGGCCGACATCTCGGTCTACGAGATCTCGCCGGTCACGGGAGCTCTGTTTCTCGTACCCGGCTCCCCGGTTTCGCTCGGTAGCGCGCTCGGATCCCTGTCTGTCGATCCGACCGGGCGTTTCGTTCACGCGAGCGAACCGAGCGTGAATCGCATCACTGCCTTCGTGCTCAACCGGTCCACCGGGGGCCTGTCGCAGACGAGCAGCCAGGTAGGCGCCGGCCAACCGGGCGATCTGAGCGCAACGGGATCGACCCAGTAGTGGGCCGGGCTTCGGCCTTCTGACAGGGCGCGCCCGAGGACTCCAGGACCACGGTCGAGGGAAGCTCCAGCGAGAGGAACCCGTAGACCCGGCAGCCGCGCGGGTGGGCCGGCTTCCAGGTCAGAAAAAAGTGGCGGCAGTCGAAGCAGTTCGGAGTCGGTGTGCTCACGATCTGCCTCTCATCGACCGGTGCCGCCCACGCCTGGTTTGGTTTTTGGGGCCCAGTGTCGACGGCTTCACCGCAGGATTGCGCCAGGATGACATGCGGGCATGCCTATAAGGCAGGATGCGGGTCCTTGGAGGGAGCGGCCGAATCACCGACGCTATCCTAAGCCTTTGCTACGAAGCATGTTGCGTCGGTGTGTCCGGTACTTGGCACGCGGCTTGCCATGGTCATGGCGAGGTCCACTGTTGTTGTGGTGGGCGGCCAAAGTCAATGCAAATGGAGGTGGACCATGACCTGGTTCAACGAGAGTCGTATTCAACGCTGGGACCCGCTGGGTCTCATGCCTTTTGCCCGCGGGGGCGCTGGCTTCCTGTCGGGCCCGTCCGGGGTCCAGAGTCGGCTGGGTAGCCCGCGGTCTGACGTTCACGTGGACGCCGACCGGGTCCTCGTGCGCGTCGAGCTACCGGGCTATGGCGCGGAGCAAGTCGAGGTGAGCCTGGAAGGGCGGACCCTCTGGGTCCGTGGCCAGTCCGGCACCACCGAGGACGGCGCTGACCCCATGCGCCCGTTCGAGCGAGGCTTCCGCATGCCCTTCCCGATCGGGGACTCGAGCGAGTCCGAGGGCGCCGGGTCTGGCGTCGATGCTCAGATGAAGAACGGATTGCTCGAAGTGCATCTCGTTCGCGCCGAGGCGGACCGGCCCAGGCGCATACCCGTCGGCGAAGGCGCCGAACCGGCTAAGGGGGATCCCCAATGAAGCGAAACGAATCCATGACGACCGACGAAGGACATCCGCAGACCGAGTCGGCAGCGGGGAAAGTGGCGCTCAGGCGTCCTGTCACCCACGTCGTGCAACGAACCGATGCGATCGAGGTGACGCTCGAGGTGCCAGGTGTTTCGGCCGACGGTGTCGAGTTGCTCTGTGAGGGGCGTAGGCTCGTCGTGCGGGCCCGTCGGGCGGCCTGGACGCCTCCGGAGGGCATGTATGCCCTGCACCGGGAAATTCGGCATGGGAGCTTCGAGGTTGCGCTCGAGCTTCCTGCTGGGATCGCGGCCGAAGGGATCGAGGCGGACCTGCGAGCGGGATTGCTGGTTCTGACCCTCCCGAGACGGGTTGCGGGAAAGCGGACCATCCCGGTGAGCGGCGACTAGGCCCGATCAGTGAGCCGGACTCCCGCCGGCAGGTGACCGGGTGAGAGCCATCGACCCCGTCGGTGGCTCTCCCTGTTTATTGTGCCTCGGGCCGCACCGCGGGGTTGAAATCACACCACCCGCCGGGTTGCCATAGGGGGACCAGATGGAGATGTATCCAGAGCGCGACGCGCCGCATGTCCGTCACCAGAGAGAACAACGATATGAAACTTTTCAAGAAGACCGCCCTCGCTGGCGCCCTCGGCCTCGCCCTGCTCTCGACCAGCTGCCTGGGCCCGAACAACACGTTCAACAACCTGCACAAGTGGAATGACGAGCTGACGGAGAACAGGTGGATGAACGAGGCCGCCTTCATCGGCCTCAACATCATTCCGGTCTACGGCCTGGCCTACTTTGCGGACATCGTCGTCTTCAACTCGATCGAGTTCTGGGGCGGTTCCAGCCCGGTCGAGTCCAACGAGTAGTCACGGATTCAAAAAAATGAGAGCCGCTGACCTCGACGGTCGGCGGCTCTCATTTTGTTCGCGCGCGTTCGAATCGTGTCGGGCTATAGCAGGAGCGTGGTCTGCTTCGTTCCGAACAGACTCTTCAGACGTCCCATGATGTTGGAGTGAATCTGGCAAACGCGGCTCTCGGTCAGGGCCAGCATCTCGCCGATCTCCCGCATCGTGTGCCCGACCTGATAGTACTGCTCGATGATGAAGCGCTCCTTGTGGGTCAGGGAGCGGGTGATGTACTGCATCATGTCGAAGCGGTGCAACTCGCCGATCGGATCGATCGACTTCTTGTCCTCGAGGACATCGACCTTCTCCATGGAGGAGTCGTCGTCGCGGTCTTCCCACTTGTCCGAAAGCGAATACATCGCCTTGGCGCTAGCACGGCTGATTTCCTTCGACAGCTCAGCGTGGTCAAGCTCGAGTGTGGCGGCCAGTTCCGCATGTGTAGGTTCGCGCCCAAACTCGCCGGTGAGCCGTTGCAGGGCCTTCTCGATGCGTCCAGCCTTGAGCCGCACAAGGCGCGGCACCCAATCCTGCGAACGCAGCTGATCGAGGATCGACCCACGGATACGGGTCGTGCAGTAGGTCTTGAACTTGATCCCGCGCTCGGGGTCGAAGCCGCGGATGGCGTCCATCAGGCCGAACAGGCCGGCGCTGATCAGATCGTCAAGCTCGATGGACTTGGGAAGAGTCTGCAGCAGCCGCTCGGCGATGTATCGCACGAGCGGGTAGTGGCGCTCCATCAAGATGTTTCGGAGCTGCTCGAGCTGGGCCGACTTGCTGTCGTAAGCCTTGCGGTAGACCCCCCAGATCTCCTCCGTCGGCAGCTCCTCCAGAGTCGTCGGCTTGGGCTTGACGGCCGCCGTGCGCGCTCGCCGTAGCTTGGGCTTGGGCTTGGCCGCGGGCTTTGCTTTTGCCTTCGACTTCGTAGCCGCAGCTGCCTTGGTTGCCGGCTTTGACTTTGCCGGCTTGGCCGCGCGCTTACTCGTTGTCTTCTTCTTCGCCGTCATGGACTGGATTGTGAAGTCAGACTGCCAGGAGGGAATGAACTGGTACGTCGGTCATGCGCTCACGCCCGGATAGAAAGGCCAGCTCGATAACGAACGCACAGGCCACAGGCTTTGCGCCGATCGCCCGCACGAGTTGCACAGCGGCTTCCATCGTTCCACCGGTGGCCAGCAGGTCATCGACCATCAGGACGCGTGTATCCTGCTCGGCGGCGTCAGTGTGGATCTCGATCGTATCGGTGCCGTACTCGAGCTCGTAGGACTGTGAAACCGTCTTCCAGGGCAGTTTTCCCGGCTTACGGATCGGTGCGAAGCCCTTTTTCACATGGTGGGCCAGGGCCGTGCCGAAGATGAACCCGCGGGACTCGATCCCGCAAATCAGGTCGTAGCTGTCCGGATCGACCAGTGCTGCCAGGCCTTCTACCGATTCGGCCAGGCCCTCGGGGCTCTTGAGCAAGGGAGTGATGTCCTTGTAGACGATCCCCGCCTTTGGGAAGTCTGGAACGTCACGTATGTACTGCTCGATCACAGGTCTCTCCAAAAAGCACTCCCGACCAGCGGCATCGGGGCAGAAATGCCGCATCGATTGTCTTCGGACGCAACCCGGGGCAGCTTGATCGCGACTCTACATTTCCTCAGGTGCGGAGAGGCCTAGAATCCCTAAGGCGTTTCGTATCAATGACTTGGAAGCGCGCACGAGTTTGAGTCGGGCCGCGGTTATCCCGGGCTCCTGGCCGATTACGCGGTGGGCCGCGTACCAGCTGTTGATCTCACGACATAGGGAGAGGACGTAGCTGGCCACCTCGGAGGGCTCCGCATGATCTGCTGCGGACGCCAGCGTCCGGTCGTAGCGGCCCATGCGCAGCAGTATGGGCGCTGCCTCGTCGAGTTGCCCGAAGTCGGGCTCGGCATCCCCCTCCCCGGCCTTTTCCGCCTTGCGCAGGATGGAAGCCAGCCGGGCATGGGTGTACTGGACGTAGGGGCCTGTCTCGCCCTCGAAAGACAGTACCTCCGCCCAATCAAACTCCACGTCCTTGATCCGTTCCCGGCGCAGGTCGTTGAAGACGACGGCGCCGATGCCTACCTGCTCCGCAATCTCTCCCGATTCGGCCAGAGCCGGATTCTTCTCGGCGATCACCTTGGCCGCCTCCTCGACGGCTCGGTCGAGGACGTCCTGCAGATAGACCACGCGCCCCTTGCGGGTGCTCATCCGGCCCTCGGGTAGACGTAGCATCCCGAAGTCGATGTGCTCGGCGCGCCCCTCCCAGTCCAGGTCCAGGCGTTTCAGGACGGCCTTCAGCTGGCGGAAATGGAGTCGTTGATCGGATCCGACAACGTACAGCGCGCGCTCGAAAGAGTAGAGCTCCCAGCGGTGGAAGAGGGCGGCCAGGTCACGCGTCGCGTAGAGCGTCGTGCCGTCGTTCTTGCGCAGGAGGCAAGGCGGCATGTTCTTCTCGATCTGCTCGAGGGACACGATCAGCGCGCCCTCCGAGATCTCGGTAATGCCGGCCTCTTTGATGCGATCGACGGTTTCATCCAGGTGGGGCTCGTAGAACGACTCTCCGCGAACGAGGTCGAATGTCACGCCGAGGCGGCGATAGATCTTGTCGAACTCGGCCAGCGAGAGCTCGGTCAGCTTGCGCCAGTCGGAACGGACCTTGCCCTCGACGCCGCTCTCGAGCTCCTGAAAGGCGGCGCGCGCCGCCTGGACCAGTTTCGGGTCAGACTCCTCTTCGTCGTGATAGCGTACGTAGAGGGCCACCAGCGCCGGAATGGGGTCATTGTCGAGGTCGACCGTGGCGCCCCAGCGGTCGAGGGCAGCGATCAGCTTTCCGAACTGGCTGCCCCAGTCGCCGATGTGATTGATGCTGACCGTTTCGTAACCAAGGGCGGCATGCAGGCGCTGGACGGCCGCTCCGATTACCGTAGAGCGAAGGTGTCCGACCGACATCGGTTTGGCGATGTTCGGCGAGGACATGTCGATCACGATCTTCTTGCCGTTTCCAACCGTCGACCGCCCGAAGCTATCGCCCTCAGCCTCGACGGCTTCGAGTACCGTCCGAGCGAGTAGCTTTCGCTCGACGCGAAAATTCAGATAGGGCCCGGTAGCCGTTGCCGAAATGTCCTCGAGGGTCTCCGCAAGCCGGGTCTCGAGATTGGCGGCGATCGCCGGCGGGGCCTGCTTCAGCGTCTTGGCGAGTGCGAAGCACGGGAAGGCGAAATCACCCAATTTGGGATCGCGCGGGAGCTCGACCCGGATGTCCGCCTCGGGCAACTCGCATAGAGACGCGAGTGCGCTCCGAATCTGACGAAGGAATATTTCCATGATGAGGTCTTGGCACCCAGCCGACCGGCCTGGGCGCCGTACAAGCTTCCTCGGCCGGTGGCCCGAGGTCATCTACAAGTGCTCATTTTTCTCGAGCGGAATGGGCGCAGCGAGACTTCGACATCTTCGGGTTGTTTCGCGCCCGGCGATGCGCTCTGGCACAGTTCTCGTCGGTCACGGTGCGGGATTGACTGCCGACCGAACGGCGAGCCCATCTGGACCCGAGAGCACCTGACGAGGAACCGCTCTCAACGTGCATCGGGCCGGAGTGGATTCACCACTCCGGCCCGATGATTGGTCCCTGGGGACCTCTGGTGTCCGTCGATCAGAAGGTGATCGAGACCCCGTTAGACGTGTTGGAGCCGGTTCCAGTCCCCAGCCCGGACCGGAACCAGTACTGGAAGTACTGGGTACCCGTCAGGCCCGCCGCGTAGGGCGCCGTGTAGTTGAGCGTAACGATGGACGTGTTCGCCGGTTGCGCCATCATGCCCGCGGTGATGAAAGGCAGGACGCGCTGAGTTGCGCCGCCGACACAGCGAGGGCCATCACCCAGCATCGAGCCGCCCAGCAGCTGCATCGGACCGTAGAACAACTGACCGGTCGTGTTCGGAACCGGCGTGGTGGTCAGGACCATGCTCGAATTCGGATCACCGGCGCAGCTGAGCACGGCAGCGCTGCCGGTCCCATTCGGAAGAGACGGACAGTAAGTGATGCACGGCACGGGCGGATTCGGGTCAAACGGCATCGCGTTGGAGAGCGACTCGCCGCCTGCGGCCTGGTTCTTGATCAGCACGTCGCCGGGGCCGGCCGCGGCCGGAGTGGGAACCACGATGACAGTACCGCCAGCCGACGAGGGCCAGTTGAGCACCTCGATCGGCAGACCCGTGCCTCCCGCGATGGCCTGGGTGAACCAGACGCGGTTGTCGAGCGGGTCGAAGTTCATGCCCGTGATGGTCAGGGTGTTGCCGACCTCGTTGAGGCTCGTGATGACCGGCTTGACGCCGATCGTGGCGACGCCGTAGATGCACTGAAGACCAGCGATGTCATCAGCATGGATCGACCGCGCGCCCGACGTGCCGGGCGCGACAGCCGGAGTCATCGTCGCGGCGCCGGTGCCCGAGTGCCCCAGGCCGATTGCGTGTCCATACTCGTGGGTTGCCACGGACTGCAGGTCGAAGCCACTCGAGATCGGATTGGGACCGTCGCGCCAATCGACAAGCTCGTAGTACCGGATGCGCCAGCCGTCATTGGCCGGTCCTTCGGCGAAAGCGAGGACCCCACCGCCCGCTCCCGCGATTTGCGAGTGGACGTTGGAGTTGGTGTTGCCGGTGGCGACGGCATTGCCCTGGAATGTGGCGTCGAAGTTCGCACCGCCGCTGCCCAGCCCAAAGGGCTGGTGGGGGTCACCTTCGCCATCGCCGTGGAGCAGGCTGCCCCACTCGACGGAACCCTTCCAGATGCACAATTCGGCGCCATCGTAGCCCGGGAAGCTCGGGTGGATGACCGTGTTGTTGTTCGCCGACGGGTCGGTGAAGTTGTTGAAAATCCGGAAGTCGCGCTGGAAACCATTCAGCTGGGTTCCGAGCTTGGAAAAGCCCGTCGATTCGGGCGAAACCGACAATGTGAAGACGGCCGCCAAGGCCACGGTGGGAATTGAGAGCTGTAGGATCTTCAATAGATGAACCTTTTTGGAATATGGGTTGGGCCTCTATGGACGGGGTGCGGCCATTCATAGTTCCGGGTAAACAATTGTAGACCGTCGCTGGATTATGGTGGCGGATTTGGCCATTGCTTTTTCGTTCCCAGGAGGGTCCCAGGGGGGGGCCGCCCCGGATTACCTCGAATTGGACGGGGCAGGGGCCTCGAGATTTGTGATTTCGTCGCCCCGGGGGGATCTCGGACCGCCGGGCTCGGCAGCCCCCTCCAAGGGGAAAGGGCCTATTCCCCCTCGGCCCTCAGGGCTCCCAGGGCTGTCTGCGGCCCCCGTGGGTCCGCATTCAGATCGAAGCGCACATGGGCCTGGCCGGCCGTGACCCGGCTCGCCGCCGGGCAGCTCGCCTTGATCCGGAAATCGCCGGCCCCGATGTCCACGAATGTGCTCGTCAGCGAGGAGGTGGTCCAGCTGGACCAGGCGGGCCGCGGGCGGTGGGTGTGCACGGCGTTCGCGTCGAGCCTCAGACCCGCCGGATTGCTCGATGTGTTGTTGTAGTAGCCGCTGGACGAGTCATCCGTGAAGAAGTCCGCGACCACCCCGAAGACGAGCCCATGCTCGAGGTCGAAGCCGCCCGGGAAGCCGGTCTGGCTGTCCACCTGAACATGGGCGTCGACGAACGTCGTGTGCAGCAAGAGCAGGTGTCGGCGGGTATTCGAGAAGATGTTCACCGTCTCGTAGGACTGGCTTCCAATCGAGCCATCGAAGAGAGAATTGACGATCGCGGTTCCATCCACCGCTCCCTGTCCAACGGGCCCAAGGACCGAGGTACCCTCGTGAACGAGGACTCCGTCGAGCAGTCCGTTCTCGTCCCCGATTACCGATACATTCGGGCTGAAGCCGGCACTCGTATTGCGCACCTCGGAGTCGATCATCGCGTGAGCCTCGACGACCCCGATGGCATCGAGTACCACGAGATCCCTGGCCCAGTCGAAGTTGAGCACGCCCCTGAAGTCCTGGGCTCGGCTCTCGAGCAGGTACAGTTGCTCATCGATGCCCGTGGGGGTGAGGCGCGCATCGATCAGGGCCGCTTCAGCCGGGCTCGTGAATCCCTGTAGTCGGCAGTTCGAGAAGACCATGGGAGCATCGCCGGCAGCGGCGCCCCGGTCGAACATGTCTGTCCACGACAGATCGACCTTGAGCTCCTCGAATCGCAGGTTTCGGACCTGGATGCGATCGAGCGTCCCAGTCGATTGGGGGGCGATGATGGGAAAGGCGCCAGCAGCGCGGCGGATCGTGATCGGGCGATCGTTCTGGATCACGAGCGTCTGACCGCCGAGCGGGATCGGTGTATTGCCCGCCGAGCGCAGGTAGATGAGCGCGCCCTCCGGGTTCGGTGCGACGCTGTCGATCGCTTTCCGCAGGGAAAGGAATGGATCTGCAATCGATCCGTCACCCGAGGCATCGGAGCCGGCGAGGGGGTCGACCCAGCGCTCTTCGTAGTCGAGGCCGGGGAGCTCTCCGAGCGCACTGTAGAAGCGCCAGCTCAGGACCCGCTCGGTCCCGCCCAGGGCCGCGCCTTGCTCGGGCGTCACGACGGCCCGCACCTCATGCCAGCCGCGCATGAAGAACTCGGGCCTGAGCACGACGCTGTACCCGTAGTGACCCGTCTGGGCTGACCGGCGCGCCTGCCGCACCTCGATCCAGGGACCCCCGTCAACCGCGAAGCGCACGTGCGCCACCCGTGATCGATGGTAGCCGAGGAGCCCGAGCCGAAATCGATCGATGTCATCACGCCACAGGATCTGCTCCGGTACGCGCGTCCAGTGGGCGACGGCGACAGCCTCCGAATGCTCGCCGGGCAGTACTTCAGTCGGCGTCGTGCCCGTCCAGCCGCTGCCCGGAACCAGCCACTCGGGGACATCTCGCTGCGGATCGCTCAGGCCGATCTGGGCCTGGGCGGAGCCCGCGTAGAAGCTCAGAATTAGCGTGGCGAGAAGCCTGCCGTACATGGGGAACATCGACCGTGAGGGGACCGGGGAGGACCGCATCAATTCTAACCTGGCGAGTCCGGTACGGGGGCCCGGTGGCGCCGTTGTATCAACCCTTCGGCCCATGCTCGCGGCTCGCCCGCCGGTGACGACAGGACCCGACCCCCATCCGCGATCCCCATCCGACCGACCCCTAGCCCCATGCGCCCCACTCCTCATTCACCAGGGCCAGCTCGTTCTCGGCCTCGGCGATCTTGATCTGGGTGTCCTTGAGCCGCTCGCTATCTCGATAGACCGCTTCCTGCGCGACCTCGGAATGGAGCTCCTTGAGAGTCTCCTCCAGCTCGATGATGCGTGCCTCGAGCTTCTTCAGGCGGTACGGATTCTTGTTCGGCTTGCCCGACTTCTTTTTCTTCTTGCCCGCCGAGCGCTTCGACTCCTTGATGCGCGCGTCCTCGGCCGCGCGCTTCTTGTTCTTGATGGAGCGCGCCTTTTCCTCGATCGCCTGCGCGGCTTCCTCATCCTTCATGCGGTGCCAGGAGCTGTAGTTTCCCTCGTGCTCACGCACGGTTCCGTTGCCGACTTCGATCGTGTGCGTGCACAAGCCGTCGAGAAATTCGCGGTCGTGGCTGATGCAAACCAGGGCACCGTCGAACTCGCTCAACATCTCCTCCAGCGCGGTTCGACCGGCAAGATCCAGATGGTTTGTCGGTTCATCGAGTGCTAGCCAGCTCGGTTCGGTGAGGACAAGTTTCGAAAGGCAGAGTCGGGCTCGTTCACCCCCGGAGAGGGTCGGCATGGCCTTTTCAACTTCCTTGCCACGGAACAGGAAGCGCGCCAGGTGGGAGCGAGCCTCCAGCTCCGTCATCTGGCTGTGTTCGCGCATGAGCTCCGCCAGCGGCGTGGAATCCTCGTGCAAGCTCGATGTGTCCTGGTCGAAGTAGCCGACGGAAGCTCGGTGGCCGCGCAACACCTCTCCGGCAGTCGGTGCCATGCGTTCGGCGAGGATCTTGAGCAGGGTCGTCTTCCCCGATCCATTGGGACCCACGATCCCGATCCGCTGCCCACGGCCGATACGCAGATCCACATTGGAGAAGAGCTTTCGCTCACCGTAGGCCGCGGTCAGGTTTTCGGCCTGGAGCACCAGTTCTCCTCCGCGCACCGCCTTGGGGGCGCGAATCTTCGGGCGGCGGACGTCATGATGCGGTTTCACGAGGCGCTCTACATGGCCAAGCTTCTTGGCACGGCCCTTGGCCTCACCCGTGCGCTGGCTGCCCATGTGCTTCTTGATGAAGGTTTCCTCGCGCCGGATCTTGTCGACCTGGACCTCCCAGGCGCGCATCTCGGCGGCGAAGCGTTCCTCTTTCTGATCGATGTACTGCGTGAAGTTCCCCGGGTAGCGCAGGAGTTTGCCGCGCTCGAGCTCGATGATCGCGTCGACCGAATTCTGAAGCAGGCGTCGGTCGTGGCTCACGACCAGCACCGCGCCCTTGATCGAGGCGATGTAGCTCTCGATCCACTCGATGCCTTCGAGATCGAGGTGGTTGGTGGGCTCATCCAGCAGCAGGATGTCGTGCGCGCTGACCAGCTCACGCGCCAGCGCCGCGCGGCCCTTTTCGCCGCCGGACATCGTGCGCGCCTCCCGATCCCAGAACTCTTCCGGAAGCCCGATACCTGAAAGGACCGTCTCGACCTGACGCTCGGCGTCCCAGCCGCCCACATCGTCGATGCGGTGAGTCAGACGATCGTGCTCATGCATCAGTCGCTCGAGCTGCTTGCCCTCGGCATGGGCCATGGCCTCGCCGGTGCGCTCCAGTTCGGCGATGAGCGCGCGAGTCTCGTCAAGGCCGCCCTCAACGTAGCCGCGTACGGTCTGCCCCGGCTCGAAATGCGGGCGCTGAGGAATACTTCCGATGCGTGTTCCCTTGGCCAGGATGGCTGATCCCCAGTCAGGAGATTCCTCGCCCATGATGATCCGGAGCAGGGTGCTCTTGCCGCCGCCGTTGCGCCCGACCATGCCAATCTTCGTGCCCGCATCCAGTTGCAGCGAAGCACCGCTCAGGACCTCCTGGGCACCAAAGTGCTTCTTTACGTCGTTGAGGATGAGGAGAGACATGGGAGCGCCGCGGGTAAGCGGGCCAGCATATACGTCCTCCGTGAGGCGACAATAAGAGAGCCGCAGCAAATGTGGATGCGGCTGTTGGTGCGGCCGAGACCGGACCGGCGAAGTGCCCGACCTCGGGCCTACGGACCGATGACGTCGAGTCCGGGCCCCTGCAACCCGGGCCCCTCTCGATTCGCGGCAAAATCAACCGGGTCAAAATACGGGTTGCGCGTTCCGAGCAACTCGTCAGCGCAGCTGGCTCCAGCCTTCTCCCGCCCGATCGATTCCCGCAGGCCGGAAAGCAAGCGGTCAAACTCCCGTTCCTCGTCCGCACCCAGGTCCTTTGCACCGGTCATTCCGGTGTCGGTCACCCGAAACAGGAGCCGCTCCAGAACGTTGGCCTGATCCGTGATGTTGACCTTGTCCGCGTAGAACTGGTTCTTCATCGCCATGGCGTCGTCCCGTTCGGCACGCAGGCGATCCGTCAGGTGGATCGCGTTCAGCCCGAAACCCAGGACGAGCAGGACTACCGTCGCCGCGAATGCGAAGGCCAGGCGATTGCGCGTGACGACCTTCTTGAGCAGGTACCAGGTCGTGGGCTCGACAGCGGAGATCGGCTCTCCCGCGAGGTAACGACGCAGGTCACTCGCGAGGGAATCGACATTTGCGTAGCGCGCGGAGGGCGTCTTGGCCATGGCCTTGAGCACGATCGTATCCAGCTCGCGGCCGAGACGCGGGTCGATCGACGATAGGCGCGGGGGTGTCACCGTTTCGACCGCGCGGATGAGCTCGGTCACGTTCGACGGATCGGGGTACGGGCTAAGCCCGGTGAGCATCTCGTAGAGGATGACGCCTAGCGAGTAGATGTCCGTACGCTCGTCGAACTGAGTCTGGCGCGGTGAAAACTGCTCCGGCGAGGCGTAGGCCGGCGTGCCCAGGAAGTCGCCGCTCAGGGTCAGGTCGAGCTTGCCCTGGGCGTCCGGCTCGGCGTAGGCAAGCCGCTTGGCCAGGCCAAAGTCGAGCACATGGGGCTGGCCGTCGTCGGCGACCAGGATATTCGAAGGCTTGAGGTCGCGGTGCAGGATGCCGCGCGAGTGAGCGTGGGCGATGGCGTCGCAGACGCGCAGAAAGACCTCGATGCTCTCGCGCGGATCCCGGCAGGGTCCCTGGCCCGGCTCCGGATCGTCACCAGGGTTCTCCGGCGATCCACCGGAGATCCAGCGCGTCAGTGTCACACCGTCGATCCACTCCATGGCCAAGAGCGGCGTGCCGTCGACAATCTCCATGCCGTACGCGGTGACGATGTTCGGATGGTTGAGCGCGGCCGCGGACTCGATCTCGCGCTCGAATCGTTGCCGGGTAGATCTGGAGCTGAACGATCCCGCTATGGGTCGCTTGAGCGCGATCAGTCGCTTGGTACCTGGCTGGCGTGCGCGGTACACGACTCCCTGGCCACCGCGTTCGATCTCGTCCAGCAGCTCGTAGGGCCCGATCGTGCCCAGGCCGAGGGGAACCTCCGCTCCGCGCAGCTGGTCCATCCAGGCGTCACCCGGATCCTCGAAGCCAAAGCCCATGCTCTCCAGGCTCTCGGGATCCGGCGGTTCCTCGCGCAGTCCTTCAGGCTCGCACTTCATCGTGGACCTGTTCCTGCACGAGCGCCTTCAAGCGGTTCCGCAGCCGCTGCTTGACCTTGTGCACGGCGTCGCGGGTCATCGAGAAGTCCTCGGCAACCTGATCCGTCGTGTCTCCGGCGAGCAGGCGCTCGAATACCGAAACGCTCCTGGGCTCTGCGGTTTCACGGACGGTGTTCATGGCCAGACGGTAGTGGTGGTGCATCCATTCCCTGTCCCATTGCGCTTCGAGCCGCTCGGGGTCGCCATCGGACAGTTCGGAGGTCACGCTCGTCTCTAGTCCACGTTGTTCCAGCTGTGGACGTCGAAAATGGCGGTGGATCGCATTGGCCACCACGCGCCCGAGGTAGCCCCGGAAGCGGCCGCGAGCGGGTTGATACTCGAATGTCCGCAGGGCACGGGCGAGATTCAGCATCACGATCTGACGCACGTCCTCGGCGTCGGACTGCTGCAGGCCTCGGCTACGGCAGAAACGCAGGATCAGATCCCGATAGCGAGTATCAAACTCTCGCCACGAGTGGTTGTCGTCCAGGTCACGAACCCTGGAGAGCAGGGTCAGATGGGTTGTGCGGGAGGTCATGCCAGGTCGCCTGGAGGGGAGCTATCCAGTGCACGGGGCACTGACTGCGAGGATACACCAATTTTACCAGCGAAAGTCGGCGGCGAGGGCCTTGGAACGTCCATCTCGGTCGCCTGCGCGACTATTGGGAGCAAGACCGTTCCCCAAGGGGTCCGGCCCGGCCCATGTTGACCTCCCTCGCGCTCACCCTCCTGTCGGCCCTGCCCTCCGCCTGGACCGCCGACTCGGGCGCACCACTCGGGGCGGTCGAGTGGTTTCGGGGTCGCTATTCCAGTGCGCGCAACCGCGCCGAAGCCCAGGGCAAGTGGACCATCGTGGCCTTCTGGATGGACGGCTCGCCCTGGTCGAGGCGCCTGATCGACGACACCTTCGGCGACGCCGCTGTTGCCGACCGGCTCGACGGGCTCATGTGCCTGAACGTCGATCTGACGCGCCGTGCTGACGGCACTCTTCTGGACCAGCGGGCCAAGGAGTACACGACCCGTTTCCCGGTCGCGATCCTGCCATCGATCTTCCTGGTCTCGCCGGACGGTCGACTCGAGGACGTGCTGACGGGCTACATTCCGCCCCAGCCATTCCTGGCCGAGATCGATCGTATTCAGGGACACGATCGCACCTTGACTGGATTCGAGCGCGCTGTCGACTCCTCGCCGGAAGACATCGCGGGCCGTCTCAGTCTGGCGCAGAAGTACGAAGACCTGGGCGACCTCGCGGCACGTGACATCCAGCTGACCAAGGTCAAGGAGCTCGACCCGGCCGAGGTCTCGTTGCCAGTGCGTCGACGCAACCTGTCCATCGTGCGCGAGTCCATGACGTCGCTCTTCAACGACGACGAGGGGATCTACGATACGACTCCGCTCGAGGAGTTCCTGGACGAGGAGGAGCACCCGGAGCTGCTCGTCGAGGGATGGAGCTACCTGGCCGACCTCTACCCCCGTGTCGATCGGGCCGAGGACGGGCGCATGGCGCTCCAGTTCCTGTGGCGACACATCGCCGAACCGGACCGCATGAATCGTGGGTCCGATATCGCACGGATTCTCTGGGAGCAGCGTGAGGATCTCGCCAAGGGCGATCGGAAGTTTGCCCTCGAGGTGGCTTCCAAGGTTGCGGCACTCGCCCGCAAGACCGTCGAGGAGCCGACCAGGCTGGCGGAGTACCTCGATCCGCTGGCGTGCTGCTACTACATGAACGGAAAGCGAGCGGCCGCGATCAAGACGATCGAGATCTGTATCGATCTGGCTCCGGACGAGCCTTCCTACGCCGTCCGGCGAGAGATTTTCAAGCTACGCAAGTAGCGCGTGTCCGTAACAGCACGGACCTGGACTAGATCCGGTGAGTGCTCGACGTCGGCCCCGCCCGGCAGAGCGAACCGCGTCCCAAGTCTCTTTCCAGGAGCCCGAACAATGATCCAGCAGTCCCTTCTTCTCGCCTGCCTCACGCCCCTTGCACCGATTGCAACAGCGGCCTCGCCCGTGGTGTCGCCCAACGAGGCCAGCATCACCTGGGAGTTCGAGAATCTCGATACGACTCTCAAAGGCGCACGTTCATCCGAGAAGCCCGTCCTGCTCTACTTCTGGGCCAATGGCAGCGAATCCTGCGGCAAGATGTACAGCGAGACCATGGCCAACGAGAGCGTCATCGAATCGATGTCGGGCTTCGCGTGCTTCAGCGCGGATACCGCGAGCACGGTTGGCTACGACCTGTTCCAGAAATACAACATGAAGACCGTGCCGGCGCTCATTTTTGTGACGCCGGAGGGAGAGGTCAACGACGCGGTCGTGGGCTTCATCGACCCGGGCGGTCTGGTAGAAGAGCTGGCACGCGTACGTGCGGGGACCGACACGATCGCCGCTTTCCGTGAACGCGCACACGCGGCTCCCGAGGACATCGACGTGCAGTTTGCCTACGCCGTCAAGCTGCAGGATTGCGGAGACGACCACGGCTACGAGAAGGTGGCGGGCCGCATCAAGGCCGCGGACCCCAAGGGGGCAAATGTGGTCACCGCACGCCTGATGATGGCGGATATCCGGACGGCCATCGTCGAGGCCGCGGCCAAGGAAGACGGCGAGTATGACTTCGTCGGCGTCGATCTCGCCGCGATGACGAAGTTCGTCAAGAAGGTCAAGCACGAGGACGTGGCCTTCAACGGCTGGGACTGGATGGCCGCTGTCGAGAAGGAGCGCGAGGATCAGCCGGCCTACCGCAAGGCCAAGATGGCCGCCTGGTCACACGCCTCGGATGAAGAGGTCTTCGGTTTCACCGAGCAGGTCGGCCACGACTTCTGGGAGAGCCGTGAAGACCTCGATCGTAAGGAAAAGAAGTTCTTCCTGACGGTTGCCTCTCGCGCCTCCGACCTGGTGACCGAACGCCTGGCCACGAAGCAGGAGGAGCTGGCAGCCTCGAACGCGAAAGGCTGCGGGAGCTTTGAAGGCTGCGCAGATGGCGATGACGAAGGTTGTGGCGGATGCGGCGGGGTCGCGGCCGAGATGGTTGTTTACCAGGCCAACCTCAACCACACCCTGGCCTGTGCCCTGTACGTGAACGGCAAGCGCAAGCCGGCGATCGAGCAGCTGAAAGTCGCCATGCAGCTCTCCCCCGAGAACGAGTCATTCACCGAGCGCCTGGCGCTATTCGAAGCCAAGAAGTAGAGCGACCGACCGGGCAAGTCGGCCAATCGCTGACCGCCCGGGTGCCAGCCAGGCCCGCACCGTGTTCAAGGTGTGGGCCTGTTCCCGTTGTGGCCAGATGACGCAGCGGGGATGGGGTGCGGGAGACCGCAAGAGACGCGAAACCAGCCTCGCACGACCCTCGCCCAGGGCATCCTCTCCGGCTAGACTGCTCGCCGTATGGCTGCTCCTCCCGTAGATGCTCGTTCATTCATATCAACCGTGCGCGGCGTACGCCCGTGCGGTGGCGATGCCGCAATACTGCGTGTGACCCCCGGTCTGGAACTCGAGCCACTGCGGGCAGCACGATTCTTCATGTTGCGGCCGCTGGACCGCGAGGCTCCGCCCATCCCGCGCCCGTTTTCGCTCTACCGGCAACTCGAGGACGGGGACCTGGAGTTCCTGATCAAGGTCATGGGACCTGGCACCCGCGCCCTGGCCGAGACTCGCCCCGGCGAGCGCGTGCAGACTGTTGGCCCCCTCGGAAACGGATGGCCCGTGGTCGACCCCGGACCCGATCCGTGGCTGCTGGTCGCCGGCGGAATCGGAGTGGCCCCCTTTCTGATGGGGATCGAGCAAGCCGTTGCCGGCACCTGGGGACCCGCATTGGCGCCGGAGCAGATCACTCTGATCTACGGGGCGCAGACTGCGGCCCTGCTCTACGATCTCGAGGCCTATGAGGCTCTCGGGGTGCGCGTCCTGCCGGCCACCGACGATGGCTCAGCAGGTTTCTCGGGCAACGTGGTCCAGGCTCTCGAGTCCGAGCAGGCGGCCGGTCGGCTGCCCGCCCAGCTGCGTATCTTGACCTGCGGGCCGGACCCGATGATGGCCGCCGTAGCTCGAGCGGCCGCCGCGACCGGATCCCGCTGCTGGGTGTCCCTGGAGACGATGATGGGTTGCGGGGTCGGAATCTGCAACGGCTGCGCGGTCGCAACGCGGCCCGAGTCGGAAATCGGAGACTGGCCCTTCGCCAAGTGCTGCGTCGACGGCCCGGTCTTCGCCGCGGACTCCATCGAGCTCTAGCCCGCATCCTTCACCAAGATCCGCGCCCAGCCGTCTCTGCCTCTGTGTCTCCTCCGCCCTCTGTGTTAATTCCGAGCGGTACGATTTCGACGACTATTCGCTACGGGACATCTTGATGGCCATCAGCCCCGCAAAGTCATTCACGAGCTCGTCATCGCCAACAGGGGCCTCGTTCTTGCTGAGGATGTAGGCCAGGACATCAGCGTACTCACGCGTCGTCAATCTGTGCTCGAGCTCAGGCGGCATCTCCTCCTTGATGAATGAGTACAGATTCCCAACCTTCTTTCGCCTCCAGCGCTCGAGGAATGCTTCGCCCACCAGTTCGTCCACGACATCGTCTCCCTCCAGTGCCTCGCCATGACAGCGCAGACACGCGGACCCGTAGACGGCTTCGCCCCTGATGCGTTGTGCCTCCGTGTAGACACCCTCCCAGATCGTCCGATCGGGCAAGCTTGGCTCGACGCCGATCGGCTCGACCGGGATGGCCTCGACGGGGATTGCCTCCGGCTGCTGGGGTTCACCCGGGCTGCAACTGATGACCACGATTGCGAGCGCCGCGACTCCGACGCACCGCGAACGCGACGATTGATTCACCCTCAAGATCACTGACGTTGGCCTGCGCTGGCGCTCTACGGTTGGTGCGTTCTCACGCTTGGGCGACCGTGTTCATGTACCACACACCGAAGTCTGCCACATTGGACTCGACGCTGGTGGAGAGGCTTCCTGACCGGTAACCGCCGGACCGGACGCCACGATGCTGATTCTCGACGAGGTAGATGTCCTCGCGGAAGGTGGTTTCCCAGAGCGCCATCAGGTTGGCGGCCTCAAAGTCCTTCCCTTCCACAGCGTCGGGGTGAATCAACCACAATACATCGCAGTCGATGAGCTCGGGGCCACGGGGCGTGAACCGCATCACCACGACGTAGTCGTCATACGCCTGCCAGTATCCGGTCGAGAGGCCGGTGGTCATGTCCGTGGTCTTGTGACTCCATTCCTTGCGGGTCGGCAGGAGCGGCGCCACGGGCTTGCCGTCGAGTGATCCAGTCACGAATCCGGGATTCAGCTTTCCTTCGTACGACCACCAGTCCTTGGACTGTCCGCCGAGCCAGGTCTTCAACTCGTTGTGCCGGTAGGCCTTCTCGTCGTCCGTCAGGCCATAGTCCCAGTTGTGGGTGGTCACCAGCGTCGCGTGCGCGGGCCCGCAGTGGTAGCACTCGAGGAAGTTCTCGATGAGCAGCTTCCAGTTGGCCTTGATCGTGTAGGCGTGGCGTGCACCGACCTGCAGGTCCGCAAGCCCGTACTCGGTAGCGAAGGTCTTGTAGGGAGCGAAGTTGGCATCGAACTCGGGGGGCGTGTCGCCCTGTGAAAGGTTGATGAAGATGTGCCCTCCCTCGACTCGAAGGTGGCAGGGGAGCAAGCCATTCTTCGACAGGTCGAAGCCCTTCGGCATCATGGAAGCCTTGGTGAGGCCTCCCTGCAGGTCGTAGGTCCATGCGTGGTACGGGCATCGAATCAGGGGCGTATTGCCGCTGCTCTTCAGCTGCAGGATGGTCACCTGATCCCCTTCCGGCTCGGGCTCAGCGCCATTGCGGCAGATGCGAGACCCCCGGTGGCGGCACACGTTGTGGAAGGCGCGCACCACTTTCTTCTCATCGCGCAGGATGATGACGCTCTCGCCGAGGCCAAATTCGAAGGTGAAGTAGTCCCCCGCCTTTGGGATCCGGCTCTCATGATCGACCATGAGCCAGAGACTGTCGGCCATGAAGCGCTCGTCGCGGCGATAGTGTTCCGGTTCGAAGTAGTACTCGGCAGGAATCGAGGTCCCTTCCTCCCATCCGCCGGAGGCCTTCGTCTGACTGGTTGCAACGGGCGCCGTCACGGCCGCCGAGGGTGCCGCTTCCGGGGGCGCCGCTGCGTCGCGGCTCTCGGCCTCGCTGCACCCCAGCAGACCTGGCGCCGTGATGGCGGCGACGGACGATACTGTGAACGCACGCCGGCTCACGTTGTTTGGATCCTGGTTGTTCGTCATGCCATGGCTCTTTCGCTGGAGTTCGTGCACGGATCGTACCCTTCTTCCCGGCATGCGTCGATCCACCGGTATGCGTCGCGGACGGCGGCGGATCGGTTGAGTGAGGTGGGGCGATCGACGGGCTAGCGGTGCGGATGCTCGGTAGCTGCGTTTTGTACCGCGCCGCCGCCCAGGGTCTGATCAGGTGGAGAGTTGTTGAGCTTGGGGGATCCGCTCTCGGTGTCTGCCGGAATTTAACACAGAGGAACGGAGGAGACGCAGAGGACACAGAGGGTTGAGCGGCTTCGCCGCCCAACCGGAATTGAATAGGGTCGGACGAAATAGCTGGGCAATGCGGCGGTCTTCAACCCTCTTGCGGCCTTCAACACCACGCCGCAGCCACCCTTGCCCCGTCACGTCCCCCCTCTCCCCCGATCCCTCTGGCGGCGAAGCCGCCAGGGCCTTCCCTCCTCTGTGTCCTCTGCGTCTCCTCCGTTCCTCTGTGTTAAACTCCGGCGTGTCAATACGGCGTCAATCACTTTCCCGGTCGTCTAGTCCCAGCGTTCGTCGAGGTCCTGGGCTTCGATCGGGATCAGCGACGGCCCGGTGAAATCGAGATTGCCCTCGATCCCCAGGGCGATGGCCTCGGCGATGGTGGTTCGCAGGTGCTTGTCGTACTCATCGATCTGACCTAGCTGGCCCTGGGCCGCAACGAGGTAGGGCCTGGCCTCATCCTGGCGGCCCATTTGCGCCAGCAACATCCCGAGGTTGTGGTTGGTCCAGAAACGGTCGGGATTGATCTCGAGCGATCTCTTGTAGGCACCGGCGGCTTCCGCGAATTGCTCCAGGCGTTGCAAGGTGTCGCCGCGGCTGTAGTGCACTCGCGCCGAGCTGGCCCACGGTTCGCCGGCGCGAATAGCGTCGGTCACCCAATCGTGGGCCTGGCCGTATTCAGCGCGTCGCTGAGAGAGCTGCGCGAGCTGGAAGGCCCGGGTTCCATCGCCCGCCAGGATCTCGCGCAGCTTGTAGTGCAGAGCGCTGCGCAGCTCTCCCTTCTCCGACAGCTGGAAGGCACGCACGAGGTAGAGCATGGCCTCGTCGGGGCCAACGCGCGATAGGAGCAGGCTACCCAGGTTGTAGTGGGCTTCGAAACTGTCGGAGATGAGTTCGCAAGCGCGACCCAGGGCCTTGATCGCGGCTTGGGTCTCGTTCATCTGGAGCAGTAGCTTGCCCCGTTCGAGATGGGCGTAGCCATGGCCTTGCTCGCGGTTCAGGACAGCGTCGAACCAGTTCATTGCACGCGGGAGATCGCCCTGGCGGGCAGCGAGCATTCCGGACCAGAACAATGGTTCCAGGCTGTCGGCATGCAACCGACGGGTCTCGGCCAGCGTCGCCTCCGCAATCTCGAAATCTCCGGCCTCGATCGCGGTAGTCGCGATGCCGACCAGGTCGGCTCGGTGTCCGGGACGGGCCTCGAGCGCGTGTTCGAACGCGTCGCGTGCCTCGGCCCAGGCCAGCTTCTTGATGAAGGCTTGCCCGAGGTTGTGCCAGGATTCGGCGTGGCCGGGATGCAGGGCGAGGGCCTCGTGGAAGGTCGCGATCGCCAGGTCGATATCCATGTTCCTGAGCTGTGCGGCTCCGAGTCCGGTCAGGGCGCGGTAGCTCTGGGGGAACAGCTTGACCGTCTGCTCGAACACGTAGAGCGGCGTCGCCAGATCGTAGTCAGGCGGCAGCTCCGCCAGGAACAAGTAGCACCATCCCAGTCCGATGTTGGCCTGCTCCCGATCCGAGCGCGATACGCTCACGGTCGGGTCGGGCCGGCGCCACTTGGCGGGCGTGTCGTTGACCACCGCGTTCAGTTCCGAGACCCGATCTTGCAAGGGGGCGTCCGGAGGCAGCTTCGGTCCGTGTGTGCCGTAGTCCGTGCCGAGGTAGAGGGATGTCAGGAAGTGGAGCAGGGCCTCGTCCAGCAGTTCCTTTTCCCGTTCGACCTGATAGCGATCGAGCATGACACGGCCCATGCCCCAGTGCACGTAGGGCGTGCGCGGGCTTGCCACGACGGCCGCGCGAAAGAAGGCCTCGTCACCATCGAAGACCTTGATCTGCGAGTGCGAACGCACTCCGTAGCCCGCGACCAGAGCGAGGCAAAGGGCTGTTGCGACTGTCCCCTTGAGCAGTGGTGCGACGCCGATCACGAAGAGCAGGCTCCAACCGACCACCGTCAGGTAAAGGTATCGATCCGATAGGGGGAATGTTCCAGCCGACTGGAAGGACAGCAGGACCGGCGCCAGGGATGCCGGCAGGAAGAGGAGTGCGCCGAGCACATCCCGTCGTCCACGGCGCCAGGCGAGGCCCACTCCGACGATCCAGAATCCGACGGCCACGGCGCCCGTGATGAATGCCGGATCGAGTGAGGGCAGCTGGGGTCGGACCTGCCGGAACACGGCCAGGTCGGCCGGCCAGACCAGCAGGGTCAGGAACCCTCCGAAGAGTTCGATCCAGTAGGTGAGCAGACGCGGCCAGCCCAGCTCGAAGTGGGCTGCGCGGCGGTCGAAGCCGGCGAAGATGTCCTCGAAGACCCACATGCGGCAGAGCACGTACGCCAGGCACGCGAGACCCATGGGCATGTAGCCCCGCAGTCTGGAACGCGCCGGCCGGGCCGGGACTCGAGTGGCGAGGGTGAGGTCCACGGCCACGGCCACGACGAGCACGGCCAGGGCCTGCTCCTTCGCAAGCAGGGAGAAGAACAGCCACAGCCCGGATGCCAGCGGTAGTTTCGCGGCGTTCGACTGGGGCTCGGACAGTCGCCAGCGTGCGAATGCATCGAGGGCCAGGAGGGAGAGGACCGAGTAGAGCGGATCGTTGACGGCCGATATCCAGGCCACGCTCTCAACGTGGACGGGATGCAGGGCGAACAACAGGGCGCCAAGAAAAGCGATTCGCGGGCGGCCGCTGACACGCGCGATCAGCCTCCAGCAAAGCAGTCCGGCCAGGACATGGAGTCCGAGTGAAAGCAGGTGGAATGCGGTTGCTTGCCCATCGCCGATCCAGTTGCCCAGGGCGAGCACGCAGGTCGTGAGCGGTCGCCAGAATCCGACCAGAGGCCCTTCATCGGGAGCGTCGAAGGCCCAGTAGGGGCTGGCCAGGGAGGCCAGGAGGCCGCGCAGGCTCGCGATCTGCGGATTGCGGCCAACGAGCAGGAGGTCGTCGTAGACGAGGTCGCCCGCGATGGAGTCCGCGAAGACTGCCACGGTGACCAGGGCCAGAACAAAGGCCAGACCGACCCTGTGGCGGCCGGGCAGGGGTGCTTCCGCCGCGGAGTGGACGGCGATAGGGGAGGGGGAGGGCGGCGACTGCATGGGTAAATGCCGGTCCAGGATCGACTACGATACCCGCACCACGGTGTGAGGAAACACGATGCTGCGCTACTTACTTTCGAGTCTGCTCCCCCTGACCGCGACCTGCTTCTCGCCCATGCGGGCGCACGAGTCGCCGAATCTGCCAGTGCTTTCGCAGGAAGCTGTGGCACCGGTCGCGGCGGGCGCCCTGGAGCGAGTCGCGGTCATCGGTGCCAGCGCGTCGGCGGGTTTCCTGCTTCCGACCGACCTCGGGGAGACGCTCGATTGGCTTCTCGACTGCGAGCACGAACCAGTTCTGGCCGTCGCGAGCTCCCGGTTCTTTCTCGATCCCTACGGAAACGCCCGCAGGCAGGTTGCCGCCGCAGAGGCCGCCGAAGCATCGGCGGTGGTGGCCCTCGATTTCCTGTTCTGGTTCAGCTACGGCCTGGTCGCCAACGAGTCCGACCGGCTGCGCCTGCTCGAGAGCGGCCTGGAGTTTCTGGAGAGCTTCGACTGTCCGCTCCTGACGAGCACCGTCCCGGATATGCGTGCCTCGACGGGGAAGATGCTGATGGCGGCTCAGGTACCCAGCGTGGAGACCCTGCAGAAGCTCAATCAGCGCATCGAGGAATGGGCGGCGGGGCGTCCAAATGTGGTGCTCGTTCATTTGCCGCGCTGGCACACGCGGTTCCTCGCAGGCGAACGATTCGACGTCGATGGAATCCAGTGGCCGCCCAGGCCGACCGATTCCCTGCTGCTATGGGATCAGCTACACCCCACGATCGAGGGCCTCTCGCTGCTGTCCTGCAAGATCCTGGAGCACCTCGCTGAAGCGAGCCCCGAGATCGATCGGCGCGCGATCCGGCTGGACCCGAGGCGCGTGGCCGGTCCGTTGCACGCGCGCATGAAATCGATCATGGGCCGGCGTTGAACGAAAAAAGGACCGGGCCGATTGCTCGGCCCGGTCCCTTCGTTGGCTATCGTCCTGGATTCAGTCGCAGAAGGTGACCGAAAGCCCGTCGGAGAGGTTGAAGCCGCTGCCGCCCGGACCCATCGGGTCGCGGTACCAGAACTGGAAGTTCTGGGTTCCGCCGGACACGATATTCGGAAGCGTCTGGAGGTTCGGCTGATAGGTGCCGTATCCAACGCCGTCCGTCTGGAACACAGGCAGACGCTGGGTCGAGCCGCCGACGCAGCGCGAGCCGTCGCCGAAGGGTGACTGGATCTGATTAGGTCCGTAGTAGAAGAGCCCCGACTTGTTCGCGGGCGTGTCGTTGACCTCCAGGGTGAAGTTGTTGGTCAACACTGACGGCTGACCAAGACTGCTCAACGTCGCGCCCGGGCCTTCCGAGTGCGGAGCGCCAACACAGTAGTTGCTGGGCACCACGCAGGTGACGTCATCGACGTCGATGGGCCATGCATTCGAGATCGAAGTATGCCCGCCGTTGTTGTTTCGGACGAGTACGTCACCGGAACCGGCGTTGCCAGGCAATGCCACGGTGATCACTGTGCCGCCCGCGGTCGAGGGCACGTCGATAGCCATGACCGGGTTTCCATTGCCGCCCGAACCCGCCTGGGTAAACCAGACCTGGTTGACGTTCGCGTGGAAGTTGGTGCCGGTGATGACGACCGTGCCTGCAGAAGGCACTGTCAGGTCGGTAATGCTCGGCTTTCCGGGATCGATCGTTCCGTAGATGCACTGAACACCGGCCGCATCATCGGCGCTGATAGAGCGTTGAGCGCTACCGTTGCCGCTGATCGACGGAAGCATGGTCGCGCCGCCGACTCCTGAGTGGCCGAGCCCGATGGCGTGGCCATATTCGTGACAGGCGACACCCTGGAGGTCGATAACCCCGCCGCCACCGCCCTGGGGGCCGTCGGCCCAGGTCCAGTTCTGGTAGTAGCGGATACGCCAGCCGTTGCTGATCGGCGTCTCACAGTAGGCGAGGACGCCACCGCCGTTGCCTCCGATCTCGGAGTGGATGTTGTCGTTGGTGCCACCGATGCCGTTGGCGTTGCCCTGCATCGACCCATCGAAGTTGCCACCGCCGGATCCGAGATCACCAACCTGGGTGGGATCGCCATTTCCGATGTGGTGCAGGGTGCTGCCCCACTCAACGACGCCTTTCCAGATTGCCATCTCAGCCCCGTCGAAGCGGGGGAATGAATTCGTCGAGTTCGTGTTGTCGTTCGCCGTGGCGTCCGTGAAGTTGTTGAAGATGCGGAAGTCACGCTGGGTTGCACCCAGGGAGCCGCCGATTTTCGAGAAGCCCTGAGTTTCAGGGGCGAGGCTGATCCAGGCCATTGCGAATAGACCGGTCGCCGTAAGCGTAAGCTGGGATAATTTCATTGGGGATCGCTCCGGTCTACTTCTGGAGAATCTCGGCAACTTGATTCCGGAGAACGCCGACAGCGACATTGCGCTCAACGGCATAGCCCGGACCACGGCCCTGGATGACGGTCACGCCTTTGCGGTTCTCAAAGGTCGTGTACAGGCCACCATGGGAGGCGTAGAGCGCGTTACCCGCGACGTCCCCGCCCATGTTGTCGATCCACTTGTGGAACGCGACGATCTCGCGACCGACGCGGGTCTCGTTGGCCGTCGGGGCCTCCGAGTTGTCCACACCATTCTCGCGATCGATCCATCCGCCGGGGAAGGTGACCGTGACCTGGGTCTCAGCGCCCGTCTTGAGCGAGTGGCCCTGGATCGTCATGTTCGTGTAGTAGAGCTCCGGGCCGTCCACGGGGTGGTCGACGCGGAAGACATCACGGCTAATGATCGTGCCGTGAACGCCGTCGTCCGTGGCCGTGACCATCTGATCGAGCGTGAGTCTTTCAATCTGCGCGTGGCTTGCCGCACCCAGGGTGACCAGGGCGGTGCCGAGTAGCATTGAGAAGCGGGCTTTCATCGCGTGTATCTATAATGGGTTGGTGATTGATCTCCGCAGCATGCGGCGCCGGCCGCTAGCGACCGAAATGGCGTTTGGAACGCACTCCGCAATGCCACAGGAGACTGCTGGGGATATGAGGATGTCCCTTGGGACGCCTTAACAGTATCGCGGGTTCCCCTGGAATCGGGGGGCCCAATCTGCAGACCCATTCTCATGGCACGCGAGGATGTCCACTTCAAGGCTACCCCCGGTCGCTTGGAGGGGGGGTGCAGGACCGGGGCCAGGCCCTAACTCTATTAGTGGTCGTGGTTTAGATGGCCAGACGCGCCCGCCCCGGGGGGCTGTGGCGCGACCCCTTGCTCGACCAGCGCCCGCACGTCCAGGTCGTCGGGGTCCTCCAGGAGAATCTCCGCCAGGATCTCCGGCCCATCCGGCTCCTCGGCCAGGGTGGCTTCGATGCCAAGCTGACGCCGTTGCCAGTGGCTCGGGGCCAGCTCGCCCAGCTGCCTCAGGGTCCGGGATGCCCCGGCGTGATCCCCCAATTCGGCCTGCGCCCGGGCCGAGAGGTCCAGAGCCCTGGCCTTCAGGGATACCGGGGCGCGCTCGAAATCCTGCAAGCGCGCGAGGGCATCGGCCGGCTCGAGGGACTCCATGTCGGCGATCGCGAGGGCGATCTGCAACTCCGGCCAGGGACCCCAGCGTTCGGCCAGGGGTTCCAGGTAGCGGTAGACGCTCAGGATGTCGCGCTTTCCGATCAGGGCGATACTGATTCCATTCCAGGTTTCGCGCGCAAAGGCGCCCGGTGCGGAGCCGGGGCCCAGGGCGTCGAACAATTCCCCCAAGGCCTCATCACTCGTCTCGATCGTTTGCTCGGGCGTCTCGAAGATCGAGCTGCGCTGCTGGGCGGCATGATGAAGCGTCAGACCCCTGGCGAATTTTCCGAGGTTGCCGTCGGCGTTGCTCGCCGCGAGCGCCTGGGTGAATCGGGTCAATCCGAGCTGGTGGCGGCGCGGGCTGCGTAATTGCCCGTCCCGCCACGTGGTGAGCCGGTCAAAACCGATGCTGGGGGCGAATATGGACGCAAGTCCGGACTCCTCTTCAAGGTTCGGGTACACCAGGCCGACGGCCAGATCCTGAACTCCGCCGCTGGAAAGGAGGACCGGACGACCGAGGTTCCTGCGATGGATCCCATAGCCGCCGTCCACCCAAAGTACGACCAGTGGGCTTCCTTCAGCCTCGGCGTCGAAATCTGTCGGGAGCAACGGTGCCGGGCCCTTGACCGGCAGGGCGAGGACCAGATCGAAGGATCCGAAGCGCTGGCGTGCATCGCTCGGAGAGAGAATCTCGCCCGGTGGCAGGTCGTGCCCACGCTCGGTGAATAGCCGCTCTTCCAGGCGCGGCATGGTCTGATGCCAGGCGGCGGTCCGATCGATGCGCCGTGCCCCGAGGTCGGTCAGGGTCAACGCGCGGCCCGGCGTGAGCTGGCCTATCAGCAGGACGTTGAATCCAGTCGCCACGGTCATCTCGTCGAGAAGTTCAACGCTGGCGACGATCTGGTTCCGATCTGCGCCGGCCTGGGCCAGGTCCGGAGTCATTTGAACCCCGTTGATCCCGACCACGTCCACGTCCGCGCCACCCGGCGCGACCGTCACCAGGCCAATCGTCGTCTCGAAGGCCATGCTCGGAGCGACGGGAAACCGCTTCCAGGGACCGTGGATCATCGTTGCCCGCGGTTCGGTGACGAAGGGCGATACCAGGCCCACGGCGACGGCTGCAAGAGCGATCGTGATCGGCAGCCCGTCCGACCGTTTCGGGCGCAGAGATGCAGCGGCGAGCGCACCGACGGAGGCGACCAGGATCCCTCGCTCGATAAGGGCCACGTTGGAAGGTTCGCCGGGAATGAGAATCACGAGGCAGCCGATGGCCGCTCCGCCGGCAATGGCGGTCAATTCGGATGCACGCCGTGCGCAGGCGATTGCCGTTCCGAGGGCGAACGCCGGGGCAATCCAGACGGCTACGGCCAGGATCCCGTCGTAGCCGAGCATCCCGTAGTTCACGGTCTCTTCCCCATAGCGCCGCATGAACTGGCGCAACCCACCATTGGTCGAGAGCGTCTCGAGCGCGCGCTGCGAGAGCAGGGTCAGCCCGGCGCTCAAGACGAGTGCCGTCTCCAGCGCGCGCCCGCGACCCCAATCGTCGCGTATCTGCGCGAGGGTGCGGGCGAAGGCCACTCCGCCGAAAGTGGCCAGGGCCAGAAACACGCCTCCGAATATCGTGTCGTCGAGGCTCGCACCGGCGCCCAGCAGCCGAGCTTGGCGAGCCGTGCCTTCGAGGGCCACGGTCACGCCAATGGCGCACAGCGCGACCCCGACCAGGGCTAACGTCCCCAGGCCGGTCTCTTCCGGTGCGGGCGTGCGCGGACCCCGTCTCAATAGACGCGCCAGCAGAGGTGGGGCAATGGCCGCCGCTACCATCAGGATCCGGCAGGGTGAACTCTGCAGGGGCAGGATGAACAGGCCGTGCAGGACGAATCCGATCGTGATCCCTAGCAGAAGCACCGTGTTCTGCCGGCGCTCGTGGAAGAGGGAGCGCGCGTGGAACAGTGCCAGGGCGCAGGAAAGTAGAGCTACAGCACGCATGCCATAGCTACTCAGTGCACCGGCGGCAGGAAACTCGAACAGAGTTTGGCCCGGCTGCGCCCGGAGGGTCGACACGGCCACGCCCAGGATTGAGCCCAGAATGAAGCGTTTCACGGCGCAGAGAATATCCCATCGACGGTACCTCGAACAGGCGTGTGGGAGCCTTCGACCTGGGAGGCCCATTGCACCACATGTAGACTGGCCCTGAGTGAACCCTGCGAACTGTCTCTCCACCCCTCCGCCGCGCGCCCGGCGGCGACGGCTGGCCGCGCGCCTCGGCGCCTGGTATGGCGAACACCGACGCGACCTGCCGTGGCGCCGGTCGCACGATCCCTACCCGATCTGGATCAGCGAGGCCATGCTGCAGCAGACCCGGGTCGAGACCGTGGTCGACTACTGGAAGCGCTTCCTGCAGCGCTTCCCCGATGTCGATAGCCTGGCGAGGGCGCAGGTCGACGAGGTACTGCAGCTCTGGAGTGGGCTCGGCTACTACCGCCGGGCGCGTGCCTTGCACAGTGCGGCTGGCCAGCTCGTGGAAGAGCACGGAGGCCGTTTTCCCCGTTCTCGAGACGAGCTCTTGACCCTTCCCGGGGTCGGGCCCTACACGGCCGGGGCGGTCCTCTCGATCGCCTTCGACCTGCCCGAGGCCCTGGTCGATGGAAATGTCGAGCGGGTATTCGCGCGCCTGTTCGGCCTGGACGCGCCCGCAGACGACCCGGCCTTCCGACGCCACTGCTGGGAACTGGCGCGCCTGTTCATTGCGGACGTCGATTCTCCGCGGATCTGGAATCAGGCGCTCATGGAGCTCGGTGCCACGGTCTGTACACCCCGGGCCGCTCGCTGCGACGACTGCCCGTTGCGACGCTCCTGCGCGGCGCGGGCCTCTGGGCGGGTGGAGGAGTTCCCGCGGCCAAAGCGTCGGCGCAAGAGCCTGGCCGTGGAGCTCGAAGTTCTGATCATCCGTGCCGCAGACCGCATGCTGCTTCAGCGGCGCCCCGACCAGGGCCGCATGGCCGGGCTGTACGAATTCCCCACACGCGAACGCCCGGCCGAAGAAAAAGGGACCGCGACCGGGCTCTTTCCTGGCGCCTGGCCCACATCGACGGCTTCCGGAGCACAGCTCCTGGGCCCGACGCCCAGCCGGTCATCCCTGGGTGTATTCCGGCACGCGATCACCCACCACAGGATCCGCGCCGAGCTGATCGCCGGCCGCCAGCTCCCGGGCACGCGCCTCGACCCACGATTCTCGTGGGTTCCGGTCTCCGAAATCGACCGCTGGGCCCTCACGGGCATGGCGCGCAAGGCCCGGCGGCACTCGCCAGACCCGATCCGGAACCTTGCTGAGCCCAAATGACTGACCCGGGCCGCTCCGCTATGCTCCCTTGATCACGAGTTGTCCAGACCCGGCCCTGGCCGCCAGGTCGAACCAGAATCCATGCAACCGAAACCTGCAACCGCTGACGGCGTGACCCTCGTTGTCCCCGCGTACAACGAAGAGCTTGGAATCGAGGGCGTTGTCAGCCGCCTCTGCGCGCTGGACCTGGGCACTTCCTTCGAGCTCCTGGTCGTCGACGACGGGTCCACCGACGGGACGCGCGCCAAGCTGGATGTGCTCGCTGAACAGTTCCCGGTGTTGCGGGTCCTCTCACACCACTCGAACCGAGGTTACGGCGCGGCCCTCAAGACGGGCTTTGCCGCTGCGTCGCACGGAATCGTCGTGATCACCGATGCGGATGGGACCTATCCGGAACATCAGATAGTGGAACTGCTGGCCTGTATCGATCGTGGGGCCGAGATGGCCGTCGGTGCGCGGACCGGACGGAACGTCAACGTGCCACTCATCCGGCGCCCGGCCAAGGCTGTCTTGCGCATGCTGGCGTCCTACCTCGCGGAAACCCGGATTCCCGACCTGAATTCGGGGCTGCGAGCCTTCCAGAGGGACCTGGTGATGACCTATCGCCCGCTTCTTCCCAACGGATTCAGCTTCACCACCACGATTACCCTGGCGTCGCTCACGAACGGTCACCGCGTCGATTACGTGACGATCGACTATGCAGCACGCTCGGGACGCTCGAAGATTCGCCCGATCCGCGACACCTTGGGATTCACTGCCCTGATCATCCGGACCGTCCTCTACTTCAACCCGTTGAAGGTGTTTTACCCCGTTGCGGGGCTGCTAGGGCTGATCACGGTCGGACTTCTGGCCTACGACATCTCGGTAGATCAGAACCTAGGCGACAAGACGGTCCTGATGTTTGTCGCCCTCGTGCAGGTGCTTTCGGTCGGCGTGCTGGCCGACTTGATCGCGCGCAAGACGCGCATGTGACGCGTCGCACGAGCCAAGAATTTTGTAGTCGAGACGCGCTCGACTACAGATTCTCGCGGAGCATGCCGAAAACTCCGAAAGATCGCGCGAAGCGATCGCCAATTCAAAAAACGGTTACGACATCAAGACAGCGCGCCTTGGCCCGTCTCCGACGGGCCTCGGGCGCGCTCGTCCTTTAAAGGCTCTGACCCGGGCCAGTCAGTTCCCCGGCTGACCTGATCCCGCCGCTGAGGGAGTCGGCATGGCCACTCAGCAGCGCCTGAGCGATGCTTGCTCCGACCGCTTGCGCACCCTTCGGGGTGAAGTGGAAGAAGTCGTAGTACGTCTCGAGGTTGCGTTCGAGGACGGGCATCAGGTCCAGGTACTCGGCGCCCGCATCGCGCGCGACGGTCGCCGTGACCGAATCGACCTTGCCCATCAGCTCCGAGGCGACGCGGTGGGTGTAGTACACGGTGACCTCGCCGTCGTAGGGCCGACCAGCACCGAAATTCCACATGACGGCCTTCTCGGCCGCATCGAACTCCTTGTCGAACCACGGCTGACCGACCACCAGCACGCGCCTGGACCTGGTGCGCAGCAGATCGATCACCTTCCGCAAGTCGCGCCCGTAGGCCGCGAGCATGGGCGTCGGGTCCGGGTAGGAATCCAGCAGCTCCTTGGCGCGAGCCCGCATGGCCCGATTGTCGGCGATCTTCTTGCCGGTCCGCTCCCGCCGTTCGATCGGTCGCAGAATGCGCTGCTGCAAGCGACCCACGAGCTTGCGCAGGGCCAGGCTGCGCAAGGTCCATCCAAAGGGCCCCTCCGGGTGCTGGCCGAAGTAGCTCGACGTGGGCAAGCCCCCGTGCTCCACCACTGCTGGCCCTTTCTTCTCGAGCCACCCGACCAGATCGCTGGCACCAACCATGAGGATCGTGACGTCCAGCTTCTCGACCCGCGGCAGGGTGTGCTCGAGCATGCGGTGGATGTACCAGCAGGGCACGAGTGAGCGCGCCGCGCTGCCCACATGCACGTGGGTGTGATCGAGCCGTTCGAGGTTCTCGGGATCCCGCAGCACGCTCTGCACCACTGCGGGCCAGGTGCTCTCCTGATCCAGCAGGTAGCACTCCGCCGCGCTTCCTCCAGCGACCAATGCGCGGTAGGTGGTCGGGCCCCTGGACGGTGGCTCGTCACCCCTTTCCCCGTCCCGGTTGACCTCGAAGCGCACCAGCGGTTCGAGGGCTGGAAGGGTCTCGCGATCGATCTCCATGTGGATCCGCCGGTGGGGCGTCCAGACCCAGTACTGGTTGCGGAGGCGCAACCACAGGCGTGCCAGGAGCTCCGCCAGGACGAAGACCAGCAGGCCGACGGCCAGCGCGATGAGCAGTACGTTCAGGAACCCATTCATCCGTTCTTCTCGCCGGTCGCTGGCTTCAGTCTACGCATGACGAGCTGATGCAGATCGAAGTGGGCATCGCCCTTGAAGACGAACAGGACCTGGGCCAATCCGAAGACGGCCACGAAGGCGACGCCCGCCAGGAATAGCTGCAGGAATCCTTCCACCGGGAAGCTCCGCTTGATCAGGACCAGGAGCAGCGTCGCGGGCAGGGCTCCAACGAGGGTGCGGGCGCAGGCATATCGCAGGAGATGGGATGGAAGGACGTCGAGCTGGCGGCAGGCGGTGAAAAACACGAACCCGGCGAAGAGTACGTTTGGGATGGCCGTTCCCAGGGCCACGCCCATCAGTCCGTGGGGTCCGATCAGGGCCACGCTCAGGCCCAGGTTGAGCAGGCCCATGCCCAGCAAGCCCAGGGCCGGTCGTCCGGGTTGTCCCAGCCCCATCAGAATTGGCAGGGCCACTCCGCGGACCGGCAGGAAGACCAGAAACGAGGCCATCAGTACCTGCAGCAGCCTGCCGCTCGCAGGGTCGTACTCCTCACCGAACCACCAGCTGAGAAACTCGGGCCCCAGCACCAGCAGGAAGAGCCCGATCGCCAGGACCAGGTTGAAGGAGATCTTGGTCCATTTCGAAAAGACCGCGCCCAGGTCGGCCGTCTGGCCCTTCGCGTGCAGGGCCGTCGCAAGGGGCATGACGACCATGCCGATGCCGAGCACAAGGTTGGTGAAGGGCTCGAAGATCTTGTTGCCGATGTCGTAGATCGTGACCTGTCCCGGGCTCTCAAACCACCCGATCACCAGGGCGTCCGTGCGGAAGGCGAGCTGTGCGCCCACGTTCAGGAGCATGGCGAAGATGCTGAAGGACAGGATTCGGCGCACCATCGAACGGTCGAAGGCGCCCAGGCCGAATGAGATGTCCGGATAGCGGCGCCGAACGATCCACAGGGCCACGCAGAACTCCGTCAGCATGCAGGCGATCTGCACGATCGCGAGCCTGATCAGGGACGCGTTCTGCGACAAGAGGATCAGCGTCAGGGCCAGCTTCAGCAGGAATCCGCCGCCGACGACCAGATTGCGCCGCACGAAATCGTGGTGGGCCTCGAAGATTCCGTAGGGCAGCCTGGCTGCAAAACCCAGGGTCACGGTCAGCACGAAGACCGCGAAGGCGATGCGCGCGTCAGCGATGGTCTGCGGCGTGAGTCCGGCCCAGGAGTCACTGGCCAGGTACTTGTGCTCGAACAGGAAATAGAGGCCGGTGCCCATGACCAGCGCGGCTGCGCCCATGGTCACGCAGATAGCCAGGCAGGTCGAGACTGCGGCGTTTGTGCCCTCGCGATCCTCCTTGGCCAGGTTCTCCGTGATGAAGCGTACCGACGCCATGGGTACGCCAAGGATGAGCAGCTGCAGGGGACCGGCCAGGGCCACGATGCTCTGCCACACGCCATTCACATCCTGACCCAGGGCGCGCACCACGAAGGGCGACAGCACCATGAAGACGAGAATCTGGAGCGCATTCAGCGCCCAGTTGGATCCGATGTTCTTCAGCATTGGCTAGGAGGTTGCTCCAGGCATCATCGGCCAGGGACGCGGGTCACGTGTCCCTTTTTGCCCGATCCGTCCCATCGGATTCGAGACCGGTGGGTTCTGAGACCGGTGCAAGCAAATCGCCGACCTTTCCGCCGGCCTCGATCAGCCAGCGCGCCAGGTGCCGATAGCCCTCGGATCCCAGGTGCAGGCGATCCGCCGAGCAAGGCCGGGCAAGTTGACCGGCAGGCGTCGTGATCGGGGGGCGATCGGTCGCCACGAAGGTCAGATCGGCGTCCCGCGCGAGCTGGGCCAGGGCGAGATTGGTCGCGGCCAGGTCACGTACCCGGGCCGGCGCGAAGTCCCATTCCGACAACAACCCGATCAGCGCGATAGGAAGTCCCGGGTAGCGCGCCCGCAACTCGTCCACGATTCGCGCCACCCGTCGGCGTGTGACCTCCGGTTGGCACCGCTCGCGCCGGAAATCGAGGCTGCCTCCATAGAGTACGGCAGCGGCGGGGGCGGCTTGCGGAAGGCTGGCGTCGAGCCGCTGCAGCAGCTCGCCGGCCGTTTCGTTCCCGATCCCGCGGTTCACGACGGGCCGTCCCGGGAACATCTCCGCCAGGGGGAAGCGTTCGATGGTGGACGATCCGAGAAAAACGACGGCACCGGGCGGGACCGAGGGATTGTCGGTCCTGAAGAGGGCCAGGCGCGCCCGGCTGCGCTGGGCTTGTTCCTGAGCCTGGCGTATGGCGTGCGGCACGATCCAGCCCCGCAGGGTCCATCCACCGGGGATGACCTCGTACCAGGCCAGGGTGGCCAGGGTGATCGCCAGAACCCCGAGCACGGCGCTGAGCTTTCCGATCGAAGCGCGAGCCATGCGACTCACACCACTAGGTGCGCCGTCCCTCGATTCCTTCAACCTGGACCCCGGCGCGCCGCAGGACTTCGGTCGTCACTCCGGGGCCGTCCGTGAGCCTCCCATCGACGTGGGTCCGCAGTGTTCCGCAGGAGGGCGAGCGCTCCTTGAGAAAGGCGCGCGTGATGCCGTGTTCCTGGCATGTCGATAGCGCGGCCTGCGCCCCGCGCACGAAGGCCTGGGTCACGTCCTGACCCTGGTCAGTCACCATGCGAGAGTGGCCGTCGACTACCGCCGCGGCATCTCTGGCCTCGATCCAAGCGGCCGGACGCGGCGTGGTCAGACCACCTTGCTCCTCGGGACAGAATGGAAGTGCCCGTTGCCCATTGGCCTCCAGGCGCCGAACCAGGGCTCCGTCGGCATTGTCGCGCCCGTCGTAACGACAGCGGACTCCCAGGAGGCACGCACTCACGAGCACGGGTTCCTCGGAGGGGCGGTCCTTTGCTTCGGGCGGCGTCATGGGGACAGGGTACTCCGCGTACGGACCCACTGCACAGTCACAGGGCACATGCAACGTGCATGGCCGCTACACTGGGACGCCCAGACCAGTCCAAGGAGCGTTCCCATGACCATCAAAGTACTCGTCCCGCTCGCGGAAGGCTTCGAGGAGATCGAAACCGTCACCATCGTCGATGTCCTGCGACGTGCGGAGATCGAGGTCACCCTGGCCGGGCTCAGCCCGGGTCCAATCCTGGGCTCACGTGGTATGCGCCTGCAGGCGGACGCCGACTGGGCCGCGATCGATCCTGCGGCCTTCGATGGAATCGTGTTGCCCGGTGGAATGGGGGGGACGCTCAACATGATCGAGAGCGAGGGCGTGTTGCAGGCGGTGCGGAGCTTCTTTGATGCCGGAAAGCTCACTGCCGCCATCTGCGCCGCACCGATGGTGCTGTCGGCGGCCGGGATCGTCGGTGAGCGACCCATCACGGCCCACCCGGGGGTCCACGAGAAGCTGGCGGGGACCCGCCTTCGGGTCGACGAACGGGTCGTGCGCTCCGGCAACCTGCTGACGAGCCAGGGCCCGGGAACCGCGATGGAGTTTGCCCTGGCACTGGTCGAGCATCTGGCGGGCGAGGCCCTGGCCCGGGAGCTCGCCAGCTCGATGGTGGTAGAAGCCGTGGCCGGACCGAATTAGGTGGATCGATCCCCGACATCTGGACCGGGGAGCCCGGGCGGCTCCAGGCCCCACGATGGCTGGCCAGGGCCGGGGGCCCGGCCCTGGTTGCCGTGCCATATATAATGGAGGCAAGCGCCCGGTCCAAGTTGACAGATTCGGCCATCCCGCACTATCCTCCCGGCCCGCATTTCGGCCCGTAACCCCTCTCTGTTGCAGGGGTACCCGTTGCCACCACCCGCCCGGATCCGAGTCCAGAGAATCTGATGTTCGATTCCTCCAAGCGCATGCTTGCGCCCTTCGTCCTCCTCGTCGCGTCCCCTTTCGTGGTCGCAGACACGATCTACCTGGTCGACGGCAAGACCATTGCGGACATCACGATCCAGACCGAACACCTGCTCGAGGTCACCTACAAGGACGGGAACAACGAAAAGACCGTCGCCTCCGACAAGGTCCTGGCCATCGACTACGACCGCATGCCGAAGGTCCTCGATCGAGCCGAGACGAGCGTCAAGGAGGGGTTCTATGAGGACGCGGCCATCGATTTCGATGAGTACGTCACCGAAGTTCTCGATTCGGACAAGCCGCTGACTCGCTACCGCTGGTCGACCGCGCACGCCATGAATCGCCTGGTAGAGCTGAGCTCGGCCGTGGGCGACCACGCGGTGACCGTCAAGGCCGCCGACAGGCTGATCGAAAAGGCGCCCGATTCGCGCCATCTGCCAAGCGCCTACCTGAAGAAGGCCGAGGCGGTTCGTCTGCTTGGCAAGGCCGGTGACGCCGTGAAGATCGTCGACCAGTTCTCGGCCGTGATCGCGGACAAGGGCCTCTCGAATCGCTGGAAGCTCGAATGCGACCTGGCGCGCCTGATCTATGACGACACTGTCCAGAAAGGTCAGCGCAAGAAGGGCCTCGAAGAGATCGTCTCGGGCGCCGGCTCAAAGTACCCGGTGGTTCGCAACCGGGCACGGGTGGCAATTGGCGAGGGCTACCTGGCCGCCAACGACCTGAAGGGTGCGGAGGCTACTTTTGGCGAGGTGACGGCTGATCCCAAGGCGGATGATCGCACGCTCGCGGCCGCTTTCACGGGTCTGGGCGACTGCCTCTACCAGAGGGGCGTGAGCCTCAACGAGGCGGGCAAGGACGGAGGCGAGATCCTCCAGCAGGCGATCATCAGCTACATGCGCGTGGCGGTGGTCTACAAGTCACAGGTGCTCTACACCCCGAAGGCCATGTTCTACGCCGGACGTTGCTACGCCCAGTTCCAGGATGCTCAGAGCCAGGAGCGCGAGCAACGCCTTTACACGGCCGTACTGCGGGAATTCGCCGGGACCACCTGGGCCAGCGAGGCCAGCGGCTTCCGGAAGTAGAGTTCCCCGGATCATCCCTCGAGGGGCGGCGATGGCCGCCCCTTTTTCGTTGGATCCCGAGTTGCTGGCTGCGGCGATCGTGGCTCGAGTTATCCCCAATCCGCCCGCCTTGAAGCCGCGCGGCCGGGAGCGAGTCTCCTATGCACCGGCCGGGAGGTTCTCTGGCCGGATCCGCAACTCAAGGGGGCTGGCGATTGCAGGCACAGAAGACACGCAGCGGTGGGGCGAGCAGGGCGGAACAATCCTGGGAGGGGTTGGAGGAGCTGAGGGAGCCGGTGCTTCGGTTTCTTGCGGCCCGCTGCCGGGATCAGAATGAGGCGGACGATATCGTCCAGGAGACATTCTTGCGTGCCGCGCGCTACCGCGGCTCACTCGCCGACAAGGGCCGCTTGCGCTCCTGGGTGATGCGCATCGCGAGCAATGTGCTGCGTGATCGGGCGGTACGATCGGGACGCGGCCCGAGCCTGGGCCTAGACGAGGAGCTGTGCGATGCGATCGAGGGCTGTGAGTCCTTTCCGGGCGATGGGCGCGAGGAAACCTGGTTCGAGGTAGGCGGCGACGAACTCGACCGTGACTCGGTTCTGTCCCATCTGGCCCACGGCCTGTCCGATCTGAGGCCCCGGGACCGCTCGGTACTCGATTCGTACTACGGCGAGGGCGAGAATTGCACGGCCACGGCCATGCGCTGCGGGATTCCATCCCATCTGGTCAAGGTGCACCTGTTTCGAGCGCGCCGGCGGCTCGAATCCCTGATGCGCCAGCGAGTTGCGACCGAAAGAACGCGGCGCTTGCTAGATGGCATGACGTGATTGGTCGGCGGGCCCGCTGGGCCATGACCCTCGGCGTTGGCGCGGCCCTGATTGCAATTCCACCTGGATCTGGCTCGAAGGATGACGTTCCGCGACCGGCTAGGGAGTTCCCGAGGGGGTATACAGGCCCCGGGGGGGAGGGGAAGGGCGCGGTGCAGATCGCGTTCGAGCGTGCGCGCGGGCTCAAGCGAGAGATGAGGGGCGCGTCCGAGGGCGAACGCGACGCCCTGCGCCAGCGGGCCATCGCGGCCTACGAAAGTGTTTACGAGAACCCGTCTATCACCGGCCCAGATGTCGCTGAAGCCGCATTCAGGGTCGGCGAGCTCGCTCGTGCCGGCGGCGATCCGACCCGTGCAGGTGCGGCGTTCGAACGAGCGGCGAGCGATGATTCATCTTCCCTCGCATGTAGAGCACGCCTGGAACTCGGACATCTCGCCCGTCGTCATGGTGACGTTGATCTCGCCCTACGGCAGTACCAGATGCTGTTGCTCGGGCCCTGCGAGGACCCCTACGTGCGCGATGGAGCGTTGTACTGGCTCGCTCGAGTTCAATCGGAAGCCGGTCGTCCTCGAGCGGCAGTGGACAGCTTGCAGCAGCTACGGGCACGACTCGACAGTGGAGCGTTACTCGAGCGAGTCGAGCGCGATCTGGAACGTCTATCGAGGCACGCGACGAGCATCGGAACGGATGCAACTCCCTGTGGCGGGTTGGAGCGCGCAGATTTTTTTTGAACAACCGTCGCGATAATTGTTCCCACCCCGCCGGTTCATGCTGTATCAATGCGCTCGTCAGGGGCGTCGGGACCGGCCAGGGTGTAGTCACACAAGTGACTCAGGCTGTGACTCGGCAAACCAGACGCTGCTACGACATCACAAAGGGCGGTCCTCTCGAGTGTATCGAGATGGACCGCCCGATGTCTTTCGAGGGCTCGATCGAGGCGCGGCGCCATGCCGCAAGCGCTGAATCTCAGCGGCCGACGCCCCAGTACTTGAAGCCAGCTTCCTCGAGCGTCTTGCGCCGATAGATGTTGCGGCCGTCGAAGATCAGTGGTTGGCGCAGCTTGGCCTTGACCGCATCAAAGTCGGGGCGGCGGAACTCGTTCCATTCGGTGACGATGACCAGCGCGTCCGCGCCGTCCAGAGCCTCCATCGGCGTTTCCGCGTACTGGATCCGATCGCCCAGATAATGCTTGCGGGATTCGTCCATCGCTTCCGGGTCATGGGCCACGACGGTCGCCCCGGCCTCGATCAGAAGGTCACTGAGCGTGATCGAGGGTGCCTCACGCATGTCGTCCGTGTTCGGCTTGAATGCCAGGCCCCAGATAGCAAAGTGCTTCCCCTGCAGACCCCCGTCGAAATGGCTGCTGATCATCTCGAATAGCAGCTTCTTCTGGCGCTCGTTGACGTCTTCGACGGCCTTCAAGATCTTGAAGTCGTACCCGTTGTCGTCCGACGTCTTGATGATCGCCTTGACGTCCTTCGGAAAACAGGACCCACCGTAACCCACGCCGGAGAACAGGAATCGTGAGCCGATGCGTTCGTCGGATCCAATTCCACGCCGGACTGCATCGACGTTTGCACCGACGCTCTGGCAGACGTTTGCGATCTCGTTCATGAACGAGATGCGAGTGGCCAGCATCGCGTTGGCCGCGTACTTGGTGAGCTCGGCCGAGGCGATATCCATGTGGATGATCGGGTTCCCGGTGCGGACGAAGGGCTCGTAGAGCTCGTCCATCATGCCGGCCGCGCGGGCCGAATCTGAACCGATGACGACACGGTTCGGACGCAAGAAGTCGTCGATCGCGGCGCCCTCCTTCAGGAATTCCGGGTTGCTCACGACGTCGAATTCGAAGTCGGTGACCTCCTGCAGGGCCGCCTTGACCTTCGTGGCGGTGCCGACGGGGACCGTCGACTTGTCGACGACAACCACGTAACCCTTCATGTGGCGGCCAACCGAGCGCGCCGCTTCGAGCACGTAGCGCACATCGGCCGCTCCATCGTCACCTGGAGGGGTGCCGACGGCGATGAATACGATCTGCGCCTGCTCCATGGCTTCCTCGTAGTCCATCGTGAAGCGAAGCCGGCCGTCGCGCATATTGCGTTTCAGCAGCTCTTCGAGTCCGGGCTCGTAGATCGGGACGATCCCCCGATTCAGGTTTTCGATCTTGTCCGCGTCGATATCGACGCAGGTGACGGTGTTGCCGCTCTCGGCAAAACAGGTTCCAGCGACGAGTCCGACGTAGCCGGTTCCAATAACGGTGATGCGCATGACTGCGAAAGGGGGTCTGGGGGCAGGAGAGCCACGAAACGGTTGGCCTCGATTCGAAGAACTCGGCAGGATACCGTGTCTGGCCAAAGGCCGAGGGCGATTAACTCAGTGGTTAGAGTGCCTCCTTTACACGGAGGAAGTCGGGGGTTCGAATCCCTCATCGCCCACCAGCCGCGGTTTTTTGGCCCCTGAGGGGCCCTGGGACCCATCTGGGGCTCAGATTCGTCCAGAGGCTATTCGCCCGGCGCCTCGACCAGGTAGGCCAGGTGCCCTCTGTCGAGGCGGGCGATGGCCAGCCAGCCCTGGCGCTGGCCGGGGCCACGGAAGCGCCTGGCCAGCACTTCGGCCCGCTCCGGGTGCCCGCGTTTCAGAATCTGAACCGGGCCGATGTCGTGCTCTCGCAGCAGGGCCCGAACTCGCTTGCGGTCCAGGGGGGCGCTGCCCAGGACGCGCCAGGCTCGGAGAAGCGGAGTGACGGGTGCATGGTCGCCGCCCAGGAAGGCGATGGCCGGGGCCAGGGGTGCCAGTCCCTCGCGCCGCGCGAGTGTTCCCAGCAGGCCGGAGCGGATCACGGCCGGGTCAGGGTTGGCCAGCCACTCGATACTGCGCGCCGCTTCGCCGCTGAGTGCGGAGCGCTCCTCGGGCCGGCCCTCGAAGCGCGTCGAGCCTCCGAGACCGTCCAGCGCCACGACCTCGCGCGTGATCCCCGTGCCGTCACCGGCCCAGTTTCCGCACCACAGATCCAGGGTGGCGAGGCCTCCACGTAGGCTGGTCCATTGCATGTGAATGCGAGACCGCTCGGATCCGAGGGCTCCGGGGCTATCGATGAGGGCCGGGTCAGAAGCGGGCGCCAGCTGGATGCAGCCCGTACCGAAGCGTCGCGTGAGTTCGAGCGAGGTTGCCAGACTCGGAGACCAGCGCGCCGGGTCCAGAGTGCGGCGCCCCTCGGGCCGTCGGTCCGGGTCGAGCAGGATCGCATCGGCGCGCAACGGCGCGGTCGCGGCGTCGGCCAGGACGGGACGGGCCGGAAGGCCGTGATGTCTCAGGTTGTGAAGGGCGCAGCCGAGGGTGAACGGGTCGAGGTCCGACGAGACGACTCGCAGGCCAGCCCGCGCAAAGGCGACGCTGTCGGCGCCGACACCGCAGGTTGCATCCCAAACGAATGCATCGGGTGCATGCCGGGCGGCGTGGGCCGCGCGGTGAGTTGCGACTGCGTGTGAACTCGCCTGTTCGAGGCCCTGGGGTGTCAAATAAGGCAGGTGGTTATCCGGAAACCGGGATCTGGCTCGCTTGCGAAGCGAGTGCAGCTGCGCGGCCCGTCGGGCCAGTTCGAGCGGCAGCTGGTCCCGCAGATGAGCGATCACCGCCAGGTCGCTCAGCTCCTCCGGAATGGCGCCGAGTATTCGCGCAGTGGAGCTGGCGAAGATCGGGTCTCGCTCAGGATAGTAGGCGTTTGTACTCACGCTTGATGGCTCCGATCGGAGTCGAGCAACGACCTGGCGCGCTCAAGATAGCGGATGGAAGCGAGTACGTATGCCGAGCGTCAACGGAATGCGCTTTCCTCAAGTGAGGCAATCAGGGTCGTCCCGCTTCGCCTGACCGGGATTGCTGGTCCCCACGGTTTGCCGTATATTCAGATCGTGACCGCCCAGTATGGCAGCTGAGGGGTGCCCTCTTCCCGGGGAGTGTCAATTGGTAGACGAGATGTCGGAGTCCGAAATGAAAAGCCAAGACGAGACCGCCATTCCCGAGGCGTCTCGTAGAGCGTTGAGGGTGCTCGTCGTAGATGACGAGGAAGGTGTGCGTACGTTTGTCGCGCGCGTCTGCGAACGCCGCGGAATGCACTGTTCGACCGCGGGAAACGGCAAGGAGGCTGCGGCAATCCTCGCGAGTGAGCAGGTCGATTTTGACGTGATTCTACTCGATGTCTCGATGCCCGAGCAGACGGGGTGGCAGTTCATCGAGCACCTTCGTGAGGCCAAGAACAATACGCCGGTGATCTTCCTGTCTGGACAGAAGGAAGTCGGAGCGAAGGTCAAGGGGCTGAAGCTCGGCGCCGACGACTACATCGAGAAGCCCTTCGTCAGCGAGGAACTCCTGGCCCGCATGGATGCGGTCGTCCGTCGCCGCGATGCCCTTCCGGTGCTCAGCCTGGGTGATCTCCAGCTCGACCTTGGTCGGCGGACCGTGCACCGGGCTGGTGAGCGCATCGACCTGAGCCGAACCGAGTTCGATCTGCTCCACTGCCTGGTCGAGGCCCGGGGCAAGACGCTTTCGAAAAGCGAATTACTGGAATCGGTGTGGGGAATCCACTCAGACCCGGGCACAAAGGTCGTCGAGGTCCATATATCCCGCCTGCGGGCCAAGGTAGATCGGACCGAGCCGCAGTTGATCGAGACCGTCGTCCGGCGGGGCTACCGCCTGAATTCAGACGCCTGAGCCCCCAGGGGCGGGGGCTGCCACCCCCCCATGGGGGTCCCAGGATCGGCCCGGATTCCCGAAATTGAGAATAATCGGCCAATAACGCCCTTGTAAACTGCTTGGGGGGCGGTACTTGGCGACTATCCGGGTGTGGGAATGCCAGATTGGCGCCCGGGCGACGTCCGGGGCCTTGTCACTGGAAGCCCATCCCATTCGGGGCACTGGAGAGCCCGGGCGGGAGTCGCTCATGACAAATATCCTCATCCTCGATCCCGACCCCGCTCGATGCGCTGGACTCAGATCTCTCGTACGAGACGAGGGCCACGATGTCGTCGCCACCGGGTCCGTTCCCTTCGCCCTCGACCAGGTCGTGGCGGACAAGCCCGATCTCGTATTGCTGGCCGAGGGGCTTGGAGCTGCCGGCAATGGCTATGAGGTCGCCGGTCGCCTGAGCCAGGCCATGGCGGGTCACCATTGCCCGATCCTCATGACCAGCGATCTGCCCGCAACGGCCGAGCGGATCGATCGTGCATTGCAGGCCGGCTGCGACCGCTACCTGGGCCGCACCGAAATGGGAGCCCTGGGATCGATTCTCCAGCGCGCCCTCGCCAGCAGGGCTGCCGTGGAGGGGATCGAGTACCGCCGGCAGGCCCTCGATGCTGAGAATCGTCGCTTGCGTGCCGGGATTGGTCCGCAGGATGCCGGATCTACGGCGGAGCCTGAATCGATCGAGTTCCGCGATGCCCCGCACCCGCCGGCGCCGCTCCCTGGGAATGCGAATGATCATCCGGTGACGGCCGCCGAACGCTCGCGTAGGACCAACGGTCCCGCGTCGTGGATTGGTCAGAGCATGGTCTCCCGCGAGCTGCGCAAGGAAGTGCTTCGCGTGGCCGAGCGCGGCGTATCGAGCGTGCTCGTGCAGGGACCGATGGGGGCCGGGAGACGCCTCATTGCACAGATTCTGCACGAAACCGTGAGTCGAACCGGAGAGTTCGAGGTGCTGGAGTGCACCGACCTGTCGGCCACCGAATTCGATAGGGCGTTGTTCGGACCGGCGCACGACGGTGGGTCGGGGCTTTGCGATCGCGCTCGAAACGGGACGATTCATCTGGCGTCGATCGAGTTCCTCTCACTGGCTGCCCAGCGGCGGTTGCTGGAGATACTGAACAATCCGGTCGTGCCCGGGACCTCGCGTGCGCTCGACGTGTTCTGGGTCGCCTCGACGAGCTCCGACCTCGAAGAGTGCGTGGAACGCTGGGAATTCGACGCACCGCTCTTGGCCAGGTTGCGCTCTGACGAACTCGTCTGTCCGCCCCTGAGCGAACACACGGATGACCTGACCGAACTCGTGCGCCATTTCCTGGAGCGCTATGGAGTCGCAAAGGGGATCCGCACTGTCTCACCGGCCGCCCTGGCCGCGATGGAGTCCTACCCTTGGCCCGGAAACGTGGCCGAGCTGGCGGATTGCATCGAACAGGCTTGCGTCCGAGCGGACCGCGGATCGCTTGAGGTCAAGGACCTGTCACGCTCGGTTCGCCGCATGGCGGTCCGGGCCGAACGGGTCCCGATGTTCGCCGGGGCCGATTCCCAGAGCGCGCCCGAGGCGCGCATGCAGGCGCTGGACGGGAATGGGATGGACGCGATCGTGCCGCCGGCTGCACGCTGGGAATCGCATCCGTGGGACATTACCGATCAGGATCCCATCGATCTCGAGCATTACGAGAAGAAGGCTCTCATCCGGGCCCTGGCATCCTGCGGTGGCGACAAGCTGGCGACGGCGAAACTACTGAAGGTCGGCAAGAGCACTCTCTACCGCAAGCTCAAGCGTTTCGGGATCAGTGCAGAGCGAGGATCCGTTCATCGCTGACGCGGGAGAAGGCCTCGGCCGTCGTGGTCAGCCCCGGGTTTACGAGTATCGCCGAGACTTCGTCGAAGCGTCGCTCGCCGGATGTATGCGGAACATCGAAGCGGTACAGCTCGATCACCCGCTCGCAGGGACGCACGATCATATCTGTGCGCGCGTAGCTCTTCGGTGAGGTGCTCAGTTCGCCGGTCGGCGTCAGCCACCAGTTTTGACCGCGGTCATCGCTGATCCGGACCTGGAGCCACGCGAGCTGCGGCGGCGCCTTGGCTGCTCCTGGCTCCAGCCCGCTGCTGGGACCTGGCTCCAGACCGATCCAGACCGATCCGTCGTCATGGCCTATCGTCAGCTTTGGCGCCAGGTCGAGGCTACGCCGGCGCAGCAGGTAGAATGGGCGCCCACGCCTGGTGCGGCGCGCATCAAGTTCCACGGGCAGTGCGATCAGCTGGTAGTCCTCGAGGGCCGCCTCGATCGCCCGCTTGCGTTCGCTCGAGGGACTTCGGTCAAGCTTGCAGAGATCGCGGCTCACGCGCAGCGCAGCGTCCCCCTGGGTCGTCGCACCCTCGTTCAACAATCCCGGCAAGATGTAGTCGGGCTTCCGTTCGAGTACGGCGACCATGTCTGTCGTGTGGGTCGGCGCCCACGCCGGCCCCTGCTTTGCCGACTTGCTGGTCTCCCACGGCTCGAGGCGTTGGAAAATGTCCAGGACCTGCAGGCGGGACGTGTAGCCCACCGCGCCGGGCCAGGGCGTGAGCAGGGTCGTGTCCGGGCTCAGGTGGCGCCGGAGTGAGCTGCCGAGCTGACGCATCGCAGTCGCCAGACGCAGCTCCTGGTCAAGACCCAGACGACCGAGCTCGGCATGCTTGCCATAGCCCATCGGGCTCGACGCGGTCATCCATGCCTTGTGCACGTCGTAGGTCTGGAACGGACCCAGGTTGCCCGGGAACTTGCTGGCCAGAGCTGAAAGCAGCACCACGACGGTCAGCACGCTCCAGGTGGCTCGCTCGAGCAAGGGCTGGTGGGTGTCGACGGCCGCGATGACGCCCTGCTGGATGCTGATGAATATCAACGGCAAGGCTGGCGCCAGGGCGAGGCTGTAGGGCAGGGTGCTACCGCCTTGGGCCACGACGAATGCGCTCCACAGCAGGGTCAGGCCCAGGGCGCGCGCACCGGCGCCGGAGAGCTTTCCGAGCAGCAGGAAGACGAGCGGAAACGCGAGCAAGAGCGGGATCACCGCGCTCACCATGAAGTCCCAGACGTAGAGCAGGCCGGTCGTCCAGCGCTCCGCTTCGATTGCGAACAAGGGTGCGAGCAGGACGCCGTAGACGGAACCATTCGGCGTGGCCCAGAGGAACAGGATCGCGAACACCAGGGCAGCCGGCGCAAAGGTCCAGAGGGGCATGGCCCTCTGGCCGTCGCGTCGGGGGATGACGCGTTCGAGCAGGGCCAGGATGAGGAAGCCCGCATGCAGGACAAGTGTCTCCGGGCGGGTCATGGCGAGCAACGCAAGGCCGGTCGCGAAGCGCGCGTTCCAGCGGTGCTCGAATGACACGTAGGCCAGGGTGACGAAGAATGCGAGGAGCGGGAATTCGGTTCCGCTACTCGCCGCCGCGGCCGCGCCGCCACTGAACACGAACAAGAGCGGCGGAATGATCCCACCGAATCGATTGGTCGCAAAGCTGGCCGAAAGGGCGATCATCAACAGGCTGGCGATGATGCCGACGAACTGGCAGAAGGTGGTCACCGGGAAGTAGAGCCGCTCCGCGAGCGTCGCGAGACCTACCAGCAGCGGGGAGGGGTAGCTAGCCAGGCTGCCCTCGATCCCCAGGTTCCAGGTCAGCTCACCATGGTGGACGAAGTTGCGCGCCAGGCGGTAGGCGACGTGGGCCAGATCGTACGGAGCGCCGAAGGCCTGCAGCTCGTTGTGGTGAATGGCCAGGGCGTGGGCCAACAGGGCGGCCATCGCCAGGAGGAGAGCTGTCTGGCGATTCATCGTCTCCCAGGGTTCAACCTTCGGGGTCGAGGGTCAAGGACTCCGCCGCCTCTGTCGCCCGCTGGACCAGCCCCTCGACATCCAGGTCCTGCTCGGCCTTCAAGCACTCGTCCAGGCGCCCGCGAATGACCGGTTTTCGGGGCTGGAACACGGTGCAGCAGTCGGGCTCCGGTTTGATCGAGGTCTCGAAGGTGCCGATGTGCTGGGCGCGCTCGATGATCTCCTCCTTGTCGAACCCAATCAACGGCTGGAGCATGGGCAGCGAGTTTGCGGCGGCGACGCAGGTCATGTTCTCGAGCGTTTGACTGGCGACCTGGCCCATCGAATCCCCGGTCACAAGGACCTGGTAGTGGTACTTGAGCGCGAGCGTGGAGGCGATGCGCTGCATCATGCGCCGATAGAGCACGGTCCTGTAGGCCTCTGGCGCGGCGTCACGAATGGCCGTTTGAACCTCCGTGAATGGTGCGATCAGGATCCGGCTCTGGGCCTGGTAGCGGCCGAGCACCCGTACGAGGTCGATGACCTTCTTTTTCGCGGACTCGCCGATGAATGGATAGGAGTGGAATGTGATGAAACCGACGCTGCAGCCGCGCTTCATGGCCATCCAGGCTGCGACGGGCGAATCGATGCCGCCAGAAATCAGGCACAGGGCACGGCCCAGGGTCCCGACCGGAAGCCCGCCGGGTCCGCGCAGACGTTCGTGGAACAACCAGGTGCGCTGCTCCCGCACTTCGATACCTAGCTCCAGTTCCGGGTCGACGAGCTGCACGCGCACCCGTTCCGGACCGGGCAGGATCTTTTCCGCCACGTAGCGATCGAGTTCACCCGAATCGAGGGGGAAGCGCTTGTTGGCGCGCCGCGACCGGACACGAAATGTGACCGGCTGCTCCGGGTTCGCCGGAAGGATCTGGCCCAGGAGATTGCCCGCCATTCCCACGATCGCCTCAGGATCGTTGTCGGTGCCCCAGGCCGGGGAGATGGTCTTGATCCCGAATACGTCGCGCAGTTTTCGTGCGACCTCCAATGGGCGCCGCTCTGGTATCACGTGGATCCGGCCCTGGTGCAGCTCCAGATCGATCGGCGAAACGGCCTTGGTGGCCGAGCGGATGTTGCGCGCGAGGGTTCGCTCGAAGAACTTCCGGTTGCCGCCCTTCAGGGCCAGTTCCCCGTAGCGCACCAGCAGCAGTTCGGGGCTCGATAGCAGGGTGTCCTGCATTATCGTCCAATCGCTCCGAGCTCGTTGGAGACGGTTGCGAGGACCTCTCCGGCGGCCTGGATCTCCTCGACGGTCGTCGTGCGCGCGAACGAGAATCGCACGACTTGCCGTGCTTCGTCCGCCCGCAGACCGAGGGCGAGCAGAGCCGGGCTGACTCCCTTGCGTTTCGCCTGACAGGCGCTTCCGATGCTGACGAGTACTCCCTTGGCCTCGAGGTGGTGCTGCCACACCTCTCCCGGTGGGCCCGGAAAGAAGACCGAGCAGATTGCCGCCGACCGGGAGTCGTGTTCGGCGCCCGTCTCGATCAGCCGCACGCCATCTAGGCGCTCGAGGCAATCGGCGAAGGCCCTTCGAATGGCCTCGTAGTGCTTCGAACTGGCCGACTGGTGCTGGTCAGCCAGGCGGGCTGCCTCGCCCCACGCCACGATGCCGGCCACGTTCTCGGTTCCGGAGCGCCGACCCTGCTCCTGGCCTCCGCCAAAGAGCAGGGGCTGCATGGCGAGGTCAGCTCGCGTGACCAGGGAGCCGGAACCCTTGGGGGCATGCACCTTGTGGGCCGAGACGCTCATGCTGTCCACGCCTAGTTCCTCGATCGAAAGCTCGAGCTTGCCCAGGGCCTGGACCGCATCCACGTGCAGCGCAGCGCGCGGAGCCCGTGCGCGTACCCGGCGTGCGACCTCCTGGATTGGATAGACACTTCCGAATTCGTTGTTCACGTACATCTGGCAGACGAGCACGGTCTCGGGCGTGAGCGCCTGGTCCAGGGCCTCGAGGTCGAGGCGCCCATGGCTGTCGAGGGGGGTCTGCACAACCTCGAAGCCCTCGCGAACCAGGGCGCGCGCCGACTCCTCGACCGAGGGATGCTCGGTGGGCCCGATCACGATGCGGCCGGACTGCTCGCCCGCTGCCTGCCTTGCGCGCGCCAACCCGAATACGGCCATGTTGTTGGCCTCGGTTCCACCCGCGGTGAAAGTCACATTCTCCGGCCTTGCGCCCAGAGCCCGAGCGACCTTGGCACGCGCCCGGTCGATGGCCTCGGACGCGTTCACACCTTGGGGATAGCGCGACGAGGGATTGAAGAAGGCCTCATTCAGCCACGGAGTCATGGCTTCGCGCACGGCCGGGTCGATGGGCGTCGTGGCGGCGTTGTCGAGATAGATGATGCGCATGTCAATCGGGGGCGGACAGTATGACGTGCTGGCGGCGGGTCGGAGCCGTTCAGGTAGGGCGTCGAGCACTTTTTTTGAATTCGCGGCATCGTCCCACCGGCCACCCGCGGGGCGCCAATCGGGGTGGGTGGGATTTCGCCGGCGCCTCCCCGGATTTGCAGCTCCAAGCGGAGAGCGGCGCCGATCCGTGAACGATGTGCTAAAACCGGAATGCGTGCCACGCAGCGGGGCTCCCGGGCCCCTATCAGGCCGTGACTTCCACCACGGCCTGCCGGGTCATCCCGACGATTGCCCATGACGACCCCGCAAGAGATCCCTGGTCGACCCCCTGACCCGTCCCAGGATGATATGCACGCCTACGGCGAGCTCAGCGAAGGACTACGGGCGCTCGCAATGCGATTGGTGCGCGAGGAGTCGACCGCCGATGACGTGGTGCAGGAGGCCTGGCTGGCTGCCCTCGACGCGCGTCCCGAACAGGTCCGGGACCTGACGAGCTGGCTGCGCAAGGTGGTCGTGAACCTGGCGCGGCGCACGAAGGCGCGCTCGATGCGTCGGCGCGAGATCGAGGCATTCGTCGCCCGGCCAGAGGCTCTCGCTCCGGACCGTGAAGTCGACGTACGCAGCACGCACACCCTGTTGATCGACTCGATCTCGCGGCTGAACGATCCCTATCGAACGGTGCTGACCATGCGCTATGTAGATGGGCTGGACGCTGGCCAGATCGCGGCCCAGCGGGGCAACAGCGCCGCCAGTGTTCGAAGTCAGATCCAGCGCGGGCTCATTCACCTGCGAGCGGCGTTCGACCGTTCCCACGACGGCCGGCGAAGCGATTGGGCACAGGCTCTGCTGCCATTTGCCATGCAGGGTAAGGAACCCCATTCGCCAACGACCGTCCCTGATTTGGTTGCATCGGCCCAATCGTCGCCGCCGGTCCCTGCCAGGCGATCGCGCTGGATTGCCCCGGCAGGAGTCGGGGCGACCCTGGTCCTGGTGGCCACGGTGGCGATCTGGCGCTCCCCGACGATGGAGGCGGCGGCAGAGGCTGTGGAGCCCGAGCTGGCCGTCGGGCCAGCCCGGGCTACATTGCCGAAAGACAGGCCGGCGGCGCAGCAGAGAGAGGCCAGTGCAGTCGCGGTTCCGGACTCATCGGGACTGGTCGAGGCCGTGGATCCGGCGCGCGATCTCGAGGTGCTCGTGCGGCGATTGGATGGATCCCCGGCGGTCGAGGGATACGTGACATTGAATGGTTCCGACGGGCGTCCGATCGCAACCGCCGATTATCCGGAGGGCTTTTGCCGGACCGATCTCGAGGGCCGGGTGACCATCACGATTCCCGAGCGGAGGCTCGAGGGCGAGCCATGGTTTCCCGCGGGAACGCTCGGCGTGAACGTCGCGGCGCACGATCGCGACGAAGCCTGGTCGGCAACTCAGCGCACGGTCGTGCCATCCGCGGGCGGGAGCGTGACCGTGTACTGTCGTGGACCGGCCCAGGATCTCGCACTGACACTGGTCGACGAAGCAGGCGCGGCCGTCGAGGGCGCAATCATCATTCTCCATGCCGACAGGCTTGCCGGGCTCCGGGGCCACGACACGACGGATGTGGCCGAGACCCCTCGGCTCTACATGTCGGACAGTCGCGGAGAGGCCCACGTCTACTTCATGCCGACCCGCGAGCACCGCCTGGCCGTGTATGCCCCGGAAAAGCCACGCCACGACGTGGTTGTCTTCGGCGACGATCCGGTCCTGGTGGAGACCCTCGTCATCCCGGATGGGACTACCGTCTATGGCCGAGTACAGATGCCCGACGGGAGTGCCGCCGCGGGGGCGCGGGTCTGGTGCTCCGATCCACTGGGCGAGCGTGAGTCCGGCAGGGCCTCGGCCGCAACGGATGCGGACGCCGACGGCTACTTCGAGCTCGAAGGGGTCGGTCTCGGCCCGCAGCGGATGTTCGCCAACGCCAGGGGCGACGTCGAGATGTTCGCCTGCACGGTCCTCGCGGTACAGGTCGACGAGGAGACCGTCTGGGAGCCGATCCTGGCACCGACTACTCCGCTGCGAGTCCGGATGGTCGACGAGGCGGGCAATCCCGTTCCCGGGGCGGTGGCCACCCTCGTACATCCTGGCCCCCCCGTCTGGGCCAGTGCGGGCCCGGCCAATCGGGAGGGACGTGTGGTCTTCTGGCAGATGCCAGCCGGTCCGCTCGAGTTGCTGGGGGGCGTGGACAGCAGGTATGCGAGTCCGACGGTGGTCACGGGGGTGACGGGACAGGACGAGGAGATCGAGCTCCCGGTCCGGACGACAGCGATAGGCGGCTCGATGCGAGGCACGCTCTGCGACGGTCGGGGAGCCCCGTTGCCGGGAGCGTGGCTCGTCCTGTCTGGCGGCGGCCCGTTCAGGTCATTCGACGCGCTCTCCGAACCGGCTACCGGCAAATTCGGCCTTCGCGATGTCCCGCCCGGTTCCTACCTCGTCGCGGTGCGCCTGCCCGGGTTGGGCCAGCATGTTCTTGGAGAGCACCAGATCGAGGCGGAGATCGAGCTGGACATGGGGGAGGTCCGGGTACCGTTGCCGATCGAGGTCGAACTGCAATGGGGTGCGACCGCGCCCACCCGCACAGCTGTCTGGCAGGTCACGGCCGGGCTCGCTGGGATCGCAGAGCCGTTTCGGGTTCGCACGTTGAACGCGCCCGTCACCACCCTGGATCTGGTCCCGGGCCACTATCGCCTGGGGCGGATGGGCCGGCCACAATCGTCGATCGAATTCACGGTCGCGCCCGGCGCCTCGGCCATACCCGTGACGGTCCAGTCTCGCTGAGCTCCCATCAGACTTCAGCAACGACTCTCGACGCCCGATCGGTGGCATCCCGAACAAGTTTTCAGCTGGCTCCTATCTAGGGCGATTCGAATGTCCGGGGCTTCACGGCCGGCTGGCCCTTGGTAATCGTCACGCGCTGATTGACCGCGACGTCGGTGTGGGTCGTTCTACCACCCAGTGGCCATTCGACTGTCAATTCATCGACGATCTCGGCGTCCGCCAGTCCAAAGCAGGCCACCAGGCTGGAGCTCGATTTGAAGCCGACTCCGGCCTGGATCTCATGGAACTGGTGTCGGGTTCCAGTGCGGATGTCGACCCGAGCGCCGATCGCTTGTGTGTTGGCGGAATTGCCGAACAGCTTGACCTGCAGCCAGTTGCGTTTTTCGCCCTCATGGTTGATGAAGAGCTGGATCGGCACGTTGTCGCCCTCGACCAGCATGTCCACATCGCCGTCATTGTCGACGTCAGCCACGGCGAAGCACTTCGAATAGACATCCGAATCCACCCCCATGGCAGGGGCCACATCGACGCAGGGCCAGGTCAGGTTGTTGTCGAAGAGGCGATTCGGGCCGAGGCCGCAGACATACAGATCGAGGAAGGAGTCGTTGTCGTAGTCCATGAAGAGCGTGCCCCAGCTCAGCAGGTAGGCCGCAACGCCGGCGGGCAGAGCTTCTTCGCTGAATGTGTCGTCACCCTGGTTGAGCATCAAGACGTTGCCGAAGGGCAGGTTTGTGCAATACAGGTCCGTGAACCCGTTCGCGTCGAAGTCACCGATCGCCGTGCCCATGCATCCCACACAGGCCTGAGTCCCGGTCTCTTCCGTCACCTCGACAAAGGTCGTGCCCTGGTTCTCGAACAGGTGGTTGGTCGCGAGCGTGCAGAATTCTCCCCTGTCGCTGCAGAGGTAGATGTCGGGCAAGCGGTCGTGGTTGTAGTCGAAGAACGAGGCGTGAAAGGTCGCTCCGTCCACGGAACTCTCCACGCCGAGGTCCACAGCGACATCCTGAAAGGTGCCGTTCCCCAGGTTGCGATAGAGGAGGTTGTTGCCGAATTGCTCGTGGTTCGCGACGTACAGATCCAGCCAGCCGTCACGGTCGTAGTCTCCCCAGGCAGCACCCTGCGCATATCCTCCGTGATCGACCAGTGCCTCTTGCGCCATATTCCTGAAGATGAAGCCGCCCTCATTGCGCAGGAGGGCGTTCGGCGCCCCATGTACGGAGATGTACAGGTCGAGGTCGCCGTCGGCGTCGTAGTCAGCCGCGGCGATACCAGTTGCGCCCGGCAGTGGGCCGATAGGGGTGAGCGAGGAGCGATCCGTGAATCGCCCGATCGGGTCGTTCTCGAAAATGCCGATCGTTCGATGGCCATTGCCGAGTAGCACCACATCGGGATCGCCGTCCATGTCGAGGTCTGCGAAGGCGACACCCGCTCCATAGGTGCCGCCATTCACCGCACATAGGTAGTCCAACCCTCGGGCGTGGGCCTCCTCCGAGAACGGGGCCGGTGGATCATCGCCCGCAGCCGCGACCAGGAATGGCGCGAGGCTAGCAGCCAGGCACTCGACGGATCGAAAGCAGAAGCGGGGCAGGCGCATCCTTCGTCCTCCTGTTGGTGCAAATCGTCGGTCAGACCGAGGATAGTCAAGGCCAGTAGTCCTGTCGACGCTGGGCAGCCCGACCGGCCATACCCCTCACCCAGGTCGCTGAATTGAAGATTATAGTTGCATGATTGTGCAAACGTGCTATTGTATGCCCATGACCAACCCGGACCTTTGCTGCCCCGACGGCATGGAACGCCTGCTGTCGCCCGAGTTCTTCAAGAGCCTCTCGGACCCGGTCCGGCTCCAGGTCGTGACTCGCTTGTTGCTCTCCAGCCGAGCGATGACCGTGACAGAGGTCCAGGGCTGCTGTGGCGTTCACCTGTCCGGAGTTTCACGCCACCTGGCGGCCTTGAAAGCGGCTGGCGTATTGCAAGCGACGAAGTCTGGCCGGGAGGTTCGATACCGCTTGCTGGCCGAGGATCTCAGTGCCCGATTGCGAGCGCTGGCCGATGCGCTCGATTCCGTCCGCGCGGACGTTCGCGCCAATCAGGAGGGAGCCGGCAGCGGCTGTTGCGACCCGGCATAGCCTCGACCACACGACCCCGAGCATCGGGATTCCAGATATCGACCTATTCAGAACAGGATTGATCATGACCGAAAAATCGAACGCAGAGATCCATGACGAAGTCTCCAGGTCCTACGAACGCGCCCTGGGCCGTACGCTTGCCCCCACGGCGCCTGGAGCGAGCGCCTGTTGCACTCCGACTTGCTGTAGCCCTCAGGAGACGACGACGAAGCCCGCCGGAAATGCGGCGAAGCTCGTGGACTATCAGGCGGACGTTGCAGACCTTCCCGAGCAGGCCCTGGGGAGTTCCTTTGGCTGCGGAAATCCGCTGGCCTTTTCGGAGGTCGAGCCCGGGCAGACCGTCGTGGATCTTGGGTCGGGCGCTGGGCTCGATCTGTTGATCGCTTCCGGAAAGGTCGGAGACCACGGACGGGTCATCGGGATTGACATGACCGACGCCATGATCGATGAGGCGCGGCGAAATGTCGATCGGGCTGGCGTGGGCAACGTCGAGGTGCGCAAGGGGATCATCGAGCAGTTGCCACTCGACGACCGGTCTGCCGACTGGGTCATCTCGAATTGCGTGATCAACCTCTCGCCGGACAAGGAAGCTGTCTTCAGGGAACTCGCGCGCGCCCTGAAGCCCGGCGGTCGCATATCGATCTCCGACATCGTCGTGGAGCAACTACCCGAAGAGCTGCGCCGGCATGCGGCCGTCCGCTCGGCATGTATCGGAGGCGCCATCTCCGAGCGCGAGTATGTCGCTGGCCTCGAGGCTGCCGGTCTCGTCGACGTAAAGGTCGTTGAGCGTTTCGTTTATGACGAGGAGCAGCTGCTAGGAATCGTCTCATTGAGTGAGGAGAGCACTCGAGAGCAAGACGACGACGGCGTCTCCCAGGAGGTCATTCGCGATGCTGCCAGGCGAGTCGTGGGCAAGGTCTGGAGTGCCAAATTCCAGGGCACCAAGCGGACTGGACCTGGGTCGGATTCGCCGGCCGGTCCTCGAGCTAGCTAACGAGCCACCAGATCCCGGCAACGATCCCGCCCAGAGCGCTCAGCGCGATGGCCAGGATCACGAGATTGACGATCCACTTGACCACGGTATAGAGCGGGCGGTTGGTGCGTTTCAGGTCCTTGCCGCGCGCCAGGATCGGCGCGACGGTCAGGAAGACCTTGTTGGCCAGGCCACATCGATCGCCTTCGGTATTTGGGACGATGCTTGCGCGTAGCCAGATCTTGCAGAAATAGTTGACGAAGCGGCCGCCGATATTCATCGGCCGCTCGACGTCACACATCAGGATCAGGCGAGACTCGTCGGTGTCATTGCGCACATTGTGCACGTAGGTCTCGTCGAACATGATCCCTTCGCCATCGCGCCAGCTACGGATCTGTCCGTCGACGCTGATGAAACACTCGTCCACGTTGGGGGTCGCCAGGCCCAGGTGGTAGCGCAGGGAACAGGCCGCGGGGTCGTTGTGCCGCGTCAAGACGGACCTGGGCGGTAGCAGGGAGAACATCGCGCCATTCACGAAGCCCGCCTTGCGCAGGATCTCGGTCGTTTGCGGGCAGAGCTTGCGAGCGGAGTCGTGGTAGTAGCCGTACCACTTCAGATAAAACCTGCGCCAGCCGTACTTGAAGAAGGTCCGGAAGCCCACGTCGTAGCGGCTCGCACCGGCCTGATTCCGGTCGTCGAAGAACCCCGCCTTCTGGAGCTCGAGGCCCTCGTCGCGCATGATTTCCCAGTTCTCGCGCAAGAGTTCGAGCTCGGGAAACTGGGCGACATCCATGAACGGCTTGCGAGCGCGCGGCTCGGTTCCCGCGTAGAGCAGGCAGTTCAGTGGCGTGAATATGGGCCAGCCCTTGCGGACATACTCCCGTACGCCGGCGTAGCGGACCGTTCCGCGCAACCGGTAGACGTAGTACATGGAGCCCAGTCCGAAGAGCACGAAGGCCCCGAGGACGGAGACGAGCATGGGTATCAAGGAACCTCCTCCGCTTGCGGGGTAGGGCTGTCGCGAGCGTCGCTTCTCGGGACGTCGGTACTATACGCTCTCGAACCACGTGAACGGTACCGGCCCATGTGCGAGCCGAAAATGGGCCCAAAGACCCAGGCCGTTCCTGGGGCGGCCGTCGGGGGCGTGCCGAGGGGGTTGGCGCTGATCCCCCAGCGTTCAAAGGTCGAGGGTCGTGGTGGCCGCCGCGTAGACGGTCACCTCGCGCTCGATCCGTCGGTCACCGACGTGCACGGTGACCAGATAGCGACCGGGCGCCAGGTCTCGTACGAGGAAGCTCCCTTGTTCGTCGCTCTGTGCGGGAGGCCACAGGCGTGGGTCCGGATCGGAGCCACTGCCCCCGACCGCCGGCCGCACCAGAACCAGGGCCCCCGCCACGAATTCCACGCCCTGGGTGGCCTGGGGCTGAACATCGGTGATGCGGCCGCGGATCTCACCCGCGCGCAGTTCGAGCTCCGGGTCGCCGCCGGCGGGGTGGTCGATCTCTCGCCCCGGTCCGTCCAGGTCCGTCAGCAGATCCGGCCAGGCACCGCCGTGGGCCCAGTTCGGGAGGATCAGTGCGCGATACCGGCCGTGGGCGAGTTCGGGCACGACACAAGTTCCGTCCGCCTCGAACGGGGTCAGGCGCGGAAAGGTCGGTCCTGCCAGGATGTCGTCATCGAGCGGCTGAAGCAGCAATTCGAAGCGGCTCCCGTCTTCGTCGTCGCTCACGGACCGTAGGGTCACTTTCAGGTCCGAGCGGACGCTCGCCGGAACCGCGGGCGGAGGCGGGATGGGAGCGGACAGCTTCAACTCCACCGGAGTCTCTCCGGCCACGGCCTCGAACACGGCGGGAGTGTGTCCGCGGGCCACGACCGTCAGCGAGTGGCTCCCGGGGTCGACTCCCGGGATCTGAAAGTGGCCGTCAGCGTCCGTATGGGTCCAGAGCAGGCGATCTTTGTGCTGCAGCTTGATCAGCGCTTCTCGCACGGGCCGCCCTGCCTCCGTCAAGAGGCGTCCACTGAGCGTCTCTTCTCCCCGGGCGATTCCCGCGATGAGCGGGTCAGTGAGCGTATCGGCGGCGGGCGGCGCGTCGAATTCGAAGGTGAACGAACGATCGGATTGGAAGGCTATCCAGGCCACGCCCAGCAGCAGGAGCAGGGCCACTATCGGGGTCCAGGTCAACAGGCGCACAGGGCGAAAGTAGGAGCCCGGGGGGCGGATAGCGATCCTCGCCTGGATTTCCCGATGTCGAGCGGGACCGGCAAGCGGCCGCGATCGGCCTAGGGGTTGGTCCCGGAATCCTGGACGGCGCGCAGGATCTCTCCTTGCAGCTCCGCCGCGGGGGGGAACTCTGAACAGTCGAGCTGGGCCAGGCCAGGTTCGAATTCGCCCAGGCCGCGGGCGCCGGCGCGCAGGTAGCCGACCAGGCGAACGCCGAGCTGCAGCCGGTCGCAGATCCGCACGAAACGTGCCTCACGGGATTCGCCGGCACGGTATTCCTGCCAGTTGGCGAGCAGAGGCTGCCCCAGGGCTCCGAGGAGTGATCCGGCGATCAGGTCCTCCATCGCCGTCTTGGCTCCTTCGGGCAGCTCGTCGCTGGCCGGGCGTGGAAGGTCGCCGCTTCGGGCCTCGGGGACATCGTGGACCAGGGCCATGGCGAGGGTCGGGCCGAGGTCGAGGGGCGGGGTCACGCGCGGGGCGAGGGTCAGGGCCAGGTGCGCGGTCCCGAGGATATGGCCAGCGACGGATTCCGGTGCCGATATCCCGCGCAGGACCCAGCCCGTGCGCGGCAGACGATCCAGGGGGAGCAATTCCAGCAGGGGCTCGAGAAGGGGGATGGAGGACGGCATGGGGAAGTTCTATCAGCAGATTGAGGCGGAAACGTTCGGTTGCTGGGCCGGGGTTTGCCCGCTTTGAATGCCAATCCCTATACTGTCGCGTTCACGATCGGGCGATCATGTCCGATTCTTGCCCCCCTCGGCGATGCTACTACGGCTCCACCCCTCGCTCACGCCTTCACAGGTAGGTTCTGTTCTCCGGGTCTGCGCCGGGCTCGGATACACGTCCAAGTTCCTGGACGAGTCCCGCCAGTGGCTCGAGCTCGAAGGGACGATGGCCCCCGCCCACCGCACCCGCATCGAGGACATGGCCGGAGTCGAGCTCGTCGACAATCGCGACGCCGTCGAGTTGCACTCGATCGCTGCACGGCCCGACCCGCGCGCCCTGCGGGTCGGCGAGGCCCGCTTCGGGGCCGGTGACGTTGCCCTGATCGCTGGCCCCTGTGCGATCGAGGACTACGATCTACTCGAGCAGATTGCCCGCGGCGTTCGCAGCCGCGGCGCGACACTATTGAGGGGCGGAGCGTACAAGCCGCGCACTTCACCGTATTCGTTCCAGGGTCTCGGACGCCCGGGACTCGAGCTGCTGGCACGAGTCCGTGCGGAGACCGGAATCGGGGTGGTGACCGAGGTGCTCGACCCACGCGATGTGGAAGCCGTGGCCGAGGTCGCCGACATGCTCCAGATCGGCGCGCGCAGCATGACGAACTTCGCGTTGCTTCAGGAAGTGGCGCAGTCTCGAACGCCCGTCCTCTTGAAAAGGGGATTTGGAGCCACAATTCGGGAGTTTCTGATGGCCGCCGAGTACGTCTTGGCGGGCGGAAACGAGTCTGTGCTCCTGTGCGAGCGCGGTGTGCGCGGTTTCGACAGCGTTACCCGAAATGTGCTCGACGTGGGTGCTGTCGCGTACCTCAAGAAAACGACCCACCTGCCCGTGATCGTGGACCCGTCGCACGCAGCCGGACGTTCTGACCTGGTCCCGGCGCTGGCGCGCGCGGGCATCGCGGCTGGCGCGGATGGCCTCATGGTCGAAGTTCACCCTGCGCCGTTCGCGGCCCGGTCCGATGGCCAGCAGGCCATCTCATTCGAGGTCCTGGAGAAGGTGGTCAGCGACGTGAGTGCCCTGTGCGGCCTCGACGGACGTGAGCTTGCTCGCCCGCAGGTCGCCGGTGCCGAAAACGGCCCAATTTCCGAGTACGGCCCAATCAAAGAGAGTCTGGCTTGAGACAACCGATTATCGCTGGGAACTGGAAGATGAACCTCGACCGCCGCGGCGCGCGCGAGCTGGCGAGCGCATTGCGCGAGCACGTCGAATCCGTCCATGCGGACGGTGGCGTGGAGGTCATGGTCTTCCCGCCCTTCGTCTACCTGGACGAGGTGGCGCGCACCCTGGAGTCGTCAAAGATCCTGTTCGGCGCCCAGAACCTGTGTGATCAGGCCTCCGGGGCCTTCACGGGCGAAGTGAGCGCCACGATGGTGACCGATATGGGCGCCCAGGCGGTGCTGGTGGGCCATTCCGAGCGCCGCCACGTCTACGGCGAGTCCGACGAACTGTCGTCCAGAAAGGTCCATGCCGCCCTGGAGGCTGGACTGACCGTCGTCCTCTGCGTCGGCGAGACGATCGAGGAACGCCGCGCGGGCCAGGCCGAGACGGTCGTGGCGCGCCAGCTCTCGGTCGGCCTCGAGGGGGTCTCGGATGCCGTTCTCGAGCGCGTCGTGATCGCCTACGAGCCCGTCTGGGCCATCGGCACGGGGGAAACCGCGACCCCCGAGCAGGCTGGCGAGATGCACACCTACCTGCGGGGGGTATTCGCCGGCCTGTACGGCGACTCCGCAGCGAATCAGATTCGGATCCTATACGGCGGAAGCGTCAAAGCGGACAATGTCCGCGACCTGATGGCTGTCGCAGATATCGACGGCGCGCTCGTCGGCGGCGCGTCGCTCAAGCCCGAGACCTTTCACCCCATCGTCGACTTCGGAAAATGACCAGTCTCCTAATCACCCTTCTCTACATCGTCTTCGTCCTCGCGGCGTTGGTCCTGGTCGTCGTGATCCTCCTTCAAGAGGGTAAGGGCGGCGGCTTCGGCGACTCACTCGGCATGGCCGGGCAACAGACCTTTGGCGTCAAGGCTGCGGGCATCCAGAAGTTCACCGCCATCGTGGCCGTTGTGTTCCTGGGCAGCGCCCTGCTGATCCACGTACTCAATCGCCAGCAATCCAGCGCCACTCTGATCGACGATCCGTTCGGCGACTCGGCCCCGACGGTTCCGGCCGAGCAGCCGAGATAACCCCAGACCGCCCCGAGTGGTCCCCGTACGGTCCCAGGTCCGGAGCACGAGCCCGATGAATCAGAACGAAGTCCTGGACCTGTTGCGCGAGAGCGAGGCCCTGCTCGAGGGCCATTTCGAGCTTTCGTCCGGCTTGCATAGCGACCGCTACTTCCAGTGTGCCCTCGTCCTCTGCGACCCGCCTCGAGCGGAGCGTCTGGCGCGCGGACTGGTCGAGTCCCTTCCAAAGGACCTGCGCGAGTCGATCCAGGTGGTCGTCGGGCCAGCGCTAGGAGCCGTGACCTGGGCCCATGAAATGGCGCGCGCTCTGGGTGTGCGCGGAATGTTCACCGAGCGCAAGGACGGGGTGATGACTCTGCGACGAGGCTTTTCACTCGCTCCTGGAACGCGCGTGCTCGTCGTCGAGGACGTGCTCACTACCGGAGGCTCGGCGCGCGAAGTGATCACCCTCTTGCGCGACCTGGGGCTCGAGGTTCTCGGCGTCGGATCGGTCGTCAATCGCTCGGGACACAACCCCTTCGAAGTCGACGGGTTGCCGCTCTTCGCACTCGCGGAAGTCGAAGCACGGACCTGGTCAAAGGACGCGCCGCCCCCTGGATTCGAGAGCGACGCAGCGGTCAAGCCGGGGAGTCGCCCGGTCGCTTCCTGAGGCTGCGCGGTGCAGATGACGCCGCGAAATATGGGCATATTCGATGCCGAACCCGGTGAAAGGAGCGCATCGTGATTCGTTCCATGACTGGCTTCGGTGCTGCCACCGAGAGCGCCGGTGGGTTGTCGATCCGCGCCGAAGTGCGTTCCGTCAACCACAAGCATATTCAGCTCAAGACCCGCCTACCCTCGGAGTTCGCACATCTCGAGGCACGCGTGGACGCCCTGCTCCGAAAGCAGCTTCAGCGTGGCGCCGTTTCCGCGACCATCTCTGTGGCCCGTGTCGACGCGGCAGCACAGGTGTCGATCGATCACGCCGTGGCCGAGCGTTACACCAAGCAGCTGCGCAAGCTCGCCGCCGGCCTGGACCTGGTGGGGGACGTGCGTGTCTGCGACCTGATCGGGCTGCCCGGCGTCTTGCACGCGAGCGCGGATTCGGTTGCGGGCGACAAGCAGGACAAGCTCTTCCTCAAGGTCTTGACCGGTGCAGTCAAGGATCTCGTCAGCATGCGTGTGACCGAGGGCAAGGCCATGCTGGCGGATTTCGAGAAGAACGCACGGGCCATCGAGGCGACCGTCGAGAAGATCAGCAAGCGCGCGCCAAGGGTCGTGGCGGGGCATCAGCGCGCCTTGAAGCGCCGTGTCGATGAGCTCATCGGTGACGCGGCACAGGTCTCCTCCAAGGATCTGGCACGTGAACTGGCGCTGATCGCCGACCGACTCGACATCAACGAGGAGCTCACGCGCCTTGCGAGTCATGTGACCCAGCTGCGCAAGACGCTCGACAAGGGCGGCTCGGTTGGACGTCGACTGGATTTCCTCGCCCAGGAGCTCTTTCGTGAGGCGAACACCATCGGGTCCAAGGCCAGCGATGCGCAGATTGCCCACGCTGTGGTCGACCTCAAGACCCATATCGAGCGCCTGCGCGAGCAGGTCCAGAATGTCGAATGAATGACGTGGATCCCGTGAGCACCTCGGAGCACACGCCTGTCGACGGGCAGATGCTCTTGATCTCGGGCCCGTCGGGATGCGGCAAGAGCACGATCTGCCGGCGCTTGATCGATGACCCGCGTGTGACCTTTTCGGTCTCGGCAACGACGCGCACCATCCGGGAGGGCGAGGTCGATGGCCGCGACTACCACTTCCTGACCAAGGAGGACTTCGCGCGCCGAATCGAGGCTGGCGAGTTCATCGAATGGGCCGAGGTCTACGGAAACCTCTACGGGACCCTGCGGGCGAGCATGGAGGAGGCCTTGAACGCGGGAAAGGTGTTCCTGGTCGAGATCGACGTTCAGGGCGCCCTGCAACTCAAGGCCCTGGGCGTGCCGGGGGTCTACGTCTTCGTGGCACCGCCGAGCTTTGAAGTCCTGCGCCAGCGTCTCGAGGGGCGTGGTAGCGAGACGCCGGCGTCACTCGAGCGGCGTCTACAAAAGGCCGAGGACGAATACCGCGAGCGCGGAAAGTACGACCACATCGTCGTGAATGAGGTCCTGTCGGACGCCCTGGACGAGATCCGCGGCATCGTCGGCCTCGCAGGAGCCGTCTCATGAGCAATGTTCTGCTAGGCGTAAGCGCTTCCGTATCTGTCTACAAGTCCTGCGACCTGGCGAGCCGGTTGACCCAATCCGGCCACGCGGTGCGCGCGGTGCTGACTGCACGGGCCGCCGAGCTGGTCGCCCCGCAGCTCTTCGAGGCGGTTACCGGCGAGCCAGCCGCGACGACGGAATACGGTCCCGAGCGGCGCGGCGCGATGGATCACATCGACCTGGCCCGCTGGGCCCAGCTGGTGCTCGTCGCTCCCTGTACGGCGGATCTCCTGGGGCGCCTGGCCCATGGCCTGGCGGATGACCTGCTGGCGACCCTGATACTGGCCGTCGATGCCCAGATTCCGCGCCTGCTCTGCCCGGCCATGAATCCGACCATGCTCGCCAACCCCGCCGTCGCCCGCAATCTCGCGCGAGTGGCCGAGGATGGCTGGGAGATCATCGAGCCATCCGCAGGACATATGGCCTGCGGCGACGACGGTCCAGGCCGCCTGGCGGAACCGGCAGAGATCGCCGACCGGGTCGCCAGCGTGCTCCAATCCTGACGGGGCATGGCTCGCGCTCAGAAAGCTCCGCGCTTGCACATCGTGGTCACCGCGGGTCCGACACGGGAGTACATCGACCCGGTGCGCTACATGAGTAACGAGTCCAGCGGCTTGATGGGCTTTTCCATCGCTGATGCGGCCGCCCGGGCCGGGCATCGCGTGACCCTTGTTGCCGGGCCGGTATCACTCGACACCCCCAGGGGCGTGACCCGGGTGGACGTGGTCAGCGCACGCGACATGCTTCGAGCCGTTCGCAGTGCCTTCGCAACCGCGGATGCCCTTTACATGGCCGCAGCGGTGGCTGACTGGCGTCCTGCGCGCAAGCTGGCTGGCAAGTGGCGGCTCAAGGACACGGGTGCCGAGAGCACGAATCTGCAATTGGTGCGAAACCCCGACATTCTGGCCACCGTGGCCAGAAGAAAAGCCAAGCGCCTGGTGGTTGGTTTTGCCCTGGAGACCGGTGCGGGGGTCAGCCGGGCGAAAGTCAAGCTCAAAAAGAAGAACGCTGACTTTGTGGTGTTAAATAGCACTTCCGCATTGAACGCGGCTCGCACGACCGTGACCATCATCGGAACGGATGGCAAGGCACGAACAATGCGGAATCGAACCAAGGGTGCGGTGGCGCGCGCTCTCGTCGGTCTTCTGGCAGAGGTCACTCGCCAGCCGGCCTGATCGGTTTCCGCGTCAGTTCGCGGAGGGCAATACTCGCCGCGGGGAAGTCCCGCGGCATGGACTGATGGCGCGATAGGGGACTCGTCTTGGGCCGAAAGAAGGGCCGTGCTACGAAAAGGCGGAGTGGTTCGGGGGGACGCTTCGGGGCCTTGGCCTCGGGCTTCCTGCTGGGCGCACCACTCGATGCGGCGACATCTGCGCGTGTGCGAGAGCTCTGCGGGCTGGTGCTGATCGGACTGTCCGTTTGGTTGCTCGTCTCGATGGGAAGCTACTACGCGCCCTGGGGCTTCGAAGGGGCGGACGGGCACAACTGGGGAGGTAAGTTCGGCTACTACCTGGCCCGTGGTGCCTTCATGTTCTTCGGCCTGTCCGGGTACCTGCTGGCGATTCTCGGTCTCTGTTGGGGATCGATCATCGTCGCGCGCAGGGTCGTCGATCTGGCCTTCATCCGGTGTCTGGGCGCGGCGTGCTTCGTCCTGTCGATGGCCTTCTTGATGGACCTGGCCTTCGGCGTCCCGATCGCGGAGCGCCAGGACGGTCAGGGGCTGGTGGCCCTCGACAACGAGTTGCCCTTCGGACCCGGTGGTTGGTTGGCCTACGCCAGCATGGGGCACCTGGTGTCCCAGTTCGGGCGCGTCGGTCTGGCCGTTCTGCTCGTCACGATGTCATCGATCTCGTTCATGCTCGCGACCGAGATGGCCTTTTACCCTGCGCTGCGCGGATTCGGGGCATGGCTCGCTGACCGCCGCGAGGAGCGCGGTGAGGCCCTCGTCCCGGCGATCCTGGGTTGGATGCGCAATCTGTTTGTGGGCCTCTGGGACTTCCTGCGGGGGGCCGACCTGGTGCTCGAATCGGGTGCTGCTACCAGCGCGCAAGCCCGTCCCAAGCCGAAAGCGAAGGCCAAACCCAAGCCGAAGGCCAAACCCAAGGCGGTCGTCGAACCCATCGAGGACGAGTACGAGGAAGAGGAAGAGGAAGACGACGAGTACGAGGAAGACGAGTACGACGAAGAAGATGACGAGGGCGACGAGGAATACGAGGACGAGGAAGAGGAGGAATACGAAGACGAAGACGAGGAGGACGAATACGAGGAAGACGACGAGTACGAAGACGAAGACGAAGAGCCGGTAGAAGAGATCGTCCCCGCCAAACCGACGGCCAAGCCCAAGCCGCGGACCCAGACCACTATCCACCAGGCCGTCTTTTCCCCGCCCACGCCTCCTCCCGGACCCTGGACCCTACCGCCCCCAGACCTGCTCGAGGCGCCCGAAGCGAACAGCGTGCTCGACAACGAATTCCTGGAGGAGTCCGCGCGCAAGCTGGAGAACGCTCTCAAGAGCTTTCGCGTCGAGGCGGAGGTTGTCGGCGCGCAGGTGGGACCGGCGGTTACTCAGTTCGAGCTCACCGTTGCGCAGGGAACGCGCATGAACAAGGTCACCCAGCTCAGCCAGGAGATTGCGGCCACATTGCGCGCTCGCAGCGTGCGTATCATCGCGCCCATTCCCGGCAAATCGACGATCGGCGTCGAAGTTCCCAACACCAAGCGGCGCGTCGTGCGCATCTCAGAGCTTGTGAGCCAAAGGGCCTACGACAAGAAGTACATGGCCCTGCCCCTGTTCTTGGGGATGGATGCCGAAGGTACAGCCATCGTCGAGGATCTGGCGCGAATGCCGCACATGTTGATCGCGGGCACCACGGGCTCCGGTAAGTCCGTCTGCATCAACACCATCCTGGCCAGCATTCTGTTGACCCGTTCACCGCACGATGTGCGCATGATCCTGGTCGATCCCAAGATGGTCGAGCTGCAGATGTTTGCCACCGTTCCGCACCTGGAGTTGCCGGTGGTGACGGACATGCGCCAGGCGACCGCGGTGTTGCTCTGGGCGGTCGAGAAGATGGAGGGGCGCTACGAGCTCTTCAAGAACGCCGGCGTCAAGCACCTGTCGGGCTACAACTCGCTGGGCGAGGAGAAGCTGCGCGAGCGGATGGGCGATGACTTCAACGAGGAGCGCACGCCCCGACATGTCCCCTACATCATCGTCGTGATCGATGAGATGGCGGACCTGATGATGGTTGCCAAGAAAGAGGCTGAGCAGGCCATCACGCGCCTGGCACAGAAGTCGCGAGCGGTCGGCATCCACGTCATTCTGGCTACCCAACGGCCTTCGACCGACGTGATCACGGGGGTCATCAAGGGCAACCTGCCGACGCGTATCGCCTTCCAGGTTGCGAGCAAGGTCGACAGCCGGGTCATTCTGGACGTGATGGGAGCGGAGAAGCTGCTGGGGCAGGGCGATATGCTCTATGCGCCGCCCCAGTCGTCCCAGGTTCGTCGGGTACAGGGTGCCCTGGTCGAGGATCACGAATTGCAGGCCCTGGTGGAATTCGTCTGCAAGGAATCCACGACCGCGTTCAATCAGGAGCTGATCCAGGCCGCTACTGGAAGCGCCCCGGCCGGAACTGTGGCGGGCCGAGGGCCCGAGTCGGATCCCATGTTCGACGATGCCGTCCGCGTCGTCTTGAAGTCTCGCCGCGGGTCAGCCAGTCTGCTGCAGCGTGCCTTGGGAGTTGGATACACCCGTGCTTCCCGTCTCATCGACATGATGACGGAAGCCGGGATCGTTGGTGAGCACAAGGGATCCAAGGCTCGGGAGATCCTCATGACCCTGGAAGACTGGGAGGAGAATACCGCTCCTTCAAACGAGGTGGTGAACGATGGCTGATGAGAATCGCAAGTTCCAACTGAGCAGGGACGTCCTTGGGGGCATCCTGTTCACCTTGAGCAGCTTCCCCCTGGTGCTCGTGGTCATGGGGATGGTCCGTGACCCTGGTACTGGAGGCGCTGCTGCGGCCGCGCAGGCCCTGGTCGAATGGCTGGGGCAGGCGGCGCCCATCCTGTGGGCTGCCGGATTCGCGCTGGTCGGGACCATCATGGTGCTCGGGAATGACGAGTTCCCCGTCCGGAAGACCCTGCTGGGCATCAGTGGGACCGCCCTGGGTCTGGCCGTCCTGTTGGGTGCGATCATGCCCGACGGCGGCGGGCGCTTCGGGAGCGCGACCGGTGGGGCCGTAGAACGGCGCCTGGCGGAGTCGCTGGCCATCTTCTTTGGCGTGCTGTGCGTCCTCGCGCCGGTCTGGTTCACCTGGCTCCGGAACCTCGTGGCGGAAAATTCGGGGGCAGCTGACCCGGAACTGGATCCCTTGTCGGACACCCAGGCTGGAAGCGTTTCCTCCGAGGAGGCCGCCCTGTTGGTACCCGACGAGCAGTCGGCGGAGTACCTGGAGGAGGTCTGGCGTGAGGTTCGCAGCGCCGAGCGCCCTCCGACGCTCGCACCCTCGCCCTACCCCGATGATCCCCGCCTGACAGGCGACGTGCCCGACGGTGCGGAGCCGATCGAGACCCAAAATGTCCAAGCGCCTTCCGATAGCAAAGCTGGCTCTCCACCCTCTCAGTGGAGGCGCTCCCGAACTGACGTCGAGCCCCCTGTCGGCACTGGCGCAGATCTGGCTGCCCAGGAGGCCGCGGGTCCAGCCGAAGCCGTCGACCCGGTCGACGAGCCGACCGCCCCGCCTCGCTCGGCCGAGCTGAGCGATCCGGTCGATGTCATCGACCGGCGGCTCGACGCACTCGAGCCGGTGCCGACCGTAGAGCCATTTCCGGAGATCGAGCCGTTCACGGCACGCGAGGAGACGGCGCCGGCGGCTCTGCAGGCCGAGGTCGTGCCCGAGGTCATCGAGGATGAAGATGGCGCGACGCCCATGACCGTTCGGTCCGCCGGGCCGCCAAAACCGTCGTGGGAACAGCCTGATCTGTTTCAGGAGTCGCCGGCAGAGGAGCCGGAAGCGGGCTACGCGAACGACTCGGAGGAGGACTCAGGACCCGGCGAGTCGGCCGAGGACGCCCCCGTGACGGACGCAGGTGCCCTGGCCGCTCTCGGTGATTCAGAGGACGAGAGTGAGGAGGAAGAGGAGCTCGAAGAGGACGAGGACCTCGAAGAAGAAGAGGAGCTCGAAGAGGACGAGGAGCTCGAAGAGGACGAGGAGCTCGAAGAAGACGAGGAGCTCGAAGAAGACGAGGAGCTCGAAGAAGACGAGGAGCTCGAAGAGGATGAGGAGCTCGAAGAGGACGAGGAGCTCGAAGAAGACGAGGAGCTCGAAGAAGACGAGGAGCTCGAAGAGGATGAGGAGCTCGAAGAGGACGAGGAAGAGGAGGACGAAGAGGAAGAGGAGCTCGAGGAAGACGAGGAAGACGAGGAGGTAGAGGAAGAGGACGAAGAGGAGCTCGAGGAGGACGAAGAGGAAGAGGAAGACGAGGAACTCGAAGACGACCAGGAAGAAGCCGCGGAGGCCGAGGATCCCGTCGTACCCGAGACGGCGGAGGATTCCGAGGCCGAGATCGTCCTTCAGCCGCCCGTCGTCCCCGATTCCGCGAAGATTCCCAGCCATCCGGCCGTCAGCTCGGACGGGTCAGCGACCGGTACCGGCTCCCAGCTCTTGTTCCAGGCGGGCGTCCATTTCCTCGAAGAGGAACGCGTCGCCGTTTCAATGCTTCAGCGGAAATTCGGCCTCGATTTCGACCAGGCCTGCGAGTTGCTCGATGAGCTTCAGGAACGCGGCTTGATCGGCCCGTACCTGGGGGGTCAACGACGCGATATACTCATGTCGCTCGAAGAGTGGGAAGAAACGGTCGCCAAGGCCTGAGGCTGGCCAGGCCCCCCTTTCGAGCGTGCACGTGAAGAACGCGCCTCTCGTATCACTCATCCACCTGGGCTGTGCCCGCAACCTGATCGACTCCGAGTTGATCCTGGGGCGCATGGCCGAGGAGGGACTTGTCATCACCGATGATCCGGAATCGGCGCATACGGTCGTCCTGAACACCTGTTCGTTCATCGGGCCCGCGCGCGAGGAGTCGTACGGCGCGATCAATGATCTGATCGAGCGCAAGCGGGCCGGTGAGCTCAAGGGCGTTGTCGTCGCCGGCTGCCTGGTCCAGCGCTACAAGCAACGCCTGGCCGAAGACTTCCCCGAAGTCGATGTGTTCGCCGAGATCTCCGACTATCGCGCCCTGGCGAACAATGTCGCCAGCTTGGTGCGCGGCGAGCGCGTTCCGTCCTACCTCGAGGGCCCCGGGTTGCGCCCCCCCGAAAGGGACGGTGCGCGTCTGCTCGCGACGCCTGGCTCCTATGCATACCTGCGCATCTCACATGGCTGTGACCATACCTGTTCGTTTTGCGCCATCCCCTCGATCCGCGGTCCACATCGCTCGAAGCGTCCTTCCGTGGTGCTCGAGGAGGCGACGGAACTGATCGCGGCCGGCGTCTCGGAGCTCGTGCTCGTCGCCGAGGACGCGACGGCCTGGGGACGAGACTTTCAGATGGAGCTTCCCGACCTGGTCGAGGCCCTCGCAGACCTGGACGGGGATCACCGGGTACGTGTGATGTACGCCTACCCCAATCGCTTCCCCTGGCGCCTGACCGAGCTACTGGCGGACCATCCGCGGGTCCTGCCCTACCTCGACATCCCGATCCAGCATGCGGCCACCCCCGTGCTGCGCTCCATGGGGCGGGCCGGCAGCGGGGATCAGGTGCGCAGGACCCTCGAGCGTCTGCTGGAGTCCGTTCCGGGCCTGATGCTGCGCACGACCGTCCTGCTCGGCTTTCCAGGGGAAACCGACGAGGACGTCGAGCAGCTGGCACAGCTGGTCCGCGACCTGCGTCTGTCACGCCTGGGTGCATTCACCTACTCTCCGGAGGAGGGTACGTCGGGATTCGAGCTCGATCACGACGTTCCGGCCGCCGTCGCCAAGGAGCGCGCGCGCTACATCCTGGAGGTGCGGGACGAGGTGCTAGAGCAGGTACAGGCCAGCTGGGTTGGCGAGGAGGTCGAGGTGCTGGTCGACGAGGATGCCGGCGAGAGCGGTCTGCTGGTCGGCCGCAGCGTGTGGGACGCGCCCGAGGTCGACCTACGCACCTTCGTACGCGATGGAGAAGCACAGGTCGGCGACCGCTTGCGAGCACGGGTCACCGAAGTTAGCGACGAATTCGAGTGGATCTGCGATAGGGTCTGAACCATGGGCGTCTTTGAGCATTGGCCGAATCGGATCACCGCCGTGCGATTCGGGGGCGCGCTGGTCCTGTTCGCGATGTTCGCGATCTACGGCAAGGCCGATCCTGCGACGATCCGGCACATCTGGTGCACCGCCTTCTGGCTGTTCACGATCACGGCGGCGACGGATTTCCTCGACGGTTATCTCGCTCGGCAGGGCAACCAGGTCACCGCCTTTGGTCGCATAGCCGATCCCTTCGTCGACAAGGTGTTGATTCTCGGGTCGATGGTCTTCCTGGCGGTGCTCGAGTGGTCACAGGGCTATCTTCCAGCATGGATCGTCGTGGTGATTCTCGCGCGCGAGTTCCTGGTGACCGGTATCCGCGGCTACGTCGAAAAGGTCGGCGGCGAGTTTCCCGCCGACGGGCTTGGCAAGATCAAGATGATCGTGCAGTGCATCGCGGTCGGTGCGCTGCTGTGGATCGAAGCCTACGATTGGCCGGCCGGATGGCTCGTGTTCTGGAGCTGGGTGGCGCACATATTCGTCTGGGCGACGCTCGTGACAACGGTCGGCTCCGGCGTCTCGTACGTGTCCAAGACGAGCCGGATCCTGGGCGAGGCAAGAGGGTGAACCGTCTACGCCTGGGCATAGTCTCCTGTGGCTATCTCGGCTGTTCGCCATTCGCACCGGGCACCGTCGGTACCCTGGGCGGGGTGGCCCTGGCCTGGGCCCTGGGCTTCACCCAGCCCTTCCTGCTGTGGCTGCTGGTGGCATGCGCCCTGATCTACGTCGTCGGCCGCTCGCTGGGAGACTGGGCCGAGGCGTACGCCGGCAAGAAGGACCCGGGCATCTTCGTCCTGGACGAGGTCCTCGGCTATCTGGTCACGATCGCCTGGATCGCACCTCCCACGCCCTTGACCCTGGTCGTCGGATTCTGCGTTTTCCGGTTTTTCGACATCTTCAAGCCGAAACCCGCGCGCCGGTTGGAGGCGCTCGGCGGGGGAGACGGTATCCTGCTCGACGACGTGGTTGCTGGGCTGTACGGCTGGGTCGTCCTGACCGCCGCACGATTACTCTCCGGCGACCCGAGCCTCTGGAGCCTGATTCAGCCGTAATACGCCATTTCCATGAGCCGCCAGACCAAGGACGACCTTCGCATTCGGGGCATGTCCCTGACGGCGCGCTTCTGTCTATTCATGAGCCTGGCCCTGGCGGTGGTCATGCTCCTGGCCGGCTTCTTCCTGCTACGCACAACGCAGAGCGTGATCGATCGGTCACTCGAGAATGCGTTTCGCGATACGGTGCAGCTGAAAGCTGAGCTCGAGACCGGCGGCATCGAGTACGAACAGGTCGGCCAGACGGCGATGAAGGAGGGGCGTTTCCAGCGCTTTCCCGTGCGCCTGTCGAAAGGTGCACATGTTGGCGAGGCCGCATTGCTCTATCGATTCGACCCGTCGCCGAGCCCGACGAGCAAGCGCCCCGCGATCGACCTCGTGGTTCCGGAGCGGCGCGGACGCGAAGGACGCAAGGCGCTGCTCGGCCTGATCCTCGGCGTGACGGCCGTGGTGATCCTGGTAGGAGCCGCGGTCGCCTATCGAGTTGGCAATCGGGTCTCCGGTCCGCTGGAGGACCTCGTGGAAGACGTGCGCCAGATCAGCCGCGGTCATTTCGATCACCGCACGCGCGTACGCGGTGGGGGAGAGGTGGCCATCCTGGCCCGGTCACTGGACCGCATGGCCAGCTCACTGTCCGAAGCCCAGGACACCCAGCTCGAGCTCTCCGTTCGCGAACGCGAACGGGAGGTCGCACTCGAAGTGAGTGAGGCCCTGTTGCCCCAGAATGTTCCAAGCGTTCCCGGCTTTGCAGTTGGCGATCTGCGCATCGGGTCGGCCGAGCCGGGTGGAGACTTCTACGACTACATTCAGTGCGGCGATCAGGTGGTTGTCCTGGTGTGCGAGGTCAGCGGGGCCGGGGTGCCCGGTGCTCTCGTCAGTGCGACGGCGCGCGCCTACCTGCGCAACGAGCTCGAGCGCGGTGGTTCCCTCAAGGATGCATTCGAGAAGGTCAACCGCGACCTGGCACGGGATGTACGTCGCGGAATGTACGTGACCGCCCTGTGCGTGGTGTTGCAGCCTGGCAGTCCCGACGTTCAGGTCGTCTGCGCTGGACACAAATTGCCATTGCTGCGTTACCGAGCGGCGGCGGGAAAGGTCTCTCTCGTACAGCCTGAGGGGATCGCGCTCGGTTTCGACAAGGGGCCGGTCTTCGACCGCAGCTTGCAGATCGGATCGATCTCGCTCGATCCAGGAGATCGCCTGGTCATGGCAACTACGGCCGTCGTGCGCACCCTGAATCCAGATGGCGAGGAACTGGGAGAGAAGGAGTTCTACCGTCAAGTGTTGCATGGAGCCGACCAGCAGCCGGCAAGCCTGATGGATGACCTGCAGGGCTTTATCGAGTCCTATGCGGAGGAGGAAGGCCTGCCCGCGGACATTTCGATCGTCGCCGTCGGGCGAGAACACTGATCTGACCTGAGATGCACATCGCTGATTTCCAACGACTGATCGAGAAGATCTACTACGAGAAGGACTCGGCGCGTGGCCTGGAAGGCACCCACATGTGGTTCGCGGAAGAGGTCGGCGAGCTGACGCGCGCTCTGCGTCGCGGAAATCAGGACGAGCTCGAAGGCGAGTTTGCAGACGTACTCGCCTGGCTGTCGACCCTGGCGTCCATCGCTGGAATCGATCTGCAGCAGGCGGCTGACAAGAAGTATGGGAAGGGCTGTCCGCGCTGCCTGGCTACACCCTGCACCTGCGGGTAGGGCCGGGGCATGTCACGGGGCGATCGAATGGCCGGGTTGTTCCCGGAGCCGGAACCGACTCCGGAGGCTGGGTTGTTCCCGGAGCCAGAACCAGCTCCGGCCGCGCCGTCCAGGTTTGAGAAATTCGCGTCGGTCGCGGTGCAGCGCCCTGTTCGCACCGAGTTCACCTACGGCGTGCCTGGAGAGCTTGCGGCGGGGCTCGCGCCGGGCATGCGCGTGTCGGTTCCCTTCGGTCGCCGACGCGAGATCGCGGTCGTGGTCGGCATCACGAAGGAGACCGAGATCGATCCGAAGCGCGTCAAGCCGATCCTGGCTGTGCTCGACACGGAGCCCATAGTCGATCGAGAGCTGCTCGAGCTCACGCGCTGGATGGCTGCCTACTACGCGTGCAGCTGGGGGGAGTGCCTGGCAGCCGTGTTGCCGAGCGCTCTGAAGCGCGATCGAGCACGGCAGAAGGTGCTCATGGCCAGTGTGTCCGAGGGTATTGGTGACGCGCAGCTGGCCACCCTGGAGGAGAAGTTTCCCAAGCAGCACCGCCTTCTGCGCACCCTGCTCGAGCTGAATGGGCCCAGCGAGCTGAACGACCTCTTGCGTCGGCTGGGGCTCTCGAATTCACCGGCTCGAACCCTCGCCAACAAGGGCTGGGTGCAGCTCGAACGTGTCGAGGTAAAGGCGGACGAAGTGGCCCAGGAGGGCGTGGCCCGGAAACGCCCCGACCAGCTCATGCCGCAGCAGCAGCTAGCGGTCGAGCGCATTGGCGCTCGGGTGGCTGCCGACGAGTACGGCACCTTCTTGCTGTGGGGGGTCACGGGGTCCGGCAAGACCGAGGTCTATCTGCGCGTCATCGAGGAGGCATTGGGGCGCGGCAAGGGAGCGATCGTTCTCGTGCCGGAGATTGCGCTCACGCCCCAGACCGTCGGCTGGTTCCGTTCGCGCTTTGGCGAAGTGGCGGTCTTCCACAGCCGGATGACGGATGCTCAGCGGCTCGATATGTGGTTGCGTACCAAGAGGGGTGAGGTAAAGGTCGTCGTGGGGGCTCGCTCGGCGGTCTTCGCTCCGGTTCAGAACCTGGGTGTGATCGTCGTCGATGAGGAGCACGAGCCCTCGTTCAAGCAGGGCAATGTGCCGCGCTACGGTGGTCGCGATGTGGCTGTGCGACGCGCGCAGACGTCGGGCGCGGTCTGTGTACTGGGCTCCGCAACCCCGTCCCTGGAGAGCTGGGTGAACGCCCGCTCCGGGCGCTACGAATTGCTGGAGCTCGGCCAGCGCGTGAACGACGCGGAGATGCCGACCGTCGAGATCGTCGACATGCGTCACGAGCGTAGCGAGGGTGACTCGGGAGCCATCTTCTCACGCCTGCTGATCACGCGCCTGACCGAAGCCTTCAAGCGGGGTGAGCAGGCGATACTCTTTCTCAACCGGCGCGGATTCGCGCCAGTCCTGTGGTGCCGGGCCTGCGGTGAAACGGTGCGCTGCGGGCAATGCGACATGTCGCTGAATTTTCACCGCCGCATCGGGCGACTCGTGTGTCACGTGTGCTGCGACGAGCAGACAGCGCCCAAGGCCTGTCCAAGCTGTACCGCGCCGGCGTTGCGCTATCTTGGCATCGGGTCCGAGCGGGTCGAGACCGCTGTGAAGGAGCTCTTTCCCGATGCGCGCGTCATGCGAATGGACTCGGACACCATGCTGCGGCGCACGGACTACGAGGAGACCCTCTCCGCGTTCGGGCGTGGCGAAGTGGACATGCTCGTCGGCACCCAGATGATTGCCAAGGGCCTCGATTTTCCTGGCGTGACCGTCGTGGGGGTTGTCTCCGCCGACGCCACCCTGCACCTGCCTGACTTTCGCGCCGCGGAACGCACGTTTCAGCTGCTTACCCAGGTCTCTGGACGTGCAGGTCGCGGTGAGCTCAAGGGCACCATCGTGGTTCAGACCGTTACCCCGGAGCACCCTTCGATCGTCCAGGCTGCGCGGCACGATTTCGAGGCCTTTGCCGGGGCGGAGCAGGAACTTCGGCGCGAACTGTCCTACCCACCCTACGGCCGTCTGATCCGGGTCGTCTTCGACGATGAGGAAGAGCAACGGGTCATCAGCGCCGCGAAGTCGGCCGCAGATATTCTCTGCGACGAGCTGCTGCCCCAGGGCATCGATGTGCTCGGTCCTGCTCCCGCGCCAGTCGCATTGCAGCGCGGCCGACACCGCCAGCACATCCTGCTCAAGGCGCCCGAGGGATCCAACCTGGCTCGAGCCCGAGAAGTGCTGGCCCAGTTCTCCACCCAGCATGCACGTCCACGCATCTCGATCGACGTGGACCCGGTCTCGATGCTCTGACCCTGGTGGCCTCCGGCGTCAGCTCGGCTTGCGGCCGACGAAGACGAAGTGCTTTCCGCTGCGCCGCCCAGGGCGGGCATGGGTCGAATGGACGTGGGCATCGAAGCCGGCCGCGCGCATACGGGCCGTAAAGGCAGGCGGATTCTCGATGGACCAGATGGTGACCCGACCGCCCGGTAGCAGTGCGCGGTAAAGGGCGGCAAGCCCCGCCTTCGTATAGAGCCGCAGACTCCTGGGCTCGACCTTTGCAGAGGGGCCGTTGTCCGCATCCAGCATGATGGCAGCCAGCGTGCCCTGGTGACCCTTCACGGTCTCCGTGATGTCCGCGATAACGAGTTCGGTGCGCCCGTCGTCAAGCGGGTGGTCGGCGTGGTGAGCGAGAGGTCCGCGATTCCACTCCGCAACCTCGGGGACCAGTTCGACCTGGATCGCTCGTCCATCCGGAGGAAGAAGGTCCAGGGCGGCGCGAAGTGTGTAGCCGATGCCGAGGCCACCGATCATCACGGTTGGGCGAGGGGGAAGATCCTCGCACGCCAGGCGCGCCAGGTCTTCTTCCGACCGGTGTTTGCGTGAGGCCATCAGGCCCAGACCGTCCGAACGAATCTCGTGTTCGCCGTCATGCTCGAACAGCTCGAGCAGGTTTCCGGTGGGCGAGCGCACGCTCGCGAGCTTGATGTGGGGTTTCACAGCCCGATGATATACCGAGTCGGGACCGGCGACCCCACGCGTTCCTCCGTACCCGTCAAGGTCGCTCTACTGGAGCCAAGTTGCCCGTTTCAGTCGGACCACTCCTGCGCCGTGAGGTACAGGCGCAGGTCGAGTTCGAGCTGGTGGTAGTCAGGCTCCATGAAGGTGCATAGCTTGTAGAAATCGCGGTCGTGCTGCGCGTGCTTCATGTGCGCAAGCTCGTGCACGACGATCATGCGCAGGAATTCCGGCGGCGTGTTCTTGAACAGGCTCGCCACCCGTAGCTCGCGCCGCTTGCGCAACCGGTTGCCCTGGACACGGGTGGTGGTGATGTGAATGCCGAGCGCCTTCTGGACCACGTGCAGGCGCTTGTCGAACTGGATCAGCCCCAAGGGCGCGGCCGTGCGCATGTGCCGGGCCTTCAACTCCTGCACGTAGGCGCTCAGGGCCTTGTTCGTGCGCACCTCGTGGCTGCCAGGGTAGCGGGCCGCCAGGCTCGGACCCAGTTCACCCGCCTCGAGTAGATGCTCGACGCGGCTCAGCAGCTCGGGTGGGTACCCGGCCAGGTAGGGCAACCGGGTCATCGAGAAAGCCGGAGTCAGCTGCGGACGACGTCGCGAAACCTGTGGAACAGGTGCGCCGAATCCAGCGGACCCGGAGCGGCCTCCGGGTGGTACTGGACGCTGAATGCGGAAGCCGTCTTGTGGCGCACGCCCTCAACAGTCTGGTCGTTGAGATTGATGTGGGTCATCTCGATGTCGTCCGGCAACGACTCGGGATCGACCGCAAATGAGTGATTCTGAGAGGTTATCTCGATGCGCCCGGTCAGCAGGTCGCGCACGGGGTGGTTGGCACCATGGTGGCCGAACGGCATCTTGGTCGTCTTGGCGCCGAGGACGATCGAGAGGATCTGATGCCCGAGGCAGATGCCAAAGATGGGCTTCTTGCCAAGCAGGTTGGCCACGGCGTCGATCGATGGCCCGGCAGCAGCGGGGTCGCCGGGACCGTTCGACAGGAAGATGGCTTGTGGATCCATTCCGAGGACATCAGCGGCCGGAGTCTGGGCCGGCACTACAGTCACGTCGAATCCGCAATGGACCAGGCTGCGCAGGATGTTCCGCTTGGCGCCGAAGTCATAGGCGACGACCCGCGTGCGTAGATCGCCCGTGGCCGGCTCGATCACGTTCGGATAGGACTCCGGATAGGGCTCTTCCCAGGTGTATGGCTTTTCACAGCTGACGACCTTGGCCAGGTCGCACCCGTCCGTCGAGGCGGTCTGGCGAGCCTTTTCAATCAAGGACTCACGGTCACTGTCCTCGGTCGAAACCACACACCGTAAGCAGCCAGCTTCGCGAACGGCACGGGTCAAGAGGCGCGTGTCGACGCCCTCGATCGCGACGACGCCCTCTCGCTCCAGCCATGCCTCGAGCGAGCTGGTCGCACGGTGGTTGCTGGCAATGGACGAGAGCTCCTTGATCACAAAGGCCTCGGGCCAGGCCCTTGCGCTCTCGGCGTCCTCGTCCGCGATCCCGTAGTTTCCGATCAGGGGGTAGGTCATCAAGACAACCTGGCCGGTGTACGAGGGGTCCGTGAGGATCTCGTGATAGCCGGTCATGGCGGTATTGAAGACCAGGTCTCCACCCTTCTCACCGTCGACTCCGATCGAGACCCCCTCCAGGAAGATCCCGTTCTCCGTCGCCAAATACGCCTGTTTACGATCGCTCATACTCGTTCTGGAACCCGGTTGATGAGGGCTGCTGTATACCCGGCGCCGAATCCGTTGTCGATATTGACGACGGATACACCCGAGGCACAGGAATTGAGCATACCCAGGAGGGCGGCCACACCATTGAAAGAGGCTCCGTAGCCAACAGACGTGGGCACGGCCACGACGGGGCATTCCACCAGGCCGCCCACCACGCTTGGAAGGGCACCCTCCATCCCGGCCACGACTACCAGAGCCCGGGCCGTGCGGAGGCGCTCGACCTGGGCCAGGAGCCGGTGCAGTCCGGCGACCCCCACGTCCGGGATGTGCTCGGCCCGGGCCCCCATGGATCGGGCGGTGATCAGGGCCTCTTCGGCAACCGGCCGATCCGAGGTACCCGCGCTGACGACCAGTACCAGGCCCAGCGGGTCCCGTGGCGCACCGCGGTCGACCACGATCGCCCGCGCGTCGGCATGGTGCTGGGCGTCACTGAATTCCGAGATCAGAGCCGCAGCGCCCTCATTCTCGACGCGCGTGACCAGTAGTCGCTCGTGCTGCTCCAGGATCGCTCGAGCGATTTCGACCAGCTGGTGCGGGGTCTTCGAGGCACCGAAGACGACCTCCGGGTGCCCGCAGCGGGCTTCCCGTTGTGTGTCGAGCTGGGTGTGCCCGAGGTCCTGAACTGGCCAGGCGCTCAGGCGTGCCAGGGCGCTCTCGATCGCCATGGAGCCACTCTGGACCGCTCGTAGGAGCTCGGCCAGGTCGGGCGGCCCGCCCGTGGGCGAGTGTTTCAGATGTGAGTCCATGCCGCGCCCAGTGTACCGGAGATCGGGATTGCCGACTCGGGATCAGCGCGGCGATGCGTCCAGGGTCCAGTCGGCGAGCTGACCCGCGCGGAGCATTTCCCAGCCGAGACCCGCGATCATGACTGCGTTGTCGGTGCAGTAGGCCGGGGAGGGGAAGTGGATCCGGATCCCGGCGGACTCGCCCGCGCGGCTCATCTCCTCCCGGAGCCTCCGGTTGCAGGCAACGCCGCCCGCCACGAGCACCTGTTCGAGGCCCTCGCGCCGCGCGCAGGTGATCGTGTTCGTGACCAGGCTATCGACCACGGCGGCCTCGAAGGAGGCGGCGACGTCAGCCCTGTCCGGGATATCCTCGGGGGCCGGGGTGGCTGCCAGCGCATCGCCGCCGCGCAGGTGGTAAAGAACCGAGGTCTTGAGCCCGCTGAAGGAGAAGCCAACCTCGCCGTTCTTGGGGCGATATCGTGGGAACCGGATTGCGGTTGGGTTGCCGGACACGGCCAGGGCGGAGACGGAGGGTCCGCCAGGATAGGCCAACCCGAGCAGGTAGCCGACCTTGTCGAAGGCTTCGCCGGCAGCATCGTCGAGGGTGGAGGCCAGGGGTGTGAGTTGCAGGGCGGAATCGGCCCGGTAGAGGGCCGTGTGGCCGCCCGAGACAATCAGAGCCAGGCAGGGGTATGGGGGCTGGTCGAGCTCCATCGTGGCCGCATAGGAATGGGCTTCGATGTGATGCACGCCGACGAGAGGAAGTCCGCGCACGAAGGCCAGGGCCTTGGCGGCAGAGAGACCAACCAGGAGGGAGCCGATCAAGCCCGGTCGGCAAGTCACCGCGATCGCGCTCAGGTCGTCGAGGTCCACGCCGGCCTCACTCAGGGCCCCATCGATGCATGGGAGAATCCGGCGCAGGTGGGCGCGACCGGCGACCTCGGGCACCACGCCCCCGTAGGGCGCGTGTTCCGCGATCTGGCTGTCGACGACCGAGCTGAGCACATGGCGGCCGCCGCGGACAATGGCGGCGGCGGTCTCGTCGCAAGACGACTCGATGCCCAGGACCAGCTCATCCGCTCCGGCGGGCGGGTCTTCAGCAGGCGGGCTCGAAGGTGACGGGGTACCGTGGGACATCGGATCCACTAACGGCTGCTAGCGCTCAGCCTGGAGTGAGACGGCGTAGGGGCCCGGACGGTGACCGGAAAGCAGGGCTACAGCCGCTGCGAGCTGCCCGTCGGCGGGCGGGGGATTGTCCAGCGTCTCGCCGATCTCGGCCTCCCAGCGGGCCAGCTCCTCGAGCGCCTCCAGTGGGGCGCCGTATGCCTCCAGGAATGCGTGCACCCTGCGTCGCTCGCCGTCGTCGGCTTCGATAACCAGGTCCGGATAGATGCCGTGCTCACCGTCGGCGCCGTCCGCGTGGCTCGAGCGTTCAAAATTTCGGTGCGTGGGCGAGTAGTAATAGGAGCTCGTGACCTTGGCCCGCGCGCCGGCCTCTTCGAAACGGCGAATCGTCTGCACCATCCCTTTGCCGTACGAGGGGCTGCCAGTGATGATCGCGGCACGGTGGTCCTGCAGTGCACCTGCCAGTACTTCGCTCGCACTGGCCGAGTCACCATCCACCAGGACGACGAGGGGAAATCCCACGTGCAGGGCCTCGGCCGGTTCGGATGAGAGGACGACAGGTTGACCACGCCCTTCGGTGGACACGATTACGCCCTCGTCGATGAAGCGTTGCGCAATCGCGACGGCTGATTCCAGGACGCCCCCATAGTTGGAACGTAGATCAACGACAAGCGCGCGCATGTTGCGCCGCGCCAGGTACTGAAATGCCTCGTCGAATTCCCGTGGCGTCTCCTGGCTGAAGGACAGGATCGACGTGTAGCCGATTCCCCGTTCCTCGTCGAGCATGCGCGTGTGGCGCACGGTCGGGTTGACGACCGACTCGGCCCGCAGCTTCAGCTCGCGCTGTTCACCGTCACGCCCCTTGACCAGCATGGATACGGGGACGGATTCAGATGCTTCGATCAGGACCCGGATCTGAGCTTCGCTGTACTCGGCCAGGGGGCGGCCATCGAGGCTGAGGAGGCGATCTCCGACGCGCAGGCCGGCCCGCTTTCCGGGTGAGTCGGCCAGGGGAAAGAGCACGATGCCATCCGTGATGGAGCCCCTGAACACGACACCCATGCCCACGTAACGACCTACGGTCTCACGGGCGACACTGTCGGATTCGTCACGGTCGTAGTAGCGCGAATACGGGTCGAGCCCCGCCAGCATTCCGTGCAATGCGTTATCCAGCAGTTCCTGATTCGAGACCTCGCGCACAAAGGACTCGCGCGCGAAGTCTCTGACCGATCGGTAGTGTTGGAGGTCGGGCTCGAGACCTTCGGTCCTGAATTCAAAGGCCAGGGTGGCCAGCGCCAGTCCAGCGCCGAGCCCTAGCAGAAAGGTACGACCCGCAGCATTCACGCAGGCGCCAGGAGCTCCGACATGGCGAGCTCGAGCTCCTGATCGTTGGGCGCCACGCCATGCCATTTGGCCTGACCCTCCATGAAAGACACTCCGCGCCCGATAGTCGTGTGGGCGATGATGGCGCTAGGGCGGTCCTTGACCTCCTTGGCCGCGCACAAGGCCTCGTCGACGGCGTCGATGTCATGCCCATCGATATCGACCGCATGCCACCCGAAGGCCTCGTACTTCTCACGGAGGTCACGCACGTTCATCACTTCCCGCATGACGCCGTCGATCTGGATATTGTTGAAGTCGACGATGACCGTCAGGTTGTCGACACCGTAGTGCGCGGCGCTCGTGGCCGCCTCCCAGATCTGTCCCTCCTGACTCTCGCCGTCGGAGGAGGTGTTGTAGACGCGCGAGTCCCATCCGTTCAGCTTGGCGGCCAGGGCCATGCCGACACCGACCGACAGACTGTTTCCGAGGCTGCCCGTACTGAAGTCGACGCCCATGTCGGCGTTGCGGTGCGGGTGCCCCTGCAGCATCGCTCCCATCTTGCGGAACTTCAGCAATTCTTCGCGCGCGATCAGGCCCTTCTGGGCCAGCAATGCGTAGTAGCCGGCGCAGGTGTGGCCGTTCCCGAGGATGAAGCGGTCACGGTCCGGCGCGTGTAGGTTCTCCTTGCCCAGGCGCAGGTGCTCCACGAAAAGAGTCGCCATGAAGTCCGCCATGCCGAGCGGTCCGCCCGGATGCCCGCAGGCAGCGGCGTGGACCATCTGAACGACGTCCTTGCGTACCTGAAGGGCGACTTCTTCGATCTCGGTCCGCCGCTCTGATGTAAGTGCCATGGCCTAGCTCTTCCTCTTGAGGATGTCCTGTGCGCGCTGGGCGATCGAAGCCGCGTCCAGCCCGTAATGTGCAAGGAGCTGCGTCGCGGTTCCGCTCTGCCCGAATTCACCATCCATGCCGGCCATGTCGATCGGTACCGGGTGGTTGCGACCGACGACACCGGCGACCGCTTCGCCGAGTCCGCCCCGGATCTGATGTTCTTCGCAGGTCACGATGGCACCGCATTGTTCGGCGGCCGAGACGATCAATTCCGAGTCGATCGGGTCGATCGTCGCGATGTTCAACACGCGCGCCTGGATGCCCAGAGCCGCCAGGATCTCGGCTGCGCCCAGTGCTTCCGCGACTTCGACGCCGCAGGCGATCAGAGCCACGTCGCTGCCCGCGCGCATCACCGATCCACGACCAATCTCGAATTCGTAGGACTCGTCGAACAGGACCGGGGTCGAGGCACGCGACAAGCGCACGTAGACCGGGCCGTCGACATCCGCCGCCGCCCTGACGGCCTGACGGGCCTCGACGGCATCTGCCGGGACCAGGACAGTCATGTGCGGCAAGACCCGCATGAGGGAGATGTCCTCGAGCATCTGGTGCGACTTGCCGTCCTCACCAACGGTCAGGCCGGCGTGGGTAGCACAGATGCGGACCTTGAGCTGGGGTACGCAGACGCTCTGGCGAATCTGCTCCCAGGCCTTGCCGGCTGCGAACATCGCGAATGAGCTGGCGTAGACCGTCTTGCCCATGGCGGCAAGCCCCGCGGCGGTTCCAATCATGTTGGCCTCGGCGACCCCCATATTAAAGAACCGGTCCGGGTGAGCCTGGCCGAAGGCCTTCGTCTTGGTGGACCCCGAGAGGTCGGCATCCAGGACCACGATGTCGTCGCGCTCGCGTCCGAGCTCGCTCAGAGCCTGGCCGTACGCTTCGCGGGTTGCGATTTTTTTGGTCTCGCCTTGGGCGAGGGGGGCGGTCGGTTGGGGCACGGTTAGCACGGCGTCCAGGGGGCGGGGGGAGACGGGAACGGGCGAGAGAGATCCCTGCTGACGGGTTGTACCCACCCCTCTGTCGCGGGGCAATCTCGGTCACAGCAAAGCTGAGCCGGCGGCCGCCCAGGCCCGGGTCTGGCGGCACAAGCCCCTTGGCAGAGGCTAATTACGGTCCCAGGCAGGCTTTCTGAAGTGGCGGCACAGTCCCCTGCCCCCTGTGGCCGATACCCAGGAGTCCGTCCATCCTTCACCTCCGAGCCGCCCGCCAAGATGAATGTTCTAGTCCTTTTCGCCACCTTTGCCCTGGGCTCCAGTCTCGCCAGCGCGAGTCAGGAATCCGTGACCCTCGGCTCCCTCACCCGCGCTCGATCCGTCTTTGACCGCATCGATACGGATGGGGACGAGACTCTCAGCGCCGACGAAGCCATGTCGATCGGGATTCCCGAAGACCACTTCCGCGGTGAGGACTCCAATGGAGACCAGTGTGTCTCTCGCGACGAGTTCTCCGTCTACTACTTCCACCTGATGGTGGCCGCAGCCGAGGACGTGGAGGCGGATCTCCTGGACGAGGTTGCGCACATTCGCGCCCTCCAGCTTGCTCAACAGCCGACTCTCGTCGCGTCTGAACCCGAGCCCGAGGAGCAGCCTGTCTCCGGACCCGTTGCGGGCCCATCAACCAAGGGCGATTCCCTCGTGCGGGCGCGCAAGCTGCTCGTCCGTTTGAGTGCCGAGGCGGCCCTCTCGAAGGCCGTCACCAATGACTTTCGCGCGTTCTTCTGGGGTCGCGACCCGCGTGGGATGCCGCTCCGCGAATCCCTCCCCGCCCTCACCCGTGCAAACGCCGAGATCGAGCGCATGCTCGACGCGGAGCTCGTGACCGAGGACGAGGCGCGCCTCCTGCGCACGACCCTTGCACGCCGCGCCGGTCCCGTCGTCGGGCGCGCGTCGAGGCGGGCAGGAGAGGTCGAAGGGGGAGCCGAATCGGTCGCTCTGGCACCTGACGCCGATGGGCTCGAGGACGCTTCACCGAGCGCTGTTTCCGTCGGGTCCATGGTAGTGGACGTTCCGGAATTCGAGGTCAGCCGCGTCGAGACAGGGGCTGCCGACGAGGTCGCGGCTGATAGTGGCGATTCCGAGAATCTCCACCCTCAGCTGCAAGGCGACACGGTCGCAGGGGACGAGGCCGATGCTGCACTCGCCGCTGCGATGCCCTTCTTCCTGCGCCTGGCGTTCCCGGCCAACATGACCGGTTTCGCCAGCTTCATGGCTGGGCCCAACGGTGGCGCGGCGCCTGGAATGACGCCCGACTCGATGGAGCCGGGCGTGGAGCTCGAGTCGGTCGAGGCCGACGTGGAGTCCGACGTGGAGTCCGATGTGGAGCGTGGTGTTGAGCCCCCGATGGACCCGATCGTCGAATCTGTGGACCTGTCACAGCCGACCAACGTGCCTTCTGCCTCACCCGTTGCCCCGGTGGAAGAGATCGCCGTGGAGACGGCGCTCGACCCCTCCCTGGCTCCCGTGGCCGAGGATCCTTCAGCGACCGTGACGACCGATGTCGACTCCGTGGTGGCAGATTCCGAGGGCGAGCCGGTGAGCTCCGTGCCCATCGGACTACCGTCGATCCAGGTCGACATCGACCACCAGGCGGCGGCCGATGTCAGCGTCCTGCCCTTCTTTGTCCGTTCGTTCGTGCCCGTTCCTTCCGCGCCGAGCGAGGGTGGCGTCGCTCCCGGCGCAACGGACGGTCGACCCCAGGCTCCCTGAGCCCACGGGCCACCGGATCGCCAAACAAAAGGCCGCGGGCCGCTCCCATCATTTCATGGGAGCGGCCCGCGGCGGTTTCTGGGTGTCCGTATCGGCGCTCAGGACCCGCCCGGCTGTGTGGTGACGACGCGGACGTTCTTCTCACCACTCTGCCAGGAGAATCCGCGGTCGATCTTGCCGTCGGTACCTGGGATATATACGCGTGTCAGATCCTGCTCGTCGACCACGCATCCCAGGCCTTCCAGTTCACGGATGGCCATCTGGATGCCACGGCGTTGGACCGCGAGGGCCGCGCGCCGCTCGAGCTCCGCCGGGCTGGGTCGCTGGCCCTCTACCTGGGCCTCACGGGTGCGCTCCAGGTCCTTCGCCTGGCGCGTTCTATCGAGAATCTCGGCGACGATGACTTCGAGCAACGGAACCAGTTGCTCGGCACGCGACTTGTCGTACGTGTTCTTCATAGTTGGGATACTCCTTCTGAGCCACCCGACTAAGCCGGGAATCGTCCGAGTTCCAACTGGAAAAAACCGGCAGATTCGGCCTTTTTTGGGCTATGTGACCAGGCATCCTTTTCCGACTGCGGCCTTGAACATCCGGTAGCCATGATCGGCGCTGCCAGGGGGGCGAGAACTGGACGCGCGCCGCCACTGACCCTGGCGGCAGGTTCGCCATCCGATTAGAGTGCTGCGCACCAACGGGTCCGGCCAGCCTCCTTGAACGGCGTCTGACCGAATCGGGGGAACGCCGTGCAGATCACCCACCGCGAGGAATTTTCGGCCGCTCACAGGCTCGCGAGTCCAGATTTATCAGAGCAGGAGAACCGTGAGCTATACGGACCCTGCTTCACCATGCACGGGCACAACTACGGCCTGGAGGTCACCATCGATGGCCCCGTGGATCCGCGTACAGGGATGGTCATCAACCTGACCGAGCTGATGCAGCTGATGCGCGAGTGGATCTTCGATGCCGTGGATCACAAGTGTCTGAACACCGATGTCCCCTTTCTCGAGGGCATCATCCCAACCGCGGAGAACCTGGCGATCGCATTCTGGAACCGCCTGGAACCCCACATTGATGGAATGAAGCGATGTCGACTCTATCGGGTCCGGATCGAAGAGAGTCAGGCGAATCAGGTCGAGTACTTCGGCCCGACGACCTGACCACCGAAGAGCTCATTCGACAGGTGCTGCTACGCGTCGGCGACGATCCGACGCGTGAGGGCTTGCAGCGCACTCCCGAGCGTGTCGCCCGCTCGCTACACGACCTGACGGCGGGCAGCTCACAGTCCGTCGCTGACGTCGTCGGCCATGGCGTCTTCGAAGAAGACTGCTCCGAGATGGTGATCGTCAAGGACATCGAGTTCTACAGCCTCTGCGAGCACCACCTGCTGCCGTTCTATGGTCGCGTCCACGTGGCCTACATCCCCGACGGCAAGATCATCGGCCTCTCCAAGATCGCACGCATAGTCGACGTTTTCGCGCGCCGCCTGCAGGTCCAGGAGCGCATGACGGTGCAGATCGCCGAGTCCATTCAGCAGGTGCTCCAGCCGAAGGGCGTGGGTGTGGTCGCGGATGCCGCACACCTGTGCATGATGATGCGAGGCGTGCAGAAACAGAATTCGTCGACGATGACCTCGTGCTTGCTGGGCTCATTCCGCGGTGATCCGCGGACCCGTGGCGAGTTCTTGGGCCTGGTCGGCAATGTGACCGCGCGCTAGCCGCTCTTCCGAGAATTCGTGACCCGCGAGGATCCGAATGGCTGCTAGGGCGCGGCGATCTGGATGTCGTCGCTCTCGCTGTCGGCCTGGTAGGCCGTCCAGATCGCCTCTGCCACATCCTCAGGCTTGTTCATGGTCGAGCGGTCCCAATCGCCGGGGACTCCGTCGAAAATCGCCGTGTCGGTCGCGCCCGGGTAGACCGTCGAGACCCGGACATTCGATTCGCGCAGGTCCTCGCGCAAGCCGTCCGAGAAGCCGCGCAGGGCATATTTGCTCGTGCAGTAGGCCACATTGCCGGCGAATCCCTGCTGCCCGGCGGTCGAGCTGATGTTGAAGATATGGCCGCGCTCGCTCTCTCGAACTCCGGCCAGAGCCTCCTGGGTAACCAGCAGGGCTCCGGTGACGTTCACCTCGATGAACCGCGACCAGGTCTTGAGGTCCAGGTCATCGATGGATTGCATGCCGAAGATACCGGCGTTGTTGACGAGCACGTCGAGCGTCCCGTCGAACTCCTCGAGCGCCCGATACACGGCAGCCTCGATCGAGCCGTGGTCGCGCAGATTCATCTGGGCAGCGAGACCCTTGCCGCCGGCGGCGTCGATCTCGGCCACGACGGCATCCAGCTGATCGGAGGAACGAGCGGCCACGACCACGTTGGCCCCCTCCCGGGCAAAACGCAGCGCGATCGCACGGCCGATGCCGCGGCCGCCGCCCGTGACGAAGACATTGGGTTGAGTCATTGGGTTTACCTCGATGAACCGGAGCCGCGTAGCATAGTCGACCCGCCGTCCGGCCGGAGCAAGCAACTGGGTCGGATTGGCGCCAGAGGAGCTAGAATACGCGCATGGCATGGAGCCCACTTGGAACGCAGTTTTGCCTCGAGCTCGCCTTTGGTGTGCTTCTGGGCCTGTGTGCCATCCGGCGTGCGCCGCTCGGCGCCTTTTTCTTCCGCCTGATGGGTACGACTGCCCTCGTCCCCCTGCTCGCCGCATTCTTGCTGCCGCCGCTTTTCGGCGCCAGCGGTTGGCGGTCACCCGCCGTCGTCGCGGCGGCCCTGGCCTGTCTGGCTTTTCCGGTCTTCTCGGGCCCGCTCAAGAGCCGGAACCGCGCTCTGGGCCTCGCCTGGGCCACCGCCTGGGCCGGGGCTGCTCTGACTCTCACGGTCGGACAGCTGCCCGAAATCGTGGCGCCGGGCGGATGGGCTCTGGCAAGCCTCTCGGCCATGGCGACCGGCGCCGTCGCAGGAGGCGTGGGGCTGGCCATGGTGCTCGGGCACTGGTATCTGACGGTTCCCGACCTTCCGATCGACTGGCTGCGGCGCCTGAATGGGTGGACCGCAGTCGCAATGATCGTGTCGGCGGTGCTCGTCGTGCTCACGTGCATTGTCTTCACGGATCTGCTTCAGGACGCACCACGACCGCTTCTGGGACCCTGGGGCTGGTTCTACATGGGGGCGCGCGCCGGCGCCGGCCTGGCCTTGCCCCTGCTCTTCGCCTGGATGACGGCCGGATCCCTGAAGCATGACAACACGCGCTCAGCAACGGGGATTCTGTATGCGTCGACCGTACTCGTGTTGATTGGCACCGCCGTGTCGATCTCGCTCCAGGACTCCTACGGCGTTCCGCTCTGATGGGCGCGCCGGAGAGGGGCCAGGCGACGACTTCCGCCGGAGCCGTCCGAGTTGACCTTCTACTTGCCGCCGGCCCGGAGAGCGGGATTCGGAATCGGGTGCGCGTGCACGCTGTGAGCTGGCGCGATCTACCGTCGACGGTGGACGGTCCGCAGGGCGAGGTGGTGGGGCTGCACCTGGATGCGTGTACGGAACAGGGCGGCCTCGGCGGTTGCCTGGCCTGCGGCCACCCGGAGCTGTACACGCGCAAGGATTTTCCGCCCGCATTGGGAATTGCGATCGTGGTAGTGGCGGCGGCGCTTGTGCCGCTTACGCCTCGTGACTGGCGTCCGTTTTATCCGAGCCTGGTTGCCGCCGCACTGATCGACTACGTGCTCCTGCGCATCGCCCCGGATGTCGTGATCTGTTACGTGTGCTCGAGTCAGCATCGGGGTTTCGCGACGACGCCGAAGCATCCTCGCTTCGACCGGACGATCGAGGAGAGACTGCGGTATGGCAAGCGCGCGGTCATGGGGAGTGAGATGAGACCGGGCGGGACGGCGGATGCGCCGGAGCCGGAGCACTGAGGGTTAGTTGATGGGGGAGGCGTCGTTTCGGGATTGGGGTTCCCTCGGGTTTGGGTTTGGAGCACGGGTTGGGGGGGCGTTGGTTCTGCTTCCCCTCGGCTTCGGGCTCTGGAGCAAAACGGGGGGCGCCCCGCCTTGCCCCGTCACCGCCAGCGTCGGGGCCCAGAGGGCCGTAACCCGACGCTGGCGGTGACGGGGCAAGGCGGGGCTAGGGACCAAACTGGGTGAGAAGAGGCCATCGGTGGGCAGGGAGAAATGTCCGCCGTAATTCGCCATTTGCCGAATAGATGCCTCTGGCGGTAGTTATTCGACAATTAGCGGGTGACTTCGATACGCATGGGCGCTATAGAGCTACATGCAATCGAAGAACAAGAAGCGTCGCCGCAAGGCGCCGGGTAGTCACCTCAGTCCGCAGCGAACGTTTTCATTCACGCGGCGCAAGGGGCATCGTGTTGGACGCAAACCGCAGGCTGACTCGGGGGTGTCACATCAGACCCGCGAGCCTTTGGCCTCGAGGTTTCCGGTGCATGTGGTGCTGCGTCTCGACGAGGGGTTGCCGAGCATGAGGAGCAAACATCCGTATCGGATACTGCGGCGCTCATTTGCCGCGGGGTGCGATCGGTTCGGGTTCCGGTTGAACCACTATTCGGTGCAGGGCAATCACCTGCACTTCATCGTCGAGGCCCCGAACCGCGAGTCGCTGTCGCGGGGCTTGAAGGGTCTGGCCGTTCGCATCGCCAAGGGCTTGAACAAGCTCTGGGGCCGCAAGGGCCGGGTCTTTGCCGACCGCTACTTCGACCGCATCCTGCGCACGCCCCGCGAGGTCAAGAACGCCCTGCGCTACGTCTTGAAGAACGGCAACAAGCATGGGGCCCACAACAAGCCCGAGCCCGATCGTTTTTCATCGGGTCCCTACTTCAACGGCTGGCGCGAGGTCTCCGCCGTTGAGGTGCGCATCTTCGGACCACCCCCACTGGCCACCGCCCGCACCTGGCTCCAAACCAAGGGCTGGCGTCGCCACGGCCTGATCTCCGTCTGCGCCGCCTGGACCTCGTGAATCAAACGTCCCCGGCGCACCGCACCTGCCCCGCCGCTCCAAGTAAACACCGGCAGACATTCCCTCCGACCACCGATGGCCTCCTCTCACCCAGTTGGGTCCCTAGCCCCGCCTTGCCCCGTCACCGCCAGCGTCGGGTTACGGCCCTTTGGGCCCCGACGCTGGCGGTGACGGGGCAAGGCGGGGCGCCCCCCGTTTTGCTCCAGAGCCCGAAGCCGAGGGGAGGCACAACCACTCCCCCCAGCCCTTACTCCAGTGCCCAATCCCGAGGTGAACCAGAACCCAACCCCCAACCCCCGCCCCCCTAATCCCCCAGCTGCTCCTCCAACTCCTCCACCGACTCCGTTGCCGCATGACACGTGAAGTCACGACACACGTACGCCTGCGCTCGCTTCGACTTCGGTGACCGGCCTTCCAGCAATGGCATGAAGTCTGCATCTCCCAATCCATCCGCCAGGGCAACGACGCGTGACGGGAGGAAACTACCGCGGACTCGCTTCAGCAGGTCCTTCGTGCTTGGCCAGGCGATGTCGCCGGACACCACGATCTCTCGGGGTCTGCTCAGCTTGAAGTCGACGGCGGCAAGCATCTGGCCGAATGCGCTTGGGTAGCGGTGGACGAGGGCGCCGACGGAGTCGATCGTGTCCTGGGCGCGTTGACCCAGATCCTGCCGGCTGCAGAGTTCGGATAGCCTGAGCAGGCTGAGAGCATGAACGGCGTTGCCCGAGGGTAGGGCGCCGTCGTGGGGGTTCTTCAGGCGGGCGATCAGGGTCTCGTGATCATCGGCGGTGGTGAAGTAGCCGCCGTGGACGTCGTCGTGAAAGTGCTTCTCGACGATCTCGGTCAGGGCCAGGGCGGAGTGGAGCCACTCGCTGTCAAAGTCGGACTCGTAGAGGTCGATCAGGCCGGCGATCGTGAAGACGTAGTCGTCGAGGCAGGCTTGCAGGTGGGCCTTGCCGGCGCGTGCGGTGGCGAGCAGGCGGCCGTCGTCGCTGCGCATCCCCTCGAGCAGGTAGCGGGCGGCGCTGCGGGCGGCGTCGAGGTACCGCTCGTCTTCCAGGACCTGATAGCTCATCGCCATGGCGGTGATCATCAGCCCGTTCCAGGCCGCCAGGACCTTGTCGTCCCAGCCCGGTTTGATGCGCTTCTCGCGCGCTTTGAAGAGCTTGCGCGAGGCGTCGGCCATGGAGTCTTCCAGGACCTTTGGATCGACTTTCAGGCGCGCGGCGACCTGATCGGCCGGATCCTTGCGCCACAGGGCGCTCATGCCCTGCTCGAAGTTTCCCCCGTCCGTGACGTCGAACCACTCCTGTCCCCAGCCGGCGAGTTTCGCGCCGAGCACTTCGATCATCTCTTCCGGCGTCCAGGCGAAGAAGCGGCCCTCTTCACCCTCGCTGTCCGCATCCTGGGTACTGGCGAATCCGCCCTCCGGCGTGATCATCTCACGCAGTACCCACTCGCCGCATTCGCGCGCGACCTGGGCATAGTTCTTGTCGCCGGTCACGAGAAAGGCCTCGAGGTAGGCTGGGATGAGCAGCGCGTTGTCGTAGAGCATCTTCTCGAAGTGAGGGATGAGCCACTGTTCGTCGGTGCTGTAGCGGTGGAATCCGCCCCCTAGCTGGTCGAAGATGCCACCCTGGGCCATCTTGTCGAGCGTGTACGTCGCCATGTGGAGCGCTTCCTGCCGACCGGTGCGCAGGTGATGGCGCAGGCACATGCGAATGTCCATCGCATGGGGGAACTTCGGAGCGCTACCGAAGCCGCCCCAGTCGGAGTCGAAGCTTTGAGAGAGGGCTGCCAGTGACTGGTCCAGCACCTCGGGCGCCAGCTCGCCACGGGTATCGACCTGGCCCTCCTTGGCGATCCCGTCAGTCAGCTGAGCAGCTTGTTTCGTGACCTTCTCGCGGTCCTTCTCCCATGCGCGCGCGAGCCCTGAGAGAACGTCCGCGAATCCGGGACGCCCGTACTTGCTGAATGGGGGGAAGTAGGTCCCGCCGAAGAAGGGCTGGAGCGTCGGCGTGATGAAGACGCTCATAGGCCAGCCGCCCGAGCCGCTCATGCGCTGGACGGCCTTCATGTAGATCTCGTCGAGGTCCGGGCGCTCTTCGCGGTCGACCTTGATATTGACGAAATGCTCGTTCATGAGCGCGGCAACAGCCTCGTTCTCGAACGACTCACGCTCCATGACGTGGCACCAGTGGCAGGCGGAGTACCCGATCGAAAGGAAGATCGGCCTGTCCTGCTCCTTGGCCAGCTCCAGGGCCTCGGCGCACCAGGGGTACCAGTCCACCGGGTTGTGAGCGTGCTGCAGCAGATAGGGGCTGGTTTCACCGGCGAGGTGATTCTCGTGTTGGGGCATCCCCCGACTATAGCTGCGCCCCCCCAAGGGCGTCCCATCCCCCGTTAAACGAAGGAAAGGCCCCGCGACGCGCGCGGGGCCTTTGTTGTCCCAATCCTCCAGCGCGACGCGCGCCCTGGGGATCATCTATTTCAGTTGGATCAGAAGCTAAGCATCATCCCCAGGAGGATGGTCGAGCCATCGAACCCGGCATCGGAATCGCTTTGCGAGAACTGGGCTTGGTACTTGAGATCGTGGCCCTGGACAAAACGGGTAACCGCCACATCGATCTTGGTGGTATCGGCCGCGTTGTCGACGGTCTGGAAACGAGCACCAAACTCCCACACGTCCGGCTGGAGCATGTAGGTACCGGCGAAGCTGAGCGGACTCGAGTCGCCTTCGACCCGCGAGGCAAACGGCCCAAGGCCAATGCCGCCGGGGACGTAAAGCTCGCCCGCATTGTCGCCACCCAGGGGCGCAAGCTCGATCGAGATCGAGTAAACGCTGGTGGAGATCGCTGCTTCAACGGCAAAGCCGTCACCATCGGACTCGCCGTCCGTGAAGAACGACGCTGCGACGGTTCCCGAGGGATCGTCACTGGCCCCGTAGGAGCCTTCGGTGTCGCCAGCTCCGGCTCCCAGGAAGTCGAAGGCCACGCGGCCTGCGACCAGGAGCTCGTCGCCGGTGTTGTTGGCCGTACCGTTCATGACGGCAAGCCACCAACCGATGGCATCAAAGGTGCCATTCAGCTGAGCACCAGTATCCCGTGCGGAGAAGATCTTGCCGAGCTCGGAGCGCTCGACAAAAGCAAGGCGATTGCCGGCAGTCAGGCCGCTACTCAAGATCGGGGGGCGGTACTGGCCAAGAGTGGCTTTCAGCTCGCCAACCGGGATCTCGATATAGGCGTCCAGAAGGCCAGCGCCACCGTCTCCAAGCATTCCATTGCCCCAGTTCCACTGGAGCCGGTAGCTGTACTCGCCTACCGAGCCTGAGAGATCAACACGGGCGTCCGGGACCATGAATCCGCCCAGGTCATCCATGCCGATCATGAAATCGCCAGAACTGGCGTAGTAGGTGGAGATACGGCCGCCGATTTGCGGTCCATCACCACCTGTCGTGAGGCTCATCGAGAGAGCCTCCACTTCCTTGTCCAACTGGGACCACTCGCTCTCCGACGCTTGGCCGGTCACGGTGGTCAGAGATAGCGCGAGAGCGCCGTAGAGAAATTGCTTCATGTGGGTCAACACTCCAGAGAGAAGAGAGAGAGATTCAGGATGGGGTCGTAGTTGACTCTTGAGGCGCGCGCGGCGCCGGCAGTGTCAATCTCGCTTGCGGTCTCGGAAGGGTTCCGGAAGTTCCTTCGGCGATGACCCGCGGTCTATGGCCCGAAAACCCTAAGAGTTGGGCGGTTCATGTCCTTAAGTAATTGTGAAATAGATACTTACAGACGGGAGAGGAACGCGCATTCCCGTTTTGTGGTGCAGATAAGGGGCAGTTGAGGTCCCGCGGCGAGTCGGCGATTCACTCAGCTCTCGTCGGGCTCCTCGCACCGTTCTCGGAGGACCTTTGCCAGGCGCTGATCAGCCTGCGCGACCCGGCCCAGGAGCTCCTCGTCGACGGCTTGCCCCAGCGCTTCCAGTGCACTCAGCCGCATCTCGATCCGCTGGCGGGCCGCCACGACGTAGTCGAAATCGAAGCGCGGATGAGACATGTAGCGCGGGTCGACGCCCTGAATGTGCTCCGTGCAGGCCAGCTGCATCTCACCGATGAGGGTGCTCTCCCAGCGGTCGCCCAGCCGCGCGATCCACTTGCGTGCGTTTGCGACATCATCGCTGACCTGGGCGCTCAGGTCGCCGTCGCCCCCAGGATCCGTCTCGAGCAGTTCTCCGAGTGAGAGCAGCATGCGCCGCAACAGCGGACGGTCCACGGGCGGCAATGGGCGGCGTCCCTTTTTCTCGAGCTGTGCGTCGCGGCCCAGCTCTTCGAGGGACGATCGGAATTCGGTCAGTGCATCGGTCATGACGGGGGAGTTCTACGGTCCTTCTTGATCTGTCCGCGGCTCTTTTTCTGCTTGAGTCGACGTTCCTTGGAACCGCGCGTAGGTCGGGTCGGCCGGCGGCTGGGCTGGGTAGCCAGTCCGTCCTTGAGCAGGGCTGCTAGTCGTTCGCGGGCGTCCTCGAGGTTGCGGGCTCGGGTGCGATGGCGTGAGGCATGGATGATGAGCTCGCCCTGGCCGCTCAGGCGCGCCGCCAGGCGCTTTTGAAGTCGTGCACGACGTGTGTCTCCCAGGGCTCGGCTGTTGAGGATGGAAAAGCGCAGGACGACCTTTGTCTCAACCTTGTTGACGTTCTGGCCTCCGGGCCCCCCGGAGCGGGCGTAGCTCACGTCGAGCTCCTCGGAAGGCAGTGTCAGGCCGCGGTTGATGACGAGAGGATCCATCAGCTGTCGCCCCGGGTCGCTGGCCTGCTCGGAGCCGGTTCAGGCGCTCGGGCCCGGATCGTTCTCGCGCAGGAACGGAAACGGAAAGATGCCCGTGTCGTGTCCGTCCGCAAACATCACCGAAATGGCGTAGTTCCCCACCATTCGCACGTCCTTCTGCTCGAGGGAGTCCGGGACGCTCTCAGGATCCAGCATCAGTGCGCCGGTCACCTCGTTGATGCAATTGGCACAGGGGCACAGGCGCCGCAGCTGGGCCGCTCGGTAGACGGTCGTCGCTCCGTCCGCCCACTCGATCTCTATTCGGGTCGGGTCCTTTTTGCGGATGACCGTGGGAGAGGTGTTCTGCATTCCGCCTGGAGTCCTTTGTGGAGGCGTCTCGGAGGTCTCGTGGCGCGGGACTTACCGGTGGTGGCCAGGACCAGACTTGAACTGGTGACCCCTTGATTTTCAGTCAAGTGCTCTACCAACTGAGCTACCTGGCCGGAATCGTCCGTGGTTTCCCGTTTCTCGCCCCGTGCAGCCCCCTGGGCCCACCGGTGAAACGGGGCCGGATTATCGCGTCGCTTTGCCGTCCGGTCAAAAGGGGCGTGGTGTTTTTGGGCTCATTCGTCCGCTTCGGGCCCCTGACCAGCGATCGCGGCCGCGTCCTGACCCCCGATGGCGGACAGAAGATCATACTGCGCGCGGTTGAAGGCCGAGATCGAGGTCACCAGTGCCAGTTCCGCTCCCAGCTTTGCGAATTCAGCATCGAGGACTTCGATCAGCAAGCTGCTCCCGGCTCGGTGCCGGTCCTCAGCGAGCCGGAAGGCCTCTCTGGCTGCCTTGTGCCGATCCTGGGCAGCTCCGATGGCCTCGCGCGTGGTCCGAGTTGCGATCGATGCCCGCACGATCGAGGAGCGCACGCTCTGGCGTACCCGTCGCCGATCGACCTCTGCCGCTCGTCGCCGGGATCGCGCGCGTCGCTTTTGGGCTGGAATGTCCGGTGAGAGATCCCAGGACAGCGCCGCGGTGTAGATCTGCTGGTCCCTGAGGTCGCCGTGGTCCGGTCCGAATCCGGCGAAGCTGGCGCCCAGGTCGATGCTCGGGATCAGCCAGCCGTAGCGAGCCTGCCGCTCGGCTTCCTCGGCGGCCGAAAGGAGCGATTCCTGCTCCGAGACGCGCGGATGGCCGTCGGCCGATTCCTCGATCAGCCGGCCCGGATCCTCCGCCGGAACCAGATCCTGGATCCGAGCCGAGTCCGTCGGGCGCAGGGCCTGGAGCGGATCCAGGTTCAGGAACTCGGCCAGCTGGGTCGAGGCAAGGTCCCTTTGTCCGGCCGCGTCGATCGCTGCTCCCCGGGTGGCCGACAGGTGCGCGCGGGCTCGTTCCACATCCACGCTGAGTCCCGCGCCGACTGCCGCGCGGGACTCCTCGAAGGTCACCAGCTCCTCGGCCTGTCGCCGAGCCGTCTCGACAACGGCCTGGCGTGCGTATCCCTCGACCAGGTCGAAGTACAGATGGGCGGCCAGGCGCAGGGATTGCAGCTTGCGTGTGCGCAAGGAGTGCTCGGAAGCCTCGCTCAAGCGTTCCGCTTCGCGAGCCTGATACAGGACACGGCCCGGATCGAAAACCAGGCGTAGCTGACCACCGAGGGATGCGTTGCGCCTCTGCACGTCCAGGAATTGTCCCGGCGAGTTCTGGAGCAGGCCGTGGTGCTCGAAATAGCCGGCCCCAACCTGCAACGCTGGCAAGATCTGGGCCCGGACGATCTGCGCTTCGGCGCGCGCCACCAGCGCGCGTTCACGCGCGGCTTGCACATCGAGGGCTTGGTCGCCTGCGAACTGCAGGGCCTCGGCCAGGGAGATAGGGCGTACCTGTTCGGATGGCTCGAGATCGCCCTCGGAGTCGGAGCTCTGCGTGATGGGGGCGGGCACCCAGACGGCAGGATCGGCGGGAGTTGCTGTTCCGGGGGCCGCGCACGCGCCGGCCAGTCCGCCCAGGGCGGCGCTAACAACGAGGGTCAGGCGACGAACACTTGCCCACGAATCAGGCGCTCTCATTTCTGCCCTTTCCCGGAGCCAACGTATCGGATGGCATCGCCGTCCTCGATCCCGGCTGGACGGCCAAGGATGACTCGCTCCGTGCCGCGCAGGCCCTTGCGGATCTCCACGACGAGCCCGTCATCGAGTCCAATCTCCACGTCACGCCGACGGGCGACGCCAGCTTCGGCCACCATGACCCAGGTCTCGGTTCCGCGCGCATAGATTGCCGACCCGGGCACAGTCCAGGCTGCCGGCCGGCGGTCGACTTCGACGATGGCGTGGCAGAACATGCCCGGCATCAGACTTCCGTCGGCGTTCTGGAGTTCGATTTCCGCATGCATGCTGCGACTCATCGGATCCAGAGCCCCCGATACGCGGGTGATGGTCGCGCTCCTGCTCTCGCGCGGGAATGCATCGAAACTGAGTTCCACGACGGAGCCTGCCTTCACACTAGTGACGCTGCTCTCCGGGATATCGAGAAAGATGAGCACGCTCGAGACATCCATCAGCGTCGCAATCCTCGTCTCGCCTGATCGAGCCAGGGTGCCAGGATCGACCCAGCGTCGCGTTACGAGTGCCTGGGTGAACGGATTGGTCAGCTCCGCGAACCCGAGCATCACGTCCAGCTCGCCCACGCGTTCTTGCCGCGCACGGGCCATCGCTTGCGCGCTGTCGATGCCGGCTCGTGCCGCACGAGCTCGCGCCTCGGCCGCGCCGACGCGCGCCTTGGCTGCGCTCTGTGCCGCGACCGCTGCATGCTGGTGAGCCTGCGCCAGAGCCAGCTCACCTTCGGCCTCGTCCAGCGTCTCCTGAGTTGCTGCCCCCCGATCGAAGAGCGCGCGCGTCCTCTCTGCTACCTTGCGACTGAGGCTGACCTGAGTCTCGGCCACCAGTGAATCGGCCTCGCTCAGTTCCTGCGCCGCCTGCGCCACCTTGATATCTGCCAGTGCATCTGCCTCGCCGGCTTCCGCATCGCGGACGAGTGCGCTCGCTTCATCTGCGCTCGCCTGCAGCGCCTTTTGCTGGGCCGCCAGTCCCGGCACCGCGAGACGGGCTACGGGCGCTCCCAGATCCAGGCGGTCGCCTGGAAGGACCGAAACCTCAGTCAAGTATCCATCGACCCGAGGCAGCAAGGTCACGCTGGCCAGTGGTTCCACGTTGCCGATCACGTCGAGGCTATTCGATAGGTCGGTTTGCAGGACTGTGGTCGTGTCGACCTGACGCGCGGCCTGAGCCGAAGATTGTGTCCGCTCGGGGCTCTGTGTTTCGACAACTCCGGCAGTGACGAGAGGGCCGAGCGCGGCGCTGCCGAGCACCGTGGTGAAAATCAGTTTCATAGGGCGGCCTGAACCTCTGGCTCGGGGGCGGGTGCTTGGATGAAGCGCGAGAAGATGCCGTACAGGGCAGGCACGACGAAGAGTGTGAGCAGGGCTCCGCCGAGTACGGCGCCGATGATGGCGCGCGCCAGCGGGACGTTGGCTTCGCTGCCTTGACCGATGCCGAGTGCCATGGGCAACAGGGCCAGGGCCGTCGTCAGTGACGTCATGACGAGCGGACGCAGGCGTGCCTCGGCCGCGTCGAGCAAGGCTTCTTCGGCGCCGACGCCTTCGCGCTGTCGGCGCGCGGCGAAGTCGACCAGCAGGATCGAGTACTCGACGACCATGCCGACCATCAGGATCAATCCCATGAATGAGGGAATGCTGAGGCGCGTACCGCTTGCCCAGAGCACGGCTACAACTCCGATCAATCCGAGCGGGATCGTGAGCAAAATGACCGCGGGCAGGGCGAAGGAGCGCAGCTGGGCCACCATCACGAGGAAGACCAGAATGACAGCCAGGATGAGGCCGCTCTGAAACTGGTCGAAGGACTCGCGCATCGTCTGGACCTCGCCGCGAACAGCGAAGCGGTATCCGCGCGGCCCGTACTCGTCCATCAGGGCGCTGATGCTGGCCGACCTCTCCAGACGCTGCTCGATGTCGGCTGTGACGGAGCCCAGATCGCGATCCTCGACATTCGCGAATACATCGACCGTGCGGGTGATATTCAGGTGCTTGATCACTGCCGGCGAGCTCGATCGTTCGAGGGTTGCGATGTTCTTGAGCAATACCGGATCCGGTGAATCGGGTCCGGTAATCGGGATATTCAGCAGGGTCTCGAAGGACTCGATGTCGTCGACCGGATACTGGGCCCCGATGAAATAGTGGTTGCCATTCTTCGGGTCGATCCAGAAGCTCGGTTCGAAGCTGACGGAGGAGTTTATCGCGGTCACGATGTTGCGAATGACGTCCTCCTGATTCAGTCCAATGAGCGCCGCCTTGATGCGGTCCACCTCGACCTTGACGGCCGGGTACTCGAGCGGCTGTTCGATGCGCAGGTCGCACACGCCCGGAACGTCCTGCAGCTCGGCTACGATGCCGCGCGCGATTTCGTGCGCAACGTGCAGGTCGCTACCTTGAATCTGGATGTCGATCGGTGCAGGTAGCCCCAGATTTAGCGCCGCCGTGAGCATTCCACCGGTGTCCACGGCGAAGTCTACACCCGGGAACCGGTCACCAAGCTGGCCGCGCAATTCGGCGGCCCATGCCTGTGCGCTGCGACTGCGATTGTCCTTTAGCTGGCACAGGACGAATGCGTCCATGGGCCCGTTGTTGAACGTGTAGGCCGCGGGCCAGTCATAGAGGACTCCAATGTTGGAGATCAATAGCTGCAGGTCCGAGCTCTCGACCCTGCCGGCTGGATCAGCCTTGCCGACGATGTTCTGGATCTCCTTTTCGACCTCGACGACCAGCGCTTCTGTGCGCTCGAGTCGCGTGCCCGCTGGGGCGCGCACGAGCAAGGTGAACTGGCCGCTGTCGACGCGCGGGAAGAGCTCGCTTCCGAGCTGTCCGAACCCGACTACCGAGACGGCCAGCAAGACGAGTGCGAGCAGCACGACGCCCCAGCGGTAGCGGAAACAGGCTCGCGCGATGCCGCGGTAGATGGCCGTCAGCCGGAAGAATACCCCTCCTGATTCTGCCTTCGGGTCAGCCGGCAAGACCTTGGCCGCGGCAGCCGGAATGAAGGTCATTGCGACGAAATAGGACGTGGTCACCGCGAAGGTCACGGCCAGGGCAAGCGGTGTGAAGAGAAAGCTGGCCATGCCGGTCAGGAAGACGACCGGGAAGAACACCACCACGAACGTCAGGGTGGAGACGAAGACCGGCATGGCCACTTCGCCCGCGCCGTCCAGGGCAGCCTGCGCGCGCGTCTTGCCCATGCGCTGGTGACGCGTGATGTTTTCGATGACGACGATCGACTGGTCCACCAGCACTCCGACGGCGAGCGCCAAGCCGCCCAGTGTCATCGAATTCAATGTTCCGCCGGTGAAGTACAGGCCCAGGGCGGCGCCCAGGATTCCCATGGGAATCGAGAGCAGCACGATCAAGGTAGAGCGCACGCTGCGCAGGAAGGCGATCACGACCAGCGCCACCAGTGCCGCTCCAAAGAGTGAGTTGCTCGTCAGGTTTTTGATCGAGTCCCGAACAAGCACGGACTGGTCCATGACCACGTCCATGCGCAGGTCGGACGCCTTGGGATCGAACTCGCGGATGCGCTGCAGGATCTGTTCAGTCTTCTGCTTCACTCCATCGACGATCGCGAGCGTGTTGGCTCCCGGTTGACGATAGATGGGGATGTAGACCTGGCGCCTGCCATTGATGCGCACGATGTTCGACTGAATCTGCGAGCTGTCCTCTGCCTTGGCCACGTCTCGCAGGAGCACCGGGCCGGCATCGGTGATCTTCACTGGAAGGTCGTCCAGGTCCGATACCTTCTCGACCATCGCGTTCGAGAGCACCAGATAGTCGAAGTCACCCATCTTCGCGCTGCCGGTTGGCACGAATGGGTTCGATGCCTGTACGGCGCGCACGACGTCCATGGGTGACATGCCGTGCGCCTCGAGTCGGTCGCGATCCAGGTAGGCCAGGATGCGGCGCAGGACTCCGCCGTAGACCGCCGGGGCGATGACGCCCGGGATGGACTGCAAGCGGTTGCGCATCTCGTAGTATGCGACGTCGTACAGCTCCTTCTCGGTCATCGTCTCCGATGAGACCGCCAGCAGGCACAGTGGCACGGACGCGGTCGGGTCGAAGGGCATCACCATCGGCGGCAATGTGCCCGGGGGCAGGTAGTACATGTCCGACATGGCCAGCGATGTGACCTGGGACATGGCCGTGGCCTCATCGATGTCCTCGCGGAAGAAGTCCTTGACGATGCAAACGCCCTGCATCGCCTTGGCTTCCTGATGCGAGATGCCGACCGATTGTCCGGTCCAGCGCTGCAAGCGCGACATGATGTCGCGCTCCACGACCTCGGGCGGCATGCCCGGATAGAGCGTGACGATCTGTACCGCGGGTGTCTTGAAGATCGGAAGCAGGTCCGCCGGCAGCAATGTGAATGAGAACGCCCCGAGCACGACGATTCCCAGGACCGACACAATCACGGTGTAGGGGTTCTTGAGGGCGAAACGGACCAAGCCCATGTAGGGACCTTTCGAGAGACCCCGCACCGGTGGGGGGGCGGGAAGGGAAAGCGCCGATAGGGTAGCCGAAGCTCGAATTCCGCGCGCGCGGAAGGCGGGGGGTCAGCTCAGCTGTAGCGCTGCTCGAGCTTCCTGGACATCGAGTGCGATCTGCGCGCTCAGGGCATCGAGGTCGGGAAACCGCCGTTCGCCCCTCAGGCGGCGCAGAAAATCGACCTCGAGGTGCTCGCCATACAGGTCCCCTTCGAATTCGAGCAGGTGCACCTCGACCCCGGGTGGCCCGGATGTCGTGCCGTCGAGCGTCGGTCGGTGCCCGATGTTGGCAACGGCCGGGAGCCCCTCATCATCCGAGTGGGCCCGGTGGACACGGCAAGCGTAGACACCCGTCGGAGGGTGCAATTCGTGGTGTAGGTCCAGATTCGCCGTCGGAAACCCGATCTCGCGCCCGCGTGCATCTCCGTGCACAACCTCTCCAAAGACGCTGACGCTGCGGCCGAGCATGCGTGCGGCGCCGTCGAGATCGCCCAGCTCGACCGCCTCCCGGATTGCCGTCGAGGACACCGCGCGTCGATCGACGATGACCTCCGGCACGACCTCGACGTCGAATCCGAGCCTTTCGAGCAACTCCGGTCCGCCTTCGCGGTCCCGTCCGAACTTGCTATCGAAGCCCAGTACAAAGCTCTTTGCACCGAGCTTCTCGACCAGTATCTCGTTCACGAAGCGCCCCGCTTCCATCCGACGAAGGCCCTCATCGAAGTTGAGAGCGAGCGCGTGCTCGATTCCGGCCCGTGCGAAATGCTCCAGCCGGTGTTGGAGGGTGGTCAACGTGCGTGGGGCGCGTCCGAGCAGCACTTGCTTCGGATGCTGGTGGAATGTGACGACCGTCGCCGTGGCCGAGAGCTCTCTCGAGCGGCGCAGGTTTGCGGCCAGGATCGCGCGGTGGCCCAGGTGGACGCCGTCGAAGACGCCAATACTGACCACGGCCGGACCATGCCCGTCCAGTGGCAGGGCCGCAAGTTCAAGCGTCGTTTGCACCCTGGGGGCCTCGCTGATATCAGGAAGCGGAGGCGCGCGCGGCCTTGTAGTCCTCGACCATCTCCTCGAGCACGGCCTTGTTTCGGAGCTTGTCCGCAGGAGACATTCGATCCACCAGCAAGATGCCCTCCAGGTGGTCGAATTCGTGCTGAATGATGCGGCTCACGAAGTCGTCGTAGTCTGCCTCGAACTCCTGGCCCTGCATGTCGAAAGCCTTCACGCGGCAGCGACTCGGCCGAGACACCTCCGCGTAGATCCCGGGGAACGAGAGGCAGCCCTCTTCGAACACGGTCGTCGGTCCGGAGCGACCGACCACGGTCGGGTTGATGAGGGTCAGGTTGTCCTGTTCCTCGCCGGTCGGATTCACGATCAGAATCCGTTGTCGCAGTCCCACCTGGGGCGCGGCCAGGCCGACTCCCTTGCTCTCGACCATGCGGCGGTACATGGCCTTGACGACCTCTGCCAGGCGCTCATCAAAGACCTCGACCGGTGCCGCGACCTTGCGCAGAACGGGGGTCGGATAGAGGGTGAGCTCGAATTCGAGGAGATCGCTCATGGACTGAAACGGGACGCCAGGCATTGGGGGAAGCCCCATCTCGGGCCCTGGAAGGGCGCCTGGGGCGATTGGGGCGTCACAGCGAGCATAGCTCGCGTTGACGCGCCCGCCCGTCCTCTATAGTATTTTCCGCCCCTGATTTCGGGGACCTGTCCCGAAGGCGTGGGTAGTCCTCCCCCCGGGCAAGCCACTTTATATAGGGGGGAATCTAGAGCTTGGACTTCTCGAAGCACATCCAGAAGGCGGACGAGGCTCTTCGTCGACGCAACTATGACTTCGCGGTCCAGTTGTATCAGCAGCTGATCGAGATCGACGCTGACCAGGGCGAGGCGCGTGCCGGGCTTCGCCGTGCCCTAAGGGCGCGCCACGAGAGCAAGGGTGGCCGGCGACTCTTCGGAGTGCTCAAGGGCGCCGGGCCCCTGGCCATGGCCAAGACCCTCGCCAAGGCCGGAAAGCACGAAGCCGCCGGGAAATCCCTGGAGACCTACCTGGCCACGAATCCCCTGGACGCGGACGCCAATCTGCTTCTGGGGACCTCTCTCGAGGCCGCCGGCCATTTCAACTCGGCCCTGGCGGTATTCGAGTTCCTGGCCGAGATCGCGCCCAAGAGCCCCGCGGGTCTGAGGCGCGCCGGTGCGATGATGCAGCGCAAGGGCGAGCACGCCCGGGCCCTCGAGTACTACGAGAGGGCACTCGAATCGGACCCCCGGGACCGGGAGGCCCTCAAGGCGCGCAAGGATCTGGCGGCCGAGGCCGCGCTGACGGGCGCCCGCTACGAGTCCGTAGGTCACAGCCGGGACCAGATCCCCGACAAGGACGAGGCCCGGAGACTGGATCGGACGACCCGCCTGCACCGTTCCGACGAGGACCTGCGTGACGAGCTCGCCGGGCTGGAGGCCAGCCTGGCCGAATCACCCTCGGACCCGGATCTGATGGTCCAGATCTCGAGCCTGCACGAGCGGCTCAAGGATCCCGAGGCGGCCCTCGAGCTGATCGAATGCGCCCTGGAGTACCGCAAGGACGCGCCAGAGCTCTTCGAGACCCGGGCCGGACTCAAGGCCAAGGTCCTGAAGCTGGCCATCCGGAAGGCCGACAAGGCGGGCAAGAGCGACGAGGCCGATAGCCTCGAGCAGGCCCTGCGCAGCTTCGAAATGGACGATTTGGCCCGTCGAATCGAGCTTTCTCCCGCCGATGGCTCCCTACGCCTTCAGCTTGGAAAGGGCCTCGTACGGGCCGAGGACCACGATGGAGCGGCGGCCCAGTTCCAGAAGGCGGCCACCGACCCCAGGTTCCATGAAGAGGCCCTGTTCCACCTGGGACACTGCTTCCAGCGGAAGGGATTCCTGGACCTGGCCCGGAAGAACTTCCTCGAGGTTCTGGCAACACGGCCGGACGTCGACGAGCGCGCCCGCGAAATCCTGTACAATCTGGGCACGATTGCCGAAGCCGAGGGAGACTCGGCCGAGGCTCGTTCCTTTTACGCCCGTATCTACGAAGTCGACATCGGATTCAGAGACGTAGCTGCCAAGATGGAGCAGCTCAGATAAACATGCCCATTAGCAAGCAAGGCAAGAAGCGAGTGGTCCAGGACGAGCACCGCCGCGTCGCCAACAAAGTCGTGTCCACTCGCATGAAGAGTGCCATGAAGAAGGTCCTCGGTGCGGCGACAGCCGAAGAAGCCCAGCAGGCATTGCCCGACGCCGTGAAGCGCGTCGACAAGGCGGCCAAGAAAGGCATCCTGCACCAGAACGCAGCAGCGCATCGCAAGTCGCGCCTCGCCAGAGCGGTTGCGGAAAAGTCCTGACCAACGGTGTTCGAGACCAGCGACGATCACCCGGGCCGTTGGCATCGTCCGGTTCGGGTGCCCACGCGAAAGCAGGACATCTTCGGGGCGGCCAAGGAGATGTGTGAGGATCTCGAGGCGTGGACCGTACTCGAGATCGATGACGATGCATTGCGCCTGACGTGCGAGAGCAAGAATGGCTTTCTCGGTGGCACGTCGCGCATCCAGGTCTGGATCGAAGGTCCGGACAACATCCCGTCTTCGACGACCTGCGTGCGGTCGGAAGGTGGTGGCCCGCGTGACTGCAACAAGGCAAACGTGACCGAGTTCGTGAAGAAGTTCACGATGCGCGTCTGCTGATCTCGCCTGGCCCGCATCCTTCGGGCAAGACCATTCAGAACAAGAGGAGGGGAGACGGTCAGACCGTCTCCCCTCCTGTTCTTTTGCCCGGGCCGTTCACGGCTGCCCGGGGTCGCCGATTTCGCTAGCGGGCGCCTAGCACCTGCGCGTAGCGGAAGTAGACCTCGAGGCAGAGCACGCCAAGGGCCGTTGTGTAGACGCGGCCACCGGAGTGGGCCCAGGGGCCGTCCAGGTCCCACGAACCTTTGAAGTCGCCGTCGTGACGTTGCGACTTGACGACTGCGCGTTCCATCGCACCCTGCCAGCCCTTCCAGTACTTTCCGCCCAGCTGATACATCGCGTAGGAACCGTAGTACCAGTAGTACCAGTCGACCAGCCGCTGGTCGCCGTCCATCTTGTACTCGGGCAGGGCCTTGAGGAGCAGCTCGCCCTCAGTCTTCATGATGGGAGTGTCCTTGGGCGTCTGGCCCAGGAACACGCGGCACAGGAGCCCGACCGCCGTCATGGATTCGGTCTTGTCGACCGGGTAGTCGCTGTTCAGGCCCTGGACCCGCGAGCTGCGGCCGCCGCGGTCGTTGTATCCGATCCGGCCGCTCACATCGTCAGTGACCTCCTCGATCCAGAGAAGCGAATCCGTCAGCGCATCTTTCTCGACGTCGATACCGGACTCTTCCGCCGACTTCAGCGCGAAGACCATCCAACCCGTGATCGACGTGTCCGAGTCGCCGAGCGACGGCACGTCGTAACGCCAGGTGCCATGGCCATCACGGTCGCGCGCTTCGTGAATGTAGTCCACGGCCTTCTGGACATTGTTGCGGATGAGCGGTGACTTCGAGAAGAAGTACGCCTCGCTGATGGCCAGCGTCGCAATACCGTGGTTGTAGATGAAGTGATGTCCGCGGTGCTCACCGATCAGACCGCTGTGGTCCTGCTGTTGGCGCAACCACTTGATCCCACGACTGACGACCTCCTTGTAGGGGCCCTTCTTCAGGGTGTTCCCGTCGCCCAGGAAGGCCAGTAGAGCAAGGCCCGTCACTCCGACGTCCTGGTCGGGCTGCCCGGCGCCGTCCGCTTCCGAGGGGCAGGTCACGCAGTTGTCCATGAACCCGTCACAGTCCCAGGACCCGTCCGAAGCCTGGTGGCGCTTGAGCCACTCCAGCCCGTCCTTGAGGGCCTGTTCCGTGCCGGCGCCGCCCCGCGTTCCACCACGCTTCTTGCCGAATCGTCCGCCGAACTTGCCGCCCGCGCCGCCGCCAATGCCGATCACGTTGTTGAACGCCTTGTCGTCGAAGGGCGAGTCCGCGAACATGTCGGGATCCCCTTCGGTATCGAAGACCTCCTCGGTCTCCTCGGTGACGACGTCGACGTCCTGGATGACGGGTTCCTCGATGATCTCTTCCTCGATGATCTCCTCTTCCTCTTCCTCGGGCGGATCCTCGAAGATCTCCTCCGGCGGCTGCTCGATGCTGGCCTGGATCTCGATCTCCTCGGGCTGCTCGAAGAGGTTCCACGGGATGGCCATGATGATCAGGAAGACCACCAGGTGTGCCGCGGCGGAGAGTGCCAGCCACGGCGCCCGACCCATCCAGTCGTAGAGGATGTCGTTGAAGGTCTGCTCTTCCTCCCAGGACTTGGGGAGGGTCGTCTCGATGTGGATGTTGCTGTAGTCCGGATTGGTCATGACGAGGAGATACGCTGCCGAGGGCGGTTCCTGGATGGGGCGCGAACACCGCCGGGGGTCGTGACGGGCGCGCAAGAACCTGAACGGGCTCGGCGAATGCGGGTTCAGAGTATATCCAGGCTTTCCTGGGCCGACTACGAACGCCTGGGACTCCCTTTTGGAAGATGGACCAGCCCCGGGCGCAGGCGGCCGCTCCCGACGGGGTCGGTCAGTCCGGCGGGGCCTGCGGGTCGCCCTGATTGGCCTGGCCCTGGCCCGACGTCCAGCTGAATGACGACTTGTAGGCGTCCTGGAGCGCGATATCGACCCGGACCCGGTCGAACTGGGCTAGCAGCTCCCGCTCCAGATTCTTCTGGACCGTGGGGTCCGTGTATTCCTTGGCTTCCCGCGCGGGCAGGTGCTCGATCAACTTGTAGACGAAAATGGCCTGCACGTCCGAGCCCGGCTTCCATCCAAGGAAGGGCTCGGAGATGTCCCCGGGCTCCGAGCTGGTCACGAAGTTCAGCAGGGCGCGGGTCCGATGGCGTGTGACGCTGAGCTGTTCCATTTCCGCCATTGAAATCGGAGCGCCCTGGCCCCGTGTCTCACGCGTGCCCGATGCCCCGTAGCGGGCCACGAGGTCCCCGAAGTCGCTCCGTCCCGAGCTGGCCAGCTGGCTGAGCTCATCGCCAAAGGTACGCGTGTCGTCGACGCCACCGTACTCGCTTGCAGGCAGGACCAGCTGCTGGATCAGCGCCTGAGCGGGTCGCCCTCCGACCCGCGCCCGGTCGGCGGGGTTGGGTGAATTCGACAGGATACGGTGGAAAGCCAGGCATTGGCCCGGGCGAATGTAGCGGTCGATGATGGGACGTCCGGAGGCTCCCGATCCGGCGCCCGTCACACTGTCCTCCCAGACCTGGGCGTAGAGGGCGTCGCGCCATATTTCGCGCAGGCGCATGGGGGTCATCGCTCCCGCGGCCAGGGCAGCGCTGGTCTGGACCGCTCCACCGCGGGCCTCGACCTCGTCTCTCCAGCGGCTATCGATCTGGAGCTTGACCAGTTCGCGGTCCACCACGAGGGTGCGACCGGCCTGACTCTTTAGCAGCTCCCGGATACGGCGATCCAGGATCACCCCGCGCTCGACCGTGCGACCCGCGCTCGCCTCTTGCTGCCGGCTGAACTCGATCTCGCTGTAGGTCACGATCTCGTCGCCGACGATGGCCGCGACCCCGTCGAGCAATTCGTGGGTCGGCGCCTGGGGAGACTGGGGAGACTGGGGCGACGGATCCGCAGCGGGTTCGCTGCCCTGCGTCGAGGTCGGGAGCCCTTGATGCCCTGGCTGAGCAAATGAGCTGCCCGACAGGCAGCTCAGCGCGAGCAGGGCGACGGTCTTCAGGCTGGAGGATTTCGTGCGCATGGTCTCAGTTGGATGTTTCTATCATCCCGCGCGCTACCGCGGCATTCAATAGGCCTTCGAACCAGTCCAGGGCCGCCTCCGGGGTGCGGTGGCGCGGGTCTATGACCATATGCGCCACACCCTGCCGGATGCGTCGCAGGGTGACCTTCAGCCTTCCAAAGAGCTGTTCGAAGGCCACCGGATCCTCGTACTGGATCAGGTAGACATCGTCCTGCCACGCGAAGCGACGGATCAGGAAGGGGTCCAGGCGGGCCTTCATCCGGAACACTCTCAGCAGGCTTAGCGTTTCTGGTGGGACCCTTCCGAATCGGTCACGGAGCATGGCCTCTGCCTGCTGCCTGTCTTCCTCCGAATGGATCTGGGCCAGCTCGCGCAGCACCTCGAGGCGCGTCTCGACGGCCGGGACATAGTCGACCGGGAGCAGGGCCCGCAGCCCGAGCTCCAGCTCGACTCCGGCCTCGGTCTCCTCGTCGCGCGGCGCGTTGCGATCGAATCCTTCCCCCGCCTGTAGCCTTTCGATCGTGTTCTTGAGCAGCCGGCAATACATGTCGTATCCGACTGCTGCGATGTGCCCAGACTGAGCGGCTCCCAGCACATTTCCGGCTCCGCGCAGCTCGAGGTCCTTGATGCTGATCCCGAATCCGGCGCCGAGATGGCTCATCTCCTCGAGGGCCTTGAGGCGCTCGCGCGCGATGTCCTTGAGTGGCTTGTGTTGCTCCACAAGCAGGTAGCAGTAGGCCTTGTGCGACCCACGTCCGACCCGGCCACGCAGCTGGTGCATCTCCGACAGCCCGAAGTGGTCCGCGTCGTCAATGATGATCGTGCCGGCGCTGGGTACGTCGAGCCCGTTCTCGATGATCGTCGTGGCGACCAGCACGTCGACCGCGCCACTGAAGAAGTCGTCCATGACACCCTGCAGCTCACGGGCCGACATCTGGCCGTGGCCGATGGCGTAGGTGCACTGGGGTACGAGTCGTTGCAGGCGTGCGGCCGTCGCTTCGATCGAGGCCACGCGGTTATGCAGGAAGAACACCTGGCCGCCGCGATTCTTCTCTCGCACCAGCGCGCGGCGGATCGTCTCGTCGTCGGTCGAGTATCCCAGCACGGTTTCGATGTCCTGACGGCCCGGGGGTGGGGCGGACAGGGCCGAGATGTCACGGATGCCCGAGAGGGACATGTGCAGCGTGCGCGGGATGGGAGTGGCGCTCATGGTCAGCAGGTCCACGGACGCGCGCAGCTTCTTGAAGTGTTCCTTGTGTGTCACGCCGAAGCGCTGCTCCTCGTCGATGATCACCAGTCCGAGCTTCTTGAAATGAACGTCTTTCGAGAGGATGCGGTGCGTCCCGATAAGGATGTCGATCTCGCCCTTCTGGGTACGCTCGGCGACCTGTTTGATCTCTGCCGCCGACACGTAGCGGCTGACCATCGCGACCTCGACCGGGAAATCGGCCAGGCGCTCGCGAAACACCTTGTAATGCTGGGCCGCGAGGACGGTGGTCGGGACCAGCAGCGCGACCTGGCCGCCGCCGTTCACCACCCGGAACGCTGCGCGTACCGCGAGCTCCGTCTTCCCGAACCCTACGTCACCACAGAGCAGGCGATCCATCGGGCGCTTGCCGTACAGGTCGGCCTGGATCTCGGCGTCGGACTGGACCTGATCCGCCGTATCCTCATGCTCGAAGGATCCGTTCACCAGCCGCACGAGCTCGTCGTCGCCGCGCCAGCTCGCGCGCTGCTTGAGGGCCCGATTGGCCTGCACCTCGATCAGGTCGGCCGCCAGATCGAACAACCCACGCTCGACCTTCTCCTTGCGCTTCCGGAAGGTCGTCCCGCCGATCTTGTCCAGCGGCGCCGTCGACCCGCCACCCGTTCCGATATAGCGCTGCACCATGTCGATGCGGCTGGCGGGAACGAAGAGCAGGACCTCGCCCGCAAACATCAACTGCAGGTGGTCCTCTTCACCTCCGCCGCGCTGCATCTTCTTGAGCCCGTTGAACCGGGCGAGCCCGTGCACGGCATGGACCACCAGGTCGCCTGGCTTGAGTTCGAAAAAGGACTGAAGCGCGCGAACGTTGTAGCTCTTCTGCGCCGTCCCGCGCCGGCGCACGCCGCCGATACCCACCAGCTCACGGTGATTGACGATCAGCAAGTTGGCCTTGGGGCAGCGGAATCCGCGCGCTATCGATCCGACTCGCAGCTCGAGATCGGGTACACCACCCTGCTCCTGGAGTGCTTCGGCAAAACGCTCCAGTTCGGCCTCGTTGGCGCACAACACGATCCCGTGGTCGCCATTCTTGGTCGCGTCCCGCAACGCCTTTGCGGCGCGTGGAGTGCCCACAGACAGGGCCTGAACCGAGCGTGTGTCCAGGGAAAGGTCGTCACCCGGGAGCACCTGCAAGGCGAGCCGACGCCTGGCGAGGACCGCCTTCTTGAAGCCGCGTAGGGAACGTTCGTGGTCCGGGGATTGGATGCGCAGGATCTCCGCGCGCTCGTCCACTCGTAGAGGTTCCACCTCCACGACCAGGCAGTCCGGCGTTGCGAAATCGATAGCCTGGACGCCACCGCCGTCCTCGATCGAGCCCGCATCTCCCGCCAGGCAGACCTCGATCTGCTTCATGGTCTCGAGGGAGCGCTGGCCTGCTGGCTCGAAAGTACGCAAGGACTCGATCTCGTCCTCGAACAGTTCGATTCGAAGAGGCAGATCGCTCGAGAAGGGAAAGAGGTCCAGGATGTCGCCGCGCAGACTGATCTCGCCGGGCGCCTCGGCCAGTGGTTGGCGCGCGTACCCGCCCTGGACGAGTCGCTTCAGCAGTTTTTCTACGTCGAGGGTGTGACCGACTTGCAGGCGCAAGAAGTCCTTGTGCAGGTCGCGCACGGACGGGATCGGTTGCAGGTGGGCCAGTATCGAAGCGACGAGGACGCGCGGGCGTTGGTCGCGGGGGCCGGCCAGTGCCTGGGCCACCTGAAGTCGTGCACGAACGCTCGTCGTATCGCTGGCCGCGCTCGTGCGCAGGGTGCCTTCGCGTGCCGGGAACAAGGTTGCGTCCACGCCAAAGGCCTGCAGATCGGCCGTGAAGGACTCGGCTTCGCTCTCCGACGAGGCGATGAGCCAGACCTGTTCACGGTTCGTCGACGCGGCCATCCAGCCGGCGATCACGAGCGCCTGCGACGATCCCCAGAGGTTCCCGACACACATGCGCCCATCGGGTGGCAGGGCGAGCAGTCCCTGGGCGACCCGTTCGACGTCCTCGCCCTGCAGAAACGGCGCGAGGGTCGTCAGGTCGAATGCCAGAGGTGGATTCTCTTCCTCGACGGTCATGACTGTCCCGGCTCGTACTCGATCGCGAGCAGTGCTTCGTGGGCGGCCCAGCGTTCCGCCTCCTTGCGTGTACGTCCCCATGCTGATGGATAGGTCCGATCGCTTCCCTCGGCTTGCACCAGGAAGGCGCGTGAGTGGGCCAGGCCGCGCGTCTCGATCAAGGTGTAGCGCGGCGGTTCACCATCGAGCTTCTGGCACAGCTCCTGGAAGGCCTGCTTTGCATTCACTCCGTGTTTTTGCTCGCGCACCTCGGCCAGGGGCAGTGCGAGCGTCGTGAGCGAAAAGCGCCTGGCCGCGTCCATGCCGGCATCCAGGTAGACCGCGCCCAGGAGCGCCTCGTAGAGATTCGCAAGCACGGACCGCGAGAGCGTGCGTCCAGCCAGTCCGCGTCCGACTCGCGCGTGGCGTGCAAGGTCGAGGCCGCGCGCCACCTCGGCCAGGCTGCGACGGGAGACAACCCAGGCCTTGAGCTCCGTCAGGTCACCCTCGGGAAGGTCCGGGTGATGGTGGAAGAGTTCATCGGCGATGATGAGGTCGAGCACCGCGTCGCCCAGAAACTCGAGCCGCTCATTGTTGGCTTGGCTATCGATCGAGGAGTGCGTGAGCGCGAGCTCGAGCAGTCCTGCATCCTCGAATTCGTGGGGGATCGGGCACATCTTGGTCCGGCCTCGTCAACGGCCTGCCAGGCGTTCGTGCTCTGACTTGGCAAAACGGTCCGTCATGCCCGCCAGGTAGTCGCAGATCGAGCGTTCGAGGCCGACCTCGTCTGCCCAGCGCTGGTACCAGGGCGCCAGCTGCTCGGGTTGCGCTGTAAAGGCGCCAAAAAGGTCCTCGAGGATGCGAGTCGCGTAGGTCAGGAAGCGTTTGAGGTGGTCGTGTCGGTAGAAGCGGCGATAGAGGAAGCTGTTCAACTCGGCCACCTTGGCGCTCATCTCGGGGCCATGGGCGATCACGAATCGGTCGAGCTCGCGCACCGCTTCGGGTGAGTCTGGCGCGGCCTCGATCAGGCGACCGTTGGAATGCTCGATCAGGTCTTGAATCGTGATCTTGATCACCTCGTTGGCGATCCGCTCGACACGCAACTTGAAGTCGTGGCTGTCCTCGAGGAAACCCGAGTGCCGCTCGGCCACGCGCCGGCGCGCATCGCGCCAGATCGAGACCTCTTGCGTCAGCTCGTCTTCCGAGAACATGTGGGCCAGCAGCCCGTCCTCCAGGTCATGCTTGTGGTAGGCCGTGGAATCCGCCAGGTCGACCACTTGAGCCTCGATCAATGGATGTCGTGGGCGGGGCAGAAACTCGTTCGGCCAGTCTTCGTTGCCCTCGTGCTTCAACAAGGATTCGCGCACTTCGCGAGTCAGATTGAGGCCGGGGTAGGCCGGGCTACGCCGCTCGAGGCGGTCGACCACGCGCAACACCTGGGCGTTGTGCCGAAATCCGCCGTGTTTCTCCATCAGGGTCGCCAGCGCGCGCTCGCCGCGGTGACCAAACGGCGGGTGCCCGATGTCGTGTGCCAGTGCCAGTGCCTCGCACAGCGGCTCGTTCAGACTCAGTGCGCTTCCGACGCTGCGTGCGACCTGTGACACCTCGATACTGTGCGACAGGCGGGTCCGGTTGTGGTCGCCTTCCGAATTGACGAAGACCTGCGTCTTGTACATCAGGCGCCTGAAGCCAGTGCAGTGCACGATGCGGTCTCGATCGCGCTCGAAGACGGTGCGCAGGGGATCGGCCGCCTCGGGGAACTGGCGTCCGCGCGAGTCCTCGCTGCAAAAGGCATAGGGCGCCAGCTGGACGCGCTCGCGCGAGTGTTTGGTCTCCCGGTCGAGCAGGGGCGTCTGCGGGGCGTGGCCGGGGTTGATTGCGGTGTGCTCTGTCATGGGGAGTCCGGTCCCGGCTAGCGGATCGGCCGGACCTCTTCGAGGACTCGGGGTGCAGGCTTTCGGTGGCGGCGGTCCATCGAATATCCTGCTGGATCCTTCGGGAGGCCCGGGTCGGGCCACATGCGGGAGCATACTAATACATGGTCGATAGCCCCTGGTACGTCGAGGCCTTTCGCGGGGATTACCCCACGGTGTATCCGCACCGGGATCAGGTCTCCGCGCGACGCGAAGTCGAGTGGATCCTATCCCTGGGCTTTGGGGGGCGCCTGCTGGATCTGTGTTGTGGCTTCGGCCGCCACAGCGTGGCCCTGGCTGAGGCCGGGTGTGACGTCCTGGGAATCGACCTGTCCATGGAGCTGCTGATGCAGGCCCGGGGACTCGAGGCCGGCGAGCTCGTGGCCGGGAGCCTCTTGCGTGCGGACGCCCGCTTCCTGCCCCTGGCGGCGGGTGCCTGCGACGGAGTCCTGAATCTGTTCTCCTCCTTTGGGTACTTTGGCGACGACGGGGACGAGCTCGTGGCGCGCGAGGTCAAGCGCGTGCTCAAGCCCGGCGGGCGCGCCCTGTTCGATCTCATGAATCCGGCGCGCATTCGCGCGGGCCTGGTGCCCCATTCCGAGACCGAAAGGGACGGGCTCCGGATTCTCGAGACCCGTTCCCTCGAGCAGGGGGGCCGCCGGGTCGTGAAGCAGGTCGACATCGAGCGGGCCGACGGGGCTCGCCGAAGCTGGCGCGAGGACGTGCGCCTCTATGATCCATCCGAGATCGAGGCCCTGCTGAGCCGTGTGGGCCTGGGGGTGGAGGCGGTCTGGGGCACGTTCGGAGATACGCCCTTCGGCCCAGATTCGCAGCGGCAGGTGGTGGTGGCCCGCCACCTGGCCTGACCGCCCGGCCTCCGGAAAGCGCACGCGCGCCTATCCTGGGGTTGAAAGAGATAGCCCACGCTCCCGAGCCGGACAGCTCCTATACTCTCCGGCCCTCACGGCGGCGGACAGAGTGGCCCTCGCCGTACTGCAACCAATTCTTGGAACGCGTCATGCATAGCATCGTCTTCAGTGAAAAGGCCCTCGAACTGCGCGAGATCGCGCGCAAAATCGCGGACGAGAAGGTCCGTCCGGCCGCCGCGAAGTTCGACAAGGCCCAGGAGTACAACCACGAGGCCGCGCGTGCGGTTGCGGACGCGGGCCTGTTTCGCACGTTCATCCCAAAGGAATATGGCGGACATGGGGCCGGTATCCTGGCTTTGGCACTCGTCACCGAAGAGCTGGCGAAGGCCGATTCAGGCTTCGGCGTCGCATTTGCGGTCAACGCGCTCGGCTCGTTTCCACTGATCGTCGGAGGCACCGAGGAGCAGAAGAAGCACTGGCTGCCCATGGTGGGCGCGGGCGAGAAATTCGTCGCCTTCTGCCTCTCCGAGAAATTCGCAGGCTCAGACGCGCAGGCACTGTCCGTGCGCGCATACGAGGATGGTGACGACTACATCATCCGCGGCGAGAAGAAGTGGACGACCAACGGCGGCGTCGCCGACCTCTACACAGTCTTCTGCGTGACCGACCCCGAGTCCCGTTCGCGCCGGGTCAGCGCGCTCCTCGTCGAGAAGGGCACGCCTGGCTTCGAGGTCAAGAAGGTCGAGGACAAGATGGGGATTCGCTGCGTCCCCGTGGTCGAAACGCACTTTGACGGGGTGCGTGTACCGAAGGAGAACCTGATCGGGGGCCAGGCGGGGCGCGGCTTCAAGCACGCGATGATGACGCTCGACCTGGCTCGTCCTGGCGTTGCGGCCCAGGCTGTCGGTGCCGCCCAGGGTGCGCTCGATCTTGCCAACGCCTACGCAAACCGTCGCAAGACCTTTGGCAAGCCGATCAGCAACCACCAGATGGTCCAGCAGATGCTGGCGGACATGGCCATGAAGACGGAAGCATCCCGCTATCTCGTCTACGCTGCCGCGGCCGGTATCGACGACGTCGGGCCGACTCCCGGCAACAGCAAGATGGCGGCCATGGCGAAGTGCTACGCCAGCGACGTCGCGATGGAGGTTGCCACGGATGCGGTCCAGATCTTCGGTGGCTACGGCTTCATGGAGGACTATCCGATCGCGAAGTTCTTCCGCGACGCGAAGATCCTCCAGATCTACGAGGGCACCAATCAGGTTCAACGGCTCGTGGTCGCACGGCACCTGATTCGCGAGTCGGCAGCCCTCGACCACCTGCAGGAGTTCATCCCGCAGGAGGTTCAGGAGACCTACGACGCCAACGTGCCGCAGCAGGCCTGATACGGAGGGGCGCCCAGCTGCGGGCGCCTCACTTGCCGGCCGATCCCGGCCAGGGAGCCAGGGCTGTGGGTCTGGCGCACCGGCGCACTTACGCTAATTTTACAATGGCTCGGCCGAAGGCGCGGTCCCGTGGGGCGAATGGGTTGCGTCCACCGGAACCCGGCAGTCCCCGTAAGAGTTGCTGAGTCAGGCAACCGGAACGTTCGGGTTGCCATGTGGTTACGGCTGAACAGAACGAGGAGTGTCCCCATTCCTGGCGCCCCGCCGCAATCGCCAGTCGCAGAACCACTGCTTCCCTCGTAGTGGAGATGTGTCCTGCAATGGGTCACCCCGCAGGAGAGATACATCATGAAAACGCCCCTGAAGACCGGATTGATTACGAACGACGAACTGGATTTAAAGCTCGATCGCCTGGCAGGCAACTTGGACACCTTTTCGCGCCATGCGCGAAAACTGGCCGAGCGCTTGCACCACGACGGAATTGACCTGGAGGTGGTTCCGCCCGGATCGTGGCGGCGCGAAGACTCGCGCCCGGCGCGTACAGGCGTAGCTTCGGTAGAAGAGCAGCTGCGTACAGAGATCGACCTGATCCAGACCATGGACCGGGCCGCCGAGGCGCGTCTGGCCAGACGAATCGAGTGGGCTCGCTATCGCCTGGAAGCAGCTCTCGAGGACGAGGGGCTGAGTGACGAGGACATCGACGAGGCCGCCTTGCACTACGACCCATCGACCTTCACCGAGATCCGATCCAACGAGTGCATGTTGCCGCCTCCGGTATGCCGCCGGTGGATGGAGCTACACGCCCTGCGCACCGAGCTGGTAGAGCGCAATCTCTACCTGGTGCTGATCAACGTCGAACGTTACGCACATCTCAGCTTGCCGCGTCTGGACCTGATTCAGGAGGGTTCCGCCGCGCTGTTCCGTGCTGTCGACGGCTTCGATTGGCGGCGCGGGTTGCTGTTTCGCACCTACGCCGTGCATTGGCTGAACCAGGCCTTCCGCAGCCACCTGTACAACTTTGGCAACACGGTGCGGGTCCCGGTCTACCTTCAAAAGGCGATGAAGCATGTCAAGCAGGCCATGCAGCGCCTCGGAGACTCCAATGCGTCGGCCACCGAAATCGCCGCGGAAGCCGACCTCGGAGTCAATCTGGTCGAGAGTGCCCTGGCGGCGACGCGCAGCACGCTGTCGATGGATTCTCCATTGTCAGACGAGGACAGCACGGGTCTGGCCGGCATGATCAGCGAGGATGCCGAGGGTGTGTATTCCAACACCATGGAGGACATCTCACTCAAGGCCGGAATCCACGAAGCGATGGACCGCCTTGGTGAGCGAGAGCGTTTCGTCGTGCAGATGCGCTTCGGTATCGGCAATCAGAGAGAGCACACGCTTGCCGAGGTGGCAACCAAGCTCGGGGTCAGCCTCGAACGAGTGCGCCAGATTCAGGTGCGCGCGATCAGCAAGCTACGAACCCCGGGTTTGCGCAAGGCCGTCGATCCGTTCCTGTAGCGCCGGCCGGAAAGCTCCATGAAGAGGCAAGGACCCGTGAGGCGCCGGCAGCGGTGGCTCGCGGGTCCCTGTCTTATTAATGTAGGAGACGCTCGATCTCGGATGGCCGTCCGGGGCGTTTGGGCCGATCTTGGGATCGCGATCCGAGCGCCGTCCTATAATGCTGCGGATGGAACCGTGGACTGGAAGACTCAAGGGCTCCCTGGTGGGTTCCGGATTGGAGATCCGGCAGGGTGATATCCCGGGGCTGATCATGGACGCACGTGCCGTGCGTACCTCCTTTCTTGATTTCATGGGTCGGCCCCCGTTCGAGCGCGAGTTGCAACGCTGGTCGGGCATGACTCGGCATGCCCTGGCCACGGCCCTGATGGGCTGCGAGGAGTTCTGGCAGCACTGGATCAACGAGCAGCTCTTCTACCTGATGCTGATCGACAACTTTCGGCCGGCTGGCGAGGCTTTCGAGCAGTTACCGCGCGAGCTGGCAACGCACCTGCTTGCGCCGCGAGATGCCCTGCATCGATTGGCGGTTTCGGCAAGTTTCGATCTGCGCAACCCGGGCGCGGACACGTTTGTCACGGTCGTGATGGAACAGCTCGTAGGGCGCAACGTTCAGAACTCCAGGGGCGAACTCGCCGGTGGAAAGGCCGCATACGACGGCCGCGAGGCGCGCTTCCTTGGCAAGCCCGCGAAGAACCAGGCCGACGTGGTGCGCATCGCGATCGAGGATCGGGCGGGCACTGCCCATTTGCTCCAGCGCGAGTACGAACGCATCGTGCACCGTGCTCCGGATCCGCGCGAACTGCGTGGCTGGGTCCGGGAGGTTCATCGGGAGCCGTCGCGCCTGCTCGAGGTGATGAGACTCTGGTACCTGTCGGAGCCCTACGACCGGCGCCTGGAGGAGCCCGTCGCCAAGCCCAACCGGCTCTTCGTGCGCAGCCTGTTCGTGGACCTGGCCGGGCAAGTACCGGCACCCGACGAGCTGGAGCCTCTCCGTTCGGCCCTGGATGGCCTTGCGGATTCTCGGCCTCTGCGATCGGTCGTGGCACGCGCGTTGATCGGTTCCGGGAGGATCACGCTGGCGAACAAGGAGAGTATCTCGGATCCGACGATCTGGATCACCGGTCGGTTCGAGCGGTTACTCGGGCGCAAGCCGACGGCGGACGAGCTGGAAGTGTTTCTCGAGGCCTTTGCGGACGAGAGTTGCGGCGTGGACACGATCGTGTACGCCCTGGTCTCCGGGGTCGAGTACCAGAGCTATTGAGATGACAGATCCGATTCAACCCAGTCGACGGGACTTCATCAGGCACGCGGCGGGTGCCGGCGGGCTGCTGGTCGCGAATCCCATGCTCGGGAGCGGGCTGGCAAGTACCCGCTTCAGCAAGGGCAAGACCAGGCACATCATCCTGATTGCGTTCGCCGGCGGCGTGCGCACCAAGGAGACCTTCGGGCGTGAGTCAAATATTCCGCAGCTCAAGGCTCTCGCGGATGAGGGCGTGTTGTACACGCGCGTGCGCACTTCCAATCTTGGCCACTTCGGCGCCGGGCTTTCGATCTTCACAGGCGTGGCCACCCAGCGTGGTATTCGCGAGAACAGCCCGGGCTCTGCACCGACCGTCTTCGAATACCTGCGCAAAGGGCTGGAACTTCCGGCCGGAGAGGTCTGGATCACAACCTCCGGGGGAGCACAGCAGGTGAACTACGCTTCGAGCCTGCACCCGGATTACGGGCCCAAGTACGCCGCCACGACCCTGGACGGGGATGGGATCTTCAATGACGAGTTCAAGCGTCTGATCGGAGGATACGGTCTTCCGAAGGAGTTTGGCGCGGGCGAGCAACGCGTCCTGGGGAGCCTTCGGGGCGTGCTGGCTGGAAGCAGCGAGTCCCTGCAGTCAGAACTCGACTCTGCGGCACGAGTCGAGTCGTACATCATGCAAGAGCTGGCACGCGGAGCGACGGACGTCTCCGGGTCCAACGCAGCCGATATCAAGGCTCTGAACCTGGCGCGCAACCTGCTGAGTGTCTTCCGTCCGACGGTCGTGGGCGTCGTGCTCCAGGATCCGGACGTCGCCCATCGATCGTTCAACGGGTACGTCGAGGTCATTCGCCGCAATGACGCTGCCGTGGGCGAAATCGTCCGGGTCGTTCGGGAAGATCCGGTGCTGGCCGACTCCACCGCGATCGTCGTGTTGCCTGAATTCGGGCGGGATCGCGACCTGAACATGCGTCGCGGACTCGACCACGGCGATGATTCCGAGGACCTGAACTTTGTCACTTGCACTGCCTGGGGCCCCGACTTTGGTCGCGGCCGGGTGATCAACGAGGATGTGCGTACGATCGATATCGCCCCCAGCCTGTGTCAGCTGATGGGTGTCTCTGCACCCCAGGCACGCGGTCACAAGTTGCCCGGACTCCTGGGTTGACGCCCGTGGCATTGCCGATACTGCCTTGCAAGTTGCCGGCCACCCTGCTGGGCCTGCTTTCGATCGCAGTACTGTGTACGACTTCATGGGCACAAGACGGGGCAGATGACGGCTCATCGGGATGTCTGCGCTGCCACGGTGGTATCGAAGAGATGCACCCGGAGGCGGAGCTCTCGTGCGTCGATTGCCATGGTGGTGATGCCGGGGCCAGGTCCAAACGGGACGCCCATGTATTGCCGCGCTCGTCGGGCTCGGCGGCCCCCGCCGAACATCTGGCCGGGCTGACCGAGGACCTCGCCTGGCGTAGATTCCGAAATCCGATGGACCTGCGGGTCGTGGACCGGACCTGCGCCGAGTGTCATCCAAAGCTGGTCAGCCATCTGGCATCGAGCCTGCATGGCACTACCGCCGGACACCTATCCGATGGCTTCTTCGAAGTCGGGTCACTCGACACGAAACGCTCAGCCTATGGAATATTCGGCCGGACCCGCGAGCAGGATCAAGGCGGAGAGGTCGACCGACTGGTGGGCCTGCCCGAGTTCATCCGTCGAAGCGGCGACCAAAGTCTGGCCAGGCATTACCCGGATCTGGTCCGCAAGGAGTGCATGCAGTGCCATCTCTATTCGGACGGCCGCGGGCTGCGCGGGCGGGTCGGCTTCGATGGTGACTACCGGGGCCAGGGCTGTGCTGCTTGCCACGTGGCCTACTCTCTGGACGGATTGAGCCGATCTGGAGACCCGGAGGCCAGGCGCCTCGAGCCCGGCCATGCGCGCGTTCACGTGATGACGAGCGCACCGTCCACGGACACGTGCACCAGTTGTCACTACGGCGACGCTTCGATCGGCATGCAGTTTCGCGGGCTATCCCAGTTGCCGCCGCGTGCGGTAGGGGGGCCGGATGTAGCGGGTTCGACGGACCGACTGCTGAACCGAAACTTCTACATGAATGACCCGAGCGTCGTCCCCGCGGACGTGCACCACCGCAGCGGGATGCACTGCGTCGACTGTCACACCCTGGGAGACGTCATGGGGGATGGCGATCTGCACGGGAAGATGGAGCAAGCGGTCGAGATCTCCTGTGAGGCTTGCCACGGCACATTCGAGCAACCGAGTCGGCTGAAGACCGAGCGCGGCAATCGGATTCGAAACCTGTTTCGCCGAGACGGGACCGTCTTTCTGCGCAGCAAGGTCACGGGTGAGGAGCATCGCGTGGTCCAGGTTGTGGACGTCCTGGATCCAAAGTCGCTGGACCACAATCCGCGTGCCGTGGCTGCGATGACATCTGCGCATGGGGACATCGAGTGCTACACCTGCCATTCGGGCTGGAACCCCAATTTCCTTGGCTTTCACTTCTATCGCAGTGAAGCGCTGACACAGCAGGACCTTGTCAGCGGACGCCGAACCGCCGGCCGGGTGACGACCCAGGAGAAGGTGTTCGCAACCTGGAAGAGCTTCTACGCGGGCCTCAACGAATCTGGCCGCGTTGCCCCCTATCTGACCGGTTTCTCGAGCATGGGCTCGGTCGACGACAAGGACGGCAAGCGTGTTCTGGATCAGGTCATGCCCGTTACCGCGCGCGGGCTATCTGGCATGACAATGGTCCATCACCAGATGCACTCGGTCCAGTCCACGGCACGCGCATGTGTCGAATGCCACCGGTCGGCAGCCACCTGGGGGCTGGGCTCGCCGAACTTTCGCCTGGCCCGAGGGCTAGCATTCGTTGCAGACCGGCGTGGGATAGAGGTCGTGGCATTGGCGCGAGAACAACTCGATGGGTCGATTCCGCTGAGCAAGTTCGTCTTGCCTGACGTCGTGGACCTCGAGCTCGACGTCGACGCGTTGCAAGGTCATGGACGCACCCTCTATGCAACCGAGGGCGCGCGCGGAATCCACGTTCTCGATGTCTCCGATCCGCTTCGACCCAGGCGCCAGGCCTTCGTCGCCAGTCCCTCGCCGCGTGGGATGGCGCTGGCCGGGGACCATCTCTACTGCGCCGATGGTTGGGCTGGCCTCTCGATCTTCGATGTCTCCAATCCCGCGAAGATCCACCTGGTTGGCCGGGCGCCCACCTTCGACGCGCACGAGGTGCGCGTGAGCTGGCCTTTCGCATATGTGGCGGATGGCGCTGGTGGTCTGGCGATCGTGGATGTGAGCGATGCGAGTCAGCCCGAGGTCGTTGGGGGAGTCGAGGCCCGTGCAGCGATCCGGTCGAAGCCCGGGGACAGGCCCGTCGAGAGCCAGGTGGTCGATCTGCAGCTCCTGTTTCAGAACAGCCGGCCGCAAGTGGATGACGAGGGCCATCCGGCCGCGGAGCGTACTCCTGCGAGGCAGCTGTGCGCATTGGTGGACGCGGCCAACGGTCTGATCCTCGTTGACGTCACCGAGGCACGACGTCCGGAGATCCTCTGGCCGCCCAGCTTCGGTTCGGACCGGTTGTTGCCGGGCGGTGCGTCGATCGAATACCGCGCCCTGAGCATGCAGTCGCATGTCGACCTGGCCAGCCCTCAGGGAGGACGACCCATCGCGGAGAATGACTACGTCTACCTGTTGCAGGAACAGCGTCGCGGCACCGGTGCGCGGCGGTCGTGGCTGCATGTACTCGATGTGAGTGATCCCGCTGCCGTGCGGAGCGTGGCGCGCACGAGGGTAGGCGCGGCCTCGGAGATGCTCATTCCCGGTTCCATCTACAACCCGCCATTCCTGCAGAGCGTGCTCTTCGCCGCCGGCCAGGACGGTGTTTCGATAGTGGACGTGTCGACGTCGAACGCGCCCCGACCCCAGGGTGCGCTGACGACCTTGCGAGACGCCTACGCTGTCGTCCTGGAGGAATTCCCGCTGGACCGCATGGTCGATGAGGCCGGGCGCGAGCTGAAGGACGTGAGTCATCCCGCATCGCGCTGGCTGAACAAGGACGAGATCGAGGCGGTGCTGGGCGTCCCGGGCGCGGCCATCGGTACCCTGGGTCCGGAGCGGCAACCCCGCGGGCTGCACGGTCAGGTCGCGCGCGGGATCTTGGCCGAGCACGATCGCAGTGGCGACGGTTGGCTCGCGGCTGACGAGTTCCCCGATGGGGACATCGAGTACGACGTGGATCAGAATGGCGTCGTTTCACTCCTCGAGATCGCCCGAGCCCAGGCCGGCTGGAGCCGAGCGGTCCAACCGACCGGTAGCACTGACCGGTATCTCAGGACGCGCGTCGATCAGGACGGCGATCTGGCTCGATTGCTGGACGGCCTCGATCCGGTAGATTTCGACAAGAACGGTGACCACGAGCTCGATCCGCGGGAAATGGAAGCGGCCTTCTTTGCGGCACTCGATCTGGACGGCAATGAACGCCTGGGCCGGGATGAACTTTCACGCCATCCGGGGCCCCTGCGACGCATGCGCTACGGAGTCTTTGACGGGCTCGAACGAAGCGGGTGGAAGAAGGTTGCGACCGGTGGCGCCCTGGGCCGGCGGGATTTTGCTCTACGCCCGGAAGACTGGAACGCGCTCGACGTGAACGGTGATGGAGTCGTGCAGCTGGCATCGCCGCCGAATCCGAGGGCTGAGCAACGTGGCATCCTGCCCGAGCCCGTCGAGTGGCCCAACCGCCAGCCGCGTGAGACCGGCCTGCCGCCCGACATCACCCTCGAGGCCCTGCGGGCCGTCTTCGATCGGGATCGCGACGGAAGCTTCAGTCGGCTAGAGCTCAAGGCGCGGCCGGACCTGTTCGAGAGACTGGACCGAGATGGAGACGGACGGATCGGGCAGATGGAGGTGGACTACTTGTTTGCGGTGGTTGCAGACGGTGGAGTCGACGTCTGTCCGGATTCTTTTGACCTGCGATGGGATCTCGACGCCGATGGCGAGGTCGAGCCGCACGAGATGCCTCTGGACTGGGAAGCGCGGCGTCGGATGCAGGCCCGGTGATCTGGCCAGGGGCTGGGACCGATTGACGTAAACCATTGCCATGAAAGGGCTGGCGTCGTGGGGGCAGGCCAGAATCTGGGCGATCTGGTACCCTCCCGGGCTCGCACTGGCGATTCAAATGCTCGAGCCCACCTCCAATATAACTCCGGTCAGCGTCGCGGCTGCTCCCGGGAACCGGCGCCGCACCCCGAAGCCGCCCTGGCTCAAGGTGCCCCTGCCCTCGGGGGACGGCTATCGCCGCCTCAAGTCCCTGACTTCGGAACTCAACCTCCACACCGTCTGCGAGGAAGCCCGCTGCCCGAACATCGGCGAGTGCTGGAAGGGCGACCACGCGACCATGACCCTCATGGTCCTGGGGGACGAGTGCACGCGTCGCTGCCGTTTCTGCGCCGTGAAGACGGTCGACAAGGCATCGGCGCCCGATCCCGATGAGCCATTGCACGTAGGCCAGGCCGTCGCGCGGCTGGGTCTTGGCTATGTCGTCATCACGAGTGTAGACCGCGACGACCTGGCCGACGGTGGCGCGGGCCACTACGCCCAGTGCGTTCTCCAGATCCACGACCTGGCGCCGGACACGGTGGTCGAGACCCTCATTCCAGATTATGTGGATGGGGACCTGGGCCTGTTGATGGAAGCCCGCCCCGATGTGCTGGCCCACAATGTAGAGGTCGTCGATCGCTTGCAGCGCAAGATTCGCGACCCGCGTTGCTCATTCGAACGCTCTCTTGCGACCCTCGAGCAGGCCAAGAACCTCCAGCCCGGAGTCTTCACCAAGTCCTCGATCATGCTCGGGCTGGGAGAGACCCACGAAGAGGTCGAGGAGTCCATGCGCGCCCTGCGCGGCGTGGGCGTCGACTTCCTTACACTTGGGCAATACCTTCGTCCAACCCATCAACACGCACCGGTGCGTGAGTACGTGGAGCCGGGGCGTTTCGACGCTCTGGAAACGCTCGGTCGGGAGATGGGTTTCCGCTATGTGGCGGCCGGCCCGCTGGTTCGCTCCAGCTACAAGGCGGGCGAATTCTTTGCAAGCCGCCTGGTGCGCGAGCGGCGCGCCAGCGACGCGGCCACGCCCGATCGACTCATGACCGGCCATCAGAGCCCTCTCAGCTGAGCATTCTCGTCTATGGAACAGAGTCAACCCTTGCTTACCGTCATCGAGCCGGATGGCGGTACGAATGGTTTCGACCCCGGCCTCAGTGAAGACGAGCTGGTCCACTGTTACCGCACCATGCTGACCGTGCGGGCATTCGACGAGATCTGTATGAAACTGCAGCGTGCCGGGCGGATCGGGTTCTCGATTCCGAACCGGGGTATCGAAGCGACTCAGGTTGGTGCGGCAAGCGCGTTCGAGAAGACCGACTGGTTGTTTCCGAGCTATCGCGACTTCGGCATGGCGCTCTACCACGGTGTGCCAGCCGTGGAGATGATGCACAACATGTTCGGAAACGCCCAGGACTCGGCTCGCGGCCGGCAGATGCCGGTGCACTTCGGATTCATCGACCCGATCCACTTTGTTTCGATCTCGTCGCCGATCGGGACTCACATTCCCCAGGCAGTCGGCGCGGCCAAGGCATTCCAGACGCGCGGTGAGAAGCACGTGTGCCTTGCAAGCTTTGGAGATGGTGGCACCTCGAGCCTGGGTTTCCACTCGGCGCTGAACTTCGCCGGCGTATGGAAAGCACCGGTGGTCTTCCTGTGCCAGAACAATGGTTGGGCGATCTCCTGTCCGTCAGAGGATCAGACCGCATCCGATGGATTTGCGATCAAGGCAGAGGCCTACGGAATGCCTGGCGAGGTCGTCGATGGCAACGATCTGCTCGCCGTGCGCAAGTCGGTTTCCGCAGCCGTACAGCGCGCGCGCGATGGGGAGGGCCCGACGTTGATCGAGGCCAAGACCTATCGCATGGGAGGGCATTCGACCTCGGATGATCCGTCGAAGTACGTGCCCAAGGAGGAGCTGGATGCATGGGCCGAGCGCGACCCGGTCGAGCGCTTCCGCAAGTTCCTGGCGAAGCGCGGGACCTGGACCACCGCGCTCGAGGAGAGGTTGCTGGCTTCCGTCAAGGACGAGGTGGCTGAGGCTGCCAAGGTCGCCGAGGCCGTCGGCAAGCCAGGCCTGGAGACCGTCTTCAGCGAAGTCTACGGAACCCTGCCTGCCCACCTGAGGACCCAGGGCGAAGCCGCCTTCGACCTGGCCAAGCGCAAGGGCGAGGCGCTCTCCGGCGACGGCGAGTTCCCTCTCTAAAACCCGGCCCCAACACGACTCCCTCGACATCGAGATCTACCGAAGCGAACCATGGCCAATCTGACCCTCATTCAAGCCGTAAACGATGGCATGAAGACGATCATGCGGAAGGACGATTCCGTACTCGTGTTCGGAGAGGACGTTGGGCCCAAGGGCGGCGTCTTCCTTGCCACCGAGGGCCTGACCAATGAGTTCGGCGCCGAGCGCTGTTTCGACACGCCCCTCTCGGAAGACGGGATCATCGGCACGGCCATCGGAATGGCGATGAACGGCCTGCGACCCGTGGCCGAAATCCAGTTCCAGGACTTCATATTCCCGGCCTTTGATCAGATCGTGTCCGAGGCCGCCAAGTTGCGTTACCGATCCGGAGGCCAGTACACGGCTCCGATGGTCATCCGCACGCCCTATGGCGGCGGCATTCGCGGAGGGCTCTACCACAGTCAATCCGGCGAGGCCTACTTCACCCATACGCCCGGACTCAAGGTCGTGATTCCGTCCACCCCCTACGATGCGAAGGGGCTTCTGATCGCATCGATCCTGGACCCCGACCCCGTGGTATTCATGGAGCCCAAGGCGCTCTATCGTGCCGTCAAGGGCGAGGTGCCCGAGGGACAGTACACGGTTGACCTGTCGACGCTTCGTACCGTTCGTGACGGGCGCGATCTGGTCGTCTTCTGCTATGGCGCGATGGTTCCGATTGTCGAAAAGGCCGCCGAGTCAGCCCGGGAAAAGGGCATCGACACCCGTATCGTCGACCTGCGTACCCTGCTGCCGCTCGACGAGGACGGTGTGCTGGAGCACGCCAAGCAGACCGGGCGAGTCGTCGTCGTACACGAAGCGCCGCGCTTCTGCGGATTCGGTGCTGAGATCAGCGCCCTCATCGCCGAGCATGCGATCGAGTACATGGAAGCACCCGTGACTCGCGTCGCGGGCTTTGACACTCCATTCCCGAACACGCTCGAGCACCACTACCTGCCGGATGACCGGCGAGTGCTCGACGCCATCGAGCACGTCTACAATTTCTGATTCATCCACCGGGCCGTCGCCCGGCTCGGGACCAGCCGAACTACCGAACTGCTTGCGACCATGATCGAGTTCAAACTACCGGACATTGGAGAGGGCATCGCCGAAGGCGAGATCGTCAAGTGGTTGGTCCAGGAAGGCGCCGCGGTGGACGAGCATCAGCCCGTCGTCGAGGTCATGACCGACAAGGCGACCGTCGAGATTCCAGCGCCAGCAGCTGGGAGCGTGACGAAGCTGCTCGCAGCGGAGGGGGACACGGTTCCCGTCGGCACGGTCATCTTCAATCTGGAGACCGCCGTCGGTGGATCGGCGGCGGCGCCCGCCGCAGCAGCCGAGCCGGCACCCAGTGCGCCCGCGCCCAGTGCGCCGGCGGCACCCGGGGGTGAGCTGCTCGAGTTCAAGCTGCCTGATATCGGAGAGGGCATTGCCGAGGGTGAGATCGTCAAGTGGCTCGTCGCCGCGGGAACGACGGTCGAGGAACATCAACCGGTCGTCGAGGTCATGACCGACAAGGCGACCGTCGAGATCCCAGCGCCCGCGGCCGGTGTCGTGGCCAAGCAGCTCGCCGCCGAAGGCGAGACTGTGCCGGTTGGCCACGTCATCTTCCACCTGCAGAAGAGCGCCGGGGCGGCCCCGGCCCAGACGCAACCTGCCGCTGCAGTTCCCGTCGCAGCCGCGGCCGCAACCTCCGCGCCGGCAGCGTCCGCGGCACCCGCAGTCCCGGGCGCAAAGGTACTGGCCGTCCCGAGCGCTCGTCGCCTGGCGCGCGATCTGGGTGTCGATCTGACGCTCGTGTCCGGAAGTGGGCGCAACGGCGTCGTGCGCCGGCGTGATGTCGAGGACTTCTCCCAGGCAGCCCCGGCAGCGACACCGGCTGCAGCAGCTCAACCTGCCGCAGCACCGGCCTTCGCGCCGACACCGCAGCTGGCGGCCGGGGAAGAGGTACGCACTCCGTTCCGTGGCGTCCGCAAGAAGATCGCCGAGGCAATGGTGCGCTCGATGAGTACGGCCGTGCACTTCACGGTGGTCGAAGAGGTGGACGTCACTGACCTGGTCAAGCTGCGCGCCCAGGCCAAGGAGATCGGGGCCCAGTCCGGCATCAAGGTCACCTACATGCCGTTCATCATGAAGGCGACGGCCCTGGCACTGGCCAAGTTCCCGATGCTGAATGGCCGTCTCGACGAGGAGGCTGGCGAGATCATCAACCCGGGCCACGTGAACCTCGGCATCGCCACGGATACGCCGAACGGCCTGATCGTTCCTGTGATCCCGGACGTGCAGGCCAAGGGCATGCTGCAGCTCGCGAGCGAACTGGGAGACCTCGCCGGTCGGACGCGCGAGAACAAGATCCGTCCAGAGGAGCTTCGCGGCAGCACCTTCACGATCACCAACGCCGGAAATATCGGGGGTACTCTCGCCACTCCGATCATCAATTTCCCGGATATCGCGATCCTGGGCGTGCACCGGTTGATGAAACGACCCGGCGTGGTCGAGGCTCCGGACGGGGATCGCATCGAGGTCCGGCAGTACATGAACTTCTCGACCAGTGTCGATCATCGGCTCGCCGATGGCGCGGACGCCGCGCGCTTCCTGGCCTACCTGAGGGTGCTGCTGGAGACGCCCGGTTTGCTGGCTCTCTAGGAGCCCATTGAAGACGTCATCCGGCGCCATGACAACATCCTCCTAGGACCCGCATGACCCCCTTATCACCGATCTGCTAGTCGTGTCCTCGACCCTCCAGTTCATTGCCGAGAACGGTAGCCCCGTTGGCTCCGTACCCGAGATCGCGCCGGAGTTGCAGCAGCAACTGTTTCGCTCGATGCTGCGAGCCCGGTGCCTCGACGGACGCATGTTGAAGCTCCAGCGTGCAGGCCGAGTGGGATTCGTTGGCACCGCCAGAGGCCTCGAAGGCGCGATCATCGGATCGGCCGCGGCGCTAACTGCAGACGACTGGCTCTGGTCCGGCCTGCGCGAAGGGAGCGCCGCGTTGATGCGTGGCTTGCCGCTCTTCGAGTATGTGGCACAGATGTACTGCAACGCGAACGATACGGCCAAGGGACGCCAGATGTGCAACCACTTTCAGCACAAGGGCTCTCACTATCCGAGCTGGTCGTCGGTGATCGGGACGCAGATTCCGCATGGAGTGGGGGCCGCGTTTGCTTCCAAGCTGCGCGGTGAGAATGCGGTGCATGGCATCTACTTCGGGGACGGCGCAACGAGCTCGAACGGCTTTCATTCAGGCATGAATTTCGCGGGCGTGTGGAAGACCCCGTCGGTATTCGTTTGCATCGACAACGGCTGGGCCATCTCGGTGGCATCCAGCAAGCAAACGGCGGCCGGAAGCTTTGCCGACAAGGGCGTGGCCTACGGAATACCCGCCGTACAGGTCGATGGAAACGATGTGGTCGCCTCCTACACGGCAACGCACGATGCTGTTGAACGCGCGCGCGCGGGCGAAGGCCCCTCGCTGGTCGTGCTCAAGACCTACCGCATGCACGGGCATTCTAGCTCCGACGACCCGACAAAGTACCGGGACGATGCGGAAGTAGAGGAGTGGGCCCGACGCGATCCGATCGATCGCTTCGAACGATTCTTGTGCGACCGCGGATTGATCACGACGGAGGATCGCGCGCGAATCGAGGTCGAGTTGACGGCTGAGATCGACAGCGCAATCCACGAACAAGAAGCGGCCTTGCCGATGGCGCTCAAGACGCTCGTCGACGACGTCTATGCTGACGTGCCAGGTCACCTACGACGGCAATACAACCATTTCATAAAGGTCGCCGAACGACTGGGTGATGCCCAGCCTGGCGACGGCGCATTTCCCCTGTAGCCCGATCCACCTGTCTCCCCATGAGCGTTCCCCGAAAAGTAGCAGTCATCGGTGCCGGACCGGCCGGCTACGTTTGCGCCATCCGCCTGTCCCAGCTGGGCCAGGAGGTCACCGTCGTCGACAAGGAGTACGTCGGCGGCACCTGCTTGAACGTGGGTTGCATCCCGTCGAAGGCCATGATCGCGGCCGGGAGCCTGATGTCTCGCATCGGCAAGGCGTCGACGATGGGCGTGCATGTGGACGGGATCAGGCTAGAGGTCAAGGAGCTCGTCGATTGGAAGGAGAGCATCGTCGCCAAGCTCACCGGCGGAGTCGCCGGGCTGCTCAAGAACCACAAGATTCCAATGCTCATGGGGGCGGCGAAGATCATCGATCGCAACACGGTCCAGGTCGACGGAGCTGACGGGCAGACCACCCTGAAGGTGGATGACATCGTCATTGCGACGGGCTCGGTCCCGATCGAGATCCCCGGATTCGCCTTCGACGAGGACGAGGTCTGGTCGTCGACCGGTGCACTGGTCCCCAAGGAGATCCCCGAGCATCTCGTCGTGATCGGCGGCGGCTATATCGGCCTCGAGCTCGGGATGATGTACAGCAAGCTCGGCAGCCAGGTCACGGTCATCGAGGCCACCGAGGGTGCGTTACCAGGCCAGGACCGGGGCTGCGTCAAGGTCATCGAGCGGTCGCTCAAGAAGATGAAGATCCGGCTCGTGACGAAAACCTTTGCCCAGGGCTACGAGCGCAAGGACGGCAAGACGCACGTGCGCGTCAAGACGGAAGCGGGGGTGGAGGACACCATCGTCTGCGACCAGCTCCTGTCGACGGTCGGCCGGCGCCCCTACAGCGAAGGACTCGGGCTCGAGAACGTCGGGCTCGAGGCCGAGCGGCCGGGATTCCTGATCGTGGACAAGCAGATGCGCACACAGGTCGCAAATATCTACGCGATCGGCGATATCGCCGGCCAGCCGATGCTGGCGCACAAGGGCAGCAAGGAAGGCCTCGTCGCGGCCGCGGTCATTGCGGGGCAAAACGAGGAGTACGATGCGCGCTGCGTGCCGGCCGTCATCTTCACGTCGCCCGAGATGGCCTCCGTCGGTCTGACCGAGGAGCAATGCCAGGAGCAGGGCCTGGAGGTCAAGACGGGCCAGTTTCCATTCGCGGCGTCCGGCCGTGCGATGAGCCTGCTCGAGACCGAGGGGTTCGTCAAGATCATCGCAGATGCTGTGACGGATGAATTGCTTGGCGTCCACATGGTCGGACCCGAGGTGACCGAGCTGATCGCCGAGGCCACCCTGGGCATCGAGATGGGGGCGACCGCCGAAGACCTGGCACGGACAATTCACGCCCATCCGACCTTGCCCGAGTCAGTCATGGAGGCGGCCGAAGCCTTGCACGGGGTCGCCGTCCACATCTTCCAGCGGAAGTAGGCTGCATGGCCGCGAAGCCGCGCTTGCTCGAGGTGATGCGCCTCGGCAGTAGACCGTACGACGAGGTCTGGGAGCTGCAGCAGGATCTACTCGCCCGGCGCGTCGATGACGAGATTCACGACACGCTCGTGCTCGTGGAGCACGATCCGATCGTGACGGTCGGGCGCGGCACGCAGGTCGAGGGGGCACCTGGCGTCGAGATACAGGTGCGCGAGGTGGAACGGGGGGGCGAAGCGACCTTTCACGGGCCCGGGCAGCTGGTCGCCTATCCGATCATCAAGCTCCCTGAGGGTCGCCGCGACATCCACCGATACCTGCGTGACCTCGAAGAGGTCGTGATTCGGGTACTGGCCGAGGTGGAGGTCATTGGCGCGCGCCGCGACGGCTTCACGGGGGTCTGGATTGGAGAACGCAAGGTCTGTTCGATTGGCGTCGCCGTACGCCGCTGGGTGACCTGGCATGGGTTGGCACTCAACATTCACACGGATCTGGAGTCCTTTCAGCGCTTTCGTCCCTGCGGCCTGGACCCGGGCGTCATGACGCGTGTTTCCGATCACGCTGAGATCCCCCCCGCGAACCTCCTGTTCGAAGTCCTGACCGTGAAACATTTTCTCGATGTCTTCGATCTGGAGCTGCCGCCCGCTCCCTCACCGCCGCGTGACGGGACAGCACCGGGTACCGGACCCTTCCCGGATCTGCCGATCTTCCCGGGCTGACGCTCGGCTACTGGACACGCGGTCGATTCAGGCCGCGCCTGGGCGGCTCGATTCCCGGGGCTCAGGACCCGGGTGGTCCCAGTTCAGGGAATGCCCGGAGCGTCCGAACTAACGGCGTTCGGTCTCAGGTTTCTCCTTTTTCAGGACCGAAAGATCGCAAGTCGCCAGTGCGACATCAGCTCTCGTCAATCCCGAAATCCTTGCCCGATTTGGGTCCCAGTTTCCTCCAGGACCAGTCCTTCCGGTGCGGTGCTCTCGCAATGCGCTCCGCCCGTTCAGCTAGCCGTCATGACCGTAGATTTCCTCTCTGAAGTCGTCGATTGCAGGCACCCTGATGTGCTCGGGGGGCAGCCGGTGATCGATGCCGAAGCGCTCACGACCCTTCAAGAGCTGGCCGACGACGACGGTGAGTTCCTGCTGGAGCTAGTTGAGATGTTCTTGGGGGACGCGGCCCAGCGCGTCGAGGGCATGCAGGCGTCAGCGCGCGGCTCGGATTGGGATGCTGTCGCGGGGGCAGCTCACGCTCTCAAGTCCGCCAGCGCAAATCTGGGCGCGCTCCCATTCTCACGATCTTGCGCCCAGCTCGAGCTCTCCGTTCGTGGGGGAGTAGCGACCGAGATGTTCTCAGACACGAAGCGGGTCTCGGAGATGTTCTCCGACGTCCAGGCTGTCCTCGCGCGGCTCCAAGCATGCTTGGGAGCGTGAACCGAACAGCGACCTGTCCCCAGATGAGCACCCAACTTTCAACCACGCCCCGACGGTCGACCGGCTTGCCGTTTCGGATCTCCGTCCTGGCTCCGCGCCATTCCATTCACGCTTGCATTCAAGACCTCCTGTCCGGATCAGCTCTCGCCACACTCGGCGAGACGGTCGCGGACTTTCACGGAACTGATTAAATGATCGACGAGACATTCGAAGAGATCAAGTTGTCGGGCGACATGCCCAGCCCCTCCGGAGTTGGAATGCGCATCCTCCAACTCATGCGGACCGACGACTACGAGACGGACGAGATCGGTCGAGCGATCATGACCGACTCGTCGCTCACGGGTCAGATCCTGCGCGTGGCAAACTCGGCAGCGAATGCGAGCGTCGAACCGACGACGACCGTGACCGAGGCGCTCATGCGTCTTGGCAGCAGCTCCGTCCGTGACCTGGCGCTGGCCTTTTCGCTCGTCTCGGACCGTAGCGTCGGATCCTGCGCTGCATTTAACTATGAGCGATACTGGTCGCTCTCGTTGGCCCGTGCGGTTGCGGCCAAGCGGCTTAGCGAAGTGAGTGGGATTGCAAACCCTGAGGAGGCCTATGTCTGCGGACTACTGGGCGAGATCGGGGAACTCGCGCTTGCATCAGTCTTTCCCGACAAGTATTCGGAGTTGATCGAGCGGGGCATCACGGAAGACCGGGCCGAGCGACTCAAGGTCGAGTCCAAGGTTTTCAATATCGATAGCGCTCAGGTTGCCGAGAGCATGCTCAAGGATTGGGGGTTGCCGGAGCGATTCTCGGAGGCAATCAAGCTCCTCTCCAATTCCTCGAGAATCGGTGATCGGGAGGTGAACTTCGATAGCCTGCCCACGCTTCTACGATTCGCTGACATGATCGCTCTGGCTCAGTGCATGCCGGAGCACATGGCCGGATCGTCCTGGGAGACGCTGGGCAAGGGTATGGAGATGCTCGGAGAGATGGAGTTCATCTCCGGTTCCGGCTCTCTCGAATCATTCTTTGACGCCTGCGTTGTCGACTGGGTCGCCTGGGGCCGGAGTCTCAAGGTAAACACCGACAATACGATTCGCTATCAGCGCGTAATCGAGCGCATTGAAGCGGGCAAGTCCATGGGCCCGGACAAAGTCGAGCGCAAGGCCCAGGTCGCGAAGCCCATCGTACGCGCCGAGAAAGACGTGTCCAAGACCTCGGAGATGAGCATTCTGGTTCTGGAGGAGGAGCCCAATCTGGCGAATATGCTCAGCTCCAATGAGCTGTCCCGAGGCTGTGTCGTCGCGAAGGCTGCACTGGGCGACGGCCTGGCCGCGACCATGGAGCACGATCCGGAGATCGTGGTGTGTAGTGACAACGACGCACATGAGGGGCTCGAGCTTTGCCGCACACTGCGCAAGTCAAAGATTGGCAAGGGGCTCTATTTCATGCTTGCTTCGAAGGAGACGGCCGACGACTTCGCGGTCGAAGCCTATGATTCCGGGATTGACGACCTGATCACGCCCGACGCATCGGCACGTGTGCTCATGGCGCGCATCCGGGGCGGGATGCGAATCACGGAGCTGCAGCGCAAGGTCGACGAGGACAAGCGCACGATGCGCAAGCAGATGAGTGAGCTCGGAATCCTGACTCGCCGACTGAGGTCGGCAGCACTGACCGACCCGCTAACCGAGCTGCCCAATCGCCGCTACGCCATGAAGCGGCTTGCAACCGAATGGGCGACAACCTCTCGCACGGGTCGCCCGCTGTCCGTGATGATGATCGACCTCGACCATTTCAAGGCCGTCAACGACACCCATGGGCACGATGCCGGTGACCTGGTCCTGAAGCAGATTGCGGGTGTACTGCGTAGCAGCCTGCGCCAGGCTGACGAGGTCTGCCGTATCGGTGGCGAGGAGTTCCTGGTGATCTGCAAGCATACCGACGCGGATGAAGGCGCACTTGTGGCCGAGCGACTCCGGCGAGCGGTCGAGGCATCCGTGGTGGAAGGCAACGGCTTCAGCCTTTCCCTGACGATCAGCATGGGGCTGGCGCAGCGTGCGCCTGACATCGCGGACGCGAGCGCCCTGCTCAAGGCAGCGGACGAGCAGGTCTACGTGGCGAAAGACGAGGGACGAAATCGCGTCTGCATCCACCCGGCGCCAGAGGCTCGGGCGAGGCGCCAAGCCTGAGCGCTGAGCGTCAGGAATCTCTCCGTTGATCCCCAAGAAGTTTGATGAGCTGAGGCTGACCGGAAGCCTTCCTTCACCCTCATTCGTAGGGCTGAGGGTACTGAAGATTACTGAGTCTGAGGACTATCTACTCGAGACCCTAACTCAGGCGATCATGGCGGATCCCGCGTTGTCGGGCCGCATCATCAAGCTTGCCAACGCGGTCGATCGGGACGGAGCGGGGAACGTATCTTCGGTTCCCCAGGCCGCCATGCGGCTTGGACCGTCGACAGTGCGGATGGTCGCCTTGGGTTTCACGTTGGTGACCGACAACAGCGCGGGCGAGTGCAAGGCATTTGACAGCGAACAACACTGGTCACGCTCCCTGGCAACGGCTGTCGCGGCGCATACGATCGCATCCCACAAGAAGATCTGCGATAGCTCCGAGGCCTTTACCTGTGCGCTGCTCTGCGACGTCGGCAAGCTCGCTCTCGGGGCCGTGCACCCCGACGTCTACAGCAAGGTGTTGCAAGCAAATCCGCGCGCAACGGACCGCGAGCTGGCCGAGCTGGAGCAACGGGCATTTGACATCACCCACTACGAGGTGAGTGCCGCAATGATGGCGGATTGGGGATTGCCAACCTCCTTCCAGGCCGCGGTGCTTACCCACGAATTCGAGACGACGGATGCCGCCGACAATGTCGATCCATTGGGCGAGATCTGGGCTCTGGTGACCATACTGCGGGCCAGCAAGGTGGTGGGGCAGCTCATCAGCTCAGAGCCGGACATGTTCGACGATGATTGGCGCGAGCGATTCGAGAGTCTCGGGCCCGTGGCATACAGCCTTGGGCTCGAGATCGACGAGCTCTACGGGCTCTGTGATTCGGTTGTCGACTCGTGGGCCGAGTGGGGAGACGCGCTGGGAGTGGCCACCCTTCACCCGCTTCCCTTCGCTGAACTCGCCGAGGGGCTACGCGGCGTCGTGGAACGGCTAGACGGGATCGACCAGCCCGATGGTGCTGCGGCAGATCAGAGCGGTGACTTTGCGGACTACGAGTTCGCCGAACAGGTACTGTCTTCGGTCCTGCAGGGTGCATCAAACTCGGATACGGATCAGCGTGGCACACGCATCCTGTTGATCGACGACGACAATCGCATGCTTCGGCTGCTGAAGCACCACCTGGCCAAGGAAGGCTATGAGGTCTACGTTGCGGACAGCAGCAGCGAAGGCCTCGACAAGGCCTTACGCGTTGCGCCACAAATCGTGATAACGGACTGGATGATGCCGGGCATGACGGGCGTGAAGCTCTGCTCGACCCTGCGTCAAACAGAGGTTGGGCGCAAGATGTACATCTTGATCGTAACGGCGCGAGAGGACGACGAGCAGGTAGTCGAGGCCTTCGCGGCGGGGGCCGACGACTACATCGTCAAGCCATTCAACTCGCGCATTCTGCTCGCGCGGGTCCGGGCAGGTCAGCGCATGATCCAGATGCGTGAACGCGTCGAGGATAGTGAAAAGGAGCGTCTGCGCCAGGTGGCCGAGATGGGGATCCTGACGCGACGGTTGCGCGAGGCGGCCATGACCGATGCCCTCACGGAGCTACCCAACCGGCGCTACGCGATGGACCACCTGAAACAAGACTGGGACAACGCCCAGCGGTCAGGGGCCGAGCTGTCCGTGCTGATGGTCGACATCGATCATTTCAAGCGGGTGAATGATGAGTGCGGGCATGACGTTGGTGACACGGTCCTGCGCGAGGTGGCGGAGATCCTGCGCTCGCAGTCGCGAAGCGGGGACGTTCTCTGCCGCCTGGGTGGTGAAGAGTTCCTCTCAATCAACATCAACTGCGGACTCGAACGGGCCCTGGTATGTGCGGAGCGGCTCCGGGCAGCGGTCGAGCGGGCTACCTTCGTGCACGGCGACATCCGCCGGAAGGTGACGATCAGTGTTGGCGTGGCGCACTGCACCGCAGATATGGACACCATCGACGACCTCCTCAAGGAGGCCGACGAAGGCCTCTACGTGGCCAAGGAGAATGGCCGCAACATGGTTGTGAGCAACTATGAGTGGGACCACGAGGCCAACGCGTCTGAAGACTCGTCCACAAACGAGCTCAGTCGATAAAGAACGGGCTCGACCAGGCCATGGCTCCGTCGGCCTGGATCGCCCGCAGGTAGATGTACTCGCCCGCTACCAGGTCATCGATCTCAATACGGGTGAATACATCGAGCTCACCCGCGAGCTCGATGCGCGTGGCTAGCGCGCCGCTGCGGACGAGGTCGAGGCTAGCCAGGGGACTGGTTCCAAGAACGGCGATGAGCAATGTCGCGCTGCGGCCCAGGTCGTCGGCCAGGATGGATGACCCGAGGGCGTGACCATCCAGCACGGTATCCAGCACGATGCGCGGACCACTCGTCGCATAGACGCGGCGTGCTCGCAGGCTTTCCAGGACACCGTCGCGAGTGAATTCACGTGCCTGAAGCCCGGCCACGCCACCGGTGCCCATGCGCTCGCCCGATGGGCCACCACGGTAGCCGTAGGTGGGGGACAGGTGCGGCAAGCCAGGATGTCCGTCATGACCGTCACCGCTGCCGATGAAACCCAGGCGGTAGCCGTGATCGAGCACGTCGCGAACGAAGTTCCCGGGCACGGCGCCACGTACACGTGCAGGTGAATCGGAGGCTTCGCTGCTGCCGTGTACGGACATGACCTCCGTCACGGGCTCGAGGATCGGATCCGGTGCGAAGGTCCAGTTGGTCGGTATAGGCTCACCGGCGGAATGGTGCGCGAAGGTGAGTGCTCGTTTCCCGCTCAGGGCATTCCATAGCTGGCGCGGCGTCTCCACCTCAGGGTCCACCGAACTGAGGACCTCGCCCTGGTCGTCGAAATAGAGCACGTGTCGGTGGCCATGGATCCAGCTGGTCCACTCGAAGCCAAGGATCGTGACGAAGCGCCCCGGTTCGTGGAACCGGCGGGTCTGCTCCTGGATGTCATCCCAGAGGTCGGGAGACTGGTCCAGAAAGCGAACACCGAAATGGTCGTGATCGGTCAGGGCGGTTACATCGAGGCCTGCAATGTTGCGCGCGTAGTTGAAGTACTCCTCGGGCAGACCTGTTCCGTCGGAGTAGTTGGAATGCCCGTGCAGGTCGGCCCAGAGCACGGCCGGTGCCGCGTCGTCGACCCAGATCGGATTGCTTGTCGCCGAGGCGGGTCGCCCGTCAAACTCGGTGCGAGCTGTGAGTCGGAATACGCCGCTCTCGGATGCCTCGAAGCTCAAGCTCTTGTGCCCGCGGTCAGCGTCTTCGATGACAATCTGCTCGAGGCCCCAACCGGCGGGTGCACCGGAGACTTGCAGTACGGCCGTCGCCGTCGGAACCGGGTTTGCAAACGAATCGACTATCGCAGCTGTGATGCGACCACTCTCGCCAGGTCGTACCACGCTTGTCGCGTGGATCACGATTCGTTCGGGTCGCCCGGGAAGGACCTCGATGGTCGGTGAATCGACGAGCACTTGTCGGACCCCGTCACCGTCGCCATCCACCGACAGCCACAGCCGCGCACCGCGTTCGGCGTAGAGGTCGGCCTGGGAGCCGCGCTCTCCCGCGCCGTAGTCCAGCGTGATGATCTCACCCGGGGTCATGGCACGCCCGTCGACCTCGACGAGCAGCATCTGGTTCAGGGTGGTCGTCTCGAGGATCACTCCCTCGGCCGCAGTGGAGACCAGGGTGTAGCCGGGCGCACGGGCTTCCTGATCCTGGGGGGCACTCCAGCCCCAGAAGGGTTCGGGCATGAAGTAGACGCCGGCGCCCAGCGCTAGCCCTTCGTCTCCAACGGTGTAGTCGATCGTCCAGCGCCCTGGACGCCCGGCCCGGGCGATGGCTCGCTCACCCTCCTCCAGGATCAGGGCGGCGCTCCCGCCCCCGTCCGATGGGTGGCGCGCTGCCGCAAGGTCACGCCTGAATTCCTCGACCTGGGTCATGCGCGCCGTGGGTGGGGCGAGATCGTCCACGACCCACTCCGTCCCGCCGTGCTCATCCACGCTCGGGGCCGTCCCGCCACAGCCTGCCGGCAGAAGAGCGACGCACCAGAGGAGTCCAGGGCTCGTGTCGGCCGGACCGGGAAAAAACTTCCAGGTCCTTCCCCCGGCGATCGTGACTGTACGGGTTCCCATGCTGGCAAATCGTTCCCGATTCCACACCCGCCCGTCAAGCTTCACAGCGGCCCGGATCGATAAACCCAACTAGCCGCCTCGGATGCCGACCCGCCTGGAAGGTGCCCGCTGCCGCCAACACCATCGTGTTCTTGTCCTCCCCCTTCACCCGACTCACCGATCGATGGCGGGTGAGTGCCGTTGTTGCGCTGGTCGCACTGGTCCTGGGGGTGTGCACATTCTACCACTGGCGGGCTCCCAATCCGATCCAGCTGGCCAGGCTGGACGCCAGCGTCGCGCGCATCCAGGAGCTCGAGCGCGACATCCTGAGCGACGTCTCATTCATGCGCGTCGGGGATCGTCGTTCGACCCGCATTCGTGAGCATCTCGATCAGCTCGGGCGCACCGTGCTCGAGCTGAAGCGCGCCATGGAGCTCGACTTTTCGGGGGTTGTCTCCGAGTCCGAAGGCCTCTTCACCTCTCTCTACGCTCAGACCGAGACCCAGGAGCGCGCCGTAACGAGTCTCGTCCTGCACCTCGAGTTCATGCTCGAGCGTCTCTACAGGATCCCCGAGACCATCAATGCCGTCGAGCGCATGGCTCCCTACATCTGGGCGGATCCCGAGCTTACGTCGGTGGTGGGCAGCATCCTCCGGGACCTGTTCGTCTCGGCCGCGCGTACCGATGCTTCCGCTGACCACTGGTTCGAGGAAGATCTCGAGCGCCTGCGCAATCTGCGAGACCTGGCTGCAACAGACCTGGCGCCTGTTATCGAACGCATCGCTGCGTACTGCGAGGCTCTGACGGAACGGACGCGCTTCGTTGATACCTGTCTACGTGAGCTCGAGGCGCTACCCGTGGGCCAGGCTGTCAGCGAGTTGCGCGAGGCATGCCTGGTTGACTTTGCGAGGCGGCACGAACTGGCGCGTCAGTGGCGATGGACCCTGGCGCTGGTCCTCGGATTGACGATCATGGCCCTGTCATTCCGCATACTCGTGCTGGGCAAGAGCCGCCAGCTTGATCAGACGGAAGCAGGTCTGTTGAAGGCGCAGCTGGGCGCCCGCGACGATCTGGTCGGGGAGCTCGAGCTACGGCTATCCGACGAGCGGATTCGGGCCGAGCGAGCTGAGGCGAGCCATCGGCGCTCGCGACGGCAAGAGCAGGCCGCTCTGCGGGCGAAGCAGGAGTCATTGAGCTTCCTCGAACATCATGTTCGGGGGCGGGCGCGAAAGCTACTGGCCGAGGTGGGTGAGGGTGATGCGCCGGGCGGTAGCCGATTGGCAGTTTCTCGCCACGCGCAGATATTGCACGACACGTTGAGTGACATGTTCGATCTGCAGCAGGTCCAGGCCAATGAGCTGCGGTCCGAACGCTCCGAATGTGGGCTCGACGATATCCTCGCGCGGGTCGAAGAGCATGGGCGCACCCTGGCGCGCACGAAAGCTATCTCGTTGAGCATTGATCGAGCGGAAGGGACTCCGAGCGAGATCTACACGGATCCGGATCGTCTACGCCGCCTTCTCCAGAATTTGCTCGAGCATGCAATCCTCTCGACCGACGCGGGCGAGGTCGAGCTGAGCGTCGATCTCTCGGCCGAAAAACCGGCCATCCTGCGATTCCAGGTGCGCGACTCCGGGCGTGGCATGAACAGCGACCGGATCGACTTTCTCTTCACTCCACCTCAGGACGGAGAACGCATCGAAGGGCGGGCCGAGGCATCGGCGACGCCTGGACTCGCCATCGTGCCGGGCCTCGTCAAGGCCCTGGGCGGGTCATTCCATGTCGACAGCATCGTCGGGCGCGGTACCACAATCACGCTGGATGTCTCGATCTCCAGGCCGGAAGAGGCCTTGAGCTCGGTCGGCGAGTCGGCGGCCGAAGACCATGGAACCATGGCGGTCGAACCGGCGCGCACAAAGCCTGCTCCGGCCTCGACCCAGCCGCTGTCCGGCCGTCGCATCCTCGTTGCCGAGGATGGTGCCGACAACCGACGCCTCATGGAGTTCTTGCTCACACGTGCCGGCGCTGACGTCGACATGGCGGTCAATGGTGAGATGGCATGCGAAGACGTGATGCGAGCCGAGGAACTGAGCGAGCCCTACGACCTCATTCTGATGGACATGAACATGCCTGTCATGGATGGGTACGATGCGACCGAATCGTTGCGCACCGATGGGTATGAACGACCGATCATTGCGCTCACCGCCTCGGCGCTTCCGGAGAATCGTGATCGTTGCTTGGAGGCGGGGTGCGACGAGTTCATGACCAAGCCGGTCGATGCAAAGGTCTTTGCGCACCAGCTCGAAGAGATTGCGCGGACACGGGTTGGGCCCAAGATGTCGCCACCAACCGATTCTGAAAGTGGGGCTTCGAGCGTCCCTCCGGACTCCGAAACTACCCAGCCGTCCCGGAGCGAGGTCCGGTCCGAAGGCTCGGCCGAGAGCCAGCCCACCCAGGAAGCGCCCCTGCTCAGTGAGTACGCGGACGATGACGACATGACCGAGCTGATCGAGCTGTTCGTCAGGGATCTCAAGAGCGATATTCGTCGCATCAATGTGGCCATGTCCGATGGCGACCTGGAGAGCCTGGGCGTGCTGGCCCACCAGCTCAAGGGCAGCGCCGGCAGCTACGGGTTCCCGCAGCTGACCGTTCAGGCCGATCGACTCGAATCCTGCGTGCGAACGGGAGTGGACCCGGATCGGCTGGAGCAGGAAGTGCGGGACTTCGTGGGTCTCTGCAAGCGCATCAGCGGCTGATCGGCGGCGCGACCCGGCCTCCGGGCCTTGGTCGCCCCATCCTTCGGTTCCGGCAGTCTTCCCACGAGCCGCCGGGCGCGGCAGCTGCTATCCTCTGCGTCCTTATTTTCCGCCCCCACCCACGATTGGAATCCGGATCATGCTGGACAGCCCCGGGACGCGCATTTTGGACGATTCGAAGGCCTTGGCACTGGTTGATCGAGTCTGGGACGAGTCGATCGTTCCGACTCTCACACGCTACATCGAGATCCCGAACAAGTCGCCGCACTTCGACGCGGATTGGGTCGAGCACGGTCACATGGAGCGTGCCGTCGATCTGATCGTCGACTGGTGTCGTGCGCGGCCGATCAAGGACATGAAGCTCGAAGTCGTGCGCCTCGAAGGTCGGACTCCCCTGATCTTCATGGAGATACCGGGCGACATCGATCGCACGGTCTTGCTCTACGGCCACCTGGACAAGCAACCCGAGATGGTTGGCTGGGAAGACGGTCTCGGTCCGTGGACTCCCGTCCTGCGCGGCGACAAGCTCTACGGCCGGGGGGGCGCTGACGACGGCTACGCGGCCTTCGCATCCCTGACAGCCCTGGAAGCGCTGCAGGAACAGGGCGTGCCCCACGCGCGCTGCGTCGTGGTGATCGAAGCCTGTGAGGAGAGCGGCAGCTACGACCTGCCGGCGTACATGGACGCGCTCGGTCCGCGCATCGGCGAGCCGGACCTCGTGATCTGTCTCGACTCCGGCTGCGGCAATTACGACCAGCTCTGGCTGACCACTTCCCTGCGCGGGAACCTGGTCGGCAACCTGAAGGTCGAGCTTATCCGGGAAGGCGTCCACTCCGGCGACGCGAGCGGCATCGTTCCGTCGACTTTCCGCGTCGTGCGCGAACTCCTCGGACGGATCGAGGATGCCGAGACGGGCCGCATGCTGCTCGACTCGCTGCACGTCGACATTCCCCAGGAGCGGTTCGATCAAGCCGAGGTCTCCGCGCGTGTACTCGGTGACACGGTCTACAACAAGTTCCCGTTCCACGAGGGCGTGCAGGCCATCTCGACCGATGTGGTCGAGTTGATCATGAACCGGACCTGGAGGCCGGCCCTGGCCGTGACGGGAGCCTCTGGCCTCCCGAGTATCGCGGATGCCGGCAACGTCATGCGGCCCGAGACCACACTCAAGCTCTCCCTGCGACTGCCGCCTACGTGTGATCCGGAGGTGGCCACGCGAACCCTCAAGGAATGCCTCGAGGCGAATCCGCCCTACGGGGCACGGGTGGCCTTCGAGGACGCGGACGGCGCCGTCGGTTGGAATGCTCCTCCGCTGTCGCCGTGGCTCGAGCAGAGTATCGAACGAGCGTCCCAGTCCTTCTTCAACCGCGAGGCGGTCTTGATGGGGGAGGGTGGCACGATCCCCTTCATGGGAATGCTCGGCGACAAGTTCCCCAAGGCTCAGTTCGTCATCACGGGCGTACTCGGGCCTGAGTCGAATGCCCACGGTCCGAACGAGTTCCTGCACATTCCGATGGGCAAGAAGCTCACGGCTGCAATGGCCCAGGTCATTGCGAGCCACCATACCGAGTTCACCAAGTAGGCTCGGCCACCACCTCATGGACGAGTCGGAGCTACCGGCTCCGGCTCGTCATCCGCCGCGCGCGATATCGTCCACGATGGCCAGGTGATGTTCGGCGTGCAAACGAGCGAATCGCAGCCAGTGCCGTGCGGATAGGGCGCCGAGCTGGATGTGAATGATAGCCCCGGGCGCGTCCGCGACCTGTTCCACCAGCCCGCGTACCTGGCCGAGGAGCTGTTCCAGCCCCGCGTACTCTTCTGCCAGCAGCTGCGCATCGACCTCGTCGGGGGGCTGCACGGTGCGCGGAGCTCGCGACTCTCCCCTCGGGTAGCTTCCGTCGATGAGCACACGCCGGGCCAGCTCATTGGGCGCAATCTCGTTCACGATGCGCGGGCTCCGCGCCGCCACCAGGGCGGCCACATTGGTGAGTGCCAGGTCGGTGGCCAGGGCGATGTGATAGAGGTGCTGATCGGAGGTCCAGGCCGACACGGCTCCGGCCGATCCAGGTCGGCCCTGTAACTCTCCCAGGGATCGAAGCGCCCGTGCGAGTCCCTGGATTTCGTCTTCCGCGGATATCTTCAGAGGCATGGCCACAGGGTATCCGGATAACCGTTCCGACCCGCTTCGTGCCACCCGCTTTCTCGCCAGCCGCCCCACGGGTACACTCATCCGCGAAAACGGAACGGGCCCTTAGCTCAGTCGGTTAGAGCAGTCGACTCATAATCGATTGGTCGTAGGTTCGAGTCCTACAGGGCCCACCACTCTCAGTTCCTTTTCGGGTATGGGCTTCCAGCGAAGTGGCCACGCCGCGGTCACCATGCTCAAGGAGCCGTTGGATTCGAATCCTGCCGGGCGGGCCATTCTCGAGAATGACGAGCCCCAGACACGGGGATTCGCCTCGCCGCTCGGGTCAGGTGCAGGCCCCATCGACGCCCCTCCTCGGCCTCGGTCCAACGGGCATTTCCAGGACGCCTACGGGAGGTCGCCTTGAAGGGGATTCCCTCAAGATCTAGGCTCAGATCGTCGATTCACGAATCGATGGAGCGAACTTCATGAGCAAGCGCCGTGTCAACGGGGCAATCTGCGAAGTGGATTGTGTCGACGGTCCCAGGGCTGCAGCGGCCCGGGCCGCACTGCCCCCGCAGGAGGAGTCGAGAGTGATCGCCGACGCTATCAAGGTCCTCGCGCACGCGGGGCGTCTCAGGGTGTTGAAAGCGCTCGAAGGACGCGAGCTGTGTGTGTGCGACCTGGCCCACGTTCTCGGGATTTCGATGTCGGGGACTTCGACACAGTTGAAGGAGCTTCGACGGCTCGGTGCCGTCGAGTTCAGGACCCAGGGAAAGCTCGCCTATTATCGGATCGCCGATTCGTTTTGGCTCGAGCTGGCGGACTCTGTTTCGGAGAAGCTCAACGGTGCAGTGTCGAGCTAGGGCGATCGCGGGCGCATGCGCCCTGTTCCCGGTCTTCATCACTGGATGCCGGTCCGTCGACCCCGGTCCTGACTACGACCGCGCAGTGGAAGAGATCCGTCGAGCCACCGGAGCAACGAACGTCTTTCACCCGGACTCTGCATCCGAGCAAGTCGATACGCGCGTGACCGAGCTGCTCGAGGATGGCCTCGAGCTCACCGAGGCCGTGGAGCTCGGCCTGTTGAATAGCCCGCTCTTGCAGGCCTCGTTCCACAGCGTGGGGATGGCGAGTGCGGATCGAGCGCAAGCCGGCCTCTTGACGAACCCTTCGCTCAGAGCGGTCCTGCGCTTCCCAACATCCGGCGGCGCCCCGGAGATCGAAGGGGGCCTCTTCGCAAGCCTGCTCGATATCTGGCAAGTGCCCGACCGGGAGCGGGTCGCCGAGCAGGCGCTAGTGCAGCGCATCTCTCAGCTCGCCCACGAGGCCGTGCTTCTCGCCGCCGAGATCCGGGTGGCCTACGTCGGGGCGGTCTGCACTCAGCGGTCGGTCGAGATCGCCATGGAGAACCGCTCGGCCGCCTCGAGCCTGGTCGAGCTCACAGAAGCCCGACTGGAGGCGGCGGCGACGACGGCCATCGACGCGAATCTCGCTCGGCTCGAGCACGCGGCGACGGCGATCGCCCTGCGTGACGCCGAGCTGGCGTCGGGAGAGGCGGCGCGTCGGCTGAAGGCGCTCCTGGGATTGCGACCCGATATCGACCTCGACCTCCACCCGCTCCCGGAGTGGACCGCTCGCACGCTCCCTCCCGTTGAAGCGCTCGAGCGGATTGCGGCCGAAGAGCGGCTCGACATTCGGGCCGCCAGAGCCGCGCTCGCGCGGGCCGGCGCGGAGCTCGAGCGGCAGCAGGGCCTGGTGTGGCGGAGGCTCGAGGTTGGCGTGGGAGCGGAGAAAGACGGCGACTGGAGCCTGGGGCCGGGAGCCAGGCTCGAGATTCCGCTCTTCGATCAGAATCAAGCGCAGATCGCGAAGGCCCTGGAGGATATCCGTCGTCGTGAGAAGATCCTGACCGCGACCACCATCGCCGCCGCTCAAGAGGTGCGTTCGGCAGATGCTCGCGTGCGGGCGGCCGCCGACACCCTCGCAATTTACAAGAGCCAGGTCCTGGCTCGCGCCGAGGAGACGCTCGAGCAGGCACGCAGCATCTATCAGCTAGGCAAGACGACCATCCTGCCCGTGATCGAGGCGCAGCGACATGTGCTCGACGCGCGACAGAACCACGTCCGACGACTGGAGCAGGCCGCTCGGGCCTTGTCCGACGTCGAACGAGCCACCGGAACTCCACGGGAGACTCTCTTCGGAAGGGTCTCGGAAGGAGACCAAGAACCATGAGACTACCCAGAGCACTGATCGCGATTGCCTTGATGAGTTGCGCTTCCCTGGGCTTCGTCGGGTGCGGCCGCACACCGATCGAGCATTCGGCTGCGGCGCCGCCTGCGACCGACGGTTGTGAAGATCACGGCGTATCGAGCTGTCCTTTTTGCGACCCGAGCTTGCTCGTGACCATGGGCTTCTGCGGCGGTCACGGCGTACCCGAGGCCATCTGCACGAGGTGCCGTGACGACCTCGAGCAGGCCTTCCGCGACGAAGACGACTGGTGCAACGGGCACGGTCTCCCCGAGTCCCAGTGCGAAGCCTGCAACCCCGGCGTCCTCGACAAGTGGCGGGAGAGCGGGAAACAGCCTGATACCACCCATGCGGATGGGCCCTGCTCCGAGCACACGGTGACGAGCTGCCCCTTCTGTTCGCCGTCGTTGCTCGAGTCGATGGGCTTCTGCAACGGCCACGGTGTTCCCGAGGCCGTATGCACGAGGTGCCGTGACGACCTCGAGCAGGCCTTCCGCGACGAGGGCGATTGGTGTGGCGGACACGGGCTGCCCGAGTCCCAGTGCGAAGCCTGCAACCCCGGTGCGCTGGAAAAGTTCGAGCAGTACAAGTCCTCGCGAGCAGAACCGAGCTTGGAAGACCCGACACCCGATTTTGCCGTGGTCACGATGGAGACACCGCGCGTTCAACGGGCGCCATCGCTCACGTGCTCCACCGACGCGAGTATCGTCCGGCTCGCCGAGGCGGCGGTGGTGGAGCGCGTGGGGTTGCGCACCGAAGAGGTGCGGTATGCGACGCTTCGGCGGTCGCTCGAGGTTCCGGCGACCGTGGAGTACGACTCGAGATCCTACGCGCGCCTGGCGCCGCGTGCCGCAGGAACGATCAATGAGGTGCGTCACGACCTCGGGGCGAAGGTCGAGGCAGGAGAGGCGCTCGTGGTCCTGGACTGCGCTGCCCTGGGGACCGCCAAGGCGAATCTGCTCCAGGCGGCTGCGCAGGTCGAGCTGTGGAAGCGCAACAGCGAGCGGGAGCGAGGCCTCCTGGAGAAGTCGCTCTCGACGGAACGCGATGCGCTGGAGGCCGAAACCAAGCGAGCCGAGAGCGAGATCGGTGTCGCAATCGCGGAACAGCGCCTGGTCAACCTCGGACTCTCTTCCGAGCAGATCGTGAACGTGACGGTGAAGGGCGACACCTCGTCGCTTCTGACCGTCCGAGCGCCATTCGGGGGAACGGTGATAGAGCTGGGCGCCGTCATCGGAGAGCTGGCCACACAAGAGACTCCGATCGTGTCCGTGGCGGACACGTCTCGAATGTGGGTGATACTCGACGTAGATCAGGCGGACATCCGCCTTGTCGAGATCGGCCGGCCGGTCTTGCTCACCGTCGAGGGCTGGGAGGGGGAGACCCTCGGCGGGCGCGTCACCTGGATCAGCAGTCACGTCGATCCACGCTCACGCACCGTGAAGGTCCGCTCTGAGTTCGCCAATCCGGAGGGCCACCTGCGCGCGCAGAGCTTCGGCAGCGCGAAGGTGATCACGCGCGACGACGAGGAGACCTTGTTCATCCCCAAGACCGCAGTCCAGTGGGAGGGTTGCTGCAATGTCGCCTTCGAGCAGCGTTCCCCAACCGAGTACATCCCGCGCAAGTTGCGCCTCGGCTACGACGCGGGCGATCACTTCGAGATCCTGGCGGGACTTTCGGGGAACGAGACGGTCGTGACCCAGGGCAGCTTCATCCTGAAGACCGAGCTGCAGAAGGGCAGCATCGGCGCTGGATGTTGCGAGGTCGACCACCTGGACCAGTAGCGAGACGACTTCCCCATGTTTGACTGGATTGTCGGCTGGTCGCTCAGAAACCGCCTCGTCGTCCTGGTCCTATCGGCCCTGGTCGTCGCGAGCGGTCTCGTGGCCCTCGCACGGCTACCTATCGACGCGTTCCCCGATACCACTCCCGTCCAGGTCCAGATCAACACCAATGCTCCGTCGCTGAATCCGACGGAGGTCGAGCAGCAGATTACTTTCCCGATCGAGCAGGCCATCGGAGGCCTGCCAGGTCTCCTCGAGGCGCGGTCCATCTCGAAGTTCGGGCTCTCCCAGGTCGTGGCCGTCTTCGAGGACGGGATCGACATCTACTTCGCGCGCCAGCTCATCGGTGAGCGGCTGCAGTCGGTCGAGATCCCGGAGGGTCTGCCGTCGCCCGAGCTGGGACCGGTGGCGACCGGTCTCGGAGAGGTCCTGCACTACGCCCTCACCAGCGAGACAACCAACCTCGAAGAGCTGACTACTCTTCACGACTGGGTCCTGAGGCCCCAGCTCCTGACTGTCCCCGGCGTCGCGGAAGTGAACACCTGGGGCGGGCACAAGCGGCAGTACCACGTCGTCGTCGAGCCGCTGCGCCTGCTCGAGCACGGGCTGACGCTGGACGATGTGGTCGAGGCGCTCGAGCGGAACAACGAGAACGTCGGAGGCGGCGTCATCTCGGCCGCGGGAGAACTGCACCTCGTCCACGGGATCGGGCTCGCCCGAAGCCTCGAGGAGATCGAGGGCATCGTCGTCGCCACCTTTGGCGGGATTCCGGTCCATGTCCGTGACATCGGGACCGTCCGCCTCGGCCACCAGATCCGCCGAGGAGCGGTCACCGCGAACGGGGAAGGCGAGGTCGTCCTGGGGTTGGGCTTCATGCTCATGGGCGAGAACAGCCATGACGTGACGGGTCGGCTGCGCGACCGGCTCGAGGAGGCGAGCGCGAACCTCCCCGAAGGCGTTCAGGTCGAGGTCTTCTACGACCGGACGGAGCTCGTCGACCGGGTCATCGAGACGGTGAAGACGAACCTGCTCGAGGGCGCCCTGCTCGTCATCGCGGTCCTGTTCGTCTTCCTGGGCAACCTGCGCGCCGGGCTCATCGTGGCCTCGGCGATCCCGCTCGCGATGCTGTTCTCGTTCAACGCGATGCTGCGCTTCGGCATCTCGGCGAGCCTGCTCAGCCTCGGAGCGATCGACTTCGGCCTGGTCGTCGACAGCTCCGTCATCATCGTCGAGAACTGCGTGCGTCGCCTCGGCAAGGAAGGTGGATCGCGGCCGACGCTGGACATCGTCAGGGACGCGACGCTGGAGGTCCGCAAGCCGACCATGTTCGGCGAGCTGATCATCCTCATCGTCTACCTCCCGATCCTGCTCCTCGAGGGAGTCGAGGGGCGCCTCTTTCGGCCGATGGCCCTCACGGTCATCTTCGCCCTCACCGGGTCCCTGGTCTTCTCCCTGACGCTGATCCCGGTTCTCGTGAGCTTCGGCCTTCGGAGGGTCCGCGCCGGTGCAGAAGACAACGCTCTCGTCCGCGCCGTGCAGTGGCTCTACCGGCCCGCCGTGCGCGCGGCGCTACGGTATCCGCGCAGGGTCGTGGCATTCGGAGTGGGCGTCGTCGGGCTCGGCGTCTTCCTCGCTTCGCAACTCGGGACCACGTTCATTCCGCGCCTGTACGAGGAGGCGATCGCGATCAACACCGTGCGTCTCTCGGGCGTCTCCCTCGACGAGTCGGTGCGCTACGGCCTCCAGATCGAACGCCTCCTCCTGGACGAGTTTCCGGACGAGGTCCGAGACGTGTGGAGCCGAACGGGTACGGCTCAGGTCGCGACGGATCCCATGGGCCTGGAGGTCACGGACGTCTTCGTGACCTTGACGCCCCGCGATGAGTGGACCCGGGCCGAGACGCAGGCCGAGCTGACGACCCATATGGAGTCGCTGCTCGCGGACATGCCCGGAATGCGCTCGATCTTCACGCAGCCCATCGAGATGCGGGTGAACGAGATGACGGCAGGCATCCGCGCGGACGTGGGTGTGAAGATCTTTGGGGACGACCTGGAGATGCTGCGCGGCAAGGCACAGGAGGTTCAGGATCTGCTCGAGTCGATCCCCGGTGCGAGCAGTGTCTCCGCGGAGCAGGTGACTGGGCAACCGGTCCTCGAGATCGAGGTGAATCGCGAGGAGCTGTCCCGTCACGGGATCCCGGCGCAGCACGTCCTCGACCTCGTCAACGCTCTCGGAGAGATCAAGGTCGGGGAGATTCGCGAGGAGCAGAGGAGGTTCGACCTCGTCGTGCGGCTGGACGATGTGTATCGCTCGGATCCGCTGGCCGTTCGGAAGCTCCGGGTTCCGACGAGCTCCGGCGAGCGGATCCCGATCACCCACCTCGTCGAGATCCGCGAGGTCCAGGGGCCGTCGACGATCACGCGCGAATGGCAGAAGCGTCGGGTCGTGGTGCAGGCGAACGTCGCCGACCGCGATCTGGGTGGGTTCGTGAGCGAGGCGCGGGAACGAATCGCCGAGGAGGTCGATCTCCCGACCGGCTCCTTCGTCCGCTTCGGCGGCCAGTTCGAGCACCTCGAGCGGGCCTCGAGGCGGATGGCCATCATCGTTCCGGTCGCCCTCGGCGCCGTCCTTTTCCTCCTCTACCTGAGCACTCGCTCGGTGCGCGACTCCCTGATGATCGCGACCGGAGCCCCCTTCGCGGCCTTCGGAGGAGTCCTGGCCCTGTGGGTGCGGGGCATGCCGTTCACGGTTTCCGCAGGGGTCGGGTTCGTCGCCGTGGCCGGTGTCTCGATGCTGAACGGCCTGGTGCTGGTCTCGACCCTACGCAGGAAGATCGACGACGAGGGCCTCGAGCTCGAGCAGGCGGTGGAGGAGACCCGGCTCTTGCGCCTGCGAGCGATCTTGATGACGGCTCTCGTGGCCGCGCTCGGTTTCGTGCCGATGGCCTTGAACACGGGCGTCGGCGCGGAGGTCCAGCGCCCCCTCGCGACAGTCGTCATCGGCGGCGTCCTGGCCGACAACGTCCTGACTCTGATGGTCCTGCCCGCCCTCTACACGTTGTTCGGGCGACGCAGTCGGACAAGCTCGGTCGAGTCGATTGGCCAGTGAGACAGGCGAGCTATCATTGCGACGTTCTGAGGCCCTCGGGCAAATGGCGTATTGCTGCCATCTTCACGGTCATCGCATGCCCTCAATCGTCCATCACCACGGCGCGTGATCGGCTTCAGAGTCGCCAGAACTCTCGCCGGGAGAGTCGCTTGTCGTCGTCTGTCTTCTAGAGTCCTCGTTTGCCAGTTCCTTCTCTTCTCGGTTCATGAACCCGGGGGTCGTCGGTTCGGGTTACCGTGTCCCGTGGTGATTCTGTCCCGCCTCCAGTTCCTGGCCAGCTCCATTTCGCCAACCATGGATGTCGGGTGAATCTCGCCCGCGGAGCCCAGGAAGATCAGGTGTCATCTTGAGCAGCGGCAAGGTATCGCCCGGGTCCGAGGCCCGACTGACCTGGCGCAGGCCCCTCGGGCCTTCTGCGGCCCTCGGGCTGGTTGTTCTCCTGGCACTCGGCTTTGCGGCGATGCGCGCGGTCGGCATGTTCGGTCCGCCCGTGTTCCGCCTGGCCTTGCCCTTGGGCTTTGTTCTCATGATGGCGCTGCCGTGGGTGCTGCTGTCCCGGGAGGGTCGTGCACAGATCGGGCTAGCTCCCGCCGGCCGGGCGCGGCATTACCTGCTGGGTATCAGCTTTGGCCTCGCCTGCGCCACCGCCGCCCTTGCAATCGGAATCCTGCTCTTTGGCAAGAGTGGCGACAACTGGTTCGTGACGATCTCGAACTACTACCGGTCCTCGGTGGACACCTCGGGATTCGGGATCGGGCGCCTCCACCTCTTCTTCACAGTCCCCGCTCTTCTGTTCAGCCCCATCGGCGAGGAGCTGTTCTTTCGCGGGCTGTTACAGACCGCCCTCGAACAGCGACTGTCCCGCAGGACCAGCACGATTCTGGAGTGCGGGCTCTTTGCTCTCATCCACCTGTGCCACCACGGACTGGTCCGGTCCGCCGAAGGCTTCGCCTTCCTTCCGATTTCAGGCGGGCTCTGGGTGATCCTCATGTTTGGGGTCGCGCTCGGATTCGCCTGGTTACGCAAGTACTCGGGATCGGTCCTTCCGGCGGTCGCGGCGCACGCCGCGTTCAACCTGGCCATGAACCTGTGGATCTTCGAGGCTCTCTGGCCGTAGTTCTACCAATGGGTGACCCGGGCCCGTGGTGCGTATCGGCGGACTGAGCGACTCTTGCTGCCGGGCGGCGAGACCCGAGTAGATGGCTCGACCGTGACAGCTCGCCCTGTGGAAGGCGCGTTCATCCGGGAATCCGGTGCGAAACAGGGTCGGGAGACTGGCTTGGAGATGATCACAAGTACCGGTCTGTGCCGGCGTTGGATGTCGGTCGAGTACTTGCGTCATACGAGTGAGCCGCTTACGTTCCAGGTTGAGGGCGCCCCGATGCGCCCGACGACCTTGCCCAGGCCGTTGTGGCGGCCCTGGAGCAGCAACCGTGAATCGCTCTCCGTCCTCCAATCCACTGCACCTTCGGCTGCCGGCAGTCGGGCTCCTTGCCCTCGCGACGTGGTCTGGCGCCTTGGCGCTCCCGCCCGCGAAATGGTCCACGCTCCAGGAGCCGGATGGCTCGCCCCGCACGCTCACCCTGGAGCAGGGCGTTGCCACGACCTCGGTCCATTTCGCCTCGCCAGGGCGAGTCTACGTGTGCGCGGGTTCCGATGGGCTGGATCCGGGACTGCGCGTCGCTCGACGTGGTGCGCCGGCCGGCCAGGTCGCCGTGGTTCTCGAGGATCGCGACAGTGGTGGGGGCAACCTGGCCTTCCTCGAGCTGGAGCTACGCGGGGACGAGGAGCTCGAGATCACGGTCTTCGACGAGTCGGACGCCGCGACCGGGAGTGGGAGCGCGAGCCTGTTCACGAGCCTGGCGGCGGAAACCGATGCGACTCGCGAGCAGGCTGCAAGCTTCTCCGAGACCCTCTCCCAGGTACTGGATCTCGAGCCCGACCGGGCCGCCGGCGAGCTGCCCTTCGTTCTCGAACTGCTCCCCGCACAGGGCGCCGATCTGAGCCCGCGCATGTACGATCAGCTGCGCGATCTCTCCAGGCTGCCGGAGATGCTGCGCACGAGTTCATTGGAGCTCGGCAGACGGCGCTTGATGGCGCAGTACTGGGACCGGCACCTTCCGATCGACCATGGGCGCCGGCTCCTGGCCAATGTAAGACTGGCCATCGCCCTGAAGCAGAGCGGCCGGAGCGCCGAGGCGCGCCCCCTGGAAGAGGAAGTCCTGGCCCAGCGCTTGCGAACCCTGGAGCCCGGACATCGGGATGTTCTGCTAGCGCGTCTGAACCTGGGCGCCACCCTGTTCCAGCTCGGGGAGCTCGAGCTGGCGGGGCACGAGTTCGAGACCTTGCTGGCACAATTGCCGCCCGGGCGACCGCTCACCGATCCGCTCGTCGCCAACGCACATCAGAACCACGCCGCAGTGCTGCTGCGACGTGGCTTCGTGCGCGAGGCGGCAACCATCTTCGAAGGCCTCCTGGCTTCACAGGGACCGGATCTGGGCGGCCTGGCCTACACGGATGTGCGTCGTAACCTGGGTAAGGCGTTGCTCGGGCTGGGCGAACCTGAACGAGCCGAGGCCTGCCTTTCGCGCCTGTTCGCGGAACAGCGCGCAGCCCTGCCCTCGCAGGATCAGCAGCTGCTGCGCACACAGCTGGAACTGGCGGTGGCTCTCAAATCGCTCGGCGACGTGGAGGCTGCACGCGTGCTCGAGGAGGGGACCCTGGCAGCTCAGCTCGCGACGCTTCCGGACGATCACCTGGACGTGCAGGTCACCCGTGTGGCACTGGCGGAGACGATGCTACGGGCCGGCGATCCGGAGCGCGCACGCAGGCTGATGGAGCGCGTGGTCGAGCAGCGGGCGCGCGCCCTTTCGCCCGACGATCCGGAACTGCGCAGCGCACGCGTTTCACTGGCCCACTGTCTGATGGACCTGGGTCATATCGAGGACGCGCGCTCCATGCTGCAACGAATCCCGGGCCTTGCCGGCGAGTCCCCACGACAGGACTTCGATAGCCTGCGCGGGCGCGAACTCCTGGCCCTGTCCTGGCTGTTTCTCGGCGATCCCGACCGGGCGCGCGAACTCGAAGAGTCTGTCCTCGCCGAGCGCACGCGGCTCCTCCCCCAGGCCCACCCGGACCTTCAAGTCGCACGTGTCAACCTGGCCTGGATCCTGCTCGCTCAGGGACAGGGAGAGCAGGCGCGGGCCCTGCAATTGACCGACGAGATGATCCGGGCCACCCGCGCACGGCTCGAAGGCTTGTCCGGGCAGCGTGGACCCCGCGAACTACAGGCCATGGCCATGCGCAGCGAGCAAGAGCTGGCCGACGCCCTGAGCATCGTGCGCCTCGCACAGATCGAGACGACCTCCACCCTCGAGACCGCCGTGTTCGAGCTGGTCGAGACTGCGCGCGCGGTGGCCATGAGCCAGCGCCGCCTCGTCGGCCTCTTCGAACGCGCGAACGCCTCCCCGGAACTGAATAGCGCATTGGAGGAGTTGCGCCAGGCACGGGCGGCGGTCGTGCGGGCTTCGAAGCAAGGTGACCTCTTCGGCGCACTGCGCACACGCGACCGTGCCGAGCGCAAGTTGCAGAGGGGAATCAGGCAGCTTCCGGAAGTGGTCAGCGAACTGCCGAACGTGAGCGCCGATGCCATTCGTACTGCGCTGCGCCCCTCGGAAGCGGCGCTGGGACTGTGGCGACACGAGCGCTGGACCATGGATTCCGAATCGCGGCGCGTCGAGTCCGAGGGCGACCACTACCTGGCCTTCGTCCTGCGTCCGGACGCCCCTGTTCGTCGAGTCGAGCTGGGCCCGGCCGCCGAGATCGACGCTGCCGTCGAGGCCTGGCGATCTGAGCTCCTGCGCGGGCAACCGCGCGGTATTGGCATGGGTGACGATCCCGTCGACGATCCCGCGGCCCAGGAGCTCATCGCTGGTAGGCGCCTGCGTGAGCTGGTCATCGACCCGCTGGATGCCGCCCTCGAGGACATCCGCGTCTGCCACGTGGCACTCGACGACGCGCTCTTCGTGGTTCCCCTGGATACTCTGCCATTGAGTGAAGAGGACAGGTTGCACCCGGGCGGGGTGCTCGGCGACCGCCTGCAACTCATCGTGCGCGCCGGCCTGAAGGAACTTACACGGCCCGTTCGGCGCACCGGAGCCCCCGCGCTCCTGGCCCTGGGTGGCATCGATTATGACAGCCCACCGGCTGGGGAAGTCGCGTCACCCTCCGAGCCGTCGCAAACCTCGGCCACTCCCACTCGCACGGCCACGTGGAAGCCCTCGTTCACCTATCTTCCGGCCACGGATTCCGAAGTGCGCACCCTCGCGCACTACTTCGGGCGCGCGCACCCTGAGCGACCGCACGACACCCTCACCGGCAGCGAGGCGACGCGCGCCGCCTTCGAGGCGCGTGCGGGGTCCGCCTCCTTCCTGCACCTGGCCACCCATGCCTACTTCGCGCCGGAGTCCGTCCCGTCGATGCTCGACGGCCAGACGAAACGCGCGCCTTCCGCCCTCGACCCGCGCGCCCAGGCCTTCGGACTCGCTCCACTGCTCCTGTGCGGATTGGTCTTCGCCGGGGGCAACCGCCCGGGCCCGGAGGGCGATGCCGGACGCATGACCGCCGACGAGCTCTCCGGGCTGGACCTCTCGCGCTGCGATCTGGCAGTCCTGTCGGCCTGTGAAACCGCCCTCGGCGTACGTCGCGCCGGACAGGGCGTGGCCTCGCTACAGAGCGCCCTGCACGCCGCCGGAGTGCGCACCATGATCACTTCACTCTGGAAGGTGCCCGATCAGGCTTCGAAGGAGTTGATGGGGCACTTCTACCGCTTTCTGTGGGTCGAAGGTCGGTCGACCGCGGACGCCCTCTGGGCCGCGAAGCAGCGCTTGCGGAGCGAGGTCGGACCCGATCGCCGCCCGCGTTACGCCACGCGCGACTGGTCCGGCTGGGTGCTTTCCGGCCAGCCGGACTAGACCGGATCCGCCGGCTCTAGCCCTGGAGATCATGGGCGACGGGCTGGCGAAGGGTGCCCGGCCTCAACGCCCTGGGATCATTCCTTGTTCTTTACGACGAAGGAGACGGCGGCCACGCTGCAGTCCGTCTCGCGTGCCCGTGCCAGGAGTTTGGCGCGTAGGGCCAGGAACATCGCGCGCACCTCCGGAAGGCCCGCGCTCCCTGTTGGCAGTTGACCCAGTAGCTCGCGCACCGACCGGGCCGCTTGCAGGTCGCTCGTCGCCACGGCGATCACGGTCTCGAGTCCGACCGGCAGGCCGACGGTCCAGCGAAAGCCGGACTGCGGGCCTCCCATTCCGGAGGGGATGCGCGTCCAGGTCATGGGCTCGAGGCTTCCGGCGGGGAGGAAGCCAGCCTCCTCGGAACGGGCGTTGGGAAAGAGGACGCTCACGCCTCCCTCCCCGTCCACGTCGACCAGGGTCAGGTAGCAGTCGCGCCGCGCCCGCGTAACGACGACCAGGTTGTTGCGAAGACTGGCGCTATCGCCCTCGGAGAAGACGCGCAAGGTCGGTAGCCCGAGGGCGTCGAAGTTCAGTCCGCGCGAGCGACTCTCCGGGGTCGGACGGTCCTCGGTCGCGAGCAGGAGCTCGACATGGAGTTCGCTCGAAGGACGATCCAGCCCGTTCAGCAACTCGATCAGCTCGGCGCGCCGCAGGAAGGTCCCGATTTCCTCGATCGGGTCCGGGTCGGAAGCGTCGGGACGGACCGCGAGCTCGAGCCCGTCGGCGCGGGACAGCTGGAATCCACCTTCGTTGTCTGCAATGGTCCAGTCCGCGTCGCTTTCGCGATCCGCCAAGCGCACGCCGGGCAGATACTCCGACAAGGCGGACGCGAGGCGAGCGTGGGTGAGCTCATCCGCGAGAAACAGGGCTGTGGGATCCGGCTGGGGGTGGGCCATCAGCACGGCGCGGGCCCGGGTTTCCTGCACCTGTTCGCCAGGCGCGAGTTCGAGCCGTGCGTCGTCACCTTCGAGCGCGACGGCGTGAGCGATCCCCAGCGACTGGCTCGGATCGAAGTCGAGATCGCTCGATTCGTGCAGAGCCCACATCGATCCCACCAGGGTCTCCCGCGCCGCACCTGGGAGCAGGACGCTGCCATCCGATTCGATACGAGCCTCGAACCAGGGCAGCCTTGCCTGGGCGCGATCCGCTCGGAACAGGGGGCGTTCCCACAGCTCGGGGGGCGCCTCCAGCTGGGGAGTGGGAAGCTGATCGAGGGAAAGTCGGTCGCGTAGGGTGCGCAGCTCGGGGCCGACGAAGCCATCCATGAGCTCGAACAGTGGCGTGTCGACGTCTGCGTTTGCCAGGGCCTGACCGAGTGCGTAGGTGAAGAGGCCCTGCTGCCGTCCGTCGATACTGCCCTCCTTCGAACGCTGGTTGCCGCTCGCCGCAGAGAGCAGCACGTGGCGTTCGTCCATGGCCACGCGCGCCGTGAGATCGGTCGTCGGAAGCGCGCTTGTCGAAGGCACCGGATCGGGAGCCACTCCACGCGACCGGCCGGGTTCGCGCGTGCCGGTCCCCGAGTAGCAGCAATCCAGGATCACGACAGCATTGGCGCGATCCAGGCCGTCCAGGATCATGCCCAGCTCGTCGTCCAGGATGTCGGCCACACCATTCACGCGAGCGTCGTGGGGCACGAAGGACTCGTCCCACTCGTCCGTTGCATCGCCTTCGAGGGCCTCGTCTCCGTTCTTGTCGCGGACACGCGAACCGTGGCCCGCAAAGAACAGGACCAGCACCTCCTCGGGCGCGACGGCAGCCACCTGGCGTTGAAGCGCCTCCAGGATTGCATTGCGAGTCGCGCCCTCGTTCTCGAGTGTCTCGACCCGGGCCGGGTCGAAGCCGAAGCGTCCGGTCAAGAGGCGGCGCATGGTGCGCACGTCGTTGGACGGACCCTCGAGCGGCGGCATCTCGGGACTCGCGTATCGATCGATGCCGACCAGCAACGCGCGTCCCGGAACTTCCTCTGCCAGATCGAGCGGTTCGTCGATCCGGTCCAGGGATTCTCGTTCGATCGAGCGCGAGGAACACGCGCTCAATGTGGCCGCCAGGAGCAGCCAGCCAAACGACCCTGGATGAGTGAGGCCCAGCCGGAGGCTGTCGGAACTCAATTCGCCGTGTGGAAGGTGGAGTTCATGTTGACCATCAAGTTGCCGTTGGCGTCCTTGATGTTCCTCAGCCGGACCTGGTAGGTCGACCCTGGCGCCCACCGGGCAGCTGGCGCGAAGATGGCCGTCTTGCCGTCGGCCGAGAGGGTCACCTCGCCGAGCACGGGACCACCATTCAGCAGGATCTGGAATCCGCCACCGATGACGGACCTCGCGTCCATCCTATTGTTGAATTGAGCCTGGACGACGTGGTCGACGGTGACATGGTGCTGTTCGTCACCCGGAGTCATCGAGACTACCGACGGGGACGAGGTCTGACCTCCGACCCCACCTGGTCGATCGTTCGTGCTGCCTTCCGTGTTTCGACAGGCGACAGATCCCAATCCAAGTGACAGGACAAAGCCAACGAGCGCGAATTCCCGGAGTCTTGCGGTGCGCATGGTGTTCATTCCTCGAATACCTGACCAAGGCGTGTGGAGGGTGCGCGGACACCCGCCATCTCGGGCAACCTCGCGTCTTGTGGGACGCATGCGAGGCCTGACAGCCCCGAGGTCATCAGCGTGGGACATCGCTGGCCTCGCTTCAAGGGAATACAATGGTGGCGTAGTTGTCCCCTGGCCCGATCCTCGCCTCCGTGCCACCGTCCGAGGTCGGCCCTCGACCTCCAGGCCGGCCCGGCCGTTTGCACGTATCCGGCACAGATGCTGCAATGAAGGCATGAAGAACACGCGCATTCTGCTGCCCGGCCGAGGCCTTGGACTGCTCGTTTTTTGCCTGCCTGGCCTGGCACAGGTGCCTCTGAGCGACCCCTTGCCCGACATCCCTTTCGGGCCCAACACGGTCAAGCTCGAGGACGCAGTGCAAGGGCGTTCATTCCCGCTCGATGTCGCGGATCCGGCCGACGGAAGCGGGCGCCTGCTCTTCAACCAGAACGACAACCGAACGTACATTTTCGAGAATGGCGCAGTCCTGCCGACGCCCTTCCTCGAGCTCCCGCAGGTCAACATGTTCAACGGGAGCGCGATGTCGGGAATCGCCATCCATCCCGACTTTGCGGCGGACGAGCTCGCGGGTCTGGGCGGGCGTGTCTACATCGCGATGACCGAGGATCCCGGTAGCGGGCCCGCCGACTTCGGGATCGCAACGGGGGAAGTGCACCAGAGCGTGCTGTACGAGGTGCGCGCGAGTGCAGCAGACCCGAATGTAGCCGATCCAGGTTCGATCCGGGCTCTCCTGAGGATCAACGAGGCCTCCACGATCCACAACATCGGCGATGTTGCCTTCGGTACGGACGGATACCTCTACATCTCGAAGGGTGACGATGAGTCCGGTGGTCAGGACACGACGACGGTGCACGGAACGGTCCTGCGCATCGATGTCGATCGCTCTCCCGCGAACCCACTTGCGGCCAACGGTGAGTACGCCATTCCTGCGGACAATCCATTCGTCGGCGATGTGAGCGGGCTGGACGAGATCTGGGCCTTTGGGTTCCGCAACCCCTGGCAGATGGGTCTCGACCGCGCAACGGGTGATGTCTGGGTGGCGGACATCGGCGAACGCGATGTAGAGGAGGTCGACCGGGTCGTGCTGGCGGCGGACGGTTCGGCACAGAACTTCGGCTGGCCCGAGAAGGAAGGGAGCTTTCGATATCTCGGTAATGGCGTCACGGACGACCTTTCCGGACTCCCGGCGGGCTTCGTCTCCGTCGACCCTATCGGCGAGTACGATCACGGCGAAAACGACAACTCGATCACTGGCGGCGTGCTCTACCGCGGCGCAGCCCTTCCGTGGCTGGTGGGGCAGTACGTCTTCGGCGACTGGATCAGCGGGCGTCTGTTCCAGCTCGATCCGGCGACGGGAGCGATCCGGCGTATCGCGTACGACCCGAGCGGAGCGGACATTCACGGTCAGCCGCCCTACACCGGCGGTAATCCAGCGGAGGGCATCATCGCGGTACGCGAAGACGCGCAGGGTGAACTGCTGGTCGTCGTCACCCAGCGCAATCTCAGCAATTCGGGACGCATCGTGCGCGTCCTGCCGGCGGAGTGTGGTTTCAATTCGCGCTGCATCAGCAGCGTCAATTCCAGTGGCAGCGCGGCCACGATCCAGGCCACCGGTTCGGCCAGTGTCCAGGCCAACGACCTGGGCCTGGCAGCCACGTCGGTTCCGGCCGGCGTGACGGGCCTCTTCTTCTACGGTTCCGCCGCGGTCGAGATCCCGTTTGGCGACGGATATCGGTGCGCCGGCGGTCAGGTCGTGCGCGTATATCCGGTCGTCACCAGCGACGCGAGCGGACTGCTCACCACCTCAATAGACAATCAAATCCCGCGCCACATGGCCCTGCAGGACGGAGCGACGCGGCATTTCCAGGCCTGGTTCCGCGACGGCGCGGCCGGTGGCGCGGGTTTCAATCTTTCGAATGCACTGACCGCTCGGTTCTGTCGGTGAGCGCGGCCGTGAAGCTGGTTCGGAGTTGATCGCACGTGCCGGCCTGTTCCAGTGCTGAACGTCGGTCGAGCACCTGCCCGCGCATGTACCTGACGGCCCTCATCGTGGCCGAGGCTCTGGCCAGCAGCGGATCGGCAAACTCCAGTGGCGCCGGATTCGGGGCCGGTCCAAGAAGCATCGGAATCTCGAGGCGGGGATACTGGCCAATGGTGGCCTGACGACCGCGATTGACTGGATCCAAGCGCCCCTTCTCGCTAGGCTGCTTCGCGGCCAGAAGCTGGCAGATCTGCGGCCCGGATCAGACAGGGCGCCATGGACAGCGCGGAGCCGCAGTCTCAGACATGAGGGACGAAGAGACCGAACAGAAAAACGGCCCGGGACTGGCCTGGCGAGCGAATCTCGGACCGTCGATCGTCGTTCTGCTGATCAGCATCCCCCTTTCGATGGGGATCGCCATCGCTTCCGGCGTACCTCCGGCGCGCGGGCTCGTCACGGCCATCATCGGCGGTCTCGTGATCGGCAGTCTCTCCGGCAGTCCGCTACAGATCAGCGGCCCTTCGGCTGGGCTGGCGGTCATGGTGCTCGATACGGTGCAGACCCACGGGTTGAGGTCGCTAGCGGTCGTCGTTCCGCTCATGGGGATCGTGCAGGCCTCGGCAGGGCTGCTCAAGCTGGGGCAACTGTTCCGTGCCGTCTCGCCGGCGGTGATCAATGGCATGCTGGCTGGAATTGGTGTGCTCATCCTTTCTGCCCAGTTCCACGTGGCTGTAGACGACCTGCCAAAGGGTAGCGGGCTCGACAATCTCCTCAGTATCCCGAGCGCAATCTACAAGGGGATCGCTCCTTCGATGGGTGATCTGGCCCATCGAGAGGCGGCGATGATCGGCCTCCTGACGCTGATCGTCGTCGTTTCGATGGGTGTGCTGCGCAAGACCCCGCTGCGGCGAGTGCCGCCCGCTCTGGCTGCGGTCGCCGTCGCGGCCATCGCGGTCCAGATCTTCCAGCTCCCGATCCGTATGGTCGAGATGCCCGGTTCCTTCATGGCAGCGCTGGCGCCGATCGAAGCCAGCCAGCTGGCGGACCTGCTGAGTCCCGCAATGATCCTGGTCGCGCTGCCACTCGCCTTCGTCGCCAGCGCCGAGACGCTCCTCTGCTCAACGGCCGTGGATGCAATGCACGACGGGGACCGGACCGACTACGATCGCGAACTCTTTGCTCAAGGAGTTGGCAACACCCTGTGCGGACTCGTGGGCGCCATGCCCACCACGGGTGTCATCACGCGTAGTACGGCCAATGTCCAGGCGGGCGCCACGACGCGCGCGTCTGCCGTGTTGCTCGGTGCCTGGCTGTTTGCCGTACTCGCACTGTTTCCCACGGCATTCGAGGCCATCCCGCGCTCCAGCCTGGCCGCCCTGCTGGTCTACATCGGATTCAAGCTGGTCCGCGGCCGACCTTACGCGGAGTTGCGCGCCCACGGTCGCTCCGAGATGGCCATCTTCGCGGCGACGCTCGTGACGATCGTGGCATTCAACCTCCTGGCCGGCATCGTCGTCGGATTCCTCCTGGCGACGGGCAAGCTGCTCCTGTCGGGCGGAAAGCAATTCCACCGCTTCGAGATCAAGAAGGTCGAGGAGGAGGGGCGCACTCACCTGCACCTGATAGGGGCTGCGTCGTTCATCCGTCTGCCGCGCCTGGCGGCGGCCCTGGAACGTCTTGAGATCGATCGCGAGGTCCACCTGCACGTCGAGGAGCTCGAGTACATCGACCACGCCTGCCTCGAGCTGCTCGATCGCTGGGAGTGCGGGCGCATCCGGTCCCGAGCCACGGTTCGGGTCGAGTGGCAGACCTTGCGCCACCGCTACCACGAGAAGAACCGACTCGACCCGGTACCGGAGGAGCACGCGGAGAGTCCCTCGGGCGACTCTCAGTTGCTGGACTTCATCACCCGTGACCACATCATGATCGCGCCCGAGCTAAGAGATAAGTGGCATGCGATCGAGGTGCTGAGCGAAGCGCTGGCAAAACGCCACGGCACGTCCGTGGCCGACCTGACCGCCAGCGTGAAGGAACGCGAGAACGACGCCTCGACCTACCTCGGCCGCGGGCTGATGATCCCGCATGGCTCGTTGCCAGAGGGTCACCCCATGACCGGCATGATCGCCGTCTCGGAGAAGGGCTGGAAGTTCGACGTGTCGAACGGCGAGCGCGTGCACTGTATCGCCCTGCTCGCAACGCCGCCCTCGGAGGCCTCTCGTCACCTGGCGGTGCTCGCGGCCCTGGCCCGTGTATTCCAGATGGAGCCGGAGCTGAAGGACCGTCTGATCACGGCGCGCAGCCAGGACGAGGCCTTCCAGGTCCTGGTCGACGACCAGGCCGCATCGGTCAACTACTCGTTCGAGAGTCGCGAGGCCTGACCGGAATCTCCGGAGGACCGGGTCGCCACAACTCGCGACCTGTTCGACGAATCGATGGGGGCTAGCGCCGAGCCGCCGGGAGCCTGAACGGGATCGGTGTTGGTGGCGGTGGGGGCAGTCTTGCTGCCACCAAGCGTCGCAACCGATCGAGCGGGCCCGGGGTGTCCCGTCCGGACTCAATCGGCCCAAGGGCCATAGCAGCAAGGGGTTAGGGCGGTTTCGGCGGGCCAATCCAACGCTGAGTCCGGTCAGTTGCGACCCCTGGAGAAAGCCCGTGGCGCAGGCCAGGGACCTACGTCCGGGACAGGTCGCGCGCGCGCCGGTCGGTCGGCCTGCTCCACATTGCGCGCAGGAACTTGCCCATGCGCGGTCGTTCATCATCGACGGTTGCCTCGCGGACCGGAGCTTCGGTGAAGCTCGCCGCGACACGCTGCATGGCACTCTCCACCTGGCGCAGGAATCCCAGCATCTCGGTCACCAGGTGGCGGGTCTCTTCGCGTTGCTCGAACGGGTCGTCGGACTTTGGAAGATCGTCAACACGACTCGAATCAGGCGTTTCTTGCAATTCTGGCTGCTCGGCCTCACGACTCGACGTGAGCTTGTCGCGCTCGCGGCGCAATCGCGATAGCAGTGGATGAAAGTCCGTATCCAGCAGACGTCCCACGAAGGCTGTCGCGGCCTTCGCGCCCTCTGCGTCCAGCGGATTCAGGTCATCCGGAGACTCATCGCTCACGATGCTGACATCGATCTGGACGTCGTCGTCGTCGCCTCCCAGCCGGAGGGTCCGCCCGCGGATCGGGGTCGCTTCACGCACCCGCTCCCCTTCCAGGTACGTGCCGTTGAGAGAGTCCAGATCGGCCACCACAAGCCCCATGAGGATCTTGGCGTGGCGGCTACTAACGAATCTTTCATTGATAACGACATCGCAATCTTTGCTCCTGCCGAGGACGATTTCGTCGCCATCAACTCGCACGGTGCGCTTCCGCCCGCCTGCAATGATTCGAAGTTCGATCACCTATTCGTTGCCGTGAGGCTATTTCGGCCGGGTCGCCCCAGGGTCCTGATCATCTACTATTGAACCATCCGGCGCGATGTTGCGGAAAGGTGCCTCCTAACATAAATTTTGCAGCGACGGGCCAGGGCGGCCCCGAGACCTACAATGGCGCTTTCAGTGCCAGCGTGATACCCTTGCGGGGCCAGGCTGGCCCATCATTGGTATGGCGGGACAGGATCTCGGCGTGACCGCTCGCTGGTGGAATTGATGTCTGAGGCCCGCAATCAGGTCCGACGGCTCTTTGAGATCGTCACGGGTGCTTCTCCTGGATCGGCTGACGAGAAACGGGTGGAGAAGGTACGCAAGGCTCTCCTGGCTGAGAGTCTCAGTAAGAAAGAACGCGACTGGCTCGCAAATCAATCGACAGCCGGCGGTGAAGTTCGCTGGCTCGAGGGTCTCGTGGAGCGGCGCTTGCAAGGCGTCCTCGGGGACCTGGGCGAAACCGTCGTGGTCCAGCTCGCCCCTGGCGCTGCGCAGACATTCCTGGAGAGCGTGGCGAGTGATCCCGACGTGCAGGCGACTCTGCAGGACGTTCCCGAATCGCCGGTCGCCCCTGGGCAAGGGTTCAGCGAAGAGCCGCTCGACACGCTGATCGACGGCGAGGAGCCACTCGACACCCTGATCGATAGCGAGGAGCCGCTCGACACCCTGATCGACAGCGAGGAGCCACTCGACACCCTGATCGACAGCGAGGAGCCGCTCGACACTCTGGACGATTCGGACCCCGGAGCGCGGGCCGAAGAGGTTGTAAACAGCGGTGGACGTGTCGTCGTCGTTACCGATGCCTCGAGCGTGCGAACCCTCGAAGGATCCATTCCTCACGCGGAATTCCACACCGACGATACGTTGATCGAGATCAACAAGCCGGTCCGGCACTGGAAGTCGTCCAAGGAACGCAATACGGCCCAGACCTCCGCCCGGGTGCAGGTCGTCGAGGCGGACGACACGCTCGAGGAGATCCAGCGCGTCCTGCTCTGGTCCGTCACGGACAAGGAGCGCAAGAACATCGTGCGGCGGGCGGCCCGGGATTCGCTGGTCGGTGCCGTGCTCGGCGGCAAGTACAAGATCCACGAGAAGCGAGGTCAGGGAGGCTTCGGCGCGGTCTATCGAGCGACGGACAAGATCCTGGACGTCGACGTGGCCGTGAAGGTCCTGAAACCCCGCTTTCTGCGCGCTCCCGATGCGATGGCGCGTTTCCTGGCTGAGGCCAAGCGCCTGACGGAGGTCGACCACCCGAACGTCGTGCGCTGGATCACGTTCGACCGAACAGCCGATGGCCTGCACTACTTCGTCATGGAGTACCTCGGCTCGGGTGAGGAGATCGGGACCCTCATTCAGCGCGATGGCAAGTTCGAACCCGACCGTGCTGCAGCACTGATCCTCCAGGTGCTGTCCGCGCTCTGCCGGACCCATGAACTACCGGATGGCAGTTCGCTACTGCACCTCGACCTCAAGCCGCAGAACATCCTCGTCCTGCCGGAGATATCTGGCGACCCCGAGCGAGTCAAGGTCATCGACTTCGGGATCAGCCGTCATTCACGCCACGACGTAATACCGGCGGCTACGGTCCAGCAAGGTGCGGCAGCCGGCGACTCCGAAGAGGACGAAACCAAAGAGGGGGGCCCCGGAAAAACCGTCGCCCAGTCGAGCGGCCGGAAGTCGCGAGCCGGCCACATCACTCGTTCGACGGTCCCGCGCGTTCACGGAGGCACGCCGCTGTATGCGTCTCCCGAGCAGTGTCGGCACATGGCAGGTGATTCGCAGATCGTCGAGCTCGACGGACGAGCGGACATCTACTCGGTTGGCGTGGTTGCGTTCGAGATGCTCACGGGCGGCTACCCATTCCCACGGCCCACCTCACAGAGCGAGGCCATGCGGAATCACATGCAGACTCCACCGCGGAGCCTCAGGGAAGTGGCACCCGACGTGCCTCGAGACCTGTGTGCCTTTGTCGACAAGTGCCTGGCCAAGGACCGGGAGGCACGATGGGCGTCGGCCGAAGAGGCGTTCGCTGCGCTGGACGCGATCGTGCATCCCAACGCTCGCGCCGTCCGCTGGGTTGGCGGGGCCGTGCTGGCGGCCGGGATCGTCATCGCTGCACTGGTCTGGACAATGCTGGGCGGCGACGCGCGGCAGCTTGTCAGCTGCACCGTCGCCTTTGGCGATCAGGATCTCGAGCTCGGGGACGCGGTGCTCCGGGTGCCGGCTGGCGAACCCGACGGTCGCTGGATCACGCCCAAGGTGGCCCCCGAAGTTCCGGTAGAAGACGCCCGCCTCACGGATCGCGACGGGAGCGAGCTCGCCGGATTCGTCGTGGAGTGGTCAGACGAGGTCGGTGCGTTTCACGTGACCTACCCGAAAGCCCCTCGCGCAACTCCGGGTCCGTCGGCGCGCATGCATGCCGTCCTGGCCTGGAGCGCCGGTGAGGACCGCCGCTCACCGGGCTTCGAAGTCAAACCTCTTTCCCCGCCGGTCTGGGGCCAGATCGCGGCCCCTGATCCGATTCGCATCGTCGACAGGAAGGGCGCGCCGGTCGAAGGTTGGGATTCAGCGACGTCACAGTTGCTGGTCGACGAGGCCTCCCTGCGTCTCGCTCTGAGCATACAGAACGATGATCTGACGCCGATCGACCCCGTGCGGCTCAGGCTCAACGACCAGCGCACGATCGCGCTCGTCTCGCGACCGCGCCGAAAGGGCGAATCTCATTTCGATGTTCCCCTGGGTGACGTCCTCGCGGGGGCTCCTACGCTCGACGAGATGGCGATACTGCAGGTCGAGGATATGTTCGGTCGCATCGCCGAGCAGGACATTCGCCTGCGGCTGACCGCGCTGCGCCCCGAGCTCGCGCTGGACGGGATCGCCTGGGTTTCCGAGAGCGGTGCCCGGCAGCAGGTGAGCGCACCGGAGCACGGAGCCATCGCCGGATTCTACAGGGCTGAAGGCGAAACCGCCAAGCTGGTACTTCGGGTCCGACTCGCGACGCCGGAGCGCGAGACGCGAATCGTCGCAACCTGGCAAGACCACGCCTTGCCCCTCGAGGCGATCCCGGATGGAGATCTGATCGAGGTACGCATCTCGGCCGATCCCCTGACAGCCAGCGGGACGCTGCTTCTGACCGCGGACGATCGGAATGAAGTGTCCGCCGCCAGGCCAGACTTGCTGATTGACGAAACGAAGCTGCGCCTGAACATCTACGGCATCCCCGAGGTCGAGTGGTCTCTCACGGCGTCCGACAGCTGGATCCCCGACCAGCCCCCCCTCGAGTTCACGCTCGGCCCGGCGAAGGTACCGAGCGTGCGGCGTGGCAGCTACGAGATGCACATTGCCGACACAGGGCTCGAGGGCTGGTTCGCCCGCGTCGGGTACGAGGGACAGTCTCTCGGGGGCGGCGAGATCGGAGCCCATGGCATCAAGGTGCCCTTCGAGCCGAGCGAGCCTCGCTCACGGCTTTGGCTCGAGCTCCATCCTCCCACTGCAGTTCGCTCGGGTGCGGACAAGGCGTTTCCGGATGGGGAGCCGCTGGTGCGGCGCGAATGCCATGTCGAGCTCGACGACGCGCTCGTCCTTGCTCAGCAGGCGGCGACTCCGTGGACTTTGAAAAGCGAGACCCTGCGCATCGCGGCGCAGGACGAGCCACTTGTGCACGCCAGGTGTGGGATGTACCGCGCAGGGGAAGTACCGGCACGACTGGATGGACGGCCTCTGATCGACGCGCAGTCCGACGGCAGCGTGGAGTTCGTGGCGGCCGACTGGGATGGACCCGAATCCGTGTCCTCCGATGGCACATATGTGCTCGCCGTCGAGGGGATCGACACCGCCCACAACATCGAGTCGATCGAGCTGGATGTCACCATCAACAATTCCGGGCCCACGGTCCAGTTGATCCGCCCCGTGGAGGGCGGCGACTGGTTGCCCGACGATGCCGGAGACCTCAAGCTTTCTCTGAGGGTCGCTGACGGAAACGGAGTCGTGCCGCCGACGGAGGTCCGTTTCACCACTTCCGCTGGCACGCGTATCGATCTTCCCGACGAGCTCATCTGGAATACCGCCTGGTTGCCCGGGATGTCCGACCGCGAAGCGGACTTTTCCACCCGGCTGCGCCTTCCGCCGGATGCCTCATCCGTCGCAGGCAAGCTGGAACTCGTCGCGCGCGATACCGAAGGCTCCAAGACCCCCTGCACCTGGACCCTGCGCATCGGCGACCTGCCCCTGCCGGCCAGCGCGGCCCGGCTGGTTGATGGCGATGCTTGTCCCATGCGCCTTGTTGATCCTCCCAGATCGGGAACCTACCTCTTTGGTGAGGAGGACATGGGGCACTACCGCGAACGTTTGCGGCAGCACGGAGTGCACTGGGCCGAACGCCAGGACTTCGAAGCCATCGAGCAATGGCTGAAACTCGAGGCCCCGCCACAGATGTCGATCCCCTGTGCCGACTTTGCGCCGTACTACCTGGACGAGCACGAGGTGTCACGCGCGCAGTACGCGCTCTTTCTGGGAGACAAGGAGCGGGGCTACATGTCGGATGTGGCCTGGGAGGGTTTGCCCTCCTCGCCGACCAGGGCTGAGCGTTCCGAGCGACATGAAATCTTGAGCAAGCAGTGCTCGCACGACACCGCCCTTCCGATTGACTGCGTGACCTGGATCGAGGCCTGGAGTTTTGCGCGATGGACCGGAAAGCGACTCCCGACGTATCTGGAGTGGGAATTCGCTGTGCGAGGTACGGAACAACGGTTGTTTGCCGCGAGCGAGCCTCGGGACGCATCCATTGGACGCGTTGGCGAATCGCGAGAGGCCACATTCAAGGTCTATGCCGCAGTGGGGGACAAGCCATCGCCGGTTGACGACGGGTTCGACGTGAGCCCGCAAGGTCTCCGACATCTGTGCGGCAATGTCGCGGAGTGGACATCGACCACCTGGACTGAAGAGGCCGATCCGGGGCTGGCCTGGGCGGCGACTCCCCACGATCCGAGCACCGGGCTTGACGGGAAAAGTTTCTGGGTCGTCGGGGCCGATTGCCGCGATCGATACAAGGGCACTGTTGCGGGGCGCGCGTACCTTCCCGAACACGATTACAAGACCGCAAGAAAAGAGCGCCATGACTTCAACCGGCGCAAAAAAGACAGGTTCGTAGGCTTCCGCTGTGCAGTCGATGCCGCGACCGTAGCCATGAATCCGGATGACTGGAAAAACAGACTCGAAAAGGAATAGTGAACAATGACCTGCTCAACCCGATCGCCAAAACCCTCCCTTCGCCGTCACGGCCGGGCCGCATATTCCGTTGTGGCCCTCGCGCTGGTACTGGGGACCGTGTCCTGTAGCGCCTCCAGCAAGGCCAACGACCCGGACGTCATCCGGCTGCCCTACCACGTCGCCCTGAGCGTCGCTTCCAGTGACGTCTACGTGGACGAGACGCCGTCGGATGGACGGACAGATGGCGCGCAGGTCGACCTCGGGTACTTCGCCAGCGCGGGCGCGGGAGAGGACCGCATCGACTTCCCGGGCATGGTCGCGAACGAGCTCAAGCGAGAGCTCTTCAGCAAGGTCACCCTGCTCGGAGAGGCAACCTGCCAGGGTGAGCAGGTTGCCCAGGCCAAGGCTAGCGGAGCCGACCTGCTGATGACCGTCCACGACCTCAGCTACGACACGCGTGCCGAGTCGAAGCATCGCTACTGGAACTGGTTCTGGTTCTTCACGGGTCCCTTCGAGTTCTTGTTCAACGACCGGGAGTTCCGGGTGAACAGCACTGTTGAGGTCGAGCTGTACGAGCTGAACCAGCTTCCGGACCCGCTCGGCATGCCGCCCGCACAACTCGTCGAACGCATTCGATCGAGCGAGCTGGACGGTGATTCGTCCGCGAGCCTCGTGGCGTACCGGATTCCCGCGTCAGCCCTGGTGCGGCGCTTCCGCGCGCGTCCTGGCTGGACGAAGACCAAGTTCGTCGATCGGGCCGAGAGCGGCTACGACTGGGCCAAGTGCCTACTCATTCCGTCGGGCTTCCTGCGCGGCGACGGCCACAAGGCACAGCGCAAGGTGGCCGAGAAGAGCTTCGAATCCCTGGCCGCCATCCTGACGGAGCAGATTGCCGTCGACGGAGAATTCGTCGCGCGTCCGAGCCACTCGGATCGGCTCTACCTGCAAGGGGGCACGCAAGGCGGCGCACCGCGCACGACGCTGCGGGAGGACGGACCGAGCCTGTTCTTCGAGGCGATGGTCATGCAGCGCGAGGACAGCGCCGAGAGGGACTTCCGCGTCGCCGAGGTGCGCCTTGGAGACCGCGTATTCGACCTGTCGGACGCCCAGGGAACGACCATCCAGGGCGATGGCTTCCAGGGCTCGATTTCGTCCGGGGCCACGGACGCCGCGCCCGCCGGCTGGGTTCGCAAGCGCATCGAGATCACGGTCCCGATCGCAGCCACCTACGTCGGCCGCTCGACCGGGCAAGTCCAGGTCGACCCGACCCTACAGCTCCTCCTGGCCGACGAGCTGGGTGCCGGGCAGGCCAGATCGTGGACCTTTGACCTGAGATCCGAGGAGCGCGGAATGGTCCGCGCCATCGAAGCCGCGCTTGCGCGCGGCGACACCATTGCCCCGCGCGGCGGAGCCTTTCACACCAGCGAGGCGAGCTCCGCCCGAGGAGATCGATGATGCTGAACACAACCTGGTATTCCAAGCGAAAGCATTTCACGCAGTGTGGACTCCTTGTGCTCCTTGCGAGCGCCCTTTCCTCTTGTGGGTCTGGCTGGGGCCTGGCTAGCACGAGCAGCGACGCGACCGCGGTGACGTTGACCGTCCTGTCTCAGAGTCCCGTCGCAGGGGCCACAGCCGCGGAACCCTCTGCCGGCCGAGAGACCAATGGTACCCACCGCGCAATCTCATTCAGCTTCAGCCGCGCGGTCAAGAAAAGCTCGATCGATTTAGATTCGGTCACGATCGACGTTGGACAGTCCGGCGATAACAGCTACGACCAGCTGGTCTCTGACGTGGACGTCAACGGCAATACGGTGACGCTTCTCCTGCATAGGCCTCTGAGCCTAAAAACGCGGTACGACATTCGCCTGAATGGTCGCGTAATGTCGTCCGATAACATCCCATTGAGCGGTTCGAACTCTTGGAGCTTCACGGTGCGCGACGGTGTGCTCGGCGACGAAGTGCTTCTCAGTTTCCTCGACCCGATCGGATCTCTGCGTATCCTGCCGAATCAGAACCTCCTGACGGCCTTCGAGGCCGAGGCCACCGCCCAGTCGGGCCAGGACAACATTTTCGTCGTCGGGGTGAGCGAGGCCATTTTCGGAGAAGGATTCTCCATTCCTGTGGAGCTGCACCGGACGACGAGTGAGCTCAGCCAAGGCGGCATCTTCCTCTCGCCGGAAACGACTGATGAGAATGCGGGTTTGCGCTCGTTGGTATTCCTCAAGGGCAAGCCCCAGTGCAGTTCCTCGAATGGTAACGCGCCCAAAGTCCCGCTCTTCGTCAGCCAGTATGTCGGACCTGCGGGCGCTGAAGTCTGGGAGCTGGACCCGAGTACCGGGGGAGTCGACTCGCGCATCATCGACGCCAACCTGGACGAGATCCACATTTCCTGGAAGCCCAAGATCAACTACCTCGAGGATGGCACGACCGTCGCAACGTGGTGGGCGTGGACCGATTTCGATGCGGGCAACCGAGTCTTCCAGGATTGGGCTGTGTTGTCGGCCGCACGTCCGCGCAATGGTTCCTGGGAACCCGCCAGGCGGGTATCGCCCCCCACGGACGACTTCGTGGGCTGGCCGATGGTCGATCAGGCGCCCGACGGTACGCTCTACGCACTCTGGGGCCGGGCTAACTGTGCGGGCAATCAGTGCGTTGACCTCTTCGACGAGTTCGACGCTCGGGCCTACACTTCCTACGACCTGTCGGTTTTCGATCCCGCCACTTTGAGGTGGTCGACACCCGAGACTCTCGTGGGTGCGAATCTGCCGCGCCCGACCTCGTTCAGGGTCGTCACGGACGAGCGAGCCGTCGTCCTCGGCCGGTCGTTCCGGAACGGTCCACTCGCGATTCAGATCGAGTTGCCCGTTGGCGTTGGTAATGCCGAGCTCGGTAACGTCCTGGAGTTCGACCTGACGGGAAACACGGCGCTCGCCGAGGACAACGTCACGCTGAGGCCGTGTGGGAATTTCAACAGCATGCGCTCATACGTAGGCGGACAACTACCGAAAGGCCGACTTCTACCGTCCGGAGGGGGAGCGGATGAATTGCTCGTGACCTGGTTCGGAGGCGATGTGGCCCAGATGGGGCCGCAGGTGTCGAGCTTGCACGTGAGCCGGTTCGAATTCGGTGACTCACCACAATGGGCTCCCACGACCGTCGAGATAATGGGAACCGAGACGTCCGATGTGCGACCGGGCGTCTCCGATGTGGTCGATCAAAACGGCAACATCACGGTCGTCTTCGCTGTCGGTGACGGCCAGTCGGCAGATTCTGAGGTCAGGGCCGTGCGGTCAGTGGACGGAGGATTGACCTTCGCGGCGCTCACGGGCGGGATGTTGGGAGACGACTCGAACACCGTCAGCAATCCAGATCGGTGCGTCGAGGGTCGGGTGCTCAGCAACCCTCACCCATCGGGGTTCTTCCTCGTCGGCTGGAACGAACAGCTCCAGTGTGGGAGCAGTACGATCGTGACATCGGTCTACCGCGCCTTCGAGTAGCCGTCATGGATCCACCTGGGCGTCACCGGTGTGACGCCCAGGTTGTTGTTGCAACCCCTCAGGGCTTGCGCAGCTGGAAGACGAAGTCTCCCATGCCGCTCAGCGTCCCCCAGGCCGGACTCTGGCGCGCAGAGGTCGCTAGCTGGACCTGGTCCTTGACGTACCTACCGAGTTCGGACGCGGTGACGAAGTCTCGCTCCCCGGAGCTGGTGCCCTGACGAAGACCCTCGAGCAGATAATGGGTGAAGGGCGAATGACCCATCGAGCCGGCGAGAAAGTCGCTCACGGGTTCACCTGGTCTGCCCGCCGTGAGCACTTGCCGCGCAGGCTCACGCATGGCCGCGTCGCGGCGCACATCGGAGAGGCCGCTGCGCTGCAACGCCCACCCGGAGTAGCAGCAGTCGAGCAATAGCAGGAAGTGCTTGGCCGGTATCAGGTCGCCGGCACGCAGGATCACGTCGTGCATCACGTAGCTCGCGGGGCTGCTGGTCGCGTCCTGAGGGACCAGGAAGCCGACCTGCCCCTTGCCGCCGAGGCCGCGGGCTTGCTGTTGCTGCCCGTGGCCCGCGAAGAAGAAAAGCACGCGGTCGTCGCTTGCAACCCGTTCCGGATCAGCGAATTTGCTCAGGAGCGTGTCGAGGATGGCTTGAAGCGTCGCTTCCTTGCCCAGCAACAAGGTGACGTTGTCAGGCTCGAAGGTCTCCTCTTCCACGAGGAAGTCGCGCAGGGCGCGCGCATCATCCTCGGCACGCTCCAGGCTCGGCCAGGCGGAGTGGCTGTAGTTGTCGATGCCGACCACGAGTGCGTGCGACTCACGATATCCATGCTGGTAGGTCCCGGACCGATCCGGCGGATCCAGCACCACGCCTCGTTCTCTTTCCTTGGCACCCAGGTCCGTCGATGGACCAAAGAAGAACCAGCCTCCGCCCAGCAGCAAGATCCCAGCGGCCACGGCCACCATTGGCCATCGCCGCGAGCCGCCTGAAGGAACTTTCGCGGACGCCCTGGGTCTCGCCATCGCCGGCAGCGCCGCGCCAACCGTCGCCGCCCGTAGGGCCGACGCAAAATCTGCCGCGCTGGACCAGCGTTCCTCCGGGAAGGCGCTCAGGGCCTTGCGGACGGCCCCATCCAGCGCCTCCGGGACGTCGGGCCGCGCGCGCCGCACGAGATCCGCGTCGATCGAGCCGTCCGGGGCAAAGGGTAGCTGTCCGGTCAGGGCCTCGACCATCAGCACGCCGAGGGCGAAGACGTCGCTGCGGCCGTCGATCGGGTCGCCGTGTCCCTCTTCGGGGGCGTAGGGTCCTTCGCGCGCCGAGCTGCACATGGACGTCGTCTGGCCAATGGTCGCAGAGGAAGTGGGGGCTGTGGGCGCGCGTCGGGCCAGGGCGAAGCCGCCGAGGTGTACGTCGCCTCCCTCGTCCAGGTAGACGTGGTCGAGGCGCAGATCTCCGTGGACCAGACTCGCGCGGTGGACTGCGCTCAGTGCCTCGCAGAGCTGAAGCCCGTGCCGTATGACCTGGAGGATTTCTAGCGGACCGAACTGTTCCAGGCGGGCTCGCAAGGACTCGCCCCGGGGCGGCTCGAGGCTCAGGAAGGGACCGTGCTCGTCCTCTCCGACCTCGTAGACGCCCAGGACGCGCGGCGAGCTTAGCTGTGCCAGGGCGCGCGCCTCTCGCAGGATGTGCGCCCCCAGCTCGGCCTCGGTGCCCGGCATGAGGCGCTTGAGGATCACATCGCGCTGCATCTGGCAGTCGAAGGCCCGGTAGAGCGCAGCCGTGTAATCCCTTCCGAGTTCCTCGCGTATCTCGAATCGCTCTCCCATTGTTTCGTCTCGGAATCGAATGGTCCCCGATCCCGCTAGCGCAACTTATCACATGTTCGAGGCAGGGCGCTACCGGACGGGCAATGGGGCGGATAGAGGCCCCGGGGGGGCCGATCTTCGGCTCCCGTCGCCCGTGCACGACCGCTGGCGCTTGGGGAGCTCACCGCGTCGAGGAGGAGTGCATCGGCCGTCCGGACCGCCGAGGATCCCGCGGTTTGGTTCCCGCATGCAGGTCTGCCACCGGACGCCACCGGATGAGATGGTGGCGTCCTGGTGCATTCTGCGAGGCTGGCCGATTCAGTGAGGTTGAGTCCCGAGCCGGCCGATAGCGCGCACTGGCGCAGTCCCTCGCAACCCGGCTCCGATGGTCTAGATGCCGTCGTACTTCAGCTTCGAGCACTTCATCTTCGTCCAGGCCTTCTGCTTCATGAACTCGTCAAAGATGCCCTTGTCGCCGCTGCGTAGCTTGAAGGCAGTGCTGCCAGGCTTCTTTGACGTGCGCTGGATTTCCGCCAGGTCAGCGCCATTTGAATTCTCCATGGTGAAGTGGAGCTGTAGTGGCAGATCGATCACGGTCTTGTTCTTCCACACGGTACGCACGGCCTCGAGCAGTTGCTCGCTGACGTCGTCGAGCTGCCCCTTGGCCCCGCCGAAGCTACTGGCCAAGTAGACCATGTAGACCTCGCAGACACCGGCCTTGTCGAGCCCTCCACCCTTGTTGGTATCCCAGCTGTCTTCGACGTTCGACAGCACCTTTGCCAGGAATTGCTTCTCGACGTCCTTGCTCCTCGGCAGAGCCTTCTTCGCATATTCCGCGCAGGCTGGCAGGAAGGTGTTTACGGGGACCTTCTGGTTCTCGGCCGGGACCTTGTTCGCCTTCTTCCAGTCCTTGACGAACTGCTGATACTCCTTGTCGTGGCTCGCGCTGCCGTACTTGCCGAGGGCCGTGGCCCAGGAGCTGTGAATGTCATTCAGAGAAGGAGTGGCGGGAAGGGTCGCCTTGTAGGCGGAGGTCACCAGGGCGGCGCTGACCTTCAACGTCCCGATCACGGCGGCCGCGGCCGGGTTGGACATCATGATCAAGCCAACCACATTGAGCAGGTCGCCAACTGCGATGCCGGACGGACCATCGGACTTGATGAAGTACGTCTTGACCCGGTTGAGCGCGATGTTGCCGTCCTGGGACCAATCTCGGATCGACTGGTTGAAGGCCGTCTTGAAGACCGAATCCTGATAGTCCTTTTGCTCGACGGAGATGACCTCGGCCTCGTCGGCGCCGAAGTCGATGATGCCATTCTTCTTGTTGTGCGCGGCGATCTTCTTGCGAAAGGCATCCAGCCTGGTTTGCACAGACTTCAGGATCACGAGCTCGTCACGAGTAACCTTTCCATCGGAGGCGAACTCCTTTTTCAGGCTATCGAAGCGCTTCTCCATCTTCTGCATTTGCTTTGTCAGTTGGCCCGACATGGTTTCTCTCTCCGATCGGCTTTGGTTACGCGAATGGGCCAACGTTGACCCGGGTGAAGACTGCGAGGCAAGGAAGAATGCTCCGGTCAGACCGAAGCGACTAGACGTCCATGGCACCCATTATTCGATCGATATTTGTCTCCATCTTCCGGAGCTCGTCGATCTTCTTCTTCCGCTCCTCGGGCGGCATTTCCTTCTTTCCGCCGCCGTCACCGGCGCCGTCCTGCTTGGAAACCTTGTAGCCCAGCTTGAGCTTGAGGAACAACTTCTCGGCTTCCTTGAACAGCTTGGGCGGTTTGATCTCGCCCATGGTGAGCTGCTTGCCTTTTGCCGAGCAAGTTGCCTCACGAAAGATCACGCCTTTCGACTTCAGCTTCTTCATCGCCAAGTCGCCCTTCTTGCCCGCTAGGAAGGCGTGCCCCTTCCATGTGCCGGCGTCGATCTTGAACTCGAGCTTGTCCTTGCTGACGTAGCAGATGTCCTCTTCCCCGACCAGCTTCAGGGTGGCCTTCGTGAACTCCTTGAAGTCGTCCCAGGCCAGCAGGTCTTCCAGTGTCTCGATCTTCTTCATGTGGCGATTCTCCAGTCGTTTATTGCCCCACGTCGCAATCTCTCTACGACGTTGAGGCGTGCGGAATTCTCAGCGAGACGAGATTTCTTTCATGCCCCCAAATAGTACGTTCCGGCCCGCCAGTTGGGGAGGGAGGGCTGGCCCTTATCACCGAGACCGAGGATTCTCGGCCGGATCCGCTGTGCCAGGCGGAGTCGGTGCGAACCGCACCAGACCGATATCCTGCTTCAAGCTCGATGCCGACCTTCATCACGGGCTGCTAGCTCGTGCCGTGGACGGACGGCGTCGATGCACAGCTCGTGTCCGGGTTCAACATTGCGACCTCGCGACGATTACGTCCACGGCCCTCAGGTTCATAGCTGAAGTGGACGGCGACCCCCATACCCGAACCAGGTCCTCGCGATCCATGGAGCGATACGAGGCGTTTTCGGTGCTCGACTTTTTTGGATCTTGAAAACCTGGAACGACCCCGTGACCGACACCGATCAGGCCGCGCTGCGGCGTGTATCAACAGCGGGGCGATGCAGACGGTGAACGTGATCATGATGGCCCTCGGCGAAGACCGGAGAAGGACTCGCAGTCCATCAGCCGAGGGTGGCTTCACTTCCGACTCGAGACGGAACGCGGGTCCGCGCAGCGTTCTTCCATCTCGCTCGGCCCCGCGTTGGGCCCGCCGCGGATTTCTCCCATGGGCTCGGGTGGCAGCCGCCACGCCTCTATGCTCTACTCTTGGATAGTATCTCTACCCGGATACGCCACATTCTCGCATGGGGGCTAGCTCATCTGCTCGGTTGCTGGCTTCCCCGATTGAAGAGTTCCTGGAGGAGTCATGGCACGCAAGCGTCCCGTCACAGAAGGTCGCACTCCCTTCGGGGTCCGGAGAGAGAGAATGGCGGCCGCTCTCCTCGGGATTCTGGCGAGTTGCGCCGTCATTCCCGAAGGATCTGTGCCAGAGGTTGCTCTGAGCACGGACCTTTCGACCCAGTACAACTTCCGCGGCATCCCGAACAACGAACGTGGTGTCCTGCAGGCCTCGACGGACGTCATCCTGCCGACCAAGGTGGAGACCGGTGAGCTGACCTTCAAGGCGTGGGCCAACCTGGATCTCTCGAACAGTACCGGAGACGCCTGGTTTCCGGATGGCCACGCGGGTGAGCCCAGCCAGATCGACCTTCACGCGAGCTACTCCGAGACCTACCGCGGATTCGATGTCGCTTTCGGAATCGTGAGCTACGCGCTCCAGAATCCGGATGACTTCGTCCTGTCGGTGACTGGAGAACGTGGAGAGACGAAGGAGTTCTTCGCCAGTGCTTCGCGACCGATCGCCTACGGTCTCGTCCCCTCCATAACCATGCACTGGGACTTCGATGAGGTCCGTGGCGTGTACTTGAATGCGGCACTCTTTCGCGAGTTCCCGATCCGAGATAAATGGGTCGCTGACACCACTCTTTCCCTGGGCTACTCCGACGAGTCCCAGTCCGACTGGAACTACGGTGTCGAGGAAACGGGTTTGGCGGATCTGCGTCTGCGCGGCGGTATCTCCTACTTTCTGGACCGCCACACGACGATCCGGAGTTCGCTGGTCTTCTCGACCATCATCGACAGCGATCTCCAGGAATGGTTCGATCTGATCGGGGTGGACTCGGACAACATCTGGTTCACGCTTGGAGCGACCTGGAGTTACTGACGACGTGAGCGAGAAGCCTGAAGACGACTCCAAGCCGGACGAGGATGATCTCGACGCGCTACTGGCCGACCTGGGCGGGGACGACGACTCGGCCACCAAAGCCTCCGATGAGCCTGCGCCCGATGAGGATGTCGACCTGGATGCGCTTCTTGCGAACCTCGACAGCCCGGATACTGACGACGAGGCCGCCACGCAGCTGATCGAGGTGCCGGAAGGAGGGGATTCCGGCGAAGAGGATCTCGACGCACTCCTGGCAAGTCTCGGTGATGATGCCGACGACGAGGGGGCAGCGGAGAACGACGAAGCCTCTACCCTGGAGGCGCCGGTCGATGAGGAAGACGACCTGGATGATCTTCTGGCCGGGCTGGAGAGTCAGGCGTCGGATGACGGTGAAAACCTTGCGGATACCGAGATCATCAGTGATGGGGATGATGGCGACGGCGATCTGGACACGGTTCTGGCGGATCTCGACGGGGACGACGATGACGATGCCGCGGAGGAGGCGAGCGATGACGGGGAAGACGACCTCGACGCGCTGCTGGCGGACCTCGATGGGGACGACGACGACGATGCCGCGGAGGAGGCGAGCGATGACGGGGAAGACGACCTCGACGCGCTGCTGGCGGACCTCGATGGGGACGACGACGATGCTGCGGAGGAGGCGAGCGATGACGGAGAAACCGACCTCGACGCGCTACTGGCGGACCTCGATGGCGACGACGACGATGCCGCGGAGGAGGCGAGCGATGGCGGAGAGGACGATCTCGCCGCGCTGCTGGCGGACCTAGACGCGGACGACGACGATGCCGCGGAGGAGGCGAGCGATGACGGAGATGATGATCTCGACTCGCTGTTGGCGGACCTCGACGACGACGACGACGACGAGGACGACGAAGACGAAGACGAGGAATCGGCATCCGATAGTCCTGAAGAGGCGACGCCGGCCAAGCCGAAGCCAACGGCCGCCGACAGCTCGGCTGCGCGGATGGCCAAGGAATCGCGGCGACGAGCGGAAGAAGCGCGGTTGCGAAAGGAAGAGGCCGAACGGGCCGAGGCCGCCGCGGCGAAGCGTGCCGCCAATCCAGCGGCCTTCGACTACCAGCCGCCGCCGGAGCCCGAAAAGAAACAGGTTTCCTGGAATCAGCTGGCGAAGCCTGGGTACTCGAAGAAGAACGCCAAGGTCTACCGTGCCCAGCCCTGGAAGCGCAGCTCCACCCCGGCGGACAGCACCGACGAGGAAGAATCTGCGCCGGACTCCGGGGCACCGGGCGGGGCGGGCTGGAGCCGCGCGCGAGGCAAGAAGGGCGGCCCTGACGATCCTCCCGATAGTCCGAAGGCGGGATGGGACAAGTTTCGGCGTTAGTTCAGATGAAGAATCCCCCTCTCTTTCTGTCGGCCCGGATTGAAAGAGGCATGAACGATTACCCTCGGGCCGGCGCGCCCGACCAACCCGGAGAGTCCAATGGCTGATTCGCCTAGATATGTGAATGTGGCGAAGTTTGCGGTCAAGTCGATGTTCGACACCAAGTACAAGGCCAAGGTGACGGAGACGATGCGCAAGACGGTGATCCGCGTTCTCGAGAAATCGAAGAAGCTGACGCCCAAGGAGCCGCGCGGGAAGGAAGAAAAAGGACGCGAAGGATTCTATCTCGATGGATCGGTCGTGAAGCTGGTCAAGGGCGAGGTCAAGGGCAAGACCCTGATCGCCACCGAGGTCAAGATCATCATTGCGACCTGGCCCAAGAAGAAGATGCTCGCCTTCTCTTCCGGCAAGGGAAAGCTCGACAGTGGCAACCCCGACAAGATTCAGGGAGACGTTCTATTCCTCGTCGAGACGGTGGTGAAGGACGTGATGGAGAAGGACGTCATCAAGGACCTGGAGAGGCGCAGCAAGCAACTGAAAGATTGATTGATGGAATGAGTAGCGACTCCCCACTTACCGCGAAAACCGCAGTTGACGCCGCCGAACGGCCTCCCAGTTTCCTGGTCCGCTACGCGGCCCTTCTGGCTGGGCTGGCAGTGGTGAGCGTCATGTTCCTGCCGCTATTTGCCATCGATGTATATGGCACGTCCCTCTCCGGCCCGAAACGGGTTGGGGTCAACGAAGCGACTGTGGGGATAGCCGTGATCCTGAGGGCGACGGCACGTCGGCTCTTGCGCGGTGCCTCCTCCAACGTGATGCGGACGACGGCCGGGGCGCTCGGCCGAACGAGCGCGCGCGCGCTGACTCGGCGTTTCGTGAAGTTCGCCGGACGTATCTTCTTTGGTTCGATGGTCAATCAGGCTGCGGAGGAGGCCGGCGATCCCGAGGAGGCCTCCACGTCGCGGGCTTCGCAAGCCGTGGCGCTCATCATCGGATTTGCGGCCCTTTGCCTGAGCTTCTTTGGAGTGCTGCAGGTGATTCCGGAGGACGTTTCGACCAGCCTGCTCGAGGCCTCCGGGCTCAGCCTCCCGATGGCCTCCATACTGGCGGGAGTCCCCCTGCTGCTGTACGCGAGCTTCCATTCGATTGTCGGTCGCATGGTCGGTGTGAAAGCGCGGTACCGCACGGAGTTCGACGGCTTGCTCCTGCAGGCCTATTTCACCGGCGCCGGGTCCTTCTTGCCGCTGACGACGGACGTGGACTACGAGGGCACCGCCGCCGCGAAGCGCAAGCTCGCCACTTGCTCGATACTTGGGATGCTCGGGTTGCATTTCGTATTGACCTTTGCCGGAGACTCGCTGGGGTCTCCGCATCTCGCCTTTCTCGGAGCCGTGACCCTGGTCTACGCGTTCGTCTACTGCTTCCCGATCAGGCCGCTGGAAGGTTACTTCATCTGGTCGTCGAACAAGCTCCTGTGGGTCGCGGTGACCCTGCCGATCTTGACGGCTTTCCTGCTCTGGCTTCCGCCAGCCTTTGGCGAGATTCTCTGATCAATGCCTACCCCCGAGAATCAGCCTCCGGAAGCGAAGCCTTCGCGCAACACCCTGCGCGTCTCGATCATTGCGCTGATCCTGACCTGGACCTTCTTCTACAACCTGCTGATCAAGGGCCAGGGCCCCCCGCGGGCGTTCTTCCAGCTACTGGACACCATCAGCGACGACTTTGTGATGGGGGCGGCGGTAACGATCGGCGTTGGCGTCGCAATCGTCATCGTTTTCTCGGCCACCAAGCTCTACACGCAGGTGATCACGAACATGCGTTCGTTTCGCCAGCTTGAAGACCTGGCGTATGAGGACTTGCGCGTCGGCCGGTTGAGGCAGTTCGGCTCGCGGCTGCTGCACTTTGAAGAGCTACCAGAGCCGGATACGGCTTGCCCGAAGCGCGTCTCGAGCGTGATTCTCTCGATCTGCCTGATCTACCTGGTCAGCTGGGTCTATGTCGTCCTCTTCAGCGAAGCCTTGTTCTTCATCTCCTGGAGCGCCGGCGTCGACCTGAAGATCGACGACCCGAACAGCCTCTTGATGCTGCCGACCCTCGCCCTGGCAATACCGTTCTCGGCCCGGGTCATGGCCTATCTGCGCTACCCCTACGCGCAGGACTTTGCCGACTTCATGCCAGGAGCCCTGTTCGTGCTGCTTCTGGTGGCCTCGCTCGGCGCCCTCTTCGGGTCGCCGGACCAGAAGTTCTTCCTCGTGCGAATGTGGCAGAGTGAGGGCTACCGGCTCGATTTCCTGCGCAACGGAGCATTCCTCGCGTTCATCCCGGTGTTCTTCGAGTGTGCATTCTGGCTACTCGAACTCAGCCGCATGGAAGACGAGGACGAAGAGGGGGCGGCCGAAAATGAAGCTCCCTGACCGCTCGTCGCGCACCGTGCTCATCCGTTCCTAACCACGAGACCACGCTCTACGAAAGCCATGCTTCGATCTCTATCAGGCCCCCGATTCTCACGCGCTTCCATCCCTGCCGTCGTGCTCCTCGCCGGCAGCTGCCTGTTCGCTTGCGCGGCGCTAGAGGGCCTGGTGGTAAGCATCTACAAGAGCTTCGACCGCGAAGGGAAGCTCGTGAATGGAAAGCACGAAGGAGAGTGGGCCTTCAAGTACGAGAGTGGAGCTCTCCAGGCCAAGGGGAACTACGTCGACGACAAGCAAGTCGGGCGCTGGACCTACTGGTTCGAGAACGGAAATGTCGAGTGGAAGGGCGGTTTCGACGATCGCGTCAGCGGGCCGACCTATTTCGGCTACGAGAATGGAGAGCGCCGCGCCATCGGCACGTTCGAGGGCGGGCTCGAGGAAGACCTGTGGAGCTTCTGGAACAAGTCGGGGAAGATCGATTGTGAAGGAGACTTCGTTCGCGGCCAGCCGAGCCTGCGATGGACGTACTTTCACCCGGACGGCACCCCGCGCGCAGAGGGATTCAAGCTAGCGGGTGAGCGCGTCGGTCCCTGGCAGTTCTATGGCGAGGACGGCGAGCTCTCGGAGCGTCGCTACCCGCTTCCGGAGGGAGCAGAAATCGTCCACGAGCTATGGGATGCTGCAGTTCCCCGGCGCGAGGGCCTTCTCGTCGACGAAGTTCAGAACGGTCGTTGGGTGACCTGGCATCCGAGTGGTCGGAGGAGATTGACGGTCGATTTCGTGGATGGTGAGCCGCACGGGTTGATCCTGGCCTGGACTGATGAGGGTGAGCCCGTGTCCCGTGGTCGCATGGAGCGAGGCAAGGCCATCGGCGAGTGGACGATCTGGCGTGGCGGTGTCGAAGAAGTGATTCCCGGGGAGGGCCTGGACCTGACGCTCGAGGAACGCAGCGCCTGGTCGAGGCAAGGCAACCCCGGCGCGCGCTCGCCCGAAAGGGCGGTCCGCCTCTGGCTCTCGGAGGCGCGCTCGGACCCCTACGAGTTGATGAACATCGAACCCGATCCGAATATCCCATCACCGACGGCCGAAGCGGTGGCGGCGAGCGATTCGGTGCCGACCGTCCCTATCCGCCCCCAGCCCTGGACCGTCCGGGAGACCGAGTCGCTCGATTTCTTGATCGCCCGCTATACCGATGGTGCCGCGGATGTGAAGGCGCCCCGCAACAGCGGCTATGGTCGGCGTCGTGCGCGCGCACAGGCCGCCAAGGCGGGCAGCGGTGACCCGGAGCTCTCGCCGAAGTTCATCGGGACCGAACTTCCGTGGACCCGCTTCTACCGCGCGGATGGCGAGGTCGTCGATATGGACGACTACCGCGGCAAGAAGAAGATTGCGCTGGTCGTGTTGCGCGGATTCGCGCGCGAAGTCTGCGTCTATTGCGTAACCCAGACCGAAGCTCTCTGCGACAGCTCCGAGGAATTCCAGGAACGCGACTGTGAGGTCTTCGTCGTCTATCCGGGCGAGAAGAACCGTCTCAACGTCTTCATGGAAAGCTTTGCCAAGATATCCAAGCACCTGGGAACGCCACCCATCGGCGTGCTCTACGACCGCAACATGCAGCTCGTCGACCGCATGGGGATCAGTTCGGAGTTCGCCATCCCTTCGACATTCGTCATCGATGAGGGTGGGGTGATCCGTTACTCCTACGTCGGTGAAGAAATTGACGACCGACCCGCCGCGACCGATGTCCTGGAGGCCATCGACGGTATGGCCAGGCCATGACCGAAGACTCGAAACATCCGCCGGAAGATCCCGAGACCGAGCAGGCCACCCCGAGCTGGCGGCGCAAGACCGCGGACGCTCCGACCGACGCGACGCGGCCCGTTGAGCCCGCCGTCGACTCCACCGACGATCCTGGGGAACCGTTCGATCAAACGCTGATCAACTCCGAACAGGCGGAGGCGGGATTCGACGGGAAGACCGAGGCCCTGGACCCTGACCTTGTCGGCGACTTCGCGATCGGAGCGGACACATTGGTGGTCTCCCCCGACGCCAAGGGTTCTGTCGGACCGCAGATCCAGGACGTCGTCCTGGTGCGTGAAATCGGACGCGGTGGAATGGGCGTCGTCTACGAAGGCCGCCAGGACTATCTCGATCGCCGCGTTGCGGTAAAGGTGCTGAGCCACGCCCGTGGAGGGGATGAATTCACACTACGTTTCCAGCGCGAAGCAAAGATCCTCGCCAGCCTGGGTCATCCCAACATCGTCGGCTGCTACCAGGCGGGTGTCTCGGAGGATGGTCACGGCTATCTGGTGATGGAGTTCGTGGACGGGCCGACGCTGGGCGACTGGATCGCCGAGAACGCGCCGCTGGAAGCCGCGGAGGCCGTTCGAGTTTGCCGAAAGGTGGCCGAGGCCCTCGAGTACGCCTACCGCTCCGGCATCATCCACCGCGACGTCAAGCCTCCCAACATTCTCTTGAAGCATGCGCCAGGGTCGAGCGAAGCCTTTCCCTTCGAGCCGTTGCTGGCCGACCTGGGGCTCGCGCGTGCATCCGGCGAGTTCTCCGCCAATTCGGACCTGGGCCTCCAGGAGGTCACCGTACAGGGCACCATGATGGGGTCGCCGCCGACGATGGCCCCGGAACAGTTCGACGATCCTGATTCGGTTGACTTTCGGACGGACATCTACGGTCTCGGCTGCGTTCTCTACCATTGCCTGACCGGCAAGCTCGCATTCCCACAGGGCACCCTGACCAGCTTGATCGCGCGCAAGACGCAGCAGGCGCCGCCCGATCCACGGAAGCTCGAGAAGGGCGTTCCGGCCGAGACGGCGGCGCTCGTGCGCGACATGATGCGGCGCAAGGCCAGCGATCGGCCCGCTAGCTACGAAGAACTGCTGCAGCGAATGGACAACCTGTCCACGGCGGCGCCACTTCCGGTCCCGACGCAACGGTTCACGAGGCCGCAGATCGCGGCGGGTGCGCTCGTCCTGGTGCTGGGAACCTGGGCGCTCCTCTCGCAGCTTGGTGACGACGAAGTGTCGTCAGGGTCAGACGATCCGCAGTCGGACCTGGCCGAACTCGAGCCCGGTGGGGGCGCGGCCCTGGGAGCTGACGCGCTGGACCTGGTCAACGTCGACGCTACTGATCTCGACGAGGAGACTCGCGTGCCATCGGATGAGGGCGAGGGCAATGACGAGACTGCGGACGCAACTCCGTTGCAGGAAGACAAGTTCGCCGACGCTGAATCCGACCCGATCATCGAGCCGGAGCCTCCGCGATTGGTCTTGCCGGAGCTTGCGGCGATTGGCCCGGGCGAGTCTTTGAGCCTGATTGGTAAGGAATTCGGAGAGCCGCCGCTGGCCGGCTGGATAGGCGATAGTGGAGGGACCGACGTCTGGTCGGCCCTCGACGACGGCCACGGTGCGCAAGCGCTCATCTTCGAAGGCAAGAGTGCGGCGCAGATCGAACTGCCCGCCCCTCCGTGGGTCATGACAGGCAGCTTCGAGTTGAAGCGTCCTGGCGGCAGGAGCAAGCCCAAGTTCTCGATTGCGCTCAGGCTCGAGAAGGGCACCGGGGTCTCCATCGGTCAATCGTGCAACGGCGATGAGGTCTTCCTGCGGGGCGAGGTGGTGCAGTTCTCCGACGATGGGGGATTCGAGCCAGTCGAGGAGTTACCGAAGCTCGGCTTGGATTCCATCGATGTCGCGGCGTACCGGGACTTCGCTCCGTTCTCCTTCCGGCTGGCCTGGGACGGCGACGAGCTGCTTCTGTCCTGGAGCAATTCCAAGGGTGAGGAGCGGGTCGAGACCTGGAGCGCCGACGAGCTGATTCCCTGGGGGGCTCCCGTGGGGCTGGGACTGCAACTCCAGAACGGTGCCGCACTTTTGCGCGATCTCGTGGTCGTCGGCGGCTAGAATTACCGGCGCCGATTCCGATTCCATTGCCCTGCGAATACCCATGCTGAAGATCGTCGTCACCCAAGAGGGCCAACCGGATCGCGAGGTGCTCGTTCCGGGCAACAAGGCCACGGTGGGCCGCGTCGCTCCCTGTGACGTCGTCATCGATCAACCCAGCGTCAGCAAGCAGCACCTGCAGATATTTCACGGTACCGTCGTCTTCGACATGGGGTCGAGCAACGGCACCTTCATAGATGGCCGTCGGCTGAGTGGGGCCGATCTGACCTACGGAAGCTCGGTGGTGCTGAGCCAGCAGGCCGCACACCTGCACGTTGAGGTGCAGGAGGATGAGGATGCCACCATGCAGTCCTCAGAGGGCGATGGGGCAGGAGGGTCCTCCGCGGATCCGGATCGTGCTCGTCTGGTGGAGGAGAACGAGAACCTGCGCGAGCGATTGGAGAGCATGAAGCGCGACCTCGAATCGCGCGAAGTCGAGGACGGGGGCAGCGTGCAAGCCAAGCTGGCCATGCAGCGGGTGGAGCGCATCCAGGTGCTGAACGACAAGCTCCAGTCCGAGGTCGATCATCTGCGTGCGCAAGCGAGTACCAGCGAAGATGCGGACGGGTCTGCGGATGCCCTGGAGGCAAGCCTTCGCGAAGTGCGGGAGCTACAGGCGGAGCTGGATGAGCTCAGGGCCGCTGCAGCGGACGCTCAAGAGGAGAAGACGCCCGATTTCTTCTTCAAGCTCCAGGCGGACAACGCGGAGTTGAAGCGCAAGCTCAAGGAGGCGACCGCAGGTCCCCCTTCTGGCGATGCGCCCTCCGGCGGTGCCGGGTCCTCGAAGCACGTCAAGGAGTTGATGGAAGCGCGCCTGCGAATCACGGCGCTCGAGGCCGAGCTTTCCTACCTGCGTGTCGCGGAAGCGCCGTCGGCAGACCTCTCATCCGCGCCCGCCGCCTCGGCCAGCAAGGCGAAGAAGAAGAGCAAGGCGGGGGGGGCCGCCCTGTGCCGCATCCTGCAGGCGTTCTCTGACGATGACGTCGAGGGACTCTCCCGACCTACCGGCGGACCGCCCGAAGAGTTCCTGTTGATCGAGAGCCTGCGCCTCTTGCGCCAGATGGAGCGTGTCGTGACGCGCGTCGCTGGCGATCTGATTCAGCTGTTCCGCGTGCAGACGATGTTGCCGGACACTGTCGGTACCTACCGTGATCACGTGGCGATCTTGCTTCAGGGTGAGGACGATCCTCAGACGCGTGCCAACACGATCGAGTACCTCGAGACCCTGGGGCGCTGGCTGGTCGCATCGATCGGCGCGCATCGCAAGGCCGCCATTCTCTTCGCCGCCAAGATCAAGGAGGACCTGAGTGAGAAGGGCCTCACCGCGGGCACCCCGCTACCCTCCTTTGCCAAGGTTCCGATGCTGGCAGGATCGGAGCTGTGGAAGCGCAGTCAGGAATACCTGCTCGCCCTTTCGCCGGACACCATCGACGAGCGGATCGACGAGATCGCTCGGGAGCAGGCGCAAAAGCTCCTGAGCGAGAATGCGTAATTCTTGACTGAGGCCGCTAGTGCTCGACGCGTTTCGTCGGAATTGGTATCCTGCTCGCCATTCCTGACCACCCATTACGAGCGCGACTTTCGGGCTGAGACCCGAGGGCCTCGTATGCCTCCAAAAGACTGTCCATGAAGACCTGCGTGCCGCGCTTGGTTTCTACGCTCCTGGCCGTTCTGGCTCTCTCGTTGATGCTGGCGTGCAAGAACATCCCGTTCTTCCGAAAGGGATTCACCCTCGAGATCGAGCCAATGGCAGGTCAGACTTCCCAGCTGCAGGAACTCTACCTGATCGTCAGCGCAGATCGCGACGTGGCTGAACCGCTCCGGTCTGGCGATCTCGCGCAGCTCCTGGAGGAGAACAAGATTGACAATCAGTACACGAGTTTTCGCCAGTACCGTCCGACCGAGGACCGCAGCTGGGAGCTAGAGTTCAAGGCCAACGACTCAGGTCTCGTGACCTATGAGGTGAAAGAGTCGATACTGGAGGTCCTGGTCTCCAAGAAGATCGGCGGCTCGCAGGGGATTCAGTTCAAGGTTGTCGTTCTCGGCTTATTTGGCAGCGCCGGATTCAAGCAGGTAACCATCGGTCAATCGACACTCGACTCGGGCGAAGACGGGCGCGTCGAGGTGGCGGCGGCCAGTTTCAACCTGACGGGTCCTGAATGACGTCTCGAGCTCAGCCCAGTGTCCTGTGGCGGGAGGGAATGTTTCTCTTCCCGCAGCACCTTCAGGCATTCTCTCGTGAGCAATCGGCGCGATTGCAGACGGCAAGCTCGGTCGGGCTCGTGGGCGACTGGGGACTCCTGGAAGTCGAGATCGACGAAGAGGTCCTGGAGACGGATACATTTCGTATTCAGCGTGCCAAGGTCCTGTTTCGTGACGGGACTCTCGCGTCGTTTCCGGAGAACGCCGCAGTCGACCAGCGGGAGTTTGGCGAGCATTTCACCGATAGCGAATTGCAGGTCTACCTGGGCGTCCCGGCGGCTCAGAAAGGCGTGCCTCAGATTCGCGACGCCTCGAAGGAGTCCGACGACGGACGCATGCACCGCTACACGATCTTGCGCGACGAAATACCCGACGAGAACGATCGGGAAGCGCGCCGTGAGATGGAGTTCCGCACACTCCAGGGTCGGATCTTCTTTGGCGATGAAGACCGTTCGGGCTTCGACAGCGTGCCCATCGCCAGATTGGCGCGCGTTGGCGCACCCCAGGCCAAATCCGTGCTCTCGCCGCGTTACATCCCGCCGGTGCTCCGTACCGAGGCTTCGAAGGTCCTGTTCGCGGGACTCAAGGCGCTGGCGAAGCGTGCACGGGGCCAATCACGGGATCTCGCAGCGCGCATGCCGGATGTCGCCCAGCTTTCGAGCGTCGATCGCGGCAGCGACATCCTGGGGCTCTTGAAGCTGCAGGCCGTGAATCAATGCGTCGGCCTGCTCGAGTTCGCGGCCGGGCAAGAGAGCCTCCATCCCTTTGACGCCTATCGAGCCCTGATTCAATCCGCGGGTGCGCTCGCGGTCTTCGGACCGGGACGGGTCATGCCTGCGGTCGAGGGCTACGACCACGGTGATCTCGAGACCTGCATGCCCAGCGCCATCGATGCCGTCTCGGAGCTGCTCACAGCGGAAGTCGCCGCACCCTACGACGTCTCGCGCTTCGAGCCCGACGCCGTGCGACCCGGTCTCTATCATTGTGCCCTTCCGGCGGAATGGGTGGATCGACAGGGAATCTTCCATCTGGCGATCGAGATTGCCGAAGACGCGGACACCGTTCAGGGAATGGTGGCCTCCGGGGTCAAGCTGATCGCGGAGTCCGACATCGAGCGCGTCTTGCGGGGCGTCATGCCGGGCATCGAGTTGAGCCACGAGCGTACGCCGCCCCTCTCTTTTCCAAAGCGGGACACACTGCACTACTTCGCAGTCGAAACGGAAGGCGCCGGACGGGATGTCTGGCTCGGGATATTGCAGGCCCGCAGCGCCGTGGTTCTCAGTGCACTCGGAAGCCCGGATGATGTGGGCTTTCAATTCTACGTGGAGTTCCCGAACTAGAGGTGCATGTCGGAGTAACGAGAATGTCGAGCCTTGCAACGCACGTAGCAGTGCCGAAACGAACAACCACGCAGATGGCCGTCCGGGTGAATTCGCTCGCTTCATCCTGGACGCCTCGCGCGCACGCGTGATCAAGCCGCCTGCAGGAGAGAGACCATGCCCGACAAGAATCAGACACTAGGAGAGGCCTGCGCCCCTTTCTTTCTGTACCTGGCGACCTTTCGTCGCAACGCCGAGACGTCTCAGCTAGATGTCGACAGCCTGCACGAGGCCTTGCAGGGTGGGATCGAATTCGTGGGGTCCGCCTGCGAGGGGGATCCGGACCGCCTCAGGCTGTTCGAGCGAATCTGGTACGCCCTGGTAGTCACGGCAGATCAGGTCGTGCTGCATTCGTCGTGGCAGCATCGGCCAGCGTGGTCCATGCGACTCCTCGAGTCGCACTACTTCAATTCGTTCGAAGGGGGCGCGAAGTTCTTCAAGATCGCCAAGGATGTCCTCGATGATCCGAGCCCGGACGGACCGAAGCTGGCCGAGGTGCTCTTCATGTGCATGGCGATGGGGGTCCAGGGCGAGCTTCTGGGGGAACGGCGAGAGCTGGAGCGCATGCGCACGCGCCTGTTCGAGAAGTCGCGCCTGGCCGGGGCGATCGGCGGGAGGCTCGCACCGGATGCCTACGGGCGCAATTCGCCGCTCACGACGGTCAAGCTGCCAACCGTCGGAATCCTGCGTCTCGCCGCCCTCGGCCTGGGAGCGATCCTCTTCGCACTGCTGGCCGGCAACGTGGTCACAAACGTCAAGAACGACAAGATCACGAGCGAGACCGCGCGCCTTCTCGATGAATTGAAGGAGGCCTCGCAGTGAAGTCCCTCAAGAAGCTCTTCAACACCAAGACCAAGCTCTTCATCGGGATCTTTCTGTTTCTGATCCTGGTCACCTGGCTGGTGTTGTTCTTCACCGCCCGAGATACGGCGCTGGCCCTGGTGGAGCCGATGCTGTGGGCGTTCCTGTTCGTCGCCGTGAGCTGGCTCGCGATCCACTTTGGCGTCAAGGCATGGCGCAAGCGCAAGCGCAAGGAATTCGATGAAGGGGTCACGGCCAAGGAGGGTATCGACGACCGACGTCGCGAGTGGATCCAATGGACCGATGAACTGGAGAAACAGGGCATCGATCGCTACGAGTTGCCCTTCTACCTCCTGGTGGGTGAGCCCCAGTCGGGCAAGAGCGTGCTGCTTCAGAACTCAGACCTGCACTTTCCCTTCGGCCAGAACCGCCTGTCGGGTGTCGGTGGAACGCGCGGTTGCGATTGGTGGTTTACCGAAGAGGCCATCATTCTCGACCTGGCAGGTCGCCTCTTCACACATGAAGGCGGAGCTGCCGATCGCGCGGAGTACGAGGCATTCCTCGAGCTCCTGTCCGAATTCCGGCCCCTCTGTCCCGCAAACGGCGTGCTGCTCGTCGTTCCCTGCGACAGCTTGATGACCGACGACGAGGAACAGTGCGCTGTCAAGGCGACGAAGATTCAGACCGCACTCCTCACGCTGACCACGAAGCTGGAAGCCCAGCTGCCGGTCTATCTCGTCCTGACCAAGGGCGATCAGGTCTTCGGCTTTGCCGAGAGCGTTCACCGACTCGACGTCGAGCGGCGTCACGAGATGTTCGGCTGGTCTCGACCGGCCGAGAAGATCGACAGTCCCTTCGACCTGCGTGAAGTGACGGACGGCTTCGATGAGATGGTAGGCCGTGCGCGACTCCTGAGGGCGCACATGTCCGCCGGAGCGCGCTTGCCCGAGGCCCTGCCGGAAGTCGATCGGATGATCGCCTTCCCGCACGAGCTGGAAGGTATGCGCGGAAACCTGGAGATCTACCTCAAGCGGATCTTCACCGCATCGAACATCACCGATCGGGTCTTTTTCCGCGGCCTGTATCTGACGAGTGGCCTGCAGAGCGGCGTGCCGATGGCCAAGGTCTGCTCGGAGCTCTTTGGAGCGACGGGCGAGGCCGACAATCGCAGTCTCGACGATCTGTTCAGCAAGCCGCGCGCCTACTTCATCAAGGACCTGGTGCAGACCCGCGTCTTTGGCGAGCGCGGTCTGGTCCGCCCGACCCAGGGGCGCGTAAAGCAGTCCAAGCGCGCCTCGATGTTCGGGTATGGCTTTGCCGGCGTCGTCACTCTGACCGCGATCATCCTGGGAGCGGTCCACCTCCTGCGAGACAAGGACGCGGATATCGCCCGTATCTACCAGGAGGCGCTTGATCGGAGTTCCGAGTGCGTCGCCACTCCACCCGACCAGGCACAGCTGCTATTCCATCCCCTTCACCTGTTAGCGGATGCGGCCCAGCAAGAGGAAGATGCGGCCGAGAAGGCCTTCCAGGATCCGCGCGAAGAGTTCAAGCGGCTTTTTTGCCACCTTTTCGACGTCCAGCTCGTGCCGCTCTTGAAGCAGGATGCGCTGACAACAATTGAAGACCGCCTCAAGAGTGGGTTTTCGGATCACGACGAGCTGCGCAAGAGCTGCGACGCGCTGCTCGAACTCAGCAAGCAGGTGGACTTCCGCGAGTCCGAGGCACGCGCAAAGATCATCGCGCTTCTTCCCGGGCTGCGATCTATCAAGAAGTCGGCGGCCAATACCGAACCCTTGACGCTGGCGCGCGCCTTCGAGCATCGCATGGATTGGAATATGGGGGAAGACACCTTGCTCTTGACCCGGGCGCGGAAGGGCGAAGAGGAGCGTCTTCGCCGACTCGGGACCCAGGCGCTCGGTGAGATCCAGAACAGCCTTGTCCCCGGGGCGCCAACCCAGCCTGGGGGGGAGTTTGGCTACATGCTCGCCTGGAGTGGTGCGGACAGAGCCTATCGCGAGCTGCGAAAGCCGGGTATCGAAGGAAACTCTCTCGCACTGAAGTATTGCGCGGATTTCTCCAACTCCATGGCGAAGCTGATCGAGCTAGAGGAGACTGTCGGATCGGCTTCCTCAGCAGGGCGGACGATCAAGTATATGGACATCCGTGAGAAGTCGTTCGCTCTGCTAGATTTGTGGCGTTATTTCAAATCGCTGGAGAAGGGCGTGGAGGTCGACGAATTGAGCGACCAGTGGTCGGCGATGATCGCTTTCCAGGAGTTCAACGTAATAAAGTTTGACAACCACTTTGACAAGGGCATCACCCTCTCGACCGTCGGCGGGCAATTCGGAGCGTCCGATGCCGGGCAATCCGCATTTGTCGCGGCCGAGGCTGGTCTGCGAACCGCGCAGGGCGCGTTCGATGTGGGCCTCGGTGGCGATTACGATCCAACCGAGGAATTGAAGGAGGAGAAAGGGCTTCTCGCGGTCAGTGACGACCGCTTGGCACTCCAGCCCGAGACCCTCGAGCTGGTTGGACTCGGCGAGGCTATCCGCAAAGTCCACAAACGTACGTTGAGTGACATTAAGTCTGGAGCGGCCGCGCGGGCTTTCGGGGGCCAGATCAGCGAGGTGAAGGTCCTCTTTGAGCGGCAGATCCCCGGGGTACGAGAGGGAATCGTTGCGGTCGAAGGTGAAGGCGCGGTCGGAGAGGGCCTTGCGCTCAAGCTCGTTACGGAGCTCGAGGATCTTCACAATGCTCTGACCCTCGTCTTTGCCGATAGGCTGCAGGGCACCGCCAAGGACGACGCGAAGGCCTGGCAAAAGAGTATTGAGAAGCTTCTCTACGAGCATTTGCAGGCGACGGAACGGGAAAAAGATCTGGCCTGGGTTCCTGCGCCGACCGTGGATGGCATCGATCCCCGTGCATGGGAGATCCTGGGCGCTTTGGGTGAAGCCAGCCAGCTGCAACAGGTTTCCCGCGGAACCTACGCGGTGGATACCGCTGCCAGCAAGCTACAGAGCAAGGTCTTCTTTCACCTCGCGGATCAGGTTCTCGACGAGTGGGATGGTCGAGAGGATGAGGTGCGGGAGACGATCCGAATCACCGAGCAGCTCGATCAGCTCGCCAGCCGGATCTCAACGATGCCCAACCCCACCGGGTTGGATCAGCGCAGGCTCCAGGACTGGAGTGACCGCCTCGACAACCTGCTGAAGCGCCACCTCAGCGACATAGAAGCGTCGCTGGCCGAGATCTGGGAGCCGCAGCTCGGCCGGGGGTCATTCCAGACTGTGCTGGCCGAAGCGATCCGCACGCTCGAGGACCTGGAAGACATGATCAATCAGTCCCAGGAAGAGGATATGGCCGGTCTTGAAGCGGTCGTCGAAGATCTTTCGAAAGAGAGTCATGTCAAAGCCTGGCTAGAGCTTCCGAATTCGGACGATCTGATCTTGGCGCTGCGAGAGTGGGAGATCCCGGGCCAGGCGAGCCGCGTTCGGCGTCAATCAGAATACGAGACGCTTCTTGATGCCCTGGAGAATGTGAGGAGCGTATCCCGTCTGGCCGGTGGTGGGCGAGCCCTGGCCGATTCCTACGCCAGCTACTTTCGCACGCCGATCTCGGAGAAGCCGGCGGACAATGCGGGAATTCGAATGGTCCGTTCCGTGCGCACCCAGTTCGCCAAGGCGCTGCGCAATGAAGTCCGTTCGCAGTACGAGGCGGACCTGTCGGCCATGCTATATGGCTCGAAATATGAGCACCTTTTTGAGGTCCTCTTCTATACGCCTGGTGACGATGACGAGCCGCGCTTCAAGGATGTAGAAAAGGACCTGAATGACTTTTTCAGGCGCAACGGCGGAGGGTTCGACAAGCTGCGCCAGGATTATTCGCTGATCTCATCGAAAGCCGACTTCGGCATTGAGTCGGAGATCTACCCCCCGCAGCCCGGAGAGGACGAAGAGGTCTGGGCTGGCGTGCATCGATTCCTGCTCGCATTGCGGCAGTTCATGCTCGGCGATGGGAAGAGTATGCGCAACGCGGCCATCACGTTTCAGCTAGCGCCGGACGTACAGACACGGACGGTCTGGGACCTGGATAGTAATGATCGTGCTGCCCGCCGCGCCTTTTTTTGGTATCCGCTGGGTGGCAAGAAGGGGGACCTGACAAAGACTAGTTTTGTTTCAGACGTGGGTGAACTTGACGTCTCCGACTGGAGCCTCGAGGCTGGCAGCAGCGATCGCAAATTCCAGCTATTCTGGTCCGACAAGCCTGTTCAGCGAGAGGCGAAGTCCGATTCGAACGCCTATCGCTTCGAGATCGAGAGCGCTCTTGGTCCCTTGCTGTTCGCCTGGTACGGCGAGCCGCTCGACGACGAGCCCGGGTCCGCGCGGTTCGCCGTGACGGTCAAGCCGGAGGGCACGGACCTGGAGGCGCCGATCGAGATCATCTTCGAGAACCCCTTACCGCTGCGGCCGGAGAGGCCCTAGTCCGCATGGCCTTCTCCCTTTTTGGAAAGAGCGCGGAGACTCCGACGCTGCAGCTCTACGGCAAATTGCCGATCGCGAAGGACTACCTTCGTATCGCCTGCGCAGAGGGTGCGGCTCTGGAGCTTCGCAGCTGGCTCGACCAGACGTTTGGAGCCGTGCGTGAGAACGAAAAGCGGCTGAGGTTGCACGAGCCGCTGCGATTCGTGCTGGGCGGGAAGGAGCACGGGAGTGCAGAACCCCTACAGGGGATCCTCTGGCCGAGCAGCGATGCCGGAGGGCATCGGGCCTTTCCGTTCGCCCTGTGTGTAACGCGCCGCTCGAAGCGATTCGCCGAGGACATGGAGAGCGGGCTCGCCCAGGGTGAAGGCCTCTGGCGATCCCTGGCCGAGGTCTACAACGAGTGCCAGGCCGCACCCGATGGACGCGACCTCCTGCAGACGCAGCGCGGCCGCGATGTGCCGGTGGAGTCCGATGGCCTGGAATCCGTCAACACCGCCGACGTCGACGCTTGGATCGAGACCCTCTGGCCGGAAGCGGGCGTTTCCGGTGTGCGGCAGATCCTGAGGGAGATCCAGGCCCTCGCCAAGAGCGGCGAGCCAGGTCCGTTTCGCCTTCCCCTGGTCCGGGTGCTCCCGGTCCGGGACCAGGTCCTCGCGTGGCGCGGCATCCTTATCCGGCTGGGCGCCCTGCCGGATGGGGATCCTGGGATCTGCTTCTTTCCCGGCGCGGCGTTGATCCCTTCCCTCGACCCCGCCTGCCTTGTCATTGGCGCCGGGCCTCTCACGGACAAGTGGGCTCAGTGGCTGACGGAGGATTTCGGACCCGCCGCACTGGGGCCCGCCGATTTCTGCGCCGAGATCTTCGCCGACGTCGAAGCGGGGGAGCGGATGCTCGACCTCGACCTGGACGCCGTCGCGGAGGACGCAGCGCCGCTTCTGAGCTCCCTGGGGGAAATCCTTACCAAAATGACGGAAAGACACGATGATTGACGCTTTGAAAAAGAGATCTCTCGGAGCCCAAGCCTGCCTGTCCCGATGATCGACTTTGAACTTCTACTGCGGCCCATCAGCGAAGATTCACCCGCCGGCGAGAGCCTGCGCTCGGATCCCTCGCCGACGTCTCCCTATTACCAGATCAAGGACGCCCGCAATGCGGCCCGCGTCTCGGAGCGACGGGCGCTGCAGTCCGACGATCCGATGGCCACGTTGATGGCCACGTCGTCCAGCGATTGGGAACCCGTTGCACAGTTCGCTCCGGGACTCCTCGCGGAGGTTTCCAAGGACATCGAGATCACGGTTTGGTGGATCGAGGCCCTCCTGCGTCGCAAGGGCTTCGCCGGTATGCGGGCGGGATTCGAGCTTGCGCGTCGCATGATCGAGACCTTCTGGGATGTGCTGCATCCCATGCCCGACGAGGAGGGCATGGAGGTCCGCGTGGCGCCGCTGACCGGGCTGAATGGCGACGACGCGGAGGGTACCTTGATCGTACCCATCGGCATGGTCCCACTCCTGCGCGACGACGAAGGTCCCATTTCGGCCTGGCACTACAAGATGGCGCGCGAGGTTGCGGCGATTGTCGATCCGGAGTCGAAGCAGCGCCGTATGGATTCGGGGGCCGTGACGCTCGAGCGCATTCATGGTGCCGTGGCCGCGACGGACCCGAATGAGCTATTCCAGGTCCTGGACGAAGTCGAGGCATGCCTCGCCGAGTGGGCGGCACTCTCGGACGCCCTCGACGAACGCTGCGGTGCCGCCGACGCGCCGCCGTCATCGAACGTGCGGCAAGCCCTCGAGGGCGTCCTGGAGTGCGTGCGCTTCTTGACGAAGGACCTCCGCCGACCCGGAAGTGATGAGGGCGGCGATGGCGAAGCAGGTGGAGCCGACGCATCGACGGAATCGGGCGGCGATTCAGGTGGCACGACCGCTCAGCGTGCTGCACCTGGTGTGATCGCGACGCGCGAAGACGCGATCGACGCGATGCGCCGCGCTGGCGAATTCTTCCGCCGCACCGAGCCGCACTCACCCTTGCCCTACGTCGTCGATCAAGCCCTGCGCTGGGCGCAGATGCCACTTCACGCTCTCGTGAACGAACTCATCACAGATCCCTCGGCGCTCGAGCAATTCCAGTTGCGCACCGGCATCCCCGCTGGAGACGAGGATTCCTCTGGTGGTTGAATTCAGTTCACTCCACAGGTCAGCGGACACCCTTCTCGCGGCCGCCATGTCGCATGAATCAAGGATTCGCTACACGGCTCTCACCTCTCCTCGCCTCGGGCTCGGTTTCAGCCCATTCGAGGATTCACGAAAACGCGTCGTCGCCAGGCCTTGCGACGACTGCAATGGAACGGGACTCACGCGCCGACAATTCGGCTCATCCCACTGGCCTTTACCACTTCAAGGAATCTGAAACCCAGGAAGCCCCATGGGAAGTATCCACAAAAAGCTCGAAAGAGTCCGCAAGCCCCGCGTGCACTTGATGTACGAGGTCGAGACCGGAGGAGCTGCCGTCAAGCGCGAGTTGCCCTTCGTCGTCGGTGTCCTCGGCGATTTTTCAGGGAACCCGTCTCAGGCGCTGAAGCCGTTGCGCGATCGCAAGTTCACGCAGATCGACCGCGACAACTTCAATGAAGTCATGGCCAGCATGACGCCGGAACTCAACTTCCGCGTCGACAACACGCTGGCGGGTGATGGATCCGAGATGGCGGTCTCCTTGAAGTTCAATTCGATCGAAGATTTCGAGCCCGCGAAGGTCGCCAATCAGATCGATCCTCTTAAGAAGATGCTAGAGACCCGAAATCGCCTGAGTGACCTGATCGCGAAGGCCGACCGGTCGTCGGACCTGGAGAGTCTGCTCGAAGACGCTCTGCAGGACCCTGCGGCCATGGAGAAGCTGTCACGCGAGCTGGGCCTCGATGTCCAGGGCGGTTCGTCCGACGACACACCTTCGACCGGCGACGACGCCTAAAGGAAGAGAGACATGAGCGAAGCTGAAGAACAAGCGGAGCCCCAAGCTGAGGCCGCACAGGCGCAGGAACAGGATGCAGGTCCGAGCCTGCTCGAACAGGCTATCTCTGCCACGAAACAAACGGAGCGTTCCCGTGCTGAGGAGCTCCTCAAGACTCTGACGCAGGAAGCGCTGAGCGGGACCGTCACGTTCGACAAGAACTTGACACGATCGCTGACCGAGTCCATCGCGGCCATCGACGCCAAGATCTCCGCGCAGCTCGGCGCGGTCATGCACAGCGAGGAATTCCTGAAGCTCGAGGGCTCCTGGCGCGGCCTCCAGCACCTGGTGATGGAGTCTGAAACCGGCGAATCGTTGAAGCTGAAGGTCCTGAACGTTTCCAAGAAGGACCTGTTCAAGGATGTCGACCGTGCCGTCGAATTTGACCAGAGCCAGGTCTTCAAGAAGCTGTACGAGAACGAATTTGGATCACCCGGCGGCGAGCCCTACGGCGCCTTGATCGGCGACTTCGAGATCTCGAATCATCCCGAGGACATCGACCTGGTTTCGAAAATGTCGAACGTGGCCGCGGCCGCGTTCTGCCCGTTCATCACGGCGCCCGCGCCGTCCTTGTTCGGATTCGAGACCTGGGAAGAACTCTCCAAGCCACGCGATCTCGAAAAGATCTTTTCGTCAAAAGAGTACGTCAAGTGGCGCTCGTTCCGTGAGACAGAGGACGCGAGATTCGTTTCCATGGCGATGCCGCGCACGTTGGCGCGCTTGCCGTATGGAAAGAACACGAAGCCGGTTGAGGAATTCGACTTCGAGGAAGTCGAGGTCGAGAAGACCGGGATCGCCAAGCCCACTTCGCACGGCTCGTACTGCTGGATGAACGCGGCCTACGTCATGGGTTCAGTCATGACGCGCTCGTTCGCCGAGTCTGGCTTCTGTGTCGCGATCCGCGGCGCGGAAGGTGGCGGCAAGGTCGAGAACTTGCCGACGCACGTGTTCAAGAGCGATGATGGCGACCTCGACATCAAGTGCCCGACCGAGGTCGGTATCACCGATCGCCGCGAGGCAGAGCTTTCGAGTCTTGGGTTCTTGCCGCTCAGCCACTACAAGAACACCGACTACGCGGTCTTCTTCGGCGGCCAGAGTGCGCAGAAGCCGAAGAAGTATGACGAGCCGGACGCGACGGCCAACGCGGCCATCTCGGCCAGGCTGCCTTGCTTGATGGCGACCTCCCGATTCGCCCATTATCTGAAGGTCATGGGGCGCGACAAGATCGGCTCCTTCATGGAGGCCGAGGATTGTGCGCAGTGGCTGGATAAGTGGATCAAGAACTACATCAACTCAGATCCGTCGTCGGGCCAGGCCATGCGTGCGAAGTATCCGCTTCGGGCGGCACAGATCGAGGTCAAGGAGGTACCTGGAGCTCCGGGTTCCTACCACGCGATCGCGCACCTTCAGCCATGGCTCCAGATGGAGGAGCTGACCGCTTCCCTACGCCTGGTGGCCAAGATTCCGGCCAAGAAGTAGGGCGAGTTACCGGCGATGAAGGAGAGCACGCCAGCAACTTCCCTGGAGGCCTCGCTCAGGGCGACGCTCGAACGGCGACCCGAGGAAAGCGCCCGACTGGACGCTTTCCTCGGCGCATCGCGTTCGAGCGAAGCCCTGCGTGCGTGGCTTCAGCTCGACGAGGAGAGTACGCGTCCATCCGCCGATGAAGTCATCACCCGTATCTCGCGGGACATGGCGGCAATCGATGAGCTCGTCGAACAGCAGCTGAATGCGGTTCTGCACCATCCCAGCTTTCAGAAACTGGAGGCTTCGTGGCGCGGACTCGCCTGGCTCGTCGACGGGGTCCCCCGTGACGTTCAGGTGAAGGTGCGAGCTCTCAACGTGAGCTGGAAAGACCTTGCGCGCGACGTCGAGCGCGCAATCGAGTTCGATCAGAGCCAGCTCTTCCGGAAGGTCTACAGCGCAGAGTTCGGTGCACCCGGCGGCGAGCCCTTTGGCATCCTGCTCGGCGACTACGAGGTGGCCCATCGCCCGCGTGCCGATCAACCTGTGGATGATGTTCGCGCATTGCGCAGCATCTCTCAGGTCGCGGCGGCGGCCTTTGCGCCCTTCGTGGCTTCGGCCCATCCTTCACTTCTCGGACTCGACTCGCACGGCGAGCTCGAGTCGTCGATGGATCTGGCCCGGACGTTTCGAGGCGTCGAGTACACAGCGTGGCGATCGCTGCGCGAGAGTCAGGATTCCCGCTTTCTGGCTCTGACCCTGCCGCGCGTCCTTGCGCGCGGACCCTACGTACACGATCCCGATCGCACGGACGACTTTCCCTTCTCGGAGAGCTGCGTTCGGCACGCGGACTATCTCTGGTCGAACGCCTGCTACGCACTTGGGAGCGTGGTCATTCGCGCCTACGCGAACTGGGGCTGGCTGGCCGATATCCGCGGGACCAAACGCGGAGAGAAGACGGGTGGGCTGGTTACGGGCCTGCCTGCACCGGACCACGGCGCCCCGATGACGCCGACGGATACTCCGGGAGTCGCGGTGCGCTTCTCGGCGGAAGTCGTAGTCTCGGATCGGCAAGAGCGTCAATTGAGCGAAGTCGGGCTCATTCCCCTGACCGCCATCCCTGGCGAGGATGTCCAGGCCTTCTACACGACGCCGACGCTGAATCAGCCCGTTCAGTATGACGAGGCTGATGCAACGGCGAACTCTCGCCTCGCGTCGATGTTGCAGTACGTCCTTTGCGCTTCCCGTGTCGCGCACTACGTCAAAGTGCTCTGCCGAGACATGACGGGCTCTTTCTTGTCGGCTGATGAGCTGCAGCGTCGCCTGGCCGATTGGCTGCACTCGATCACCGTCGCTTCCGGGAGCGCATCCGATGAAATGCAAGCCCGATTCCCGCTCAGCGAGTCGAGTGTCGCCGTCCGGGAGCAGCCGGGCCGCCCGGGTTGCTTCAACTCGGTCCTCCACCTCTGCCCGCACTTTCAGCTCGATCAGATGACCTCATCCATGCGACTGGTGACCGAGTTTGTCACCGGCCGCTGACCGTACTCCTGGGAAATACGAGAACCCTCACATGAGCGCCCGCGATCTCTACAGCAGTGGCCAGCTTTCCGAAGCCATCGATGCGCAAAACGCAGCCGTGCGTACCAAGCCGTCCGATATCGAAGAGCGTTCATTCCTATGCGAGCTACTGTGCCTCGTAGGAAACCTCGACCGAGCGGATGCCCAGTGCGAGACGATCTCGCGCATGGATCCTAGTAGTGGTCCGAGTCTCAACCTCGTGCGCCAGTTGATCCGTGCGGAGAAGACGCGGCAGGAGATTCACCGCGAAGGCCGGTCACCGGAGTTCCTGGGTGATCCGCCGGAGCACCTGCAGTTGCTTCTGAAGGCCAAGACGGCCTTGCGGGAGGGCGACGAGTCCGAGGCCGCGCGACTCGCGGCCGATGCCGAGGAGAAACGCCCCGTGCTCGGTGGCCGGAGCATCATCGCCGATGCCACGACGGAGTTTGACGACTTTCGCGATCTCGACGATCTGTCGGGTGGCGTGGTCGAGGTGTTGACCAGCACCGGACGGGTCATGTGGATTCCGCTCGAGCAGATTGACGAAGTTGACTTCGATGCGCCAGAGCGGCCGCTGGACCTCCTCTGGCGTGCAGCCACGATGAATGTTCGGGAAGGACCGGAAGGCAAGGTCTACCTGCCTGCTGTGTACACCGCTCCCGACGAATTGATGGATGACGCGGCGCGCCTCGGCAAGCGCACGGATTGGATCAGCGCGGCCGATGGAAAGCTGATCTCCGGGCTCGGCATGCGGACCTACCTCGTCGGTGAGGAGCCGAAGACGCTCCTCGAGCTCGAGCGCCTGGAGTTCAATGCGGCGTCCTCTGGAGCAGATTCCTGATGGCAGCCAGGGATGACGACCGCATCGCCCTTCCGTCCGTTCTCGACCGCCTGATGGATGACGAACCCTCCTCGTCTTCGGAGCAGCCGATGACCGTGCGGCAGATGGGGGATGCGCTCAAGGATGCCGTGCGTCGTGATCTCGAGAACTTGCTCAATCGGCGGCAGAGGCCACTGGACACGCCACCCAATCTCGACGAACTCGCGAGCTCCAGTTTCGAGTACGGCATTCCAGACTTTAGCGGTGCCAATCTCAGCTCGAAGCAGAAGCGGCGTCGCTACTTGCAATTGATCGAAGACCTCGTTCGGCGGCACGAACCGCGCTTCTCCGCCGTCAAGGTTGCCCCGGTCGAGGAGCCTGGGTCGGGGCGCCGATCGCTCCACTTCCGGATCGAAGCCGTCTTGCGGACGGAGCCTGCGCCCGAGTCCGTTCTCTACGATTCCCACTGCGACGTGGTCACCCGATCCTTCCAGATCGAAATCTGAACAGGGCGCCCCCTGGTGCAATGGACGACGAACTCCTCATCTCTTACGACAAAGAGCTCAGCTACCTACGGCGTGTAGGCGCGGAGTTCGCGACCTCGCATCCCAAGATCGCCGGGCGCCTCCGGCTTGGGGCAGATCAGATCGAGGACCCGCACGTCTCTCGACTTGTCGAGTCCGTCGCATTCCTGAATGCGCGCGTCCGCCGCAAGCTGGAGGACGACTTTCCGGAGCTCACGGACTCCATCCTCGGGGTCCTCGCGCCTTACTTCCTGGCGCCCATTCCCTCAATGTCCGTCGTGCGTTTCGATTGCGCGCCCGACCTGCCCGGACCGGTGCGGGTCGATCGGGGCACGAGCCTCGTCACGGACACCACCTACGGAGAGCCCTGCCGCTATCGGACGGCGTATGATGTGGACGTCTTGCCGGTTCGCGTCGCGGCAGCGCGCTTGCTCGGCCCTCCCTTCGAAGCGCCGCGCACGCCGAAGTCCACGATCAGCGCTGGGCTCCTGCACGTGAAGCTGGAGCCCGCGCATGAATCGGGTGTCCTCGATGGTCTGGTGCCGCAGCGGTTGCGTTTCTATCTGAATGGCGAATTTCGGCACATGGTCGCTCTCTATGAGCTGATCTTGAACGATACGGTTGAGGTAGCCGTGGCCACGTCACCGCAGGCGAAGAACGCACAGGTTCTTCCGGCAGATTCCATTTCGTCCGTCGGATTCTCTGACGATGAGAATGTTCTTCCCGACAACTCCCGGACGCACCCCGAGCTGCGGATGCTCTCGGAGTATTTCACTTTCCCGCACAAGTTCCTGTTCTTTGACCTCGACGGGATTGACGCCGGGGATGCGGCGGGCGAGCTACATCTCTTCATCTATCTCAGGCGTTCCGTGCCCGAGCTGGAGCAGCTCGTCGGTGCCGAGACCCTCGCGCTCGGTTGCACTCCCATTGTCAACCTGTTCGAGCGTCGTGCCGAGCCGGTCCGACTCACAGGGCGCACGAGCGACATCCATCTGATCGCCGACGCGCGCCACCAGCTGGAGACGGAGATATACTCGGTCGATTCAGTCGCGGCTTCCGCACAGAAGGGCGGGCGAGTTGAATACGCACCGTTCTATGGGCTTCGTCATGACCTCGACACGTCAGGCGACGAACGCTACTGGCATGCCATGCGACGCCCGACGCCGCGCGGGGAGTCTGACGTCGATCGGGGCTCGGAGATCTACCTCAGCCTGGTGGACGATGCGTTTGCTTCCAGCGAGCCCCAGGGCTGGGTCCTCGAGACGAAGGTGACCTGCCTCAATCGCGATGTTCCGGCACGATTGCCATTCGGCGGAGGCCACCCGCGGCTGTCATTTACGAAGGGCGGCGGCGCGATCACCAAGATCACATGCCTGACGGCACCGACACAAACTCGGCGCCCGCAGCGTGGACGGGGCGCCATGTGGAAGCTCGTTTCCATGCTCTCTCTGCACCACGCTTCGGTTGCCGAAGGTGCGCAAAGTGCTCAGTTCCTGCGAGAGTGCCTACGCCTCTTCACCCCGCAGGCCACTTCCGAGACGCGCGTCGCCGTGGAGGGCGTATCCGAGGTCGAGAGCCACCGCGTGGTCAGGCGAATTTCGGCGGGCGGACAGTCCGGGTTCTGCCGTGGACTGCAAGTGCGGATCACTCTGGACGAGGAGCGCCTGCGTACGACCGGCCTGTTCCTGTTTGGATCCATCCTGGAGAGGTTCCTGGCGGGCGCCTGCACGATCAATTCCTTCGTCGAGACAGTTGTCACGACGACTCACCAAGACGGAGAGCTCAGGCGATGGAAACCGCGCAGCGGCAGTCGGATTCTGCTCTAGTCGAGGAGTTGCTCAGGCACCCCGGCTCGTTCGAGTTCTTTCGAGCGGTCGAGATCCTGGAGCAGCATGTCGGCCGCGAGGTTGGTGCCGATCGTGGGGGCGCGGCTGGCTCGGGTCGGGAGGTCCGTTTCCGTGTCGAGCCGACCCTTGGCTTTGCCGCTGCTCCGGTCCTTCAGGTCGCGAGGGACCGACAGGTCTATTGCCTTGCGCTGTCCTTTATTGGCCTGATCGGCTCGAGCGGCACAATGCCTGTGCACTACACAGAGACCCTGTTGCAGCGCCGGCAGCTCAAGGACAGCGCGCTACAGACATTTCTCGATGCGCTTCAGGACCGGACTGCTGCGCTCTACTACGGTGCATGGAAGAAGTACCGGCACGCGGTCATGCAGCGCACCACGAATCGTGAGGCCGGGCGCGCCGACCCGATTCTCGAGATCTTCCTGGGGCTTGTCGGGCGCCTGCCGCGCCAGCGTGACAAGGCGATTGGAATCGACGAATGGACGGAGGCTCACCACGCGGGGCTCTTCTCGGATCGACGACGCTCGGCCCGCGGCCTGAAGGCGATGCTCGAGGGATTGCTCCGCTGCACGGTACGCGTTGATCAGTTTGTCGGTCAGTGGATTGAGCTCGACGACGACGCGCTCAGCCGTCTTGGTGATCGAGAGGCTCCTGGTAATCCAGCGCGCCTGGGAGAGGAAGCCATACTCGGCACCCACGTCTGGTCGATCGACTCGCGGATTCGCATCGTGGCCGGTCCACTCAATAGAACACACTTCCGCCGGCTCTGGCCCGGAGGTGAGGAGGTGCACTACATTCGTTCCGCCATCCGGACCTACGTGGGGCCCCTGATAGACTTTGAGCTCGAATGGGAGCTCGAGTCGGATGCCCCGTCGCCGCTTCTTCTCGGGGGCGGCCAGCTCCTCGGTCGCGACTGCTGGCTCGGATGGGGCGATAGCTCCAGTCCTGATCGAAGAGTGCACTCTCCGCTGTGGGCTCGCCCGGAGGATTACACGGGCGACACTGAAACGGCCTCGAACCTTGGATACGCTTCATGAATCTCCGCTCTCTCATTGCCAAGCTGAACGAACCCTGCCGGAACACGTTGGAAGGCGCGGCTGGCTTTTGCCTGTCCCGGACCAACTACAACGTCGAGATCGAGCATTGGCTACTCAAGCTGCTCGACACGCCGAATACCGACCTCCACGAGATTCTGCGTGAGTACGACATCCAGGCCGCCACGGTCACGGCCGAACTTGTGCAAGCCGTCGACCGCCTGAAGACGGGAAACGCTCGGCCGCCGGCCCTCTCGCCATCGCTTGTCGAGCTGGCGCGCGAGGCCTGGCTGGTCGCGTCCCTCGACTACGAAGCCGGTGAGGCGCGCAGCGGGCATGTTCTCGTGGCCCTGCTCTCGAAGGATGCCCTGTCCCGTCAGGCTTTTGATTCGAGTCGTTCGCTGGAGCAGATTCCCCTCGACGCGTTGCGAAACAGGCTCGTCGAGATCTGCGGTGACTCCATCGAGGCGAAATCGAGCCGCTCTAAGGGTGCAGCTCCTGGAGGTGAGTCGGCTCCCGCGGCACCCAAGAAGGGTGGGGCGCTCGACCAGTTCACGATCGATCTGACGGCCAGCGCGCGCGCCGGCGAGATCGATCCGGTTCTGGGCCGGGACACCGAGATTCGTCAGGTGATCGACATCTTGACGCGCCGGCGCCAGAACAACCCGATTCTTACGGGCGAAGCGGGCGTCGGAAAAACAGCCGTTGCCGAGGGATTCGCCCTGCGAATCGTCGAGGGTGACGTACCGGAGCCGCTTCGCAATGTCGCCATCCACTCCCTGGACCTCGCCCTGTTGCAGGCCGGCGCTGGCGTCAAGGGGGAGTTCGAGAATCGATTGAAGAGCGTCATCTCCGAGGTAAAGGGGTCGCCAACACCGATCATTCTCTTTATCGATGAAGCCCACACCCTGATCGGGGCGGGTGGATCCGCGGGTCAGGGAGACGCAGCGAATCTGCTCAAGCCTGCCCTGGCCCGGGGTGAGTTGCGGACGATCGCCGCGACCACGTGGGCGGAGTACAAGAAGTTCTTCGAACGCGATGCTGCCCTCACCCGGCGTTTTCAGGTCGTCAAGATCGAGGAGCCGTCCGAGGATATCGCCATTCAGATCATGCGCGGGCTGGTCGGGGTGATGGAAGAGCACCACAAGGTGCGGATTACCGACGAGGCCGCGCGGGATTCGGTCCGGCTGAGTAGCCGTTATCTCTCCGGCCGCCAACTTCCAGACAAGTCTGTCAGTGTCCTGGATACGGCCTGTGCTCGGGTTGCATTGAGCCAATCGTCGACGCCGGCGGCCATCGAGGATTGCCAGCGGACGGTAACTCGAGTCGATACGGCCCTACGCATGATCGATCGAGAGCGCGCCGCTGGACCCGTCGATGAAGATGAGTGCGAGGCTCTACGTGCGGAACGGGAATCCGAGGTAGTGCGATCCGCGGCCCTCGAAGAGCGCTGGGAGCGCGAACGAGAGATCGTTACCGAGGCCAATCAGATTCGTGACCGCCTGGAGGGCGTTGCGCCCGCCGATGACGATGGTGACGATAGTGCCGTCAGCGATGGCAGCGATGGCAGTGATGGCCAGAAGGCGCCGGCCGAGCTGACCGACGCCGAAAAGGAGGCGGCCGTCGCCACCCTACAAGGGCTACTGGAAGAACTGCGCGCCCTGCAGGGCGACGCGCCACTCGTCCATCCCTGGGTAGACGCCCAGGCGATCGCGGAGGTCATCTCCAACTGGACCGGTATCCCTGTCGGGCGCATGGTTTCCGACGAGGTCAAGACGATTCTTGCTCTTGAGGATCGGTTGCGGGAGCGCGTCGTGGGGCAAGACCATGCCATGGCGGCCCTGGCCGAACGAATTCAGACCAGTCGCGCCAACCTCACGGACCCCAACCGTCCGATCGGGGTCTTCATGCTCGTCGGCACCTCTGGGGTAGGCAAGACCGAAACGGCCGTAAGCCTGGCAGAGTTGCTCTACGGTGGTGAGCAGAACATGACCGTCATCAACATGACGGAGTTCAAGGAGGAGCACAAAGTCTCGCTCTTGATGGGTTCACCTCCGGGTTACGTGGGCTATGGAGAGGGGGGCATCTTGACGGAAGCTGTGCGCCGCAAGCCCTACAGCGTCGTTCTCCTGGACGAGCTGGAGAAGTCCCACCCTGGTGTTCAGGACGTATTCTACCAGGTCTTCGACAAGGGCAGTCTCAAGGACGGTGAGGGACGGGACATCGATTTCCGGAACACGGTCATCTTGATGACGACGAATGCGGGAACCGAAACCATCATGTCCCTGCTCGCCGACCCCGAGACCATGCCCGATGCGGAGGGGCTCGGACAGGCCCTGCGACCGGAGCTGCTGAAGACGTTCAAACCCGCATTTCTCGGTCGAACAACGCTATTACCGTACTTTCCGCTATCGGATGAGGTGCTGCGCCGCATCGTCGTTTTGAAGTTGCAAAAGATCGTTCGTCGGGTCTCCGAGAACTATTCCGCCACCATGACCTATTCGGACGACGTCGTCGCTGAGATAGCTGGCCGCTGCACCGAAGTGGAGTCCGGTGCGCGCAATATCGACCATATTCTGAACGGCACATTGCTGCCGGAGATGGCCACCGAATTTCTCGGGGCCTTGTCCGAAGGCAAGGCGATTCGCGGAGTAGAGGTGTCCATTGCCGAAAATGGTCAATTTAACTATGCTCTACAAAGCTAGCAACATGACTCCAGGCCGGTCCGGGGAGAGAGCTCGGCGGGTCGGGGGATGTTCCCCACGGGTCATGGCGTTTTCCGGAGAGAGACGGTGCAAGCCGGTTTCCTCCTTCATTCCCACTAGCCACTAGAGAGGAAGCCAATGGGAGTATTTGTTCTGGTCGAGAAAGGCGATGGCCGCGAAGGCATCGAGGGTGATTCCAAGTTCGCGGAGCACAACAAGTGGATCGTCTGCGAGAACTGCACGATCCCGACGACGCGCCCCGAGACACAGACCACGATGGGTAAGGTCACGGACCGGACCCGTGCAAACGTCGATTTCGAGGACGTTCAGCTCAAGAAGTCGATGGACAAGGCCAGCCCCGGCCTGATGAAGTGGAACCTGTGGGGGGATGGTCGCACGGTGACGATCCACTTCACGGATGAGAAGGAGTGGTACCTCGAGATGAAGATGTTCGACAGCATCCTCACCAAGCTCGATATCGATGCAGACGAGGAAGGAACGGCGCAGGAGACGCTGAGCCTCGACTTCACGAAGATTGAGTACAACTACAAGACCAAGCAGCCCGACGGCAAGAAGTACGACGAGCCGACGCGCATGGGCTACGACATCGCGGTCGGCGAATTCACCGGCGGGTGATTCCAGGTTCCGAGGCTTCCCGAACTTCCAGATGGGCTCACATGCTTCCGGTTGGCTTGCTCGTTCCGCCGCCTCGGCGGAGTGCTGGCGTCCCTACTCGATGAGATGGGCCCTGGGCGTTCGTTATTCTGTGGCTTCGCGACCGGCTCGCTCAATCGAGGAGCCGGTCGCGGGTGCCCATCGGGGCGACCCGATCGTCGTGGTTAAACGATAGGACCAGTTCATGGCTATTGACGCTGTATTCATGAAGGTTCCCGACATTGAGGGAACCAGTACGCTCGTCGGGAGCAACCCGGGTGACGACGGTAGCCACGAGAAGTGGATTCCAGTGATATCGTGCTCATTCGACTTTCAGCGGGATGAGGCTGACGTGTCAGATCCCAAGGCGGGCTCCGACAAGAAAGAAATGGTGCCCACGACGATCGTCCAACCGATCACGGTGGAGCGGGTGGCGGACGTCACGAGTGCGCCGCTCTTGTCGTGGCTAGCCGCAAAGCCCGAGGATCCTGATCGCAAGAAGGACGAGGTACTGATCGACTACTGCGTGCGCAGTGGAAAGTACTTCTTGCGCTATAAACTGAGTGGCGTGGAATTGGTGTCTTGTGCGCTCAGCTACGCGGAGCCGCATGACGCGAAAGAGACGTTGACGCTCACCTACGATCGTATCGCCATATTCCAACGATCAATCAATAGCGTCGGCGAAGTCATCACAACAGAGCGCAACGAGGCCAAGTACACGGTCAACGAGGAATAGGGCTAGCTCGACCAGCCATTCTAGAGGAACGCCATGCCTGCTTTCATGACCATCGGTACGCTTCCGGACGACACGCCGACCATCGACTCGATGGTGAATACCGACGAGAAATTTGTCGGAAACGCCTCCGGCCGCTGGCACGAGGGATGGATCATGATCGATTCCTTCAACGTCGAGATGAAGCAGGAGGAGCGCCAGGAGAAATGGCAAGACAAGCAGCAGCCAGTGGCCGCTGCGCGCGGTCGTTCGACTACAGGCTCGTCGTCAAAGACCGGCTCTGGATCCACGCCGGCGGGAACATCAGAAGCTGAGGCCAAACGCAAGAAAGAGGAAGCCGAAAAGAAGAAGAACAGGAACACCCTGAAGATCGGTAAGCCGACGGATACGGTCTCGACCAGGATCATGGGCTGGGCGCAGTCCCAGGATCTTCACGATATCCAGATCGATTGCTGTACGACGGAAGAGGAGTGGCCCTATCTGACGATGATCTTCCTGGACGCCTTCCCGACGTCCACGCAGATTCTGGAGGCGCCGAGCGATTCGGTGACCTTCCAGTGGAACCGCGCCATCGTGGTTTCCTACGAGTTCGAGCAGTCCGGCGAGTACAAAGTAACCGACATTGCGGAGTTTGGTGAAAAGAAGAAGAGCAGCGGAAATACCACGGCGGACCAGCGTGGAATCGCCAATTTCATCGCTCCGATCCCCAATCCAAACGACGGTGCGGAGCGCGGTGGAGCATCACAGGCGATGGCGGATTCGCTCAATGGCGGACTGCCTCCTGTCGGCGCTGAATCCTATGACTATGACCTCGAGCGGCGCCACCTCGTCATGGAGGACGTTGGAAGCCTGGTTTTCGACCTCGAGTCGGTACGGGGGTTCGAGCGGTTGTCGGAGCTCTTCAACTACGATCTGGAGATGCGTTCCACGGAAGTGACGATCGATCCGAGCGACATCATCGGTCACGAAGTGAAGTTCAAGATCGACGATGAGCGCACGCAGGATATCGATGGAATCGAGCCGCGCCCGCGTTTCTATAGCGGCATCATCTCGTCACTCCTGGCGGGAGAGATGGTCAGCAATGAACGCCGCCGTTATCACGCCGTGGTCGTACCCAAGCTCTGGTCGCTGACACAGCGCTCGGACTGCCGGGTCTTCCAGGACAAGTCGGTGATGGATATCGTGGAATCGGTATTTGGCGACGCCTCGTTCTCGGACTATGACGCCTCCGGCGTGACGCGCGAGTACACGCCGATGACGTGTTGTGTTCAGTATCAGGAGACTGACTTCGCATTCATCAGTCGGTTGCTCGAAGAGCATGGAATCTTCTACTTCTTCAAGCACGAAGAAGGTCTGCATACGATGATGCTCTGCGACGGATCCACCAGTTACGTGGAGTGCCCCGTGGATCCACTTACGTTCGCTCGCGACGTTCATCGAGACTCTCGGGTTACCGCCTGGCGCGCCCATCGCCAGTTCGTTCCCGGCAAGTTCGATTCCCGGGACTACAATTTCACCACGCCCGGGGAACCGCTCACCGGAGACGTGGCCACACAGATCGATCTCCCTGGCATCCAGGATGCGGAGATTTTTGAGTATCCTGGACTCTACGAAGACAATGACGGTGGAGTGGGCGTCGCTGAGCTGAGACTGAAGGAGCGCGAGGCCGGTCATCACTTTGTGCATCTGGTCTCCTGCTACGACCTGCTGCAGCCAGGCATGACAATCAAGGTCGATGGACGGCCTGGTGAGGACCCGGACGGGCCGGCCAAGGATGAGCTCTACCTGATCACCGGCATTCGTTTTCAAGCAGAGCAGCTGCCCGAGTACGGGCTCAGCGTGGTGGGCTATCGCAACACCATCACCGCGATCCCCGAGGAAGTTCCATTCGTTCCTCCGCGCGTCACTCCGCGACCCCGAATCCATGGGCCCCACACGGCCGTCGTCGTGGGGGACAAGGAGACGGACGATGATGTCGTCGACACGGATGAGTACGGTCGCATCAAGGTCCAGTTTCATTGGGACCGCCATGGAAACAAGGACACGGACAGCTCGTGCTGGATGCGCTGTGCCCAACCCTCGGCTGGCTCAGGCTACGGCGCGATGTTCCTGCCCAGGATCGGCTGGGAGGTCCTTGTCTCCTTTCTGGATGGGGATCCGGATCGGCCGCTCGTTACCGGTTGCGTCTACAACGAGCTTCACAAGCCCTATCACGAGCTACCGGGCGCCAAGCACAAGACCGTCATCATGTCGCGGTCCTTCCCCAGCGGCGCGAAGGAGAATTTCAACGAGCTCACCTTCCACGATGAAAAGGACAGCGAAGAGGTCTATTTCCACGCTGAGAAAGACTTCAAGCGCGTCGTCGAACACGATGATGTCCTTGAAATCGGAGAGAAGGACAGCGGCGGGCAGACCATAACGATCAAGGGGGACCAGGCGCTGACCGTCCAGGAGGGCGATCAATCGATCACGCTCGAGTCCGGTAGCCGGGCGGTCGATGTCAGCTCCGGCAAGATCGAGGAGAGCGCCGCCGAATCCATCGAGCATTCGGTCAGTGGCAACAGCGCCAAGATCGACACCAGCGAGATCAAGCTCAAGGTCGGCGGCAATTCGATCACGATGGACAGCTCGGGCATCGTGCTCAAGGTCGGTGGAACCTCGATCAAGTTGGAGGCGGCAGGCGTAACCATTGAAGGAATGACCGTTAAGGTTGACGCCTCGATCCAGGCGGAAATAAAAGGGCTTATGACCGCCATCAAGGGCGATGGGATGCTCGAGACCCAGGGCGGCATCACCATGATGAAGTGACTCCTTTGCTATGATCAGCGGAACAACGATGGCTACACCCCTGAACCCCGGCGCTGCGGACGGCCTTCCGAAAGTGGAGGCGACCTCTGCACAGGAGGTCACGGTGCTCTACGAGCCGAGCGAGGCTGCCGTGCAGCTTTCCGACGCCGACACGACGCCCGCGCGCTTTGTCGACCTGCTATTTGACGCCGAGCTCTTCGATGACGCGATCATGTTCCTGGCCTATGCACTTCCGAAGCGTGAAGCTGTCTGGTGGGGGATTGCCTGTGCGCGCGACGTCGCCCCGGACGACCTTCCGGAGGAAGGTGTGGCGGCCCTGCAAGCCGCAGAGGCCTGGCTCAGCGATCCCACGGACGAGAATCGACGAAACTCGTTCGAGGCAGCCAAGGCTGCTACCTACGACACGCCGCCGGGCTGCATCGCTCTCGCAGTCTTCTTCTCCGAAGGCAGCCTATCGCCGGCGGACTGCCCGCCGGTGCCCGTCGGAGAGGGCTTTTGCGCTCGAACAACCGCCGCTGCAATCTTGCTTTCGAGTCTGCAGGTCGCGCCCGACGACGTGGCTGCGAAAGCAAAGGCCTTTGCCCTGAGCGGTATCGAAGCCGCGCGCAGCATCGCTCCCTGGGACGAGAAGTAGGAGAACGAATCATGGGACAACCTGCCGCACGCGCCACCGACATGCACGTCTGCCCGATGTTCACCGGGCCCGTACCCCACGTCGGCGGGCCTTGCCTTCCTGGCGGCAACGTCACTGTTCTCATCGGCAACATGCCCGCCGTGCGAATGACCGACATGGCGACCTGCGCGGGCCCGCCCGACATGATCCTGAAGGGCGCCCCGACGGTTCTTATCGGCGGAATGCCCGCTGCACGCATGGGCGACTCCTGCGTCCATGGTGGCACGATCATACTGGGCTGCTTTACCGTTCTTCTTGGGTGAAGTAGGCCCGCGCGCCCGAACTCCCCCGTAGAGTCACGCAGACATCGGGCAGGCGGAGCCGCACGGCGCTGAGCTGGCCACCGGGACTCCGGCGGCGGCGGACTGCATCGAGAAGCTTGCGAGGGCCGATACGGGCCCCAGATTGGGCGCCTGGAAATTGGCGAGCGGAGAGGGGTCGATGTTGCCCATCGCTGCGATGTCCATGCCGTCGAGAGAGCTGGTGCCGGCTCCAGAGGCTGCACCAGCGGCAAGGCTGGCGGGAATGCTGAGTCCGGAAAAGGCGGGCATCATGGCGTTCAGGTCTCCGGTCGCGGCACCGAATCCGGGATCGAAGGGGTTGAGGCCGAGTCCAGAAATGATGCTGGCCAGCGAGGCCAGGAGGGCGATCGGGTTGAGCAACGTCGCTGGGCTGATCGCGAGTGCCGGAATGGTCAAGCTGGCGACGGCACCCGCCTTCGCTGCGAGGGCGCCCATCGCGCCCGGTGCAACGGGATCGATACCAAAAGACGATGCGCTCGCCGCCAGGCTCACATAGGCGTTCGCATTCGGGGGCATGTTCGGCATCGGCATCGTTGCCTGCGCATTCAAGGCCGCACCCAGACCGGATGCACCGCTTGGGGTCAGGAGATCCACGTCGAACGAGCTCTTGACCCCGAGGGTCAAGGTCCCCAGCGTCGCCAGCTCCATGAAGGGCAGCGCATTGAGGGATGCCAGCGGTAGAAAGGCCGCGGCATTAGCATTGGCGACCTTGATGGCGCTGGAGAGCTGGGAGGGGCCGTCCTTGGACGTGACATCGATCCCCAGACCGGTCTTGATAGACGAGGCCGTGGTCGCCGTCGCGCTCAGCTGGGAGAGGGCCAGCGGACTCAGAGGCAGGGGTGGAAGGTCCGAGGCGGCGGCACTCAGCGCACTTGCCGTCGGGCCGCCGCCGCCGAGCGGGATCGATGCCAGGGCCTTGAGCGGCAGGGGCAAGCCAAAGGCGGGCGTCGGCAGAGCAGACAGTTTATCGAGGAGCGACGTCAGCTTGTCGGTGCACATGCAGCTCATGAATTCCTCCGAGTGGGACGGCCGAGTCCAGGGCCATGATCAGGTTGGGACGCTCGCGGCCTGCCTACATTCCAGGTACTACTCGATCGATCCGCCGCGGATCCAGGATGAGATCGTGTTTCTGGCCGACGTGCTCATGCCCGACGTGCCGGGGGGCATTGGCCCACCACAGGCCCCATCCTGGGCGGTGATCTTCTTGTAGAGCCAGCTGTTCTGGGGGTTGGTGCTCCCGGCATTGATGAGCAGGGTTGGTTGACCCGTGCAGGTACCGGAACAGAAATTGGCGGATACACCGACGATATCGTCATACAGCGATGCAGACGTGGGCGGATTGTCGAATCGCAAGAGGCCATTGACGGCGCAGCTCGCGGTCGACGTGTGGCAGGAGAGGCAGCTCGCCGTCAGCAGCGAGAACACGTCTTGACTGAAGTCCGCAAAGACCTCACGGATGACGCTTGAGCTCGTCTGCGACTGACGCGAGCCATTGGGCCCGTTCGTTTCTAGCCTCACCGCGAATCGATATACCCCGATCGCTGCAACGTTGAACGTTCGAGTATTTGCGTTGGAGAAGGTTCCCAGGGTGATATTGGGGGTCGTGCCTCCCGCAGAGCTGCGCAGGAACACATAGCTCGGGTTGGTTCCGACTCCGTCTCCGAGGACGCTTGGATTCATCGTCACCAGGTGTGGATTCGTGCCGCTGGTCGTGACGCTGACCGAAGGATTCGCCTGGGGGTAGAAGGTGAGCGTCCCGTTGGCTTCGTCGCAATCCGTCGCTGGCATGCCCGTGCAATTCACAGGCGCGCTGCCGGCCGTGCTGGCAACCAGGTTCACGTTGTAGGTGGTGACGTTCTCGGTACTGACGTTGTACGTCTGCAGCGGAGGCTCTTCGAGCGTGGAGGTCTGGCCGTTTCCAAACGTCCAGCGATACGAGAGCGGAACGCCCGGAGTGCCCATCGTCTGATTGGAGAAGTCGATGATGCGCGACGTCGAGCGAATCTCCTCCAGGTCATTCGGCGTGAAGCTAGCCGTCAGATCTCCAAAGCTGGTGATGGTCACCGACGCCGAGGTGTCTTCGTCTTGCCCGCGGCCGCGTGCAATCACGCGTACCTGGAAGACGCCTTCACCAAAGGCCTCGGTCGGCTGCGACTGGGTGGAAAAGTCAGCTCCGTTGCTTTGCCAGCGAATGCTTTCCACGTCGCCGGTACTGGTGTCCTGGAAGGTGACGGTCAGGGGCGCTTCACCCACGACTGCCGTCGTGGGGGTGAAGGAGGCCTCGGCACGGTTCCAGACTTCGATCCGCTGCGTGGCGCTGGCACCGGCACCGCCGGGACCTGTGGCGACCAGTTCCATGTCGTAGTGAGCGCGGCTCGAGATCGTGACGTCCGTCGTGGCATCCTCGGAGTTACCAACGGTGACCGGTGCCGCGATCGGCATTCCCGAAGCAATGTCGACTTCCGTCAAGCGCCAGTCGAAGGTTTCGGGGCACTCCGTGGAATCGGCATCATTGAATTCAAACGTCAGGCTGGATGCCATGTTCGGGTCCAGGGCGCCCCGGATCGTCTGCGCGTTCGGAATGTTCGAGGCCGGATCCTGCGCAACTCCGGAGAGGGTTGAATCCTTGGTCGATGTGAACATCGCATCGGACGGGCCAACCACTTGCACGTAGTCCGTGCGCTGGCGCATGTCGAATCCCAGCTCACCGCTGGCACTGAGCATTACGGAGTAAAGTCCAGGAGTCTGGTAGACGTGAGTTGGCCTGGCGTCCGTCGATGTTCCGCCATCTCCAAAGTCCCACGAAAAGGTCGTTGGATTGCCCGATGATGTGCTCTCGAAAGTGACTACACGCCCCATTCCCTGCTTTTCCGGTGACGCTTCGAAGTCCGCAACGACGGTCGCTCCTTCGCGCACGAACATCAGCACCAGATTGTCGAAATCGGGAATGCCGTTGGCGTCCGCGTCGCCCGTGACATCCGAGTTCGTGAGATTCGTCGCCGCGGTTCGAAATGCTGCGACTCCCAGAGGGAATGCGTCACTGGCCGGCGTCAAGGATGCGATCGAGGGAGACGAGGAGGCCGCATTGGCGCTGCCTCCTTCGGTAGTCACGCTCAATGTATAGGGCAGGACGAACCCTTCCGTCTCGAGGAGCGCGAGGTCGGCCAGCATCACGTCCATGACGTCGTTGTCATCGTTCGATCGCACGAAGTCGATGTTCGCAGACATCGACTCGAACAGCACGGTGTTGCCGTCGCCGGATATCTCCGCGTTACCGGCGTTCTGTGATGCACTGTTCATGGCCAGTGGCTGAACGCCCGCAGGTCCTGCGATCCTGTTGAGCAGTGTCGTCGTTCCGCCGGCGGTCCGGCTATCAAACAGATAGACGTTTTCCGCGCCAGGACGGCCGCCGCTGACCAGATCGGTCTTCGCAGACGTGTAGGCGATTCGAACGTGGGTGGTCCCTGGGAAGGCGTAGACGCTGGGATCGTAGGAGTTGCCGCCCCCCGCAATCGCACCACCCGAAGCCACGCTTGCTCGCTCGACCTCGAACCCGAACTGGAAGGCGTCCGCGTAGAAGACGTCACGAACCCCGTTCATGTCGTCCATGGCTCCCGGGCCAAAATTCGTGGCGTCGGACTCAAACGCCACGATCGTTCCCGTCGGATCCAGGCGTGCACCCGTGGATTCGCCATCACCCGTTGCATTGGCGATTCCGTCGATATGACTGACGAGAACGACAAAGTTCAAGCTGGGCAAGGCGGCGAAGACATCCGCAGCCGCACCGTTGTTGTTCTGAAATCCAGCGACGAGGTTGGTCGCAGTGGAGACAAAGGCCACGCGCTCACCATTCGTTCCGCCCAGCTCGGGAGACGTCGACGCACCATTGGGGTCGCCAGCGGTCGCGCGGCTTACGAGCGTCTGAGACGCAATATTCGTGATCAGGTCGACCACACCATTGCTGCGGTGAAAGACATTGACGTCGATCCAGAATATGTCGGAGACCCCGTTCCCCGTTCCGCCGACCATGTTCGTAGCTTCGGAAGCAAAGGCGACGCGTAGGAAACCAACGGGGACAAGGTCCGGATTCGACACGCCCGGCGTGAATGCCGCATTGGGGCGATAGTGCGAGCTGGGCGAGTGGGAGTCTCCATTGCCCGCTGCATTTCCGCTGCTGGCGCGACTGGCCAGAACGACGTCATGCAGCGCGTCCGAACTGTCGAACTTCTGGCCGCTCTCCTTCCAATCGCGGATACGGCCCAGAAACTGGGCGACTCCGCCGGGCACCGTCCGGACGGTGCCGTCGTTGTCTTCGGGTTCGGGAATTCCGTCGTGATCGTCATCTGCGACGTTTCCAAACGGGAGCCTGCCACCATCGCTCCCCAGGGCCCAGAGAACTCGCGAGTCGGTCTCGAAGTGGTCTTCAGGTCCACCGGTACCGCTGATTGCCTGCTGGGAGCGCATGAACAGCTCCGATACGGGCAAGTTGCGAAGATCGAGGCCAGACGGGGGCGCGCGCCAATCAACGACATCATGGCACTGGCTGCAATTGGCCTGGATCCCGACAGGAATGGAGGCTCCCGGGTGGGGAGGGCCAGTCGTGAACGCGGTAGATGGGCCGCCGAGCGTCCCGGAGGCAGCCGTGACGTTCATGCTGTGACAAGTGGTGCAGCGTGGGTGTCGAAAGGTCCCCGCGAGCGAATACACGAAGGCGCGCTCATCGATCATGTCAGCGGTGATCGCCGCTACAAAAATGTCGCTCGTGCCGGCGACGTCAGTCGGTGGGGAACTCGATCGATCGAGGGGCGTTCCAGCGCCGTCCCCGTTGTTTGCACGAGCCTCTGTTGCGAATGCCAGGAAGACGACCGGCCGGTCCGGATCGCCGTTCACACCTGGCAATACTCCGCCCGCGATGTCGGTGCCGGCGATCGGATCCGTTGGAACAAGGCCCGGATCAAATCCGAAGCGCAGGTTCGTGCTGGTGATTCCTATGGAAGCCCCGGATGACGTTGACGAGCCGAATCCTTCAAGGCCGGGCGAGCAGCTGGTGGCGACCAGGGCAATACAGATAGCGACGAATGAAACTTCGACGCCATGGAAACAGACGCGAACCATGGATGGTTTCTCCAAGACAATTCGTTCCGTTGGCCGTTCGGGAGGGGACCGGCGAGCAGACGAGGCATGCTGACAACCCGTGTTATACCACGATCGCCTTTGGCGCGGGGAGAAGGTCCATTGGCGCCACGTCGCGGGCGCTCCGGAGGCCCTTCCCATGCGAGTCTCCGGGCATCCGAGGGGGAGTGCACCGCGTCCGACTGTTTCAGGCTCCCTGAGCCCACCTTCGCTACCGAAGGATTCCAATCGTCAATGACGACCGGCGCCCGTCAGCCTCTCCGGACTCTGTTGCGACGGACCTCGTACTGGCCGAGTGAATCGCTCGCCGCCAGCATCTGGCGCTCCGGAGCCGCGTCCTCTGGCGATCACTGTTGGTGGTCGGAAACCCAACCGCCGACGACGGGTGGAGCGAGCCAGGCCATGTGGTGGTTTTGCAGATTTGCTGCGTGCGTACCCAAAACCGTATCATCCGTGGCCGCAAGTGTCGCCTCGGCGGAAGCACTGGCGACCGCTATCTGGCTACATTGACTCGCATTCACAGAGCTGAGAAGAGGAGAACTCCATGACCTGGTTGGGCAACGCTAGGAAGGCTACGCGGAAATTCGAGGGAACAGTGACTCACATGTACCTCGACACCAAGGGATTCGTGACGGTCGGCGTTGGCCACCTTCTGAAGGCCAAGGGGGATGCTGCGAGGCTTCCGTTCGTCAAGCGCGAAGGAGGCAAGAAGGCCACGAAGAAGGAGATCGCGGATGAATGGACGACCGTCAAGAAGCTGACGAAGGGGAGGGCGGCGCGGTTCTATGAGAAGCACACCACGCTGGATATCTCCACGACGGTGGCGACCTCGCTTCTCGATCGGAAGCTCAAGGAGTTCGAATCGGGAATGAAGCGCATCTATCCGAACTTCGCCAAGCTTCCCGATGGGATCAAGGAAGGCTTGATGGACATCGCCTACAACACTGGCATCGGCGGCTTGAGAAAGTTCAAGAAGATGAAGGCGGCGATCGACGAGGGCGACTACAGCAAAGCTGCCAAGGAGTCCAAGCGCCCGGGTGGTCGCGCCGAGCGCAACAACTACGTGCGCAATCTCTTCATGAAGGTCCACAAGGCGAACCCGGGAAAGAAGAAGTAGCCGCAGCGCCGGCCCGCAAGGTCGAGAAGAGGAATGGGGCGGACGGATGATCCAGAACGCCGGGTCTCTGAGTCTCGTCGCCCATGCCCGAGACCTGAGGCCCTCGGAAGGCGCCGCAGCGAGCGTCGGGGCGCAGGTCCCTGACCTTACGGGCCGCTGGGGGTCACGCCGTCACAGTCCGTCTGCAGGCCTGTCGCAGATCGCCAGCGAATGAGTGATGGCGCCCGGGCGCCTGGTGCGAGGGCGGCCACGCCAGCATCAGACGGTCGACAGCGTCACTGGGAGTGCTGCGGCGGTCGGCTTCGTCTCGGACGCTGGCCAGCGGGTACCGAGACATCGACGCGCGCTCTTCGGACACCCGGGGCGGCCAGGATCGCCCAGCTCAGGTGATCGGGCGGGTTGTAAGAGCCCAAATACAAACCGGCTCCCTGGCCCGCCTGGTGCCACGAGGGCACCAGACGTTACAGGGAGCTGGTGTAACAGTATCTACCGGCTGCGGCTGAGCTTCTGGGCCGCAGCGGCCATGGCGCGGTTTCTCAGCTGCTCACGGAAGGCCAAGAACTCGGCTTCCGTGATCGAGCCTTTGGCAACCTGCCGCTCGAGATCGGTCAAGGCCGCGAGCCAGCGCTGACGCAGGGTCAGCGGCGTGTCGGGCTTCACGAGAACGAGGACGTCGGCCGCATCGTTGATAAGGTCACGCAGATACATGAACGGCTCCGTCGTCTGAGCCTTCACCTTGACCACGTTTTGCGTGAACGAAAGAGCGCGATCCAGACGCGCTTCAACGGCCATGCCGCGGGCATAGTAAAGGTCATTCTCTTCGATCTCGTTGCGCTCGAATCGTGCACGTAGATCGTCGATGATGGCCGACAATCGGGGGCGCAGGTTCGCGACTTCCGGGATGGCTTCCTTGGCGGCTGCCGCTCTGGCCTCGAGCATCGCCTTGATGGCGGTGAACCTCGCACGGATGTACGCGGCGTTTCCGTCGGCCTGGCTGGCACGCATGCGCAGGTCTTCAATCGCCTCGTCCAACCGGACGTCGATCAACCGCTCGCGCAGGTGATAAACGTGGTTGTCCTCGATCGTCTGAAGGCGGGCACGCTCCTCGAGGTCGGCGATGGCACGCAGCAAGCGGGCTGCATCCGTCGGCGCCGAGGCAAACTTCAACTTGGCGTTATCGGCGCGTTGTCTCAGGGCGCGCTTGGCCTTGTTGAACTGCTCATTCAGAGCGGCTACGTTGTCGGTATTCACGTTGCGGGCCCGAGTGATCATTTCAGACAGGATCTGGTCGAGCTGCGCGTCAACGCGGTCAATCTTTGCTTGGACCTCGGCGTCGTCTCGCGTCGTAATGGGCGAAGCTACGGCAGTGGTAGCGTTGCCGGTCAAACACAATGCGAGCCCCAAGGCAGCCTTTGACAGTAGATTTCGACTCATTCGATTCTCTTCCTTTGCTGACAGTAGGTTGTGTCCCTCGACTCCAAATTCAGTTGGCTGGCAGAGCCGGGAGACAGGAGTGTTTCAACACATCTAACCCATTTCGCACATTTTGTGCAGGGATTGTGGATTTTAGGCCCTCTGAGGGGCGATCCGCATATGAGGCCTCTTAGCCATGCGCGCCGGCCCGGCGCTTTCTCGAGCTGGCGACGCGCGGGTGTTTAACACCAAGACCCTTCCCTCGCCGTCCGAATCGCACAACTGGACGCCCTGACTCACTCACGGGAGCGAACTCGTCCGAGTCGTGTCCGGGATCATGGCGAGGTGGAGCCGCGCCATTTAAAATCTCTATCGACGAGTGCGGGGGAGCCGAGGATCGGACGGGTCGCGAATTGCCTCGGCCCGCAAGATCCAACGCCTTCGTGCAGGCAAAATTTATTCGTCTTATGTGCTTCGCTTTTCGGCAAGGCTGTCATTGCCGACTCCCATTGCGCTCGCACTATCGCGGACGTCAACAAAGGCAGCCGCATCGAGCATCGCGGATCGACTCATTCATCTTCCGGGCCGCCTGCGTGATCACGGGTTGCGCCGTTTCGATCCTGTCTTCAAGCCCGCCGCTGGACGCAACCGGGTGATCGCTAGCGCGCCAACCCCTGGCAATTTCCTGTAGGAACTTGGATAGATGCGGCCTGGCGAGCCCTGGCCAGTACCTCAGGGCGGTCCGTGGATCCGGCCCCTTGACCGTCAACGTGGCATTGGGCTTCAAATTTGACTGACCTGGCACGGTACGCCGTGGCGGCGGCTTTCCGCGATACGTCCGGTTTCGGCCGCTCGCGTCGATCGGAACACTCCGATCGGTGAGGGGGCTCCCTGCCGAGAACGCAAGCCCCGCCACGACCAAGCTTCAGGCGACGATCTCGGACAGGACTCGTTGACTGTCACCAAAGCTGTCAATCTGCACGCCCATGCGCTCGAGCATTGTCAGGAGTAGATTGCAGAGGCGCGCGTTCTCGTCCACGGGCTTCACGCAAACGGAGTAGTAGCTGCGCGTGTCTTCGAGATCGTACCGGCCAATCGTGTGCAGGTTGTAGTCGACGTGATGCCCATGCTCGAGCCCCAGGCCCTTGCCGCCGGCGAGAATCGTCGGCAGGTTGGCTGTCCCGTGGCTGTGACCGTAGGACATGCCGCTTCCGAATAGCACCATCGTGCGATCGAGTAGGGACTCGCCGTGCTCCTCATACGATCGGAGACCGTCGAGGAAGCGTGCCAGGCGCGCGGTCATGAACGCATCCGTCTGACTCAATCGGCCCATCTGGATCGGATCACCGCCATGGTGCGACAGGGCGTGGCGAGTCTGCTGAACGCCGATTTCGGGCAAGGCGAAAGAATGGCTCTCGCTGCCGAGCATGCAGGTGATGACGCGCGTCATGTCCGTGCGCAGAGCCAGCAGCATGAGGTCGTAAATCGTGTCGTAGTAGTCGCCCGCATCCGCGTCGGGGATGTTGCGCGTCAGACGCGCGCGCTCATCGGCGGCGATTTCGGGCTTGGGGATGTCGAGCCAGGCGTCGGCGCGCTGGGTGCGCAGTTCCACGTCGCGCACGGCACTCAGGTACTCGTCCAGCTTGCTACGGTCCTCCGTGCCAATCCTGTTGCGCATGCGTCGTGCGTCGCCGAGGATCACGTCGAGCACGCTGCCACGCCGCCCGAGCCTGCGGCGTGCGGCGCCGACGCCACCCGGATCGATTCCGAACAGGCGCTCGAAGATCAGGCTCGGCTTGCGCTCGGCCGGCAAGGGCACGCCCCCACGCGACCAGGCCAGGGTTCCGCCGGTGACGGTCAACTCCAGGGAGGGGAAGCGAGTTTCGCGGCCGGTGGCATCGGCCATGAGCTGGTCAGCGGAAACCGTGTTGCGAAAGTCACCGGCGCCAACTTCGAGGTTCGCTCCGGTCAACCAGATCTTGCCGCACTCGTGATTCTTCCCGATCCCGTGAGGGTGGTGCAGCCCGCTGAATATGGTGAGGTCGTCACGCAGCTCACGGATCGGCTCCAGAGACGGGGAGACCTCGTAGTCGCGACCGTCCTGCTGGATTTGCCAGTCGAGTGTGTTGACCCCGTTTGGGATGTATACGAAGACGCTGCGTCCGGGCAGCGCCACCGATCCCTGTTCTCCATTGCGCGGGGCGGCCATGCAGTCGAGTAGGGGCAATGCCATGGAAGCCCCGACGCCGCGCAGGAAATGGCGGCGACCGAGGAGCCAGCGGTTGAGATTGATATTGCTCATGTCGGTCAGCGGTTTGCGAAGAGTTCGGAAAGAACCAGGGCTTCGACGATGTCCTGAAGGCGGTGACCCGTCACGCTGGAAAGATTCACCACGCCTTCCAGTCCTGCACGGTCATTGGGGCCTAGTGGGCGGCGCAGGGCGTAGGTAGCCAGCTTCTCGATGAAGGCAGCCGCAAAGCGATCCAGGTCGTCGACCAGTAGCGACTTGAGGCCCGCCGCGCTCGAGAAGGTACGACCGTCCGGCAGAACCCCGCTGGCGTCCACGGGCGGATTGACACCCGTGCCGGTCGCGACCCGTTCCTCAGTGCGCCAGCGGCCGATCGCGTCGTAGTTGTCGAATGCGAATCCGAGCGGATCAATCTTCTTGTGACAGGCGAAGCAAGACGGACTGGCCTTGTGCGCGTCGAGGCGCATGCGAACGGTGGCCTTGGCCGCGTCGATCGGAGTCGGCTCGATAGGCTCGACGGCGGCGGGTGGCGCGGGTGGATACTGGCCCAGGATCGATTCGGAAACCCATACGCCGCGGTGCACGGGACGGTGGCGCGTACCGTCGGAGGTGAGCGACAGTACCGAGGCGTGGGTCAGGATTCCGCCGCGCCGGTTGCCGGATTCGAGCGCCACGCGCTGGAATCGATCCTCCTTCACGTTCGCAATGCCGTAGTGCCGGGCCATGCGTGGGTTGAGCATGGTCCAGTCCGATTCGAGGAACTGATCCAGCCCGAGGTTTCGGGCCAGGACTTCACCGAAGAAGCTGGTCGTCTCGCGCACCATGCTGCGCTCCAGGTGCTTGTCGTAGTCCGGATAGAGCTCCCTGTTGGGTGTGAACATCCCGACACGCTCCAGCTGCAACCACTGGCGCGCAAACGACTTCGCAAGGCGCTCCGCCCTCGGGTCGGCCAGCAGGCGCGTCAACTGGGAGCGCAGCGTCGCGGGGGCCAGGAGCTCGCCGGTGCGTGCGAGGGCGAGCAGCTCCGCGTCCGGCGCGGTGCTCCACAGGAAATAGGACAGGCGCGCGGCGAGCTCCCACCCATTCAGACCGGGTGTTGCGCGCTCGGGGGCGCCCTCCTCCAGGTACAGGAAGCTCTGCGAGCAGAGCACGGCCAGCATGCCTGTCTTGACCGCTGAGCGCAGGTTCGCGCCCGAGGCCAGCTCTGCTTCGAGCAGCTGCACGAACGGATCGATCTCGCCGGCACGCAGGGGGCGTCGGAAGGCGCGCTCGGTAAAGACGGTCAGGCGCGATCGTGCAGCGCCCAGACCACGATCGGGTGCGGCCTCATCGGCCGCGCTGGGAATGTACTCGTGGCGCGTCGTGTGCGCGTCGCTGGCGAGTGGGCCTTCGCACTCAAACCAGTCCAGGATCAGGACCGGATGCATGAGCATGCCGTCGTCGTCCTTGAGCTCCAGTTGCCAGGGGATGCGCCCCTCTGCGACGCTGAAGAACGGCCGATTTCCTGAGCGGCCCAGCCTCGTCAGGATCGACGGGCCGGCCGCGCTATTGGCGATCTTCAGCTCGTGCGGACCCGCGGGTAGATGGGCCTCGAATTCGACGACCACGGGCTCGCCCTCGGGGCTGTCGACGTCCTGCTCGAAGAGCAATCTGTCGACCGTCGTGGCGTGCACGGTCAGGTGCGCTGCCCGGCCGTCGCCCGACGGGAGGCCGCTGAGCTGGATCCGGAAGCGGTAGACGCCGGCGCGCTGACCCACATCCTGAAGTCGAACGATCGGCACATGCTGACCTGGCCACAGGTCGATGCGGATCTCGCGCGTGCGGTCTTCGGCCTCGACCCTGGCGAAGTTCTTCTCACCGTAGGTCTCGGGGCCGCCAACCAGTTCGATGGCCGAGAGCCGGGCCCCGCTGGGCTCGCCAACCACGTCGGGATATGCCTCCGAGAGGATGGCCTCCGCCGCGGCCAGGTACTTCTGCATGTGCGACGAGGAGAGCGAGAGCACGGTGCCGATGCGGTCGAATCCACGCCAGCGGTCATCCTCGTTCAACCCCGCCGCGTCGGCCACATCGAAGTGCACGCCCAGCAGATCGTGAATGCTGTTGGCGTACTCCTCGCGCGTCAGGCGGTGGAAGGACACGCGCTCACGCCGGGCCAGTCGTTCAGCTCGTCCCGCTTCAATCCGCCCCGCGATCCACTCGGCGACACGTCCGCTCTCCTGCGGCGTGGGGCGCTGGGCCAGGCCCTCGGGCGGCATCTCGCCCGTGACAAGCTTCTCGACCACTTCTAGCCATTGCTCCAGCGCCGGCCCGGCGACGAAGTCACTGGACAGGTCATCGATTCGCAGGCCCGCCTTCTGTTTCTGCTCGCCGTGACAGCGGTGACAGTGCTGCGCCAGAAACGGCCTGATGGTCGCCTCATACTCAGGGTCCGAGGCGCTCATACTCGCGACCGGATCCGTCGCCTCGACCTCGTCCCCCATGCTCGGCCAGGCGATAGCCAGGGCCGTGAGAGAAGCGCTGAGTGTGAATCGGATGCAGGGCATGGTGGCTGTGACCGGAGGCTCGAGGTTCTGGTAAGCGTGCGCCTCGGGGAGGGTCCCGGGCGGCGACTCGCTCGCCGCCCGAACAATCTCCTTCGCGTGCCTAGTGCGTGCGGTGGGGTGCCTTCATCGGCTCCGAAGCGCTGAGCTCCTCCGGCAGCTCGAACAGCGACAGCGAGACCTTCTTGTTGTGCTCGACCTTGGACCAGGTCCAGGTCTGGGAGCCATCCTCCCCGTCAGCCGTCTTCAGGACCGCGTGCACCGTCATGGCGACCCACAGGCCGTCAAACTCCTGGTAGTCCCGGAAGTAGACCTCCATGTCGATGTTGCCCAGCATCGACGGCGTGTTGCGGACGCGCTTCACCAGACGGCCGCTCGACTTGTCGTAGAACTGCGAGTAGGTCTCTTCGCTTTTGGTAGTGACCTGAACTTCGAAGGCCGGGGCGCCGTCAACCTCTACCAGCCCAATTGTCTTCACATCTACCAGGCGGTCGCGCCAGTTGACGGCGGCGTAGAAGTTGGCCTTCTCGATGGCGCGCGCCTTTCGGCCACCCGTCACGAATTCGGTCTGACCCGCGTCGAGGTTCACGTCCTCATCACCATGGGAGTGGCCCGGTCGCCATTCCCAGGCCTGCTCGCCGTCACACACGCTGACCTGGAAGAAGAAGTCGCCGTCGATGCTCGAGTGCGTCTTGTTGGGCGCCAGGGCCTGATCCTCGATACTTGCAACGAAGTCGTGGCCACTCATCTTGACGGCCAGCTTGCCCGTCTTCTTGCGCGACTTGAGCGCCAGGTGCGCGCGCTCGCCTCCCGTCGATGCCACGTGCTTGTCGAGCAGGTCGCGCGCGTCGGGCAGATGACCATGGTCACCGTGCTGGGCGTTCGCGGACATCATCAGGGTTCCCGTGAGCAGCAAGGCGCAGGAAGTTTGGATGGAGGCGCTGCGACGAAGGCGGGCAGAAGTCATCACGGCGTTGCGGTTCGATTGATGTTGCATGGGATTGATTTACAGGGTTGGCGCCTGCAGTGGTTGCAGGTGATCTCGTGTTCAGGGCGCAAGATCGTCGACGAGTTTCCGGCCCCTGACCAGAAAGTGTCCGGAATGTGTGAAGTGTCCAACCGTTACAGGAATGCACGACCGCAAGCGGTGAGAAACGCATTGACGGCGCACCGAGTGCGCTATCATTCGAGATGTGACGGACCGCATACTGCTCGTCGAGGACGACCGAAAGCTCGCACCCCTGGTGCGCGGATTCCTGGAGGACCACCACTTCGACGTGTCCTGGGCCGCGGATGGGGATCAGGGTTGGCGCGACTTCGGAAGGATCAAGCCCGACCTGGTCGTGCTCGACCTGATGCTGCCCGGGCGCGATGGACTGACGCTTTGCAAGGAGTTCCGCTCCTCTGGAAACACGGGCATCCTGATCCTGACCGCCAAGGGCGACGAGAGCGATCGTATCGTCGGGCTGGAACTCGGCGCAGACGATTACCTGACCAAGCCGTTCAGCCTGCCCGAGCTACTGGCGCGAATTCGCTCCATCCTGCGCCGCTATCGCATGACCTCGGGCGACGATTCGGACACCGTGCGAGCGATCGGTCCGTTCACGATCGACTTTGGCAGCCGCTCCCTGCAGCGCGACGGCAATCCGGTCGTCTTGACGCGCACCGAGTTCGATCTGCTCGATCGCATCACGCGCTCGCCCGGTCGGGTCTTCACGCGCGAAGACTTGCTGGACGCCGTGCGCGGCGGCGAGACGGGAGCCTTCGATCGTGCGGTCGACCGCCACATCAGCAATCTGCGCGCGAAGATCGAACATGATGCCAAGGACCCGAAGTTTGTGTTGACGGTCTGGGGCGTCGGGTATCGGTGGGGGACGCAATGACCGGCAACACCCTATTCCGGCGCCTCTTCATCCGCTTCGCTCTCGGTATGGGCATCGCGGCGCTTGTGTTCACGATGCTGACCCACGTCTTCCAGGCGCGGGTCGTGGACAAGGAGTGGCGCGAGGAACTACATCAGGAAGCGGTCTGGCTGGCCAAGCATTCGAACGTGCAGGTCAGCGGAATGCTGGCCAATGCCTGGAAGTCCATGCACAGCTCCGTACGCATCACCTTTTTCGACACCGAGGGTCAGCTCTGCGCCGACAGCCATCCGGAGCGGGCGTCGATCGCCCTGGCCGATCTGGACACGGAGCACGGTCCCTATCGCGAGCTGGTGGTCAGCGCCGAGCTCCCCACTGGCGGAATGCTCGTGATGAGTCGACCCTACGTGCCCGCCTTTCCTTCCGGCATGTGGCTCGAGTTGTGCGTGGCCATCCTGTTGATCCTCGGCCCGATGGTCCTGCTCCTGTACCCGGTCGTGCGTTCGATCCGTGGCAGCTTGCGAGAAATGGGCGGCATGGCGCGGGAGGTTTCGGCCGGCCACTTCGGAATGACGTTGCCCGTGGCGCGCACGGATGAGCTCGGGGCGCTTCTACAGTCCCTGAATGACATGTCGGAGAAGCTGGCCGAGGCCGAACGCCTCAACACGCGGCTGTTGCACGATGTGTCCCACGAGCTGAGATCGCCCCTGGGTCGCATTCAGGTGCTGGCCGACACCATCGACCAGCGCCCGGACGGGCGCCAGGCCTGCGTGCGTGGCATAGAACAGGAGGTCGCTCTTCTCGACCGGTTGGTGGGCGATCTGCTGCACGCCGCACGTCTCGGATCTGAGGACTCGGTCGCGCGCTACGAGACCTTCTCGGTGCAGCACTGGGCCGGCGAGGTTCTGGCGCGCCTGGAGGTCGATGCGCGTTCCAAGGGCATCGCGTGGAACTCGCGCCTGCCCGAAGTAGATCGGGAAGTGCGCGGAGACCCGCAGCATCTGGTGCAGGCCCTGGCCAACGTGGTCGACAATGCGATCCATGCTCTGGTGGATCGTCCGGACGCCTGCATCGAGGTGACGGTCTCGTGTGACGACGAACACTGGACCCTGGTCGTGACCGACAACGGACCTGGGATACCCGCGGAGCACCTGACCCACGTCTTCCGGCGCTTCTACCGGGTGGACGAACACCGCGATCGTGACGTGGGTGGCGTCGGCCTGGGCCTGAGCCTGGCACGTGCAATCGTCGAGGCCCACGGGGGCCAGGCGCAGCTCGAGAGCCAGGTCGGCACTGGAACGACCGTCACGATGTCGATGGCTGTCGACGGAGGATGCGCGGCCTGAGCGCGGATTTCCTGTCAACCTCGGATGGGTTCTGAGCCGCCCGGCGATGGCCTGTTCGGCCGCACTTCGACTCGGCTCCGGTCCAATTGGCCATCCCAGGAGGCATCGGAGCTGAATCCGGGCCTTGGCGCGCTGCCTCCCGGCTGACCGAGGAGCCTCCGCGGGATAGACTTGGCGCTCTCAATGTCGCTCGCCGCCGGTCAGTCGCTCTCGTTTTACGAAATCCTTGGGCCCCTTGGGGCCGGAGCAATGGGCGAGGTCTACCGGGCTCGCGATTCGCGGCTCGATCGCGAGGTTGCGATCAAGGTGTTGCCCCAGCACTTCGCCGACGACGAGGAGCGTTTGCTGCGCTTCGAGCGCGAAGCAAAGGCCCTGGCCAGCTTGAATCACCCGAACGTGGCTGCGATCCACGGCGTCGATCAGGTCGAGGATATCTGGTTCCTTGTACTGGAACTCGTCCCCGGCGAGACGCTCGACGAGCGCATCGCGCGCGGACCGATGCCGCTGGAGGAGACGATCGACGTGTGTCGGCAGATCGCCGAAGGGCTCGAAGCGGCTCACGAGGCTGGTGTCATCCATCGCGATCTGAAACCAGCGAACATCCACATCACACCCTCCGGCAAGGTGAAGGTCCTGGACTTCGGTCTTGCCAAACCAGTGCGCAGCGGCAAGCCCGGTTCGGATACGGATAGTGTCTTGACCACCGAGGCGGGGCGCCTGCTTGGAACCCCGACCTACATGGCACCCGAGCAGGCGCGGGGCAAGCCCATCGACCGCCGAGTCGACGTTTGGGCTTTCGGGTGTGTGCTCTACGAATGTCTCGCCAGTGAGCGTGCCTTCGATGGGGCGAGCATCGCAGATGTGATCGGGGCTGTACTCGAGCGTACACCGGACTGGAGCGTCTTGCCCGCCCGGACGCCGGCGCGTGTGCGCGAGCTGGCCCAGCGCTGCCTGTCGAAGGATCCGCACGCGAGACTGCGCGATGCGGGCGATGCCCGCATCGAGCTCGAGTGCGCACTCGAGGAACGCGCGTGGGAGGTCGAGATCCCCGCCTTGAGGCTTCCGGGCGCCCGTCGGCGCACCTGGACCCATGCCGTCGCCGTTGGACTTGGCCTCGCCGCCGGTGCGATGTTCCTGGGCGGGAACTGGAGAGTCGATCACGATCCGGCGCGCGAGCTTCGACTGTCGATCGACATGGAAGTGCCCTATCAGGAGATCTACCCACGCATCTCGCCCGACGGGACTGCTGTGATCCACGAGGGATTGAAACCAGCAGCTGAGGGGGAGCCGGTGGTGCGTGCCCTATTCAGGCGTGACCTCGATGACTTTGAGAGCCGGCTTCTTCCCGGAACCGAGAATCCGACCACGTTTTGCTTTTCACCGGATGGTGAACACCTGGCAGTGCTCGTCGAACGGTCCGGCCGCGGCGGCGAGCTCACGCTATTGCGCCTGCCGCTACGTGGGGACGAGCCAACCATTCGACTGGGTGTATGGCCACGGCGCCACCGCGGCAGGAGTGGCATCACGTGGCCCTCCAGCGACGTGCTGGTCAGCGGAGCCGATCCGAGTCACATTATCGTCTTCTCAATTGCAGCGGGCAGAGCGAACCTGATTCCGGCAAAGCGCGCCTTCGAGCGCCCGGGTTCGGGAATTGATCTCTTTCGATCCTTGGGGGACGGACGCCACGCTCTAGGGCGTACTTTCTACTACGAGGAACGGGGTTACCTGGCCGCCGTCATTGCAGTCGACATCGAGACTGGCGAGGAGACGATCATCGCGCACGATGCGGACTTCGGTGCCGTCGGTCCGGGGGGACAATTGCTTTTTGCGCGGGGTGACAAGCTGTTCGAGGCACCCTTCGACGTCGAGAGCATGACAATGACCGGCGCGGCGACTCCCCTGGCTGGCGGCCTCCGCACCACCAATGCGTGGCGCGCTGCCTGGTTCGACGTTGCGCAAGATGGAACACTTATCTGGCTCCCGGGCGGCATGCAGGGCACGCGGCTGACGCTGGTGACATTTGATCGCTCTGGTGAGACCAAACCGTTCTGGCCGCAGCGCATGCGACATGACGGGAGCGTATTCACATCGGTGGACGGATCGTTCGTCACATCCCTGGTCGTCAGCCGGGGTGGTGAGAGGGTCGAGCTCTGGGGAACAGAAGTCGCTCATCCGCGGCTGCGACGCCTGTTGGGGGCTCCTGGGACGGACTTTGTAAGCGGCCTCCCCCTTCCGGGAGGGCGCGAGATGATCTACCGGCGCGTCTCTGACAGTGGGCAGGACGGAATTTTCCGCGGCGCGCTTGACGCATTGGAGGATTCGATACTGCTCGTGCCTGCCGATCCTGACGGCCCCGACCTGGCGCCCGTGGCAGTGGATCCAGGCGGGAAGTTCATGGTCGTATCACGGCAAGCTGATGATGACATCCTCTTCTCGACAATCCCGTTGCCGAGCGCCGATGCCAGCTTGATCGAACCACTCATCCACGCCTCACGTGACCAATTCTGGCCGAAGTTCTCGGACGACGGTCGCTGGATTGCGTACGTGACCGACGACGCCGATCGTGCAGAGTTGATCGTGCAAGGCATGCGGGGTCGACATGCGGACGGGCGCCGAGTGCGCATCAAGACCCATGACGGACAGCTGCCCTGGGATTTCGTCTGGTCCCGGGATCCGGATAACGGGACGCTCGAGTTTCTCACCGTCGCCAGTGATCGGAGGAGTATCTACGCGGTTCCATTCGACGCTGGCGGGACCGGCATCGTCGGTGGCCCGCGACGCCTCACTACGCTGGACGATGCCCATATCGTCGACATCGCAGCTCTGGCCGACGGCCGGGCCCTGCTGCTGATCGAGGACCCAGAGGAGCAGGAAATGGATCGCATCGCCGTCGTCATCGGGTTGCTCCGCTGAAGGTACGCCGCTCTCGCCAGTCCTTGCTAGCGGCGAATCCATGGTGGACACGGTGGCCCGAGAAGACCAGGGCAGTATCCCAGGTGGTTTCGCAGTCCGCGCCACCAAACCTCGCTACAATCGCAGTCCCATCCGAGATCTACCGATCGGTCAAAGCCTGAGGCGACTCTCATACGAGGATTCCAATGACACGATTCACATTGGCCACGCTGCTCGCGTTCGGTCTTGTTTCAGGCAACGAGGTCACAACTGAGTACACCTCCAAACGGGCGCTGCGTATTGAGGTGACCAGCGAATTTCATGTGGAGACCGTGGACTTCTCCATGGAGCGTGACGGTGAACCCGTCGACGTCGGTGCTGACGCAGGACCGGCGACGGACTCCACGCGCACAGTGGTCATGATCGATACAGTGCTCGAGGAAAAGGACGGAGTGCCGACTCTGGTGCAGCGCGAATTCGAGGAGATCTCCGCCAGGGCGACCATGATGATGCGTGGCGAGGAAAGCGAAATCGAGCAGGAGTGCCCTCTGGCAGGCGTGACGCTCGAACTGAGTTTGGATGGAGAAGAGGTTACAGCGGACGTCCTCGAGGGTTCGGAGCCCGACGATGACAGGTTGCTCGAGGATCACGCCATGACGGTCGCCCTCGACGCTCTGCTCCCCGAGATGGAGGTCGAGCCGGGCGACAGCTGGGAGATCTCCCGCGAGGACCTTGGTCGCGCTCTCGGATTCGATATGGATCCAGTCTTGTTTCCCCGCCCCGAGCGCGACGAGCGAGAGGCTGGTGACGACGAGCGCGGTGGTCGCCGACGTGGAGGTCGAGGTGCTCGCGGCGGTGCCCCCGGGGCCGGACGATACTTCTCTATCGGAGACTGGGACGTGGAAGCCACCCTGGGCGACGAGACCGAAGTCTACGATGGACAAGTTTGCTACGTGATTGCCATCGAAGCCGAGGGATCCGGCGGCGTCCCCGAGCGCGGTGAAGGCGGGCGTGGTCGAGGCCGTGGCGGAAGAGCGATGGAACTCGCCAGCTCCACTCTACCGCTCGAAGGCACGTTCGAAGCGCAACTCGAAGGTGACCTGTATTTTAGCGTCGCAGGACGCCATCCCGTGCACTTCGAGATGGAAGGCGAGTTCATTGTGAACATGCAGCGCGAGATGGAGCGCCGCGGGAGCTCGATGTCCATGTCCTCTACTCAGGAGGGATTGCTCGAGTACTCCGTGGAGATCTCTCCGATCGCTCTGGATGAAGGATAGATGCGCCCTTGTTACGATTGAAGCTGCGCAACCTGATAGCGCGCGCCATGCTGCCATTTCCGTCGGTACTCCCGGCTCATGTGCGGGCGCCACTCTTCATCCTTGCGGACCGCGGGCACCCGGCAATCTCACCCAAGGGCATGCCAACGGATCCCCTTGATTCCGGCGGATGCCACGAGCCGCGGAGTCGGTTCTGGGAATCTCGCGAACTCGGGCGCGTCTCCTTCAGCACGGGCTGTGCGATGTCGGGGGTTCGGATAGAGCCTCGCCAGATCGCGAGCGGTAGATCTTGATGTTCGGACTGCGCATATGGCGCGGTGCACGGATTCGACCCGGCAAGAAACTCCTGAAAGGACCAGAATGGCAAAGAAATGGACGGCGGTAGAGTTCAACCTGGCCAAGGACATCGCCAAGAAGGTGAAGACGGAACGAGTTACCGTTCCTCCGAGGCTTCTCGTTCAGGTAGTCATCGAGCTGGATGACAAGATCTACAAGAAGATCGCGAAGGACCCGACGTGGCTTCAGAAGCTGCAGTCAAAGGCGAAGAAGAAGGCCGACATAGCGGTCGCCGATATCGTCAAGATCGTTGCAAAGGTCGAGGCGAAGGCATCGGGCTTCGACGAGAAGACGGCGAACATCTTCTCGAAAGACCTGACCGCCAGGCTGAAGACCATGATGGATGCCGCCAGCAAAGAGATGGCGAAGGAATGCAAGAAGATCGTCGAGGACTACAAGGACGGCCAGACGGACCTGAAGATCTTCAAGATCAAGAGCTTTGGCAAGATTGCCATCAGCTCGATCGTCGTGATCGGAAGCGTCGCTGGAACGGTCGCCACCGGTGGTGCCTTGTCGCCGCTCGGCATAGCGGGCATCGTCAAGAGTGGTATCGGGATCTCTCAGGAGTGCCTGAAGCTAGCCTCGAGCGCCGACAAGGTGGCCAAGGTCATTCAGGCGGAGCTGAAGATTCTGAAGAAGTTCATGATCACGAATCTGAAAGAGGCCACGAAGGCAGGCAAGATCAAACAGGGGGCCAAGGAGGTTGGCTTGAACACCCTCAGCGGGCTGCTCGGCATCGAGACTCCGAGCCTGAGGAACTGTGATGGCCGAATCGACCTGCACAAGGTGAACATCGCCAAGCTGGACAAGGAGTCGAAGAAGCTCGGGGCCAAGATCTACGAGGCGATGGACAAGCAGTCGGACTGGAGCAAGAAGTTCGACAAGGCGAAGAAGACCATGCCTGCCAAGCAAGTGGGCAAGGTGTCCTCGAGCTTGAAGGTGGCGGAGAAGGGCCTCGACGGACTGATCAAGTCCACGATCAAGGTGAACGAGAGCGTGGAGAGAGCTAACAAGATGCAAGACCTCTTCAGGAAGACGATCGATGCCATGAGCAAGGGCATTCCGGAGTGGCTCCAGCTCGTCGACAAGGGCATCAATCTGACAGTCGACATAGCTACTGGCATCGCCGATGCATCGAGCCTCATCGAGAAGGTTGGCGGAACGATCATCACCGTGGAGACCGTCATCGCGAACGAGGTCATCGACCGCGCCTAGTACCTCCAGCAGACAGCTGCTTGGCAGCCAAGGCTCATAGTCTCTCGAATCGGGCGCTGGCGGATAGCTTCCCGCGCCAGAGACGCTGGTCCCCGAGTACCTCGATGAGCGCGAACCAGGCACCCCAGTGGATTGCCATGGTGAGCCCGCTCAGGTCTTGCAGTATCTCGAGGTCACCTCCGATCTCGACCGTATCGAGGTGACCCCCGTCGAGGTCCCACCACAGATAGCCCTCGATCGAGGCTTTCAGTTCGAGGTCGATCGGCCCTTCCATCCGGTAGGTCGTCGACGCGGCATCGAGTTCCCACTCGTACTCGAAGTCAGCCTTTGATTCCAGGTGACCACGAAAGTCGAGCCGCGCGTAGCGTACGCCGCGAACTCGCTCGACGGCGGTGAGCTCAACCCGCAGTGTGCCATCCAGATCTCGTCCGAGCCTCTCATCAACCGGCACCACATGGGGTACCCCATCGCGGTCGAGCATTCCGAGCCGCCCGGAGGGCCAGACGAGTTCGCGGAAGGCCTCCACGTTCGTATACCAGTGATCGCCGACGCCCACTTGCTGCCACGGCAAGACGCCACTCAGGTCCGCGCTGGCCCTGAGGTTCTCCAGGCAATCGTCAGACAGGTCGGCCTCGCCCAGCCAGGTGGCGTCCGGCATGAAGTCCGCGCTGTAGCGGGCTTCGTGAATACCGACGGGTGCGGCGACCACGCCTTCCTCGCGCCGAAAGACGACCTGTTCGCCTTCGAGCTCTCCGCGTCCGGTGCGCTCGACCGCTCCTGCAAGGGGATGCCCCAGGAGTTCTGGAACGCTCCAGTCATGAACATGCTCCATCTCGATCCGCTCGAAACTGCGAGTGATCGAATCCGGAACGCCCCTTTCGATTGCGCCATAGGCGTCGACGAAGATCACCTGCTGGATGTCGTGCCAGCTACCGAGGGTGAACTCGAAGTCAAATCCGAAACCCGTCGCAATGGTCCCTTTCTCGGCGCGGGTGGCCAGGTGCACCTCCCGATCGAAGGATTTTTTCAGCCGCACTCCCTGCGCGACATCGAAGCGCACGGTCTCGTTCCCGCGGCTGCGCGCAGCTCCGTCTTCGATTGCATCTACGCCAGCGAGGACGAAGACGCTCGGGGCCAATCCAATGCCGATCCAACCTGAGGCCAATCGTGAAACGATACCCATGGGCACCTCCCGTTGCTTGAGTCAGCATAAGACCGGCCAGATTGTCCCGATCGCACTCCGGCGAATCGATTCGATCATCGGGGCTATTCAAATGCGGGATCAGGGCGACTGGCCAGGCCCCGGTACCGAGACCGCACGCTCTCCAGCTGCCATTACGCCGAGAGCGTGGGAAGCCCTGGCAGCGGACACCGTTTGGTCTCATTGCCTTTTCCCTGTGATTCAGAATTTCCATCGTGGATCGATCGCGGTCCGGGGGAGGGGCCCCGAGTGGTGGGCCGTTGTTGTGACCAGGGCTCCAGGGGCGCCCGAGAGCTGGTGGAGCCACTTGAAGAACCCGATTCCGAGTATCCCCGCCTGCTGTTGACGGATGCCAATATGATCGCTTTCGACTCCACGCAACCCGTCCACTGAATCCGGAGAACGTCGAGATGAACTCCTCCTGTGCCAAGTTGCGGATCTGCGCTGCAATCCTTGTCGCCGTCATCGTCGTCGCCAGTGCATCCGCCCAGACCATCCTTCGTGTCGACGAAACCGCCCAGCCCGGCGGAGATGGCCAGACCTGGGCGACGGCCTTCAATAGTCTTGTGGAGGCTCTCGCGCTGGCCGATGACGGAAGCCAGCATCAGCTCTGGGTCGCACGCGGGACGTACACCGCGCCCATGCCCAATTTCGCCCTCAGGGTCGGCGATGAACTCTACGGTGGGTTCGACGGTAGCGAGGCAATCCTCTCCGAGCGTGATCCGTCGGGGAATCTGACGATCCTGGACGGCGCAGGTACTCATCGGGTGCTCACGGCCGGCAGCGACACGGTCGTCGATGGGGTCACGATTCAGAATGGAAGCCGTCCGACAAAGGGTGGCGGAATGCGAACGGCTGCCGGGCCGGTCACCGTGCGAAACGTGCTCTTCCTGAACAACACGGCCACCGGGGATGGTGGCGGCATCTACTGCTACGACGGCACTCTGATCCTTCAGGACTGCGTCTTTCGATCCAACTCGGTCACGCAGGACGACGGGGATCTGGCTGATGGGGGCGGGGCCGGTACCTACGACGGCGAGCTGATCATTCAGAACTGCGTCTTCGAGGACAATTCAGCACAGGGTCGAGGCGGCGCCTTCTATTGCTACACGGCCTCGCGCGTGTCCATCGAGGCATCGACCTTCGTAGGGAACAGCGCCAACAATGGCGGCGCAGTCATGTGCCACCAGGGTCGTCCCGTACTGGTGGGCTGTTCCTTCATTGCCAACTCGGCCCTCTTGAGCGGCGGCGCATGCCAGGTTGGGGCCGCAGACTTCAGCAACTGCGTCTTCAGTGGAAACCACGCGGTCGTTTCAGGCGGAGCCCTGAGAGGCACACAGGAGAACCTCGCCCTCTCCACGTTTGTTCGCAACTCTGCGGGCGCCCAAGGTGCTTGCCTGTTCACGGGTGCGTCGATCGCCAGCAATTGCATCATCGCTCGAAACAGCCTGCCTCAGATCAACGGATCGCCCGATGTCACTTTCAGCCTGATCGACACGGGCTACCCAGGCCTTGGAAATTTGAGCGGTGACCCCGGCTTTCGAAATCCGATCGTCGGCGACTATCGCCTCGATGCGGGGTCGCCGTGCATCGATGCGGGCAAGGACGCCGTTCTGCCCGCGGATGCCCTGGACATTGACGGTGACGGGGACACGGACGAGCCCATTCCGTTCGATCGCCTGGGGGGCGAGCGGATCCGCGGGGCTGGCGTCGACCTGGGTGCCCACGAGTCCATGCTCGGCTGTGGCGACATCGCCTATTTCTGCGCTGCGCTTCCGAACTCCACCGGCGCGGGGTGCGAGATCGCCTTTCAAGGCAGCCCCGCTTTCGCTGCCCAGGACTTCCGCCTCAGCGCTACCGGCGTCCCCGCGAACACAACTGGAATATTTGCGTACGGTCAGCGGGCAGTCCAGATCCCGTTCGGCGACGGCCTGCGTTGTATCGGTGGCCTGAGCTTTCGCCTTCCCCCTCTGGTGACAGCGGACCAGGACGGCACCGCCCTCGCCACGCTCCCTTTGCCGAGCGGCGGACCCGGGTCTATCCACACCGGTTCGACCTGGAACTTCCAGTTCTGGTATGTCGATGCCGGCGGACCGGGCGGGTCGGGTTTCAACCTGAGCGACGCCGTGCGTGTTCGATTCTGTAACTGACACCAGCGAGAACGAAACCTTGGCGATTCGCGATTCGATCCGCGAGACCGGTGGGCAAGTCCAGCGGAGGTAGGTGAGTAGCAAACTGCTACGGCTCCGCCGCTTTGAGGCTCGGGAGGAGCGCGCTCGGGAAAGGGCTGGTCAAGCACGCCGTTTCCACCAGGTCGAAATCCTGTCGCATGATGTGCCGCGTCAAGAGAAACGCCCGCTCTCTCTGCCTTTCGACTGAGAGACTCATCAATGCTGGATCATGGAGCCGATCCCTACCGGGACGACCATCTTCAGCCTGCTCTACCCGCTCGCTCGAGAGGGCTCGCTTCGCGACTTCGATCGGGAAAGAGATGCATGGAGTTCGATCGCGTGGGATTCGCGGAACGACGAGGCGGATTGGGGTTATGCCTGAATTGGGTGCAGGATGAATTGCGACGACGTAAGGGTGCAAGGCCTCGCTCTCGTCGGTTTCCACGCCACGCAAGCTCAAAGGCCGGGCGCAAATGGCGAGTGCCTGCTAAGATTCTCAGTGAACACCTCGAACAAGGAGACTGCGATGAAACTGTTCCCCAGCTTGTGCGCTCTGTTGGTCCTTTCTGGGAGTGCAACGGCTCAGCTCGTTGTCCCCATTTCCCAGGACCGCTCGGTTAGCGGGTCGGGCGACCTCTTTGGTCCCGAGACGGTTTCTGAGTCCGACGCTGACCAGGCCGTCGACTTCTCGCCCTTCGTGAGCAATGCGGCGGTCACGGTCGACAACGGGTTCGCGCTGGGCAGCGGAGGCGGGATCCAGGACTCCCAACTGCTCGCGGCGTCGGTAGTCGCTTCAGGCAGCGCCTTTGCCAATGGTGAGTCTTACGACTTCGACTGGGATGGCAGTGCATCCGGTCGCTCGGAGCTCATCTACGAATTCACCTTGACCGCCAAGTCGTCCTACCAGATCACCGGTGACATCGCTGCCTACGACAACGGCAGCTCCCTCGTCTTCCTCTTGCAGAATTCGATGTTCCTGAGCGGGGAGTCTGCCGCCGGTCCTTCCGAAGAGATCGTTCTCAACCTTTCCGGGATACTTGACCCCGGGGACTACGAGCTCGTTGTTCGCGCTTCGGGTGGGGCCTACGGCAGCGGCTTTTACTTCGACTACGCCTTCGCAGCGTACGACGTGCTGTTCGAACTCACTGCGCTAAGCGCGAGCTACTGTGTGGCCGCCGCAAATTCCGTGGGACCGGGCGCGAACCTCGCCCTGAGCGGGTCCCAGAGCATCGCCGTCAACGACTTTCACCTGGAGTCGAGCGGTGGCATCCCCAACGGATTTGGCCTGTTCTATTACGGTCCGAATCAGGTTCAGGCGTCTTTTGGTGACGGATTCCGGTGCGTCGGAGGCATGACGCACCGGCTCTTCCCACTCGTCCAGAACGACGGCTCCGGCCTGGCGTCCAGGCACGTCGATTTTACGGTCGGAAACCCAAGCATGGGCTCGGGACAGATCCTTCCGAACAGCACCTGGAATTTCCAGCACTGGTACCGGGACGCGATGGGGCCTGGAGGCACCGGTTTCAATGTCAGCGACGGTCTCTCGGTGACCTTCTGCGACTGAGCCATCCTCGCGCCTGCATGCGGCAGAACAGATCTCCAGGCTTGCGACCGCGCTGGCGATAGCGTCAACGTCTTCACCGCAAGCTGGCCTACATCATCGAATCTCCGAGGAGTTCGCCGTAGAGTTCCAGGTTGGCGGCGCTGAAGCAGCAGAAGATGATTTCGAGCTGATCGGCAGACCCTTCAGCTGGCTCGACGGCAATCGCCGCAGCTTCTCCCGATAGGGTAGCCGTAGATTCCCGTGCTCACACACGAGAATACGTTCGACGGGATACTCTCGCTCTCGGCCGCGATCGACTTCCCATGGCACGAGCACTGAGAGCATCACCGACCGGACCCACCCCCTCGTGCAGCCGGGACACAGATCCCGATCAGACTGCGGACAGATGCCTGCGGGTTGGGGGAGCGACGACCGCTACAACCGACGGAAGGATGCGACCACCAATCGGTGGTCGCCCTTGACAGCACTTACCTTTTCAAAGACGGCGCAGTACTCCCGCTTCAGTCTGGGTCACTAGTCAACACCCAACCGGCCCAGTGCGCAGGCGGATCACCATCGTCGCGTAGGGCCTTCCTTGCTTGCCATGGGGCCTCGATTTTGCCCATGCCTTCCAACCAGAGGTTTGAGTTGGAGGATTCCATCAGGTGGCGCGTGGCAGCGTCGGCGACCTGCCAGAGCGAGGTGATTGAGGTGCGCGCACCTGCGGCGTAGAATGCGGATTGCAGCGATTGGATGTCTTGGCCTGCGCGGCGGATGCCCACATCTGGTGACGGTGGACCAGGACGGAACCGTCCTCGCCACGCTCCCCCTGCCGAGCAACGGATCTGGAGCCATCCACGCCGGCTCGACCTGGAACTTCCGTTTCTGGTATGTCGATGCCAACGGTCCAGGTGGCTCGAGTTTCAACCTGAGCGACGCAGTGCTTGTGCGATTCTGCAATTGACACCAGGCGGCGAAACACGGAGTCGCAAACCGCCCGGAAGAATCGGCGCCGTAACTGCGGGCGCACCGCCGTGGGTCAAAGTCTCGCTCTTCGGGTGCTCGCCAACTACGGAGCCTTCGCCGTCTCATCTCCTAGAAGGGGCGCGTTCAAGATGGTGCAGCGCTTACCGGAGTATGGGCTCGGGGTGGTGCGCGACTCCGTATCCGGAACGCCGCTGTTTTGATAAAGTGAAGCCACTCAACGGTCGGCCTGCCGAGCGCTGCCAGGAAAATCACAACAGAATCGGAGTCATCCATGAAGCACCGCGTCGTATCGCACCGGAGCCTGGTCCTGTCGAGCATTCACATCGCGGCTCTGGTCGTGGGCCAAGTGGGCCTTGCTCAGCGCACCGCTCCCGTTGGCTCTGATCCTGGGCTCAGACGGATCGAGGGCATCCGAGCTACGGATGCCGTGACGCTGACATTGGAGGGCTCCGTGCTCGATCCAGGAGGAGCGCCCGCTGAGGGCGCGGTGGTCGTGAGTAGTGCGGGCGGCCAGACGGTCACGGACGCAAGTGGCGGCTTCCGCCTCGACATCCGGGTGACGCTCGATGCGACAAGTCTCCAGGTGACGGCCGTAGGGCGCGGCGGCGGAGACTTCCTCGCGAGCCGGCAAGTACCGCTTCGTGCGACGCCTGGACCCATTCGGATCGGCCCGCTCCAGCTCGATCGAGTGACCACGTGCCCTCCGAGCTGGCTTCCGACCTTTGGAGAGCAGCCTGGAACTGATGACCGCATCTATGCGATGACGACATTCGACGACGGCAGTGGAGAGGCGCTCTTCGTCGCTGGCGACTTCACTTCGGTGGGCAACGTGGCGGCGAACAGGGTCGCGAAATGGGACGGCTCGAGCTGGGCACCACTCGGCAGCGGCATGGATTTCTATAACGACAGCGTCTATGCGCTGACCGTATTCAATGACGGCGGCGGAGAGGCGCTCTACGCCGCAGGTCATTTCGATTTCGCGGGTGGCATGGAGGCCAACCACATTGCGAAGTGGGACGGTTCGAGCTGGGCCGCACTTGGCAGCGGCATGGAGTACCTCAATGAGGTAAATGCCAGGGTAAATGCTCTCACGGTATTCGACGACGGCAATGGAGCGGCGCTCTACGCCGGAGGGGTGTTCGTTGCGGCGGGCGGCGTGCCGGCGAACGATATCGCGAAGTGGGATGGCTCAAATTGGAGCGCGGTTGGCAGCGGCGTCGGCTCCTCCAGTGTCGACGGTGTCTTGGCCCTGACCACGTTCGACGATGGTGCCGGAATGGCGCTCTATGCAGGGGGCTCCTTTGGGATCGCGGGTGGTATGGTCTCGGTCGGTATTGCGAAGTGGGATGGCTCGAGCTGGGTCTCCCTCGGCAGCGGGATAGGCGGCAACGTGCTTGCGTTGGCGGCCTTCGACGACGGTGGCGGGATAGCGCTCTACGCCGGGGGCGGCGCGTTCCCGGATGGCGTCGCGAAATGGGACGGCTCGGCCTGGGTCCCGCTCGGTAGCGAGACAGACCGCGAGGTCTATTGTTTGACCGTCTTCGACGATGGAAATGGCGAGGCGCTCTACGCCGGAGGCGACTTCAGTACGGTCGATGGCGTCCCGGCATCTTATGTCGCGAAGTGGGACGGCTCGAGTTGGAGCGCCGTTGGCGGCGGCGTGGAGCCTGGCTTTTTCACTACAGGGAGTGTGAGGGCACTTGCGGAATTCAACAGCAACGGCCAAGCGACGCTATGCGCGGGAGGTAGATTCTGGGTCGCAGGCGGCGTGGCCGTAACCAGCATTGCGAATTGGAACGGTGCGAGCTGGTCGGGATTCAGCACTGGCATGGACAATAATGTGAATGTCCTGGCGGTGTTCGATGACGGCAGCGGACCTGCGCTTTACGCCGGAGGCCGATTCTATTCCGTGGGCGCTATTCTGGCGTTCAGGATCGCGAAATGGGACGGCTCGAACTGGTCTCCACTCGGAATCTGGACGGACGGCGACGTCGAAAGCCTGACGGTGTTCGATGACGGGGGCGGAGAGGCACTCTACGCGGGAGGTGGATTCGATTCCGTGGGAGGGACGGTGGCGAGTAGGATCGCGAAGTGGAACGGCTCGAGCTGGGCCCCGCTTGGCATCGGAATTAGCGGCACCGTTTTTGCTTTGACCGTGTTCGACGACGGCAGTGGATCCGCCCTCTACGCCGGAGGCCAGTTCGCTTTCGCAGGCGGCGCGTCCGCGAAACACATCGCGAAGTGGGACGGTTCGAGCTGGGCGCCACTTGGCGGCGGCATTGGTGGGAGCCAGGGAGTGTTTGCGCTGGCCGTTTTTGACGACGGCGATGGAGCGGCCCTCTACGCCGGAGGCCATTTCTTCACAGCGGGCAGCGTCGCGGCGAGCCGGATCGCGAAGTGGGATGGTTCGAGCTGGGAGGCGCTCGGCAGCGGTGTAGACGGCAGGCTCTACGCCTTGGCGGTATACGACGACGGTAGCGGGCCAGCCCTTTACGCAGGAGGCCATTTCGCCGTGGCGAGGTGGGACGATTCGAGCTGGACGGCGGTAGGCAGTGGAGTGGATGGCGTCGTCCGGGCGCTGAGTGTATTCGACGAAGGAGGCGGAGCCACGCTCTACGCCGGGGGCACGTTTACGACCGCCGGCGGCGGCGCGGCGAACCGCATGGCGAAGCTGGACGGATCGGATTGGGTACCGCTCGGCAGCGGGATGAACGGCGACGTCTATAGCCTGGCCGTGTTCAATGACGGCGACGGAGAGGCGCTCTACGCCGGAGGCGGTTTCCTGGGCGCGTTGGACTCTGGCGACAGCTTCATTGCAAAGTGGGGTTGCGATACTCCGCTCTGCTCACAGTTCTGTTCGGCGCTACCGAATGCTACCGGGATCGCCGCAGATCTCACGTGCAGCGGACACCCGCGCTCCAGTCTCGTCCTGACGAGCTCGCCAGTTCCGAACACGACCGGCCAGTTTTTCTTTGGGCCCATGATGCTCGCGGGTACCTCGTTTGGAGATGGTTTGCTCTGTGTTGGCGGCATGACGCAACGACTGCTCCCGTTCATCAGCGCGGGAATGGGGATGCAGTTGCCCAACACCGCGACTTTTGCTGTCAGCTACACAGCGCCATACTCATCAGGTCTCACAGGAACGCAGTACTTTCAACACTGGTTCCGCTCCGGGCTCGCGACGGGCTCAGGCTTCAATACGTCCAACGGTCTAGCTGTCTCTTTTTGATACGGATCGGGAATACGGAGTCGCACACCGCCCGGAGGAATCCCCTCGGAAAGTGCCGCAGCAGGCGAATCCGGCCCGGGTTCTCAAGCATTCGCCTGTCTGCGGTGGCAGGACGACCATTACCTGGACCCCCCGGGGAATCGGCGCGGTAACCGCGGGAGTTCGGCTGTGGGTCGGACTCTCGCTCTTCGGCTGCTCGCCAAGGACGGAGCCCTAGCCCTTACATCTGTCAGAAGGGGCGCGTTCAAGATGGTGCGGTACTTGCGGGAGTATATGCTCCGGGCGATGTGTGACTCCGTATCCTCACGAGCCAGGTCCCTTCAGCGGGCGTTCTTTCTACTGCTTCTCGGTGGTGTGGCCGCGTGCGCGAAGAGCGATGAGCAGTGGATGGGCGATCTCGAGAGCCCGGACCCGTTCGTACGCAGTCTGGCAGCTATCGGCCTGTGTGTTCAGTCGCCCGCCCACGCGGAGCCCGCCTTGCCCGAACTGTTGCGGACCATCGACAGTGCCCATGTCGGTCTGGAGCGCGAAGCTGCTCGGGTCCTGATTCACGTGGGGCCGCTTCACGTACCGCAGCTGCTGGCCACGTTGGTGGTGGAGGAGTTGATGTCCGATGACCGGCGTGGCGCCATCAAGAATGCCCTGCTGGCAGCCGGGCCCGCAGCGGTGACGCCCATCGTGAAGTGCATGCGCGGACCGGGGCGCTTTTTGGTGGGTGATCTTGGCGATGTGTTGCTTCGGATCGGAGCTCCGGCCGTTCCCGACATCGTTGGAATGCTGGTCGAGGAACCGGATGTACGGCTGAAGAACTTTGCAGCTTTCCTGCTCGGTCAGATGGGACCCGTCGCGCGTTCGGCCTTGCCTGCACTGAAAGGCGCGACGTCCTCCACCGATGCGGATCTTGTGCGGGCTGCGAGTGCTGCGATCGCCAGAGTCCAGCCTGGCCACGGGAGGCCTGGCGGACGCTGATGGGCAAGATCAAGACGCACCAGACCTCGAATCGGCTCCCAGGTCGGGCCTCGCTTCTGACGCCAGTCCTGCTGGTGCTGGGAATGGGCATCGGCGTGCGAGCCCTCATGCTCGCCCTCTCCCACCGGGTGCCACTGCTCGTCATCCTGGGTCCCCGCTTCCACATGACGGCGGTCGGCCTGGCCGTCGGGCTGTTGCTCTTGCTACGAGCGTCCATCTTCGAGCTGCGAGAACTGCGGGATGGGGGAGCGCGGTCGAGCTCCGCTGCGTCCCTGCGCTCGGTATTCGTCGTCGCCATTCTAGGTTGGCTGCTGTTCCTGTGGCTGATTCAGCCCTTCCAGCGGATCTGGTTCGACATGGTCCTGGGCGGAGCGGCCGGTGCCTGGGCTGGTCTCTTGCTCATCCAACGCGCCCGGGGCGAGCGCCATGCGCGCCTCCTGCGCTGGATCGACATCCTCGCCTTCGGAATCTGCGCCGCTTTGCTCAGCCTTGAACTCGGCCTGCGCCTGTGGGCAACCGTCCGACCAGCACCACTCAACGCCACCGTCGGCGCGGGCCCCGGCGAACTCGTTCGGCGCTTTCGTTGCGATCCGGGACAGGTGCGTTTCGGGTTCGCCTGCAATAGCCGCGGATTCTATGACACGGAGTTCTATCGAAACGAACCCGGCGATGACGGGCCATTGATCGTCGCCATAGGTGATTCGTTCAACGTAGGGACCGTGCCCCATGCCTGGCACTTCACGTCGATCTGCGAGGAACTTACCGGCGCGCGCATCTACAACATGGGTGTACCGGGCATCGGGCCACCCGAGTACCTGAGCCTGCTGGTGGACGAGGCCCTTCCGATGGATCCGGACCTCATCTTGATCGGCGTGTTCATCGGCAATGATCTCGACATCGACGAATACCTCGCCGACCTACCGGACGCGGCTCTGCGGTCCTGGTTCCAGCGCGATCAGGTACTACTGTCCGTCATACCGGAGAGGATGTCGCGCATCGCCGTGGAGCGACTTCGGGCGGAGCGACGGGGCGCGGACGTCGGTACTGTGCAGGGCGAGAGATCGGTCGTCGAGTCCATGGACCGGGACGAGGCAGCCGCGGCCTTCCCGTGGCTCACCGATACCGGTCTCGAGGAAGCGACCCTGTCCGAGGACGCCTTCTATCGATTGGAGACCGAGCGTGCTCTGGCCACCTGCGCCCAGGTACCACCATCCTTCGACGTGTTCTGCGAGGCAATGCTGGCGGCGCGGCGAGCCGCGGGAGATACGCCCGTCCATGTGATGCTCATTCCCGACGAATTCCAGGTCGAGGACGACCTCTGGATGCGGGTGACCGAAAGCGCAGGTCGCGAGCTCGACCGGAACCGTCCTCAAGATCTCTTGACCGCCTGGCTAGGGCAACAGGGCATCCCGTACCTGGACCTGCTACCGGTGCTACGCCGTGTCGACCCGCAGCCGGACGGCCGCCGGCATCTCTATCATGCGCTCGACACACACTTCAACGCGCGCGGCAACCAGGTGACTGCGGAAGCCCTGGCTGAGTTCCTGGACTGACGACGCGCTGAGCTCCCGGGCCATCCCGGATTCATCTACGCGCGAGATCAGCTTCGGCCGCAAGAACTCCAAAGGACGGCCAGCTTGCGTGCTTCGTGAGGTCGAGCAGCAGGGTATCGCCGCGTTCTGCGTCACCGGTGGCGATCAGATGCCGGGCAAGGCCGTATTCGAAGCCCGGACTGCGGTTCTCACGTGCCAGGGCACTCTCGACCGAGAGTTTGCCCCGGTAGAGCTGCACCAGGTCGGCGTAGGCGAAGTTCTCGATGACCTCGGGCGTCTGGGAGACCAGCTCGAGCGCGGCCAGGGCATCTGCGGGGCGTTGTGCTCGGATCAGACTGACATACGCCCAGTGCAGGGCAGCGATGCGCGAGTCATCGCTGCGCGCCCAGGTCTCGATGCAGCGCATCCAGAGTGCTGCGGATTCATCGAATTCTCCGCGCAAGTAGTGGGCCAGTGCGAGGTGGTAGTCAATGTTGCCGTGGGTCGAGCTACGGGGCTCACCGCTCGGGCCGGGAGCGCCGTCCGGCTCCAGGCGGTTGGGGTGGTCTGCCGCCAGCGCCCTGGCCTTGCTCAAGTGCGATACTGCATCATCAAGCCGGCGCACCGTCAGACAGCGGTGACCCAGATGGCGTTGCAGTCGGTAGCTATCGGGAAAGGTCACCAACGCCTCGCGGTACCACTCGATTGCCGCCACATAGCTGCCGAGATAGCCGAGGCGCCGGCCGACCCAGATCGCGTGCATCTCGGTCGGTTGGAAGTCCCAGGCCGCCCGCGCGGCATCCAGTTCGAGCCGTAGCCAGCGCTCTCGGTCGGCGGGCATCTCGGCCGGAGTCAGCTCTTCGCCGAGGAGCGAGATCGTCGGCGCGAATTGCGACGGGCTGGAGGCGCAGGCGGCCAGAGCGAGGGCCAGTAGGGCGCGGGCCAGCATCGTTCGAGCGGAGGTTTCTTTCACGGGCCTGGTCATGGCGTGGGATCCGTCGGATTGGCCGTTGCCGTCGGTGTCGGTGAATGTGTGAGCATGCACAGTAGAGCGGAGCACCATGAGTTCAGTCAAAGACATCGTGGTGCGGGGGCCTCTCGGTCGCGCCCGTCGAGCAGCTCCTGAGCTCCGGCCTCCCGACCTGCAGCGCGGCCGTCGCTGGGGTGCGCATGACTCCTCCATATATCCTGGGCCCGGACGAAGTTGGGGAAGCGCCTTCGTGACTCGGCTCGGCGCCTTCCAGCCCTCCAGGGGCGCCGTTCCTGACCGGACCTGGCTGACCGCCCACGAGTCAGGGACCGGGACGGGGCCAGGGGGCGCCTTTTTCGGCCGGTGTGGGAACGTCTGGACCGTCGCTCGCGTCATAGGAGCCCCGATCCTGCCTCGTGTAGGCCAGGCAGGCCGGGACTGATCCCCCAGGTTCGGTCCGGACGGCTCCTCACTGTCCTTATATAGTGGAGGTGCTCCGAACCCCCGCACACCCATCGGTAAGGCCCGAGATCTCCCATGCTGACGAATCTGCTTCTCTCCGCCGTTCTCTTCGCGCCCGGCCAGGATGATTCCGCTCCCACCGCCGAGATCCAGCACCTCGTCGACGTGGAATACCGCGCGGAGGCAGTGAACCGCTTCCGGGCCCTGGACCTGGACGTCCTCGATATCGACTACGACGGCGCGCGGGTGATCGTCACGGATGAGGACATCGAACTCCTGAAGAGGAGTGGCTTTGCCCACGAGGTCGTCGTCCGCGATCTGGCCACCTGGTACGCGGAGCGCCTGAAGCAGCCGAGCACCGCCCTCGGCGCCCCGACATTCGGTGGATGGTTGTCCACGCCCTTCGGGCAGGGCGGCATGGGCGGCTACTACACGCTCGCCGAGATCGAGTCCGTGCTGGATCAGATGCGAGCTGCCTACCCGACTCTCATCAGCGCACGCCAGTCGATCGGGCAGACGCTCGAGGGCCGCGATATCTGGATGGTCAAGATCTCGGACAATCCGGATGTGGATGAAGCCGAGCCGGAGACCCGTATCGATTCCCTCCACCACGCGCGCGAGCCCGAAGGAATGCAAGCGAGTCTATGGTTCATGCTGTCCTTGCTCGAGGGATACGGCACGGACCCGTTGTCGACCTTCCTGGTCGACGAGCGTGAGATGTACTTCATCCCCTGTGTGAATGCGGACGGCTACGAGTACAACCGTCAGACGAACCCGGGTGGCGGTGGCCTGTGGCGAAAGAACCGTCGCAACAACGGCGGCGGCGACTTTGGCGTCGACCTCAACCGGAACTATCCGTTCAGCTGGGGCGTGGATGACCTTGGTTCGAGCCCTGACCCCGGCAGTGAGGTCTACCGGGGCAGCGGCGCCGGCAGCGAGCCCGAGATCCAGGCCATGGTCAGCTTCATCGATGGCCGTGACTTCGAAACCGCTCTATCGGTGCACACCTACGGCGGGTACTGGCTCGCGCCCTGGGGCTACGAGCTCTCGGGAACACCGGACCTGGCCCTGTTCGACGAGATCGGGGCCCTCGCGACGGCTATCAATGGCTATGAGTTTGGTCCGGCGGGTGATGTGCTCTACATCGCCAATGGTGTGACCTTCGACTACGACTACGGTGTCCACGGGACCATGGGCTGGACACCCGAGATCGGAAACTCGGGCGATGGATTCTGGCCGGCGCAGAGTCGCATCGTGCCCCTGGCCGAGCAGAACCTGAGCGGCTTTCAGGTGACTGCGCTCGCCGCAGGTGCGTGGGTCCGAATCAAAGATTGCAACCTCACGGACGGCGCGGGCGATGGGGATGGATTCTTCGAGGGCGGTGAGCCTGTCGACATCACCGTGTCCCTCCGCAACAGTGGACGCCACGCATCGGGCCTGGTGGACATTCAACTGACCACTACCAGCCCGCACGCCACGGTCCAGGTCGGAGCGACCACGTCCGACATCATTCAGGCCTTTGAAGATGGTTTTGGAGTGGTGCCGGTACAGCTCACGATCGTTCCCGGTACGCCCGCGGCCACGGTGATTCCGTTCACGGTCACGTCGACCTTCAACGGCTACTCGCTGGACCACCAGAGCGAGTTCACGGTTGGGCAGGAAGTCGTCCTCGCGGAATATGATTTCGAAGCGGGTGGCAATCAGGGTTGGAGTGTCGGCAATCCGAACGACGCCACAACGGGCGAATGGGAGCGTGGCAATCCGCTCGGGACTGCAGCCCAACCGGACGACGATCACACGCCCGGCCTTGGTCTGACAGATTGCTGGTTTACGGACCAGGGCTCGGTCGGCGGTTCGATTGGTGAGAGCGATGTGGACAATGGCAGTACGACGCTCTACTCGCCGTCCTTTGATCTGACCGGGCTCGAGGCTGCGACGATCCGTTACTGGCGCTGGTATTCCAACGACGAGGGTGGAGCAGCGGTGGACGATTTCCTGGAGGTCGAACAATCGATCGATGGTGGCGTGATCTGGACAAATGTGGAAACCGTCGGGCCCGCGGGCGCCGAGGCCAGCGGCGGCTGGTTCGAGCACTCGTCTCCCGTGAATGGCATCTTGCCTTCGACCACCCAGCTCCAGCTGCGCTTCATCGCTTCCGACCTTGGCAACGGCTCCATCGTCGAGGCGGCCATCGACGATCTCTCGGTCCGCTATTTCGAGGACGACACCTGCCCGGTACCGGCAAGCTACTGCGTCGGCGCGCCGAACTCTGCTGGACCGGGTGCGCTGCTGTCGTCGAGCGGAACCGCGGAGATCAGCGCGAACAACTTCACATTGCACATGGACGGCGGCGTGCCGAGCACGCCGGGTCTGTACTACTACGGACCGAACCAGATCCAGGCCCCGTTTGGTGACGGCTTTCGTTGTGTCGGTGGAGCCACTCGACGCCTCTACCCGCCGCTCTTCGCTGACGGCATGGGGTCGAACTCGCGCGCGCTGGACTTCACCGTTCCGCCCACAGGCGGCGGCGGGACCCATGCCATCACCCCGTCCAGCACCTGGAATTTCCAGTTCTGGTACCGCGACGTTGCTGGCCCCGGAGGTACCGGCTTCAATCTGAGTGACGGCCTGTCCGCCACATTCTGCCCCTAGTCGGAAAAGCAGGGCAAAATACGCCAGCCGCGCCCGCGCATTGCGTGGGATGAGCTGCCCCATGAATCGAACCCGATCCGGTCGCCTCGCCCTGGTCCTGGCACTGGCCCTTTCGGGCTGCGCCACACCCGTCGCGCCGCGCTTCCAGGAAGTCCCTGACGTCGAGGGAGAGTCCACCGCGGTCGACGAGTCCGGTTCGGCCACGCCTGCTCGGTCCCCGGCCTCCTACCGAAGCCTGGACATCGGAGTGCGCGGCAGTGGCATCTCGCTAGGCAATTCACGGCGCTGGAACGGGCTGCGGATCAATCTGCGGGACCATGGAGTGGAGCGGGTCGAGGGCGTGAACCTGACCCTCTGGTCCCCAGGAAACCCCGGGCTTGAAAGGATGGACGGGATCGCCATCGGTGTCGCGCCGGTCGCCAGTCGTAGCACCGGTGTCTCTGCGGGCCTCCTGGCGTCCGTTGCAGAAAGATCCATGACAGGCGTGCACGTGGCTGGATTGGCGACTGTCAGCGGCGGGACTCAGGACGGTATCAACGCTGCGGGACTGGCCGTCGTTTCCGATGGCAGCATGGAGGGCATCGGAGTCGGTGGCCTGGCGGTAGTCAGCTCGGGATCATTGAGTGGGCTCCACGCGGCAGGTCTGGCCGTCGTGAATGAAGGCTCGAGCCGTGGTCTGAATGTGGCCGGGCTCGCAGTCGTCAACGAGGGGGGGCCAGGTGGGTTTGGCATCACCGGGCGGTCCGACGATTCCCCCCGCACGATCGGGGCGGGCGGCATGCGCGGCGTGAGCGTGGCGGGCCTCGCGGTGGTCAGTGGAGGCGAGATCAACGGCATCAGTCTCGCGGGTCTCGCGACCGTCGCTGATGGAGGGCTGCATGGAGTTGGAATCAGCGGGCTCGCGACGGTGTTTGGGGAAGAGCTACGCGGAATCGGACTGGCCGGTCTCGCGGTCTCCGGAGACGAGCTCGACTTTCGCTCCCTCATTCCGGATTCCGCCCCCGATGGAAACCGGAATACGAGCGCGAGCGGGATCATGCTCGCCGGATATCGGATCCAGGCGAACGAGATCCACGGCATCGCCGGCGCTGGCCTCGTGACCCGTGCACACGACATGACTGGCCTCTCATTCGCCGCCTACAACGGCGTGAGCGGCCGGCAAACGGGTATGTCGGTCGGACTGTTCAACTATGCGAGCGAACTTCGTGGCATTCAGATCGGTGTGTTGAACTACGTCGGCGACAACCCCTTCTGGCTGCGCTGGCTACCGATCCTCAACATGCGGTTCTGATCCGGGAGCAGGACGTCCGTCACCGGATTCCCATTTCCTCCAGGGCAGCGCCCGTCCGACCAGGAGCGCGAGACGCGTCTAGCCTAGCTCCGCGAACGCTCGATCGAGTTCCCGTACGACGCGTTCAGCCTGTTCATCGGTGAAGACGATCGGTGGCTTGATCTTGATCACATTGTGGAGGGGTCCATCGGTGGACAGGAGCATCCCTCGTTCCTTGAGACGTTCGATCACCGCGCTGGCGAGCTTGGCATCGGGCGCACGGGATGCTCGGTCAGCGATGAGTTCGACGCCCAGGAAGAGCCCCAGCCCGCGCACCTCTGCGATGCAATCGTGACGCCCGGCGAGCTCGTCGAGCCCTCTACGAAAGGTCGCTCCGACGCGCTCGGCGTTTGCCTGGAGTCCCTCAGCCTCGATGACATCGAGGACGGCCAGCCCTACTGCGCAAGAGACGGGGTTACCGCCGAAGGTATTGAAGTATTCCATCCCTCCGGCGAAGGACGCGGCGATCTCGGCTGTAGTGACGACGGCGGCGAGGGGGTGACCATTTCCGATGGGCTTGCCCATGGTCACGATATCCGGCACGACACCCTGGGTCTCGAAGCCCCAGAAGTGAGACCCGACGCGGCCAAAGCCAATCTGTACCTCATCCGCTATGCAGACTGCGCCCGCGGAACGCACGTGTTCGAAGGCAGCCTGCAGGTACCCGGGGGGCGGGACGATCTGTCCGCCGCATCCGAGCAGGGCCTCCACAAAAAAGGCGGCCACGGGCGAGCCGTCTGCCTCGGCCTCACGGATCTGATCGGCAACTTTCTGGGCAAACTTGGCGCCCGCGCCCTCGTCCCCATGGCCGAATTCGCCGCGGTAGGGGTCGGGCATGGCCGCGACGTGTACATGTGCGGGTCGGCCCATGCCGCCGGGGCCATCAAACTTGTAAGGAGAAAGGTCGATCAGCGAGCTCGCATTGCCATGGTACGCGCCGTCGATCACGACGATGTCATTCCGACCCGTGTGTGCACGCGCCATTCGCAGCGCGAGCTCGTTCGCCTCGCTTCCCGTACAGACGAAGTAGCAGACCGAGAGCGGGTCGGGCAGGGTCGCGGTCAGGCGCCGGGCGTAGTCGATAATGTTTCGGTGCAGATAGCGCGTGTTCGTGTTGAGCACGCCAATCTGTTCCGTCGCAGCACGCACGACGCGCGGATGGCAATGGCCGACATGGCAGACGTTATTGACACAGTCCAGATAGGCACGGCCGCGTGCATCGAACAACCATGCGCCCGAGCCGCGCACGATCTCGAGGGGCTCGGAGTAGGCCAGGCTCAGGGCTGTGCCTAGCCGACGGCGGCGCTCACCGCGCAGCTGTTGATGGTCATCTCGCGGAGCCTCATCCAATCCACAGGCCGCGCGCATTTCGGCATGGGCGCGCTCGGGCTGCACACATGCGAGTTGCTCGAGAGCACGCCATGCGCGGGCCTCGTGGACCGAGATGTATTCATTCTCTGGATCCAGGGCTCGCTCCTGCGCCGCCATGACCACGCTGGTCACGAGACGCATGGCGATCAATGGAAACAGCACTTCGAGCTCCGCGCTGCCTAGCGGTGTGCGTTCGTGGTACCCGCTCGCGACCTGGCCGGCCACCTCGAGTGGGTCGAATGCTCCGAGCAGTGCGTACGCGGCGCCGATCGCAAGCTCGCAGACCCGTGGCGCGTGCAGCAGATCACCAAAGTCGATGATGCCCGAGATGACCTTGCCTCCCGAGGGCCCCTCGCCGACGAGGAGGTTGTGGTCGTTTGCATCATTGTGGATCACCCCGGAGGGCAGGCCAGAAAGCCGTGCGAGCGTGTGTTCCGTGAACTCGGAGCGGAAATGCTCGACGATCCTGCGCCGCGCCGAGTGGATGACGGAAGCTGGCAAGCTGGTAATGTCGGCCGATCGCCGCAGGTCCCAGACGATCGAACGGCGAGCCCCGGGGTGTTCGAAATCGGCGAGGGCCTCGTCCAGACCCGCAAGGAAGTTGCCCAGGCTGGTGTGCAACTCCGGCGTTGCCGGTTGATCCGCCCGAATTTCGCCCGGGACCCAGGTCAGCAGGCGTATGTCGAAGCTGAGTCCCGAGGCGTCTGCGGCGCTCGAGAATTCCTCGCCCCGGAGCGTGCGCACGAGGCGGGGAACGTCGCCGGACCAGCCGCTTGCGGCGATGTGCTCGAGGGCGGCATTCTGTAGTTCGAGTTCGGTGCGCTGGACGCCATTGGCGCAGATCTTCAATACGAACTCGCCCGCGCCATCCGACTTGATCCTGAAATTCTGGTCCCAGTAGCTCGGAAGTGGCTGCGCACTTCCCTGGACACCAAATTTGGCGGCAAGCGCCACCGCCTGTTCGGTGGTGAAGCGGGGCGTGGTGAGTTCTGAGGTCGGCATCGGCTGGGCGCAGATGGTACCCGCCCGCCGACCGAAACTGGACCGGCGAGTAGGACGCGAATTAGAGGAGGGAATCCGGACGCAAAAGACTAGGTTCTCGCTCCATGCCTGAGGAATCCCTGTTCATCCTCGCGGTGCTCGCGGGCAATGTCGCTCTGAGCGAGTGGCTGGTGCGTCATACCGCCATGAAGCACCTCGGCTCGGCGCTGCTCGTCATCCTGCTCACTGCGCTGATGGCCAATGTCGGGCTCATTCCAACGTTCAGCGCCGACGTACCGGTCTACACCGGCATTTTTGACTTCGTCGCCCCGATCGGCATCTTCTGGCTGCTACTACGAGTCAGCCTGGCCGACCTGCGCCGTGCGGGCTTCGCGATGGTGGCGCTCTTTCTGCTCGGGTCGGCCGGAACCGTCGTGGGAGTGCTGGCGGGTCTGGCAGCCGTCGGGGGGAGCGAGGCCTTCGGCGAGCTCGCCTTTGCCATCAGCGGAATGTTCGTCGGCACCTACACCGGGGGCAGCATCAACTTCAATGCGATCGCCCTCGAGTACCGCGTCATGGACAACGGTGTCCTCTACGCCGGCGCGACGGCGGTCGACAGTGCGATGACAACGGTCTGGATGGCCGTCACGGTGGCACTCCCGCGCGCCCTCGCGAAACGCTGGCCGGGTAATCGGGCCGTGGGCGCAAGCTCCGACCTCGGCGCGGCGCTGACCGGCGAGGAGGAGGACACCGAGGCGCTCAATCCGATGGACATCTGCATCATGCTCGGTCTCGGTGCAGGCGCCGTATGGTTTTCGGGAGCCCTTGCGACCTGGCTCAAGGCGAGCATCGGCTATTCCCTGCCGAAGATCCTGGTCGTCTCGACCCTCGCACTGGGCCTGGCGCAGATCGAACAGGTGCGGCGCCTGCGCGGGTCGCGTGCCCTGGGCATGTTGGCCGTGCTGCTTTTCCTGGCCGTGATCGGCGCCCTATGCGACCTCTCAGCCCTGCGCGAGCTCGGCCAGCTAGGACGGGACCTGGTGGTCTTCGTCGTGGTGGTCGTCCTGGTCCACGGAACTGTCGTCTTCGGCGGGGCGGCCCTGTTCCGGTGCGATATCGCCATGGCCGCTGTCGCCTCCCAGGCAAACATCGGTGGCGGAACGAGCGCCCTGGCCCTCGCCCGTAGCCTGGGTCGCGCCGATCTGATCCTGCCGGCGATCCTGATAGGTGCCCTCGGCACCGCGCTCGGAACCTACCTGGGCTTCGGTGTCGCTGAGGCGATGCGCTAGAGGGGCAGCCGTGGGAGGGTCGGCAACCTCGCTTGAACTGAGTGGGATTGGTGTTGGTCGCCGTTGGAGCGCCTCCCGCGCGCCAGGCCAACACGGAATCCAGTCAGTTCCAGTGCCGCTCGGGCGATGGTCGGGCCCGGGACTCGCTACTGTCCATCCACTTCCCTGAACGTGAATCGGATTCCCTGAGCCAGCCGTTCATCGAGCCTCTCGGGGGGCAGCTGGTCGAGTTGTGTCTCATCCTCCGCGTGGAATCCGTATTCGGCCAGCTCGTCCAGCATTTCGCGGGCCTTGCCGTGTGGCCCGAAGATGACCAGCCGGCCGTCGTCCTTCAATGCTCGAGCGATGCTCGCGTGAAACCTCGGTCGGCTCTCCTTGTCCACGTGGCTCGCGACGTCGTGCAGGATTGCGAAGTCGAGGCTCCTGGGAGGTATGGAGACATCGTCCTTCTTGGAGTGGATGGCTTTGATATTGGCGATCCCTTCGGATTCCAGCTGCTCGACCTTTGGGCCGTCGATCTCGACCGCGATGACCAGCCCCTCGGAACCGACGACCTGGGCCAGACCCCTCGAGAGCCAGCCGCTACCAAACCCGATATCGGCGATGACATGCCCGGGTCGGGCGTTCAGGACTTCCACAACCTTGGCAACCCTCTCGGATCTGGGGGCCACCATGTTGAGTGGCCGTATGCCAAGGGTCGCGTCGACCACGTGCATCTCGCGACCACGGCGAAAGACGATCTGGACGGAAGTGCCCGCTGCGTGCGCGCGAATGATCTCCGTCGCATCAGCCGGGCTATCCGTGGCGGTGCCCGCGATACCGAGGATCTGGTCGTCTACACGCAGTCCGGCCAGTTCGGCAGCGCTGTCCGCAATGACCCGGGTCACGAGCACTCCAGGACCTGTAGCCTGGTCCATACCAACGCCCAGGAATGCAGGTTCGGAGGATTGGGCGGCGAGAAGCAGCAGGATGGGGATAGAGCGGATGAACGTCATGGGCGTGCTCTCCTTTGAAGGCTGTTTCGGGACCATACGCAGGGGTGTGCGAATGGTGAAACCCATCTGCAGGTAGTTTGGACTGCGCAGACCGATGGCCAACTCGACAGGGGACAGGGAGCGCCGCGCCGCGTATCGTTCCGGAATGCAAAGCCTTGCGACTCTGAAGCTCGTCTGCGTGGTTTGCGCGGAGGGTTACGCCGCCGACCGGGCGCGCATTCGATGCGAATGCGGCGGAACCCTGGATGTGGTGCACGACATCCAGGCTATGCGCGGGAAGCTCAGCGTCGACATCTTTGATCAGCGCCTCGGGTCGATACGCCCCGAGGACCGCTCCGGTGTATGGCGTTTTCGCGAATTGATCCTGCCCATTGATCCGGAGGAGATCGTCACCCGCGGTGAGGGGCGGACCAACCTCTACCCTGCCCCGGACCTGGCAACGCGAGCCGGTGTGGGGGCGTTGCTCCTGAAGCACGAAGGGGAGAACCCGACCGGATCATTCAAGGACCGCGGCATGACGGCCGGGGTCAGTGTTGCCCGCGCGCTCGGCAAGGCCAGAGTGGCCTGTGCCTCGACCGGAAACACGTCGGCCTCGATGGCGTCCTTTGCTGCGGCATGTGGCATGGAGGCGATCGTATTCATCCCCGATGGGCAGATCGCCTACGGCAAGCTCAGTCAGGCCCTCGCGTTCGGCGCGCGCACGCTCCAGATCGACGGTGACTTCGACGCCGCCATGGCCCTTGTCGAGGATCTATGTACGCAGGAATCGACCTACCTCCTGAACTCCGTGAACCCCTTTCGGATCGAGGGTCAGAAATCGATCGGCTTTGAACTCCTGCAGGATATGGGCTGGGAGGTGCCGGACTGGATCGTCCTGCCGGGCGGAAACCTGGGCAACAGTTCCGCCATCGCCAAGGGACTGCTCGAGCTGCGCGAGCTCGGACTGATATCGAAGTTGCCGCGCATGGCCGTCGTCCAGGCCGCGGGAGCGAACCCGCTTTACACGGCATGGACAACCGGGGCGCCACTGGAACCCATCGCCCATGCGGAGACCCTTGCGAGCGCGATCCGGATCGGCGCGCCGGTTTCCTGGCGCAAGTGTCTGCGTGGTCTGCGGGCACTTGACGGCGTCGTCTGTGAGGTCAGCGATCAGGAGATCCTCGATGCCAAGGCCCACATCGACGGAGCTGGTATCGGCGCCGAACCCGCGTCCTGTGCCACCTTTGCTGGAATCTGCAAGCTCGCCGCGCAAGGGACCCTCGGGCCAGGGAACACGGTCTGTGGCATTCTCACAGGTCACCTGCTCAAGGATCCGGACGTGGTCGTCCAGTACCACCGGGGCGAGCTCGACGGATTCTCGACCGGGCTGGCCAACGCCCCGAGAACTGTCGCCTGTGACATCGATGCGATCAGAGGCGTATTGCGGGAGTATGCGCCGAGATGACCTTGGCCGGGGCGGGGGGCACTTGTCGCCTTGACGCCCACCGCGCGAGTAGGCTTGGGGCATGGAGAATTCCGAACAGGTCGAGCGTTGGAACGGCGACTCGGGCGCACGCTGGGTCGAGCACCAGCAATCGATCGACAGGGCCATCGAGGTCTTCGGGGCGAGGGTGGTCGAACAGCTCGCGGTCCGGCCGGGAGCACGTGTGCTCGACATAGGCTGCGGCACAGGTACCACGGTCCTCGCACTGGCGGAATCCGTGGGACCCGGGGGGCATGTGCTCGGGATCGACGTATCCGAGCCGATGCTCGCCTTGGCGGCCGAGCGAACTGCGCACCTGGGCCAGACCGAGCTCATCCGTGCCGACGCTTCGGCGCATCCGTTCCAGGCGGAGTTCGACGCCCTGTTCTCGCGCTTTGGTGTCATGTTCTTCGCCCGTCCGGTGGACGCATTCCGGAACCTACGCAGCGCTCTGCGGCCCGGAGGAGCGCTCGCATTCGTCTGCTGGCAAGGGGCCCAGGAGAACACCTGGGTCAGTGAACCCCTGGAGGCGATGCTCCCGTTTCTCTCGGAACCACCGCCTACCCCAGAAGCCCGGGCACCTGGCCCCTTTGCATTTGCAGAGCGCGACTATCTTCTGGCGCAGCTCACCGCAGCGGGCTTCGAGGACGTGGATATCGAGGACATTCGAGCGCCGTTTCCGCTGAGTCATTCCGGGGTCCAGGACGCCGTGGAGTTCTCTCTGCGGGTCGGACCCGGCGCACGCATCGTAGACGGTCAAACGCCAGACGCTCAGGCGCAGATCCGGTCGCGCCTGAGCGATCTCTTCTCGAGCTATCTCGTCGGGCAAGATGTCTGCATGGCCGGTGCCGCGTGGCTCGTGTCTGCGCGTAGCGCCTGATGATCGAGCTCCCCGCCGCCCGGTAGGAGAGGGGCTGGGGGCTACATGGACGGCGCGTCGATCGCGCCCCGTGCCTTTCGGGATATTGGCCCCGCGAATCCGGATTCTGCAGGTATCCTCTATCGGTTGTTTCAGCACTGAATGGCCCGTGGTGACGGGTCGATCCCCTTTATAGTTGTCCAGTTTTTGACCATGCTCCAGACGTTTGGCCGCCTGTTTTCGTTCATTGGTATGACCCTTGCTGCGCCCTTGGCGGCTGCTGGCACCCTCCATGTCGACGCCGATCTGGTGACGGGCCTCAATGACGGCTCGACCTGGGCGGACGCCTATCAGGGGTCCGGCGGGCTCCAGCTCGCCCTGGCAGCGTCGGTTGCCGGCGACCAGATCTTTGTTGCCGAGGGGACCTATCTGCCCGCCGTCTCCGGTCGCCCCACTTCCTTCAATCTGCGCACCGGGGTCGAGATCTACGGTTCGTTCCTCGGCACCGAGGCGACTCCTGCGGAGCGGCCGCCGTTCGGGACGGCACCCAGCATCCTGCAGTCCGATCTCAACGGTGACGACGGGGCCGGAATGTTGATCGACAATAGCTATCACGTTCTGCGCGGGGCCGGAGTGGATTCGACGGCAGTACTGGACGGCTTCACGGTCACCGGCGGCGTCGCTGACGGAAATGGAAACAACGACAAGGGAGGCGGCATCCTCTGCGTGAACGGCGCCAGCCCGACGGTTCGCAATTGTCATTTCGTTGGCAATCGCTGCACCTTTGGAGGCGGGGCTGGCTACATCAACGGCTCCACGCCGACCTTCACGGACTGCACTTTCGAGGACAACATCGGAGGCAGCTTCGGCGGCGCCTTCGACATGGCGACCGCGGGACCCCTGCGCTTTGATCGCTGCGTATTCATTGGCAACAGGGCCCAACGCGCCGGCGCCCTGGAAGTCTTTGCGAGCAATGGCATCGAAGTTACGAATTGCTCGTTCTTCGACAACACCGCGACCGGCGCCAGTGGCGGCGGAGCCCTCTGGATCGGCCAGGGGAGCAATACGCTCGTGGTCAATTGCTCCATCGTCGGCAACAGTTCCACGAATCAGGCCGCGGGTGGAATCCGGGTACAGTCAGCCGCCCCCGTGATTCGCAATACGATCCTGTGGGCCAATACCGGACCGGGTGGCGCTCAGGGATCGATCAATCAGGTCACGGCGTCGGCCAACCTGGCGCACTGTATCGTCGAGGGAGGCTTCGCGGGCGCCAGCAACCTGGCGGCCGACCCCCAGCTCGCCGATATGGGCATCGGAGATCTACGTTTGACCCTGGCGTCCCCGGCGATCGATGCGGGCGACAACGGTGCCGTTCCCGCCGGGATCTCGCTCGATCTGGCGCAGGCCGCGCGCATCGTCGACGAGCCCGATGTTGCTGACACCGGTCTCGGCAGCGCGCCGATCGTGGACATGGGAGCCTTCGAGTCCGCGCTCGTCATCACTTCCAATTTCTGTCTGGTGTCGCCCAACTCTGCCGGCGCGGGAGCCGTGATGGGTTCGTCTGGCAGCACGAGCGTCTCGGGGAATGGCTTCTCTCTGGAGGCGACCGGGGTAGTCCCCAATGTCTTCGGCATCTTCTTTTATGGTGGAGCGCAGCTGCAGGCTCCCTTTGGCGACGGATTCCGCTGTGCCGGCGGAACCGGGACGCATCGCTTGCACCCCCTGGTCCAGGCAGATGGCAGCGGCGCGGTTACGCGCCTGCTGGACCTCACGGCCCCGCCGCTGAGCTCCGGATCGGGCGCCATCACGCCCGGAAGTACCTGGAACTTTCAGCTCTGGTACCGGGACATCGCGGCTGGTGGAGCTGGCTTCAACACATCCGACGGCCTGAGCGCGACCTTCGCCCCGTGAGTCCAACGATGGAGCGAGCTTGACTCGACCGACGTTTGCATTCCTCGCCCTGTCGGAGCATCCCTATGCGCGGGAGATGCTGCGCCAGATTCTCGACGCCGGATACAAGCCGGCGCTGATCGTCGAGGAGCAATCTGAAGTCGCAGATGAGGAGCGCAGCAAGTTCCTCCAGCGCATCGAGGGTCACCCGCTTGCGCCGACCATCGCATACCAGGCTGCGAAGCATGGAATCCCGATCCAGACCCTGGCGATCCACCGCAGTGAACCGCTGCTGGAGATCCTCGACGGGAAGCCCCTGGACCTCATCGTGCTCGGCGGAACCCGCATCCTGCGCGGTCCGATACTGGCCTATCCATCAGGCGGCGTGATCAACAGCCATCCGGGCCTGCTACCTGACTGCCGCGGGTCAGCCTCGGTCGCCTGGTCCGTTGTGCACGACATCCAGGTAGGCGCTTCGACACATTTTTGCGACGAGGGGATCGATACGGGTGACCTGCTTCTGCGACGGGAACTGCCCGTGCGACGCGGGATGACCTACGAGGATCTGTGCCATGGAACGCTCGTGCTCGCGGGCGTGCTGATGAAGGAGGCGCTCGTCGCCTACGATGAAGGGCGTTGGCCGCAACTGCGCCATCCCCAGGGGGAGTCGGCCTGGCCCACCTTCAAGAATGCGCCCGATGAGGTGCTCGCGGTCGCCCGCCAGAAGCTCGCCGACGGAACATACAGGCACTTTGTCGACTAGCAGTCGGTCGACCGGCTGCTCCGGCCTGGCAGGCGGCCGGTGCAATGGGCAGACCTCTGGGGCCACCCGCAGGGTCCACGGGGCGGCCGGGTCCGAATCCGGCAGGAGAGGGGCGGATTGCGCCCCAGTTCCGGGATTGGGCTGGTCGATGAGTCTTCCTCGCCCATTGCCCCTGGCCCGGAAACCACCCTGTGAAATCTGCTGCTGCTGAACGAGAGACCCATAACGAGGATCCGCAGGACCTGAGTCAGAACCTGCGGCGCGAGGTCCGGCGCGTCATCAGCATTTCGGACGAGGTGCTCGACTCGATCCTGGTCGCCTTCATGGCGAGCGGTCATGTGTTGATCGAGGGTATCCCGGGCACCGGGAAGACCCTGCTCTCACGCACGCTGGCCCGCTGCCTCGATTGTGACTTCAAGCGCATCCAGTTCACCAATGACCTGATGCCATCGGACATCGTCGGATCGTCGATCTGGCGTGCGGGTCAGGAGCGCTTCGAGTTCGTGCCGGGGCCCCTGTTCGGAAATGTCATCCTCGCGGATGAGGTGAACCGGACCAGTTCACGGACCATGTCCTGTCTGCTCGAGGCCATGGAATCCGGTAGCGTGTCCGTCGAAGGTCGTGCCCTTCCGCTTGCGGATCCCTTCCTGATCCTGGCGACGCGCAACCCGATCGAGTTCCACGGCACATTCCCGATCCCGGAGGCAATGCTCGACCGCTTTCTCGTGCGTGTCGAGCTGGGTTACCCCGACGCGGAGAGCGAATGTGCCTTGTACATGGGCGAGGCGCCGGAGGAGATTCTCCAGGAACTCGAGCCCGTGCTCTCGACCGAGACTCTGGTCGCCCTGCGCGCTGCCGTTCCGCACGTGACCGTCAGCGAGCCAGTCTGCCGCTACGCCCTGAGCGTGGCCGACGCGACGCGTAAGCACGAGGCCGTGGCCCTGGGAGCCAGCCCTCGAGCCGCCATGTCCTGGATCAAGGCGGCGAAGGCCCTGGCCCTGATGGACGGTCGGTCCTACGTGGTGCCGGACGACCTCAAGCGCCTCGCTCGAGGAGTGCTGGGACACCGAGTCTTCTTGAAGGATGGAAGCGACGCCCGCCCGCTGGTCGAGGAGATCACGGCGACGCTGCCCGTGGACTTGTGAGTTGCGACTGACATCATTCGGAGCCAAGAGCGTCGCCTTCTACCTGGCGTTGGTGGGGGCCTTCTTCGCCTCGCCCTACTCGAACCTGTTCTTCCTGCTACTGGGCTTTTTGACCCTGGTCGGGATCACGGGCCTGGTCTGGACGCGCAGCAACATGAGGGCTGTCGACGCGTCGGTGCTCGAGGCGAGTCCCGCGGTGGCGGGATCCGCCGGAGCGCTAACGGCGCGGGCCTGGATACGCGCAGGCCGGCCGGCATTCCAGGTCAACGTTGAGCTGGAGCTCGACTGCGGCGACTGCCCGAGTGCCCAGGTCGATTGCCTGGCAGACCGGGAGGACTTTCCTCTGCCCGTCCCGGCCCTTGCGCGCGGAATCTTTGCCGTGAGGTCGGCCCACGTCAGTTCGACCTATCCATTCGGCCTCCTGCGCATCCGGCGCTCGATCGACGCTCCGTCCGAACTCGTGGTCTATCCACAGCCATCCGAGCTCGTGAGTGCGCGCACGGGTGCCGGTGCACTTGCAGACCTGATCAGCGATCAGATCTCCAGTGACGGCGACCTGCAGCCCAGCGGCCTGCGGGACCACCGCGATGGGGACGAGCTTCGCTCGGTTCACTGGCGAGCGACTGCGCGCCGTGGGAAGCTGGTCGTCTGCGAGTGGGAGGGTGGTGCCGGGCAGGGTCTGGAGGTCCTCATCGATCGGCGTTGCGCGCCGGAGGCGCTGGAGCAAGCCCTGAGCATCGTCAGCGCGCTCGTCGTCCTGGCGCGCGCGAACAAGGAAGTACTCGCAATCTACAGCCAGGACCTGGTCGCCACATTCGGCGAGGGTCACCGCTCCTGGAACGAGGCGCAGCGCTTCCTGGCACAAGCGAGGGTGCTCCCGGCCGATGCACCTGGCCCCCCGCCAGTCTCGCCGTCCGTCAAGCGCTTGCCGCTCGCCATGTCGCATACCAGCGCGGAGAGTCATGAGCACTAGCACCCCTGACCGCGCCTACCCGAAGTTCGACGCCCTGCGCACCTGCATGCTCGGGCTGGTGCTGGTCAATCTGCTCTTCGTCCAGCTGACCGATGCGGCCCAGGTCGGGTGGCTCTTGCCGCTGTACGGGCTGACTCTCCTGGCGCCGCTACTCACACCCCTGCGCAAGTGGCTAGCCTACAGATTGGCCTGGAACCTGGCGGTCGTCGCCCTCTTCACGGTTCTCGTGGGTCACGCGGCCGGGCACGACCTGCGATTCGTCTTGCAGGATGGGCTGCTCCTCGCGGCCCTGTGCCAGGTGCACCTGCTCAACAACCTGAGTCGTGAGCAGCGGCCCGACCTGCTGTTTCTGAACTCCTTCCTGATCGCCGTCGCGACGGGCTACCTGTGTCAGGACCTGGCCTATCCGATCGCCTTCCTGGCGTACGTGCCCCTGTTTGTCGTCGGCCTGCAGCTCATGAGCGTCTCGCGGGATGGGCACGCCCTCGAGCCGCGCGTGACAGGCCGGATCGTTCGCGATGGACTGCGGCGGTCGGCGCTGCTGATGGCCCTGACGATGGCCGTCTTCCTCTTCTGGCCCCGGGACTTCCAGCGCAGCAGCCTGTTCATCGGGGAGTTCGACTTCACGAGCTCGGGCGGTCCGCTGGAGGTTGCCTTCTCGGACGAGCTGACGCTGAAGCGCAGTGGTGAGGTGCAGGTCTCGGACCGGGTCGTGATGAGCGCGACGCTGGTGGAAGGCGACGCGCACAGCATTCCGTCACTCTGGCGCGGTGCAACACTCGACACGACCGATGGGCGCGAGTGGTGGTCGTCCGCCAGCGGTGACTTCGCGGTCGCGCCGAGTGCCGAGGACGAGTGGATCGAGCGTGGCGCCCACCTCGCCCGGGCCACGGCGGGCGAGCGCTGCGACACGCGCTTCTCGGTCGAGCTGAACGATCTGCAGTCCGGACGCCTCTTTGCCCCGCTCCTGGCCGAGCGGCTCGCGCCCGGGACTGGCATCCACCTGGATCGCATCCGGCCGGGCGCCGGCGGTATCCTGGCCTACGATGACCGCAGCGGAGCGCGGACGGCTGCGCGTTTCGAGATCGCCCTCAGTACGACGCGCGGGATGAGGCAGGTTCCTGAATGGACGACAGCACTACGGGCGCGATTCATCGCCTTGCCCGTTGCGTCGCGCCTGCGGGGGGCACGCAGCCTCGCGGACCGGCTCGCGTCCGAAATCCCGACGGGCGCGACCCAGAGCCAGGTCGTTGCGGAGTTCAGCGACTATCTCGAGCGCAACCACGCCTACCTGGCACCCGGCGCGCCGGGCGCGGCCGAGACCCTGGACGAGTTCCTGGGTGCCGGGGCGGGTGGCCATTGCGAACTCTTCGCCTCGGCCCTGGCCACGATGTTGCGGGCTCGAAGGATTCCTTGTCGCGTGGTTACCGGCTATCGCAGCGAGGAGTGGGATCCACAGACGGGAGTTCTGACCTTCCGTAGCCGTGGCGCTCACGCCTGGGTCGAAGTTCATGACCCGCAGAACGGGTGGTACAGCGTCGATCCGAACCCGGCAGCCGCAGGGAGCGAAGGGCCAGGGTTGTGGGCCCGCACGCGCGTGGCGTTTGCCGAACTCTGGGGCCGGCTGACGAGTTTCGACTCCGAAGGCCGCTCCGGCGTCCTGGCCTGGCTGCGCGCCGCTCCGCGTCGGTCCTGGTCCTGGGCGCTGCAGAATCCCGGGTCGACGCTCATGGTCGGCCTCGCTCTCGGTCTGTGGATCGCATTCTTGCGCATGGGCCGTGGGCGCCGGGCAGCACCCGACCTCTCGATCTATCGCCGGGCCCTGAAGCGCGCTGGTCTGCGGACCCTTCCGGGAGAGACTCCACGTGAGCTGCTCCAGCGGGCTCGGGGCCTCGACCTGGCCGGGCCGCGCTGGGCCGCATTGCACGCTGCCACCGTTGCGCACGAGCGGGCGCGGTACGCAAGATCTCCGGCGGCCTGAGCCAGGCGGTTCGCGGGGGTCCCTATCGGCGATGTGCCCTGCTAGCCCGAATCTTTCACCAGGACTCGCGCCCAGCAGCCCCAATCGGCGGCCTTCGGCCGCCTCTCGCTGTCTGGCGGTACTTTTGAGGCTCGGCCATCCTCGACGGGGCGTCAAGCCCCGCCTCCGGGGGCCAAACCTCAAAAGCACCGCCAGACAACGAGTTGGGACCACTGGGCACGAGTCCTGGTGAATGATCCGGGCTAGGCTATGGGTGATTTGCAGGTCTCCCACGATGAACGCGGGCCGTACCTGACGCTCCCCTTCGAGCGTGCGGATGAGGTGCGCGCACTGCTGACGTCCATCGGCGTCGGATTCGAGGAGGACGAGCAGCATGGTGCGGGCTGCGCCGGGCCCGTCTGGGTCATGCTGAGGCTGGACTCCACCTCGCTCGATGAGCAGGGCGGTCCCGCCCTGCTCGACGAGCGGCTCTGAAGATGTCGCAACCGACGAGATCCCCATGACCAAGAAGAGCCGATTCCCTGATTCCCTGGTGCTGATCTTCGCCATGATCGTGATGGCACAGGTCGCGACGCTGATCCTGCCGGCGGGGGAGTTTCAGCGCGACGGTCGGTCGGTGATCCCGGGCAGCTTCGCACCGATCGCGCCATCCGACGACGCCACCGAGGCGGCTTGGAGTGAGACGCCGGTCGGCAAGGTCGTGTCGATCTTGCCCGCCACGTTGAAGGCGATCCCACGGGGCCTCGAGGCGGGCGCAGACATCATCTTCCTCGTGTTCCTGGTCGGTGGCGTGATCGGTGTGATCCGCAGGACGGGCGCGATCGATGCCTTGCTTGGAACAGCGATCACGCGCGTGGGTGGTAGACCGGTGCTTCTCGTGGCGGGCATGACATCCCTGTTCGCACTCGGGTCCTCGACCATCGGCATGTCCGAGGAGTACATGCCGTTCATCCCGATCCTGGTGACCATGTGCCTGGCCCTGGGCATGGACGCGGTCGTGGCCGTTGGAATGGTCTACGTCGGTGCCGGCGTGGGCTACGGCTGCGCCGCACTGAATCCCTTCACGGTCATGATCGGGCAGAAGATCGCGGGTCTGGACCCGGCGTCCGGTCAGTCATTCCGCTGGATCCTGCTCGTCGTCTGCCTGATCGTGGGTGTGCACCACATCATGCGCTATGCGCGACGCATCAAGAGTGATCCAGGACGTAGCCTGGTGCACGATGTGGACTACTCGGCGGGCTTTGATCTGCCGGCCGATACGCGCTTCACCGCGGGTCGGATCGGTGTTCTCGTTGCATTTGTCCTGGCGCTCAGCGTCTTCGTCTGGGGCGTAACCGAACACGGCTGGTACCTGATCGAGCTGAACGCGATCTTCCTGGGGCTCGGGATCCTGGCCGCAATTCTCTGTCGTCTGACTCCAAACACTGCAGCACGTGAGTTCTGTACGGGCGCGGCGGAGATGACGACGACCGCCCTCCTTATTGGTTTCGCACGAACGATCGAGATCGTGCTGACCGATGGCCAGGTGATCGACACGGTCATCCATGGGATCGCCCAACCGTTGGCGCAGGTAGGCGCGGGAGGCGCCGCGACCGGCATGCTGGCCGTGCAGAGCGTCTGCAATTTCTTGATCCCTTCCGGCTCCGGACAGGCCTACGTCACCATGCCGATCATGGCTCCCCTGGCAGACCTCACCGGTGTGACCCGGCAGACCTCGGTACTCGCCTACCAGCTGGGCGATGGATTCATGAACATGGTCGTTCCGACCAACGCGCTTCTGATGGGCATGCTCGGGCTGGGGAGGATTCCGTACACGCGTTGGCTTTCATTCATCGTACCGCTGCTCGTGAAGCTGTTCGCGGTGGCCATCGCAGCGCTCCTGATAGCAGTGGCGACCGACTACAACTGATCGACGCCGAGCACCCGGAAGAAACTTCCTGGTTCCGTTCGCCGCCCCTGGTCGATGCTCTCATGGGCATGATTCGATCTGCTTTCGGGGGCTGAATATGAAGATGTGGAATTCGTTCGGGGCGTGGGCATTGGTCGGGGCAGTTGCATTCGGCGCTGGCAACTCTGGCGCGGAGATTCATCCCTGGGCAAGCTGGGCGCCTGGCACCTGGGTTGAGACCGAGATCGTGCCTTTCGATTCCGGCAAGATGCTGAACCGTGAGACGCTCATGGGGGCCGGGCCGGATGGGGTGCAGATTGCCAGGGTCACGACCATGTCGGGCCCTGGTGGGCCAGTGGACGTGGACACGCAGATGACCCTGGGGCTCGCCACCATGGGAAGTGCCCACCTGGATCCCGGCCGCAAGAACCTCGGCAATGAGAAACGGGTGGCCCTCGGACGCCGATTCGACTGCACGGTCTGGCGCGCGGCGGGCAGCCTCGATGGAAAGGTCTCGCAGGAGACGACCTGGATGACCGCCGAGCTCGACTACCCGGTACGCATAGAGACCAAGTTTGGCCCGTGGGAGTTATCGCTCGACCTGGTGCAGCTCGAGGACTCCATCCGGGTCGGGAACAAGAAGGTCAGCGGGGCCCGCTACGAGGGAACCGCCGCCTCCGCCGATCGCGAAGATCGAGTGTTTCAGGTGCGCAGCGCAGAAGTTCCGGGTGGGCTTGTCCGCACCGAGATGCGTCGGAAACTCGAGAATGGCTCGTTCTCCGTCCACTCGAATACTGTCGTGGCATTCGAGACGCCCTGAACGCGGGTCACGCCACCCGAAAGACCCGCTGAGCTCCGAGTCCGTGGCCGACGAGTCGCCCCTGGCGCTCGAGCTCGGTAAAGGCACGGCGCGCTCGCTGGACGCCGACGTTGTTGGCCTTGGCGAAGGCCTTTATGGTCGAGTTCCCCTCAGGGCGCTGGCTTCGCCGTGCGTGGCTCTCGACCCAGCTCAGGATCTGGCGCTGGAGTGCATCCGGGCTCTTGCGCGAGCGCTGGCCAGTCTCGAGTAGCTTGAGAGTCGCGCCTGTCGGTCGGCGGTTGCTCGCACCGACGCGCACGGTGATCTCCGGATCCGCACCAGGATGCAGGACCGCGTGTGGGCGTGCCGCCGAAAGGGGAACCGAGCAGACGACCACGTGCAGGCCCTCGATGGTGAGGGACAGGACCTCAGGCTGCACGGGAGGGGCCACGGTCTCGGCGCAGATGCGGCGCAGTTCGCGCACCACCGAACGAGCTTTCTCCACACCGTAGACGCGCCCTTGATCGGTGACGCCCACGATCAGCATGCCCCCGTTCGTGTTTGCGAAGGCGCAGATCGAACGAGCCGTCTTCTCCGGCCCGGGCAGGCCCCGTTTGAATTCGATCTGGCGCCCTTCGCCGCGGGCGATGATCTCGAGCAACTGCTCCGCGTCCAGGTTCACGCCTATTCCGCGTACTGGTCGATCACGCGTTCGATGGCGCGCGAGCAGACGCGGCAGAAGTCCTTTGGATTGCGGGTGAACATGATGCAGTCCGCCTCAGGCCGGTAGAGCCCCTTGGCCTGATACGCGGCACCCTCGAAGGCACCGACCTTTCCGGCGTGCGGCTCGCCCTCGAGCATGGGCTTTGTGATGGCCTTGACCTCGTCGAAGAGCACCTCCATCTCTTCCTCGCTCGCGCCCCTGGCGCGCAGATCGGTGCGCCGCTTCTGATAGGCGTACGAGGCGTCGTCGTAGGCGGCTTGATTCCATGGCGTCGGGAGCGGCGTGCTGCCCACGACCAGGTCCTTCCACTTGAGCTTGTCCGGATCGAGCAGGGCCGTCGCATTGGGCTCCCAGGGCTCCGCGCCCTCGCTGATGAAGTCCTCGTAGGAAACTTGCGACGTGTAGTACTCGTCGGCCAGGCCGGCGAATGAATGCCCGAACTCGTGCACGATCAGGTATGGAGCCGGCTTGGAATCGGCCGCGCAGGTCGACCAGAGGTTGAAGATCCCGCCGCCGCCGTACTTGCGGTCATTGAACATCAGGATCAGTGCGTCGTACGGCACCTGGGCGGCGGCCTCGCGCAGGGTCCGGTTGTCGTAGGTCAAGACATAGCGGTCGCTGTCGAAGGCGTTGAACGACAGGCCGAAGGGCGAATCACGCCAGACGTTCGCGCGCGGATTGGAGATTCCCGAGGCCGCTGCGGGGACGAATAGCAGATGCACATTGAAGTCGGAGCGGCGCGCCTTGAACGGATTCGTGTCGAAGAGGGTCCCCGCGAGTCGGTCGACGTCTAGCCGGAACTTTCCCTTCTGCTCGGCCGTATAACCCTCGGCCACGATCAAGAGGTCCACCTTGGTCGCTGCGGGGCCATTGGTTTGCCAGCTCCAGGTCTCTCCGATCCGGGCGACTTCCGAACGGTCGACGAAGCGGCTGATCGGATCGACCACGGTCGAGTAGAACTCCCGAAAGGTGCCGTCTGTTGCACGCTTCTTAAGGAGTATCTGAACGGGCCTTCGGGGCTCCGGCAGGCGCTGGGACTCGTGAAACACGCCCCACTGGTGCTTGGCCTCGCCGGTCGTCTCCCATTCACCATAGATGCTTGCGAAGCCGCGCGAGTAGAGCGTGCGGTTGGTCTGTGGGTCGACGACGCAGAAGAGGTACTTTCCCAGATTGCTGTCGTCTAGCAGGTGCACCCGACTACCGGACCAGGGCCCCTCGAGCCTGAATCGGTCCAGTGCGATGTGCTCCTCATCGGCGGTTCCGGTGTGCGAGTAGTCGAATCGAAGTGATCGACCGGTGAAATGCGTGTCGAAGTCGACCGGGAGGGCGCCGCCGAGGGCGAGCAGGAGACTGAGCATCGGAAATGACCTGCGGATTGCGGTGGGGGGGAGCCTGGCGGCCGACTCGCCCTGGATTCGAATCAGAATGGGAGGGGGTAATAGATCATGGTCATGACGAGCATCTCGTTGGTCGTCTTCATTTCGTCGCCCTCGCACACGATCGGCCGGGGTGGGTCGAATGGGTTGGAGGGGTTGTTCGCGGTATTGTCGAAGCTGGCGTTGATGAAAATTCGAGAGCCACGTGGAATGCGGAGTGGCCGCTCAAAGTTGTAGTTCTCCTGCCAGCTGAAATCCCACTCAGGGATGGAGACGAGCTGGATCATGTCTCCCTCGGGCGTTACCGCATGGGCCTTGAACGTGTGGCCCAGCAGATGCATGTGCGGTGCAACGGAGAGGACCGAGACAGACCTGTCCACGTCGAACGTGAGCTCGTACGAGGGGGTTGTATTCGGCAGGATCAGGTTGAAGTCCGGTACGACCGTGCCTCCCTTTGCGGTGCCGATCGCAATGGCAAAGAGCTCGGTAACGATCGGTTCGTCGTGGAAGAACAACTCCACCACGGATCGATCCCTGGCCTCGACGGGCATCGGTGCGTAGTGCAGCTGGACTGCCAGGACGAACTTCTTCGGGAAGTGCGCGCCCATGCGGTTCTTGAAGTGATTGGGGCTCTTGCCCGGAACCCAACCGTCCACATAGAGCGGGTTGTCCTCGAATTCTTCGTAGCGTGCAGCGAGCTGATCGGACTGGCTCTCGTCGTTGAGCACGAATGGCCCGCTGAATCCGTCCATCGAGGCGTCGTCATCCAGTCCGAAAAAGGCAAAGTTGGCGTGGTGTACGGCCTTGAGATTCCCGGCGATGAACTCCATTCCGGACAGGTCCCGTGGCTGATCGAGCTCCACCGATATCAGGTAGCTGACGAAGTACTCCTCGTTGTCCCCCGGAATGGTGAACTCTTCCGGCATCTCGATCCGCAAATCCGCGGCGCGCGGACTCAGCCCACTGCGGAAGGTCGGCGTTGCCGGGGCCGGCGCATCGCCCCTTGGCGCCCCCTGCTCGTGCCAGGCACGGATGAGGGCAATCTCTCGCTCGTCGAGCAGCCGCTCGTTCGAGAAGTGCCGGAACTCCGGATCGGCGATCCAGGGCGGCATGTAGCGCGACTCGGTCACTGCGCTGATGAAGCGCGAGCGCTTCGCGACGTCATCGTAGTCGACCAGTGGAAAGGGAGCCGAGCCCAGGTCGTTGTGGCAGATGGAGCAGTTGCCGTGGATGATCGGCGCGATGTCCTGGTTGAAGGTCACAGGGCCCGTGATATTCGCCGCGGTCGCAGGATCACCACCGTCGTCGGAGCTACAGGCGGACACGATCGAGGCGAGCAACCAGAGGCACATTGAGCGCCAGACCTCGGGGCGGTAATCCTTTCTATTCCGTCTGAGCAACGTATGGCTCCTCGGGCAAGAAACAGCCGACGGGATCGACATGGTCCACCGACGGCGCTCTGCCTTGAAGGTGAGCGTCTATGGCATCCTTGAGATAATGAGCAGTCGCAACCCGGCGTGTCTTCCCGAGCTCCACCGCCCAGTTGTCGATCTTGCCGCTGTAGATCAGCTCGTCGTCGCGACCAAGCAGGAAGACCTCGGGTGTGACAGACGCTCGGAGGGCATAGACCAGCTCGTAGCCGTGATCGAGACGGGTCGAAAACTGGACCGGGTACTTCTTGCAGAAGGCTTCAACGCGCTCGTCGTCGTCATCGGAGAGGGGAAACACCCCGACGAGATCGAGCGTCGCCAGGTCGTACGCCGAGCGCAGCTCATTCAGCGGCTTGGTGTAGTTTTGCGAGAGGGGGCACTCGGTACTAAGGAAGATGAATGCTGTCAGTGCGCGATCGGAGGACGCCAGACCCCGAGCGGCCGGCGCCGATGGACTGCACCCGGCAAGGGCTCCCAGTGAGAGCGGAATCAGCAGGGCCGCGAGCGCCACGCGAGCCCGCACCGGTGTGTACATCGTGTTGGCGTTCATGGGGCAGGTCTGGCCGCCTGGGCCGTTGCGGCCACCATATCATACCGCCGAGCTGTGCCACGCGCGCTGCCCTTGGCGATAGGGCGAATGTACCGAGCCAGAGCAAAATCCGACGGGCATCGGACCCAACGGGCGCACAAAGCCCGTCGGATTTTGCTCTGCCTCGGTACGTCAACACCCCGGGGCCGGCTCCGCTTCTACCTTTGCCTCGGGCATTGCTGAGAATGGGTATGGCCTCTGGTCCGTCTGGTACGTAAGGAACAGCACGATCTCGTGTACGTACTTCGCCAGAACCTTGCCCTGCTCCTGCAGCCGCGGGACCGTGCGGCCCGTGCAAAGCTGGGAGACGAACTGGATGGCGACGATCCCCGCCACGAGAAGTTCGACGAAGTTGAACACGATCGCGAAGAGCACTATGAAGACCATGCGGGTCCAGGTGCTCAGCTCGGTCAGGTGATCGCGGGTGGTGTTTTCCATGGTTGCTCTACTGTGCACGAGGGGTCGGGACCGAGCGGCGACGGACCGCCCGGGGAGTTCCCTGTGGGGTGTTCTCCCGAGTCTTGTTGGGAATCGGCCGGGAGAGATTTCAGGGCATCCAGGGCCGGTTCGAGCGCCCGATCAGTGCGTTTCGTGCGCCAGGATGATTCCGGCCAGAGCACGTCGCGATGGGGCGTGCCGTGACGCGGCTCTCATGGATGGAGCTAGAAGCCTTCGAGCAGGCTGCCCGCCGCCCAGTCGAATGACCCGGGCGCGGAACGACTCGCGCCACCGCTGACGGAGGAATATAGCCCGACGGCGACGTTGTTCTGTCCACCGCCGACGGTCGCCTTTTCGCCCTCAGCGCGATTCACCCCGCCGCCGAGGATCGTACTCCAGCTGCCATTGGCCTGGTTGACGATGCCGCCGCTCACGGCTGAGGTGAATCCGTTCGCCTGGTTTGCGGCACCGCCGCCGATCCACCCGCGTGAGCCGAAAGCAAGATTCGAGGCCCCGCCGGAAATGGACGAGTTCGAACCGCTGGCCGTGCACAGGACCCCACCACTGATCGAGGCCCGCGTTCCGCTCGCGAGGTTGCTCTCTCCGCCGCTCACCGAAGCGCTGGAACCGCTGGCCTCGTTCTGCAGTCCGCCGCTGACGCTCGAGTAGTAGCCACTCGCCACGCAGTCCCTTCCTCCACTGACGGACGCAAAGTTGGAGGTCGCGCGATTGTTGAAGCCACCCTGAATGGAACTGGACGAACCCGACGCGATGTTCCAGATGCCCCCGCTAACCGAGGCGGAGGATCCTGTCACGACATTGGCTTGTCCGCCGCTGATCGTGCCATAGATGGAGTTGACGACGTTGGACCGTCCGCCGCTGACGAAGGACCACGAGTTCGAAGCCGAGTTGTACTTGCCGCCGCTAACTCCGGAGTATTGCCCCGAGGCATCGTTGCCCAGGCCGCCGCTGATCGTAGCCATGAATCCGCTCGCGACATTCAAGACGCCTCCGCCCACGAAGGAACCGACCCCGCTCGCCGAGCCGTTCGCGCCTCCGCTGATCGCCGCGAAGTCCGCCGTGGCTCTGTTGCCCCGTCCGCCGTGGGCGGAGGCGAATGGTGCGCTGATCGAGTTGTCCTGGGGGCCCACGCATCCGCCGAAACTCGAGTAGCTGTTGGCATGACCGAAGACCAGGTTGTGGGAGCCCGTTCGATCGTCGCCGTTCGGGTTACCGAGCTCGTTGTAGCCGATGACCAGATTGCCGACTCCGTTCACCGTGGTCGAGCCCGGCAGCAGCGCGTCCGGGTCGAGTGGGTTGCCGTTCGTAGCCTCGAGGCCGTTCACGATCTGGACGTTCACGCCAGAGATCCGGATGGTCTTCTGGACGGGATTCCCGAACCCGTCATCCAGATAGACCAGGCTCAGGTGGCTCAGGAGCTCCCGTTCCTCCGCGGAGAGTCCGAGCTGTCCGGCGGGCGGCGCCTGCTGTTGCACGGGAGCGGCGAGCGCCGGGCTGAGCAGGTGCAGGATCGAAATGATGGAGATCGCTTTGTGGTACATGGCGTGGGTTCCTCTACGCAGGGGACATGTCGCAGGCAGGTACCAGGAAGGCGGAAACGGGCCCCTCGATCCGCCAAAATTAAACTGAGGCCGACCAGATTCCGCCGCCTCGCGTCGGCACGCTCTCAGCGTCATGGCGGGTAAGAAGGGCTCTGTCTCGAGACTCTGCCCGAGCAAACCGGCCGCTGGTTCAGTCCGAGCTCTCGCGCATGCGCGTCGCCAGGCGGCCGTACTTCCACAGGTCCCAGACCACGACCAGGCCAATGAATGCCAGCAGTCCTCGCAGGGACCCGTCGATAATTCCCCACCGCTCCTCGAGCTCTGCCGGTTCGAAGGTCACCAGCGCATTGCTCGCGAGCAGGTGCACGATCAACACCAACGTCGCCCCGTTGAGCACGAGCTCCAGCAGCAGCGACCGCAGCCGCCACTGCCCCCGCACGAGCAGGAAGAGGTGTAGCGCGAATGAGACCCCGAGCACCAGATTGATCGGCCAGCGCAGCGGCTCCCAGACTGCCGAGAGGCTCAGCTCGCCCCCCAGGGCCTCGACGTTTGACCACGATTCCAGCCAGCCATTCCACCACAGGAGTCCCACGCCCTCGGCGATCAAGTTGGTGGCCATGTCGCCAGTCTGTACCGCGGCCCGGCGGCCGAAGCGCAGCATGTCCGGCTTCCAGTCGGCTCTCCCCGTGAACTTCTCGCCGGAGACCTCGAGGCTGGCAAAGATACCCGTGACGATCGCGAACACGAAAAGGCCAGAGCCGATCGATGCCCCCACCAGATCAGCCAGGTCGAAGCTCTTGCTGAGCACCAGCCGGGCGAAAACCTGCAGGATGATGACGACTGACAGCACCACCCGCAGGACCCGCAGATACTCAGGGAAGGAGCTCGGCCCGATCAAGTAGCGCGGCGGCAGATAGGACCGCGCCATCGTCACCGGGTCACCGAGACCCTGCAGGACCTCCCGCTCGTCATCGAGGCCCGCCTCACGCTGCTGTGCCAGGGCTCGATCCGCCACCTGCTCCTCGATCAGCTCACGCAGCTCGTTCAGGATGTCCTCGCGCTGATCCTGCGGAAGGTGCAGGCCAGCCTCTTCGATGTAGCTGTCAACCAGTCTCATTGCTCGTCCTCTTCTTCCAGCGCAGTGCGCAAGCCATCGTCCAGATTTCGCCACTCCGCCAGCAGCCGGTCGAAGACCTCGCGGCCCCCCTCCGAAAGGTGGTAGAAGCGCTTCTTGCGCTTCCCCTCCTCGCGCCACTCGCTCTCCAGCAGGCCTTGCTTCTCCAGCCGCCGGACGAGCGGGTAGAGGGTGCCCTCGTCGATGTGAACGCCGTTCTCATCGAGTGCCTGGCGCAGCGAGTAACCGTAGTGCTCGTGCCGCAGCTTCCCGAGCACGGCCAGCACGATCGCGCCTCTGCGCAACTCCATGCGGAGCTTGTCGAATGTCTCGGGGTCGATGGTCATGATCAGCTGCTATGTGGCAGACAGTGTGCGGCATATACTATGTGCTGCATAGTATATTCTCACAAAAACAGGCTCCTCAGGGCGGTAGGCGGATCCCCGAGGAGGCCTTCGGTGGCCTCCTGTGGCTCTCGGCGGCCTGACGATGCAAGCCCCGGTGATCGCAATATCGCGGGACCTCCGGAGCATACGGGTATGCGGCGTCGGGTCTTTCCTGGTCCGGATTGGAGCCCCGGAGAGGGGTACTGCATACCGCTGACGTAATAAACGGGTAGTGAGCCAACGCTGGAGCCTGCACGGCGTCCGGGGAACTGAAGATGGCCGATCGATCGACATCGTGGCGAGCAGAGGACCTGGGGCACCATGCCCAGTGGATGCGTCGCCTGGCCCGCGCTCTGGTGCGGGATGCGGCGACAGCCGAGGACCTGGTGCAGGACGCCTGCGTGCGTGCGTTGGCACACGCGCCGATCCAAGTGCGTTCGCTGCGGGCCTGGCTGCGGCAAATCCTGTGGAACCTGGTCCGCCAGCACTACCGATCCGAGTTTCGTCGCAGAGGCCGCGAGGAGGCTTGCACTCCCGCGGAGGCCGAGGCGGCGCCCGACGAAATGTCGGAGCGGCTCGAATCGCAGCGCATGCTGGGCGAGGAGTTTCCGAGCCTACGCGAGCCCTATCGATCGATGCTCTGGATGCGGTTCTACGAGAACCTGGCGCCGGCGGAGATCGCCCGTCGCACGGGGGTCCCGGCAGGAACCGTCCGCTGGAGGATCAAGGTCGGCCTCGACCTCTTGCGCGACCGCATGGACAAGCGCCACAGGGGCGTCCGTTCGACCTGGTCCGCGCTCTTGCTCGGCTGGGCCCCGCGGGGCGAGGCCGCGTTGGTTGGATCGGTTCGCGCTGTTCCATTGATTCCGTTGCTCCTCATGAATACCACCCTGAAATGCGCCATCGGTCTGGCGGTCGTCCTGATCGGCGCCGTCGCCTTCACAAACCTCGAGGGCCTCGACCTCTTCCCGGAGAGGACCGAGGCCGTCGTTTTCGAGCCCATTCCTGCACCATCCCCGCTGCTTGACGCAGTCGCCCTGGAACAACCCCGGGCGCTGGAGGTGCCTCTGGCCGCCGAGCGCAGCGCGATCGTTCCCGTAGGCGAGGGCACGACCATGGTCAGCGCATCCTCGGACACCTGTGTTCAGGCCCGTTTCGTGGACGAATTTGGGCGAGGCATCGAACATGTCCTCCTGCGCGACATCCTGTGGAATCGGTCCGGTCCACGCACTGGCCCAAGCGTGAAGAGTCTCGCGGACGGCACGGCTCGAATGACCTTTCCCGAGGAATCCTCGAATCGCGAACGCTGGCTCGACACGCAGCTGCTCGGCTTCGCACGCCACGAGGTGACCGTCCAGCTCATCGTGGGTGAGACCGTCGACCTGGGCGTGATCGTTCTGCGTGCCGGTGGCGCGGTTTCCGGGCGCGTCGTCGACAGCGAGGGACGTGCCGTTGCAGGTGTGCGCGTGAGCCGCGGCGACCCCAAGATGACCCGCCGAAATCTCGATGCCAGACGCATCTGGAACGGCCCGGGAGACTTTCCTGATACGACCAGCGATGGTGAGGGCGATTTCGTCCTTTGCGGCCTCGAGGCGGGCTCACTGCGCCTCTGGGCGCAGCTGGGCTCGGGCCTCGCCAGCTATTCCAGACCGGTCGAGGTGCGCGCCGGCCAGGTTTCCACCGGCGTAACGCTGGTGCTCGAGGACCCGCGCGCGGAACACATCATCCGCGGCGTCCTGCTCGACCCCGATGGGGAAGCGGTACCGAACGCCCGCCTCCTCTTTTGCTTCTCCGCGGACGAGGGCGGCGTCTCGCGGCAGCGCAAGTGGACCCTGGCCGACGGGACCTTCGAACTCTACATGATCGACGATCTGGAGTGGTGGATCCGCGCGACCCATCCGGACGACGCCTTCGCCCCGGTGGAGACGGCTCATTTCAAGGAGGGCACCGATGAGCTGATCATCAGCTTTGAGGAGGCACACTCACTCGATGTGCAGGTCGAGGACGCGCGCGGGTACGCGGTTGAGACCTTCGGCTTCCGCGTCCTACGCCCGGGCACCGGCGACGAAGGTCGGGACAAGTGGGATACGTGCTACTTCGAGGCGCAGCGTTTCCGCGAACACGGGCGCGCCCAATTCCGCATTCCGGCCGAGGAATTCTGGGTGGAGGTCGACGCGCCGGGGTACGACCTGGGATTCATCGGTCCTTTTCAGCCGGACGCGGTCTCGGAGACGCTGATCGTCGCGCTCATCGAGCTTCCCGGCCTGAGTGGGCGCGTGCTGTCCTCCTACGGCCCGGTCGTCGGAGCGACGGTGAGTCTACGGCAGGGCACGCGCCGCGAGCTGATGGTGAACGGCTTCCAGTCCCTGGAGGAGTACGACGACGCGGGACGGGTCACCACGGACGATTCGGGCACCTTCCTGCTGACGCCCCGGCAGTCGGGCGAGTTCTCGATCCGAGCCGAGGCGCATGGCTACGCGCCCGCAGTCTGGGGTCCGGTCGAGCTCGAGCACGAGGTCGGTCAGAGGGGCGTCGAGATCATCATGGGCGTCGGCGGCAGCATTACCGGCTACCTGGACCTGCCGGGCGGAGCCCACCCCGCGGGCCGCGCGATCGGCGCCTCGCGCGGCGACGGCAAGCCAATCTTCACGAAGACTGACGCCGAGGGTGCCTACCACTTCGATGGCCTCACGCCGGGGTCGTGGGAGGTGCGCTACCTGGAGCAGGCCATGGCACCCGGCTCGGTCCGCCTCGATGTGTCGTTCCGGGACGGGGTCGTCGAGGCGATCGATTGGAGTTGCGAGGTTCAGGAGGGGCGCGTGACACAATTCGACATCCAGCCTGGAAACGAGGCGTTGGCTCCAGCGTGCAAGCTCGTTGGTGAGATCCTCTTCAATCCGGATGCGCAATGGATCGCGGGACTCGCTCCATCCGATGAGGTGATGGGCCACAAGGACATTTCCGTTCCGGCCAACGCGGAAGGTTGGTTCGAGGTTCCTGCAAAGAAGCCGGGCCCTTACCGGCTGAACATCAAAAACCTGGATGCACCCCAGTTCGTGAGCGCCCCGGTGGAGCTGGCCGCGGGCACGACCTCGTGGTCATTGGATCAGATCCATGGCGCCCTCGAGATCACCGGGATGGAGCCCATGGCGGAGGGCGCCGAGCTGCCGACCTTGGCGCACATCTGGCATGGCTCCGAGGGCTTGCTGATCATCACTGCACTGGTCGCGGGTGAAGACGGTGTGTGCCTCGCCGATGTCATCCCGGCGGGAGAGGGCACACTCGTGTTTCCCGATGGGGAGAACCTCGATCCGGAGTCCTGGGAGATCGTGCAAAGGGTCACGGTCGGCGCGGGCTTGACTACAACCGTGAGAATGCCATGAGCGCTACATCGGCCTCGGTACTCTGCCAAGGCCTACCGTCTCGGTAGCTGACCAAGGTCTAGGGTGAGGTTGCGTTCCGTTCTCGGCCGGTCGCGGCGCTCAGGAGATTGGCGACCTCTCGGTTGTCCAAGAACTCAGCCCAGTCGAGGGGCGTGCGGCCGTTGCTGGATGCGATCGACGGATCGGCTCCCGCCTCGAGTAGAGCCGCGGCTATTTCGGGGTGACCGTGGTCAATCCTGGCGGTCCAGCCGAGGGCCGTCATGCCTTCTTCATCTGTGGCATTGAAGTCGGCGCCTCGGTCGATGAGCACTCGCACAATCTCCGTCCAGCCGTCATGGGCAGCGAGGTTTAGTGCCAGGAAGTCTCCCCCTGCTCCGCGGCAGCGGCGCCGAGGACGCTGGGGTCCTGCCCGTTGCCTGCCTTCATGAACTGCCGGGCCAACCGCTGTGCACGCCGGCCGTCTCGCACCTCCGCGTCGGAGTCCGTGGCGAGCAGGCGCACGAGTAGGGTGGTCAACGGGACGCTCCTCGTCGATTGATTCAGGCCCTCTTCGAGCAGGGCGAGGGCGCGAGCGCCATTGCCCTGAGCGATCCAGAAGCGTGCCGCTGCGGCACGGACCGATGTCTTGCGGGGCAGGACCTGTACGGACTCCTCGTGCACCTGGCCGGCCGCCTCGAACTGTTCGGCGTCGGTGCATCGACCACAGGCAACCAGGTCTTCCGAGTGAGTGTGGATTCGGTACTGATCAGATTCGTTCTCGGGCCTTGAGCCCACGCAATGCCTCGCCCACAGCTGGTAGAGTACCGAGACCGAAAGCTGTCCATATATCATTAGGTCGAAGGCGTGCCCAGGTGAGCTGAGGGAGACTGCTCGGTATCCAGGCCGTCTTTGTGCGGACTGGAATTCCAGGGGCCCGCGATCATGCGGGCCGTGCGCGAAGGTCAGCGCGGGTCGACGCGCGGCCTGGCCCCAACGAAGGTAAATCGCCAGGTGAATCCAACGGTTCGCCCGAGGTTGTTGACCTCGTCGATGCGCCAGTAGTAGGTCTGGCCCGGCTCGAGGTCCGTGGGGCTGAAACGGGTGCCGGTTTGATTGCCCTGGAACTCGAGCGGAAAGCTGGTCCCCAGGTAAACATCATGGGACAGAGCCCCCGGGCCTGGCTGCCAGCAGAGACCCCAGCCGTTGATGGGCGGCACTCGTTTCGCCATGTGCTTCGGGCTTGGAAGGCCGGCCCTTTGCGCGAGGCCGGTCGGATCCGTGCGGAAGCTCCACAGGTCGCCCTCGGTGGTTCCGTCCGGACCGATCTGATCCACCCGCCACTGGTAGGTCGTGCCGGCTGACAGGTCGCCTGGATCGATCTCGGTGACCCCGACGGGCGTGCCGTGAGCGAGTAGCGTCAAGTCCTCGCCCGGTAGACCGAGGTACACCCGTTGAAAGTCGGCATCCGGGGACCCGCTCCATCGCAACCGGCTGACGACGGTCACGTCCTGCTCCCCGTGCGCCGGGTCCGCACCCGTGGACAGGCCCGGCCCGATCGGGCCGAAGGAGCGCGTGCGGAAGTTCCAGATCGGGCCTGTGGTCATTCCGTGGTCATTGCTGCTGTCGACCCGCCAGTAGTAGGTGGTGAACAGGTCGAGCGAGCCTGGATTGAAGCTCGAGACCATGGGTCCGACCGTCGCGAAGAGGGAGAGGCTGCCCGCGTCCGTTCCGAAGTAGACGCGCTGGATCTGGGCCGCCGTGCTCGGTACCCAGCCTGGATCCACCATCGGGTGCGCCCCGTCGCCGCCTTGCTCCGGGCTGGGCCCATCGGCGACGGACGGTTGCGCATTTTCGTTACCGGAAATGTCGTAGGCCGGCGCGTGATCGGTCGCGTCGTTCCACCATGCATCGAGCCGGGCCCGAAGGTCGGCGGCTTCTGGCGGTTCGGTCCCGGTGAAGCGCATCAGGTCGACTATCTCAAAGGGGTCTGCCGCAAGGTCGTACAGCTCCTCGTCGTCGCCCCATTCGTCGAAGGAAAACTTCATGTCGCCGGTTCGCACCATGCGGATCTCGTTGGACCCCCGGAGCTGAGGGCCAAATTCGCAGAAGGTTTCTTCGGGCCAATCCGCGGGCGCCGGGCTCGCACTCATCAGGGGCATGAGACTGCGACCATCCACACGCTGCCGGACGTCGTCGGGGATCGGCACACCGGTGAGCTCGATCATCGTCGGAAACAGGTCCACATTGTTCACGACCTCGGAGACGACCCTTCCGGCCGGAAGCACCCCCGGAAGTCGCACGATCAAGGGAATCCGGACAAGGGCATCGTAGACACCACCACCCTTGGCCCAGCAGCTCATCTCGGCGGCCATCTCGCCATGGTCGGCGGTGTAGATGACGAGCGTCTCGTCGGCGATGCCCAGTTCATCCAACCGGTCGAGCACGCGCCCGATGTTGTAATCGATCTGGGTCACGAGTCCGTAGTAATAGGAGAGCACCTCACGGTGCTCGGCATCGGACATGCCCGCATAGAAGCTCTGTTCGTGGAGCAGTCGGCCCGTCGAGGCATCCTTGTCGAAATTCGCAGGCAGTGGCAGCTGGCTGAACGGGTGATACATGTGTGCCCAGTCGTGTGGGTCGGCCGGTCCACTTGGCATGATCGGCGAGTGCGGACCGACCATGCTGTACCAGCACACAAAGGGCTCCGCAGTCTCGCCTTCCGCGCTCTGCTCATCGATGAATTCGATCACCTGATCGGCCCAGTAGCCCGCCGGGTGAAATCCGTTGTCGTTGAAGGTGTAGCCGGTGCCCTCGAGCAGTGCCGGCATGTTGGGCATGGAGTACTGGTTGCCCGGCGCGATGTAGATGTCCATCCCGTTGTCCGAACAGAAGTCGGAATAGTCATCCAGGTCGAGGACGAGATCGAATCCGTGGTCCTCGACCAGTGGCCGCTGCTGGTCGAGCCAGTAGAGATGGTGCTTTCCGATGGTCGCCGTACCGTAGCCAGCCGCGCGCGCGAGGGTGGGAAAGGTCACGTTGTTACGCGGCTCCCAGACCGTGTTCCAGCGCAACCCGTGGTTGTGCGGCCAGCGCCCCGTCAGGACGCTGAAGCGCGACGGGCAGCATTGAGGGGTCGAACAAACAGCGTTCTCGAAGAGCACGCCCTCCTCTGCCAGGCGATCGAGATTAGGCGTCATCGACTGGTCGAGACCGCCGAACGCACTGTCGTAGGCGCCCAGAGCGTGAATGTTCTGCTGGTCGACCATGATGAAGAGCACGTTGAACGGCTTCTGCGAGTTCGAATTCGAGGCCGCGCTGGCGGGCCGGGCCGCCAGCGCGATCAGGGCAAGTGACGAAGCACAGACCAATACGCTGTAGGGGCCAGGTGAAGCAGCGAGCGAATCGGGCACGGGAAAGCGCGCGTTCATGGGAACTCTCCGGTCGGGACAGCGGACCGATAATCGGGCCTGTCCAGAATCAGGGTGGTTCACCGTGGCGCGATGAACCTCATCACTCGAGCGCAACCCGTCGCACCGGGGGACAAGGCTGCGCGAGCAGAGCGATTCTATACGAACCGGGCCTAGCGCCCGCGCGCGAAAACAGACCATCTACAAGGAAGAGGAATAACCACCAATCCAGAAGGCGGTTAGGAGCGGACTGGAACTTCAGGCGATCCGCGGATCGAAGAATGCAAGACAGCTTCAGGTTCGGGTTGGAGGTGGGTGGGCCGGATCAGTCGGGGGAGCTACTGACAGCGGGGCGAAGACGACGAGTGCCAACCGGGCATCGGCTGTCATGCTGTGCATCGGGAATGGCGCTAGCTCGGTGTCTTTCGAGCTGAATGCAGGGATTGGCGACGTCTACTGCGGGTGCAGGGCCGCAGTGATTCGCTACTTGTTTGACAACGCAAGGGGGCGAATCGCGCGTAGGCGACCTGTAGCGGGTTGCTTCGGCCCCGTACACCTCCTCGATCTGATTTGGGTCATTCGAGGACAGCTCCTGGACGTCGGATGTCGATGATATGGCAGGAAGCCCCCGCACGAGGCTTCCCGATAGCCATGACGACACTCTTCAGCATTCTCATCACGCTTGGCGGGGGATATGTCATCACGATGAACTATCTGTGCATCTTCGTGAGCCTACGGAACGCGCGGCGAGGCATCGACCGACACCATTCACTCGCTCCGCTCGCCGGGCCTGCGCTGATGATCGCAGGACTGGGAACCCTCGTTCCGAACATCGGTTGGTTCCTGCTTCTACCGGCGCTCATCGATCCTGGAACCTGGATCCTGGTGTATTCATTGCCGCGGCTCGCTCGCGAGCTGACGTAGTCCGGAATTCCGGTGCAACCAACGGGTTCGGAACCACGAACTTCGCGCTACCTATCGCGCGGAATCGGCCGTAGCGCCACGATCTCTCAACCAGAGAATTGCCACCACGACCAGATAGGTGGGCAGAAACTGGGCGATCGTCTCGAGGCGATACTCAAATAGACCTTCCCCAACGGGTGGGTTGGCTTGCCTCCAGGCGATGAACACCATCAGGAACGCGGAGATTCCGGCGACGGAGAGAAGTGCGCGGCGACCGAGCAAGACGCTTGCGAGTACCGTCACGAGTACGAAATTGACCACATTGACATGAACGCCTTCGCCATTCGTGGTCGCGAGCGCTCCGACCAGGATCAATAATCCCCAGACCAGAGTCCGAGCTGCCAGTTCGACCTCACCCAGGCGCAATCGCCAGAGGAGCACCAGGCAGAGCACGGCGCACACGCCATTCGACGCCAGCACGATGAGAGAGTGCTTGGCATCGAATTCTTCGGCGACCAAGAACACGGGTGCGCTGACGATCGCAGCCACAAGGATCAAACGTACGATTGCCCTCGTCAGTCGATGTCGTGAATCCACCGCTTGCATCGTCAATCGTTCTCGGGGAGCAGGTTCGTTGCCCACGGGCGCTCTCTGAGTCGCTTGCGCAGGCGCTGCCAGCGCTTGATGACCGCGGCTTCACCGAGGTCGAGGTGGCGCGCAGCGTCGGCGCAGGTCTGCTGTTCCAGTCCACACAGGAGCAGGATACGGCGCTCGTCGGGGGCCAGCTCCCGGGCGGACTCCACGAAATGCTTGATGGAATCATCACGCGCCAGGAGCTGGCTGGCATTGGAGACGTCGTCCGGACAGTTCTCGAGGGCGAAGAGGGCACGGGTCGAACCGGCCGGATGGGCGGCGCGTGGCAGTCGACGCATCCCGCGGTAGGCCTCGAACAGGGCGTGCTTTGCGATCTGGAAGATCCAGCTCCGGAAGCGTCCCAGGTCCGGGTCGAACCCGTCCAGTCCGCGCACTGCACGAAGCCAGACCTCCTGCACCAGGTCAGCCGGTTCGACGTGCGCCCGCATCGGTCGATGGATGCGCAGCTCGGCCCACGCAAAGAGGGCCGGGGAGACACGTTCATAGAGCTGGGCGAAGCGCGCCACGTCCCCGGACTTGGCCTGGTTCGCGAGATTCGAGGTGACGGGATCGTTCGGGTCCGGGGCGCTCACGGGACTCACGATCGCGCACGCATCTGATCCTGTCAATCGAGATCGAGAGGCTCTGTCGCGGGTCTGGCTGGCGCTATCGTAGTGGGGCTGTCAACCTGGGGGAGCATGCTCGACCGCGATTGGAAGTCTGAGGCACTGTTCGAATTCCTGGACCAGTTCCACGAGGATGCGGCCAGCTCGGTCGTGCGCCCGCTGGCCGATTACCTGGGGCGTTTCCCGGGCCTCGAGGAGGAGATTGCGCGCGAGTATGCCGATCTGGTGGCCGCCGATGAGGAGGCGAGCTCAACGCCCGAGGCTGGCCGTGATGATCACGTCGTCGGTCCCTACCGGATCGTGCGCACGATTGCCCGCGGCGGCCAGGGCACGGTGCACCTGGCGCAGGACACGCGTATCGATCGCCGTGTTGCGCTGAAGGTCTTCGACTCACCCTTCGGCGGCCTCTCGCACGACCGGTTGCGCCGCTTCCGGACGGAGGCTCAGGTGGTCTCCAAACTCCAGCACCCCGGCATCTGCCCGATCTACGACGCGGACGTGGTCGATGGGGCTCCCTACATCGCAATGCACTACCTGGAGGGAGCGACCCTGTCCGACCTCCTCAGGCAAGCGCGTCAGGGAGAGCCGAACGAGACTCTGCCCCTGGCTCCCCGAGATCGGTCGGGCATGAATGCCTTGCTGCAAGCGTTCGAGCGCCTTGCGCGGGCGCTCCATGCGGCGCACAGCGCGGGGATCATCCACCGCGACGTCAAACCCGGCAACGTCATGATCACTCCCGATGGGGATCCGGTGCTGCTCGATTTCGGGCTCGCAAGGGACGAGCGCGCGGAACTCACGACTCGCACGATGACCGGAGAGATCATCGGCACGCCGGCCTACATGTCGCCCGAGCAGGTGGCCGAGGAGAACGTGACGCTCGACCGACGCACGGATGTGTACTCACTCGGCGTCGCCATGTACGAGTGCCTGACCCTCCGGCAACCCTTCGAGGGCGCGAACTACCAGGCCCTTGCGCGCGCCATTCGCTCGGACGCCGTGCCCGACCCGCGCATCGCGAATCCGACCATCGACGCCGATGTTCGCACCGTGCTCGACACGGCTCTCGATAAGGACCGAAGCAGGCGCTACGCAACCTCTCTCGATGTGGCGGAGGAACTGCGGCGTGTGCGCGAGGGGCGACCCATCCTAGCGCGACCCGCGGGGCCGGGCTTGCGGGTTCGGCGCTGGGCGCGCCGCAATCCGCTGGTGGCCCTGGCATCGGGCGGAACCCTCGCGGCCCTCGCGATCGCACTGGTGACAGCTCTCACATTTCTCGAGCGCCTGTCCACCGAGGTCGACGCAAAGGAGCGGGCGTTGGGGGCCTATCGGGGTGCGTATTTCCGCGAGCTGGCCGCGGATGTCCTGCCGACTCGCGTACCTGACGCGGTGCGATACGCAGTGGAGGCGGCACGCTGCGCACCGGGTCACAAGAGCGGCACGGTGCTGCTCGCTGCCCTCGATCAGCTGCACGAGAGGAAGATCCTGCCCCGACAGGAAGGGCGCATCTGGACACTCGACCCGGGTCCGGACGGGACCCGGCTTCTGACAACATGCTGGGGGGGAACGGCAACTGTCTGGGACGTCGAGAGTGGTGCACCCCTCACGCGCCTGGTCGGGCACGCCGAGAATGTCTCGGCGGCGCGCTTCGATGTCAGCGGCCGGCGCATCGTCAGCGCGTCGGACGACGGTACTGCGCGAATCTGGGATGCGGAAACCGGGGCCGAGCTCATGCGCCTCGAGGGGCACACCGACGTGGTGCAGTCGGCCGAATTTGATCGCAGCGATACTCGCATCGTGACGGCGTCCTGGGATGGAACAGCGCGGATATGGGATGCCCAGACTGGAGAGCAACAGCTCACGTTGAGTGGACACAAGGGCATCCTGCTGGGCGCGTGCTTCAGCGACGACGGGCGGCGGGTCGCGACCTTCTCGGGCTTGCCGATGGGGCGCGTCGATCCCGAAACCGAGGCGCCGATCCAGTTCGATGCCATGCGGGCCGACCGAACGGCGCGCGTCTGGGACGCGCAGAGCGGTGCGGAGCTCTTCCGGCTCGTGGGGCACGACGACTCCCTCGACGGCCTGGTCATCAGCCCGGACGGGAATCGGGTCGCGACCCTCTCGCGCGATGGTACAGCGCGCATCTGGAACCTCTCCGAGGTTGGTGAAGGCGAGCGTAGTGCGACTCACGTCCTGCGCCTCGATGGTGCTTCCCAGGCCATGACCCGCTCTAGCGATGGAGGTCGGATCGCGATCGTGCACACCCAGGGTGGCATGGTGCTCGACTTCGAGAGCGCAGAGGTGTTGTTCGACGTTCCGAGTCACTCCGGCCGAACGGTGGTCAATGTTGCCTTCGATCCCACGGGCGCGCGCCTGGCCACCGCCGGGCTGGACGGGACGATCATCATTCGCAGCGCCATCGACGGAGAGGTCCAGGCCTCATTCCAGAAGGACGAGAAGTTCGCGACCGCCCTGGTATGGGCGTCCGATGGAAGCTGGCTGGCGAGCGCCTATGCGAGCGGGCGGTGCAGTCTCTGGCACGGCCAGCGCCCTTTCCTGACCGACCTGATTGGCCATGTAGGGCCCGTCCGAAGCGCCAGCTTCGATCACGCCGGGGAGCGCGTCCTCACGGCAGGCGACGATGGCAGCGCGCGCATCTGGAGTGCACACGATGGCAGCCTGCAGCTGGTCATGGAAGGCTTCCCGGGCGACCTGAACGGGGCGGGCGACGGGAAGGTTTCGGGATTGACCCACGCTCTGTTTTCGCCGGACGGGGCATCGATCCTCACGTCGGACAAGGCGGGCATCCTGCGCCTCTGGGACGCTTACGATGGTTCGCTGCAGAACGAGTTTGTCGGTCACCAACGATTCCTTTCCGAGCTGGCCTTTCTGCCCGATGGCGCGCGAGCCATGAGCGCTTCGTGGGATGGCACGGCACGAATCTGGGATCTGCATAGCGGGGAATCCGTGGTCTATCGGCACGGAAAGGTGATCGGTTGCGCCGCAGTCAACCCCACATCCACGCTCCTCGCGACGGGCGGTGACGGCGACTTCATGGTCTGGGAGTTGCCCCTGGTCGGCGAAGCGGCCTGGGGTCAGGTGGTCCAGCATCCGCGTTCGACCCACCCCCACGGTCGGGGCGGATTCACCTCGGCGGTCTACGACGTGGCTTTTTCACCGGACGGTGGCCAGCTGGTTGCGACCTGTCAGCAGGGCGGTGTAGCGCTCCTCGATCTCGAATCCGGCGCGGTCGATTTCGTGCAGAACAATCATACATCTCCGGACGAGATCGCCATTTCCCTCGACGCCCAGCGCCTGGCCGTGGCCTACCGGTTTGGCGGGGATATCTGGTGCTGGCAGCTGCCCGACGGTCGTACTGCTCCGGAGTGGAACGAGCCGGATGGCCGCTTCTCAAAGGTCGACCACATCCATTCGAATCAGGTCACCGCACTGCGTTCCTCGCCCGCCGGAGGTCTGCTCGCATCGGGTTCCAAGGACGGAACCGCCAAGCTCTGGTCACTGGCGACCGGAACCGTCACGCAGACCTATACGGGGCATCGGGGCACGGTGTGTTCCGTCGAGTTCTCGCCGGATGGATCGCAACTGGTGACCGCGTCCGAGGACGGCCGCGCCCGCATCTGGCCAACAGACCTGGTCGAAACCGCCCTCCGCTATCGGCCGGACGATTGGCGCGTGGAGTTGCCCGAGGTCGTCGAGCCAGACCCCGCATCGCGCTGATCTGGCCATCGACGCCCGTCCGCGTCGGTATTTCGGGAAAAGTCGTCCACCGGGCCCTCGGTAGTCGCAAGGGGTATGCCGGACGCCGTAGCGCAGTCCCCTCGAAATATCCGACGACCGGAGAGCCCCATGTGGACCCATCGAACCCTCATCAGGACCGCGACCTTCAGCATTCTGCTGTTCGTTAGCAGCGGAGTGACCCTCGGCCAGGCCATCATCGACAACGGCATCATCCAGCTTGGTATCAACGAGCAAGGCCACCTGAACCTCGGTGGTGGCACGCCATCTTGTCAGACCGGGACGACTGTTGTGGGGCTGCGATTCCTGCCCAATGGCGGCTGTGAGGCGACGGCGCCGGGTTGCCTCTGCGAGGGATGGGGCGTGGCGGACACCATCTCCGGCACGAGTGGATGGGCGTCGGAGGACTACGGTGTCGCGGGGCTGACCACGGAGTCGTTCAGTAGCACCGCGAGCACAGCCTGCTCCGTAGTCCGCATGGGGACGACCTTTCGCGTCACGCACAACTACCAGCCGCATTCTGACACCCCGTTCCTCTACCGCGTGAACGTCAGGATCGAGAACATAGGCCTGGATCCCGCGAATGCGCAGTACGTGCGCCGGATGGACTTCGATGCGGAGCCAACCGCGTTCAGCGAGTGGATAACGATCCAGGGGTCGAGCCATCCGACGATCACCCTCGCCAATGACAACGGGTTCGCCAGCCCTGATCCGCTCGCCACCCCTCCGGTTCCGATCATCTCGCCCAACGGCGACTTCGTCGATTCAGGCCCCGCAGACCACGGTGCCTATTTCCATTTCGACTTCGGTGTTCTGGCCCCCGGCGAGCGCCTCAGTTTCGAGACCTACTACGGTGCCGCTGTGGACGAGGTCGGGGCCCTGGCCGCGCTGACCACGGTGGGTGCCGACGCCTACAGCCTCGCTCAATGCGACGATCCCTTCGACCCCATCATTCTCGGGGACCCCAACACCTTCATCTTCGGATTCGGAAAGCTCACCCAGGACATTCCCGCTCCCTGCCTGCCCCCGCCCGGACCGTTCGACTTCAAGTACAGCTTTGCCGACTATCCATTCGAGAACGACGGGCCGCACGACGTGGCCGTCTTCGGTACCTGTGCCAAGAAGCAGTGGGTCTTCGTGACCGACCCGGCCTTCAGCAACATCCTGAGGTTCAGGGGCGATGCGGACAACAATCTGCCCGCGTTCATCTTTCCGCCGTCATTCCTTGGCGACGGTCCCTTCGGCATCGCAGTGAATGATATCGCTCGTCATCCAAACCACTCCCAGGTCTACGTAACCGACCAGACAGCCGGCTTTCCCGGCTTGATCAAGGTCTACAACACTGCAGGCTGCTACCTGGCCGACGTGAACCTCGGCGGTGGGCTGGCCCTGGTCTCGCCGGACGGAATAGCAGTCGACGAGAAGGGCAACGTCTACGTGGTCGACTCGGGCGCCAGCAAGGTGCACAGGATCGACTCGGCCTTCTTCGAGACAATCCCCGCGTGCAGCCTGCCGCTCGGAATGATCGCCACGCCCTCGCTCACGATCGACACCAGTCCCCAACAGACCAGCCCGGTAGATGTCAGCGTAGACGTGGCGGGACGCATTCATGTCACGTACTTGAACAGCGTGGCCGGGCTGCTGGTCTATGAGCCGAATGGCACCTTTGTGGATGACATTCCGGTTCAGGGACCGTCCCAGTACGCGCACGGGGTCGATGCGAAGGATCCCTTCGGGAACCCATGGTTCACGGACACGAATCTGTTTTCGCACATCTTCTGGGACCTCCTGAATGCCACCTGGACCGCCGGCCCAACCCTCGTGGACATTCCCTGGACCTTCCAGCGCCTGGGGATGGAGACGCAACGTTACGTCGTCAACCGCTTCCCGATCCCGGCCTTCGGCCGCCCGCGCAAGCTGCGTTGTGAGGAGCGACTGTTCACCGCCGGCCTGCCAGAGCTAGGCGTGTACGGGCGTGACTTCAACTCGGTGGCGAGGCCGCCGGGCGCGGTCGCCTGGTATCCCCTCGACGACAAGATCGGAGCCGGGGTCCTGAACCTGCTCGGGGTCAATGGCTTCCGCGTTGCGAGTCCAGATCCGCCCGTGCCGTCGCGGGGTGTGGTGCGCTGTTCCCTGTGCTTCGATGGCCAGGGCGGAGGCGTCGTGGCACCCAGCTACGCCAAGCTCGAGTTCGGCACGCAGAGCGTCTCCGTCGAGGGTTGGATCCGTGCCGACCGGGACCCGACGCGCGTCTATTTCTTTGACAAGCGCAACGTCTCCGCCGTCGGCATGGCGCTGTTCCTCGACGACGGTTGGTTGGGTGTCGAGCTCGACGACGGGACCGGCTATTTCCAGTTCGCGCCCCAGGTGGACGAAAATTTCATCTCGGATGGTGGCTGGCATCATTTCACCGTTGTCATCGACCGGCAGGCAGACAATGTGCTGCTCTTCGTGGACGGCCTGAACGCCGCCACCATGATTGCGCCCCTCAGCCTGGGCGGCAGTCTGAGCTCGGGATCCAACCTCTACCTGGGGTACGAAGCGCCGTTCCACGGCACGGACGGCTTCCGGGGCAATCTCGACGAAGTCACGGTCTATCGTGCCGCGCTGGGCTGCGGCCAGATCGAGCGCATTGCATGCGCCTACTGTGCGGGCAAGCATTACCCGACAACGCAGCCGGGCGACCTGGTCCGCGACTGACGGTGTGGGTGGCATCTGCGGCGGAGGCCGGACTGGATCGGCGCAGCCTTCGCCCAGCCACAACGGGCAGCCGTGTCGACCAGTGCGCCCGGGTAGCCAGGCTTTGCTAGGCTATGAGGGCGTTGATCAGTGAGTCCGCGAGCCGGTGGAAGGGGAGTCAGATGAGTAGCGTCAAAGCGGTCATGAAGGCATTGAAGGCCAAGGGCAACGAACAGACCCGGAAGACGTATGCGCGCCACGGATCGGTCGGAGATGTCTATGGCGTGAAGGTCGCCGACATGAAAGTCATCGCGAAGGGGATCAAGGGCGAGCAGGACCTGGCTCACGAGCTCTTCGAGACTGGAAACCACGAGGCCATGTACCTGGCGGGCATGGTGGCGGACGGAAAGAAGATGACGAAGAAGCAGATCGACGCCTGGGCCAAGGGCGCGATCTGGGCCTGGGTGTCCGAGTACACGGTTCCCTGGGTTGCGTCCGAGAGCCCCCATGGGCGTGGGCTGGCGATGGCATGGATCCGATCGAGAACCGAACACGTTGCAGCCACGGGCTGGAACACCTACGCCGGCCTGGTCGCCGTCCTGCCGGATGAGGAGCTGGATCTGGCAGAGATCAAGTCGCTACTCAAGCATGTCGAGTCGAAGCTCGACGACGCGCCGGAGCGCGTCAAGTATTGCATGAACGGCTTCGTGATTGCCGTCGGCACCTACGTCTCCCCGCTTGCGAAGCAGGCCAAGGCCACAGCAAAAAAACTGGGCAAGGTCAAGGTCGACATGGGGGATACGTCCTGCAAGGTTCCAGTCGCTTTCGACTACATTGAGAAGGCCGAGAAGTCGGGGCGCGCCGGCAAGAAACGCAAGGCGATCCGCTGCTGAGCGGCTCGCCGCCCCATCTCCTTCGATCGGTTAGCGCCAGGCTTCCTCCGCTCCCTCCTCGGTCGACCAGTCGTCGCGGAAATAGCCAGCGCCACGGATTCCGTCCAGTCCCTTGAGCAGGAACTCTGCGCCTAGCACAGTCCAATCGGGGAATCCGACGCCGGACACGAAATAGGGCAGGTGATCCGTGGTGTGGCAACCGGGCATGCCGGTGCCCGCGATTACCGCGACGCTCGCCACGTCGCTGCCCTCGCGCGGGTATATGGCGAGCAGGGCCAGGTCCGGGCCCTCGAGGGTGCGGTTTCCGACTCGCACGAAGTCGCGCCGTACCTCGAAGGCGCCCAGCCCGAGAACCAGGGTCCAGGCCCTGTTCGTGTCGACGTTGCCGTAGAGGATCACGTTTCGATCAGCATAGACCTCGGGCAGAAAGTCGATGTCGGCGATGACGGGAACGAACCCGTTGCCACGGTAGCGCCAGCGCTCGTGATCCAGGCGCGCCTTGTTGCGGGCCCAGTCGTTCTCCTCGGGCGTCCCCTGTGTCGCGTAGACGAAAACCATGCGGTTGCGGAATGCCTGCTTGAAGGGTCCGTTGCGCTGCGCACTGCGGTACCAGGTGCCCAGGTGGGATACCCGCCAGCGGCCATCCCCACCGCGCGTGAGCAGGCGGCGCTCATCGCCGGTCACCACATGTATCGGACCCTCGGAGGCGAGCAATGGTGGAAGCTCGGCGCGCGGTGCCATGAATGCAGTCAGGTCGAATGAGAAGCGTCCAAGGTTTTCGCCTTCGAGCTCGATCTCGCGTGCTTCCGGGTCGAGACGCGCATGCACGTGGGTTGGAAGCATTGGCCTTGCCTGGCTCTCGACCGCGACCCAGTGGCAACGGCTGGAGACCCCAGGGTTGACGGTCGTGAAGTCCACTTCGAGCACGTCAGCAGGATCGGGCAAGCTGTTCTCGCGCAGGAAGGCGAATAGCGGAGGCCAGTCCATGCACTCGTTGCCCCACCAGTGGCCGGCGCCCGGCCGCTCGTAGTACGCGAAGTTCGGATGGAATCCGGCCAGCTCGCGGCGCATGTTCCGAGCCTGGGTCACGGGCACGTTGTCGTCCGCGTCGCCGTGCAGAATGTATACCCCGGTCTGCGTGAGGTTGGGCGCGAGCAGAAGTGTTCTGCTCGCATTGATCGAGCGTGCGAGAAAGGCCCCGATCGCGTCGTCTCGAGGAAGCTCGGCCAGCCCGCTGTAACTCCAGAAGTCGCTCCAGCCCGCGCTCGGGGCGATCGCGGCGAAGCGTCCGGGGAAGTGCGACCCTAGCTGCCAGGTCCCGTGTCCGCCCATCGAGTGTCCGGTCAGGTAGGTGCGCCTCCGGTCCGTGTCGAACATCTTTTCGGCGATCGACAACACCTCGAGTGCATCCAGCCGTCCCCAGTCCTCCCAGTCGAAGCCGAATGCACGCCGGTTCGTGGGAGCGATCAATACGCCCTGCGGCTTCGGTTCGTAGCTGAAGGCTTGCCGGCGGCCCTCGACCCCGGCGCCGTGCAACGAGAGGTACAGGGCCTGTTTTTTACCGCGCGGCGGACTGGATCCCGCGGGTGTCACGCCGAAGTACTGGACGCTGGTGTCGATCCGGCTCACGAAGGTGCGCACGTGCTTCGCGTCCGGCTCGACGACCGCGAGGGTCAGGGTCGTGCTGTGCAGGGATGTGTCTCGCGCCGGATCTAGCAGCTCGAGCTCGACTTGCAGCTCGCCCGCCTCTTCCCGTGCCGCGCTAGGAATGTCCACGGTCACCGGGACCTTTGCAAAGGACGAGGGCAACAGGGGCGAGAGGAGCGTTCGAGTGCTCGGCAGTCCATCGACGCGGGCCACGATCTCGAGCGAGTGCGCCAGATCCGGAGTCGCATTGGCGACGATCAGACCCATGGCGAGGGCTCCGGACTCACCGCGTACCACGTCCGGAAGGGTGCGATCCTTTTCCTCGAAATACAGGCCGCCCGGCGCCCGCTCCAGGCTGGCTCGCAGCCGACCGCGTCCGCAGCGGAACAGAAACTCGTGCTGCCCTGCCTCGAGGGCCAGGGGCACCCGCGTCAGTCCGAGCCCGTAGTGATCTCCGACGTGAGCCTCCCCGTCGACCAGAACGAGGGCATGGCCGCTCGCGTCCAGGCGCCACGACCCGCCCTCGGGCACATCGACCTGCGCGACCGCCCAGCCACCGCGAAACGGCGCGCCCTGGAACCAGCCGTCCTCGTCGGCTTCGAAACGAGCCCAGACCCGTGAACCGCTTCCGGCGCCGGCGATGGCGTCCCCTGCCTCGGGCGCGAACCACGTACCGGCAGCCAGCTGGCTTTCGAGACTGTCGGTATAGAGGGCCGAGCGCGAACGGCTACCGAGGGACTCGACCGCGAGCAGCTCGCGAAAGGGGATCGGGGACTGGAGCGAACCGCCGAGTACCAGGGCGAGTGCTCCGAGGGAGAGGGGACCGGGACAGGGCATGAAAATGTAGGCCGGAGGTTGCGGGGCACAGACGCGTGGGTCGGGACGCACCGTAGCGCGATCCCACGTGCGGGGGTACCTGGCCCGCGCAAAACCCAGGGCGCCGATCGAAACTGGTGTCCTTCCGCGCCGGCGACTCGGTCACCGGTCCACGTCCGCGCGAGTGGCAAGGCGAACCCCACCGATGGGAACGCGCTCACTTCGTAAGTCTTGGGCTCCTGGCGGCGTGCGCCCTGCCAGGAGTCCCATTCATGACGGGCTTCGCCGCGCGCAGAGCGGCACAGATAGGCGTGGAAAGCGCGTCATGGGGTTCGGCAGGGTATAACGCCATCCATGTACAGGATCACTTCAGGGCTCTTGCTCGCCGTGGCGCCGCTGGGCTTTTCGGTGCCCGGTGGGGAGTGGAACCAGTTTCGTGGTCCGGAAGGGCGGGGCACCGCGGCCGACACAGTCCCCGTGCCCGCGATCCTCGATCTCGAGCAGAACCTGCGCTGGAAATGTGCCCTGCCCGAAGGCATCTCCTCACCGTGTATCTGGGGCGAGCGCATTTTCCTGACGGGATACGAAGCGGAAGAGCTACTGACCCTGTGCATCGACCGCGAGAGCGGCGAAGTGCTCTGGCGCCGCGCGCTGCCGTGCCCCGTCGTCGAGCGCGCGCACCGGATCAACACACCGGCGTCCTGTACGCCGACCACGGACGGTGAACGAGTCTACGTGTACTTCGGCTCCTTTGGATTGATCTCCTACGATCACGCCGGTAAGGAAGTCTGGCGACGGGAATTGAGCACGCCCGAGAACAGCTTTGGCACCGCTGGCTCACCCGTACTTGCACGGGGCAAGTTGATCTTCGTCAATGACGCCAACGAGGGCTCGTACCTGGAAGCGATCGAGCCGGCGACCGGAGAGACCCTCTGGCGCACCGAGCGCAAAGAGCAGCTCTCAGGTTGGTCCACCCCGACCGTCTGGCGTCGGGACGGGGTTGACGAGCTCCTCGTGTACGGAAATTGGTGGATGAGCGCCTACGACCTGGAGGACGGCTCGCGGCGCTGGTCCGTTCCGGGCCTGGCCGACGAGCCGATCGTCATGCCCGCCGTGGGCTCGGGTCTGGTCTTTGTCAGCTCCTACAACATGGGGGCAAATGAGGAGATCATCGGGCTGCCGAGCTTCGCGGAATTGCTCGAGCGGTACGATGAAGACGAAAGTGGTGACCTGAGCCGCGCCGAAGCTGCGAAGAACGAGAGCGTGCTCTCTCGCTTCGATGCCGCGGGGGAAGGAGATCATCCGCTACGCATCTTCTTTCGCTTTCTGGATGAGGATGAGAGCGACACACTCTCGGCTTCCGAGTATCCGAAGCTCATCGAGTGGCTGGATGACTTCCAACACATCAACGGTGTCGTCGCCATCCGGCCGGACAATGGTGAGGGCCAGGCGGAGCTAGCCTGGCAATACCCGCGCGGCGTCCCGGAGTGCCCCTCGCCGCTCTACGACTCGGGCCGGCTGTATCTGGTCAAGAACGGCGGGGTGATCACATGCCTCGACGCCTCGAGCGGTGGCCTGATATTCACCGGGCGGCTCGGTTCGCGCGGTCCGCACTACGCATCGCCCGTACTGGGCGACGGCAAGATCTACTGCGCGTCAGCGCGCGGCGACGTGGTCGTGATCGAGGCGGGCGCGGAATTGAAGATCCTCGCCAGCAACGAACTCGGGGAACGCATCATGGCGACGCCGGCCCTTGCCGCGGGTGTCGTCTACGTACGCAGCGATGAGCACCTGTTCGCTTTTGGCGAGTAGGCAGGGTCGCCCTAGACGCGCTCCTTGTACTTCTTGTAGTGCTCCTGCTTCGCCGTCTGTAGCCACTTGTCGCGCTTGATGCGCTCTGCGCTCGTGCCGAGCCGCTCGGCGATATCCGCGATCTCCTGCTTGTCCATGATCGCCAGCTGCTCGAAGTTCTTGATACCGGACTTGTTGAGCGCCTGTTCCAGCTTCGGCCCGATGCCTGTGATCAGCTTGAGGTCGTCCTTTGACTCCTTCTTGGCCTTGGCGGGTGCCTTGGACTTTTTCTTGGAGGTCGGGGCTTTTGTCGCTGCCTTCTTCTTGGCGGGACCCTTCGTCGCCGCCGGCGCGGGCGTTGCCTTGGCGATCTGCTTCAGCTCACTCTCCCGAACTCGGGCCTCCTCGAGCGCCTCGTCGCGCTTGGCCAGCGATTCCGCCATGCCCTCGAGCTGCTGCTCTAGCTTCGATAGCTTCAGCTGGGCCTGCTTGTGCTCCGAGGTCACCGTCTGGACCTGCTCTTTCGAATCCTTGAGGTCCCCGGCCTGGGCAGCAAGGCGCTTTTCTAGCACCTCGATCTTCTGGTCCCGCTGGCCAGTCTCGCGCACGGCCTTGTCGCGCTCTTTCAGCCCGCTAGCGACATCTTTCTTGAGCTCCTTCAGGCTGCGAACCTGGGCGTCGAGCCCGGCAGCTCGCTCCTTCTGGCGCGTGAGGTCATTGGCGGCGCGCGCCGTGGACTTCTCAAAACGCGCTTCCAGCTGTTCGATCTTCTTGTCGCGCTGCGCGAGTTGCCTGGCGATCGTCAGCTTCTCCTTGACCTCCAATTTCAGGCCGCCCGCCTGCTCCAAGGTCGCCTGCGCCATGGCCTCGTGCATCTCCTTGGCTTCCCGCACCTCGTCCTCGAGGGCCTCGATCTTGGCGCTCTGCTGCGTGGCCTGGCTCTCCTGGACCTCCAGTTGCTTGGTCAAGGCCTCGTTGGAGCGCGCCTCCTTGCGCAGCTCCTCTTCCTGCCCTTGCGACTCCTCGCGCAATTCCTCCAGGTCCTTGGCTTGCTTGGCCTGCAATGCGTCCGCGGCCGAGAGTTGAGTCTCGCGCTCGCCCAGGCTGCCCTCCAGCTCCGCCACCCGAGCCTCGAATTCTTCGAGCTGCTCTTCCTTGCCTTTGATGGACGTCTCACCGTCCGCATGCATCTCCTTGAATCGCTCGATCTCGGCTTCGGCCAGGGCGAGGGCCTCGGTGCGCTCGCCGAGCTCCCGCTCGGCTTCCTCCGCACGCGCCGTCAGCGCGCCGAGCTTGCCCTCCTTGACGGAGTGCGAATCCTCCAGGGTCTCGATCTGACCCTCGGCGAGCTCCATGGCCGCCGTGATCTCATGTAGCTCCGTCTGCCGGGCCTCCAGATCCGCCGCCGTGTCCCCATGGGTGCTTTCGAGGTGTGCGACCATCTCGCGCGCCTGTTCGAGCAGTCCGGTGGTCTCCTGCAAGGCTGCGCTGCGCTCGCTCTCGAGCTTTTCGAGCTGGTCGTTCTCCTGCCTGGCCGCCAGCAGCTCGGCGTCTGTCTCGGAGAGCTTGCCCTGTAGGGGCTCGAGCTCCTGCACGCGCTGCTCGAGCGCGGTGATGATTTCACTCTTCTCGCCCAGAGCCTCGCGTGTCGATGCTTCTCGGGCCGAGAGCAAACGCTCCTTCTCCTGCTCCAGCTCCTCATGCTGGGTGCGCCAGCGAGCGATCTCCGCCAGGGCGGCCTCGATCTGGGCCGGCAGGGGATCGAGCTCTTCAATGCGCCCACGCAATTCCTCCTCGACAACCTCCTTGTCCTCGCTCAGGGCCGAAAAGCGCCGCTCGACCTGGGCGAGCTCCTGGGCCAGGCCTTCACGCTCCTCGGTCAGCTCGCGGAACACGGTCGTCTTGCGCGAGGATTCAGACGTGGCCTTCTCGAGCGTGACCTTCTGGCTCTCACACTCGGACTGAAGGGCCGCCACCATCTGCTTGCGCTGAATGAGCTCTTTTTCCGCCATCGCCGATCGGTTGCGATGTGCCTCGAGTTCGGCCTCCAGACGCTGAATCTCGACCTTGTAGCTCTCGAAGGTGCCGCGCACCTTCTTCATCTCGACGTTGTTCGCGTTGATCGCCTCGATGGCCTCCTGGCGGTCTGCCTCCGCAAGGTGGAATTTCCGGTCCCACAGCTCCTGCTGGACGCGCCGGGCCGTCTTGTGCCGCAGGGACTGAAACCACAATCCCAGGATGAAGCCCGCGGCGGTGCCGCCGAGGAGAAGAATGAGGAGAACCGTGGTGTTGGACAGCATGGGACCGGGATTCTAGCGCAACCGATCGCGCCATTCCCGGGTCCACCTGATCATTGCGGCGCGCCACCAATCATCCACGATGGGCCTTCGGACCCGGGAACTGGCCCGGACCGGCCCAGCGCTTGTGTGAGGGGGTTGCAGCGCGGTTGGCGCCGTCGTTTTCCACGGGCTTCCAAGGGTTATCCACAGACCATGGGCGGATCTTCCCACGGGTTTTCCACGGCAATTCACCGGCGTCAGGCTCGAATCCTGTCGCGCCTACTCGAGGATCTCCGACGCCATGGCCTGGGCCATGAGCTCGTTGGCCAGTCCGTTCATGTGGCAGCAATCGTCGACGTACAGGGTCTCGACCACGCTCTGGAACAGGGGCGTGAAATCCGTGAATTCGATTCCTTCCTGGCGCAATCGGCTGCCTAGCTGGCGCAGGAGTGGATATCCGGCGAGCACGCCTGGGCGGTAAGGTTGCTGCTCGTTGTACGCGCCCTCCAGTTCATCGGCGCTGAGGACCTTGGAGCCCGCCACGTACTGGTTGGGCTGAAGAAAGTGGTAATAGCCGATGCCATTGGCGCTGCAAAGGCGATCCAGCTGCCGTGAGCCGTCAGCCCAGCGCTCGGCCATGTGCTGGTACAGGTCCTCGTCACTCGCGAATTCGATCGAGGGGCCGGTCCGCCTCGGATCCCGGCGCTGAGGTCGGGCTTCACGCAGGATGCGCTTGTGAGCGACGATGCGGCGCCAGAGGGCCTGGTCGCGGGAGTACCAGATCAACTGAAAGGTGGGGGACCAGCGCCAGGGGCTGGTCAGCGCGTTGCGCGCGAGTCCGATGCGGTCCCTGTCGGCGCTGGCGAGAATGCCCATCAGTGGCAGGATGTCGGAGTCCGGCGACCGCCCGGCACGGAAATACCAGCCGCGGGGGTAGCTGGGGTTGACACCCTTCTTTCCGTTCTCGGCGACGTGCAGGGCGACCTCGTTGAACCCGTCGATGTTGAGCACCAGGTCGAGGTGGACGCCGAGTGACAGGGCGTAGGCGACCGCCATCAGCTGCTGGGGCTGCTTGAATCCGTTGGTGGCCATGTTCACGAGGAGGAGCTGCTTGTCCCGGTATGCGGGATCCTCGCTCAGCCCCTGTCGCAGAGCCTCGGCGCCCGGACCCGTGGCGAACTGCACGGCGACGGACCCGCCGGTGATCGCGATCACCCGGCGTTCGGGCGACGGATGGTAGAGGGGCGACGCCGGGTCGTAGAACTCGGTGCTGTCCAGCGCGATCTGGTCCGGGCCACCGGTCCCGGTGTTCAGTTCGGACAGGTACCCGATAAAGGGGTGCAGCACCTCGGTCCGCTCGCCGTCTGCCTCCGAGGAGTTGGGCGCGGCCTCCGGATCGGCGATCGACTTCTCGGCGAGCTCGGCACGCAGCGCCTGCCACGCGCTGAAGGGGCGCGCGTCTCCCGCCCGGATCGCGCTGGTCACATACGCACCCGTTTCCAGTGTCACGTAGATGAGCGCCAGCGTGGCGGCGGCGAGTCGCGTGCGGCGCCACGGACGGGGAGGAGCTTGATCCATCAAGGGCAGGGTAGCGGGTGGCGGCGTCGGCGGGGAGTGCGGAACCAGGGGAGCAGGCGTGCGATCGCGGTGGAGTTGCCCTGGCAAAGGGCTCCGCATACAACGGGCCCATGGGCGCAGCTCGCATGCCGGTCGAAGAGGTCCTTGGCGACCTGCTCCTGGCGCTGAAAGACGGCTCGAGCGCGGTGCTCAGCGCTCCCACCGGCGCGGGCAAGACCACGCGCGTGCCGCCGGCCTTGCTCGATGCCGGGCTCGGGGATGTGTGGGTCCTGGAGCCACGGCGCCTGGCGGCCCGGGCCGCGGCTCGACGGATCGCCGAGGAACGCGGATCCGTCCTTGGCGACGAGATTGGCTATCGGGTTCGTTTCGAGTCGAAGGCAGGAGCGCGCACACGTCTGTGCGTCGTCACGGAGGGCATTTTTCTGCGTCGCCTCCAGTCCGATCCATTCCTCGAGGGCATCGGCTGCGTGGTCTTCGACGAGTTCCACGAGCGTGGCCTGTTCGCGGACCTGGCCCTCGCCATGGTGCGCCGGCTGCAGCTCGAGCTGCGACCCGAGCTCAAGCTGGTCGTGATGTCGGCCACCCTCGACGTCGATCTTCTGGGCGACTATCTGGAACCCTGCGCGCGGATCGTGAGCGAGGGGCGACTGCATCCAGTCGAGTTGCAGTACCTGCCTGGCCAGCCCCGGGAGCGCCTCGAGGCCCACCTGGAGCGCGGCGCTCGCGCGGCCTTCAAGGCCACGGATGGTGACCTGCTGGCCTTCCTGCCGGGCGTGGGGGAGATTCGGCGCTGTAGCGAGCGGATGGAGGCTTGGGGGCGTTCGGTCGGCTGTGCGATCGTTTCGCTCTACGGGGACCTTCCCGCCGATCAGCAAGATCGCGCCCTTCGCTCAGGACCGACACGACGGCTCGTTCTGGCGACGAATGTGGCCGAGACCTCGGTGACGGTCGAGGGTGTCACCGCGGTCATCGACTCCGGACTGGCGCGCGTCCCGACCTTCGACGCCGCGACCGGCCTGGATCGCCTGGAGCGGGTCTCGATCGCTCGAGACTCGAGCGATCAGAGGGCGGGCCGTGCGGGGCGCTTGCGGCCAGGCATCTGCATCCGTCTCTGGAGCGAGATGGAGCAGCGAGCCCTCAAGGCGCGCACTCTTCCGGAGCTGGTCCGGGTGGATCTGGCGCCGGCGGTCCTTCAGCTGCTCTGCTGGGGCGAGGCCGATGCGACGGCATTTCCATGGCTCGAGAAACCTCCGGCCCGCGCCCTGGAACTGGCGCTCGAGACCCTGCGCCGGCTCGGGGCCCTGCACGCGCGCGGCGTCACGCCCCTCGGCCGAGAACTCGTGCGCATTCCGACCCATCCGCGCCTGGCCCTGTTGTTGCTGGAGGGCGCGCGCATGGGAGTCGCGGATCGGGCCTCCAAGGCCGCAGCCCTGCTCTCCGAACGCGATCCGTTTCTACGGCCGCGCGGGCCCGCGCCCACCCCCGATGCCTGCGACTCGGATGTGCTCGAACGGGTCATCGCCCTGGAGCGATTCGAAGGATCAGGGGCGACCTCCTTTGGCTTCGGTGACCTGGTACCGCAGCGCGCACGCTTTCTGTTGCGCGCCGCGCGCCAGTTCGAACGGCTGGTCGAGGCTGCCGAGCGAGCACCCAAGGCTGGCGACGATCCGGACGAGGGCCTGATGCGCGCCCTCCTGGCTGCATTCTCCGATCGCCTCGCCCGTCGCCGTGAGCGCGGAAGCCCGCGGGCACAGATGGTCGGGGGTCGCGGCGTGCGCCTGGCGCCGTCCAGCGGCGTGACCGAGCCGGAGTTTTTTGTCTGCGTTCACCTCGCCAGCGGCAGCACCGACCACGAAGTGCGTCTCGCCTCGGCAGTCGAACTTGATTGGCTCGACCCCGGGCGTTTCGAAGAGGCCTCCGAGGTGCGTTTCGACGGGGAGCGGGAACGGGTCGTCGGTCGACGAACGAAGCGCTGGGACGAACTGTTGATCTCGGAGGTGGAGCGTCCTGTCGACGACCGCGAGGCGGCGGCGCAGCTGCTCGTGAGTGCGGCAGACGGACAGCTCGACAAGGTCGTCGATCGGCGCGAGCGGGACTTCGCGGCCTTCCTGGCCCGCTGGGCATGTCTGCGAGAGTGGCTGCCCGAACTGGGTCTGCCGGCCTGCGATGACGCCCTGTTCATCGAACTGCTTCCGACCCTGGCGGCGGGTCGGCGCTCCTTTGCCGACCTGCGCCGCGCGCCCTGGCTCGACTCCCTGCGCGGTCAACTGTCCCACGAGCAGGCTCAGGCCCTCAAACGGGATGCCCCCGAGCGCCTGCAGATCCCTACCGGTGATCACCTGCGTCTGACTTACGAGGTCGGCCGCCCTCCGGTCCTGGCCGCGCGCATTCAGGAGCTCTTCGGCCTGCTCGAGACTCCGCGCGTGGCGCGCGGACGGGTCAAGGTGCTGATCCACCTCCTGGCTCCGAACCGCCGCCCACAACAGGTCACGGACGATCTCGAGAGCTTCTGGCGCAACACCTATCCCATCGTGCGCAAGGAGCTGCGCGCGCGCTATCCGCGCCACGCCTGGCCCGAAGATCCGATCGCTGCCCGTCCCGAACGCCGTCCGCGAAGACGCAAGTAGCATCAGGGACCGATACGACACCTCAATCATGCGCGTTTCGACTGCCATCCTTATGACCCGCGGCGCGGGCGCCACGCTCGAGGCCTACCTCGTTCGTCGCTCGGAGCACCTGCGCTTCTTTGGCGGCTACTGGGCCTTCCCCGGTGGAGTCGTCGACAGCGGCGACGTGGACGGGGATCCGGAGAGCGACGGGACTCATCGGTACTGTGGGCTGCGGGAGCTGTTCGAGGAGACCGGAGTGCTGCCCTCGGCATGGGCTGATTCCTTGACGGATGCTGATCGCCGGGAGATGCGCAGGGCCCTGCTGGCTCATCGAGCACCGTCCGATGATGATGGCGCCTCCATATTCAGGGCGCTCGTCGACAGGGATCCGACCCCCCTCGCCGGCGTCCGGCCCTTTGCGCGCCTGACGACTCCGGCCTTTGCGCCGGTTCGCTACCGGACGTGCTTCGTCCAGCTCGAACTTCCCCTCGGGCAAACACCAGATGTGTGGCCGGGCGAGCTTACCGAAGGTGAATTCGCCACTCCCGCAGTCTGGCTCGAGCGCTGGCGAGCGGGTGAGCTGGCGATCGCGCCGCCGGTCGTCTTCTTGCTCGACTTGCTCGCCGGGAAGCCCCTGGGCGAATTCCTCGAGCAGGCCGAGCGGCGTTGTCTGGAGTCGGAGGCTGGACGCTGGCATCCCATCTGCAATACGCCGGGAATCCTGATGGTTCCGTTGCCGACGATCACCCTGCCGCCTGCCACGACGACAAATTGCTACATCGTCGGGGACGAACGCCTGTTCGTTGTGGATCCGGCCACCCGTGATCTGGAGGCGCAGCGACGGCTATTCGCCTTCCTCGACGAGCGCCTGGCGCGAGCGGGCACCCAGTCCTCGCTTGCGGGCGTCCTGGTTACCCACCATCACGCCGATCATGTTGGCGCGGTGGACGCGGTCGCGACGCGCTACGCCTGCCCGGTCTACGCTCACCCGTTGACGCTCGCGCGCCTACCGGAGCAGCCCGTCGATCCACGCCCGCTGGAGGATGGTGACGAGGTGATGCTAGGAACGGCCCCGGATGGTTCGCCGGGCTGGGTGTTGCGCGTCCATCGCACGCCGGGGCACGACCGTGGCCACCTGGTCTTCATCGAGAGTCGTTACCTGGCCGCGCTTGCGGGTGACCTGGCCTCGACAGTTTCGTCGATCATCATCGATCCGCCGGAAGGCCACCTCAGTACTTACCTCAGGAGCCTGCGCCGAATGCTCGACCGGCCGATGGGGATGCTGCACCCGGCCCACGGTCCCGTGGCCCGTGAGGGGAAGCGCTTGCTATCCAGCTATCTGAAGCATCGCGCCCAGCGGGAGGAGGCGCTGGTAGTTGCCCTCGAGCGTGGGGGCGAAAGGGTGGCCGAGCTCGTGGCGGAGGTCTATCGAGACGTTGCTCCAGAGCTGCACGGCTTCGCCGGGCGTTCCCTGAGCGCGGGTCTCGAAAAGCTGGCCGAGGACGGGCGCGTCGTGCGCCGTGGTGAGAAGTGGGCCCTGGTCGATCGATCGACGGACGGCTAGCGCGTGCTGGACATGCGCGCCAGGTCGATATCATCTTCCGGGCTGCCGTCGACGCCATCCGTGCCGTAGCTACGCAGGACCGGCGGCGTCGATCCGACGGGCGGGTCGTAGGCGTACGGATTTCCGAAGGGATCGGTCAGGTCTGCCAGGTCGATGTACGGGCGGCCGCGGCGGTCGGGCTCGGCCAGCTGAGCCAGGCGTTCGGGGTACTCCCCGTTGGCCTTGGCGAACTTCTCGAGGGCGCCTTTGAGGGCCACGTAATCCTGGCGGAGGGCCTGTTCCGGCGAGGTTCCCGAGCAGCCGGCGAGGGTCGCGGATACGAGCAGGGTGGCCAGGAGGGGGCGACTGAGGAAGCTAAGGTCGAGATTGAGCATGGTATCCGCGGCTGATCGGGCCCCCAGGTACGCCCCACGGGCTGGGTTCTTCCCCAAAAATAGCCTGGTTTCGGCCCGCGGGTCGTTCGCCCTGAACGCCGCTCAGCGCGCCCAGGGGGGGGCGGTCATCCGCCGCTTGCCGTCGTGGGACCGGGACACCCCGTCGTCGGGTGCCAGATCCCGGTCCCAGAGCTGGCAGGTGACCTGCTTGTGGCGCTGGTCCAGGGCCTCACAATAATTGGTGTAGATGCAGCGCCGGACGTCCGAGCCGCGCCCGAGCTCCATCTTGAGCCACCAGTCCGGATCGGCCAGGGACTGGCGCGCGGCGCCAACCAGGTCGCAGTGGCCGGCACGCAGGGCCGCTTCGGACTGGTCGAACGTGCAGAGGCCGCCCGCCGCGATGACCGGTGTCTCGAGCCCCGCCCCCCGCAGGCTACTCCGGATCTCGCTCGCCAGGGGCAGGTTGCGGCCGAAGGGGCCTGGAGCGGAGCTGCGCACCGTCGGCATGCATTCGTGCCCGCTCTCGCCCGTGTAGGGGTAGACCGCCTGACCGACCCGGGGTTGTGCGGCGTCCTCGAACTTGCCGCCCTTCGAGACGGAGATGAAGTCCATTCCTGCGCGTCCGAGGGCCAGGCTGTAGTGGCAGGCATCATCGATGCGGCTTCCGCCGGCGATCACCTCGTCGCCGAGAATCCGACACCCGACGGTGTAGTCCGAGCCCACCCGCTCGCGGACCGCGCGCAGGACCTCGAGCGGAAGCCGTACCCGATGCTCGGGTGATCCACCGTAGCCGTCGTCGCGGTCGTTGCGGCGCGAGAGGAACGAGGCCATCGTGTAGGCGTGGGCGTAGTGCAGCTCGACACCATCGAATCCGGCCTCACGCGCGCGACCGGCTGCATCGGCGAAGAGTCCGGGGAGGGTCTGGGGCAGGTCGGCTATATGGGGCAGGTGCGTGTCCGTGACCCGCTCGCGCGCACCGAATTCCAGAGCTTCGACCTCGCGCTCGAGTAGCACCGTCAGGAGGGTCTCGTGGGGCAGCTCGATCAGAGCCTCGCGCACCATGCCTTCCTCTCCTTCCGCTTTCGCGCGCATGCCGTCGATACGGGCCAGCCTCTCACGGTGCCCGTCGTCCAGGACCAGGAACTCTCTCAGGTAGCGCTCCTTCTCCGGCCGCCGACGTAGCGGCAGGAAATCGATGGTCTGGATGAACAAGCGCGTCTCGCCTTGCGACCGCTCGCGCACGACGTCTACCAGCTTGCGCAGCCCGTCGAGATAACGATCGTGTCCAACGCGAAGCAGGGGACCGCTGGCGATGTCCCGGATGCCCGAGGCCTCGACCACGATCACGGCCGGTCTTCCGTCGGCGAAGCGGCCGTACCAATCGAGCACATCCTGATTCACGAGGCCGTCGTCTGTCGCGCGCCAGGGCACCATTGCGGGCACCCAGGTGCGGGCGCGCAGGGACAGGCTGCCGAGCTGCATGGGTGCGAACAGCAGGCTCTGGCGCACTTCGGCGCGCGTTGGCCAGCGCGTCTCGGGCAGCGGGTACTTTTGCGGCATCGGGGTCCTGTGGGCCTGACATTAATCCAGTGAAGGCCCCGGGGCCACAGGCTAACCTGACCGCGATGTCATCGGACCAGGTTGCACTCGTTACCGGCGCGAGCCGGGGTATCGGCGCCGAGGTGGCGGCGCTACTGGGGCGTCGAGGCGTGCATGTGCTCGTCGCGGCGCGCGGGCTCGACGAGTGTCGCTCCGTGGCCGCCGAGATCGTTGCCGCCGGCGGGGCGGCAACCGGGATTCGCCTGGATGTGACCGAACCGGATTCGATCGAGCGCGCCCTGAGCGAAGGGCGCTCGGCTGCGGGGCCGATCGGCTGGCTCGTGAACAACGCTGGCATGGCGCTCAGTGCGCCCCTACTAGCTCCCGATGGCGATGACTTGTTTGGCAAGCACATGCGGGTCAACTTCGATGGGCCGCGCCGTGTCATGCAAGCCCTGCTCCCAAGCATGGTCGATGCCGGATCGGGCAGCATCGTGCAGGTGGCCTCTTCGGCAGCACTCGTGGGCTACCCATACGTCTCGGCCTACTGCGCGTCGAAGCACGCTCTGCTCGGGTATTCCCGTGCAGCGGCCCTCGAGCTCTCGCGCAAGGGCGTGGCGGTAAACGTGGTCTGTCCCCACTACGTCGATTCGCCGATGACCACCGCCAGCATCGAACGGATCGTTCAAAAGACCGGTCAGTCCGAGGCCGAGGCGCGCGCATTCCTCGAGGGGCAGAATCCCGGGGGCGTGCTCGTCAGCCCGACCGAAGTGGCCGAGGCGGTGCACGGCCAGCTGATCGGTGGGCGCACGGGGGTCGTGCTCGAGCTGCTCGGTGGCGGCTCACGCATCCATGAACCCGGGCTCGAGCTCACGAGTCTGGCATGAACCTGATTCTGTACACCCGGGCCGATGAGCCCGTCGAGAGGTCCCTCGAATGCTGATCCGCAACATCCACCCGGAGGGCTGGAAAAAGGCCTCGGGCTACTCGAATGGAATATCGGTCCAGGGCGCCCGCGATATCGTCTTCATCGCCGGTCAGATTGCGTGGGACGCGGACCAGAACCTGGTCGGTGCCAACGATTTTGCGGTTCAGTTCGCGTGCGCGCTGGCCAACGTCGTGACCGTCCTGCGCGCTGCCGGCGGCCGGCCCGAGAACCTCGTTCAGATGACGGTCTACGTGACGGACAAGCAGGCCTATCTCTCCAGCATCAAGGACCTTGGCCCGATCTGGCGCGAGAAGGTCGGCGCGACCTATCCGACCATGGCCCTCGTGCAAGTCGCTGGTTTGGTCGAGGACGGCGCCATGGTCGAGATCCAGGCCACCGCCGCCATCGACTAGTCGACCCGATACACTGCACAATTCGCTCTCCCAACGTCCCTGCGCGCCATGAATCCCACCCATTTCCGCTATCTCGAAGAGGACGGAGTCGCGACCATTCGTCTCGATCGTCCGGAACGCCTCAACGCCCTTACCTTCGACTCCTACGCGGAACTTCGGGACACCTTCGTAGCCCTGCGTACCCGTGATTCGGTGCGGGCCGTGATCGTGACCGGTACGGGCCGCGCGTTCTGTTCCGGCGGCGATGTCAAGGACATCATCGGCCGACTCTTCGGGCGCAGCGATGCGGAGCTGAGCGCTTTCACGCGCATGACCTGCGACCTGATCGAGAATATCCGGCTGCTCGAGAAGCCGGTCGTGGCGGCGCTCAACGGCACGACGTGCGGTGCCGGTGCTGTTATCGCGGCCGCGTGCGATGTGCGCCTGGCGTCGGAGACTGCGAAGATCGCATTCCTGTTCACCAAGGTCGGCCTGTGCGGAGCAGACATGGGCGCGGCCTGGCTCCTCCCGCGCATCGTGGGCCTCGGACATGCGACAGAGATTCTGATGACGGGCGATTGGGTCAGCGCGCAGCGCGCGTACGAGATCGGGCTTTACAATCGTGTCGTCTCCACTGATGAGCTCGAGAATATCGCGGCCGATTGGGCCAGGCGCCTGAGCGAAGGGCCGAGCATGGGGCTGGCGATGACCAAGCGCATGCTCAACTCGGAGGCCTCCATGGATCTACCCACGGCCATGCAGGCCGAGGCCTGGGTTCAGGCCCAGTGCATGAAACATGCGGACTACCGCGAGGCCTACGAGTCATTCATGGAGAAGCGTCCCGTCGACTTCGTCTCCAACTACCCTGGGCATTCGAAGTGAGTCAACTGACGAAGCTGTCCGAGCGCGCGCGCGCCTTTGCTGCCACTGTGGCTCCGCAGATCGAGGCCGTGGACCACGAACAGGGCGTGGCACGTGCGCTCGAGGCACTGGCCCGTGAAAAGTTCTTGGGCTGGTGCGTTCCCGCGGCGTGGGGGGGGAGCGACGCCGGTGACCTCGTGGTGGAATCAGAGGTGTCCGTGCGCGCGATCTGCGCCATCCGCGCGAGATTGGCCTACGAATCGGGTCTGCTCGATGTGGCCTTCGTGATGCAGGGGCTCGGATCTTATGCGGTGGCTCGCGGTGGCAACGATGAGTTGCGCCGGACACTTCTACCACTCGTCGTGAATGGCAAGGCCGTGGCGGCCTTTGCCCTGACCGAGCCTGGCGCGGGTTCCAGCCTGGGTGAGATCGAGACGAGCGCCGTGCGGACCGACGGCGGCTGGAGCTTGCGGGGCCACAAGACCTTCATCTCCAACGCTGGCATCGCGGATTTCTACAGTGTCCTGGCCCGCACCGACGGGTCGCCCGCGGACAAGGACCCGAGCGGCAACTTCACGATGTTCCAGGTGCCCGCTTCCACGCGTGGCATCGAGATCAGGCCGTTCGACGTCATCGCGCCCCATCCCATAGGCGAGGTGCTCATCAACGACGTGCAGGTGCCGGATGAGCATCGAATCGGTGAGGTCGGTGGCGGGCTCGTCCTGGCCCTGGGAACCCTGAACCGATTTCGTACATCGGTCGCCGCCGCGGCCTGCGGATTCGCACGGCGTGCCCTCGACGAGTCCGTCGAGCACCTCTCCAGAAGGCGCCAGTTCGGCCGGCCCCTCTCGGCCTTTCAGGGCCTGCGTTTCGATGTGGCGGAGATGGACACGCGCCTGCGCGCCGCGGAGCTGCTCGTGGACGAGGCTGCCGAGGCAGTCGATGCGGGCGTCGAGAATACTCGCCAGGTGGCACGTGCCAAGCTCTACGCGACCGAGAGTGCATCATGGATCTGTGATCGCGCGGTCCAGCACCTGGGCGGCCTCGGTGTTCGTCGCGGCGAGGTTGTCGAACGCCTCTTCCGCGAAGTGCGCAGCCTGCGCATCTACGAGGGCACGAGCGAAATCCAGAAGCTGATCCTCGCCAAATCGATCTTCGACGATCACGCGGCATCCAGGAGCACATGAACCATGGCCGGCTTCCAGCGTCACATATTCGTGTGCATCAATCAGCGCCCCGGGGATAGCCCCAAGGGCTGCTGTGCTTCCAAGGGAGGCGCAGAGGTGGCATCCGAGCTCAAGCGCAAGCTCTACGAACGAGGCTTCAAGCGGATCGTGCGTGCCAACAAGGCCTATTGCCTCGACCAATGCGCGCGCGGAGTCACCCTGGTCGTCTATCCCGAAGGCGTCTGGTACGGCGGAGTGACGACGGCCGATGTGGACGAGATCATCGACAGCCACATTCTGGGTGGTCGCCCGGTGGAGCGCCTGCGGATCGCCGAGTCGGATCTGACCGGCCGCGCGTGCACCGTCGAAAACCAGATCGAGCCGCTGCAACCCTGAATCCCGGGCGAGACCATGGCTGAGGAAATCCTGTTCGCAGGCCAGGGCGGCGATGAGATTCGTGGCGAGCTGTTTCGACCGTCCGGGGATCGGCGTGATTCTCCGGGTGTGATCGTCGTGCACGAGGTCTTCGGTCTGGATGAGTTCACGCGTTCTGTTGCCGAGCGAATGGCGCGCGCCGGGTACGTCGCCCTGGCTCCGGACCTGTACTCGCGTACCGGATTGCCGGGCCCTCCCGGAACGGCGGAGGATCCAGCGCCAAGGTGGGATATCGAGACGGTCCGTTCCGCCGTGGCGTCCCTGCCCGATCGGCGCAGCGCGGCGGACCTCGAGGCTGCGGCGAACTGGCTGGCTGCCGATCGAGACGTGGACGGGAGCAGCGTCGCAGTGCTCGGATTCTGCGCGGGCGGAAACCAGGCCTTCTTGATGGGCTGTCAGAGCCGACGCGTGGCGGCCGTGGTGATGTTTTACGGGCGAATCGTCTACGCAGATCTGTCCGCGAGCAAGCCGGTGCAGCCGCTCGAGATGGCCCTGAACCTTTCCGTGCCATTGCTCGCATTCTTCGGCGAAGAGGACCGCTCCATCCCGATCGCAGATGTGGACGCCATGGAGCGCACCCTGGCTCAATTTTCCAAGGACGCGGAGGTCATTCGCGTGCCAGGGGTGGGCCATGGGTTCGCCAATCCACTGCGCCCAGGTTGGGATGAGGTGGCCGCCGGGGCGGCCTGGGAGCGTACGCTCGCTTTCCTCGCGGATTCCCTTGGCCTTTCTGGGGACTAGCTCGGACCATTGGGAACATCATGACCGGGACCAAGCTCAATCTATTCGACCTCGCCCCAGGCAAGGTCCTGCTCGATCGATTCCGAATCCTCCAGCCGCACCGACAGGCGGGCATGTCCGCGGCCTTCGAAGTCGAATCAACGGAGGACGGCCGGCGCCTGGAGCTGCAGGTCTTCCTCGGCAACGTTTTCGAGGATCCTGCGCAGGCGGGAGAATTCGCGAATCGTCTCGAGGCCTGGAAGGGCATCGACGCGCCCCAGGTCGTCAGGCTCATCGAGCTGAATCTGCTCGACGATGGGACCCTCGTGTACGTGTCGGAGTTTCCGGCGGGGGATTCCCTGCGGACGGTGCTCTCGGAGAAGGGGGCCCTGGGAGTCGGGTCGGCCATGGCGCTGGCGACGAGCCTGTTCGCGGGCCTGGAGAAGATCCATGCGGCCGGACTGGTCCACGGGGACATCAAGCCAGAGGCCATCTACTTCGATGCCCAGGCGGGAACCGCCTCGCTGGTCGACGGCGGCATCACGCCCGGAATGTGGGCTGCCAAGCACCTGGGGACGCGAACGGCTCTGATCGGCACGCCTTTCTACGCGCCGCTCGAGCAGTTCACCGGCGACTCACCGGACGACATCTCGGACCTCTACAACCTCGCGACCGTGCTCTACGAGGCCCTGGCTGGCGTGCTGCCGTGGTCGGGCCAGAGCTTCATCGAGGTCTTTCAGTCCAAGATGACCAAGGCGCCGCCCGCCATGTCCGTGCGAGCTCCGGAAGCGACAGTGCCGGCCGATATCGAAAGGGCCATCGCGAAGGGCATGATGGGTGCGCGCAGCGAACGCTATTCGTCGGTAGATGAATTCCGTGAGGCATTCGGGGCGTTGCTGGGCAGCTGACGTGGGGTGATCGCGGACCCCGTCGGCGGGGAGGCGGGGGCCGGGAGCCGCCCGAGGCCCTGGCTGAGCCCCCGGGTGCCCCTCGATCCCAGGCGCTGGGTTAGAATAGAGCGCGAAATGGTCCACGGTTGCGCCCGGACCAGCTGATACCGGGACCCCCGGACGACCGCGAGATATGCCCCCTGCTTCGACCACGATGAAAACGCTGCGATGGGCCTGGCTACCCGGCCTGCTCGGTCTCGGCCTGGTCGGCTGCGGCTCCAGCGGTGCCGCAGAGTCGAGTCCGGGCGGCACGGGCGGGCAAGTTGAACTGGAGTTCGATCGCGCGACGCAGCGCGTAGCGGAGGACGCTGGCCCTGCCACCATCGCACTGAGCCTGTCGCGCGCCTTGGCGGTCGACCTGGCCGTTTCCTTCGCCATATCGGGCACGGCGCTGGACGGGGCAGACTTCACGATCGATCCGGGCCCCCTGGTCATCCCGGCTGGCGATCTACAAGCCCTCCTCACTTTGACACCGATCGTGGATGGCGCATGCGAAGCGTCCGAGACGGTGATCCTGACCCTTGTCTCGGCCCAGGGCGTGACCCTTGGTGGTGGGGTCGTGCACACGGTTGGGCTCGAGGATGTGGATACCGAGATCATGGTCGAATCGGAGCCCAATGACGGAGTCGCGACAGCGAACGCGGCGGGCCTGGCCGCTCTGGGGCGTTGTCTGGAAATCCGAGGCAACATCCGGGAGGGCTTCCCGGACCCGTTCGACGTATTCGAATTCGGGACTGGCCCGGCCGTCGTCGTGAGCCTGGAGCTGCGGCCGGGCAGTCAGCAGATGGACCTTCTGCTTTTCGTGACGGATGCCACGGGCGCGCTGATCCTGCCTCCGGTGCAGAACGTCGGTCCCGGCGCAGTCGAGACAATCTCCTTTGCGGTCGATCCGGGGACGATGCCTGAGTTCAACCTGAGCATCTCCTCCTTCGGCCCGCCCGGAGACTACGAGTTGCGCATGGAGGTGTCAGCGCCGCCCCTGTCGCCGCAGACCTCGCTCGTCGAACCCTGGACTGTGGACTGGGCGGAGCTCAAGGAGACCCTACGTCCCGGCCGCGCATCGGAAACCCCGCGCGCGCACCGGCGGCCCGTCGGCACGGGGATCCGCCTGGACGTCTCTTCGGGTAGGGTCTGCCCAGGCTTGCTCGTCTCGCGCAGCTGAGCGGCACGATTCGCTCAGCTTCCGGTTCGGCCTTTGGTAGGCTCAGGCGATGCCCATCCGGTCCGAACCCCAGGATGTCGTCGTGTCCCTACCGGAGGTATTCAACCTCTGCTCCTATTTCCTCGACCACAATCTGGATGAGGGTCGCGGGGACAAGGTCGCTCTGATCTGTGGCGAGGAGCGCCGGACCTATCGCCAGATTGCGGCCCGCGTCGAGCGCTTGACGGCGGCATTTCGAGAGCTCGGCCTGCGCGCCGAGGAGCGCGTTCTGATCGTATTGCCCGACGGGGTCGAGTTCGTCGAATCCTGGTTCGCGACCCTGCGGGCCGGTGGCGTGTTCGCCATGGTCAACCCGCTCCAGAAGGCGGAGTCACTGGCCTACACGATCGAGTACGTGAAACCGCGTATCGTCGTGGTGGACTCGAGTGTACTGCCCGAGATCGCCGATGCCGTTGGCAGCTCACGCTTCGCCGAGCATCTGATAGTCGTCGGGGGGGGCGCTGAGCTGCCGGACTACGAAGCACTGATCGAGGCACAGCCGACAGGTCCGGCCGCCGGATTTGTCGAACCCACGGGTCCCGATGACCTGGCCGGGTGGCTCTTCACATCCGGGTCGACCGGAAAGCCCAAGGCCTGTGTCCACACCCATGGAGACTTCGCCTTTTCGACCGAGACCTACGCCCTTCAGGTGGCCGGGTACCGGGAAGACGACGTCTGCATCTCGGTTCCAAAGCTCTTCTTTGGCTACGCGACCGGTACGAACCTGATGTTCCCGTTTCGTGTCGGCGCACAGGTTGTCCTCTTTCCCGGACGATCGACTGCCGACGAGCTTCTGGATCAGATCGAACGCCATCGGCCGACCTTCATGACGGGAGTTCCGACACTCTTCGGCAGCATGCTGCAATCCGAGCGCGTGGATGGTGCAGACCTGTCCAGCCTGCGGGTCTGCCTTTCCGCCGGGGAGGCCCTGCCGGCGGAGCTCTACACCGAGTGGAAGGCTCGCACCGGCGTCGAGATTCTGGACGGAATCGGGTCGGCGGAGATGTTCCACATCTACATCTCGAACAGGGTGGACGACGTGAAGCTCGGGAGCCTTGGCAAGCTGGTGCCGGGCTACGAGGCCGAGATCGTTGGACCTGACGGCCAGGCGCTTCCGACCGGGGAGCTCGGCCGGTTGCGAATCGCCGGCGGCTCGACGGCCCTCTGCTACTGGGGCGACAAGGACCAGTCGAACGCCACCTTTCAAGGCCGCTGGTGCACGACCGCGGACGTGTTCCGCTGCGATGACGAGGGCTATTTCACATATCACGGGCGCGATGACGACCTGCTCAAGGTGAGTGGAATCTGGGTCAGTCCGCTCGAGATCGAGAATGCCTTGCTCGGTCATCTTGCGGTGGCCGAGGTGTGCGTCGTCGGTCACGCCGGTCCCGATCAACTGGTCAAGCCGATGGCCTTTGTCGTCGTGGCCGAGGGCTACCGGGGCGGGGAAGAGCTCGCGCAGGAGCTCAAAGCCCACGTAAAGTCGATCCTGGCACCGTACAAGTATCCGCGCTGGTTCGAGTGGCGCGACAACCTGCCAAAGAACGACCGAGGAAAGGTCGCGCGCAAGGACCTCAAGCGCGAACTGGAACCGGCCGGAACCCGGGAGCCATCTGGCCGATCATGAGCGACCTCGCGAAACGTACCTGGCCGGAGGCCGACGAGCTGTTCACCGAGCGTTCCGTCGTCATCTTGCCGATCGGCAGCACCGAGCCTCACGGACCCCATCTGCCCCTGGACACGGACGTCACGATCGCCGTTGCCCAGTCGCGTCGCGCAGCCCGGAAGCTCGAGGCCATGAAGGTTGCGGCTGTGGTCTTGCCGCCCATTTCCTACGGGATCACACACTTCACCGACGGTTTCGCCGGTGGCATCAGCCTGCGACCCGGGACCCTCTGGGCACTACTCGAGGACATCGTGTACAGCCTGGAAGAGCAGGGGATCCGCCGCATCGTCTTCTCGAATGGGCACCTGGAGCCCGAGCACATCGAGGTCCTGCGCGGAGTCCCGCTCGACCATGCGGTGCTGACCAAGGACCGCGCGCAGGTTCTCTTTCCCGACAACACGCGCCGGCGCTGGGCCCAGACCCTGGGCGAGGAGTTCGCCAGCGGCGAGTGCCACGCTGGGCGCTACGAGTCGAGCATCGTGCTGGCAGCGGACGCGGAGGGGGTTCGTACGGAGGAACTCGCGCGACTGCCACGCAAGGAGATCGGCCTGCTGAAGAAGATGGGGGAGGGGGTCACGAGCTTTCTCGCCGCAGGCGCCGATCTGGCCTACTGCGGTGAACCCGCGCGAGCGTCAGCGGAGGAGGGCGAGGAGCGCATCGAGAAGCTGGCCGAGATGATCGTCATCTCGGCTCAGGAGGCCTGGCCGGAGCTCTTCTGATGGCCGACTTCGAGACGGAATTCCAGGTGCGCTTCGGGCACGTCGACCCGGCCGGGATCGCCTACTTCCCCCGCATCTTCGACTACATCCACGATGTCTTCGAGGAGGTCTGGGAGCACCATGTCGGCCAGCGCTACTACCACCTGCTGCTCGAACGTCGGCTCGGGTTTCCCCTGGTGCATTCCGATGTTCATTTTTCAGCACCCCTGCGCTTCGGAGATCGGCCCAGGGTCAAGGTGACGTGCTTTCGCCTGGGGCGTTCTTCGCTAGGTCTCTTGTACAGGGTATTTCTCGATGGGAAGCTTCACGTCGAGGCACGCATGACGACGATATGCGTGAATCTCGACGGAATGGAGAGCATTCCGATTCCCGAGCCGTTCCGCGCCCGCTTCGAGATTATCCGAGAGCCCGAGCAAGAATGAGAATCCGCGACCTGTACGGCAAAGACAAGCCGGTCTTCAGCTTTGAGTTTTTTCCGCCCAAGACGGACAAGGGCGAGCAGAACCTGCTGGCTGCACTCGCCGATCTGAAGGAAGCAGTCGAACCGGATTTCGTGTCGGTCACCTACGGTGCGGGCGGATCGACTCAGGATCGGACCCACGCGATCGTGGTCAAGGTCCAGCGCGAGCTCGGCACAACGGCCATGGCTCACCAGACCTGCGTGGGCGTCACGCGCGCCGACATCCTGCGCGGCGTCGAGAAGCTGGTCGAGCACGGAATCGAGAACGTGCTGGCGCTGCGTGGCGACCCTCCGAAGGAGCTGGAGGACTTTCAGGTGGTCGATGGTGGGCTGGGGCATGGGACGGACCTGATCGAATTGCTCTCGAGCGAGTTCGACCTGTCGATCGGCGCGGCGTGTTACCCGGAGGTGCATCCGGAGTCCGCGGACCCGGCGTCCGATCTCGAGTGGACCCTCGAGAAGCAGCGCCTGGGTGCGGGCTTTCTTGTGACCCAGCTCTTTTTCGACAACGCCCGATACTTTGCATTCGTGGAGCGCGCCCGTTCTGCGGGCATCACGATCCCGATCGTGCCGGGCATCATGCCGATCACCAATGTGGCCCAGGTCGAGCGCTTCACGAAGATGTGCGGCGCGACCATTCCGGAGCCCCTCCTCGATCGCCTGCGCGGCCATCAGGACGATCCGGCCGCCGTCATGGCGGATGGGATCGAGCACGCGATTACCCAGGCGCTCGAGTTGCTCGAGCGCGGCGCTCCGGGCCTGCATTTCTACACGCTCAACAAGAGCAACGCGACGCGCTCGATCCTGGCCGCCCTGCGCCGGTCGTGATCCGGCGCCCCCTCCGGGAAAAGGTCCCGATCTGACCGGGCGAGGATCTGGCGCGGACCGGGGCAATGCGGATATATAGGGGGGGGCGGCGGGTCCGCCCGCATCTCCTGCTAATATCCGCGGCAGGAAACTCCGGAAACCTCGGTCCGATGGGGGCAACAGGGCCCTCAATACCTCACGCCCATGAAGAAGCCCTCCCTCGTCAGGTCACGCCTGCTCCTTCTCCTGCCCTTTCTCGTCGTAGGATGCGCGACTCGCTCGCTGACCGTTCCGATCACGACGCCACCGGAATATCTGATCCGGGACCACAAGGGCGTGATGGTCTTCCCGACCGAGTCGAAGCTGAGTCACGCCAAGGCCAACGATCTGGCCCAGCAGCTGACCAGCGCGATGGAGGAGGCCTTGAGCGGGGACGGCAACTCATTCCACCTGGTTGCAGGCAGCGAACGGGACAAGCTCAACAAGCACCTGAACGAGCTCGGGACGGGCTACGACAACATCAATCCCGACGCTCTTGAATCGCTCGAGCGGGCCTTCGGCAACGAAATTCCGGCCACGGCCTGGTTCTCCGGCAAGATGGTTCTGGTCGAGTCGACCGAACAGGTGGGCGAATCAATCAATGCCTTTACCAACGAGCCGTACGCGCACCGCTCCGGGCGAGTCGATGTGCGCTGGCAGGTGTCGTTCCTCGACATCGGGACCGGCAAGCGGAAACCGAAGACCCTCGCGTCGACCGCTGCCGCGGCCCAGACCACCAGCGCGGTCGGAACCCAGCCTCCGCAGCTCGACTACAATTCACCTTTTCAGAGATGCGTCTCGGACCTCACCGTCCAGTTTCAGCGCCTGTGGACCGTCTCGACCCAGAATGTTGAGATCGAGGTCTTCGTCGGGGACGGTGAGTTCAACATGCCCTGGGAGGGCAGCGAGTATCCCTTGCTCGCGTCCGGGTATCTTCGCTTGGAGACTGAGCAGTATCCCCTGGCACAGGCCGACTATCAGAAGCTCGTGGACCAGCTCCAGAGCGGTGGCGGCGAGATGCTGGGTCGCGCGCTCTACAACCTGGCCCTTTCCTACGAGCTGACGAACGACTACGAGACCGCCCGTGGACACTACGACAAAGCCGTTGGCGCTGCGCCGAATGGCATATTTGTCCAGGGCCTCAACCGTTGTAAAAAGCGCATTGCCGATCGGCTGCTGCTCGAGGAAGCCGAATCGCTCCGCATCCAGCCCTAGCCGTCCCAGACAGGCCGATTTCCCGACGACCGAATCATGAACCGATACCTGCCACTTCTCGTCGCCCTCATCCCGCTCGCCGGCTGTGGCAGTATGCCTACCGCGCCGTCCAATCCGGGGCCGTCCAACTCCTCGCTGAAATCCAACGCTGGAACTGGTGCGATCAATCCGGGCGCCAACCTGCCCGCGGATGCCCCGGCCTGGATCGCCAACTCGGACAAGCATCCGTCCTACGCGTCAGTGAAATTCATGACGGCAACTGGAATCGCCGATGCTCGCGACCCGGCGATCGACAACGGACGCGCAACCCTGGTCAAGGAGCTGAATTCCGACATCCAGGCCGTGACCGAGGTTTTCGAACGGGAGGTCAGCGTGGGTGACGAGGCCCTCTCATCCCTGGACTTCTCGGCCAGGGTGCGCAACCAGGGTGAGGCCCTGCTGCGCGGGACCCGAGCGGTCGACGAGTACCGGCACGGGGGGCTCGTCTACGTGCTCGTGGTGCTGGATCGAGAGAAACACGCGAACGCAGCCCTCAAGCAGCTCGACCTGGATTTGGGGCAGCTGAGCGGCGCTGAGTCGACGCCTTCGGATGCTGGCCGCTTGCGTACCTTGATCGAGGATCTGGTGATCCTCGACGACGTTGCCGGAGACCTGCTGAACATCGGAATCGTGCTACGCAAGGGCCATCCGTTGCGGGCGGAGTCCGACCGTCGCATGGCCCAGGTGACTGCGCGCACCAAGGCCGCCCGGAGCGAGCTCCAGGCCATGGAAGTGACCGTCCGTCCCGTCGGAGGGATGGGGCAGCGCGGGAATCGTGGCGAGACTCTCGCAGAGCGCATCACCTTCGAGGCGAAAGCCGGAGGGCGACCCGTGGCCGGATTTCCGGTGACCTTCGCACTCGAACATTCGGATAGGGCCGAGGTTCTCGAAGCGGATGAACAAACGGACTCCAACGGCCGGTTCTCCTGCGCCATCACCGGCATCCAGCTCACTGGTGAAGAGGAGAACGATGTCATGGCCGCCCTCGACTTTGAGGAGCTGGGTGAGGTGAGCATGAAGGCGCCTGGGGCGACGATCTCTTTCCTCCTGCCGACCCTCAAGAGTGCGACCTTCTCGATCGCCATCGAGGAGACGAACATCTCGAAGATCAACCCTGAATCCGTTGTACGCGCGGCGATCGAGGCCGGACTCGGCGAACGTGGCGCAAAGACGGTCAAGCTCGGGACCTACCTTTCCGACCGCGAGGCAAAAGAGGCGGCGACCGCCAGCCCGAGTTGGGTCAAGGGCAAGCTAGAGGGGAAGGTCGACTACCTTGTGCGCGGCACCGCGCGCTCGGTAGTCAGCAGTACCAGGGGTTCGATCGTGTACTCCTATGCTGGCGGAGACTTCGAGCTGATCGATGTTCGCACGGGTGTGCAGGTTGCGGCCCTGACCATGGCACCTGCCGTGGGAAGTGGCTCGAAGGGCACCGCGAACCACGAGTTTGGCTCGGGCGCGTCCGCCTTGAGAAAGCTCGGTGCCAAGGTCAAGGCCGAATTCATGGCCAAGATTGACGGCGCCTTCCTGGTCGAGTGATCCGGTCCCCTCAGCGTACGTAGCCCAGAGCGCGCAAGCGCTCGAGGGCTTCACCAGAGATCTGCGCATCGCCGCCCTCGGTGTGGTATTCGGCGATGGCCTGCATATCCGCGCGCCAGCTCGTGAGCGTCGTGAAGAGGCGTTTCGCGCGGGCGGTACGTTCTCCGAACAGGTCGACCTGCTCGCGCGGGTCCGCGCGCACATCGTACAGCTCGACGAATTCGTTGGCGGAAGACTTGATCAGCTTGTGGTCACCCCGGCGAATCGCCACGAAGCTCTGCTCTTGCACGTCGGTCCCACCTCCGGGCTTCGGGAAATACCAGCGCGATAGCAACTCGAAGTAGATCGGGCGGTTGGCGGCAGGGTTGGGCTCACACAGGGAGACGCCGTGCAGGTGCTCGTAGCCAGCGATATCGGCCACTTCCAGGATGGTGGGGTGTATGTCGACCAGGCTCACCAGGCGATCATCGGTTCCCCTGCGCTCTCCACCGGGGTACTTGACGATCAGCGGAACGTGGACGGACTCCACATACAGGTTGTGCTTGTGGCCCTTCTCGCCATGGTCGAAGAACTCTTCGCCGTGATCCGAGGTGATGATGACCAGCGTGTTGTCCCACTGGCCCTCGGCGCGCAGTACGTCGAATAGCCGCCCCAGGATCTCGTCCGTGCACTTGATCTCGCCGTCGTACTGGGACTCCACATAGCGCAACTGAGCAGGTGTGATATCGGCCGTCACGTGGCCCGCTGTCTCGTACCCGGTGACGTCGATCGTCTCGCATCGCGCGTCGACGAATTCGTTGTCAAAGGGTGCGGGAGGGATGTAGTCGTAGTGCGGGTCCCAGTAGTAGCCGAACAGGAAGAAGGGTCTATCGGACGCACGCCTGGACTCGACGAAGCTCGAGGTGAGGTCGTGCATGCGCCCGTTCGTGATATCGCCATGCCCGGCGGCGGACGTGAGCTCTGCCGCGGAGTCGTCGTAGATCGAGAAGCCCTGATTCAATCCGTGCTGCTTGCGCAGGTAGGGCCCGCTGACGAATCCCGCGCAGTCGTAGCCGCGCTCGGACAGGGACTCCGCGATGGTGGTGTAGGCACTCCCGAGCTTGCTCAGGGGCCCGGTGGTCTGGTGAGCCGTGGGATACAGCCCGGTGAACAGGCTCGCATGGGAGCTGAGAGTCCAGCTCGTGACCGAGTGGGCGTCGGTGTAGAAGACGGCCTCCTCACTCAAGGCATCCAGTCGCGGGGACGTGGTGCGTGGGCCGCCGAAGCTCGCCATGTGATCCGGGCGCAGGGACTCCACCGTGATGAGCACGATGTTCGGCGGCGGCGCTGAAACAGATGCACCACAGCTCGAGCACAAGAGCATGGTGAGCAGCCCGAGGGGCCGACGAACAGGTGAAGGTGAGCGCCGAGGTGTCATGGGCTTTCGTTCGCCTGGACAAGCTGCATCAGGTCACGGTAGCGCACCTGTAGCTCACGCTTTCGCTGCTCAGGGGTGAGGGCGGGGTCGTACACTGCCAGGGCTCGATCTGCCGCGCGGGCCCTCTTCGCGAGCAGGAAGACGTTGACCTTCCATTTCAGGGCCTCCGAGAATCCTGGCTCGGTCGCCAGGGCCTTCTCGATCCAGGCCATGCCCGCTTCGGGCTGGTTCAGGATCGCCAGGAACGAGCCCTTGGCCGTCATGTTGTATGCGTCGAGGGGCTTCAGCTCGAGTGCACGATCGATGTATCTCAGGGCGGCCGAGGTGTTGCCCTGGTAGCAGGCGACGTACGCGGTCGCCTGATAAGCCGGTGCGAAGGATGGATCGATGCGCAGGGCTGCTGCGAAGGACTCGAGTGCCTCGGGGTAACGGTCGGCAGCACTCAGGTGGTAGCCCAGGTTGTAATGGGCACGGTAGTTGTCGGGACTGTGGAGTGTGTTGTGCGCGTACATCTCGAGCGCGTCTGTGTACAGGCGGTTCTGTATGCGCGTCGTACGAATCGAGAGCGCCAACGTCGCGACCACGGCGAGCAGGGCGAGCATACGACCGACGGATCCGGGCAGACGATTGCCCAGCCGGTAGACGCCCAGCACAACGACCGAGATCACGAGGGTACTCGGAAGATACATTCGGTGTTCGGCCATGATCTCCGTGACGATCGGTATCACGCTCGAGGAGGGTGCCAGGACGATGAAGAAGGAGAGTCCGGCAAAGGCCAGCTTTGGGCGTCGATTCAAGCACCCGACGGACCCGAGCAGGCCGCAGGTCAGTAAAGCAACCTGCCACCAGGCCTCGGAGAAGGTGCGCGCGATCGGCCAGCCGTAGTCGATCACCAGCGGAGATGGCCAGAACAGTAGAGACAGGTAGTGGAGGATGGCGCGCGCGGAGGTCAGGAGGTAGGTCCACGAGTCATATTCTCGGTAGACCCAGCTCACGGTGGCTCCCCGGGCTCCAAAGACCAGGCTGGCGAGCAGCACCAACCAGGTACTGAACATGGCCACGTAGAGCCGTTTGCGCTCCCGCCACAGTTCGCTCCAGCTCGCTGAATAGAAGGCGCGGTCAAGCAGTGCCGCGATGAGCGGTGTGGCGTAGCCGACCTCCTTGCACAGCATCGACAGGGTGCAGAAGAGGACGGCGAGCACTCCCCACTTGCGGCTCGGCGGGTCTTCGCGCTGGCGGATCCAGCAGTACAGGCTGGCGAGCAGGAAGAGGGCCATCATCGACTCGGCCCGCTGAGATATGTAGGTCACCACGCTGGTGCCGAGGGGGTGGGCCGCGAAGATCAGAGCGCTCGCGAGGGCCAGGGACCGGGCCCGTCGGCCCATGGCGGGCATTCGAAGCAATAGCCTTTGGGCGACCCGCCAGAGCAAGAGGCTGACGAGGAGATGGACCACCATGTTGAAGGCGTGGTAGCCACGGGGGTCGAGTCCACCGAAGGCGAAGTTCAGCGCCAGGGAGAGGCTGACCAGGGGTCGGCCGGACGAGGGCGACTCGTGCGGGCCCGTCAGCGGGACCGATGGGGGCCAGAGCGTGCCGATACTCTCGTGCTTGACGATGGCGATCTCATCGTCGAACACGAAGACGCCATCCATTGAGCCTGCGTAGGCCGCGAGCACGCAGGCCGCAATCGCCAGGGTGCCGAGTAGACGGTGAGGGAGCTTGCTCGTCATGCGCGCACGGCAGTCTGGCGCGTGCGGAGGCCCACGGCTCGCCGTGCCGCCGTGCCGCCGTGCGCGCCGTGTGCATCCAGGTTACTCGATGATCGGCAGGGCGGTGAAGGCTCGGATAGCGATTCGCTGAGCGACCTTTCCGGCGATGTCGGTGAAGCGCTGGGCGATCATCGAGCCCGGGTCGGAGATCAGGATCGGGTCGCCCGCGTCGCCGCCCACCCGCACCGCGGGATTGAGGGGGATCTGGCCGAGTAGGGGGAAGCCGTGCTTTTCGGCCAGTCCCTGAGCTCCTCCCGAGCCGAACATGTCGACCGTCGTACGGAAGCGACCCTCTGGATCCAGCTCGAGCGGCTTGCTGTCGGACCCGAGGTTCAGGTGGACCTTCGTGTCCGGCCCGGCCCCCGAGACCATGCCCTCGATCAGGTAGCCCGACATGTTCTCGACGATGCCCAGCACCTCGGTGTTGACCTGCTTGAACATGGCGATGGCCTTGGTCACGTCGAAGGTCGAGACGGCCTGTGGAGTCGTGACCAGCACGGCGCCCGTCAGAGGAACCAACTGCGCGAGCGACAGCTGTGCATCTCCGGTGCCCGGAGGCATATCGACCAGCAGATAGTCCAGGTCGCCCCAATCGACGTCGTTCAAGAATTGCTCGATCAGCTTGTGCACCATCGGGCCGCGCCAGATCGTGGGCTTGTCGTCGGCCATCAGATAGCCGATCGACATGGTCTTCACGCCGTGGCGCTCCTTGGGAATGAGCTTGGGCTTCTCCGGCGTTCCGCCATGTTCCGGTTGACCGCGCAATCCCATCATCAGCGGGATGTCCGGCCCGTAGACATCGCAGTCCAGAATCCCCACTGCCGCGCCCGTCTTGGCGAGGGCGCATGCCAGATTGACCGCGACCGTGCTCTTGCCCACGCCGCCCTTGCCACTCGACACCGCGATGATGTGCTTGATGTTCTCCGCAAGATTGCGCGGCGGGCCTGCCTGGCCGCGCACCTCGGCGGTCATCTCGACCTTGACCGAAAGGGCACCCGGAAGCGCCGCCAGCAGATCCTCGGCTTGCTTCTTGAGTTGATCCTTCACAGGACACGCGGGCGTCGTGAGATTGATGACCACGTCGATGTTTCCATCCGTGACCTCGGCCTTCGTGACGAAGCCAAGCGTGACGATGTCCTTGTGCAGGTCAGGATCCTCGACGCCGCGCAGGGCTTCGAGGAGATGGTCCGGGGTGATGTTGGGCACGGCTGGGGGCTCCTGGATCGGTCGGTCGGTGAGGGGGATTCGGCGGCCGGTCGGGCCGCAGCGCAAATAGGGTAGTTTCGATCCGTACGAACTCAAGCCGGCGATGGGCTTCGATCCCGTCTTTGGGTACGGATTCCGGTTCCGTGGATGGCGCTGGAGGGCCGCCTGGCGGGTGGGGGCCAGCATGGACCGTCCCGGGCCCGATCTGGGCTTGCCGGCGGATACCCGGCATCTGGAGATGGGGACGCCGCAATGAATCGTGAATTCCGATCGACAGTCCGTCGTGACGTGCGTCCATTGCGTGAACACGCACCCACGAACCCTCGATCGCTCACCAGGAGAATCCGATCATGTTGACCTCGACAGACTCGTTCGCCGCCCGTCTCGCACGGCTGGAAAGTGGCCGGCGTCGCGCACGCCTCTTCGGTGCCGCGCTCGCCTGTGGTCTGGGCGCCTTCACATTGCTTGGAATGGCACGCCCCCAGACCGAGATTCTGCGCGTTCAGGAGCTGTCGCTCGTGGACGCGTCCGGCAAGCCGCGTGGCTCGTGGCGCGCGACCGAAACCGGCTCGGAGTTCATCCTGCTCGACGGGAAGGGAACGGAGCGGACGACGCTCGTCGTGGCGGGAGACGACCACGGGATCTACATGCACGATGCCGCTGGAACGGAACGGGTGGCTCTCGTGGGGAACGCCGTGGATCTCGGGCTATTCTTGCAGGACGCCCAGGGCCATGACCGTGCGGTTCTGGCCGCGAGCCCCGAGGACCTCGGCCTCTACCTGCGCAGCGAGGGCCAGGACCGAGCCTCTGTCGTGGTCGAGCCGACGACTCAAGGCCTCTATGTCCGCGATCGCCAGGGCCACGAGCGGTCGTTCACGACGGGTGATTGACCAGCAGCGCGCGCGGCGCGTTCGGGCGAAGCCGTCCTTGCCTTGCCCAGCTGCCCTCTGAAAGAGATGCCGCAGGCCAGCCTGGGCATCGATTGGGCGGCGGGCGATGATCTGGAGATGCCCGGGCTCTTCACGTGGATACTGTCTTTGCTGGTCGCGCTCGCGGGCCCCCAAAAGGCCCTTCCAGCGGACGAACTCGCACTCGCGATCGAGCGGGTTGCCGCCCTGGAGGTCGACCCTGCGGCGCCGGTCGAGGCCCTGCTGGATGCCCTGGATGAGCTGGCTTACCACCGCAAGATCCGCGGGCAAAACCGTCAACTGGTCTCGTTGCTGGAGCGCATGCTCGAGCTCTGTGCGGAACACGAACCCGGGTCCTCACCGAGGACACTCCTGACCATGAGTCGATTGGGTCTCACCCTGGGTCTACTGAAAGATCCAGGGGCAGTCGGGTTGATGGAAGAGGCGGTCGAGCTCCATCGCCAGGAATATGGCGAGCGCGATGGGCGTACGACTGATGCGATGGCAAATCTGGGCGGCGTGCTTCTTGAAAGAGGGAACTATCGGGAGGCGCGCACGATCTTCGAGGAGGTCTTGCAGATCGACGGAGAGCTGAGCGGTCCGGGGTCGGCCCCAGTGGCCGCACATCTCAACAACCTGGGGCTAATCTGCCGGGAGCTGGGCGATCTCCAGCTGGCGCGCCAGTATGCCGAGGACTCGGTCCTGGCGCGCATGGAGCTATTCGGTCCGGACGACATGGTTACGTGGGTCAGTCTGAACAACCTTGCCTCGATACATCTGGCAGCAGGGGAGTACGAGGATGCGGGGCTGATCCACGAAGAGTTGATCGACGTCGCGGAGCGCATCATGCCGGGCCATCCCACCCTGGCAAATCTCTACAACGATCATGGCTATCTCGATCTCCTACGCGGAAACCTGAAGCCAGCCCGCCCGCTGCTCGAGCGGGCAGCCGAGATCTATGCCCGGACCCTTGGCGAGCAGCACCCCTTCCACGCAACCGTTCTCGAGAACCTGGGCCTGCTCTTCCGGGAGCAAGAGAACTTCGCCGACGCCATGGGGTGTTTCGAGAGGGCCCTGGCGACGAGGCTTTCCGTTCTCGGCCCAGCCCACCCGGATACGATCACGTCGCAGGTGCATATCGGGTCGATACTGACGGTACAAGGCGAAGTCGACTCTGCGCTGGAGATGCTCGAAGGGGCTCTGGCAAACGCCCGCAAGGAGCTCGGCCGGGATCACGGATTGACCGCCACGGTGATGTCACGGCATGCCATGGCCATGGAGCGACAGGGGGATCTCGAAGGCGCACGTGAACTTTGCGAGGCGGCTCTTGCGGCCAAGGAGCAGGCTCTTGGCGCTGACCACCCGGAGTGCCTCAACACAGTGCGGACACTGGCGGAGCTCTATCGCCGGATCGGAGAACCCGGCCTGCACCGCGCGACGTTGGAGCGACTCGTCGAGAAGCGCAGGAGCGTCCTCGGAGCGGGGCATCCGCGCATGCAAGAAATCACGCTCGATCTCACCAATTCGCTCTGGGAGGCGGGAGAACTGAGGGACGCCTGGGGATTGCTACAGCGTTCGACCCGGGAGCAGCGTGCGACCCGATGGGGAACCCTGTCTTCATTGAGCGAGCCGGAGGCCTACAAGTACGTTGCAAGCACTCGACATCGCGCCGAGGCCGGCGTTCGCCTGGCACAGGAACTCGGTGGTTACGAGGAGCAGATCACGGCCTACGAGAACTGGCTGGATTGGAAGGGTCGTACGTCCCGCGTGTTGGTCAGTAGCCGGCAGAGTTGGCGCTCGCAGCTGGGCGAAGACGACGTCGACCTCGTCATTGAGTTGCGCCAGGTCCAGGCGGAGCTGTCACGCATGGTGCTCGAGCGCCATATGTTGAAGAAAGAGGGCCGTGGAGCTCGTCTCGAATTATTGCGGGAAAGGCGTGTTCAGATCGAGGTCGAGGTCCGGCGCCGCATGCACACGCCCGAGTGGCCTGTGCCGGATTGGTCTGAAGTACGAAGAGCCCTGCAGCCAGGCGAAGCTCTGGTGGATTTTCTGGTCTCAGAGCATGACGTACGGGCGTGGATTACACGACCCGATGCGTCCTTGCTCACGATCGACCTTGGAGCGGCCTCGACACTGGAAGATGCCGTGGAAGCACTGCTCGCCAGGTTGATGCGGACAACGGCGCCCGAGCGCGGCATTAGTGTCGAGGCCAGTTCGGAAACGCAAACGTGGGAGTCGGCCAGCGAGCGCCTCTTTGACTTACTTTGGACCAGGCTCGCGCCCCATCTGGCCGGAGTCGATCAGGTCTTCGTGCGGCCCGACGGCTTTCTTGGAGGGCTTCCACTGGAGGTGCTGACAAAGGATGACAGGTTTCTCTGCGAGAGCTGGTCGTTCGTCTACGGCCAGGATCTCGAGGGAATGCTCTCTTCCAAACCGGAGGGTTCGGCTGCCATGGGATTGCTGGTCGTCGGCGACGTCGACTATGGGCCGGGCTGGGCCCCCCTGCCGGCGACAGTCGCCGAATGCCGGACGATCCTCGACCTCTACGAGGCCCGCTCCGGAGCCGCGCCAGGGGTCTGGCTTGGTGGGGATCAGGCCACGACCCAGCGCGTCTCGATGAAATCGCCGGGTATGTCCAACTTGCATTTCGCGACCCACGCCTTTTTTGACGCGCCCGATGGCCGCACCGATGGGAGCATCGAACAGCAGATTGCGTCTGAGATCCCCGCCTTGTCGGTCGGGCTGGTACTGGCACCGACGCCTGCCGACGACGACCTGCTGACCGCCGAGGAGGTCGGCTGGCTCGATCTGGCAGCGGCCGATCTGGTCGTCTTGAGCGCGTGCCAGAGTGGCGTCGGGCAGGTTCAGCCGGGCGAAGGGATGATCGGTTTGCGGCGCTCATTCCTGCTCGCGGGGGCACGCACGGTCGTCAGCTCACTCTGGCCGGTCGAGGACCAGGCGACCAGCGATCTGATGGGCGACTTCTATCGAAATCTCTGGGAGCAGGGTCTGCCCAAGCACGAGGCCCTGAATGCTGCGCGACTCAAGATGCTCGCAGAGAACCGCATGCGCTTCGGCGATCCGCGACCGTGGACATTTGGGGCCTTCGTCCTGTCAGGCTCGAGCCGCTGACCGTTGCCGGCCCGAGCCGCACCCGTTCTGGAGCCAGGTGCCGTTGCGACACGATGCCGGATCAATGACCAAGGCCCAGGGATAATGTGCACCGGCGACGTGGAGCAGTCCTGACTCGTGAGCTAGCTGTCAACCGATGTGGGCGCGTCGTGGAATTGGGCTGGTCCGTCGGTATCCTGGCGCCGGACAGGTGCCCGGCCCGGACCTCGCGTGGGGTAGGGCGGGACGAGTCATGGCCGCAAGCCATGATTCTGGCCCGGATCCTCCATTGAACATGCAGACCGAATCCCACGAGTCGAGACAGGTCGCCCCGCGCCCGGGCAAGGAAACGGCCTCCTAGCGCATGGTCTTCAGCTCGCAGGTCTTCCTGTTCTATTTCCTGCCCCTGGCGCTCGTCGGGTATTACGCCCTCCCGCGCCGCCGGAGGAATCTGTTCCTGAGCCTGTCGAGCTACGTGTTCTACGGCTGGTGGAGCCCGTGGTTCGTCACGTTGATGCTGGCCTCCACAGTGATCGATTGGTTCTGTGGCGTGGCGGTCACGGCGCCGGGAGCCAGCCAGAAGCGACGCAAGCGTGCGGTCGCGACTTCGGTCAGCGTGAACCTGCTGTTGCTCGGGTTCTTCAAGTATTTCATGTTCGCCCAGGCGAACTTCAATCGGCTGCTCGAGCTGTTTGGCGCCGACGCGATGCCCACCTTGATGGTGGTGCTGCCGGTCGGGATCTCGTTCTACACCTTTCAGTCGATGTCCTACACCATCGACCTGTACCGCGGCCACGCGAAGCGCGCGCGGACGTTTGGGGACTTTGCGTGTTACGTCTCGATGTTTCCGCAGCTCGTGGCCGGGCCGATCGTGCGCTATCGCGAGATCGCAGAGCAGCTCAATGAGCGACCCCAGCGAGGCGAGCTGTTCCACCTGGGGGCGCTCAACTTCATGGTGGGGTTTGCAAAGAAGGTCCTGCTGGCCAATACCCTGGGCGAGGTATCGGATCTGGTACTCGAGGGCGGAACCTACCCGGCGCACGTGGCCTGGTTCGGGGTCATCGCCCATGCCTTCCAGTACTACTTCGACTTCTCGGGATACTCCGACATGGCCATCGGGCTGGGTCAGATGTTCGGGTTGACGTTGCCGGTGAACTTCCGCGGTCCCTATCGATCGACCAGCATGACGGAGTTCTGGACGCGCTGGCACATATCGCTGTCCGCCTGGCTGCGGGACTATCTGTACATTCCGCTCGGTGGAAATCGGGGCGGCACATTCCTGACCAGCCGCAACCTGTTCATCACGCTCTTCATGGGGGGCGTCTGGCACGGAGCCGAATGGACCTTCCTGATCTGGGGCGCACTCCATGGTGGCGTCCTGGTGTACGAGCGATTTGCTGGATCGGAGTCGCTCTATGCACGTCTTCCACACGGCCTGCGTGTGTTCCGTACTTTCTTGATCTTCGCCCTGCTGCTCGTGCTTTTCCGCGCGCCCGACCTCGAGGCCGCCTGGATCTACGCGAAGATGCTCGTACTTGGAATAGCTGCGGGCGACGGCAATGAGGCGGCCGGTGCCGTGATGGCGGCGCGTGCCTACCAGCCGGTGTACCTGGTCGCGACGGTCCTGGCCGGACTCATAATCTGGGGCGCGCCAGCCGAGTATGTGGCGCGTGTCCGGAAGAGCGCGACCCTGACCTTGCTCACGTTCGTGCTCTTCGTGATGGCGGTGGTCGCCATGTTCACCCAGGCGGAGAACCCTTTCCTCTACTTCCAGTTCTGATGCGGACCAGACTAGTCTCGATATCGTTTCTGCTGCTGATCTTTGGCCTGCCCCTGGGCCAGGCCGGGTGGGAACTGTCGCGCGGCGAGGCGGTCCAGGCCCTGGATGTATTCGAAAGCCTGCGCGGCGGCCACCTGCGCACCTTCGAGGACGAGCTGCGCGAGAGCTCGATCGTCCATCGCGTCGTCAGTCCCTACTACCAGTGGGCTCTGCTCTCGATCGGTAAGGGCAACGAGAAGGCGATACTTGGCGACGACGGATGGATCTTCTACAGGGACGACCTGGACCTGATCACGGCGCCAGGCTTCCTTCAGGATCGAGAGTGGACGCCTGTCGACGCGGCCGTCGATATGCGCGACCAGCTCGCCCGGCGCGGGATCGAGCTGCTATTCGTCCCCGTTCCAGCCAAGACCATGGTGGAACCACGCCACCTGTCGCGCTGGACGGCCGAGCTGCCGGCGGCCTCGAACTCGGACGGCGCGGCCTTCCTGCGCGAGCTGCGAGAGCAGGGTGTAAACACGGTCGATCTGACGGCTCTCTTCGCTCGCGTGCGCGAGGGCCATGCGCCCCTCTACATGCCGCGAGACACGCACTGGACGCCCGAGACCATGGCACACGCGGCGCGTGAAATCGCCGCAAAGGCTCGCCAAATCCTCGCCGACGGTGGCCGCGAGCTGTCCCCTGGGGCAAGTCTCGAGACGCGTCCGCACACGGTCGACAGTCCCGGGGACATGATCGGCATGCTGCGCCTGCCGAGCGCTGCCGCGCCATTCGATCCCATGCACATGCAGATCGAGCAGGTTGTCGCCGCCGAAAGCGGGGACTTCATCAGCTTCGATACGTCAGCGCAGATCCTGTTGATCGGAGATAGCTTCACCGGAGTGTTCAGTGATGCGCGCTTCGGGCTGGGGGAGCACGCCGGCCTGGGGGAGCATCTGGCACTGGAGCTGGGTGCGCCGGTGGATGTCATCATGAGTGCGGGAGGAGCGGCGCGGAGTGTGCGCGAGAGCCTCGCTCGACGCACTCGAGGTGTCAGCAACAAGCTGCTCGTGATCTGGCAGATTGCTCAGCGTGAGCTCGTCGAGACCGATGGTCGTTGGGACTCGGTCGATCTGTCGTCCGCGGGTTCAGCCGAGGATCCCGGCGCCACGTCCCTGCCTGACGGGACGAAGGTCCTGGCGGAGATCGTGAAGGTCAGCCGTGTACCCGAGGGATTCGAGTACGACTTCTGCCTGGCGATCTACGAATACCGCGTACTCGAGGCGCTCTCGGGTGGGGTCCAGGACGGGCCGCTCTGGGTCGCCCATGTCGCGATCGACAGCTTCGAGCCGAGGCCGGGCGGCGCCTACGCGATCGGCGAACGGCATGTGCTCCAGCTCGAGGACATCGCCGTTCACCACGATCTCGAGAGCACCTCATTCATCGACGACACGGATTCCGGACGGCGCATCTGGTTCGCCACCGCGATCGAGGCCGCCGACTGAAGAGGGTCAATCGGCGAAGAGGTCGATGAATCTGAGCCGCGGATCCGCCAGCTGATCCGTGGACGAGAGCCAGATCACTAGCGTCTTGCCGGCCAGCTTGTCGCCCCGCCGCCCGAGTGCCTGCCAGACGGCGACCGAGCTGCCGCCGGGCAAGGCGATCGTATCCAGCACCATACCCAGGGCCGCCAGGAGCTGGCTGTCGACGCCGGCCGCCTCCTCCTTGAAATGGTTCAGAAAGCTGTCACCCAGGATGACTACCGGGCTGGAGCGATCGGGCTGTTGCGCCGCTTCACCATCCGAGGGACGAAGAACCTTGCTCAGCCAGATTTCGACGCTCTGCCCACTCTCAGGTAGTCCTGGTTTGGCGCGCGGTGTCCAGCTCGTCCGCTCACGGGTCACCACGAAGTCCTCGCCCGGCCGCAACTCGCCAGGGACGAACCAGGGGTAGTCGCGGATTCGCCGCGCGATGGCGCGCGCGGCGAGCGCGGCGCCGCGCGGGGTCCAGTGCCGATCGAAGGCGTGGTAAAGGAATTCGTCGGTCGTCTTCGGATCGGCGAAGCGCTCCTCCGCGAAAGTCGGCAGGAGATCCAGCACCTCGACGCCCGCTTCCGCCAGGGCAAGCAAGTACCTGGCGTGCGCCAGGTCAATGCCACGGAAGTCCGGTCCTTGCTCTGGAATATCTGGAAGGCGTTCGGGATAGACCTGAGTGCGCAGCGGGACGGGGACGACGAGGAAGTCGATGCCGTGATTCTCGAGCGCGCGCGCATAGCGCAGGATCGTGTGATAGGGGTGGTCGTCGCGCGCGAAGTCGAGTGCGAAGATGGGACCACCGGGGTCCTCGGCTGGCGGTGCGCACCAGGCCGTCCAGTACGCCAGCTCGAAGGTACGGAAGGCCCAGCCGCCCGAGCGGCGCCAGGTCTTTGGATCCCCGTCGTTCAGGACGCGCGTCACGGATTCCAGGATGGGAGCGTGCAGAGCCAGCTTCTCCATGCGCGCGACCGACTCGCGCAGGGCCGACACATCGCTCGCGAGACGCAGGGCCTTGGAGGCGGCGCGGGTCAGGTCGGGAGTCTCCGTGCTGGCCCCGGAAGTCGAATCTGCGGGATTACCGCAGGCGCCCAGGAGCAACAGGACCAGGGCGCTCGGAGTGAGGCCTCGCCGGCAGCGGAATCTGGCGCTGGGTCTGAATCTGGATCTCATCACGGACGGGCGCAGAGCGGAAGTCGGCTGGAAGTCTATGCGACGGCGGGACGATGACCGCAGCGTGATAAGGGAGGGGGGCGTGGGCCAGCGGCCGCCCTGGGCTTCGTCCAGCGCGGTCTCGAGGGGCGCGCTGGATGGTGAATCGGGGACTTGCTGTCCGAGGTCCTCCCCCGGACTAGGGGATCTACCTGATTTGGGGGCCCTCGGGCTCAGGGCCTGGCCTCACCGGGAAAGGGGCTGGCGGGGGCCCCGGGAGCCTCCTGGCGCCCTGGCAGGGGTTTTTGGGAACCAAGTAGGGCGGCTATTTCGTCTGAGTTGAGTTAGGGTTGCAGTTCGACCCCAGATCCCCAAGGAACCAAGGATACCCCATGCTCTCAAGAACGCTGTGTTTGTCCCTCGTCGCCGCTCTCGCGTCGACAAATGTCTCATTTGGTCAGAACGTGTTGGAGTTCGAGGCCAACCGCGTCCTCGGCCTGAAGAAGAGTCAAGTGGTCCGACCCGCTGTCGTCGGCCAGTTCGGGCAAGCGATGACGGTAAACATCCAGGTCGCGGACCAAAGCTTCGCACTCGACCTGCACCCGGCCAAGATCCTGACCGACGACTGCGTCGTGCAGATCCTGACCGAGGATGGATGGATCACGGAAGAGCCCGCGCCGGTCCGCGCCATGCGCGGTAGCGTCGTCGGTTTCCCCGGCAGTATGGTCGCAGCCACGGTCGACGAGACCGGTGTCCTGGCCCGCATCCAGCTCGTCGACGGATTCGACTACTGGATTCAGCCGCTCGCTCCGGAGACGGCCATGGCCGGCCAGCTGGACCACGTCTGGTACTCGAGCGACGACGTCGAAGAGCATGGTGGCACCTGTGGCGCTGACGACATCCATACCGATAACGGCGGCGCGTTCGAGGTCAACGTTGGCCAGAACTACAACGGTGCCGGCCTGGCCATCGCCGAAGTCGGCTGCGACTCCGACCGACACCTGCACCTGGACCTGGGCGAGTCGGTCCCGGCTGTTCAGAACCGCATGATCTCGACGATGAATGCGCTCAACATTCAGTACGAGTCTCAGGTAGGCATTCAGCACCAGATCTCGCACATGATCGTGCGCACGGCCGGTGGCCCTCCTTACCAGTCCAACAATCCGAGCACCCTGCTTAACCTCGTCCGCAACAACTGGAACGCCAACCTCGGGCACATCCAGCGTGACGTGGTTCACCACTTCAGTGGTAAGTCCTTCCAGGGGAGCACGATCGGCGTCGCCTACCTGGGCGTCATCTGCCAGCTCTCCAGCGCCTACGGAATCGTCGAGAACTTCACGGGCAACTTCTCTTGCCTGACGGACCTCTCGGCCCACGAGCTCGGGCACAACTGGAATGCAGGCCATTGCTCCTGCGGCGGTTTCACCATGAACCCGTCGATCACCTGTGCGAACAACTTCACTACCGGATCGCGCAATTCGATCATGAACCACCGCGACAGCCGGAACTGCCTCAACTCGGGCCCCGGTGGTGGGGACCCCACGGAGCTCTTTGCTGACGGATTCGAGAGTGGTTCCTTCGCCGCTGGCGGTTGGGTCCAGTCCAACAACCGACCGCTGATCACCTCGGCGGCCGCCAACTCGGGCTCCTTTGGTGCCCGGGTGCGTGGTGCGGTCACCGACATCGAGACGGCAGTCAGCACCGTCGGCTTCGCGGATGTGACCCTTGAATGGCGCATGCGCACCAAGAACCTCGACGCCGGTGAGTTGTTCTACGTCGAGTGGTGGAACGGCTCGAGCTGGATCCTGGTGGAGTCGACCAATACCCTTGGATGGGTCACCCGGTCGGAGGCCCTACCGGCCGCGGCTGGCAACAACCCGAACTTCAAGATCCGGTTCCGCGTGGCTGCTAGCCAGCTAAGAGAGCGTGGTGACGTGGACGTCATCCGCGTTCTCGGAGACAACTGACAAAGAGGGCACGCCCGCCGGCTCTGGCGACCAGGTCGGCGGGGGCAGCGTGTCACCTGCGAATACTATCCAGTGTCAAGGGTCGGTCACCTCGCGGTGGCCGGCCCTTGCAAATTGAAGGTCGGCATGACGCCGTGGGATTGTCCCCGAGCAGGTTCCGCGATCTGATGGTAGAGTCGGGTAGGGCCCGACTCTCATATCCTCAGCGGCGCAATCCCGGAATCGAGGCCATCAGCCGCCTCGATGTCGGAACTCGGCCTCCCTTCTCTTCGTCGAACCTGTAGACCCCGTTCCATTTGCAGAATTAGCCCCGGCCTCGCCCATGTATTTTCCGCCCATGAAGATCCGGACAATCCTTCCTACCCTCGGCCTGTTCGGATTTCTGGCCAGTGCAGCCACGGCCGATGTCGTCACGATCGAACCGTCGAAGGACAACACGCTGTTCGAGAGCGGAAGCGGCTCGTTGAGCGCCGGTAGCTTTGGTCACTTCTTCGCCGGCAGGACCTTTACCAGCAGCCTGATCCGGCGCGGCCTCTTGAGGTTTGATGTGGCGGGAGCCGTCCCTGCGGGCGCGACCATCAACTCTGCGACTCTTACGCTGACCATCACGACGAGCATCACCGGACCGACGGACATGTCCCTCCATGCCGCGACCAAGGACTGGGGCGAGGCAGGGTCGTTCGGTGGCGGGCCAGGCGGGGGCCAGGGTGGCGGGGCCGCAGCCGGCGATGCGACCTGGCAACACACATTCTCGCCCGGTAGTTTCTGGACGAACGACGGCGGCGACTTCACAGGTGCGCCCAGTGCGACCGCGTCAGTCTTCTTCGACTTCGGCATCTTCGCCTCGGCTGGAACGGCCGCTGACGTCCAGAGCTGGCTCGACGCCCCGGCTGGAAACTTCGGCTGGGTTGTCAAGGCGGACGATGAAGGGACCGTCAGTGCGAAACGATTCGGATCCAGCGAGAACGGCGATTCCGGGCTTCGACCGAAACTCGAGATCGACTACACGCCCGATGGCGGCGGAGTCGGGACCAGTTTCTGCAGTAGCCTTCCGAACTCGACCGGTTCAGCGGCACTGCTGACAGCCACGGGAGCACCAACCTCGAGCCTTGTCTTCACCAGCCAGCCGGTTCCGAATACTCTCGGCCAGTTCTTCTATGGCCCGATGATGCTCGCCGGAGCGCCCTTTGGCGACGGCCTGCTATGTGCGGGCGGGATGACCCAGCGCATGCTCCCGTTCATCAATCCGGGCATGATGTCTCAGCCAGCTAACGAGGCGGTATTCACCGTGAGCTACTCGGCGCCCTACGCTTCCGGGTTGACCGGTACTCAGTACTTCCAGCACTGGTTCCGCTCGGGCCTGGGAACTGGAGCCGGCTACAACACATCGGACGGACTCGAGATCACTTTCTGATTCGAGCTCCGGCCCTTCCGAGCTGGCGCAGCGTTCCGATCCCGGGGCCACCCTCTTATTCGGTGAACGGCTGCTTTTCGCGATAGAGGCGAAGGCGCCCTTCTGCCGGTCCGCGCGATTCCGGTTTGATCCTCCGGATCGCCTCGAGCTGTAGGCGGGTGGCGGCCTCGAAGTCCATCCCGGCTGCGCTGGCCGCCGCGAGGGTTTCGAGGTGGCCAGGGTTCTGGAAGTTGCTGCTCTCGTTCAAGAGCTGAGCGAGCCTCTGAGCCTCCTGCGGATCGCGCAGGCTCTGGATCGACGTCGTGCCGAGGATCCACGCAAGCCTCTGGACGGTTTGAGGAACCATCGAGATGGATACGCTCTCGCGGAAAACATTGACCGCGCCCTGCACGTCACCGAGACGCCGCAGGGTCTCGCCGAGATTGGACAGGACTGCTTGATCGCCGAGTTCTCTCGCCCGCTCCAGGTGACTCCTTGCTCCCGTCAGGTCGTTCTTGCTGAGTAGCGCGCTTCCGAGCCTGCGGTGACTTGCAACGTGGTCCGGATCGACATCCAGGGCGCGCTCGAGTAGCTCCACCGCCCGATCGATATCGCCCAGTCGCGTCCTCGCCTCGCCTGCCTGAGAGAGCGCCTTGACATCATCCGGGTCGAGCTCGACGCCTTGCTCGAGGGCCTCGCAAGCACCCTTCCAGTCTCCCAGCAGCCCATGCACCGCACCCTTGAGGTTCCATGCCTTCGCCGTGGGAAACAGTGCGATACTCCGATCGATCTGCTCACGTGCGGTCGACAGGCTGCCCCGTTCGACGGCCAGGGTGGAGAGCTTCATGTGATCGCTCGGGCCCGAAACCAGCAGACTCTCCATTCGTCCGAGCTCGGACACCGCCGCCTCGTAGTCGTCGCGCTCGATGGCAGTGGCAAACTTGTAGGAGATGACGCGGATTCCAAGCCCCCAGAGGAGTATGACCACTCCAACGCTCCAGGCTGTCGCGCCTACCCAACGGGGAATGCGCCTCACCTGTGAGGGGCTCTCGCCATCCTTGTCGGCTCCGCGCCTCATCAATATCCGGGCTACTCGAGAGTCGCGGAGCTTCCAGATTGCCCCGTCCAGAATGAAGTGGTGCAGGTTGACGATCGATGCGGTGACGACACCCAGGCCCATGTCCTTCGGGAGCTGCCCCAGGGCGCTGGGCGCGAAGACCAGCAGCGGCAAGATCCAGGCGGCGGTGCCCACGATCAGTGACCGGGCCAGGAATCCGGAGTGCGCGCGGGCCAGACCGGATTGCTTCGCGTAATAGGAAGTGATCCAGAGATACTGCACCGAGTGCCCGACCGCGATCCACATGAACGCGTACTTGGCATGCTGGTTCGAAAACGGATCCACGCCCTGAAGCAACCCGGTGAGGCGCGAGAGGACCGGGATCGTGAACCAGAGGCCTTGCACGGCGATCAACAGGAAGGTCGGAACCAGGTCGCGCGCGCTGGCTCTGCGCAGCAGAAGGAACACAGCCCCCGCGATACTGCCCAGGTACCCGAGGGCTGCCACGCCGACGACGACTAGCGAGAACGACGACGGGATCTCGAGCGAAGTGAATGAGTAGATCGTGCTGCCGTAGGACACCGGTGCGTAGTCGGCCGTGCGTGAGCCACCGTGCATGCTGAAGAACAGCAGGATGTAGGAGCACACGAATGAGGCGTAGATCAGGCGCTTTATCGGCAGCGTGATGCGAATCCCACGGCGCCCCAGAAACATCAGGGCGATGCCGTAATTCTGTCCGCTGTAGTGCCACGGGCTCCAGGTCAGATACAGGGTCAGAATCGCCGATCCGACCACGGCCGACTGCAGGCCTGCCAGAAACGCGATACCCAGGATCACGGTGACCCAGAGGGCGAAGAATCCGTATTTCTGCCGGTCCTCGCGCCGCTGAAAGACACGCAGCAGGGTGGCTCCGTAGTGGGGCCCGGCTATGAGCAGCGTTAGCGTTGGCAGCAGGGCGAACGGCATCCACGAGCGCATTGTCCCGCCGGCGAAGACCTGGAATAGGAAGAACACTCCGTACCCGATCCCGCATCCGAAGATCAGATCGGAGGCGGGTCCAAGGAGCCAACGCTGATGGGAGGCGACCGGGGGAGCACTGGCTTCGCTCATGTCGAATACATCCTACCCCGACCTGGTCCGGGACCGCCATTGCCGCGTCGCGCGCGCCCGGTTTTCAATCGCAAGCTGCAAACTCGCGCCGCGCGATCGCCTGGGCCCACGGAACTCGAGGACGCACACGACCTGCGTGCCGGCCAGTCCGCGAAGCGTCCCTTGCGGTGGGCTTCAGAACCTGGAGAATGGCCGACGCCCGGAGAACGCATGTGTTCGCTTAGCGCAGACCAGAGCCTCAATCATCCAGACCTGGCGCGGAGCGGCAGGACAGATACGCGGGTTCTGTACTCGATGCTAGCCTTCTCGGCCTTCGCGTGCGGTTGTTCAGGAGAGGGCGGTAACTCATCCTTGCGGGAGGCCATAGTCGGCGTGCCCGTGGCCGGTGAACTGGACTGGGATGAGCGGCTGACGGATACGAGCCTCGTGGTGATCGTCAGCGATACGATGCGCCGGGACCGGATCGGTGCCTATGGTGGACCGGCCCGGACGCCGGTCATCGACTCGTTCGGCCGCGAGAATCTGCTCTTCGAGGAGGCCTACAGCCAGGCGCCCTGGACGAAGCCATCGATCGCAACTGTATTCACGTCCATGTACCCCTCGCAACACGGAGTGCTGCACCACCCGCGCCTGGTGCAGCGAGGCTCCGAGCGGACTCGCGAGCGTGAGATCATGGAGCTGGATGTCCTGGCCGAGGACAACACGACTCTGGCCGAGGCCCTACGGTCCGCCGGACTTCGAACCGCCGGATTCGTGGGCAATCCGTGGATGGCGCGGAGCTTTGGATTCGCACAGGGCTTCGAGCTCTATGACGACTCGTTCGCCGGCTGGGATGTCAGTGGGGAGGAGGTCAGCACGGCCGGTCTGGAGTGGCTGGAAGGGCTCGCGGATGGATCGCGCTTCTTTCTCTACCTGCACTACATGGACTGTCACCAACCCTTCATTCCGGTCGATACCGATGCGCTTGCGAGCCGCGTCGACGAACTGAACGGAGATCAACGCCTGGTTACCGTCTCCGCGGCGGCGGACATCGCGGGCATCGTCAAACGGGTCGACGGACAGTCCGCAACCCGATCCGGGCTGCGGCCGACAATCGCGCTGGCCGAGTACGCATACGACCAGGGTGTCGAGCGCTTCGATCGCGCTCTAGGTGTATTCCTCAGCGGATTCAAGGACCACCCGGCCTACGAGCGGACTGCCATTATCGTCACATCGGACCACGGTGAGGCGCTCTTCGATCGTGGGTACGGCAATCACGCAAACGGTCTGTACGACGACGAGGTCGCGGTTCCACTCATGGCCCGTCTGCCAGGAGTCTCGTCCAAGAGCCACCGCCTCGAGCAGCTCGTCGGACTCATCGACCTGTTTCCGACGGTTTGCGAGTACCTGCAGGTCGACATCCCGGCGTCCGTGAACGGAAACAGCTGGCTTTCGATCGAGCCGTCCGGCGTCCGGTCGCCACCTACCTGCCTGGTGACCGAGGGCGTATCGGCCAAGCCGTTCAACCGGGCCGTCCGGACCAGGAACTACAAGCTTCTCTGGCAGCCCCAGGGCGGGCCGGACGGGAAGGAACACGCGCTGTTCAATATCCGAGACGATCCCGAGGAGACCGTCGATCTGCTCAGCAAGGAGCACTCGAATGTCGAGGCACAGGGCATCGCTCGGGAGCTCGTGCACCTCAGCCGCGAGATGGTGCCAAAGTACGAGCGCTCGGAGACGCTGTTCGTGCCGGTAGGAGAGGATGTTCTGGAGCGGTTGCGATCGCTCGGATACCTGGACAACGACGACGAAGCGTCCGATCCAGAAGAGGGCGCAGCGATCGATCGAGAGGAGTGATCGATCCGCCCTGCGATGGACTCGAACGCCTCCGGGCGCGGCGTACCCCGGTAGTCGGCGCCCAAGGCCCGTGATCCGTCCTGTCCGCCGTCCGGGCCAGTCCGAGGGGGCACACCATCCCCACCGTGCAGTGACCCGGCACCCGGAGCCCTACGGAGGGGTCCCCGGCCTGGATATCACCCGGACAGCTGGCGTGGAATGGTAGAATACGCCGCGGCGGGAAAGGAACTAGGGATTGTCAGTACTCAACCTCAGGACAGGTTCTCCCTGCGCGTGGGTCCGAAGCCGTGTCCGCATCCTGCGCAACACATTGTTGACTTGCCTGGCCTGTGCCGGGCCCGGCCTTGCATCCCCACAGCTCGAGCCGATCGAGCCGCCACCGCACGGGGCGTTGCACGAGTCGTCGATGCTCGCGTCATTCGGTGCGGAGGCCGGTCTGAACGACAAGATGTCGTTCACTGTCGACTTCGAAGCGGACGGTACGACGTGGATTGCCTCGTCGAATGGGCTCTATCGCTACGACGGCTATCGCTGGGAGCGCTTCGGGGCCGAGCACGGCCTGCCCAGCGACCACATTCGATGTGCGACGGTCACGGCTGATGGACAGCTCTGGATCGGAACGGATCGAGGTACCGGAACTTTCGATGGCGAGACATTCGACGACACGTTGACACGGGGTCGCCTCGCCGGACCGAGTGTGCGCCGCATTTTCGAGGACTCAGGGGGCACGCTCTGGTTCTGCTGCGATCGCTGGCCAGATCCAAACGTGACATCCGGCCTCTCCCGGCTCGAGGCTGGCGAATGGACGACATTCGGGATCGAGAGCGGCCTACCCTCCGACTATGTCTCCGATGTATTCCGGGACTCTCGTGGCAACGTCTTTGTGCTAACCAGTAGCGGTCTGGCGCAGCTTGATGGGAGTCGTTTTACTCTGCCCTTGGTGAAGGCGGGGCTGTCCGATTGCGATGACTATTTGTGGTCGATCGTGGAGAGCCCCGTGCACGGTCTGATGGTCAGCAGCGATTCCGACGTTTTCGTTCGAAGCGGCGACGTCTGGCAGAAGATTGCGATCGAGCGCCCCGTCGTGGCGCCAAAACTCGCAGTACTCGACGACGGTGACATTGTGTTCTGCTCGGTAGTCGGCGGAATGGCCAGATTCTATCGCTGGACCGGAGACGGCTTTGAGCCGGTCGACCACGAGTGCCCGGTCGTCGGGGCCTTTATTCAGCAGGCGGCGGCGGCGCCCGACGGTTCCATGTGGGCCATCGGCGGCGTGGTTGTGCGCTGGCAGCCGGACGGTCACCGCTGGGTCTCCTATCCGCGCCTTCCCGTTCCATGCGGGACCGACCGTGACGGCGGAGCCTGGTTTGCGGATCCGCAGAGGGTTCTGCGGCATGACCTGGATGGATGGGCGCAGGTCGTCGGCGGGCGCGCGCCGCTCTTCCTCGCGTCGTCGGGTGCGGTATGGATGCGCCAGAACCATTCGGTCGCAAAGTGGGACGAAGGGTCACTCACCTCCTATCCACCCACGCCGATCCTGGTCGGGCGACGTAGCTCATTCCATGAGGACGGGCGGGGAACGATCTGGGTGCTTGGCAATCGCACAGCCGACGGCGAGCAGCTCATGCGATTCGACGGGACTCGGTGGATCCAGGTCACGGTCCCGCGCGAAAGCGCAGGGGACTTCGTCAGAGACGTTTCAGCGCACACAGGGTCCGGCCTGTGCCTGCTGATCGGAAACCACGCTACCGATGTGCTGCGCCTCGACCATTTCGAAGGCGATGGCGTAACCACCGTCTCCGTTCCAGCGGAATGCAGGAGTAGTCGGGTCACGGGATTGTTCGTCGACGACGACGGGTCACTGTGGCTCTACGGATTCGCAGGTGCATTCAGGCGCGGACCCGCGCGCGACTCTGCCTGGGCCAGGGTCAACTTTCCCGGCGAGACTGTGAGCAGTGTCGTGCGCGGCGGGGATGGCCTGTGGGTCTCCTATTCCGGTGATACCGGTGGGCGCAATGGCGTGTCATGTTTCCGCGGCGGTCGTTGGGAGGAGGTCAGCGGGGATCAGTGGCGTTTCTTTGGCCGGGGCCAGGACGGAACTATCATCTACAAGGCGCCCGGCGGGCTCGTCAGCATTGGCAAGAAGGCCGACGCGCCCGGTCTGCGCCTGCTACCGCGGGGCCTGGAGGTCAGCCGCGCAGTCGTTGGCAGTCCTGGCGAGGCCTGGATCTCGTCCGGCGACAGCGTCCTGCGCTACCGACCGGACGGCATCCCACCGGAGACCATCATCGTCGGCAGCCCGTCCGCGACGGAAGGCGATGCGCTCACCCTGGAAGTGCTTGGGATCCGGCGCTTTCGGTCTCGGCTGAGCCCGGCGATCTTCCGGGTCGCAGTCCGGGTCGATGGGGACGACTGGCAGGACCATGGCCGACTCGAGGACAAGGTGACGCTCGCCGATCTCGAGACAGGCTCCCACCAGATCGAGGTTCGGGTCGAGGACGAGACCGGCATGGTAGATCCCAGCCCCGCCAGGGTCCTCGCGACAGTCTGGCCAGTACCCCTGCAGGACAGGGGCTGGTTCCGCGCCGTGACGCTGGCCATGTTCGCGGTGGTATTCGGACTTGCTGCGGCAGCATTCGTGGGCTGGCGGCGGGTGGGCGACCAGGCGCGCGGGCTCGAGGCAACTGTCCGTGAGAGGACAGCCGAGGTCGCGGTGAGTGAGCGTCGGTACAGATCTCTGTTCGAGCAATCACGGGATGCGGTGCTCATCCTGGACGTGGACCTGCAGGTCGTGGAGGCCAATCCGGCGGCCGTGGAGTTGCTCGAGAGGGAATTCGGGCAGTTCGATGCCTGCCCGCTCGATCAGCTCATCGACGATCTCGAATTGAAGACTGCCCTCGAGACCGCCCTGGAGACTGGCGACGAGCCGCCTGCACTGCGCGCTCAGATTCGAGCCCAGTCGGGTATCGATCGCGATGTCATGGTCAGCGCCAATTTTCGCTTCGACGAGGACGGCAAGTCGGCCGGCATGCGCCTGATGCTGCGCGACGTCACGCATCAGCGCAAGATCGAGGACCGCCTGCGCCAGACCCAGAAGATGGAAGCTGTGGGGCGCCTGGCGGCGGGCATCGCCCACGATTTCAACAACATCTTGACCGGGATCATCGGGCACAGCGAGCTGATCCGGATGAAGGCTGCGGATCCCTCCGTTCTCTCCGATGTCGAATCGATTCTCAGGCAGGCCACACGGGCGACAGCACTGACGAGCCGCATCAAGGGGTTCAGCCGGCACCACGTTCAGGGGCAAGACGTCGTGGACGTCAGCTTGGTAATGGCGGGGGCCGAGCCACTTCTGCGCGCCGTGATCGGAGAGCATGTTCAGCTGGTGACAAAGCTAGACCCGGACGCCGGGCACGCGCGCATTGATCCCGTATTGCTCGAGCAGGTCGTCATAAACCTGGCGATCAACGCGCGTGACGCGATGCCCGAGAACGGCGTGCTCACGGTAGCGGTCGGGCGGAGCGAAACTGGCTCAGGTTTCGAGTCGCAGGACGATCAGCAGTGGGTAGCTCTGACAGTGCGAGACACCGGACAGGGAATGGACGCGCAGACCCGCGAGCGAATCTTCGAGCCATTCTTCACTACAAAGCCATCGGCCCTGGGCACCGGGCTCGGTCTATCGATCGTTCAGGGGATCGTGACGGACTGTGGCGGGACCATCCAGGTCGAGAGCACGCCCGGAGCGGGCACAGTTTTCAAGGTCCGGTTTCCGGCCTGCAATGCTGAGCCCAAGGGCGAGTTTGGCGACCGTCCCGATCGGGAAGCGATTCCCAAGGCGCGCGGGACCATTCTGGTCGTCGAGGACCAGCCAGACGTTCAGGAGCTCATGCGCCGCCTCCTGGTTCAGTGTGGTTACAAGGTCAAGACCGCGTCGGACGGCGTGACGGCTCTGGAATGCCTCGACGCGATGGAGAGGATGGTCGATCTCGTGATCTCGGACATCATGATGCCGGGCATGGACGGGCACACCCTGGCCAACCATCTACGGATGCGCGACGAATGTCCGCCCATCCTCCTGGTTTCAGGATTTTCCGATCTCGAGCCTTCCCAGCCTACGCACGATATTCCGGTCCTGGAGAAGCCCTTCTCTCCGACAGGTCTTCTCGCGCGTGTCGCCTCTCTTCTCGGAACCGCGCCTGAGATGGAGCCCGTTTCCGAAGACGCATCGAGCGCCTAGCACGGTCCAGACATCGCGGACTCCCGCTGAGTGGATCGTCCGCACAATACTGCCAGTCACGGATCTGGATTGGCGGCCTTGCCTCGCTCCGATCGTTCGTGGTCGAGCGCCGGTGCCTCGCCGCGTATATCCGAGCGCTTCATTCGGTTGGATCAGAACCACTTCGCCCGAGTTGTCTCACCATGTGGAACAACGTCGACGGTCTGGATCCCCGCAGGCCACCCTGGCGTGACAATCCCGATGGGCCGTTGCGGATTGAATTTGGCCTGATCAGAATGTGAGATCCGGCTGCGCAGCAAGATCTCTCGAGCAGCCCCTGAAGTCGTCCGAGCCCTTCGTTCCCAATGCCCCGACCTACGCCCCTTCACCAGCGCACCAGCGAGCTCTGTACGAGCCTGGCCTTCAAGGAATGGGCCGGTTGCTATGCCGTTTGTCGATACGACACCTATCACGATCGCGAGTACTACGCCCTGCGGCACCAGGCGACCCTGATGGATGCAACGCCCTTGTACAAGTACGAGGTGCGTGGTGCGAATGCGGCTGAACTTCTCTCGCGCGTAACCGTTCGCGACTACTCGAAGCACACGATCGGACGGGTGAGCTACGTCTGCTGGTGCGACGAGCACGGCAAGGTTCTCGATGATGGTACGGCCACCAAGCTGGCGGACGATCACTTCCGCTTCACCTCGGCCGACCCGGCACTCGCCTGGCTGCAGCGCAACTCCCGTGGATTGGATGTCAGCGTGACGGACATCAGTCGAGACATGGCCGCGATGGCCTTGCAGGGCCCGCTCTCGCGGGAAGTCCTGCGACCGATCGTTGGATCCGGTATCGACAAGCTGAAGTTCTTTCGCGCCATGCCCGTGCGCTACGCCCTCGAGGGCGGGGATGCTGAGGGCGTCCTGACGCGAACGGGATATACCGGCGACCTCGGCTACGAGCTCTGGATGGACAACGAGCATGCCATCCCTGTCTACGACGCGGTCATGGAAAGCGGCAAGCCCCTCGGCCTGCTGCCCATGGGACTCGATGCCCTCGATGTCTCGCGGGTGGAGGCCGGCTTTCTGCTCAATGGCGTCGACTACACCTCGGCCAAATCGGCCTTCATCGAGAAGCAGAAGTCGACGCCTCACGAGCTGGGATTCGACTGGATGGTCAAGCTCGAGCGCGAGCCATTCGTCGGGCAGGCGGCGATCCGAGCTGAAGTACAGAGCGGTGTGAAGCGTCGCCTGGTAGGCCTGGAGGTCAACTGGAACGACTTCGAAGCCATCTACGAGAGCTTTGGCCTGGCCCCCCATCTCACGACTGAAACATGCCGCCTGGGCGCGCCCCTCTACCAGGACGGGCGGCAGGTTGGCTACGCGACCAGTCGCACCTGGTCGCCGACACTCAAGAAGTACCTGGCGCTTGGAACCGTCGCGGCAAGCCATGCCACGCCTGGAACCAAGCTCGAGATCGAGGTGACCTGCGAGTACGAACGGCACCGGGCAGCCGCGGTCGTCACGAAGACCCCGTTCTTTGATCCGGAGCGCAAGAAGGCCTGATGGGAAGCACTGATTACGACACGATCATCGTTGGAGGCGGGCACAATGGCCTGGTCTGCGCCGCATACCTGGCCAAGGCCGGACAGCGCGTCCTTGTCTTGGAGCGACGCCATGTGCTCGGTGGCGCGGCCGTCAGCGAAGAGCTTCATCCGGGTTTCACCTACTCGAGCTGTTCCTACGTGGTCAGCCTCCTGCGTCCCTGGATCATCCGCGACCTGGAGCTGGCGCGATTCGGACTGGACCTGATCCCGCTCGAGTCATCGTTCCTGCCACTTCCAGACGGGCGCTCGATGTGCCGCTGGGCGGATTCGGAATTGACGCGCGAGGAAGTATCGGCTTTCAGCAGGCACGACGCGGAGGTGATGGGGGAGTTCAGCCAGGCGATGACCAAGATCGGGCGCTTCGTGCGGCCGATCATCGATTCGCCCGCACCCGAGCCGTCGAGCCTGAATCCGAAAGAGCTGATGACGATGCTGCGGCTTGGACGGCATTTCTCCGACGCCAAGGTCGATGAGATGGAGATGCGCCTGAAGCTCCTGACCATGAGCGCGGTGGACTTTCTCGACGAGTGGTTCGAGTCCGAGGAGCTCAAATCCCCGATGTCGGTCAGCGGAATCATCGGGACCTTCCTCGGCGTGCGCTCACCCGGTACGGCCTACGTGTTGCTACACCATTACATGGGTGAGATCGACGGGGCCTTTCGCTCGTGGGGTTTTCAGCGCGGCGGTACGGGGGGCGTGAGCAACGCGATCGCAAACTCGGCGCGTCACTTTGGAGCCGAGATCCGCACCGAGGCCCCGGTCGAGCGGATCCTCCTGGACGGCGACCGGGCAACAGGCGTTGTACTTCAGAATGGTGACGAGCTTCGGGCAAAGCAGGTCGTGTCGGGCTGCGATCCACGCCGGACATTCCTCGGCTTCGTCGGAGCCGACAATCTACCCGGCGACTTCGTGACGAGCCTCAAGGGCTATCGCTTCCGCGGAAGCTCCGGAAAGGTCAATCTGGCCCTCAGTCGACTGCCGGAGTTCTCCTGCCGGCCAGGTAGCGAGCACCTGCGCGGCGACATCGCCATCGCACCGAGTATCGAGTACCTCGAGCGCGCGTACGATGAGGCCAAGTACGGCACATTCTCGCGCCGTCCCTACATCAACGTGGTATTGCCCTCGATCGTCGATCCGAGCGTCGCTCCTCCGGGGCAGCACGTGATGTCCTGCTTCGTGCAGTACGCGCCGTACGACATCAGCGAGGGAGCCGAACACTGGCCCGAGAAGCGCGAGGCTTTTGGTGAGACCGTCATCGACACGCTCGAGGAGTACATCCCCGGCTTGCGCGACACGATCCTGCACAAGCACGTACTCACACCCTGGGACATCCAGGAGGAGTACGGATTGACCGAGGGAAACATCTTCCACGGCGAGCTGACCCTCGACCAGATGGCCTTCCAGCGCCCGACCTCCGGCTGGGCGCGCTACAAGACGCCCATTCGCAATCTGTGGCTGGGCGGCTCCGGGGCGCACCCTGGCGGCGGGTTGATGGGGGCGCCGGGGGCCCTTTGCGCGCGCGCCATCCTCGGCAAGGAGGTCAACTGATGGGTGCTACAGGCAATCGAGCGATCGTCCTGGGCGCGGACATCGAGGCGCTGGCCGCAGCGGCGACCCTCGCACAATCGGGCCTCGAGGTTCACCTGATCGATAGATTCGAACAACCGGGCGGCGTGGCTCGCCCGGTAGAGATTCACCCGGGGCACAGGGTTCCGGGCCTGTTGCACGAGACCTCCTTGGTGCGGCGCGGGCTCCTCACTCACCTGCAGCTCGAGAAGTATGGACTCGACTGGCGGCGTGAGGAACGCGCCCTGCATGTCGGCAATGGCGACGGGAAGCTGCTGACCATCGCCCGTAGCTCTGTTGATTCCGACTCCGACGCGCAATCGTACAAGAAGTGGCGGGGCTTCGTGGACAAGCTGGCCCCGTTGATCGTGGACATCCTGGACAGCGAACCGCCGGAGTCGCGGGACCCGGGCATGAAGGAGATGCTGGATCTCGCCAAGACGGGAATCAAGCTGCGCGCCCTGGGCAAGGCGGACATGATGGAGCTCCTGCGCATCGTGACCATGCCGGCCTGGGACTGGATGGAGGAGTGCTTCGAGGACCCTGCGCTGCGCGCCGGCCTGACGGCCCTGGTCCTGCCGGGGACGGTGATCGGACCCCGCGCGGCGGGGACGACAGCAATGATGCTCATGCGCGAAGCCGCACGGGGGCTGGAGCCGATCGGCGGCCTCGCGGCGGTCAGCAAAGCTCTCGCAAGCTGTTGCACGAAACTGGGAGTGACGATGCACCTCGGCGTGGCGCCGGCGCGCATCCAGACCAGCGGGGCTGCGATCCCCGCGGTCACCGGGGTCGAACTCGAGAACGGAGAGATCATCGAAACGGCGATCGTCCTCTCGACCCTCGATCCCCAGATGAGCTTGCTCGAACTCGTGCATCCCGGCGTGATTCCGCACCATGTCGAGGCCCAGGTCCAATCCTGGCGTACGCGCGGGAGCTCGGCCGTGCATCTTCTCGCCCTCTCGAAGCCCGCGGCGCTCCCTGGACAGGCCGAACGACTACTCACCGCCAGTTCACCGCTCGAGCTCGAACGCGCCGCAGACGCATTGAAGTATGGCGAACTGCCGGAGTCGCCCTGGCTCGACGTGCGTGACTGGACAGCGGGCGATTCGGACTGCGCGCCAGACGGCCGTGCCACCCTGTCGGTGCATGTGCACGGCGTGCCCCATGAACTGAAGGGCGGCTGGACCGACGGGTCCCGCAGTCAGCTGCGTGAGCAGATCCTCACGTGCCTGGAGCCGCTCATTCCCGACCTGCGGTCCTGCCTGGTGGCGGATGAGCTGTTGACACCCGTCGAACTCGAGCAAGGCTTCGGTCTGCGCGGGGGGCACATCTACGGCGGCGAGCAGGTGCTCGATCAACTATGGGTCCAGCGCCCTTCCCTGGCCCTCTGCCGCTACGAGTCGCCCGTCGAGGGCCTCTTCATGGGTGGCGCAGCGAATCACCCCGGCGGCCCGTTCGTGGGTGGCGCCGGAGTGCTGGCCGCTCGGCGAGCGCTACGTCGCTAGTTCCGCTCCCAGCCGGGCCGCCAGGAGCCGGTGGAAGTGGTGCTCACCCATCTCGACCCGCGGCGCGTAGCGGCCCCGGTCGTAGCTCGTCGATCGCAGGCCGAGCTGTACGGATTCGCAGATCGCGATGTCTTCGCGCTGGGTGACGGCACTCTGCGCGACGCTCTCCTCGATGAAGCGGCGCGCATCGGGCCCGTCGTCATCCATGAAGAAGAAGTCGTAGATTACCTCACACCTGTCCGGGCCGCGGGGGATCACATGATTGGTGTCCATGCACGGGCCGTAGCGGTTGATCATGAAGTTCGGAAACAGCCACAAATACAGGGCTTCGTCCCCGATGCGGCCGCCAGCGTCGAAGGCGATCCGGTCGTCCTGCACATCAGCCGAGCGGGATGACTGGATCGAGCATTCTTCGAACAACTCGGTTCGATAGCTCTTCATGTCGAGCTGGGCATCGAGGGTGGGGTGCATGTGGGGAATGTGGTAGCCGCCGTCGAGGTAATTGTCGACGACGACCTTCCAGTTGCATTCGATCTGCCAGGTTGTGCGGCTGGCAAATCGCAAGCGATCCCAGCCGCTCGCATCCAGGCGATCCGTGAGCGGGGCCACACTCCTGGACAGGGGCGCACAATCCGGATCTCCGTTGACGAATACCCAGGGACCCCATGTCTCGAGGGCCACCGGCGGTAGGGACATGGCCTTGCGGTCAAAGTCAGCGATGCCGGCCATACGCGGAGCGCTTCGAAGCTGACCCTCGAGGTCGTAGGTCCACGCGTGATAGCCACAAACGAGCTCACTGGCGCAGCCGGAGCCCTGGACGACCTCGCGCCCCTTGTGACGGCATGTGTTGTGGAAGGCACGCAACTGGCCGTCATTGGCGCGGACGATCACCCAGGGGTTGCGGCCTGAGCAGCCCGTGAGGAAGGAGCCGGGTTCCGGGAGTTCGTCGATACGGGCCGCGGGCTGCCAGCTCTTCGTAAACACCTTCGCCTGTTCGAACTCATGGAATTCGGTCGAACTGAACCATGATGCGGGCGGAGTCCAGGCCTTCTCTATCGGAAGGCTCGCGTCGAAGCGGGCGTGAAGAGCTCTGATATGTGTCCGGTCCATGGGCCCAGGATACGGACCCGCTGGTTATTGCGCCATCCGTGAACAGTAGACCGGTTCGGGTATCGATGGCTGGCGAATCGATGCGGATCTCATTCCTCGCCGGTCTCTTGCGGAAGCTCCCCCGACTCCGGCTTCGAAGACTTCGCCTTCCCGCTGCGCGAATACTCCGCTCTCGTCATCCTGTCCGTGGATTCCGAATCAAGCCTCGCCAGATAGCCAGCGACTGCGGCCTCGTCGTCGCGCTTCCGGTAGATGTCCAGCATGGGATCCGAGCTGGACTCCATGGTCTCGACCATTCGGTCCCGAAAGGTCTCGATCAGTGCCTCGTATTCTGGATTGGCTATCAGGTTGTTGAGAGCGTCCGGATCCCTGGCAAGGTCGAAGAATTGCTCCGGCACACCATATGTGTACAGCTCATCGCGTTGATGCATGTACTCGTCACCCTCTTCTGCGAGTCGCTTCATCTCCGCCGTGCTGGCCATACCGTTGGTGACAGTCTCGAAGACGCGCTCGCCATCCGACCACAGGTTGCAGATGTAGCTATACTCCTTGGAGAGCACCGCCCGGGTCGGCTGACGATGGCCGCCCGCATTCTCCTCGTACATGACGTAGGTGAAGTCACGGTCGGCCTGGGACGTTCCCCTCAGGATCGAGGCGAATGATCGACCGTCGAGCCCTCTGGGCGTCTCGATCTCCGCAACATCCAGCAGGGTCGGAAAGATGTCGACCGTACCGATCAGGTGCTCCACATCCTGCGCCCCTTCCCTCGTGACGCCCGGCCAACGCACCATCAACGGTGTGTGCGTGCTGTGGTAGTACATCGAAGTCTTCGCGAACGGGAAGGGCATGCCGTGGTCCGAGAAGAACACGATCAGTGTCCTGTCGAAGACCCCAGTGTCCTTCAGCGCCCGGATCACGTTCCCGAAGGCGTCGTCCGCGCGGCGCACACTGTTGTAGTAGGCCGTGACTTCCCTGCGCGTCAGGGGCGTGTCCGCAAGGAAGCCGGGCATGGTGATCTCATCCGGAGCGAAGATGCGACTTGGACGATTGTGTATGTCGTCCCGGGCAAGGGTTCCGGAGACCACACCCTTCTTGTAGGAGAAGCTATAGAACGGCGTGTGTGGGTCGTGGATGTCGAGGGCGTAGTAGAATGGCTTTCCCGACGCCTTGGCCGCTGCGACAGCCCGCTTCGTGTGGCCATAGAAGCTCTTCGCGTCACGGACATTGGTCTTCTTCTTCACCTCGCGGTCGAAGTTGATGTCCCATGCCGGAAAGGGCTCATAGGGAGAGGTGTGGTACGACTTGCCGCGGATCATCGTGAAGTACCCGTTCTCACGCAGAACTTCCGGCGTGGTCTTGTAGTTCACCTGGTCCCTCGGAACCTGGTAGAAGCCCTCGATGCCGCTGTTGTAGAGGTAGCGTCCGGTCTGCACCGCATTGCGCGACGGGATGCAACTACTTGTCAAGACATGGGCATGCATGAAGCGCAAGCTCTCAGCCGCAAAGCGATCCATGTTCGGAGTGGTGTCCGGCGTGCTGCAACCGAAGGCCCCGACCGAGTCGCAGTTCATGTCGTCGATGGTCAGGACGAGGATGTTCAGGCGCTCTTTCTCGGACGCTTGCTCCGTCGACCGGACTTTCAGCCTGGTGGCGCCGGCCTGACCGGTGGATACAGCGCATCCGAGAATGAGCAGGGCTACAGGAAGCGCGAGCGACCGACGACTTGGAATGCGGGCAGATGTCATGGATTCGGTCAAACTGCTGGCCAGGGGCCCTTTGCAGCCCGGGCCGATACGCGGGATGGACGCGCGGGGACGGGACCAGTCCACCCGGCTTCAGATTGTAGCCCACTTGCGGTGCGCGAGGACGAACCCTGACCGTTCGGAATCGGGGCGACTGTCGCACCTGGCCTGGGCAGTGCGGCACCCATGGCCCTTCAGGCGAAGCCATCAGCGAGAGCCGGAGGAGTGCGCACTTCCGATTCCGCCCGCGACTGCCTGATGGTCTACCAGGAGTCGCCACCCTTGGGCGGTGGCCACGATCCCAGCTGGCGTCGCAGCTCGACGATCTGGCCCAGGTGGTAGCTGTTGTGTCCCTGGACCATGAGCACTTCACCGCGCCCAGTCCGATTCTTCGTGCCATCGAGCGCCCGGTCCAGGTCGTAGGATGTGTCCGCGACCATCGCCTCGATCGAGCGTAGGCCCTCGGCCAGGGACGCAATCGCCGCCTGCCAGTCGCTTTCATCCTCGGGCGCTTGCGGGGTCAGCCAGCCCTCGGCCGCGGTCGAGGGCTCTGGTGGACGCTCCCCACGCATGCGTGCCAGGGCGATGTCCTGCCAGTAGACCATGTGGCCCAGGATCTGGAAGATCGAGTGCGCGCCGTGACCCGGCATGGTGCCGGCCACCTGCGGATCGAGTCCGTCGAGGCCGTCCAGGATGTGGACGTGGCTGCCAACGCCATAGAGAAGTTCGCGCAGGGAATCACGGTCGTTCATCTCACGTCCTCCGGGTGGATGCGCGGCTGTCCGCGGTTGGAGCGTAGCCACTGGGCTGGAATGCTGAAGAGCGATTGCGATCGCAGAAAGCGATCCAGGGCATTGCCAAACTCATCCATCGATCCAAAGCGCTCGCCGGGATCCTTGGCCAGGGCCTTGCGGACGATGGACTCGAGCCTGCGCGGTGCGCAGCCGGCTTCGAATGCATCCGGCTCGCGCTGGCGAATGGCATCGAAGACGTCGATCACGGTGCGCCCACGGAAGGGCCAGCGACCCGTGAGTTGCCGGTAGAAGGTCACGCCCAGCGAGAAGACATCGCTCGCGGGACCGACCTGGCGCCCGTCCACTTGCTCCGGCGACATGGTCAAGGGGGTGCCGACGATCGGACGCCGCATGGATGCCGATCCCTCGTTGCTACCGCAGGCGAGGCCAAAGTCAGTGAGCAGTGCGCGCAGCGGGCCGGCCTCGCCGCGATGCCTCAGTGCACCGCCCAGGAGGAGGTTTTCGGGCTTCACATCGCGATGGACGATCCCGTTTGCGTGGGCGTGGCCCAGGGCGTCGACCACCCCGCGCAGGGCCCGTACCAGCTGCACCGGTTCCATACGTTGCAGAGCCAGGTTGCCGCCGGCCGCGTACTCCATCGCCAGGTAGAGCCGACCGTCATGCACGTCGAGGTCGTGCACGCGGATGATCGAGGGGTGCTCCAGTCGGGCCAGCAGGCGCGCCTCATGCCGTAGTCGTGCGAGGAACTCCGGACAGTCCGTGGCGAGCACCTTGATCGCCACGAGCCGGCCCAGGCTCCGGTCGCGGGCCAGCAGGACGGTGCCGAGCGCACCGCTCCCGACCACCCGGTAGGGCTCGTACTTGTCGGGCAGGCCCCAGTGGGCCAGGGGAGCATTTCCGTGCCTCCGGGCGAGGGAGAGGGGTGTCAGGCCCCGACCAGGGTCGCTGTGGGGCAGTAGGCGGGCGAGGTTTTCCATGGGCTTCTCCGGTCGGGGGATGGTGGGGCCCCCGTCCTGGGGGCCGGGAGCACCGATCTCGATACTGTCTAACCTGGCTTTAGGTGGTTACAGCTTGCGCCAGTCCACGTAACCTGTCAATCTAAATCTAGATGGTTACCAAGCCCCAGATCTACAACCCCTGTGGAGGCCACCTGAGCCTCGATTTCGTGAACTCCACCGGCCGCGAGCCGGATGTGGTGGAGAACGAAAGGCTCGTTGACTACGCCGCCCTCTTGCAGTGGTGCCGGGAGTCCGGGAGCTTGCCAGCAGCCAGGGCCAGGGCCCTGGGGCGTGCTGGTCAGGATCGGCCCGACGCCGCGGAGGCCGTCGTGGTGCGGGCAGTGGCCCTGCGCGAGGCACTCTTCGAAGTCTGGCACGCCTATGTGTGCGAGGGGCGACCTCCCGGTAGTGCTCTCGCGCTGGTCAACGCCGAGCTCGCCCTGGCATTACAGCACGCGCGCCTCGAGCAAGACTCCAGGGGATTCGCCTGGACGTGGGAACCCGCACCCGAAGCGCTCGACATGCCCCTCTGGCAGATCACACGCGCGGCAGCCGATCTTCTGGCCTCGCCGGAACGTGAACTCGTCGCCGAGTGCGACGCCTGCGATTGCCTCTGGCTCTTCCTGGATCGCACTCGCAACCACGGCCGGCGCTGGTGCGAAATGAAGACCTGCGGCAACCGGGACAAGGTGCGGCAGCACCGACTCCGCAAGCGAGGCTAGTCCGAGAGATTGGCGCGGGAGCAGCATGAGCTACTGCTCGGCCCACGCATTCGCCAGCACCAAAAAAGCCGGCCCCCGCTGATGCGGGAGCCGGCTTCGAGACCGGGCGGCAGATGCCGCTCAGATAATCTGGTGCGACCGGATCAACGAGGCTTGCGGGAAGCCGTCGACCGGTCGCCCCGCATCACGGCGCGAAGGTCACGCTCAGGCCATTCGACAGGTTGAAGCCGCTCATGCCGGCCGCATTGTCACGGAACCAGTGCTGGAAGTTCCAGGTGGATCCGGGCGTGATCATGTGCGTCCCGGAATCCATCGGCGGTGCCGTGAAGTCCAGGGGCCGGGTCGCCGTGCCCATCCCGTCCGCGGTAATGATCGGGAAGAGACGCCGGGTGGCGCCGCCGATGCAGCGCAGTCCGTCACCAAACGGTGCCTGGATCATGTTGGGACCGAAGTAGAACAGCCCAGAGCCGTTCGGAATCGCCCCGCCAGAAACCAGAACCAGGTTGTTGGCTCCGACACTAACACTGCCCGACGAGGAGATGACCGCGCCGGCACCCGCCGAGTTGGGGGAGGTCGCGCAGTACTGCACGGCTCCGGCTTGATCGCAGTCGATTGTCACGATCTGCACACCATCGACCGCGGCCTCGACGACCGAACCGGTCGCCAGGTCGGACGCCGTGAAGCGCACACGCATGTTGCTGGTCGTGGGAAGGAAATCCTCGATGGCGAACTGCTTCGCGATCCAACCACCCGAGACTTCGGGGCCGCTCGGTCCAACCGTCTCGAGGTTCACCCAGCTGCTACCCCCGTCGTTCGAAATATCAACGACGAAGATATCGGCCGCGGGAGCGCCGCCAAAGGTGTTGTGGTACCAACGGTGGTACGAGATGACCGCCGTCTGGCCCGGGCCAGCTGCGCCGCCGTCCATGATCGGTGAGAGAAGAATCGTGCTTCCACCGTCGACGTCCGTGTTGCCGGCGCCGTTTTCAGTCAGATAGCACTGGCCCGAACCGTCACCGTCGACCGTCGGATCACCGCGGTCACCAGCCCCCGCGGGGGTTCCACGCTGCCACACACCTGCGGTCGCGTTGCCGCTGACGGACCAACCCATGTTGGCCTCGAAGTCGTCGTCGAAGGTGGGAATGATCGAGGTGGCAGCCAGCGCCTCGTAGCTCGTGGACGGAGCGCCGGTTGGCTCGAGAATGGTTCCGTTGGAGTTCGAGTCCGCGCTGAAATAGTAGGTGAACGCGCCACAATCGATCGTGGGGAACACGACCTCGTACACGTTCGGAGACTCTTCATTCATCGGGAACATCTCGATCCCCGCTCCTCGATCCACGAAGAGGACGCCGGTATCGGCAACGGGCGTATCGATAACACCCGTCACGGCGACCCGGAATTCGACGACTCCGCCGGTCGGGTTGACCGTCTCGGGCTGCCCATCCGGGAAGTCAAAACGGATGAAGTCGAGCATCGGCGCGTCCATGTTGTGATCGCCGAAGGCACTGGCAATCTCCTGGTAGTGGGGAGTGCCGTTTCCGATATCCGCATCGTCATCGTCGAGTTCCAGGTAGATGATCGTGATTGCCGGATCGATCGTGCTGTTGCCGGGGAACATCTGACCGCGAACGATCAGCATGTTCACGAACAGGGACGCACCTATATCGAGGTAGCTGGCGGGCTCGGTAACGATCAGCTCATTGCGCAGACTCCAGACGCAGCCCGAGATCAGCTGGCCACAGTCGTGGATGGCGCCATTGCAGGGGTACTGGTGCGAGTTGTCGGCGTTGCGGATACCGACGCCGCAGGTGGCGAGCCCGTCACCGAGGGACGGGTCATCCTGGATCAGGACGCCCATGCAGTCTCCGGAGCCTTCACCGAGCTGCCCCTGGCCATTGCCAGTGACCGAGATCAGGTGGTGGCCATACTCGTGGTGAACGACGTCCGAGAAGGCAGAGTTGTTACAGCCGCCCGCGTTGCGCCAGAAGACCATCGAGCTACCCGTATAAACGGCGTTGCATGACGTGATCCCGGAGAAGTTGTCCTCGTTGACCACGATATCGAAGAAGGTCTCCGTGTCGATGACCGGGTAGTTGGGCGCGTAGTTCAGGACGAAGTCCCGGACCCGGTTCGCCTCGACATAGGCGTTGACCGCCGAGTTCTTGAATTCGACGCTGGGACCCGGGTTGTGAAGGAAGTTGGCGGGGCCCGGGGGCGTCACGACCGTCGTGAGCTCAGGGATGCTCTGGCCCGTCGTATCGTCGAAGATCTCGAAGTACTGGCCTCTCACGCGCGAGCGGACGGTGACCGCGGTGGTACCACCGTGGGGGATGACGAACTGGCCGTTCGCGTCCGCGAAGGTCGAGTTGCCACCGACGACATTGGCTTCGGCGTAGGGCATGGGAACCGCCGTCTCGGGGTGACACTCAAGGGCGCCCGGACCATTGGTCGCGTTTCCGGTAATGGTTCCGGTCACGTCGGTGAAGTTATGGACCATGTCCTCCGAGAGCAGAATCTCATCGGTAGCCACAGAGATCAGAATGAGGTGGCGCTGGAAGAGTTCGGCCGCGACGCGCGCGGATCCACGGGTGGCGACGAACTTGATCGCGAGCTCGGGGCGCGCGAGGGTGTCGTTCACACCTGCCCACAGGACCATCTCTTCCTCGGAGGTCTCGATCCTGGCCGGTCGATCGGAGAGCGGAAGCCCGCGTTCGATCAGCTGCTCGTCAAACAGCCCTTGGGAGGCCGCGATCATTGCCGACGAGTAGGCGCGCGGGTCCGGATCGATGCCGACGTTCTGGCTCAGACCTGAGAGGTCCTTGATGTCAAAGGTCGACATGACGAGTGAGTTGCTCTCGTCGTTCCGGACCAGGAAGCCGGCACCCGAGCGGAAGACGGGGACGTTGTTGTACACCTGCTCGAAGCGGAACGTGCTGAACCCGTAGGTCTGGCTGTCACGATCGAACATGGCGCCGGTCGTGATCTCGCCGTCGGGCCGGATCGCCGGTACGAGATCGCCCATTTCATCTGCCAGCATGGGCAGGACTTCCGCTACGTGATTCCACGCGCTTGCGACCGGAGTGTCGCCGATGGCCAGAGAGGTACCGGAGATCGTCGTCGCTGTGCGTGCTTCGTCGCGAATCCCGTCGGCCTGATTGAACTTGGCTCCGCTGAGTAGCGCTCGCGGGTGCTCTCGCTGGAACTCCTGGACGGCTGCCTGCCGACCCGTGAGATCTTGAGCGTAGAGGTCGGGACAGCACAGCATGCTTAGCAGCAGCACATAGGTGTAGGCGCGCATCAAAATTCCTTCAAATGAGAGTGTGGAGCGGTGGACATCTACCTGCCCGGCCGCTCTGGGGGATCGGATTCCCAGCCATGGGTATCCACTTACGATCCTAGCATGGCTCCCTGATTTGGGCCCAATACGAGGCGTATCTCCGTCGAATCCTAGCCCGATGTCGCGCCAGGACCCTGGTTTCGCACCTTCTGGCTCCTTGCACGCGCCGATCGACTTGCTGGCGCCGGGAGCGACCCCGAGAGCAACCCCAATACCATGGCTTCGAGGGCGCCCGGCGCCTCCGAATCGAGGCCGCCGGAATTGCGTGCCCGTACAAGGAATCAGCCTGGGGCGTGACGCTCAACTGGCGACAGTTGACCCGTTGCTAGTGTCATTGAACCGGTCGACAGATTTGGTAACCGGCTCGGACGTAGTCCCTATTTCCCGTGGTCCCCGTACGGATTGACCTCGTCTTCTTCCCGATTCTTTGGGTCCGGAGCTCTTGCCCCGGGCTCCGCAACACGAGAGTCCCGACATGGTCTCGACCTGGCTCATTGCGTCGCTTGCGGCGTCTTCGCTCGTCGGATTGGGAGCCGCTGTTCCGCGAGCTGCGTGCGCCTCGCAGGGTGTCTTCTTCGACGCCGATGAGGTGATCGAGGGGCGGTACTACATCGTTTCCGACCAGCGCGGGAACGATGCGGCGCGCGAGATGTCCCTGTTCCTCGATGCGGCGTTCCCGCAGTTCGAAGATCTGCTACGCGCCCGTCCCAAGATCAAGGCCGGCCGCCTGAGGGTAGACCTGGTGAACGGGCCCCGTGCATGGAAGGAGCGGCTGCGCTCGCTCGGCATCGACCCGAGGCAGATCGAAGGCGGTGGGCACTATGACGCGGCCACGGAGACGGTCCTGGTACGGGCCCAGGCCACGGGCTACATGACCCGTGTCCAGCTGCTAAGGGCGTGCCTGCGCCAGTTTCATCACCTTTCGAAGGCCAAGAACGAGGGCTTGCTGGGGCACTGGTTCGTCGTCGGCCTTTCCGAGGTGGTGTCCATGCATCGCTGGAATGGCGCGCGTCTCGAGGTCGGCGCAAAGCTGGCTCTCAGCGCGATCGACTTGCCGGCCATGGCACTGGACTCCCTGCGACGGCGTCCGCTTACCACGGAGCAATTCAGGGACCATCTTCTCCGGAGCGGGCCGATGGCATGGACCCTGACCTCGTTCCTGATGGTGGGTGAGGACGGAAAGCACCGCAAGCGGTTCCAGAAACTCGCGTTGGGCCACCGCGGGAGCATGCTCGATGGTGAACAGCTGAGCCGTTCGCTGGGATCGCCCGCGGATATCGGCGCGCGCATCGAGACCTGGCTTCGCTCAGTTCAGTTGCCGCTGGAGGTCCTTTCCGGCGACTTCGAAGACCGTGTCCAGGGTCAACTCACGGGCACGGGCACGTACTCGGTACCGGCCATCGCATCTCCCCGAGCCAAAGTGCATCGGCTGAGCTGCACGGTCGACGTCGCCGATGGACAGGGTGCGGGCCTGGTGCTCGACTACGAGTCTCCGTACTCGCTTACCTATTTCATGGTGGCTGATGGCCGCCTGTGGAGCTTCGTGGTCAGGCGCGGCAAGCACGAGGCGATCGACTGTTTCCGTCAGCCGAGAGCGATGGGCGGCAAGATCGAGTTCGAGGCTATCCGCGCCGATGGGCGCGTCGAGGTGTATGTGAATGGAGGGAGCGTGGGGTCGCTCGAAAGCTCCTCGGACCGCCTTGCTCTCATCGTCCAGCGCGGGCAGGCGACATTCACGGACGTCGAATGGGAGTGAGGTGTGCCTTGCTGGCATCTGATCCGCTGGCCAGCACTCAGGGCTCGGCGCCTACGGGAGCAACCGCGGCCAGGGCACGTGCGATGTACTCGTCCTCCTGGCCAACCGGTGCCACGTAGCCGATGCCTCGTGCGACGGCTTCCTGGCCGAGTGTGCGGTGGAGCACCCACGCGCAGAGATACTGTGATGCGAGGCATCCGCCGGCGGTGGCGATGTTGCCGTCCGCGCGGAAGGCTCGGTCGAGTACTTCGACACCGGCCTTTTCGAGCAGGGGGCGCGTGCTCACGTCGGTGCAGGCCGGCATGCCGTCGAGCAGGTCCAGCTGCGCCAGGATCAAGGCGCCCGAGCATTGTGACCCGATCAATTGCCGCTCCGGATCGAGCCGCAGGCGCGGCAGGATCCCCCCGTCTGCGATCACGTCGACAGTCCCGCGCCCACTCCCGATCAGAACGGCATCTGCCTCGGTCGCGACCTCCAGGGGACGGCACCCTTCGAGCTGGACACCATTCATGGACGTGACGCGCGGGTTCGGGCTTACCAGCTCAGCGCGTACACCCAGGGCTGTCAGTCGGTTCAGGATGCTCAGGGCAACGAAGGAATCGATCTCGTTGAAGCGCTCGAATGTGACGATGGCAACGTTCATTGTCGGCGTCGGCCAGGGGGCAGTCCGTGGTCGAGGAATAGGGTACGCGCTCACTGGCAGCGCCTGGTGAAGGATTCGGGCTAGAAGCGGATCGTGTACCCGAACTTCAAGGTGAAGTCCTGGTTCGTGGGGACGAATGTCGGGTCGTCCTCCTCCCGAGCCCAGCCCAGCAGGGCGACGATGAAGAGGTCGTTTCCCGGGGCGAGGATCCAGCGCACGCGGCTCTGGACGCCCAGCTCGTAGGTCTCGGTGTCGTACTGAACGAGATTCTTCCAGCTCAAGTTCGGGCTGAAGGAAAAGTCTGCGCCGGCCTCGACCACCTGGGTGTGAAACGAGCCTTCGTCCAGTTTCACATCGATGTCGTCATAGCCCACGCGCAGGCTGACATGACGGCCCGGTATGACTATGGGAGACACATTCCAGCGGAGGATTCTCCCCGAATAGAAGTCGCCGGCCTCGATTCTCATATCGCCGCCCACCCGACGCCGGTCGTTGGCTTCCAGTCGCAAGACGTGGCGTGTCTGGTCGTAGTCTCCGGGCGTGATGTCGACATCACCGCCGACAGTGAAGGACTCATCGATGCGCTCGAAGATGCGCCGCGACTCGATGCTGACTGAATCCTGGGTGTCGAATTCGAGCTCGAACCAGCGCACGGGGACTCGCCAGCTGTCCTTCTCACCGGACAGGTCCGTGGTGTAGCTCGGTGAGACGCGAAACTCGACCTCGCGCAGTGACTCCCCGCGGACACGCCAGTTGTACCTGGTCTCCCATGCATAGCGCCGGATCCCCGTCCGGCGGACGAAACCCATCGCGGGATCGAATGCCTCGCCCACCGAATAGGCCTGGGCTCGGTGATTCCACCGGGCATCTGCTACCCGTGCCTCGAGGCCAAAGGCCTGACCGTCGCCCTCGGTCGCCTGGCCGTCCGTATTGAGCCACCAGGCCCAGATGTCCGCGCTATGTCCCTCGCCGAATGCCCGGCTCGAGCCGATGCGCGCGTCGAGTCCCGCAGTGGACGCGTTCCCGTTCGACTGGGGGTCGCCGCTCGTGAATATGCCACCGATCGAGGAGCGCCCGCCCAGGTTGCGCGAAAGCCGCAGCACCCCAAGGTTGGATGAATCGGCCTCGAAGCTGTCATCGACCTGGGCGTCGAGCAGGCCGATATTCCAGTCACCCACGCGACCGGTATACTTTATGCCCGCGAGCAGGGGGACCTCCTCGCCTTCAGAGTTGCGACCGATCTGGCGCGAGAAGAATGGGACCACCGGCTTTCCGCCACCGCGTGAACCCGGTGGACCGAATTCGAACAGGCCTGCGTCCTCCAGGAAGAACTCGCGCTTCTCCGGGAAGAACAATGGAAAACGCGTCAAGTTGACGCGCCGCGCGTCGACATCCGCCTGTGCGAAGTCCGTATTGACTGTCAGGCGGAGTGTAGAGGCCGAGGTCACGCGCCAGGCAAGGTCGGCACCCACGTCGAGCAGTGTCGACCTGTCGCCAGTTCCTCCGCCGAGTGTCTCATCGTTCTCATGGGAGAGGGTGACAAACGGAACGAGGTCGATACCGACACCCTGCTGCATACCCGTGAGCCCGATCAGCTCGCCGCCCTCCGCCAGATTGAAGAAATCGTAGGCGAGACTCGGCGATGCCCAGCGATTCTTCTCACCGTTGGCGCGGCGTTCACGCTTGAAGTTGAAGCCCCAGGTGCTCGAGCCTTCCCGAAAGGCGAGCGTCTTGAAGGGGATCGCGATCTCGGCCTGCCAGCCCTCGGCCGTCACTCGCGCCTGGCCGTACCAGATCCCGTCCCAGCTCTTGTTGAACGAGTTTCCGCCGTCGGCGATCAGCGCGTCGCCGCGCGATCCGGCCGGCGTCATCTGAAACCAGAAGGCGAATCGTTGATCGCGAAAGGTATCGAACCACACCTCGACCACGTCGTCGACGTTCACGAACGCGTCGCGATCCATCTGTCGCGCCCGTACGTCACCGGGATCGTCGAAACAGATCCACGCGACGTAGAAGAAGTTGTCGTCGTAGGCGAGCCGAATCTCTGTCGGGTGAGTCGGAGCCGCACCTTGCTGGGGTTCGACCTGGGTCAAATCGTCGAGGCGCTGGACGCCCTGCCAGGCTGGGTCATCCAGGTCTCCGTCGATCTCGATCGACGCACCCGGGGGCAGGCGGGTTGGTGCAACTTGCGGGCGGCGGCGCTCGCCGCCGCTCGCCTGAGCTCCGAGAGGGGTCTGGCCCGAAATGCCGAGAGCGAGGCAAGCGGCGACTACCCAGCGCATGCGAGCCATCAAGCCTCTCGTGGTCCTGGCTTTCGATGGGCCCGGGAAACTGGCGACGCGGGGCTGCTCGCGCGGTGTGTGCTCGTGCGCGCACACGACTCCGACGTAGGGCATCTTACTCATCGCTCGAGCTACAAGACTGCCCTCATCCAGGATGGTCAGGCGACCCTTCCCTCGAGCCGCTCGATCATGGGCAGCGGCCGCGAAATAGCCGGGTCCATCTCGAGTGCCATCCTGAGACAGGTCGACGCGCCCTTCGAGTCGCCTTCAGCCCCGAAGAGTACTTCAGCCACCGCGCCCGCGATCCTCGCAATCCCCGGGTACGCAAGATTTGCCAGCATCACGATGCTGAGTTCGGTCTCATCGAACTGACCGTGGTCGAGAATCGGAAAGTGGACATTCCAGGTACGGATCCCCTGAAATCTGGGATCAGATCCTGCGTAATCCCCCTGTGCCGCCTCGAGCGGTGCCTGGCCCGACCCCAGTGACGACCTCTTGCCCATCGCATCACATGCTTGCACTTCTCATTCCGCTCGCCATCCTCACGCCGCGTTCCGGTCACGACGGCGCCCTTGCACGGCTGGAGATGAAGCCGGTTGAGGTCACGATCCCGGGCGGGGAGACGAAGACCGCCTACCGCGGCACCTTGCGCGTTCCGATCGTAAGAGCCGATCCTGAGAGCAAGGAGATCGGCATCGACGTCTGGCGTTTCCCGGCTGAATCCGACGCTCCCGAGGGCCGGCTGCCGATTTTCGAGCTGCATGGTGGACCGGGTTGGGCCGGCTACGAGCCGCATAGCATCAACTGGGCCAACGATATCGCACGCCATGTGGCGCAGACCGATCTGGTGGTGGTGGGGCAGCGCGGAATCGGAACATCCGAGCCGAATACGACCTGCGGTGGATTCGCCAGGCCGATCGATCCGGACCTGGATCCCGACGATTTTGCCAAGGCTGTGCAGGCCCAATGTGCCGCGTGCCGGGACCACTGGGAGGGAGAGGGCTTTGATCTCAGTGGATTCAACGTCATCGAGGCGGCTGGAGACATTGAAGACGTGCGGCGCCTGCTCGGCTACGAGAAGATCGTGCTACTCGGCGGGAGCTTTGGATCGCATTGGGGCATGACGGTTCTACGCTACCACCCTGACATCGTCGCGCGAGCCGTCTTGCATGGTATGGAAGGACCCGATCACACTTACGACAGTCCCAGCGGCGTCCTGGCCGCGCTCCAGAGCATCGCAGCCCAGGCCGAAGCGTCGCCCGAGCTGGCGGATCGGCTTCCCGAGGAGGGCCTGATCGAGGCCCTGCGATTCGTGATCCAGAGTATCGACGAGGGGCCCTTCGAGGTCGAGGTCGACGGCGAGCTCGTCCCGATCACGGCGCAGGGGCTGCGAGGCGTGGCTCTGGGCTACACGCACTCGGTGAGGTCGCGCCGCAGCGTGGGGGGCTGGCCGGCGGACGTGATGAAGCTCTACGAGGGCGAATTCGATGCGGCCGCACGGGCGATCGGCGAGGAGCGAGCGAGAGTGGGACTCCCGACCGCGAGCTTCTTCCAGCTCGACTGTGGCTCGGGCATCAGTGCCTCTCGCTTGACCCGATATTTGGAAGACCCCGCGATCGAGATCGTCGGAAACCTCTCCCGGTTCTACGAGTCCGCCTGTAGCGCGTGGAATGCAGACCTGGGAGATGATTTCAGGGGCGACTTCACGACGGACGTGCCGACCATGATCGTGCACGGCACATGGGATGTGAGCACTCCGTTTAGCAACGCACTCGAGCTGGTGCCCTGCTTCAAGAATCTACACTTCGTCCCGGTCGAGGGCGGCACCCACGGAGCGTTGGGCGAGGCCGCCAGGTACGACCGCGCGTTCGAGAAGGCCCTGATCGCGTTCCTTTCCGAGGGCCAGACCGATGGGATTCCGGAGTCCGTGGAGCTCCCGCCGATTCGCTGGAATACGGATTGGTAGGGCCCGGTATCCGGGATCTGTGCCCCTGGCGGCAGAGCACGATAAGGAGCCGGCCGTGGCGACGGACAGCGGACCCCAAGGGTGAGCCCGACTCGCTACAATGCTCCTCGTAGGCGTCGTATTCCGTCGCCACCAATCCGACTGCAAACGAAGGAGCCGCCATGAAGTACGGATCCGTGATCATCTTCCTGATCGCAACGGCCGCCCTCTCGGGCTGCGCTGAATTGAGTGAGGCCTTCCTGGTCGACTCGCCCGCGCAAACTTACCCACCCGCGCCCACCGCTACCCAGGCGAACCATGGCGGTCCGGCGACCCAGGGGATCGCTGGTGCGGTTTCGATCAATGGCAATGTCATCGACGATCAGACCCTGGCGCAATTCGCCCAGATCTACAACGCTCGCCCCGTTCCGGGTGACTACTGGTATGACGCGGCCAGCGGACTGTGGGGCCGGGTGGGTATGCCGACGGAAGGTTGCCTGCGCCCGGGACACAACTTCGGACCGATCCCGGCCAACGCGTCGGGCGGAAACACCGGGGTCATGGTCAACGGTCGCATCCTGCAGGCTTCAGAAGTGATGTCGTTGACCGCGATGCTCGGATATGTCGCGCCCGGCCAGTACTGGCTTGACCAGACCGGCAACTACGGCCAGGCCGGCTACGCGATCCCGCTCGGAAACCTCTTTCAGCTTGCGAGCAACATGGGCCGCCAGGGCGGCGGCTCCTCGGGTGGTGACAACTTCTGGAGTACGGGCTTCAGCTCGGGCAACTACGACTCGTCCAGTGGGGCTGGCTACGTCAGTCTCCCCAATGGCGGCTTCGTGACCCATGGCATGTAGACCTGGATCTACCGGGTCGTGAACCGTTCGCGATCCGTTTACTTGGGCGGGTATGACTTGTCAGGATAGGCCGGTCGCTCGGGGACGGCTCGCGGATCCACTTCGAGTTTCTCGAGGAGTTCCTCGATAGCCTTGTCGAGCTGGGCATCGCCATTCTGGAAAGTGGCGTGGGGCAGGTTGTCGACGACGATATCGGGTTCGACGCCATGGCCTTCGATCAACCATTCCCGTTCAGGGCCATAGACGCCGGTCTGGGGTGCGCGCGCCAGGCCGTTGTCACTGAGGCGGTTGTTGCTACTGAGCCAGATCTCTCCGCCCCAGGTGCGCGTTCCGATCACGGGACCACAACCGAGGCGCCGGAACCCCTCGGCGAAGGCCTCGCCATCGGATCCCGTCCGTTCGTCGACGAGCACCACCATGTGTCCACGGAAGGCGTAGTTCATGTTCCAGTAGGGCTCGCCATCGCGAGGCTGCCAGTAGAACCAGGCCTTGCGGATCAGCTTCTCGAGAATGATGCTGTCGATATTCCCACCCGGATTGTGGCGCACGTCGACGATCAGGCCGCCCCGATTGAAGACGGGGTAGAAGTTGCGATACCACTCGGTGAGATTCGATCCACCCATGGCGCGCAAGTGCACGTAGCCGAGCCTACCTTCGCCGGCAGTTTCGACCTTCACTCGCCGGGAATACTCCCAGTCTGAGTAGCGCAGGCTCGATTCGCGTGCCATGGGTTCGACGAGGATGTCGCGCGGCTCCGATTCGGCGGTGTCGCGCAGCTGAATCCGGACCGGATTGCCGGATTGATTGCGGAGCAGCTGGCCGATGTCCGAAACCGAGAGGGTCGGCTTCCCGTTGATCGCGAGCAGGACAGCACCCTCGGGGACCGCATGATAGGGATCGCCCAGGGGGCTGCGCTCGCTGGGGTAGTCGGGGTCGCCGCGATAGACATGTTCCACGACGAAGCCGCCCTGGGACGGATCGCGTCGCAGGCGGGCCCCCAGACTTCCGATGCGTGCGTTGTCATCACCCGATCGGTGGTCGCCACCGCGCACGCTGACATGCAGGGCGGATAGCTCGGCCACAACCTCACCGATCAAGTGGGAGAGTTCCGCTCGGGTCGTGACCCGGTCGACCAGGGGCAGGTACTTGTCGCGAACAGCTTCCCAGTCGAGGCCGTGCATATTCTCGTCATAGAAGTAGTCGCGCTCGAGCCGCCATGCATCGATGAACAGCTGGCGATAGTCTTCGCGCAGAGAGATCGGGAAGGTCCAGTTCTTCAGGTCGACACGTGCGTCCTCCAGGCTGGCTTTCGCGGCCTTGGCGGGGACGACGTGAAAGTCCTTGCCGGTCCGGATGAGCATCTGTTCCCGATTGCCCGAGAGGGCGTAGCTCGACGCGCCCGCGACCACCGTAACGGGCTTCGCGTCATGCTCGATCTTCAGGGCCATGAGGTCCCGGGAGCCGCCAGCCTCTCTGGAGATAAACAGCAGGGCGTCGCCGGTTACTCTGAGGTTGGAGTAGTTGCCCGCGGCCAGCGGAATGCGCCATAGCCTCTCATCGACTCCCTGAGCATCGACGACGATGTCCTCGGGCCCTTGCGCGGCATCATCCGAAGCTTCGTCGTCGTCGCTCGGGTCCGAAGCCTCATCCGATTCGTCCGATTCGTCCGATTCGGCCTCAGCTTCGGAGCTGAGCTCATCCTCCGGCCAGAATGTCGGCCGTGATCCCTGCGTCAAGGCGATCTGATAGACCTCCATCGATCGATCGAAGTAGGGCTCGGGCTGGCGTGGGCCCCAGGGGCTCGAAACACGACTCCTGAGCGAGCGGTCCGAAAGGAAGTAGATCCACTTTCCGTCGGGGGAGAAGGAAGCTGAATAGCTATTCGTCCGGTCGGAGGTCAGAAGCAGACGCAGCCCCGTTCCGAGCTCGAATAGCCAGAGCTGGGTGAATGTGTTGGACGAGTACTCCGAGTAGCACAGCCACTTGCCATCGGGCGACCAGGTAAAGTCACGGATACCGATGCGGTCAGCGCTCACGACGGTTTCGATCCCGGACTCGATCTCGAGCACCGTGAGGTCATTGTTCTTGTCCTCGAAGGCAATGTACTTTCCCCCGGGCGACGGGTGACCCTCGAAACGCAGGGTCGTCCCGCTCGTCGTGAGGCGCGCCGATTCGCCGATCCCGTTCACGGGGCGGGTCTCGAACTCGACCTCTCCACTCTCGTCCGACAGCAAGAGCAGGCGCTCGTCGTCGAGAAAGACCGCATCGCGGTAGCGCGTTCCGGGCTTGCGGTCCACTTGCAACCGGCGCCCGTGGCCGACAGGAAATACAAAGGCCCGGCCCCGGCTCGTCAGAACGATGCGTTCGCCTTCCTCGTCGATCGCCATATTCGTCAGGTAGTCGAGGGGCTCGTCCTCCCAGACCTCGGCGAGCTGGTCAAAGTCTGACTGCAGGCGAATGTCGAGCCTCTGGCTTTCATCGCTCGAAGGATCGTAGATCCAGAGATCCGCTCCGAGCTGATAGACGATTCTGTCCGTCTTGCCCGATGCGTCGATGGCCGGCGTCTTCACATCCCAATCGGCGTGCTCGGTGTGTTGAATGAGATCGTCGCCTCCGGCCGTCATGGACCAGAGATTCATCATCCCGCTCCGATCGTTGACCCAGAAGACGCGGCCGGCGCGGGCCATGGGGGAGTGGTCTTCACCCGCGAAATCGGGCGTCAGATTGGCCGCTTCCGGGTCACCGCTCGAGAAGCGCCAGATGTTGCGCGCCGTTCCACCCTGATAGCGCCGCGTGTTGTTGCGGTGAAAGCCCGGCCGCACGAAGAACAAGGTCTCTCCACTCTCGTCAAATACGCCGTCGCTCGCCTGGCTCAGGGGAATGACGTCCCGTGAAAGGGCCTCGCGATCGAAGCGTACGAGCTGCCAGTCAGGGAGTGTCGAGTGTCGATAGGTCGCGTAGAGAACGTCACCATCCGGTGCCCAACCGATAGCGACGGTCCGCTCCGCCTCCCACGTCAGGCGGTCTGGAAGTCCGCCTCGTATCGGCAGGCAGTAGACCTCGGTTGGCCCGTCGTAGGTAGCACTGAAGGCCACCTCATTACCGTCGGGCGAGATCGTCGGCGACTCCTCGGCTCCCGCATGGCTCGTCAAGCGCCGAGCCACCCCGCCCTCGACACCGACCGTCCACAGGTCACCCTCGGCAGTAAATACGATCGTCTTGTCATGCAGCGCAGGCTCGCGGTAGTAGCCGCGATCCTGGGAATACGCGAGCGTATTGAGCGAGAGCGTGAGGGCCAGAGCGACGAAAGGAGCTCTGACCGAGGCTGATCTGGTGGCAATCATGGCCCGAGCATACCCAGCGCCATCGTGCTGGGCATCCTGCTGCGGGTTTTCGGGATCCCGCGGCTGTTCGCCTACGCTTCTCAAAGCGCCGACAGTGTGAAGCGAGGTCCAGCTGAACTGGTGCAGGCCGACCTGGTGCCAAACGACCAGATCCGGGCCGCCGAATCCAGAGTCGGTTACAATGGCGGGATCACCTTCCGGGTCTGATCGGTTTCTGCCGGAATCTGCGAACGCACCCGGAGACGTCTGCATCTGAACTGCACGATGGACGGACGCATTCAAGATGGCCCCGAGGGCCTGTTGCGAGAGATGGGTTGGGTCTTCGGCCTTGCAAAGAGCCTGGTCGGGGATAGTGCCACGGCGGAGGACGTGACCCAGGACACCTGGGTCGCAGCCCTTCATCGCACTCCTGACGAGGGGCCACCACCCCGTAGCTGGCTGGCAAAGGTCGCGCGGAATTTCGTGCGGCAGCGTGCTCGTAGCGAGATCTCGCGCTCTGCGCGAGAGGAGACGGTCGCGCGGCGTGAGGGAACCCCGTCGGCGGAGCAGCTCGTGCAGCGCATGGAGGATCAACGCCTCCTGGCCGATGCCGTGACGCACCTCGACGAGCCCTATCGCTCGGCGATCATCCTGCGCTACCTGGAGGAACTCAGCCCGGTCGAAATAGCGCGCCGGCTCGAGCTGACTCCGGGGATCGTCCGCCGGCGACTGAACGTGGGACTGGACCGCCTTCGAATCGACCTCGATCGGCACTTCGGTGGGAAGCGCCAGGCCTGGATCGTTGCGTTGCGTCCATTTCTCGAGGTCGGTGCCCAGCCGCTGGGTCACGTCGCGATCTCGGCGCCCAGAATCCTTGCAGGGAGTTCGATCATGAAGGTGATGACCATTGCGTTGGTAAGTTTCAGTGGCTGGTTGGTGTGGCCCGTGGTGGCAGAGCTCCTGCCGAGTAGTGCAGCACCGCCGGCCCTGGCGCTGGTCGCGGATCGGACGGCCGCCGTCGAGCCCACTGCCCGGGAAATGCAGCCGGCCAAAACGACGCGCGAAGTCGTCGCCGCGCCGGACCTCCGAAGTGTGACCGGGCGCGTTCTCCTGCCGGACGGAATGGAGCCGGACCCGACCCTCGAGGTCTTTGCCCTGGGCGCGGAGATGGACTACATCGGTCTCGTAGAGCTGCTCGAGGGTGGACGTGCCGGAATGGACCCCGAGAAGCTGCTCCTGGCGCGCAGCTCGGTTGGTTCAGATGGGAAGTTTGGCATTCCCATCACTGGGCGAGCTAGCGCTACGCACCTGATGCTACGCGGGCGTTACCTGTACACGGAGCTGCCACGGTCCATCGGGCCTGGTGATTCCGAAGTTGTCCTGGAGCCGGTCAGCGGAGCATGGGTCACCGGAGGTCTGTCGGCTCCCGACGCCGACCCGATCCCCGCGGGTGTTGCCGTCGCATTGATCGCCCAGGCGCCACTGGACCCCACGATCAACTTTGCGTGGCGAGCGTTCGATTCACGGGTGGCGACCGATGAAAACGGGCGCTTTTCATTCCGCGCCGTCCCGGCGGAATTCGCGTGCGTCTTCTTTGCCTTGCCAGATCAGCTCGCTGGGCATCGGTCATCGCGCGGCGGATTCGCGGCGCTGGAGCGCAGTGAATTCGAAGTCGCGCTCGGTCATGGCGGACGCCTGGCGGGCAAAGTACTGGACGCCGACGGCGCCAAGGCGGTCGGAGCTCGGGTCAAGGCCTCCCTTCCTGGCGGAACATTCGGTTCGGGTGACTACCCGGTGCGTGAGGCTCTGACTGACAACGATGGCGCCTTCGTACTCACGGGCGTGCCGGCGCGGGACGTGACCGTCGTCGCGAGCATGGAGGGGCACCTCGAGAGCAAACGTGACCACCTGATTGTGGCAGAGGGCGAGGATCGCGCTGGTCTGGTGCTCGAGCTGGCCCGTGGTGCATCGATCGCGGGCGTCGTCCGATGGCCCGACGGCTCGGTCGCAGATGGCGTGGTCGTCCAGGCCGAGTTCGATCGTGCCTTCAGGGTCGGCGAGGCGAAGATGAGCGCCCTGCGTGGCGCGCGGGGGCAGACCCGGACTGGTGCAGACGGGCAATTCCAGATCCTCGGTCTGGGAGGCGGGCCCTTTGTGATTACCGCCGAGGCGCGTCCCAGCGAGAAGTCGACGGTCTGGCGCGCCCGCATCGATGGTGTGCAACCGGGTCCGCTGGGCCAAGCATCCAGTTCGGAAACGCCCGAGGTCGAACTCGAGCTATCGGCTCCCCAGGTCGTCGTCGGAAGTGTGGTCGACTCCCACGGTACGCCCGTCGTGGGCTATCGCTTGCAGGCGGCGCGTGTCGTCAATGGAGGAATGGGAGAGATGGCCCTGGACCGACGAAATGAATCGATCACCTCGCCCGACGGCAAGTTCCGTCTCGAGGGGCTGATTCCGGGTCGTTGGAGGTTTTGGGCTGCCTCATCCGACTGGGTCACCGTGGGCGCGCAAGAGCTCACAGTTCCGTCGGATGCCGATGCACTGCGGCTCCACGCAGTACCCGCGGCCACGGTTACGGGTGTCGTCCTCGATCCCTTGGGCGAGCCGATGCCCGGAGCGACCATACGTATGGGCCGCCCTGGCAATCCTGTCGTGGGCCGAACCACATGGGACGATGTCCTGGCAGGTCCACCCGTAGCGAGGACCAGGGCGGACGACGAGGGCCGCTTCCGCCTCGACGGGTTGCGGCCGGGATTCGCCTCCCTGTTCGCGACCTCGAACCTCGCTGCGCGCAGCGACATGGAGCAACTCGAGCTGCGTGAAGGCGCCAAGCTGAGCGGACTGCGGCTCCAGTTGCACGCGGGAGCGGTTCTGACAGTCGACGTGCGCACGGACGAGGGCGCACCTGCAGCGGGCTGGCTCGTGTTCATGCAGCATGGCCTGTCAGAGGAGCCCCGCCTGGGCTGGACCGACGAATCCGGACGCTATGTTGCCGAGAACCTCGACGCGGGAGCCTGGGGGGTCGTGGCCACCAACGAGTCCGGACTGCGCTTCAACGGCGAACAGGCGCGCCTGGAGGACGCCTTTGCCGCGGGCGACATCAAGGCGGTCGAACTTGCGGTCGGTGAGGCAGGAAGCGTCACCCTGGGCGGAATCCCTCCGGTGGACTCGGTGCTCGTTCGTGGACGCCTGACCAAGGCGGGTCGGCCGTGTTCGGGCTTTCCGATCCGGTTCATGCCAGCGGGTGGAGGCGGTTTCGACCGCTGGGCGTTTGGAGTCACCGATGCAGCCGGTGCCTATCAGGTCGAACTAGACGAGGCCGGCGCCTTTGACGTCGCGGTCCGACGCTATCCCGATCTCCAAGGCGATCAGAACATGATCACCTTCCAGTGCCAGGTTCCCCTGGCGAAGGAGCACCAGATCGACCTGGCACTTGCGGGGGGGCTCATATCGGGACGAGTATTCGGGCCCGACGGCGCCGCTGCACAGAGAGTCCCGGTCTCACTCGCGGCCCAGCCAGGCGACGACGTCGATCCAGAAGTCGCCGCGACCTTTGCCCAGGTATTCACGGGGTCCGATGGCCAGTACGCCTTTCCGAGCTTGCCGTCTGGCTCTTTCATGGTCACGGCGGGAGGCGCTCCCGTCGATCCCAACTCTGGCGCCCAGATCCTGGCGCGGGCGACGAAATCCGAGCTGGTGCTGCGCAGCGGCGAGAGACTGGATCACGCTGACTTCGAGCTCGATCCTGCAAGTGCGGCGATGATCGAGGTCCTTGGCGACGATGGGAGCCCGGTGGCTGCTGCCACCGTGTTCGCTCGCGACCGCTCCGGAAGGGTCGTCGATCCGTATTCGTCGCACCTTACCGACGCCCGGGGCCGCTGCCACTACGATGGGTTCGCGGTCGGGGACTACAGCTTCTTCGCGCGGACCCGGAACCTGGCAAGTGGGGAGAGCGAATGGTCAGCCGTCTCCGGACCGGCCGAAAGGACCACGTCATCGGGAGCAACGCAGCGGCTCGTCTTGCGCTCCGGAACCCGGCTGCGCCTGCAGCTCCAGGATCGGAGCGGAAAACCCGCCTCCGGTTCGATTCGCGTGCTCGATTCTGCCGGTCGGGATTTCAGCGGCACCCAGGCGCTGATCGACATCATGCAGCTGCTGGAGGAGGGTGCGCTCTCGCCGACTTCACCCCTGGTGGGTCCCCTGCCTGCGGGCGTGTATCACATCGAGGTTGACTTCGGGAGTGGGAAAACGGCCAGTCAATCGGTGGAGCTCCGGGGCGAGCCCGACCGGGAAGTGGTCATCCGCGCCGCCGAGTGATTCGTGGACCGAGAGACCCGTTCGCGGTCTGATTCGTGCCGAATATGCGTCGCGCATCACGCGCGGCACCTTGATGGCCGATTCAGACCGCTTCGGTCGCTCTGAGCCAGGTCTGGGCCATCAATGCTGCGCCTGCCGATGAGGGGTGCACTCCATCTCCGGCCCAGTGCTCGGGCGGTGCGTAGACGAGCGCCTTGTCGAACATCTCCTGGAAGGCGACCCACGTTGCCGAGTACTTGCGTGCCATTCGTCTCGCGGCGTCACGATAGGTGTCGAACTCGGGAAACCAGCTGCTGTCGACGCTCCCGGCCTGGAGCACAAACGGTTCACAGATGACGAGCTTGACATCCGGCATGGCAGCGCGCGTTCGGCCGAGTAGTGCGTCGTAGCCAGCCTCGTAGGTCCCCGCGTCGCCTTCGAAGTTGCCCTCGCGTACGTGCCATATGTCGTTGACGCCGATCAGGATGCTGAGCACATCGGGATTGAGCTCGAGGCAGTCCTCCTCCCAGCGCTCCGATAGATCGGGCACGCGGTTGCCGCTGATACCGCGGTTGTAGATGGCCAGTTCATCCCCCGGGCGGTCGATCAAGAGGCCCGAGGCGGCCAACCAGGCGTATCCGCCCCCGAGCGCCGATTGGGCATTTTGCTCGTAGGCGGTCTCTCGGCTGCGGCCCGCGTCGGTGATGGAGTCGCCCTGAAACAAGATCGTATCACCACGGGTGAACAGGGAGCGGGATGCGCCCTGGGTGCCCTCGACGCCGGAGCCAGTGCTCGCGCAGCTTGCCAGGCCCACACCTCCGATGCCGCCCAAGGTTGCGAGAGTGGCCATGAAGTCTCGGCGCGCCAGGTCGTCTGGTTGGGGATTGGATGCGGTCACGGGAGGATCTTTCTCTTGGTTGCACGGCGTGGCCGGGCTGGTCGAGTGGGGGATCGGCGGACGGACGCACCAGAATAGAGCATCCGGCAGTCGGGCGCAGCCACCTTGGCGCGATCGAGGAATACCGGGCTGGCCCGGGCTGTAGATTCGCCGACCCCCCTGTCAGAATCGACGCATGGCGAGAGCCCATCCAGCGTCCACTTTCGTGGAGGACTCCAGACCGTGAGCGGAGAGAGATCAGCGATCGTCGCCGGACTCGTGGCCGCCGTAGCGAGCTTGCTTGGATGCAGGACCGTCGAGGTCGAGTCGCGTGCGCCCGCCGATCAGGTGCGTCAGATCGAGCAGACGCTCGACACCCTGTACCGCGCGTTTTGCTTTGACGCGGGCGGCGACGCGGACTGGCCGACGATGCGGTCCCTCTTTCTGGACGGGGCGTCGTTCGTCGCACCGGTGCGCGACGGGATGCTGCCGCGGGCAGTGCAGGCCGATCAGTTCATCGAGGACTTTCAATCCTGGATCGCCAGCTCGTCGGAGGGCGAAACGGGCCTTCACGAGCGCATCGAGCACCTGCGGATCGATGTGTACGGAACCGTGGCCCATGCATACGTCCTGTTCGAGGCTTTCGTGCCGGGCGACCAGCGCGCGGTGAAACGCGGGATCGATAGCATTCAGCTCGTGCGTGCTGGCGAGCATTGGCTCGTGGCTTCGTTAACTACCCAGTTCGCAAATGGGGATCTGCCGGTTCCGACCCGGTTCGAGGGCTCCTGAGAGACTAGGGCAGGACCTCGAGCTTCAGGCTCTGTCTCACTCCGCGGCGCAGGATCTCGACCTCGACCGACTTGCCGATCTCACGTGTGAGGCGCCACCAGGCGTGGAAATGGTCCACGGACGCAAAGTCGCCCATTCCGTCCGCTGACAGAAAGATGTCCTTCTCGCGCAGGCCCGCACCCCGGGCCTGGAGCCCGTAGCGTCTGTTCTCGCCCCAGGTGACGAAGTAGGTCAGTCGGAAGGCAAACTGCTCTTCGGGAAGGCCGAGGATTCGCTTTTCGCCCGCATCGAGCGCCGGGCCGCCGAAGCCCGGAGCCGGTTTGAAGCCCCACTTGAAAGCACGCCACGAGTATTCGAGGGGGGGCGCGCGCTTCCAACCCCGCGGTAGCTCGAGGGCCAGCTTGCGCTTGACCGCGCCGCGTTCAATCTCAACTTCGACGGCTCCAGCCTGGGCTGAAAGATCGTGCAGGACCTGTGAAAGATCCGAGACCGTCGCCAGGTCCTGGTCTCCGGCACGAATCAGGCGATCACCGACCCGGAATCCGCTCCGTGCCGCAACGGAAGCGGGTGCGACTGCGCTCACGAGGGTCTGGTCGTTCGTGTCCAGATCCATCCCGACCCTTCCCGGCGCCGGGTAGACCCAGCGCTGATCGTTGGACCAGGAGTCGGTTGCCAGCGCCTGCTCGTAGAGCGCCGGGAACACGCTGTGGCAGTGTATGCAAGCGCCCTTGTCACGCTTTGCGAATGCGGGTACCTCCTCGAGGACGAGGGGTTTTCTGTCCTCCGATGTCGCCACCCCAGGTAGCCCAGGGGAATTGGCGTAGGCCTCGTGCTCCTCGAGCGTGCTCCGGAGCAATGACTCCCACGATGCCATGCCGAGCCACGTGTCCGCACCGCGCTCGTCCCTTGCTCCGTAGCGGTGGTAGACCTTCCCATCCGGATGCATGAGAAGGGCCGCGAAGGTCAGGTCAAAGTCGAAGGAGGTGCGCACGAGATCGACGCCACGCATGTCCGTCACACGGACACATACGTAGCGTGAGTAGAGGGGCTCGAGTCGGCTGGGAGGACGGACAACCTGCCCGTCGAAGGACTTGCAGTCCTTTCAAGCCTCTCAGCGGAACACGATCAGCAGTGGTCGGGCCTTCTCCGCCGCGACCGCGAAGGCTGTATCGAGGTCACCGAGCCACTCCGGGCCGCCCCATTGGGGCTCGGGTGTCGACTGGACCCATGCCATCGCCATGAGCAAGCTAGCGCCAATGAGCTTCATTCTTGGAGTCTACCGGTCGACGTCAACCAGTGCCACGTCCTCGCGTCGTGGTCTGAACGCTCAGTCCTCGATCCCGATTTCTTCTCGCAGCCAGGCCCACACCCGGGTGGCGACCTCGCCGTTGGCCGCCGGCGTGAAGTGATTCTTCCCGTACACCTCTTCGCCCCGTTTCTTGCGCGCCTGGACCAGATCGTACAGGTCGAGGTGGGGGATGCCCCGCTCGTCGAGGATCGTCGTCAACTGCTTGAGTTGACGCTCTGGCTTCGGCAGGTCCTCTGCGACGGGAAACAGGATCACCCCTGCGAATCGAGCACCGTTGTCCATGGCTTCCCGATGAAAGGTATCCAGCAGGGCCAGGGTGATCTTGAAAGGCTCACCCTCCGGTTCGCGCCAAAGCTGGAACCAACCCTGCCGGCGCTTGGTCTCCTTGCGCGACTTCAGTGCCGCCAGAGCACCGGACCATCCGGACTTCGGTGCCTTGGGAGCCCACCATTCATGGGGCGCCATCTCGATGCCAAGTGAACCGTCGAGCGCCGCTTCATACAGCTCCATCTCGCTGGCATAGGGCTGGGGCACGAGCTCGAGCCGTTCGTTCGCCAGAATGAAACGCGGCTTGACCAGCGGTTCACGCGTGCCCGGCGAGTACACGAGCCTCAGTCGATTGACATTGCGCGCGATGTTCTCCGACAGCATTCCCATCAAGACCACGTCGGAGGCCAGTTCTGCATGGGTATCGCGATAGCGCATCAGCGCCTGATCGGTTCCCCAACCCCCAACGCCCAGATTGATGACCTCGAGGGCTGGCGCCGCGTCGACTTCGAGCTGCGCGGGCCATGTTTCGTCGTCGCCCACCTCGCTGCCAAAGGTGAAGGACTCCCCGTAGCAGGCCAGGCGCAACGCGCCCTCGGGCGGCCTCGCGTCGACGGATCTGGAGCCACGGGCACCGATGGAGTTGAAGCTGACGGGCTTGTCCTGATGTGTACCCGAGCCCCCGGGCACGTTGGCCCACCCGTAGCGGGCTGAGAAGCGATTGACGACGCCCCTTGAATTCCTGCCCGCGCGCATGCGCTCCAGGCGCCCGGTCCACAATTCGATGAGTTCGTCGTTCGCCTCGAATACCGCCCGTACCTCGCCGCCGCCGTCCGTCTCGACGAGGGGGACTACAGCGGGCGTCCTGGAGCGGACGTACAGCTCAACTGCCAGCAGGGTGAGGGTGATGCTGCCGATGACAAGCAGGGCGCGCACCCAGATCGGGGATCCGCGTCGAGGCGAGGGGGCGGCTGGGCGCAACGGGGTGGTATTCGGCATGGACTGTTATCGCGGCGGGAGATGCCCTCGCAAAGGTACACGATAGCGCCCGGTGAACGGAAGCCGACGGGGCTGGGCAAAGAAGTGCGACGCTCCCGGTGCTTTTCCCGGAATAGGCGTCGGAGTCGCCCGTCCCTGTTCCTGTCGCCATTCGCGTTCCGCCTGTCACCGAGCCTCTCGTTGGAAACGGAAGACCACCATGCAACTGACCCTCGCCCTGGCATCGCTCGTTCTGATCGTCGCGCCCACCTCGAACCAGGATTCCTCGAATTCGACCCCGGCCTGGTGGGAGTCCTTTCCTGAGGCCAGTGCTGACCTGACCCTCGGCGTGGGAGAGGACGGTAGCCACCTCAGCATGATGGCCCTGGTAAATGAGTACGCGGAACTGACCGGCCAGCATCTTGTCATCAGCACGGAGACGCGTCAGATGCTCGAGGCGTCCCGCACCGGAATTCAGACGCAAGTCGTCGTCCCGAAGCCGCATGTTCAGGCATTTTTCGAGACGCTCCTGGTCGAGAATCAGTTCGTGCTGCACCTCTTGCGCGAGGCCTCGCCCCGCATGCTGGCGATCGAGAGCCTCAAGACCCAGCAGCGCAATACGGTCCGCCGGGGAGCGCGGTTCGTGCCGCGCGAGCAGCTCGAGGTCATGCGCGGCCACCCCGCCATGCTGGTCACGACCACGCTTGCCTTGCCCTACACGGATGTCCGTCAGCTCTCCAACTCCATGCGCACCATGGTCACGGACGCCAATACCCAGCAGATGCTGCCCGCTGGAAAAAGCAACTCGATGTTCATCACCGGGTTCGGACCGCATACCGCGGACCTGGCCGTGATGCTGGAGAGGGTCGACGCGCGCTCGAAGGTCCGCTGGGAGCAGGACGAGGCGCGGCGAATGCTGGAGCAGGCTCAGCAAGCTGAGCAAGCTGAGGAGAACGCCGCGGCCGACGAATCGACCTCGGAGTGAGCCTGGCGGGCGTGCCAAACGGTTCGCCCCAGCTCCAACCCGCCCGGACCATCCCGTACCCGGACACCAGGAGTCGCGCCCGTCGCGGGCATTGGTCGCTACATTCGGATAGGCTGCGGCGGAGGACGCCGAGGGCGTCGATCACGAGCAGCCCGAATGACTGACCCGCAGGATGAAGCGCCCATTGGCATCTGCTTGCTTTCCGGCGGCATGGATTCGGCGGTTGTACTCGCCGAGGCGCGGGCCCGTGGATTTCGACCGTTCGCCTTGTCGTTTCGCTACGGGCAGCGGCACTCGATGGAGATCGATGCTGCCGGGCGAGTAGCGGAGGCCCTCGGAGCCGAGGAGCATCGGGTCGTGGACATCGACCTGTCCGCGATCGGAGGCTCGGCCCTGACCGGCGATGTGGCGGTGCCCAAGGACCGGGCGACGGAAGGCATGGGGGATGACATTCCGGTGACATACGTTCCGGCGCGCAACACCCTCTTCCTGACGGTGGCCCTCGGGTGGGCCGAGATCGTGGGGGCGCGCGATCTCTTCATCGGCGTCAACGCGGTGGACTACTCGGGCTATCCGGACTGCCGGCCGCAATTCTTGCGCGCCTTCGAGGAGCTGGCCCAGGTGGCGACGGCGGCGGGCGCCGAAGAGGGGGCGAGGTTTCGGGTAGTGGCTCCGCTGCTGGAGATGTCGAAGGGCGACATCGTGCGCCGAGCGCGGGAGCTAGACGTGGATCTCGGGATGACGCACACCTGCTACGACCCGGCGCCGGGAGAGGAGCGCCCCTTGGCTTGTGGGCGATGCGACGCTTGTCTCTTGCGATTGAAGGGGTTTGCGGAGGCAGGGGCTGTGGACCCGATCCCCTACGCCGGCGGAAGCGGCTCCGCCGCTTCCGCATAGACGGTCCCATCTGGCCGGCGTGAATGCCGCGGGCGGCGCCACCCCTCGCGCACCTACGCCCGATCCTCAGTCATCACCCGGAGGGTCGAAACTCGCCATCGGAAAGGTGGGATTGACGGAACGGTCCGTGGCGAAGATCTCACGGGCGCGCGCGACGACCTGGGGCTCCAGATCGGCGAGATCGTGCTGTTCAGCGAGGTCTGCCCCGAGGTTGTAGAGCTCGATCTCACGGTTTCCCTCGTGGATACCGGTTTGCACGGCCTTCCAGTCTCCAATGCGCACGGCCTTCAATCCCCCGTAGCCGTAAAACTCCCACACGAGGTAGTCATGAGCGGCCTGCTGGCCCTTGCCCGTCAACGTCGGCATGTAGCTGATTCCATCGCACGCCGCCGGAAACTCGATTCCGACGATCTCTGCCGCGGTGGGCATCCAGTCCTGGAAGCAGATCTGGTGATCGCTCCTCGATCCCTCTTCGACCACTCCGGGCCAGCGCGCGATCATGGGAACCCGCAGGCCACCCTCGTAGACGCTGCCCTTGCGGCCTCGGAGTGGCCCGGCCGAGTTGAAAAATGTCGTGTCGACGCCGCCCACGTCATGGGTGGGACCATTGTCCGAGGTGAACACGATCAAGGTGTTCTCGCTCAAGCCCAGGTCGTCGACGAGCCCGACTATCGCGCCCACGTGTTCGTCAAGATCGCTGATCATCGCCGCATAGCCGGCCCTTGGACGCGGATGAGGAGCGTAGCCATGGTCACCGAGGTAGGCCGCCTCATCCCACTCAATTGGGTAAGCCTCGACCCACGAAGCGGGCGGCTGCATCGCCAGGTGCGGCTCGACAAACGGAAGGTAGAGGAAGAAGGGCTCCCGCCTGTGCTCCCGGATCCAGTCCAGAGCTTCAGTCAGAATGGAGTCCGGGGCATAGTCCGTCCCGTAGAAGCGTGCGAAGTCCGGATCACCCGGCTCTTGCGTGCCCCGCGGGACTGCAGCGACTCCATCATTGAGCTCGATCCGTCGCTCGTTGCGCCAGAGGTGGTCGGGGTAGTAGCTATGCGCTTCGAGCTGGCAGTTGTAGCCGTAGAACAGATCGAATCCCTTGGAATTGGGATCTCCAGTGGAGCCGACGGGGCCCAGGCCCCACTTGCCCATGGCCGCCGTCGCGTACCCTGCATCGCGCAATAGCATCGCGACGGTGGGAACCTCGGCGCTGATCGGGTGCTGCCCCTCGGGCCGGGCAGGCTTGTTGCCGCGAATCTCCGCGTTGGCCAGATGGCGTCCCGTCAATAGAACGCAGCGCGAGGGCGCGCAGACAGGGGCCCCGGCGTAGGCCTGGGTGAAGACCATGCCCTGCTTGGCCAGGGCATCGATATTGGGCGTGCGGATCTGCTCCTGCCCATAGCAACCCAGTTCTCCGTAGCCGAGATCATCCGCCAGGATGAAGATCAGGTTGGGACGCTGTGGCAGGGCCGCGTGGGTCTCCGGGCTTCTGAGTGCACACGAACCGAGAAGGGTGGACAGGAGAAGGATGGAGAGGCGCATCCGATTACAATACGAAACCAGGCCCGTTTTCAGGCCCGTTCTACCTTTGCTCGACCCGCTCCGATCGTGGACATCGTCAGCTCGACCGGTGGAATGGACAGCGGGCCGAGGTGGGATCGTCCCGCTCGAGCACGCCACTCCATCGGCCCAATCTCGCAGGTCGACGGAGCGGCCAGGGCCGATCCCGAGTAGACTGCCGTGGATGGTCGACCTGGACTCAACCGAGGCGAAGACACCCGAGAAGCGGCCTGCGGAGCTTGCGGCCGCGGAGGATCCCAGGGTTCTGGCGTTTAGGCGCCTCCTGGGTATCGTCGATCGCCTGCGTGCGCCCGACGGCTGTCCGTGGGACCTGAAGCAGACCGAAGAGAGCATGGCGCCCCATCTGATCGAGGAGGCCTTCGAGCTGTCGGAGGCGATCGAAGGCGAGAGCGCCACCGCAATCGCGACCGAGGCGGGCGATGTGTTGCTCAACGTGCTTCTGATCTGCCGCATCGCCGAGGACGCGGGGCGCTACGACCTGGCGCGCGCAGCGCACGAGGTCTCGGACAAGTTGATCCGGCGTCACCCGCACGTGTTTGGAGATTCCCAGGCCGAAACGGCCGAGAAGGTTCTCGAGCGCTGGGATGAGATCAAGCAGGCCGAGCGCAAGGACGACGATGAGGATGCCAGCGCACTGGCCGGCCTGCCGCGAGCTATGCCGGCCTTGTTGCGTGCCAAGCGGATATGCCAGCGTGCCGTGAACGCGGGTTTTGCCTGGCCCAGCTGGCGTGGGGCCTTCGACAAGTTGACGGAGGAGCTAGGTGAGCTGGAGGCCGAACTCGAGGGGGACTCGTCGGAGATCCCGATCGGGGCTCGGCTCGAACGCGTTGGTGACGAGACGGGCGACGTCCTGGTGGCGGGGGCCTTCCTGGCGCACTACCTGGAACTCGATCCGGAGCGGCTCTGCCGGGCGGCCCTGAAGCGTTTCGAGCTGCGTTTCCGGCATATGGAGGGCTCTCTGGGGGCCTCCATGAAGAAAACGTCCCTCGCCGGGCTGATCGATGCATGGCAGGCGGCCAAGCGAGCCGAAAAAGGAATGGCCGCGGAACCTGACGCGAGCTGACCCATTTCGCCTGCAGCCCCATGAATCCGATCGTTCGAACCCAAGGTCTGTTCAAGTTTCACGGCGAGGGTGCCGAGGCCGTGCCGATCCTGCGCGACGTCAGCTTCGAGGTCGGAGAGGGCGAGTTCGTCTGCGTGATGGGACCCAGCGGATCGGGAAAGTCGACCCTGCTACACCTGCTCTCGGGCCTGGACAACCCCAACGCCGGCCACATCCACCTCGGCGGCTCGGACCTGGCCACCCTCGCCGATAGCGCGCGCACGCTCGTGCGACGGCGCACGGTTGGATACGTGTTTCAGTTCTTCAACCTGATGCCGAACCTGTCGGTGCGCGAGAACATCGGACTTCCCCTGGCGATCGCGGGAGCGGGACACGCGCGCGATGCGAAGGCGATCGAGTTGCTATGCGAGCGCCTTGGTCTGGCGGGCCGGCTCAAGGCCTTTCCGCACCAGCTCAGCGGCGGCGAGATGCAGCGCGTGTCGATCGCGCGCGCATTGATCGGCGGCCAGCCACTACTGCTCTGCGACGAACCGACCGGCAACCTCTCTCAAAAGGCGGGGGCCGAGGTCATGGGGCTCCTGCGCCAGGCTTGTGATGATGAGGGTCGCGCCGTGATGCTCGTGACCCATAACCCACGCGATGCGGCCCACGCGGACCGGGTCCAGTTCCTGGTCGACGGTGAACTCGTACCGGAGCCGATCCTGCACGGTCCCGGTATTCAGGTAGAGCAGGTGCACGAGGCCCTGGCCGGCCTTTCCATCTGATGGGGCTGGCGCTCCTGATCGCCGGCCGCAGCCTCCTTCAGCGGCCCGGGCGAACCCTGTTCTCGGCCCTGGGTATCGCGCTCGGCATCGCTACGGTCGTGGGCGTCATCACCCTCGACATGAACACGATCCTGGGTCTGGCGCGCCCCAACAAGGGCGGTCGGCCTGACCTGGAGCTGCGCGTCCTGCCCGGGGGACCGGGGTCGACTGGAGGCGGTTCGGCAGAACTCGGAAACCTCGAGGGCGTATCGCTGGCGACCGCCTTCTTTCAGAACGACGCCTCCGTGTATACGGATGCGGCTGCGCGCGAAGCCGCCGGCCGAGATCCGAAGCCTGCGCGCGTGCGCCTGTTTGCGCTCGAGGCCGATGTCCTGCCAGAACTCAATCTGTACCGGCTGATCGAAGGCCGTGACCTCGATCCGGGGCCGGATCTGGCGCTGGGAGAGGTCCTCATCGGGCAGCCCCTGGCCGAGGACCTCGGGATCGCCCTGGGTGATCGCCTGTGGGTTTCGCGCACCAAGCGCCTGGCGCGCAGCGAATGCATCGGTGGAAAGATGCAGGTGGTGCACGACGTCGCGCCCGACAATCCGATCGCGGAGAGCCTGGTTGTGGTCGGGATCCTGGCCCGCGAAAGCCTCGGATACCGTTCCCGAGGCCAGGTCGTCATCGTGGACTTCGAGCAGGGCAAGCGGCTCTACGACGGGGTACGAATCCAGACCAGGTACTGGGGCAGGCGCGACCCGAACGTTGATGTCGAGCGGCTGAAGACGAGCCTGAGTGCCAGCTATTCGCTGAAGCTGGAGAAGAACGTGATCCTGGGGCAGGCGGCCGACGAGCGCGCCTTCCGTACGGGTGTGCGTATGACGGGATTGCTGGCCCTGGTGCTCGGGCTGTACGTGATCTTCCACACCTTGTCGATGTCACTGACCGAGCGCGTGATCGAGGTCGCGACCTTGCATGCCCTGGGATTGACCCGGCGCGGCATCGCCGGTGTATTCCTGTTCGAGGCCGTACTGCTGGCCGGAGGCGGTGCCCTGCTCGGCCTGGTCGCCGGCCTGGGGCTCGCGCGCGGCTTGCTTGCGCTCGGGATCACGACCCTCGGCACCGGCAAGCAGATCGATCTGTTCGTGATCCCCTGGGGGCAGGCGCTGACATTGACGGCGCTAGGGTTCGGCATTGCACTGGTAGGCTCGATCTATCCGTTGTCCCGCATCAGTCGCACGAGTACAGCGGCGGCCCTGCGCGGGGAGGGCATGGAGCAGGGCGGCGTATCGCGCGGCTTTCAGATCTTCTTTGCGCTCCTGTTGCTGGTGATCCTGCCCGGGCTGTACTTCGTTCTGGTGCCCGTCCTGGGCGAGTTTACCGCGCCGCTGGTCAGCATCCTTCTGGCCGGCGTCGGGTTCCTTGCGACGCTCGTGGCCGTTCCCTTGCTCATGCCGAGTTTGCTCGCGGGTGCGTGCACAGCCATCGCCCGTCCATTGACTGCGATCTGGCCCCTCTCCGGCCAGCTGGCCACCCGCGCCATGAGCCAGAGCCCCACTCGCATCGCGGTCAGCGCTTCAGCCATCGCACTCGTGGCCGGCGGACTGGTCGGATTGAAGGGAATGACCCGCAGCCTGCGCGGTGAGGTCGAGGTCTGGGCCGATGAAGCCCTTGCAGGCAAGGTCTTCATCAAGGACTTGCCCGATGTGAACTACGACCAGCTCGTCGAGCATCTGGCGGGCTTCCCGGGCGTGGTCGGAGTCGAACGGGGGAGTGCGCGCGCATACGACCAGTTCCTCCTGATCGGCGTGGATCCCCAGGGTGTCGGCGGGTTTGGCCCTCTGGCCGAGCGCCCCTCGCTGGTCGCGAAGCTCGAGCATGGACACGGCATCATTCTCTCGCGCCGCCTGGCGCGCGACCTGAACTACACGGTTGGCGACAAGCTGTACGTGACCAAGGCGGACGGAGACCTGGTCGAGTTCAGCGTGATCGCCGTGACCGATGCCTACGGGTACTTCCCGCACCCTGACGAGCGCATGTATGGGGTCGTGTCCGAGCAGGCCATGAGCGATGCCTTTTGTCTCGATCTGGTCCGCGTGCGCGACCTGGTCGTACGCCTGGATTCGGGCGGTGACCCGGGAGTGGTCGAGGCCGCCGTGCGTGACTACCTCGTGGGCAAGGCGACCGACGAAGCCGCGCAGCGTGTCCATTTCGAGGTGGGGGCCAGTTTGAGGACCCAGCATGTCGAGGACGTGGACCGTGATTTCGTCCTGTTCGACATTCTCATCGGCTTGACCGCGGCGCTCGCGGCCCTCGGCGTTCTGAACGGCCAGCTCCTGACCGCCCTCGAGCGGTCCAAGGAGATCGGCGTGCTCAAGGCGCTCGGGACCTCGCGCGGCCAGGTGGCCGGGATGGTCCTGCTCGAGGCCTTGGTGATCGGGCTGGCCGGTGGAGCGGTGGGCTGCGCGATGGGGGCGGGCCTGATCCCCCTGGTAGTCCGGGCCCTGGAGGAGCTGGCCGGGCTGGCGTTGCCCCAGCTCGGGGCCGGGCCGTGGGTGCCCCTGGCCCTGGCGGGCGCGTGCCTGCTGACGGCCCTGGCCGGGCTCTACCCGATCTGGCGCATGAACCGTTTTGACGCGGTGCGCGCGGTCCGTACCGGCTGACGGGCCGCTCGGATCCGGGAGCTTTTGCCACGACGGCCGTAGATCCGGCCCGATGCGCTGATATACTCCCTCGCCCAAAAGCGGGGATGTAGCTCAATTGGTTAGAGTGCCGGCCTGTCACGCCGGAGGTTGCGGGTTCAAGTCCCGTCATCCTCGCCATCCGCCCTCATCCCTCGCCCGCGCGGGGGTTTTTTGAGTTCAAGGGGGTGGGCGCCGCTGCCCGCTCCGAGCCTGAGAGACTCCCACCGCCCCCGATGAGCCAGAACGAGCTTTCCCCTCCCATCCTCGTCGAGGACGCGGACGGCCTGGCCGCACTGGTCGAGGATCTCGAGGGCCAGAGCGAGATCGCAATCGATACCGAGGCGGACTCGTTCTACAGCTACCGCGAGAAGGTCTGCCTGGTCCAGGTCACCGTCGAGGATCGTGACTACGTCGTGGACCCCCTCGCCGGGTTCGACCTTTCGCCCATGCGCGAGGTCCTCGCCGATCCTGGGAAGATCAAGGTCTTCCACGATGGAGAGTACGACGTGCTGATCCTCAAGCGCGACCACGACCTCGACTTCGCCGGGCTGTTCGACACCCGGGTCGCCGCCGCCACCCTGGGCATGGAAGCGCCAGGTCTGGCCTCCGTACTCGGCGACCGATTCGATGTTGCAATCGACAAGTCCATGCAGCGCTCGGATTGGGCCAAGCGCCCGCTGACCGAGAAGCAGATCCGCTACGCACGCCTCGACACGCACTATCTGCTGCCCCTGATGCACGCTCTGCGGCCAGAGCTCGATGAGCGCGGCCGGTCGATGATCGTCGATACCGAATGCCGCCGGCTCGAGGCCCTCACGCCCCAGGTGCCCCAGTTTCGGCCGGACGAGTTCGTGAAGATCAAGGGCGTGCGGCGCTTGCCCCAATCCGAGTGGCAGTTCATGCGCGAGCTCTACGCGTTGCGCGAGGAACTGGCGAGTCGCAGCGACGTTCCCCCGTTTCGGATCATGCGCAACCCTATCCTGCTGGACCTGGCCCATGCCCAGCCGGGGACCCTGGACGACCTGGTAGAGACACCCGGTTTCAGTCCGCGCATGGTGCGTTCTTTCGGAAAGCGTGTGCTCGAGACCATTGCCCATGCTCGAACACTCGACCTCCTGGAGCGCCTGCCAGTACTTCCCAAGCGCGACGGTACCGAGGGCATGAACGAGGCCGAGATCGAGCTATACGATCGCCTCAAGAAATGGCGCAAGGGCATTGCCGGCGAGCAGCAGGTCGAGGCTTCTTACCTTCTCAACCGGCACGTCATGGCGCGCATCGCCCACGCGCGACCGGGCAATGCCGAGGCGCTGGCCACAATCGACGGCTTCTGCGAGTGGCAAACGGACATGTTTGGGGCGCAGCTGCTGGATCTCATCGTTGCCTTTGAACGTGCCCTTGATTCGGGCGAGATTCCGAAACGCAAGCCCTGGCGCCGGCGCTGATAGCCGCAGGGCGGGCCGCGAATGGCAGGAGCCGGGGCTGGATCTGGGCGCAACCGGGGATGGTGGAGACGATGGGACTTGAACCCACGACCTCTGCGTTGCGAACGCAGCGCTCTACCAGCTGAGCTACGTCCCCGGTTTTGGAGGGCCGGATTCTAGTGGCGGCGGCGCCATAGAGCCAGGACCGGCGGCGATATCGCGCCTCGCTCGGGCCGCTCAAGCTGAGTTCTGGTCCCGGGCGGGCGATTCGCGGGGGCTGAACGTAGGATGCGGACAGGTACCATGAACCTATTCCTCGCCGCCAAGTTCGCCGCCCTGGCGCTTCTACAGTCCGCGCCGGTCGGGTCCGCTCCGGTCGAGCCGGCGTCGAGCTGGCTCGAGCTCGATTTGCCAGTTGGTTTCAGCCTGGACCTGACCAGCGGCGCTGTTCTCAGCCGGCCGCCTAGTGAGGAAGGAACCCTGGTCTACTCCGACGGCGAGTTGCGGGCGATCCCACGTCTGGGTCGTTGGCAGGGCTCCGGCGCCGAGCGAGTGAGCACTCAGGTCGTGCGCGGCGCGGGCGTTCCCGAGGACAGGCCGACTGCGATGGCGGGGGACGAGTATCTGTTCGACCTCGACGACGGCACCTGGGGCTATCTGCACGTGCTGCGCGTGAGCGCCGAGAGCGTGCGCTTCGAGTACGCGCGTGCCGATCGTGGCAGCGATAGCCTCGTGCGCGACCCCCGGAGTGTGACGGTCTCATCTGCTAGCAAAGGCCTGGAGCTCTTCTGGCTGACTGCCCAGGAGGACAGCGAATACAAGATCTGGCGTTCAGTCCTTGGCCGCGCCGCGCCAGCGGAATTACTTGGGCGGGTCTCAGGATCGCGCTTCGTCGATCAGCAGGTGCCGTCCGGCCTGCCTGTCGAGTATCGAGTGCACCGCGTGGGGGCCGGGCCGTCCTTCGGCGCGCGTGTCCGGGCGCTGGACACCAACAATCCACCCGAGTGGCCCATTCCGATCGAACGTGGTCTGGTCATCGATCTCTTGAGCGGTGAAATCGGTGGGCCCAATGCCCATGTCGAGATCGCCTACGCGAGCGAATCGCACTTGAACCTTCGGCCCATGGAGGGCGTGCTCATGGCGCGCATGACCCGCGGCGGAACCGGTCCCGTGTGGAGCTTGCCTGACCCCGAGTCGGGCACCTACCAGGGCAAGTTGTTTTCGGCGCAGATCGGCGAGGACCTGGCGGTTCAGTTCCCCGGACCGATCTACGCCCGCCTGAGTTTCTCGGTTGACCCTGACGGGCACGAAGTGTCGATGCGTCGCCAGCTTGACCTGGACGGCGCACGTCTCATGGCCATTCCACCAATAGATACGGATGCGAGCTGGGCCGATTCCGGGCCCGTGCTGAGGCTCCCACCCCTGGCCATGGATGTGCCATTCCGCGACTCGGTCTCGGTGATCGTCGAACGGGAGATCGAGTACGCGAGCGGCAACTGGGAGGAATTCAAACTCGGAGCTCCAGGAAGCAGGACGTTGCACCTGAGGCTATCGGAGGAAGTCCAGGAGGCCGGACACATCGGGCGCTTTCGATTGCGGCATACCTACCCCTGGGGGGCGTGGTCTCTGCCGGGCGAGCCGATGCGCATAGCCTTCGGCGACCTGACCGACGCGGCGACGCGCGTGGCCCTGCTCGAGGCTGGACTGCGCGACCTGGTGGACGACAGCTACACGCGACGGGTCGCGGCACGGGGTCTGCTCGAGGAGCTTGGTCCCGAAGCGTGGCCACGACTGCGTGAGGCCCTCGACTCCGAGGATCCGGAACTGGCGGGCGCGGCACGGGACATTCTCCTGGCCGCCGATGCCACTCGCAGCGATCACGTCGCGTACGTATTGAAGGCCCAGGCAGAGGCGGACGGGGTGGCCGAGCTACCGGCGGAGTGGCTCGATCCGGATGTGGATCGGCGCGCGCTCGGCGTCTTGAGCACGTGGGGTCAGGCGCGACGTCCGCGGGCGACAGGCGGCCACGGCGAGCTGGAGCCGGATGGGTCGCAGCTCGCTGATGGATTGCGCGTGCTGGTCCGGGCCGAGCCCGACGAGGGGTTGCGCCGCCTGGCCATGCTATTGCTGGAGCAACTTCAGTTCGTGCCCGGGCCGTCTGCGTTCACGGCAGCTCGCAGCGCCCTTCCATTCGCGCTGAGAACGCCGGCGCAAAGGCCGGTCGTGCGCCACGCGGATTGGGCCGCGTTGCTAGGGTCACCCGTCACGACGGATGCGGAGATCGCGGCCGCGATCGAAGCCGCTACCGACCTGGCGCAGCCCCGCTCGGCATTGGTGATGCTGCAGATGGCCCAGCGCTGGCTACACGCTCCGGAAGCGGGAAGCGGCGCGGCGAGGGACGCCGTGCGTCAGGAATTGCGAGAGATGCTGGAGCTGGGCCTGCGCCTCCATAAGCGGGCGAGCGTCGCATCGTCGGACACCCTGCTCGACGCCGCCGAGGAACTGGTTCTCGATCCTGCTGCGCGGCTGGACGCCATGGCCGAGCTGATGGAATTGCGCATGGGGCAAGGGCCACTGTACGGTGCGCCCGAGGACTACAATCGCGAGCGTTTCGAGCTGGCCGAGCCGACGATGGCCAGCCTCGTAGACTGCCTCGACAGGATCAAGACGAGTGGCGCCAGCTACGTGGATGTGATGTTGCAGGCGGGCGACTACGAATCGATTGGCGGCGAAGCCTGGATCGACCTGAGCGTGGATGGCTTGCGCCTGATCGGCGGGGATGGTGTCCATCTCGGGCTCGGCGTCCGGATCGTGGGTGTCTCGGACGTCTTCTTGAGTGGTCTGACCATCGACAACGAGCGCGGCGCCGCCGTGACCGTATTGAACGCATCGACGGCGCTCTTCGACTGCGTATTGATCGGCGCCGACACGGGCGTCACGGTGCAGGCTGGCCAGCTGGAGATGCAGGGCTCGGACGTCCGGCGTCGCAGCCATGGGCGCCTCTCCAACTGGTCCGTTCGCCTGAGCGGGGCAGGCAGTCACCTGTTTGCGCGCGATTCAGTTTTCAGGGCTGGATCGGTATTTCCGGGCTCGGGCAGCCTGGCCTTTCTCGAGGGCTGCGTGCTCGACGGCCTGGAGCGGGCAGCCCTGCAAGGTCAGGACAACAGCCGGGCAGTTGTGCGCGATTGCCTGATCCGGGGGAGCTCCTCCGGAGTCCTTAATTTCTCCGACATACAGCTAGAGGGCGTCGTATTCGACGTGCCCAGCAAACCGCTCACCCTCACGGGCGGTGAGGCCTGGCTGTGTCCCAAGCACGTCATCTTCCTCCAGATTGAAGATCCGCTCAGCCTGCCCCAGCAGCTGGGTAGTTGCCCTCTGGAACGGGCCCGCTGAGCCCCAAACCCTCGGAATCCGGGTCCACTCCGAGACGCACGGCGGCCAGGAGGTTAGCATGCCGCGCCTCCGGCCTTGGGCGTCACATCACGTGCGACAGGCCACGCTTCACGAGTCGAGCAGAGAGCCTCTCATGATGGATACGTTTGGAAGTCGCGGGACGTTCGAGGTCGCCGGCAAGAGCTACAAGATCGCCCGCCTGACCGCGCTCGAGAGTAGGGGCCACGACCTCTCGCGCTTGCCCTTCGTGCTCAAGATCCTGTTGGAGAACCTGCTGCGCCACGAAGATGGCAAATCGGTTCCGGCCGCGGACATCGAGGCTCTTCTGGGCTGGGATGCGCAGGCCGAGCCCAAGATCGAGATCGCCTTCCGCCCGGGGCGGGTCCTGATGCAGGACTTCACGGGCGTACCGGCGGTTGTGGACCTGGCTGCAATGCGCGACGCCATGCAACGCCTGGGCGGTGACCCGACCAAGATCAACCCGCTGCAACCGGCCGAACTCGTAATCGATCACTCGCTGCAGGTCGATGCATTCGGTGGACCGGACTCGCGCACCATCAACACCGAGAAGGAATTCCAGCGCAACGGCGAGCGCTACGCCTTCCTCAAGTGGGGCCAGGCCGCCCTGGCCAACTTCCGCGTCGTTCCACCCGAGACGGGTATCGTGCATCAGGTCAACCTCGAGCATCTGGCGCGCGTCGTGATGGACGGCAGTGGGGGATATGCCTATCCCGACACCGTCGTCGGCACGGACTCGCACACGACGATGATCAATGGCCTGGGCGTGCTGGGCTGGGGCGTGGGCGGGATCGAGGCCGAGGCCGCCATGCTGGGGCAGCCCGTGTCGATGTTGATTCCACAGGTGGTCGGGGTGCAACTGACGGGCGAGTTGCCCGAGGGCACGACGGCGACGGACCTGGTCTTGCGCGTGACCGAGATGCTGCGCGCCCACGGCGTGGTCGGAAAATTCGTCGAGTTCTGTGGATCCGGGCTGGCTCGGATTCCGCTGGCCGACCGCGCGACGATCGCGAACATGTGCCCGGAGTACGGTGCGACCTGCGGCATCTTCCCGGTCGACACTGCGACTCTCGACTACATGCGCCTGTCAGGCCGCGACGATGAACGCGTGGCCCTGGTCGAGGCATACATGAAGGAACAGGGCCTTTGGCATACGGCCGAGACGCCCCTGGCCGATTACACCGACTTGCTGGAGCTGGACCTTGCGACCATCGAGCCGAGCCTGGCCGGACCCAAGCGCCCTCAGGACCGCATTGCCCTCTCGCAGATGGCGCCCAGCTTCGCTGATGCGCGTGCCGAGATCCTCGCGGGTGCCGGCCACGAGGACAGTGATCCGCGCATCGAGGTCGAGGCAGGAGAATGCAGCTTCAATCTTGGACACGGCTCGGTGGTTATCGCTGCCGTTACGAGCTGTACGAACACGTCGAATCCATCGGTCATGATCGCCGCCGGTCTGCTCGCGAAGAAAGCGGCGCTCAAGGGGCTCAAGACCCGCCCCTGGGTCAAGACCAGTCTGGCGCCCGGATCGCGGGTCGTGTCGGAGTACCTGGACAAGGCGGGTCTCACTCCCTACCTGGACCAGCTGGGATTCAACGTCGTCGGCTACGGCTGCACGACGTGCATTGGTAATTCGGGGCCACTCTCGGCCGAGATCGACGCGGCCGTGGAGGAGGGGGATCTGATCGTGGCCTCGGTCATCTCGGGCAATCGCAATTTCGAAGGCCGCGTGCACGCCAAGGTGCGAGCCAACTACCTTGCGTCGCCGCCTCTCGTGGTCGCCTACGCGCTCGCCGGTGATGTCAACATCGACATCACAAAGGACGCCTTGGGCGTGGACGGCGAGGGCAAGCGCGTATTCCTGAAGGATGTCTGGCCGAGCTCGACGGAGATTCAGGAAGTCCTCGGGGCGACGATCACGGCCGAGATGTACCAGGATTCCTACAGTGCAGTATTCAGTGGCGGTGAAGCATGGAACGCGATCGACGTTCCCGAAGGCAATACGTACGCCTGGCAATCGGAGTCGACGTACGTGAAGCACCCGCCCTTCTTCCAGGACATGCAGCTCGAGCTGTCGCCCGTGGAGGACATTCTTGGAGCCCATGTCCTGTGCCTGTTCGGTGACAGCATCACCACCGACCACATCTCTCCTGCCGGCGCCATCAAAGCGGACGGCCCGGCCGGTGAGTATCTTATCGAGCGCGGTGTGGCTCCGGAGGACTTCAACTCATTCGGCTCGCGGCGCGGAAATCACGAGGTGATGATGCGCGGCACGTTCGCCAACGTCCGCATCAAGAACCGGTTGGTTCCCGGGGTCGAGGGAGGCGTGACCGCCCACCAGCCCTCGGGTGATCAGATGTCCATCTATGACGCGGCCATGCGCTACCAGAATGAGGGCGTGCCGACGATCATCCTCGGCGGCAAGGAATACGGCACAGGCTCCTCGCGAGACTGGGCTGCCAAGGGGCCCTGCCTGCTCGGCGTACGGGCGGTCCTGGTCGAGAGCTTCGAGCGTATTCACCGTTCGAACCTCGTGGGCATGGGCCTGTTGCCCTTGCAGTTCAACGCAGGTGACACAATTGAGAGCCTGGGCCTGACGGGCCACGAGACCTTCGAGATCTTGAACCTGGCGGAGCTCATCAACGGCCCGAATCCCGCCGGAGGCCAGATCCTCGTACGCGCGGTCACTCCTGAGGGCGACACAAAGGAGTTCAATGTGCGTGTCCGGATCGACACACCCGAGGAGGCTGCCTACTACCGCAACGGCGGGATCTTGCAGTACGTCCTACGGCGGCTAGCGGCAGAAGCCGTAGTGTAGGGACCAGGTGATGTTGGGCTCGCCGTAGGGGACGGGCTGGTCCCAGATGCGCTGGAAGGTAGTGCTGACATCGGCCGTGCCCCCGGCATAGGCAAGGCGCCAGGTCAGGTGGAGTCCGTCCAGATTGGGTGCCGAGAGGCTCAGGGTCTGGGGGAAGGGGAAGCGCAGATCGAATGTGCGCCGTTCGGTGGGGAGCACCTCGGTATCGGCAGGTTCGATCTGAGCCAGGCCAAATTCAGCCAGGTCCGACCCGACCAGCTCGACGCTGCCTGGCTCGAGCCGAACGGGCGCCGTGGAGAGATTCTCAATCCGTAGGCGCAGGAGCATCTGAGGCGGGTCCCCCGGTTCGCCGGCGAGCACGGTGATCAACGTCCGGGCAATCAGGGCCTCGCCGTCCGGCTCGATACGAATCTCAGCCGGGCTAGGGGTGAAATAGTACGGATGGCTGCTGGCGCATCCGGCGCCGCACAGCAGGAGCAGAGGCAGAAATTTTTTCATGGTCGGTGGCCGCATGGGTCTTCAGGGCCTCTTGCTGAGGGGGGCGGCATGGGCCCTCACCCAGTTCCCAATTATGCATCACAAGTTGTGCGAAATGTCTGGGCCCAGGTTCAAGCTTGGCGCTGGCGTGGCCGAAGATCCGGATGGCGTCCCGGCCACACCCTGACCCCGATTATCCCCTCAATGACCTCCTATTCACGCCAGGAAGCGCCCCTAGTTCTGGTCGTTTTCGCCGACCCCTCAAGGCCGCCCGAGGGCCTGCGGATGCTCGAGCAGCTGGGATTCAGGACTGAGGAGAGCCGTCCGGGTCTTCCGTGCATGGAGGCCCTGCGGACGGCCCAGCCTCAGGCAGTCGTCCTGGGCGCTGAACTGGCTGGCGCGGACGCGGCCGGCCTATGCCGGACGATGCGGGCCGCTCCCGAAGGCCAGGGGCTGCCCATTCTGATGTGGCTGACGGCCATTGACGAGGACGTAGTGGCACAGGCACGCGAAGCCGGAGTGAACGAGTTCCTCGCCGACGGTCTGTGTCCATCTCTCGTCGAGCATCGCCTGCGCGGCGCCCTGGCTCATGCCTGGAGTGGGGGCGAGGCAGAACTCGCCGCTGAGCCAGGCGCGCCCGACGTAGCCCAGCAGTCGGATCGAGTCCTTACGAGCCGGGATGCCTTTCTGGAGCGTCTCGGAGTTGTCCTGCCCCGTGCACAGACCGAAGCCAAGCAGGTCGCCGTTCTGGCTGTCGAGCTCACCAATCCAAACTTCAAGCTAGGCGATGGCAGACAGGGCGCCTTCTGCGACCTGATCCTGGAGAAGCTGCGGCGAGGGCTCGAGGAGATCGAAGAAGATGCGCTGGCGACGCACTTCAAGGGCGTCCTGCGGATCGCTCCGCTCGCCTGGAATCAGTATGCCGTGCTGGTTCCCGAAGTCGAACGGGTTCAGGACGCATCGAAACTCTCAGCCACGCTGCACGAGGCGGTGATCGGACCGATCGAATTCGACGGAGGCCGAACGGTCTTCGAGGCCAATATCGGAATCGCGATCTATCCTGCAGACGCTGTCGACGCCAAGGGCCTGCTGGAACATGCGCAGACAGCCTGCTACTACGCCAGCCAGGACAGCGCCAGCAATCAGTGGTTCTACACGGAGTCCATGAACCGCTGGGCCTTCGAGCGCCTGACTCTGGAGCAAAACCTGCGGGAGGCACTCGAAAAGGACGAACTCACTGTCTACTACCAACCCCGGGTCGATGTCGCATCGCGCAAGGTGGTTGGAATGGAAGCGCTCGTGCGCTGGAATCACCCGACCCTCGGTCTGGTCTCCCCGGGACAGTTCATTCCACTCGCCGAAGAATCCGGTCTTATAGTCCCGCTGGGCGAGTGGGTACTGCGTGAAGCGTGTCGGCAGAACAAGGAGTGGCAGGACGCCGGCCTTCCCCCGGTGCGCATGTCCGTAAACCTATCCGCCGTCCAGTTCCGCACAGCCGGGCTCTTCGAAACCGTGGTCAAGGCCGTGCAGGACACGGGCCTCGATACCCGCTGGCTGGAGCTGGAGCTCACCGAAAGCATGTTGATGCGGGACCCTCAGGAGACAATCGAGACCCTGAATCAGCTGAAGGGTGCCGGCATCCACCTCTCGATTGATGACTTCGGTACGGGCTACTCATCGCTGAGCTACCTGAAGCGCTTCCCGATCGACGCCCTCAAGATCGACCGCTCGTTCGTCTCCGATATCACCACCAATCCGGACGACGCGGCGATTGCGACCACCATCATCCTGATGGCTCATAGCCTGCGGCTCGCGGTCGTTGCTGAAGGTGTCGAGACGGAGAGCCAGCTGTCCTTCCTGAGTGTGTTGCAGTGCAACGAGATCCAGGGGTTCCTCTTTAGCCCGCCGGTTCCGGCTGACAAGGCGGCGGCTATGGTTGGGGCCGAGATGATAGACGTGTTTTCCGAGTGAACTGACTGGGTTTGATGTTGTTCGGTCGGCGATTCAGGCCGCCGCAACCACCCGTTGTTGAAACTGCGCCACAGTGCGCCCACTGCGGGCGAGAGGGTGGATGCTCCGGTTGCCCCAATCCTGCCTCCACGACAGGACCTCGCGTGGCGTCAACCGGCGCGGGACGAATCCCAGTTGCTGAGCTGGTGACGAATCGTCGTAGTTGAAGCGCCTACGGACCAGGTTTCGATAGGTCATGTGAACCTGCAGGCCCAGATCAAGATAGCGCCGCTGCTTACTCGCTAGCCAGGACTCTCGCCGGAGCCGACCCATGAGATCTCGCATGAGCGCTTCTTCGTGGTTGATCGGAAAGAGGGGATTCCAATTGGTGCGGACTTGCTTGCTATTCGTCCTATGGTGCGCCAGTCGACGGCGCCCGAAGGCCTTTCTCGCCAGTCTGGGATAGGTCGACTTTTCATCTGTATCGAGCACCACAACGGACTTCTCCTTCACCATTTCGGCGCCGCGACGGAGGGTCCGCTCGATCGCACGCCGCGATCTGTCCGTCCGGCGCCCATGCCGCTTCTCAGCCCTTTCGACGGCCTTCCGACGTTTCTCTGTCATCCTTCCGCGCGGTCGAATCGTCGCACTCTCGGCCCAGACGATAAACCGACTACGAGTCTCGATCAGCACGGGTACGCTCAACGGTCGGGCATTTCGCTGGCCTTCGTACGTTTCGATCTCGTCGAAATGAAAGCTCTCGCCGGCTCCAAGCTGACCACGCAGGTTGAGATTGAGACGCCTCAGGTGGCGAGCAATCTTGCGAAGCTTCAGCTCGGTACTGCGCTGGGAGAGACCGAGGATCCTGGCGCTTTGCCGGATGCCGATTCCTGACGCGATTGCACTGAAGAGAAGCGCGTTGCAATCGGGTCTGTGGTCCCGGTAGTCGGCGCGAAATGTCTGGCGCGAGAAGGTTCGGTTGCAAAACCGACAAAGGAATCGCTGGACAGATTGCGACCTGCACTTGGCGCGGTAGGTCCCGTGCCGCATGTAGAATCCGCGTGAGGGGCGGGTGTGTTGCCTGCAGTCGCGGTTGGGACAGCACGGTGGCGTGAACATCTAGAAATACCTCCTGGGAGGGCGAACAGGCCCTCAACCAGGAGATGGACTGACGGAAACCACCGTGGTTTCACGGCTAATGGGCGAAAGCGACCCGATATTCCAACAGCGAGCGTACTCAGTTCCCTGGGGCACCATTGGGGGTGGGGGGCGATCCCGCCCAGCCCCTTTCAACTAGCCTGGAAGTCCGCGCCGAGCATCCGAACACCCTCGATCAGCTCCGTATTGAGCTGCAGGGTAAACGTGGTGCCCGAATTGGCCTGGGTGTCGAGCGCCAGGTCACCTTCCATCAGGTGCGCCAGCTGCTTTGCGAGCGCCAGGCCCAGTCCCGGGTTGCGCAGCTCCTCGGACTTCTCGGATGTCTGCTTGGCCACGAACGGCTCGAAGAGTTTTCCATGGACGCGTGGATCCACGCCGCGGCCATTGTCCGTAACTCGGCACAGCAACGTGACTGTACGCCAATCCTGTGTGGGCCGGGTTTCAAAGACGATCTCGAGCGTACTCGAGGCAGCGTGCTCCAGGGAGTTCTCGACCAGTTGCTCCAGGATCTGCGCGAATCGCTCTGGGTCCAATCGGAGAGTCTCGGGAAAACTTCCCACGACCTTGAAGTCGAGCGTCGTGCCCTGTGCCTTGGCGCGTTCCTCGAACTGCCGACGCAATCGCCGGACGGTTTCCGGAATCGAGCAATCCGTCGGCGCAAGTTCCAGCAGGCCGGCCTCGATACGGGTGAGGTCGAGCACCTCGTCGAAGATCCGGATCAGGTGGGTGCTGGCATCGAGGATTCCGTCGAGCTGGGCCGCTCCTTCGGGTCCGTCCTGGGACCCTCGCATACCTGTAACCAGCTCCAGGATGCTCCCCAGATTGCCGTGAATCTGGCTCGAGAGCTGTACCAGGAAGTGGCTCTTCAGTTCGGTCGTGCGATCCGTGGCGGCCTTCGAGGTGAGCAGGGCACGGTTCACCGTTTCGAGCGATGAAGCGTAAGACCGCGCCTGCTGCTCAGCGGTGCGCAGGTCATCGATCAACGTCTCTTCGCGCCGGGTTCCATTCCACTTTTCCGTCAGGGCGGCGGCCAGCTGGATGATTTCGACCGAGTCGAAGGGCTTCTTGAGGATGAGCAGGTGATGAGAGCTGCCAAGCTTGCCGATCGTCTCCTCCCAGGAGTAGTCCGAATATGCCGTGCAGATTACGATCTGGATGGTCGGATCGACCTTCCATATCTCGTCGATCGTGCGCAGGCCGTCCCATCCCGGAGGCATTCGGATGTCCACAAAGGCCATCGCGAATGGGCGCCCTTCGTCGACTGCCTGCTGAACTAGCTGGAGGCCCTCTTGGCCTTGCATGGCCGAGGAGAGCTCAAAGGTCGGGCCTTCTGCCTTTGAATCATCGCTGCTGCTGCTGTCGTCGTCGTCGCCGCCAAAAAAGGCGGCCTTGGCGTCGGCCAGTCCCTTGGCGGCTGCCGGGCTCTCCTGGGTCAGCACCTTCTTGAAGTCCTCGTGGATCGACGCGGTATCGTCGATCAAGAGAACTCTGCGGTTCATATCCGTCATTTCGTTGCTGCCACTCGGTTGGGGATTCTCAGGGTGAATGTGGCGCCCTTGCCAGAGCCCTCGCTCTGTGCGGTCAGCGATCCGCCGAGCTCCTTGGCCGCATTTGCGGCCGTATGAAGCCCGTATCCGTGTCCGCCTTGGCGCGTTGTGAAACCGAGATGGAAGACCTTCTCAAGGTTCTCCTCGATGATCCCAAGCCCGTTGTCGGTGATCGAGATGTCAATCCACTCATCGCCGTTCTCGTGCACCGCCAGGGCCAATTGCTTGTCGGCGGTCTCGGATGCATCGATCGACTGACGGGCGTTCTGGATGATATTGACGAGTATCTCGAGCAACTTGTGCTTGTCAGTCATGAGCCTCGGGATCTCGGCGAAGTTCCGAGTCACCTGGAGGTTCTCATCCGTCACCAGGGCCTTGTTGGTGATATTTAGAGCCTCGTCGATCCGTTCAATGATCGACGTATTCTCGACCAGCTCCGCCTTGACCGCATAGTTCTGCTGAGACTTGATCAGCTCGCGGATGTGATCGATGCCGCCGTTGAGCGACTCGATCTCGCTGAGCACCAGCTCTTGCTGGTCTCCAAGATGCTCCGTGAGTGCTGACAGGTAGGGCTGCAGGTGCTTGCCCTTCGGGTCGTTCTCGACGAAGTCGGGGAGGTCGTCGGCGTGCTCGGTGACAATCACCGACAGCTTCACAAGGTCATCGATGCCCATCTCGGCGATCTTCTGATGAAGCACGGTGGCCGAGATGTTCACGCTGTTCAGGACATTGCCGACGTTGTGCAGAATCCCGGTAGCAATCTCGGACATCCCCGCGGCGCGTGCAGTTCCCACGAGCTCGGCGCGCGACACTTCGAGCTTCTCCATCATGTCGTTGAACTCGCGCGATAGGATGCCGATCTCGTCATTACGATCGACGGTCAGGTGCGCCCTGAAGTCCTCGTTCTTGCCAATCCAGACTGCGTGCCCGGTCAGCTCCGAGAGTGGCGTGAGGATCGTTCGCTGGATCAACCCGGTCAGCACGAGCAGCAACAGCAGGCCCGACACGATCGTCGAGACGAGGGCATAGCGCAGGGATGTGGCGCCCGCGAGGGTAAGATCACGCGTGATGTTGGCGCGCAAGAGCAAGGCCGAGTTGCGCTGAATGTCCGGGAATGTGATGTAGGAGTGCAACATGTCATCGGACGCGGGCCGGACGACCGCATGTGCAGATGACGTGACCTGGTCGAAGACATCTTGCTCCACGCTCAATGGCGCGTTGCCGTCGAGAGGCCAGAAGTCGAAATCTACGCGCGTGCGCTGGGTCAGCTCATCATCGAGATCCTGCGCCAGGAATCGGCCCAGGATGACCCAGCCACGGGGCTCACCGCTCAGATCGCTCTGCGTGATCTGGCATGAGCTCACGACGAGGGGCTTGTGCTCGTTCTGCCAGATTCCGTATGGCTTGTGATCCGGGTCGTCGCGTTGGGCAGCACGGGTCGTGGCCAGGAGCGGGTGGGTGGGCAGCCATTGTTCGCCGGGGAACTGGCGCAGCTCGACCGCGAGGCCGGTGTCCGGGTCAGTGATCGAGTGGAAGACCACTCGCCCTTCGATGTCGCAGATGAATACCAGATCGAGGCCGGCGTTCACGAGGGTCGTGGGGCCCAGGTTCGATTCCTCAAATCGGCTGGTCGGCTCGTCAACGAAGGAATACATGTCGTCCCAGCCAGCCCAGTCGACACAGAGCGTGTGGACATCCGACGCTTCCTGCCAGAGTGCCTCACCAATGCGCGCCACATCTTGCTCGGCTTCGGCGTGTTCGAGTCGGTCGAACAACGAGCCGAAAGCTCTGCGCTGAATGGCGGCGTCGACAATCGCGTAGACGCCGATTACGGCAGCCAGGATGAGTACGATCTTGGATCTCAGCGACATTGGGTGGAGACTGCAGCTGAGACGTCAGTCTCGCGGACGGGTGGTGGATTCCGTGGCTGCGGCTGTCTCTTGCTCTTCGACCGGTTTCTGATTGCCGGCGGCGAGAGACGCGACGGAGTCAGAGTCCGTTTCACTGTCTGCGCCGGACGGATCGACGCTGGCTCGAAGCGGAGCAGTCGCCTCGTTGATCAGGGCGCAAAAATCCTTGAGCTCGTCGCCGTCTCGCAGGCGGCAGTCGGCAGGCTTCTCGCCCCGGACGACCTGTTTGAGGAATACCTCGAGGCGGTAGATTGGTCCCGCGAGCCTGAAGGTGGTCAGGACCCCAACGGCGAAAGTGAGGGGCAGAAAGAGCACAAAGGACGACATCAGGGCCCCGAACACCGTCGAGTTCACCTGATCGAGCATTATCAGGTGATCATTCGGGAGATCGAGTGATGCGCGCGTCAGTCCGCTCATGAGCAGGACGGCCTGGAGCAGCAGCGACAGCGCCGAAATCCCGACGAATATCAGCGTCAGCTTGAGCTGAAGCGTTGGCTTGATCAGTTTGATGCGGCGCTTCTGGTGCATGGTTGAAGGGGGAAAGTTGGACCGTGAGTTGATCGGTCAGGGAGTGGATATTCTTTAGTGGGCATGCGTGGGGCTTGCCACACGCCTGATTCACACGTCCAGCGCCTCGCGCCAGGCATCTGCACTGGGGGGGAGATCGATCCCGGTGATGAGCGTCAGGCCTTGCAGCGCCTTGTTCTGGATGCGGGCGTCGGGGTGGCTCAGGGATTGGACCAGGCCGGGCAGGACGGCTCTTGAACGCAGCGAATAGGCGGCAGAGCAGCACAGCAGAACGATGTCGTTGCGTCGGCTATCGAACAGGGGACTCAGTGCAGCAGCGATCGAGTGCCGGAACAGGCGGTGGGTGGCGAGCTCGTTGAGCGCCACAGCCATGTCGCCGGCCTTCTCACCCGTGAGCAGGCCAAAGAGCTCTGGCGCCCGTTCGGCCCACCAGGTGTTCTCTGCTCGGTGCCAGGCTCGCCACTGCCTGGGGTCAGGTCGGAAGGTCCTTCCGGAGATCCGCTTGAGCGACCAGTGCACGGTCGACTGTAGCCGCTTGTCCTCGTGCTCGAGCATGTCGATCAGGAGGCCGAAGGACTCCATGTCCTCGAGTTTTCCAACCGTGAGAACGGCCTCGCGCTGAACCGCGCGGTCGGGGGAGCCCAGCAAGCCTCTGACGCGAGCCATGGCGCCAGCCTCAGCACTCGATGAGTCCAGGCGTCCCATCTGGGCCAGGATCATCGTACGGTACGGCTTGAACTCGACGAGCAGATCCGCGAGCAGTGCCAATGTTCGTTCCGAGCCGTAGGGCCGCGCCTGACCGTGTTGGCCCAGCGATCGGATGACACGGACTCTCTGTCCGGCGTCCAATCCGCCGATGTATGGACGCACGGCCGGTACATGGCCCGGGTAGCGCTCAAAGATGCCGACCAGAGCCTCCTCGAGTGCGTCGAGAGTCGCAATCGGAGCAGGCGTGAGCTCGTGCGCCGTGGAGAGTGCGAATACCAGCTGGAAGTCTCGTTGAGTCCCGCGGCGAGCGAGTACTCGCAGGCCCGCCGCACGGTAGGCCTCGGCCATCGGATCTGCACCGCGATCTGCCGAGATCATCAAGGCGATACCAGGAACTTCGGCCATTGACCTGTCGAAGGCCCGCACGGCAGATGCCCTGCGCCGGCCGCGCGCGAGCTCATCGAAGAGCAGGTCGATGACTCCATCGCCGAGGGAATCGGTCAACTCGAGTACCTGGGAGCTCGTCAGCTCGCTCTCGATGAGCCGGTCCAGGAGGTCGGCCACGGTCTCATCCTTGTCGAAGCCCACAGCCACGTCACCCTGTTCTTGAGGGGGCAGCGCGCTCGACGGGGGCATTGTCGACGCCTCGCCAATACTCATCAGCGAGGTCGTGAGGACGCAAACAGTGTGGAGGCGTAGGTGCATTGCTGGCTGGCCGATAGGCAGGATTCCGGCTAGAGGGTGATCATTGCCGGTGCGGTGGACCCTGATCCCTTGGACTCGGGTGCCGTGTTGAGATCGACCTGGGTATCGGCCCAACGCATCTTTTCGACCTTCTTGACCAGGCTCCAATCCATATTGGCTTCGAGGCCTTCATAGGTCTGCAGGATGTCCAGATTGTCGGTGTAGTCGATACGAATGTAGGACTCGACGTATGCCTTGTGCGATGGCACGGGCGTCACGCCGGCCAGCTCCAGCGCCCGGATCGGGTCTCTACGGCGCTTCACGATGGCTGCATCCGGTAGCTCCACTATGCGCCATGAAAGCAGGCCCGGCAGGCCAGTGACGGCAACACCGCTGGTCATCATCGCGCTGTCGTAGGTGAATCGTGCGCCAGCCTCAAAGTTCACCGTGTCTCCCGTCAAGCAGCCAAACATGCGCAACGACTCCGGGATGGAGAGCTCGGATTTCGGCGCGTACAGCATGCCAAAGAACTCACCCTCGGCTCCGATATGGACTGCGGTGTCCAAGGCGCCGTCACCATCGATGTCGACGTCATCCGAGGCTCCCACAACCAGGGCCATCTGAGTTGGGTCCTGACTCGGATTCTCCAGAATGGAGCCATCTGCAAGGTTGAGGAAGCGCGTGACGTAGATCATTACCGGACCCCCGGTCGTGTCTATGCTGAGTTTCGCCCCCGGTTCCAGGTCCAGGCCTGTAGCTATAATGGTCACGGGCCCCTCGAGCACGAGCTCGCTTCCAGCGCCGACGCTGATCCGCTTGTACTGAGTCTCTACGTTCGAAAGGACCAGCGGTCGCGCATCGGAGTGAACGAGTGATGTATTCAATTCCAGGCCGGCCGGAATCTCCAACCGGTCGAGCTTGACCGGCTTGAGCGCGGGCATCGTGTTACCCGTGATCAGGACTCCGGGATCGGCCAGAACGCCCGACCGGGGTCCTGGGATCGCGTCTCCAAAGATCCAGGTCGAGTATCCGCCGCCTAATCCGCCGCCAATTGCGCCACCGAACCCGGCCTGGAATCCGCCCCCGCCGCCGGCGGAGCCGGCAACCTCGATCTCCAGGTTCGACGTGACCATTGCGCCCTGACCGGTCGACTCCGGTGTTATGTCCGGATCGACCTGGGATGCGTACGATCCGGCCTCCGAGTCGTATCCGTCGATGATGGCTCCTTCGCCAATGACGACCGAGTCCGCTCCGAAGAGGCCGAGCGAGGCTATCGGACTCACCTGGCGAATCACGGTCATGGCCAGCGAGAAACGCCCCGTCTCGCACAGGCCATTACTCACGATGGCGACCGACTGGTCTGGCTGCTCGGCAGCCTCGACCCAGAACACACCATTTCCGAAGAGCGCCGGCTCTTCCTCGCTTCCGATAGCACCGCTCTTGCCGTGCGCGATCGCCATGAAGGCCTCCGACAGGCCAGCTTCCGCGATGTAGAGTGCGCGTTTGTTGTCAATGGTCTGCAGCTGCCGGCGCGCAATGGCACCGTGCATCTGGATCAGGCCAGCTCCGAGCGATGCAATGACCATGACCACGATAAGCGATATCGCGAGCACGCTGCCGCGCCGATCGCGCCCGTCAGTCTTCGTTGCCGAAATCCCATGTAGAATCATCTTGGTCGCCTCTCTGCCCTAATTCCTGCAGGTCACGTTTGCGACCTTCGCCGTCTGGCGGGTGACTCCGTCCGGATCCGCGCGCATCATCTGCAGGCGCACGATGATCTTGGAACCCTCCATGTCGAATGAGAGGCCACGCTCGTCTATGAGACCATTCCCATTATCGTCGACTCCATTCGGGAACTCGTCGGCGAAGTTATCCGGGACCGACTTGGACCAGACCAGACTGCGTTGCTCCGGCAGGTCCGGGTTCTTCTTCCAGAGCACCTGCCCCGTGCCAGGCATCAGCTCGATGCGCTCGGGATCACCCAGCACGAGCTCGCCCGCCTGGATGCCGAGGCTGACTTCATAGTCGATGTTCCATGCGTTCGCGGGTGCTATCGGAACTGGGTCGATCGCATCCTCGCTCGAGGACATGACCGCCAGGGTTATGCGGTCCATGGTTTGCGATGCTTCGTCCTCGAGGGCGCTCTCGAAGACCCCGGCCTGATAGGCGGCCGAACCGGTCTGGGTGACCATCGAGACGTTGAGCATCACCAGGGCCAGGATCGTGCCGGCAATTGTCATTTCCAGTAGGGTGAAGCCCGCCTTCTTGTGCTGCCTCATGATCGCCACTTCCTGAGATCAGCGAACATCGTGAACATCTCGAATTGCCGCTCACCGACCTGCCCTGACCACTCAACCCGTATATGGACCGGCAGCAGGATGTAGTCGCCTGCGTGGTCCTCTTCATCGATGAGCGCGTCCCCGTTCAGATCACGCGGCAGTCCCAGTGAGGCGTCGACCGTGTCTTCGCGCAATGGTGCGGAGGTGGCGGGCAAGATGACCTCGCCGACGAAGCCGTCCGCGTCACCTTCTTGCGCATCTAGACCGTCGACTTCGAAATGTCGGCCGGGTGCTGTTCCGGGACCATCGATGTCATCTGCGGCATCGTCGTTGTAGCGCGCGAATAGCTCGTTGCATGGGAGACTGCGCATCTCCTCCAGCAAGCTGCGGACTGCCTCGACGGCCTTGATGCGTTCACGCTTGCCCGCGGAGTGAGAGATGGTAGCCGTGATGGTCGTCGAGAGGATGTAGACCGAGACGGTCATCACCATCATGGACACCATGATCTCCGTCAGGGTCATGCCTGAGCGTCGAGTTGCGCGCGCTCGTTTCGAGTGAGTTGTTTGGTCCATTGCGTTCCAGGAGTCAGGATGCAAACCCCCTGCCAAGGGTTTGACTTAGAGCCATACTCGGAATCTGGAACGTCAGCTCTGAACAAAATCGAGATTACGATTCCGCATTTCTCGACGGATCCAGACCCCGATCGACGAGAACGGGAACTTTATTCCGGCAAGCACCGCCCACGCCTTGTGATGGCGTGGAAAGGATTTCGGATCAGGATCCGCAGCGCGCCAAATATTCGTCTGACTCGAACGCGTCGACCTGAATAAGGTCGTCTTGTAGCTCCAGCGCTTTGCGTAAGAGCTTTAGCTCCTCTTCCGTGAGGAGCTCTTTTTCGCGAGCCTCGTCGAGCGCTAGCAGTTCACGCTTGCGTGGGAGCGTGCCGTCCCGCATCGCGTCTTTCAGTTTCTTGCGGCCCTCTGCTGCTTCGAGCAAGAGCTTGCGACCCAGGTCGAGACGGCACAGCGTGTCGCCCTCGTCGTGCGGGTAGTACATGTGCTTCGTCAGTTCGTCGCGTACCTGATCGTCTTCGCTCATGCTGCGTACGATCTTGCTCGACAAGCGATCGGAAGCGGGGGCATAGGCCCGGCCCAGTGGAAAGATCACAAGGCGCAGGAGACGTCCTACCCAGCGGCTGGGGAAGTTGGCGAGGGTCTCGTTGAGCGCCTCCTGAATGTTGTACAGCGCGTTTTCGCAGGACCACCGCATGAATGGTTCGTCGGCGCTCTTTTGACCCTCGTCAATGAAATGCTTGAGGCTGCAAGACCCGATGTACATCCAGGCCAAGGCGTCGGAGAGCCGTCCTGTAATCCGCTCCTTGCGTTTCAGGCCGCCCCCGAAGATCCCCATGGCCGCGTCAGACACTACGGCGAAGGCCGCCGAACAGCGGGAGAGCTGCCTGAAATAGTGTTCCGTCGGGCCGGGCACGGGGGAGTGAGCGAACCTGGCGCCGGTCAGCCCGAGGAATTTCGCGCGCGCGACGCTGGATGCGATGAAGCCCACGTGACCGAAGAAAGCCCTGTCAAAACCGATCAGGTCACGTGCACGGGCCGTCTCCATCTCATTGAAGGCAAAGGGGTGGCAGCGAAGTGCGCCCTGCCCGTAGATGATCAGCGTGCGCGTCAGGATGTTTGCACCCTCGACCGTGATCCCGATCGGAATCGCCTGATACATGCGTGCCAGCTTGTTGCGCGGACCCCGCGAAATTGCGGCGCCACCCTGGACGTCCATCCCGTCGTTGACGATGTCGCGCATGGCCTCGGTCAGGTATGCCTTGACAATCGCCGAGAGCACGCTGGGTTTCTGGCCCGAAGCTACCGCGGCCGCCGTCACGCTACGCGTGGCGTTCATCCACCACGCCTGACCGCCGATGTTTGCAAGCTTGTCCACCACGCCCTCGAACTTGGCCAGCGGAAGGCCGAATTGCTCACGTACGATCGAGTACGAGGTGATCACGCGTGTGGTCAGCTCCGCAGCTCCGCAGGCGAGCCCGGGTAGAGAGATCGACCGTCCAGCGGACAGGCAATCCATGAGCATGCGCCAGCCCTGTCCGGCCATCGGTGCGCCGCCGATAATGAAATCCAGCGGGATGAAGACGTCGGTTCCCGTTGTCGGACCATTCAAGAACTTGATCCCGAGCGGATCATGGCGACGACCCGTCTCGACGCCGTGCATGTCGGCCGGGATCAGAGCGCAAGTTATGCCCAGGTCCTTCTCGCTCCCGATAAGGCCTTCCGGATCGAATAGCTTGAACGCCAGCCCGAGCAGAGTGCATATGGGCGCCAGCGTGATGTAGCGCTTGTTCCAGTTGAGGCGGATACCGACCACCTCTTCACCTTCCCATTCGCCCTTGCAGACAATTCCCGAGCTCGTCATCGACGACGCATCGGACCCTGCGACGGGCTCCGTCAGCGCAAAGGCAGGCACTTCTGTTCCGTTCGCCAGACGCGGCAGGTAGTGGTTCTTCTGCGCCTCGGTGCCGTAGTGCAGCAGGAGTTCAGCCGGGCCCAGCGAATTCGGCACCATGACCGTGACGCCCAGGGTGATGTTGTGGCTGGAGACCTTGGTCACGATGGCCGAGTTGGCTTCCGCGGAGAACCCGAGGCCGCCGTATTCCTGGGGGACGATTATCCCCATGAATCCCTTATCCTTGATGAACTGCCAGGCCTCGGCAGAGATGTCGCCGATGCTGTCGACCTCATCCGAGTCGACCAGCCGGCAGGCCTCGGCAACCTCGTTCTCGATGAAGCTGCGCTCTCGCTCCGTCAGTCCGGGGCCCTTGAAACCGATCAGCTTCTTCCAGTCAGGCTTGCCGGAGAATAGCTCGGCATCCCACCACACGGTGCCAGCCTCGAGCGCAACCCGTTCGGTCTCGCTCATGGCGGGGAAGATCGGTGCCATGATGGAGAGCACGCGTCGCGTCACGAGCTTGCGCCGCAGGCCTGGCAAGGCGAACACCGCGACCATGGCACCGAAGGGCAGTGCCAGCAGCCACCACATGACGCTCAGCGACTCCGCTCGCCAGCCCCACCAGACGAAGAACAGGGACCCTGGAACGAGCCACGAGAGCAGCGCCTTGCCGTGATAGAGCAGGGCGACGGCCAGGGCGGCGAGCAGCAAGAAGACTGTGAAACACATGGGCGATATTGGGGCGTACGCAATTGCGGAAGGTGGTCTCTAAATCGGCATCTCCTATTTGTAGATGTACTGCATTCCGGGGGGAATCACCCCATCTACGTGGCGCTGAGAGGGGGGGCCGCCCTCACTTTCAGGTCGCGAAATGGGCAATCGTTAGATCGCGCGAAATTGCGCCAGTACCTATCGCTAAAGTCCAAATTGACGATGAACCCAAAGGGGTCGACTGTAGTCCCAATGGAGCTCGGCCATGCCGGCCACCAGGACTGGCAGCATCAGCTCGAGGGCCGAGCGCACGTCCTCATCGAGCCCCGTCCGAGCCACGTAGCTGTCCAGCGCCTCATGCTCATGGTCGGCCAGTTCGACGCGATCACGCAAAATTCGCCAGGGTTCCCCGACCGCTCCACCAGCCTCGTGCTTGCGCTGGTGGGTGACCATGTGCATCACGTCGACGTATGGCAAGAATGCGCGCTCGCTCGTTCCCCAGTCCAGAAAGCCGAGCACCGTACCGTCAGGTTTGACCTGGATGTGCTTGCTGCGGATATCCGCATGGTAGAGGACCAGAGGAATCCGTTTCCCGAGCACCCGTTCGCGCACCTGGGCTTCCATCCTCTCCAGACGTTCGACCGTGGCCGGTACGCGAGCGTGGCCGCGCACGATTCGAAACCGCCTGCCAATGGTCTGCTCGTAGAGCTCCTCGTCGATCTCGGCATCCGGCTCCACGATGAGCTTGGCGAAGAGGGCCACGACGTCCATGAATGTCTTGCGAGTGGCAGCCTGATTGCCGGTCAGGTGCGGAGCGCTCAAGCCACCGAGCCGTCGTTCGCAGGTGATCCAGGTGCCCTCGAGCTCGCCGATGAACAATGGCTCCGGAACCGGAAACCATGGAAAGCGCTCCCGGATCCACTGCAGGAATTCGAAATGGTGCTGCATCATCCGCCGCTTCCTCGGGTTCAGCGCGACGTGTAGCGTCCAGCGACCTTCCTTTGCAAGCGGATCCGAGTCGCGCACCTCGGTGTGCAGGACGGCGCTGTTGCTTCGCGTTCCAATCAGTAGCTCGAGTTGCGGCTGAGGCTCATTCAATCGCTCCGCGAGTGCCGCCAGGGTACGTCCGATGCGCGGTTGTCCTGACCTGCGCGACGCGATGATGGCGAATGAGGGAGTGAACCAGGGAAAGAGCCCCAGGCGTTGCCCGGCCAGCTTGATCCTGTTGCCCCGCTCCCGTGGGCCGACCGTCAAGCGCGGCCGTCCGCCCTCGAGCCCGACCACATGGCTGAAATCGCGGGCGTCCGGATAGAGGGCCAGGGGGCGGATGGCCGGGAAATTCCGGGCGAGTAGACTGCGATAGCCCGGTAGAGTCCGAGCCGGGTTGGAAGGGGCCAGGGCCGATCGCAGAAAACCCATGGGAGTCGGCATGTAGTACTCGCCGCGCCGGCCCTTGGAGCGCTTGTAGGCCAGGCGATTATCCACGATCAAGACGAGTTCACCTCGACAGACGCGCTCGAGCTCCTCGAGTGCCCTGCTCCAGCTGCGAGCGCGCGCTCCCAGGTCTTCTTCGACCACGACCAGATCGAAGGCTCCATCGATAAAGGGCAAGCGGCCAGCGGCGTCCGCCTGCACGGCGCCGGTTCGGCCCGGGACGAGGTCCTGATTGCGCGCCTGGCCGAACCGGAGCCAGTCCGAATCCGAGGAGAGGACCGTCACATTGAAGGCAGCATCCGCCAGTGGTGGGACGGATCCGGAGAGGGGGTGCCCCAGGAACAAGGCACGGCCCGAACGAGAAGTGAGGAGCGGAATCCAGGCACCGCGACTCTCGTTGTGGAGCAGCATGAGCTCCTCGGAGCGCTGCTCGGGGACGTCGACAAGGAGCGACTCGAAGGCGAGCTTGTAGGGCGTGCCCCGGTCCAGTTGCGCAAGGGCGTCTCGAAGCGGCGAGGAAGACATTGAAGCTCGCCGAGCGTCAGGCTCGTTCGGAGGGCAGGGCCAGGCCGCAGGCGAGGGCGGCGATCGGCGTGAGAGACGCGAGCCGGGTGATGTCGACTCCATGGGCCATGGCGATGCCGACGGACGCGAGAACCACCACGAGGAGCAGAAACACGAGCTCACGGCGGGGTCGATCGATCGATCTGGGCGCTGAGTCTGCGCCTGCCCGCAGGATGTAGAAGGCCGCGACCGGCGTGAGAATCCACCACCCCGCGATCACCCACATGTCTGGGCCGCCCGCGACGTCGCCTGAGAAATGTTGACCCGGTCCGAGGCTGTACCCGATTCCGATGACCAGGGCGACTCCTGCACGGATTGCGATTCGCCGTCGACTCGCCCCCGGGGTCGCGAGCGAAAGGGATGCAAGGCCTGCAATTCCTATCGCAAGACCGGTTGGAGATCCTGTTGCCGGGATGGCTCCGAACGCTATCAGCGCCAGGACCAGGGCACGCTTGTTTGCACGTCGCAGCCAGGAGATCGAGAAGGCAGCACCGGCGACCATCAAGGCGGCGGTCAATCCGTACCTTTCGTGATCCAGCGCGAGGGCGAAGATCGCGGAAGTGTGCACCAACACGAATACCAGGCCTGTGCGGTAGACGGAATTTCGTCGGGCCACCCGGAGACCGTGCAACGCAAACACGGCGATGGCAACGACGTGCAATACGGGCGGCACCTGGGGGTAGCCGTAGTCCCACGCCTTTGCCGGCAGGGGAGCTGAGCTGGCGAGTATCACCAGCCAGGTCGATAGGCCGATCGCCGCGCTCCGGGCCAGCGTCGTGGGAGTTGACTCGCGCGGCGGATGGCGAGGGGACATGGCGCCGGGCAGGGTCACCAGGCGGCAGAAGCCCAAGGCAATCCAGGGCAGGGCTAGCTGCCAGGGCCTGGCTTCCAGACCCATCATGCGAGCGAGGTCCACCTCGACTGTCAGGCCGGCCCAGCCCAGGTATAGGGAGGTGACCCAGGTGACGGGCAGCTGGCGTCGATCCAGTCCGTCCGCCGGCATGCAGGCGAGCAGCAACCGTCCCGCCAGGGCTGCCCAGGCGAGAGTCGAAAGGAGTTGCAGGAGATCAGGAGTGCTCAAGGCCCAGGCGCCACCGGGCACGATGATCTTCGACCGCGGCTCCCTGGGCAAGCCCGAGACGGAGCTCGGCACAAAAAGAGGGAGGGAGAGGTGAAACACCTCTCCCTCCCGCTCTTCTCAATCTCTCAGTCTCTTTGAATCTTCTGCTCGATCAGACCGGCGGCAGAGGCGTCGGCTCGATGGCGGGCGGCCGCGAGCCGTCCTTGTCCTTCTCGGGGGTGATGACAGGCACGTGCATGACGGGCGCCACGTCGCCGAAATCACTCAGCTCCGGGTGCGCCCGGAACAACGAGCCGGGCAGCATGCTCTCGTCGGGGTAGACTCCCTCGAGGTCGGCCTCCTGGGCCAGCCAGGCGCGGGATGTGCCCCGCCCGGCCTGAATCCAGGCCGCCTGCTGGGCCGATGCGAAGACGTCCGCCAGTGCGAGTGCGCCGGTGTTGGACCAGCGGCCCTCCCGCACGCTGAGGACCTCGAAGTACACGTCGTCGAGGCAGCCGCGGCAGAAGGTGTAGCTGGCCGACATGCCCGGCGCGAGCTGAATGGTCGTCGACAGGCCGGAACCGGGAGTTCCGAAGACGAGCAGCATCGGCACATCGGAGTAGCTCTGTGCGATGAAGTGGGTGTTTGTCGTCTGAACGCTGAGCTCGATCGAGGAGCGCTCGAGGTCGGGGGGCAGGGTCAGGTCGCCGGGGAGTTGTGCGACCGAAGCTGTGGTGAGAAGGAGTGCGGCGATCATGATGAAGCCTTTCTGCCAGCAAGGGGACGTGCCGGCAGGGGAGTTATCGGATCGCCCGGGTGGGGGCTTGAGCAGCCACCTCGAATACCCGGAAAAAACTTCGCAGCAGGTGCCCCTGGGGACTCCTGAGTCGGTGGCTACTAGTCCTGGCCCATGAAGCGGAACGCTGCCCAGTCCGCTGCGGGTGCTCCGTCGGCGCGCATCCCGCGGCGAGCAGCCGCCGTCGCGCGCGCCGGGCTGGCGCCATTCACCAGTCCCGCGTGCAGTCGGCGCGCGAAGTCCCTCGCAGCCCCGTCTTCCACTGGCCAGAGCGTCGACACAAGATTCCCCGTACCCGACTCGAGGAATGCGCGGCTGATCCCGTGCATTCCCTCGCCGTCGATGAAGCGTCCACCGGCGGTGTCACAGGCCGTCAGCACCACGAGGGGCAAGTCCGGACTCAGTGCCTCGATGTCCCGCGCGCAAAGTACATCGCCACCGGAAAGCTCCAGGCCGACCGCCGCCATCGCAGATCCCTCGCAGCTGTCGCTCTCAACCAGGTGAGTCGCGATGTGGACCGGGCCTTCTCCAGAAAGCGCGTCGAACGTCGCCCGCTTGGTGAAACTGGCCCCCGTCAAGCTGCTCGCACTCGGGTAGAGGCGGCCCAGGTCCGCGATCTCTCTCGCAGCACCGGGCAACAGTATCTCATGGCGGGCGTCGAGGCTGACCGGGCTTCCGAGCAGCGTCCACTCGCCCATGCCATGGCTCGAAATCGGGTCGGGATCGCCGGGCAAGCCCGGCAGCACCAGCGGGGTCAGCCGTTCATCGATTGGCAATCCGTCTAGCTCGATCAGTGCTACGGGCATTGCCTCGAGTGCGCCGTGCAGCAGAAAGAGAGTGCGCGCGCCGCGTCCGATGGGCTCGAGGTGAGCGCGCAACCCGGGCGGCAACATCTCGGCTGCGATCTGATGGGCCAGGTGCTGCGCGCGCTCGTGGTCGCCAAGGATCGTCGCCTCTCGAAGGCGCCGAACAGCGGCCTGGAATGCTCGTCGGCCGCGTGGAATGGTGCCGGCCCAGGCCTCACCATCCGGAGCCACGTGGGCTACGATCCCATGCTCGGAGCCGATGACCCAGGTGATCAGGCCGCCTTCGAAGCGTGAGCTCCAATCGAGCAGGGTCTCCCGGCTGACCCGTACCTCGTCCGGGGATTTGTCGTGCTGATCGATATTCAGGCGTAGTCGCCTGGACTGAAAATCCTCGATCACGCGTGCGGCTTCGAGCGCATCTCCGAGCTCGAGCTGGGCCTGCGCGAGCAGCACGACCACGTGCAATCCGAGCCATTCACCGATGACGCTTCCCTGGCCGCCACCCGAGCGTGCTGCCTCCCACTCATCGGCTCCGCGAACGGCCATTTCGAGCCAACGCAAGGCCTCCTTCGGGCGCCCGAGGGCGAGGCTTGCCTCGCCCAGAAAACTCCATGCCTGGACCTGCCCATGGGGACTCCAGGTGGCGAAGCCTTCGTCGCTGATCAGAGCACCTTCGGCCTGTGGTGCAAGTCGCTCGATTACCCCGGCCGCCTCTCCGCGCGCCAGCTCCAGGCTTGCGCTCGTAAGCTCGCGCAGCTCCGGGCTGGCGTCATCGACCAGTAATAGCTCGCGGCGTGCTGCACCCAGGTCGCCCGAGCGCAGAAAGGCTGAGGCGAGCATCGTATGCCACTCCGGATCGTGGGATGCCGCGAGCGGTGGGTAGTTGAGCAGGAAGCGCAGGGTTGCTTCGGGTTGGTCCATATGAACCAGTCGCGTCGCGTGCTCACGAGCCAGGGGCCAGCTGTCTCGAGGGCTTCGGAAGGTCGCGATCTTCGCGAGTTGCCGATCGACCTCACGCCAGTCACCGACGTCCTTGGCGAGCTGAACCAGACCCAGTAGCGCGCGTTCTCGATACTCATCGCGCCCGAGGCGGGTGGCCAGGTCGCGGCAGCGTCCGAATGTCTGGCGCGCGCTGGCCGAGTCACCCCGCGAACGATGGATCCGGCCGAGCACCCAGAGGGGTTCGAGCTGCGGGGTGATCTGGCCGGCACGTTCGAATAGCTCGATGGCGCGATCGACATGTTCGCGCACCTCGGTCAGGCGCGCCCTGTCACCGTTTTCGCTCGCGAGCAACACTTCGCCCAGCAATGCGTGGGCCCGCGCACGGGGCGTGAAGTCGGCGTGCTGGCTGATGGTCGAGATCAATTCGAGCAAGTCGCGCCGAATCTCCGAACGTAGCACTGGCCAGGACTCGCCCTGGGGCAACCCCTCGTTCGAGAGCTCCCAGACGAAGTCCCGAATGGCCTGGAGCGATCGCTCGTCGTCGAGTCCCTGGCGTCGTTCGTCCGGCGATAGACTCGCGTAGAATTCGAGAACGTCAGTCGCATCACAACGTGCGAACTGTTCGCACAGGATCTGACCGCTGGCGCGCAATTCCGGGAGTGCCTGGTCGTCGCCGGTGCGCAGCCGGCCGAGCTGCTCGAGGAAGCCAGTCAGCTCCTGCGCCAGACCGGATACTGGGCCGCCCGGATCCTGGTGTGGCCGAGCTGGTAGGGCGAGAGCGCCCACTCCTACGACGGTTATGAGACCGAGCATTGGCTTCCAGATGGCGGCGCCCTGTCGGCGCCAGAGGTCAGCGACCCGGTACGAGCTGCAGGTACTCGGCCCGGAATTCTGACTCGGGAAGGGTCCGGGCCAGGTGGCGCGCGTCGGACGGGAATCCGGCCGCGTGTAGCAGTCGCACACGTTCGGGTCCTGAGATCCCGTCGGCGCGCTCGAGCATCTGCGCATCTTCGACCACGTCGAAGTCCCGTGAGCCCAGGCTTCGATCGAGCCCGTCGACGATGACCCATGCCTCCCAGGTGTAATGTCCGGGCGCCAGGGCCAGGTCCGCCTGGACGGTCGGACCGGGGCCATTCGCCTTCAGGATCTCTTCACCCTCGGAGAAGGCACCCCCATCGTGACGGCGAAGCACGACGCGATACTCGCTCGCCCCGGTCTGTTCAGCGACCTCGAAGGTGGGAGCCTGGTCGAAGCCGCACTGGGCGAGTACGGGGCCGCGCGGAAACAGAAGCGGGCCGCTGGCCACACCACGGAGTAGCGGTGCGCTGGTGATACTGTTCTGTGCGAATGATGGAATGGCTTCGCGGGTGATCAGCAGACCCAAGGCCAGCAGGCCTGCGGCGGCCGCGGCGGGAGCCAGGCGTTGCACGTTGCGCCGCCAGCGCGGATGAGTGAGGATCGGTAGCTCGCCGGTTGCCGGTTGCGGGACCGGTGCGCTGGACGTGGGCTGAGGATGGACGGCCGGGGGAGCTTGGGTGCCGATCGGAATCGGGGCAACCGGGAGATCCGGCGCCGGCGCTTGCTGCAGCTCTGGAGCAATGGCGCCACCGAGGCTGAGGTCGAGGGGCAGGGGCGGGGTGAGCTCGAGAGTCGCCGTGAGCGCTTCACATTCGGCGCAGTTCGCAAGATGTGCAGTGATGCTGCGGCGGCGTTCCTCGGTCAGCGCGAGCGCGCCCGGGCCGCGTCCGTGGTCGTAGAGTTCTTCTGCGCTCGGGCAGGCCGTCTCCGACGTGCACTGGCTGTGCAGCCAGTCCTCGGCGCGCTGGAGCATGCGCAGGTCCGGCCCATGTACCGGATCGGTCTCCAGGGCTTGCAGCGCTTCCGTAGACAGCTCGTCCCATCGGGGCAAGAGTTCGCTCCACGCGGATCGGTCTGCCGCGTCCGTATGCTCGGTGTACCAGGCTCCCATAGCTGACCTCCAATCCGAAGCTGGGGCATGCTCAGGGCCCATTTCCGGCCTTTTTTTGGGTTCGCTGTCGGTCATTCGTGGGCCTTCGCGACTGGGAGCTGGTTGAGAAGCACCTTGCGCAGGCTAACTGTCGCGCAGCGCAGGCGGTATTTCGTCTGCTCGAGGGAGATCGAGAGGCGCCGGGAGACCTCACTCAGGGTCTTGCCCTCGATGAAGCGCAGGTCGAGCAGGGCCCGTTCCTGGGGCTCGAGGAGGTCCAGCGCCTGGCGTACGAGGGTGCCGGTTTCGCTCTCGACGACCGTCTCCGCGGGGCCCGGGTGCTCGTCCTCACGCTCGGGGACCTCATCCCCGACGGTGGACAGTTTTGGCCTTCTGCGTGCCCCTTCTCGCCGTTTCAGGTCGACGCAACGGCACCATGCAACCCGGTACAGCCAGGTCCCGAACGAGCCTTTCGACGAGTCGAATCGGTCGCGATCGAGGCGCTCCAGGGCGTAGAGAATCAGGTCCTGGTACAGGTCCTCGCGGGCCGAATTGTCGGTCTCGAAGTGGCCAATGCAGTGGTAGAAGAGGGACCGGTAGCGGTCGAGGAACGCGGCAACCGCGGCATCGCTCCTCTGGCGCAATCCCTCGACGAGTTCGAGTTCCTCCATATAACGTGAGCCCACCCGGCTCCAGCCCAGGCTGGGCGGGCTTGGGCGAGGGCTCCGGGATAGGAATTTCGGGACCCATATGCAACCTCGTGCCGTCCAGGTCGATCTCCCCGGGCGGGTGGGGGCTAGTGGATGGATATACAGGGGCTGCCGCCCGCTCCGGAGTCCAATGGCCATAAAGCCAGCCTCGGAATGAGGTTATGGCCCCGATCCGCGCCCGGCCGCGCGTCCCGTGAGCCCCGACCCGGGGCCTCTTCCGGGGCCGTCTCCGACCTTCGAATCCTGGGCTCCAGGTCCCATGTTCCGCAACTTCCATCCAACGACAGCCCAGAGTTGGGTCGGCGGGAGCCTAGGACCGTGCCAGTCGGGCCTCTATATTGTCTGCCCCCAAAATCTGCGGCGGGATTTTCCGGTCCCCGGGCTACCGCCGCAGCACAGCCTTCGATGTCTCGAACGATCCAGGAGTCCATGTGAACGAAGTGGTCATCGCCAGCGCCTGCCGAACTCCGATCGGCAAGTTCCAGGGGGCGCTCTCGCCCTTCACCGCGCCCCAGCTCGGGAGCCTGGCGCTTGCCGAGGCGCTGCGCCGCGCCGGTGTCGAAGCGGACGCGGTCGAAGAAGTCATCATGGGCAATGTTCTGACCGCCGGGCTCGGTCAGAACTCAGCCAGGCAGGCTGCGTTGGCTGCTGGCGTACCGAACACGGTCGGAAGCCTGACCATCAACAAGGTCTGCGGCTCCGGGCTCAAGGCAGTCATGCTCGCGGCGCAGGCCATCAAGGCGGGCGACGCTGAGGTCATTCTCGCTGGCGGAATGGAGAGCATGACCAATGCGCCCTACCTGCTTCCGGAGGCGCGCGCGGGGGCTCGACTTGGACATTCCCAGCTCATCGACTCGATGGTGCACGATGGCCTCTGGGATGTTCACAACGACTTTCACATGGGTATGACCGGAGAGCTGGTCGCCGACAAGTACGAGATCTCCCGCGAAGAACAGGACGCCTTTGCAGTCGAGAGCCACCGCAAGGCGGCGGAGGCGACATCGGCGGGACGCTTGGATGACGAGAAGCTCACGGTAATGGTGCCGAAGCGCAAGGCGGATCCGGTCGCCTTCCGGACTGACGAGACCATCCGGGCGGATACCAATCCAGAGGGGCTGGCGAAGATGCGCCCGGCCTTCAAGCCCAAGGGCGGCACTGTTACCGCCGCGAACGCATCCTCGATCAATGACGGCGCCGCAGCATTGCTCATCATGAGCGCGAACCGTGCAAAGGCGCTCGGCGTGACGCCCCTTGCGCGTATTACCGGATACGCGACCGGAGGGTGTGCTCCCGAATGGGTGATGATGGCCCCTGAGTTGTCAATCAAGGCCTGTTCGGCGAAGCAGGGGCAAGATCCCTCGGACTTCGATCTGCACGAGGTCAACGAGGCATTCTCGGTGGCTGCGATCGCTCTGCAGCGTGTGCTCGACCTGGACCCGAGCAAGGTAAACGTCAACGGTGGTGCGGTAGCCCTGGGCCATCCAATCGGTGCCTCTGGTGCGCGCATTCTGGTCACCTTGCTGTCGGCAATGAAGCAGCGTGACGCGCAGAACGGGATGGCCTCCCTCTGCCTGGGTGGCGGAAACGCCGTCTCGTTGTCGGTCGAGAGGATCGCCTGAAATGGGTGCTCCCTACTACGGTCGCGTAGGCGTCATCGGTGCCGGGACGATGGGCAATGGAATCGCCCAGGTGTTCGCACAGAACGGATCGCAAGTGCTGCTGGTGGATGCCTCCGACACGGCCCTCGAGCGCGGCGTGGCGGCGGTTGAGAAGAGCCTTGCGCGCCTCGTCAAGAAGGAACGCATGTCGGCCGCCGAAGCCGAGGATACGGCCGCCCGCATCACCACCACGACCCAGATCGCGGACCTGTCGGACCAGGCGCTGGTAGTCGAGGCGATCGTCGAGCGTGCCGACGTCAAGGCCCAGGTATTTGCCGAACTCGATCGTGTGATGGGGCCCGAGACGATTCTGGCCAGCAACACCTCCTCGATCTCGTTGACGGAAATCGCCGCAAGCACGGGGCGACCGGAAAAGGTGATCGGGATGCACTTCATGAACCCGGTGCCTTTGATGAAGCTCGTCGAGGTCATCCGTGGACACGAGACCTCGGACGCGACGACGGATGCCATTCTCGAGTGCTCGCGCGCGCTGGGTAAGGAGCCCGTGGCGGCGAACGACTACCCGGGTTTCGTCAGCAATCGGATCTTGATGCCAATGATCAACGAGGCCGTGTACTGCCTGATGGAGGGCGTTGCGACCCGCGAGGGCATCGACACGGTGATGAAGCTGGGGATGAATCATCCGATGGGGCCGCTCGCGCTTGCGGACCTGATCGGGCTCGACGTGTGCCTCGACATCATGCAAGTGCTGCACAGCGGCCTCGGTGATGACAAGTACCGTCCCTGCCCCTTGTTGCGGCGCATGGTCGCCGCCGGCTGCCTGGGTCGCAAATGCGGCAAGGGCTTCTACGACTACGAGTGAGACCGGATCCGCCTGCCCCAACTCCCGCCTACTGAAACCACTCTGATGGAATTCGCACTAACCGAGGAACAGACCCTCATCCGCGACATGGCCCGCGATTTCGCCGAGGCCGAGCTCATGCCGCGCGCCACCAAGCACGACCGCGATGCTCATATCGAACAGGAAGTGTTCGACATGATTGGCGAGCTCGGCATGTGGGGGCTCACGATTCCGGAGGAGTTCGGGGGCGTTGGGCTCGGCAGCCTGCAGCTGGCGCTCGTCCTGGAGGAGATCAACCGGGCCTGCGCAGCGACGGGCGTCACCGTATCGGTTCACAACAGTCTCGTGGGTGCGCCGATCAACAAGTTCGGGACCCCCGAGCAGAAGTCCCTATGGCTACCCAAGCTGGCCAGTGGCGAGCTGCTGGGAGCCTATTCTCTCTCCGAGGCAGGCTCGGGCTCGGACGCCGCCGCGCTGCGCGCCACCGCGGTCAAGGACGGTGAATCGTGGGTGCTCAACGGAACGAAGATGTGGGTCACGACGGGCGACCGTGCCGGGTTGACGATGGTCTATATGCGCACCGATCCGGACGCGCCCAAGGCCCGTGGCATCAGCGCCTTTCTCGTCCCGGCGGGAACACCCGGTTTCACCATCGGCAAGAAGGAAAAGAAGACCGGCATTCGTGGATCGAGCACGGTCGAGCTCTGTTTCGAAGACTGTCGTCTGCCGGGAAGTAGCCTCATTGGCGAGGTCAACAAGGGCTTCCAGATCGCGATGGACACCTTGGATGGTGGCCGTATCGGTATTGCAGCTCAGTCCGTCGGCATAGGCCGGGCCTGCCTCGAGGCATCGATCAAGTACGCCATGGACCGGGAGCAGTTCGGCCGGCCGATCGGGCACTTTCACGCCATCCAGTGGAAACTGGCCGACATGTCCACCCGCATGGACGCCTCGCGCATGCTCGTTCACCGCGCCGCCTGGTTGAGGGATAACGGTCAGTCGTGCAATCGCGAGGCGGCCCAGGCCAAGCTGATGGCCTCGACGGCCGCAAACTTCTGCGCAGACGAATGCCTGCAAATTCATGGTGGGGCGGGCTACACCGACGATTTTCACGTCGAACGCCTGTTCCGCGATGCTCGGATCACCGAGATCTACGAGGGTGCCACGGATATCCAGCGCATGGTCATCGCACGCAGCCTCACGCGCTGACGGACCCGTGGTTGACCAAGCCTCGATCGCCGACCGGCTCGTCGCCGGTGAGAAGACCGCCCTGGCTCGCCTGATTTCATGGGCCGAGAATCGGGACGCGCGCTTCCCGAAGGCTCTGGCCGAGATCTACCCCAATGTCGGACGTGCCTGGCGCACAGGCGTGACCGGGCCTCCCGGCGCGGGCAAGAGCACGGCGGTGAACGAGATGGCGCGCCTGTTGCGCGAGCGAGGATCGACGGTCGGAATCCTGGCGGTCGACCCGTCCAGCCCCTTCTCCGGTGGCGCTCTGCTAGGTGATCGCATCCGTATGGAGGATCGCACCATGGACGATGGAGTGTTCATCCGGTCGATGGCCAGCCGGGGTAGCCATGGGGGCCTGGCCCAGGCGAGCGTGGACGCCTGTGACGTCATGGACGCATTTGGCCTGGGCGAGCTGATCATCGAGACCGTGGGGGTCGGCCAGGCCGAGTACGTGGTCGTGTCGGCCGCTGACACGGTCGTGGTCGTGCTCTGTCCCGGGGCCGGCGACGGGATCCAGGCCATGAAGTCGGGCCTGCTGGAGGTCGCTGACGTACTCGTGGTGAACAAGTCCGATCTGGCGGGTTCGGAGCGCATGCTGACAGATCTCGAGGAGGCTGTTCACATCCGTACCGCGGGCAAGGAGGGGTGGTCACCCCCGGTCGTGTCGTGCAGCGCGGGCACGGGAGTTGGCGTGGAGGCTGTGCTCCAGGCGATCGAAAGCCACCGGGCGTACCTCTCTGAGGGGCGGCTGGAAGGGGTGCGGCGGCAGAAGCGCATCGAGCAGGTCAAGACTGTTGTTTCAGAGGAGCTCCACGAGGTCATCTGGGGTGAACAGGGCTATACGACCGAGGTTGAGGGCCTGCTGGAAAGCGAGCAAACACCGTATGATGTGGCGGCGCGGGTGCTGAGCGAACTGCTGGGCCAGATCTCGCACGCCACGATCCAGGCCAGTTCCCCGGAGCCTGGAAGGACCAGTAGATGAGTACCCGAACCACACCCAAGAATCCGCCCGTCGGGAACGATCCGCGTGCCCGCTGGGAAGCGCTCTTCGAGAAGTCGAAGAAGCGCGACGTCGAGTTCACGACCCTGTCGGGTGAGGAGCTCGCGCCCATCTACGGACCCGAAGACGCTCGGGTCGACTACGATGCCGATCTCGGATGGCCCGGCCAGTTCCCATTCACCCGCGGCGTTCATCCGAGCATGTATCGCGGGCGTCTCTGGACGATGCGCCAGTTCGCAGGGTTTGGATCTGCGCGCGAGACCAACGAGCGCTTCAAGTTCCTGCTGGATCACGGCCAGACGGGACTCTCCGTTGCATTCGATTTCCCGACTCTGATGGGACACGATGCCGACGAGCCGATCTCTGCGGGCGAAGTCGGACAGGTTGGCGTTGCGATCTCCAGCCTGCGGGACATGGAGATCTTGATGGACGGGATCCCGATGGATCGTGTATCGACCTCGATGACGATCAATGGACCCGCCCCGATCCTGCTCGCCTTCTACATTGCCTGCGCACAGAAGCAGGGCGTCGATCCCGGCGTGCTCCAGGGAACCGTGCAGAATGACATCCTCAAGGAATACCAGGCGCAGCACGCTTGGTTGGTGGCGCCCGAACCGGCGCTGAGGATGATCACGGACGTGATGAGCTACTGCACGGCCAACGTCCCCAAGTGGAACACGATCTCGATCTCTGGCTACCACATCCGCGAGGCTGGCTCGACAGCCGCGCAGGAGCTCGCTTTCACGCTTGCGAATGGCATGGAATACGTGCGTCGTGGCGTTGCGGCGGGCCTTGATGTAGATGCGTTTGCGCCGCGCCTCTCATTCTTCTTCGATAGCCACCAGGACTTCTTCGAGGAGATCTGCAAGTTCCGGGCTGCACGCCGCATCTGGGCACGAAAGATGAAGGATGGATTTGGCGCCAAGGACCCGCGCTCCTGGATGTGCCGATTCCACACCCAGACGGCAGGCGTTTCCCTGACCGCCCAGCAGCCCGAGAACAACATCGTTCGCACGGCATTCGAGGCGCTCGCGGCCGTCCTTGGGGGTACCCAATCCCTGCACACGAACTCGATGGACGAGACCCTCTCGCTCCCGACCGAGAAGGCCGTGAAAATTGCGCTTCGTACCCAGCAAATTCTGGCGCAGGAGACCGAGGTCGCGCACGTGGCCGACCCGCTGGCCGGTTCGTACTTCATCGAGGCCCAGACCGATCGGCTCGAACAACAGGCGGAAGAGTATTTCAGCGAGATCGAGCAACGCGGTGGCGTCGTGCCAAGCATATTGGCTGGCTACTTTCAGAGCGAGATCCACCGTTCGGCAGTCCGCTATCAGCGTGCCGTGGAAGAGAAGAGCAAGAAGGTGGTCGGCGTGAACTGTTACGTGGACCCGGGCGACGACAAGTCGCCCGAGATCGACATCCACAGGATTGATCCACAGTCGGAACGTGAGACCGTTGCGGGATTGCAGGCCGTGCGCGCGGAGCGTGATGCTGCACGAGCCACGGCCGAGCTCGACTCCATTCGCGCGGCCTGTCGGGCCGGCGCTGGTGGGGCCAACTTGCTCGAGCGATTCGTGGCTGCTGCGCACGCGTACTGCACCCTGGGTGAAATATCACAGGTGCTGCGCGAGGAGTTCGGTGAGTACAAGGAACCCAGGATCCTCTAATGCAAGCGACCAAGCGGGAGCGCAACCATGGCTGAGCGACGCATTCGCGTGCTGGTCGGCAAGCCAGGCCTCGATGGCCACGATCGCGGCGCCAAGACCGTGGCGAGCGTACTGCGAGACCACGGTATGGAAGTGATCTATACCGGGCTGCACAAGACGCCGGAAATGATCGCCGAGATCGCCGTCCAGGAGGACGTCGATGTCGTGGGGCTCTCCATCCTCTCGGGAGCCCATCTGGCCCTCTTCCCACGGGTGCGCGACGAGTTAAGTGCGCGGGGAATGGGTCACGTTCTGCTCGTTGGTGGCGGCATCATTCCACAGGACGATGTCGAGACGCTGGAGCAAGAAGGATACGCGAAGCTGTTCGGGCCCGGGACCCGGACCGATGACATCGCAGATTACATCAAGGCCGAGATGACAAATCGTTGGGCGCAAGAAGGAGCGGACGTATGAGTGCTAGTCCGGATCGGGAGATCCTGAACATCGAGGAGGCCGCAGCGTTGCTCGGCGTTAGCGTCAAGACCTTCAACAAGGTCCTGCATTCTCAAAACCTGCCTGCTCGAAAGATCGGCCGCGAATGGAAATTCTCCCGCGAGGCCCTTATCGGATGGGTGGGTGGAGGCCGTTCCACTGACTTCTATCGGGAGTCCGGAGAGATCAAGCCTGCGCCTGCGCTCGAGCAGCCGAAGGCTGGCGGAAACAATCGGCGCACAGCCGGCTGGCAGATCGAGATCGACTGAAAAATGGACTCCACCGCTCTCATGCAGGCTCTCCCCGATATCAAGCACTCGTTCGATCTGACCGAGGACCAGCGGATGATCCGCGACATGGTCCGCGAGTTCGCAGAAAACGAAGTGGCACCAATCGCAAGCGAGATTGACGAGAATCACCGCTTCCCTACCGAGACCTGGAAGAAGATCGTCGACCTGGGGCTCACCGGCATTCCGTACCCCGAGGAACTGGGAGGATCGGGCGGCAGCACCCTGGCCTACATCCTGGCTGTGGAAGAGCTCAGCCGCGTGTGCGGGTCGACGGGCCTGACCTATGCCGCCCATGTAAGCCTGGGAACCTATCCGATCTTTGCCTGGGGCTGTGATCACCTGCGCGAAGAGTACGTGCCCAAGCTGATCGCTGGCGAGTACATGGGTGCGTACGGATTGACGGAACCCAACGCCGGCTCCGATTCCGGGGGCACCCAGACAAAGGCCGTGCTGACTGGAGATCACTATGTTCTCAACGGCCGCAAGTGCTTCATCACGAACGCCAACTACGCGGGGACATTCATCTGCACGGCGGTGACCGACAAGTCCCTTGGTCCGAAGGGCATCAGCGCTTTCGTGGTTCCACGTGATATTGCGGGCTTCCGATTGGAGCCGGGCGAGGTCAAGCTCGGGATGCGCGGCTCGGACTGGGCCAGTCTCGTCTTCGAGGACGCTCACATCCCCAAGGACCACCTGCTCGGACCGGAGGGCGAGGGCTTTTCGACCTTCATGAAGACCCTGGATGGCGGCCGGATCTCGATCGGTGCGCTGTCATTGGGAATCGCGATCGGGGCATACGAATGTGCCCTGGGTTACGCTCAGGAGCGTGAGGCCTTTGGCAAGAAGCTCATCGACCAGCAGGCGGTTCAGTTCAAGCTGGCCGACATGGCGATGCAGATCGAAGGTGCGCGGCACCTCGTGTATCACGCCGCACGCCTGAAGGACCTCGGCGCTCCCTATACGAAGGAGGGCGCGATGGGCAAGCTGTACGCCTCGGAGGTTGCCATGCGAGTCACCTACGATGCGATCCAGATCTATGGCGGATATGGCTACAGCCGTGAGTATCCGGTCGAACGCATGTGGCGCGATGCCAAGCTGTGCACGATCGGCGAAGGTACGTCAGAGATTCAGCGCCTGGTGATCGCGCGTCAGATCATGCGCTCTGTACGGAGCTAGTTGCGATGGGCGGGCCGATGAGTGCCTCGGCGCCTCGCGTCCAGGTTGGTGACTGGACAATCACGGCCCTTTCGGATGGCTTCTTTCGCCTGGATGGGGGCGCCATGTGGGGCGTCGTGCCGGCCAACATCTGGCGCTCACTGACTCCGCCCGCAGAGGACAACACAATCCGCCTGGCGCTGCGTCCATTCCTTGCGGAACGTGGGGATGAACGGGTGGTGATCGAGGTCGGCGCCGGCGAACGCTGGGAGGCGAAGTGGCGATCGATCTACCACCTGGATCAATCGATGGGACTGGAGCGCAGCCTGCTCGCCCTCGGGGTCGAACCGACGAGTATCACGCACGTCATCGCCTCCCATTGCCATTGGGACCACATCGGCGCTCAGGTCGTCGAGCGCGATGGTCAGCTCGAGCCGCTCTTCCCGGGTGCGCGCCACTACGCGCCCTCTGTCGAGATCGAGATGGCGAAGAATCCGGATCGGGCGCGCGCAGGTTCCTACCGCGCGGCAGACCTTCTCACGATCGAGGAATGCGGCTTGCTGGAAGGCTTCTCCGGGGAAACCGAGCTCCTGCCAGGACTGCGCGCCACGGTCCTGGGTGGCCATTCAGACGGCGTTTCGGTGATCACCCTGAACGAGGACGGTCCGGGCGAGACAGCGATCTTCTGGTCGGATGTCGTACCCACGCGCCACCACATCCAGCCCCCGTACATCATGGCCTATGACATCGACGTGTTGCGATCCTTTGACGTCCGCAGTGAATGGCTTGCGCGCGCTGCTGACGGTAACTGGATCGGGCTCTTCTATCACGATGTTGAGGAGGCCTTTGGCCGCATTCGCCGTGATGGTCGCCGCTTCGTATTCGAAGCCCTGGCGCCGTCTGAGGTCAGCGAGGCCTGATGCGAATCGTTTCCCTCTGTCCGAGCGTGACCGAGCTCGTGTTCGATCTGGATCGCGGCAGCGACCTGGTCGGGATCACGACCTACTGCGTTCACCCCGCCGACCGCGTCAAAGAGATAGAAACGGTGGGGGGTACCAAGGATCCGGACGTGGAGCGCATCATCGATCTCGAGCCCGATATCGTGCTATTGAACGAAGAGGAGAATCGACGTGAAGACGCCGAGCGGCTCGAGCGTGCTGGTGTTCATTGCCACGTCAGCTTTCCCAAGGTCGTCGAGGATACCGCGGCATTCGTGCGCGACGTTGGATCACGCCTGGGGCGAACGGAGAAAGCCGAAGCGATCGCATCCGACATCGAAGGACGTGCGGCGCGCGTGCGCATGACCTCAAGCTCGCTGCCGGAAGTGAGCTGGGCTTACTTGATCTGGCGCAAACCCTGGATGAGCGTGAATTCAGACACATTTGTGGATGGGCTGCTGCGGCTCGCCGGCGGCCGCAATGTGTTCGGCCACCGGTCCGAACGCTATCCGATCATCTCGGCCGAGGACCTGGCCCAGGCCGATCCCGACGTCGTTCTCGCGGCCAGCGAGCCATTCCCATTTCAGGCGAAGCACCTCGATGAGCTGGCCAGCGCGTCCGGTCTCTCCCGTGAGCGCTTCATGGTCGTGGACGGCGAGTACCTGTCGTGGCACGGTTCGCGAACGCCCGACGGGATTGACTACGCGGAAGCCTGCCTCGAGCGGGCGCGTTCCTAGCCCGGTTCAGACGGGCTACTGCTCGTCCTGCAGATTCGCGGGCATCTGGAATACCACGGTCTCGCGCTGGCCTGGCTCCTCATGAATCGCTTCGACGCCTAGCGATCCCAGTCGCGTCAATAGCTCTTGCACGAGGGCCTCTGGAGCGGACGCACCCGCAGTGACACCGATCTTCTGTTTGCCCTCGAGCCAGCTCGGGTCGACCTGGTCAGCGTCGTCGATCAGGTACGAGGGTACTCCCGAGCGCTCGCCGAGCTCTTGCAAGCGGCTGGAGTTCGAGCTATTTGCGGAGCCTACGACCAGCAGCAGGTCTACCTTGGCGACCAGCTCGCGTACTGCGTTCTGCCGGTTCTGGGTTGCGTAGCAGATGTCCTTGAGGTTCGGTCCCTGGATGTCCGGGAAACGACTCTTGAGAGCAGTTATTGCCTCGCGCGTGTCATCGACGGACAGAGTCGTCTGCGTCACGAAAGCGAGGCGGCTGGGGTCATCCACCTGCAGGGCCGCGACTTCATCCGCAGTTGCCAGAACATGCACTTTTCCCCTGATCCGGCCACGCGTACCCTCGACCTCCGGGTGCCCGGAATGGCCGATGAGGATGACCTCGCGCTCCCCCCCGGCGTAGGCCTGAGCTTGTTCATGCACCTTGGTCACGAGTGGGCAGGTCGCGTCGATTACGCGCAAGTTTCGCCTCCCGCCCTCGGCAACGACAGCATCCGAGACGCCGTGCGCGCTGTAGATCATGACCGATCCGTTCGGTGCCTCCTTGAGCTCGCGCACGAACTTGACGCCGCGAGAAGACAGATCCTCGAGTACGTGGCGGTTGTGAACGATCTCGTGCAGGACGTAGACCGGCGGACCATAGATCTCGAGAGCGCGTTCGACGATCTCGATCGCGCGGTCGACGCCGGCGCAGAAGCCGCGCGGGTTGGCGAGGTGTGCGTCAATGGCCATTGCGCTGCCGACTAGTGGTGTTCCTTGGCGTGATTTCGGTTCCAGTCGGGGATCTCGACGATCAGGTCCTCCGACCCGTTCGGGACTGCCTGGCAGGCAAGGCGAGAGGTGATCTCGAGGCCCGGTGCCGTGTCGAGCATGTCCTCCTCGTCCTCGTTCGCGGGCTGGCAGGACTCAGCCCCTGCGCGCACGATCACGTGGCAAGTGGAGCAGGCGCAAACGCCGCCGCAGGCATGATCGATGTCGATGTCGTGCCCGATGGCTATCTCCAGGATGGACCCGGGCAGTCCCTCCCGTGAGTAGGGCAGGGCGCTCGGATCCACATCGACGATCTTGTTCATCGGAAGGAACTTGATCTGGTAGTTCCGGGTCGGTGCCGTGACCTCGACGCTCTCGTTGTAGGGATTGGTGCCGCCCACGTCTCTTGCCTGGGGTTAGAGTCCGGCGCCGAAGCCCGTCGGTCCGGCATCCTTCGAGGGAGGCGACGGCGGCGGGCTGTCTTCTCTGGCCTTGGGTCGACGGGACGGTCTACTCTTCTTCGGCTTCTCCGGTTCGTCCCCGGCGATACCCAGACCGAAGTTTGAGCCGGAAGGGGCCGGCCGCTTCCGGGTCTGTTGCGAATCGTCAGCGGACCTGGTCCGGGTCTCGCCCGCCGGTCTCGCCTCGTTCCGCCCACGACCACGTTGCTCGCCGTCGCGGCTGTTTCGATCCCGATCACGGCCATTCTCGGACCGCTCCGGCCGTTCGGATCGCTCAGGCCGCTCAGGCCGCTCAGGCCGCTCGGATCGCTCGGATCGCTCAGATCGCTCGGGGCGCTCGGGGCGCTCAGACCGCTCGGGTTGCGTGGCGCTGGCGCCCTGTCCGCGTCCTGCCGCGGACGCGATATCGCTTGGCTGCAGCTCATTGACTGACCACGGAGCGCCCCCGATCAGGGCCCGCCATTTGCGTTCGTCTTCGGGCATCACGAATGTGATCGAGGTACCTGTACGACCGGCCCGGCCCGTGCGCCCGATGCGGTGTGTGTAGTCCGAGATATCCCGCGGCACGCCGAAGTTGACGACGTGCGAAACGTGGTCGACATCCAGGCCGCGCGAGGCCACGTCTGTTGCGAGCAGGACCTTCACGGAGCCATCGCGAAAGGCGGACATCACCCTGAAGCGCGACGCCTGGTCATAGCCACCGTGCAGCGCCTTGACCGGGAATCGTTCGCGCTCCATCCAGCGCAGGAGGCGGTCGACATCCGTGCGCCGCTCACAGAAAACCAGGAAGACGTCTTCTTCATTGCTGGCGTTGACCAGCCGCGCCAGGGCCTGGGGGCGTCTGTCGCCATCGACCTTGATGTGAAACTGCCGGATCGAGTCGACGGTGGCGACGCCCCGGGCGGTCGCGATTTCGGCCGGGTCGTTTGTCGATTCGCGGGCGAGCGAGAGCAGGCTCGGCGGGAAAGTGGCGGAGAAGAGCAAGGTCTGCCGCTCGTCAGGGATGGCCTTGAGGATCTTCCGCACGTCGTCAATAAAGCCGATCTCGAGCATCTTGTCCGCTTCATCAAGCACGGCGAACTCGGTCCACGGGAAGGTCAGAAAGCCCTGGTTCATCAGGTCGAGAATCCGGCCCGGTGTTCCAACCACGACCTGGGCACCGCCTTGGAGAGCGTCGACTTGCGGACGCATCTCCTCGCCGCCCACGATCAGCGCCACGCTCAGTCCCCTTGCAGTTCCCAGATCCTCCAGCACGCGGTAGACCTGTTCTGTGAGTTCGCGAGTCGGGCACATGACGAGCGCCAGGACCGAGGACCGCTGTGGATCCATGCGCGCCATCATCGGCGCACCGAATGCCAGGGTCTTGCCCGTACCGGTCTCGGCCTTGGCAATCACATCCTTGCCCGCGAGTACCGGACCGATCGCAAGCGCCTGGATCGGCGTCGGCGCGACGATGCCCATCGCAGCGATGGATTCCTGGATCGTGTCACCGAGGTCCCATTCAGCGAAGGACTTGATGTCGGGGACCTCGTCGATCGGATGCAATGCGTCGGCGGGGCCCGAACTGGACGCGCCACGGGATCGGGGCCGGCGGGGTCTCCCGGCGGATTTTTTGGGGGGGCGATTCAATGGTGTTCTTCGATCCTGTTGCACGAATATGAGCCCCAGAGGATAGGCGTTTGGGCCGCCCGGTTGGAGCCTCCAGCTCCAGATCGGCCTGGAATAAGCGAGAAAGGCACGGATCCGGCACTCACCTGGCGGGCTTTGGAGCGCCGACCAGGGCCCAGCGCCAGGCCCAGGGCGGACGGGCGCCCAGGCCCATGGGTCGAGCGGCGCCGATAATGCTCGCGCTACGGCCCCCTGACAGCGATCTTGCGCGTGATGAAGATCGCCACCTGGAACGTCAATTCGATCAGGGCCCGTCTCCCTCGCGTTCTCGCCTGGCTCGAGGCGCGCCAGCCCGACGTCGTCTGCCTGCAAGAGACAAAGGTTGTCGACGAGCTGTTCCCACGCGAGGAGATCGAGGCTCTTGGCTACGCCATCGAATGCTTTGGCCAGAAGACCTACAACGGCGTGGCAGTCCTTTCACGCAGCGAGATGACCGACGTGGTGCGAGGCTTTCCGAATGATCCGGAGGACGCCCAGCGACGCGTGCTCGGCGTATGCGTTCAGGGGTACCAGATCCTGAACCTGTATGTCGTCAACGGTCGCGAGGTTGGCTGCGACGCATACGAGCGCAAGCTTATCTTGCTCGAGGACCTGCGCCAGATGGTGTGCACACGCTACGCGGATGCCGAGCGGTTGATCCTGACGGGGGATTTCAATGTCACCTTCGATGATCGCGACATCTATGACCCCGAGGCGTGGCGCGACCGCATCTTGTGCTCGGTTCCCGAGCGTGATGCTCTGGGCCGCGTCATGGAGTGCGGGCTCGCGGATGCCTTTCGCCACTTCCACGACGAGGGCGAGCACTACACCTGGTGGGACTTTCGCACCCGTGGCTGGCAGCGCAACCGCGGCTTGCGCATCGATCACTTCTTGATGTCACCGGCCGCGCTTGACAGCTGCCGATCGATCCTCATCGATCGCGACGAACGGGACGGGGAGAAGCCTTCAGATCACGCTCCAGTCATTGTCGACGTCGACGTCGCGTCCGCTGCCCAATGAACCGTGCCCTACTGGGGCTCGAAGATCGCGGTCAGCGCCTGCTTGAGCGAGTCGAGAGTCACCGGCTTGCTGAGCACATGCCTGACTCCGTCCACCTTGGACGAACTCGGGTCCACCTCGGGATTCCAGCCTGTCAGGAGCATGACCGGCAGCTCCAGTCCCGACTCCTGGATCTGGCGCGCCAGGTCCGTGCCCGATAGCCCGGGCATTCCGAGGTCCGTGAGGACGGCATCGAAGTCGTCGCCCTGCAAGCGATCCAGCGCCTGGGTCGGGTCCGTCAAGGCCGTCACGTCGTGCCCGAGCGTCGTCAGCAAGCGCTCGAGCGTGTGCAAGACGAGCTCGTCGTCATCCACCACCAGCAGCTTGAAGTTCGATTTGCTCGGGGCGCGCACCTGTTCGCGGGCATCTGCCGGTTCATCGGCCAGGGGTAGCCAGAGCGTCAGGCGGCTGCCTCGACCTACCTCTGTCGTGCAGTCGATGCGCCCGCCCAGGCGCGTTGCCATTCCTTCGCAGGTGCTCAGGCCGAAGCCGCAACCCCGTGCGCCCTTGGTCGAGAAGAATGGATTGAAGGCCCGTTCGCGGGTTGTCCCATCCATCCCGACGCCGTCGTCCTCGACTGCAATGAAGGCCTCGTTGCCCCGTGCTCCGGCCGAGAGCGTAATGGTGCCCTGCTCCTCGATCGCATCTGCAGCGTTGAAGATCAGGTTCATCAGGATTTCCCTGATTTCAGATGGCGTGGCCAGGGCATGCTCAGCTGATTCGATATTCAGGACTACCTTTATCACCGCGCCGCGCTTCAGCGCCTCGTCCGACCACTTGTGTCGGGTGAAGAGGGGAAGTTCCTCCACGACCTTATCTAGCCGTACGGATTCTGCGGGACGCTGCTCCGTCGATTCACGCGTGAAATTGAGCAGGCGCCGGACCGTATTGGCCGCGTCGAGGGCACAGGTCCGGATCGTATCGATGGACTTGCGCGCCTCCGGATCGAAGCCATCACGTGCCAGCAGCAGATCGCACATTCCGAGCGCAATGAGCAGTGTGTTGTTGAAGTCGTGCGCGATGCCTGCCGCCATCTCGCCGAGTGCTGAAAGGCGCTCGGCCCGGACCACCGCGGCCTGCACCGACTGGATTTCTGCGACCGTCTGATGCAGGCGCTCGATCAGCTCCAGGTTTCTGAATGCCGTCGCTGCATGCTCCGCGAACAAGGAAAGCAGCCGCAGGTCATCGCTCGAGAATGGCGAGGGGGAACCGCGTTGATCGAAGTGCAGCACTCCGATGACGCAGTCGTCGACGATGAGTGGTGCGCAGAGGACCGAAGCGATCTTGTAGCGCAATACGCTGCGCTGGTCGCGCAGCTCCGGAGCATCGGCGGTGTTGTCGATCAGCAACGCCTGCCGCGTCGAGACCACCTGATTGAGGATGGTCTCGCTGATGGGCAGCTCGCCATCCTCGAACTTCCCCGAGACATCCATCGAATGCAGGTTCGTCGACTGGATGCGGGGCCCGCGTCCAGCATCCAGCATGATGACAAAGCTGTTTTCTGCGTCGAACAATTCGCGCAGGCGATCGCGCACGTACGAGAGCAGCTCGTCGCGATCGTGAATCTGGTTCATCGAACGCGAAATCTCCAGGAGCCGCTGCAGCTGCTGGGCCGGCAGGGACTCTGCACGTCCAACGGCATGGCTGCCCAGCAGTTCATTGCACGACTGCTCGAGCCGGAGCAGGCGCGCCTGGGCCTCAGAAGGCTCCGCGCTGGGTAGATCTGGCGATTCTGAATTGTCGGGCATCTGGATGTGGGACGCGCGCCAGCCTATCAGATCATCCCCCTCGCTACAGGGGTAGGTCCTGGTCTGTGGAGGCCGTCAGACCTCTGCTAGGTTCGCCCAATTGCCGGTGTACTCGATGATCTGATTGCGGGCGGGGGACTCCAGGTAGGCTGCCTGCATGCTCTCGTCTGGCATCCGGTCGACAACCCTTCTGAAAACGCCGATACAGCGCTGTAACCAGAGGAGTGAACGATCACGTCGACCGAAGCACTCCTGGAATGTGGCCAGTCCGGCGTATGCCCGCCACAGGAGATCCGGGGTGGCGAGCGAGCGTGCGCCGTCGAGAGCGGCGAAGAAATGTTTGGAGGATTCATTGGGCCGAAGTGCCGAGATGCCCGCGTATCCGCGCAGTATGTCGGCCTTGACGATCAGCGCAGCGGCCTCGAGCGCGCCCGCGATCTCGGCGCCCTCGTCGATCCACTCGACCCGCATTTCGAGGCCCGGTCCGTCCAGCAGGACCATGGACGCACGCAGCAGTGCCTCCGCCAGCACGTGCGGCTGGTCTAGCTGGCGCAGGGCCTCGATCGAAGCCTCCAGCTCGCCTCGAACCTGCTGGCACAACTGCTCGCTGGCCGGCTCGGTCTGGATGAGTTGCTCGGCGCGCAGGCAACGCAGGACACCGTGCCCGACGCGGTGATCCAGGGCCGCGCTGGCCCGGAGCCCATCTTCGATCACCGGCCGTGCGCGGGATCCCCACCCCACGGAATTCATGATCTCTGCCCGCGCACACTGGACCAGGATGAAGCCCTCATCGCGCTCCCCGGATCGCTCCGCCAGTGCGAGTCCGTCGTCGGCATGACGCATGGCGTGGGGAAAGGCCCCCTTCTCGTGGAAGACCCTCGAGAGGTGAGTCAAGCTGCGCACCTGATCGGGGGTCGCTCCGATGTCGGTGCGAATCCTCAGTGCTTCCTCGTGCCGCTCGATCGACGAGCTGTAGCGGCCAAGCCAGTGGTCGAGCAGGGCCAGATTGGACAGGGTCAGGGCGATCGACTGTTGGTTGGACAGGTTGCGCTTGATCCGTAGCGAAGCCTGGTAGCTCTCGCGCGCAGAACGGTAGTGGCCGCGGCTCATGTGGACCGAACCGAGGTTGGTCAGGCTACGCGCAATGCCGTCCTGATCGTTCAAGCCCTCGCGAATGCCCAGTGCGCCCATGTGACGCTGTACGGCATCTTCGAAACGCCCCGAGTGGTAGGCCAGCACACCGAGGTCGTTCTGGAGTGAGGCCGCCAGCTGACATGGCGCATGGTCGTGCAGTGCGGCTAGCCCGCGCTCGAAATTGGCGTGGGCTGCCTTCGGGTCACCCAGTCGGAATTCGAGGCGCCCGAGGATTCCGCATGCATCTGCAACCCGGTGGGACTCCTCCGATCCTGCCCCACTCAGGGCGTGCTGTAGCTTTTCACGGGCCCGTTCAGGTTGACCCATCGCGTCCAGGACCTCACCCCAGCGCGACCACAGCTGGACGGGTTGCGCTTCGGGCGCCAGGTGCACGACTGCGCGTTCGAAACAGCGGTCCGCATGCTCGAGTCGCCCGAGTCGGAAATGGCACTCGCCGAGCCGGGCCAGGATCGGAGCCAGGGCAGACTCCTGGTCGGTCCTCCCCTGGTCACAATGCTCGAGGCACCGCACCAGGACATGGAAGGCCGGCTCGGCCGCCTGGTCGGCAAGCAGAGCATCCGCCGCACTCACCGTCTCATTCAGAGCCAGGGCGCGTTCTCCAGACTCCACGGCGTGGCTGGCCATGGCGATCGCCCGCAGGCTGTCGTCCGACTCCGGCTTCCATGCCGCGAGGGCGCGCAGGTTCAGCCGTGCCCAGGCTTCTGGATCCACGCCCGCGATCAGGACTCGACGGAATGACTCAGCGACGTTCATGACTGCTCGTCCACTCGGATCAGACCGGCGCAGGACTACGCCCGCGGCGGAGAGTGTCGTGCTTGAGGCCGGGTCGATCTCGCCGTCGACGAAGCGTGCGAGCACCGTATCGCGCACGCCGCTCGAAAAGACCGCCAGCTGTTCCGCCAGCTCGTGGGCGCGAGCCGGAAGCTGGGACAGGCGCTGGCGTATGGAGGCTTCGAGGCTCTCGGGGAGCTCGGCGTGAATGATCCGATCGAGCCTTGCGAGCGAGAGATCATGGCGTGCGCCGGGGTGAGCCACGGCACGCGTGGCGGCCTCGGTGAAGCCAGGGTGTCCCTGGCAATGGTCATGGATGCGTGCCTCGAGCCAGGGGCTGTCCTGGGTCAGGAATTCGCGGCTGAGCAAGGCGGAGTCCGCCCGCGACAGGGGCTTCAGTTGCAGGCTGGAGGTGCTCCATCTACTCGTCGCGGAGCAGGCGAGGTTCGAGACGGCAGGAGCGACTATCCAGAGCGGAGTCTCGGCGGGGAGACCGAGTAGCGCCTCGACTAGAGACTCCAGCGCGGACGGGTCCATCGCTTCGGAGCCATTGTCCTCGAGCACGACGATGAGTGGACTACCCATGGCGGCACATTGCAGCAATGCAGCTGTCGCCCCCGGGATTCCCTGATCGCCGTCGGGCTCCGGGAAGCCTTCGAGCTGGCGTGCCAGCTCTGGATTGCCGCGCGCGTGTGTCATGCAGAGCTCACGCTGAAGCTGTGACCATTCGGAACTTCCCGGTGCGCCAATCGATGCCACGGAGAGATCACGCAGATGGGCACGCCGTCTGAATTCCGCCAGCAGGCGAGACTTGCCCGACCCTGACGGGCCGCAGATCGCTGTCAGAGTGCCGCCGGGCCGGGCCGCGAATGCATCCAGTGAGCTCTCGAGCGCGGCGATCTCATGATCACGCCCCAGGAGCGGGCCACGGCCCGGATCGATAGGAGGCGGGGGTGTGTCGGCAGGCCATGCGCGCGCCAGCTCGTGCTGAACCTGGCGTGCACTCTGGTAGCGCTCGTCAGGGTCAGCGGTGGTCATCCGATGGAGCACCTCGACCAGGGTATCGGCGGCCTGTTTGTCGTCGGCGAGCTGCCTCTCGCGCTGGGATAGGCTTCGTTCGAAGCTGGCTCCCAGCGCGAACAGATCGTCGAGGGCAGTTGGCGGATTGCCCTCGAGGACCGAGTTCGATGCGAACTCGAGCGTGCCGCGTACCAACCGCCGCTGTCCGGGGCCAGGGTGGGACTCCGATCCAGGGCCTTGCTCGCCGAGCCGCACGGCCAGGCTCAGATCGAGAATCTTGATGCGCGCTCCCTGCTCACGGTCGACCACGAGCAAGTGGTCCGGATTGAGGTCGGCATGCACGACGTGTTGCGCGTGCAGGGCGGCGAGCGCTCCGCAGCTCTGGTGCAGCAGGCCGAGGATCTCTCCAAGCGCGAGTGAGTCCATCCGACCGGGAAGGGGTGTCCCCTCGACGTACTCCATCGTGAAGTACTCTGTCGAACCGTCGCGGCCACGCTCCAGAACCTGGGTCCAGCCTGGATGTGTGAGCCGCGTCCCCAGCTCGTATTCTGCATGTAGCGCCCCGGCCTGGCGCGCATCGTTGGTGTCCACCCACTTGATGGCGACCCGAACTTCGCGCACACGATCGGCGGCGAGGCAGACGCGACCATCGCGACCACTTCCGAGGTCTCGGAGGACCTGGAAGCGACCGTCGATCAGCTGAGAGGTGTGGCTGTCGTAAGACTGTGAGGTCAAGGCCGATAGATATTCGACAGACTATTCTGCTTGCCCATTATGCGGACCGTGTCGCCTTGTAGCTGACCGAAAACCTCGTTTGCCGATCCGCCCACACTCACCATCACCGCCGGAGCCACGAGGGAACCGGTCAATGTCGTATTGCTCGAAAGGACGGATACGCCCTGGCCGGCCGTCGTACTCGTCGAGTAGGCCAGGAGCTCATCCACCGCAGGCAGCAGGTTGCAGTCGTTACCGATGAAGTAGATTCCCTCCTCGGCGACAAATGATGCGGTGGCGTCGATGTCGTTGCCGTCGATGGAGATTGATCCGGTTGCGTAGATCAATCCGGACACCTGCACGCTGCCGTCCGTGATCATCCCTCCGGAGCCGTTGTTCAGGATCGAGACATCGCCGACAAAGAAGTAGTCATAGTTGGCCAGGTACCAGGCCGCCGTGTGCGGCAGTCCCTCCGTGCCAGCGGCGCCAAGCTGAATCTGCGGCCCGAGAGTGTGCGGGCCCGAACTGATCGTAATCGTCGTTCCGTAGAGCATGTCGCCGAGGAATACGTGACCACTGCCGGTCACGCCGAACGATCCGTTCGCACGCATCGCGCTCGCCATCACATTATCGGTCCCGAGTACCGAGATGGCCTTGTTGCCCAGCGTGTCGCCGTGCCCGAGTGACCCGGGCCAGACGATGTTCTCCTCCGTCATTCCCAGGCTGATCACGCGTCCACCGTACTGGCCAGCGTCGTAGCAATACATCGTCCCCAGGGGTTGGCTCGTGTCGGATTCCAGCGTGCCCGTGATCGCCAGGCGCAAGGGCGGGGCCGGTGCGGGGTTGGGGTCATCCGTAAACACCTTGTACTCGACGCCAAATATCGTCCCAGCGTCGTATTGCGTTCCGATGTCGCCCGACGAGGCCAGGATGGTCTCGGAGACGAGCAGGCGGGCGAGCTCGAGAATCTCGTCCGTGTGGTCACCGACGGGCATGATGAAGCGCGGCATGATCACCTTGAGGTGCTTGCCACCGACGATGATATCGATGCAGTTCCACTCGGCCTCTGGCTCTCCGGGAATGGCGTTTAGCTGACTTGTCGTCGTACTCGTCGAGGCCGAAAGCGTAAAGGTCTCAGGCGCGGCCTGTGACAACGAGGTTAGAAGGAGTATCGCGGCAATGGTTTGGAAGCAGACTCGTGTCAGCATCGAGGATTTCCTTTCGTCGGATTGTCAAACGGAACGGTTCAAAAACGCTTGGGTTGCCAGTCGGCAGGGGCCACGTGGCGCATCCGCACACGAGTCAAATAGTCGTGTGTGCGAAGGAAGTTTCTCCCCAGGCCGCTACCTTGCGGCGGCCCGAGCAGGAGCCATCTGCCACGCCATCGATTAGCCGACCTGGCGGCACCTTTCAGCGCGTCGTTACCTGAAAGGATACACCGCTATCAAAAACCCATCCGGGCAATCGCCGGTGTGGCGGTTCTGCGGCCTGTCGCAACCCGTTTACGAGCGTGTAAACGGGTTGCGTCGAGATGCGCCGCTCGCGTTCGCCTCAGGCCACAGGGTCGTCGTCGCCGGGCGGCAGCTCCAGGGGAGGGAACTGTTGGTGCGCCGCGAGGGCGCGCTCCGCGCGCCGCACGGTGTCGTGCTCACTGAATATCTGCGCCATCGACCCCTGAGGAAGTTGCATGCGCTGTGAAAGGAGATCGGTCAATAGCGTGATCGGAACGTCGGGCGGTAGCTTCAGCATCTTGTCGCTGCGCGACACGATGGCCTCGACCAGCTCCGGACGAAGACGCTCCTCATCGAGCTTCGTCGGAATCGTCTCTTCAAGGGGCTCACACTCGACCAGCCGGTAACTGTGGTCACTCTCCACCTCGTTCAGGCGCACACGCACGAGGCCAAACACCCAGATCAGGAAGCGCCCATCGTCCAACCTATCGTGGCGCGCGATCTCTCCCAGGCCAGCCACCGGCAGAACAGGCGGAGCGGCCCCCTCGACGTCCGTCTGGCCCTCCTCGATCGTGGCGATCACCAGCCGCCCCGGGCCATCCAGAGAATCTTCGATCATCCGCCGATAGCGGGGCTCGAATACGTGTAGGGGCATCAGCTGGCGCGGGAAGAGCACGACCTGGGGTAGCGGGAACATCGGCACGATGCTCGCGGTCGCTGCGCCCTCCGGGGGCCAGTGGTCGGGGACCGGTTTCACGGAATCAGCGCGGCGTGGCGCCCGTCTTGCTGGGGGATCCGGTCGCCCGCAGGACCAGGCCCAGTTCCCGTGCTTCGGCGAATCGCCCCCGCGCGCGGCAGCTCTGGCGCAGATTGCGAATATGCCGTTCGAACAGCGCACGATCGGGCGCAGCCTGAAGCCACTCTGGCTGCAACTCGAGGCCATGATCCTTCAGGTAGCTCAAGCACTGCTTTTCGGCCAGCAGCTGTCCACCGCCGAAGGGGTCGACGATAGTGCTATCGCTCGAACGGTGTCCGTGATGCAGCCGAAGCAAGATGTGTCCGGGGAAGGGCAAGAGCGACGTCTTGATATCGGCCCTGCGAGCGACGAAGGAGTAGATCGCGCACAGGGTCAGGGGCATTCCGAGCCGGCGCTCGATCGATCGCCCGAGAAAGATGTTGTCAGGATGGTGGAAGTCGTCGACTGCGCCGCGGAATCCCATCTCCTCGGACAGGACGTGCACCAACGCGTGGGCTTGCTCCGGGCCCGGAGCGCGTCGAGCGGCCTCGCGTCGAACCATCTCGCCCATGGCGTCCAGCGCCTTGCGGTAGGGCCGCACATCGAGGCCCGGTGACCAGTAGTTGTCGAGCAAGAACAGGCCGCTCTCCAGATCGACGCCGGCGGCTACGCGTCGAACCAGGCGACGGACTACCCGCCGTCGGTCCAGCAGGAGCAGAAGCTGGCGCGCGCGTCCCCGCTGCCGGGCCGAGCCGGAGCGCACCGCGCGGCGAAGGCTTTGCTCGCCCACCCGTCCCGCGTTAATAAACTGGGAGCGTACTTCGGCCAGAACGACGGGCGAATCGTCCTCGAGCAGGCTCAAGAGCAACTCGAAGTGACGACTCTGTGGACGCGACGGACCGGCCCCCGAGGGGCCTTCGGGCGTCGGTATCTCGAACGGCGAGTGGTATTTTCTGGGGTCGGGGTTCAAATGTCCGCGTCTGGGAGGTGCGGGGCCCAGGGGCCCGCCAGCGTCCAGCAAGGCCTTTGCAAGGGCGCGGCGGATCCGCCCGCATCGCCGACCCCGTGGGTCGGTTCACCTCGATGTGGCCGGTCCCCCCGGCGCGCCGGACGGCCGTAGCTGGTCACTGAGACCCCATTATGCACTTTTGGCCTCGCGAATGTACCCGCGGCTCGCTCACGGCCCTCAGAGCTTGATTGAGGACCCTGGCCTGCCTATTCTGTTTGCCGCAAATCCGATCCAGGGTGGGTCCGAGCGGGGCGCGGTCTCGCAGTCCTAGGCCGATCGATGGTCGTCCGAGCGCCTTGGCCGGTGGCGGCCCAGGGGCCTGTCGTGACGGCCCGTAGCGGGGGCCGATGGGGACTGCTCGACGCGGGCTGAGCCATCCGGGCCCGCGCGACCAGCCATAGCACGCCGGTTCTGCACTCCATTCGCATCCATGTCTACTTCCAACGCAACGAGCCAACCGCGGGTGGTCGTGACGCACGCCCTGCGCACGCCGATCGCACGCTTCCTGGGCTCCTTCGCGGATCTGTCTGCCGCAGATCTCGGGACCGCTGTCGTCTCGCAACTCATCGAACGCGCGCGCGCCGCCGGTGGGGGCGCCGACCTGCCGATCGGCGAGGTCTTTTTCGGTAACGGACGGCAGGCGGGCGGTGGCCCGAATGTTGCACGACAGGTAAGCGTTCGGGCAGGCATCCACCAGGAGGTCCCGGCGACGACTGTCAACATGGCGTGTGGCTCGGGGCTGAAGGCCCTTGCGCTGGGCGCCGACTCGATTCGTCTCGGCCGGAACCAGGTCGTGGTCGCGGGAGGCACGGAGAGCATGAGTGGGTTGCCGTTCATGTTGCCGCGCATGCGCCGTGGCTATCGGCTCGGACATGCCGAGCTTGTCGACGGAATGTACAAAGATGGTTTCGTGTGTCCGCTGGCCGGCATGGTGATGGGTGAGACGGCCGAGAACCTGGCGCGCGAACTCGAGATCAGTCGGGCGGAGCAGGATGCATTCGCGCTTCAGAGCCAGAACAGGGCCCAGGCTGCGACCGAGGCCGGCCGCTTCGCGGACGAGCTGATTCCGGTCGAGCTACCCGGAAAGCGTGGCAAGCCCGGTCTCGTGATCACGGACGACGAGCATCCGCGCGCCGGTTCCACCCTCGAGGGCCTGGCGAAGCTCAGGCCCGTATTTGGCGGGGCCGAGGGCACGGTGACGGCCGGAAACTCCTCCGGGATCACGGACGGCGCCAGTGCCGTGCTGCTCATGTCGGAAGAGGTCTGTGCCCGCCTCCGGCTGGAGCCCCTCGCCTTTGTCGGTGAGACGCGCCAGGGCGGTGTCGATCCCAAGATCATGGGAGTTGGCCCCGTCCCCGCCATTCGCAGCCTCGAGCAAGCCAATGGTCTGGGCGTGGCCGACTACGATCTCGTCGAGCTCAACGAGGCATTCGCAGCCCAGGTCATCGCCTGTGACCGCGAGCTCGAGTTCCCGGCGGACAGGCTCAACGTCAATGGTGGATCGATTGCACTCGGGCACCCGATCGGCGGTACCGGGACGCGCATTGTCGCCACGCTGCTGCACGAGATGCGCAGGCGGGGATCGTCCCACGGCCTGGCCACGCTCTGCATCTCGGGTGGAATGGGACTGGCGACCTCCTTTCATAGCAGTGCGCCTTGATCCTTCAGCTCGGATTCAAATCTCAACAGACTCTCAGCCAGGTCCCACAGACCAGTCAACGAACAGGAAACTAGATGAAGATTCAGAAGGTCGGCGTCGTCGGTTGTGGACTCATGGGGCACGGTGTCGTGCAGGTCGCTGCTCAGGGCGGCTGCACGGTGGTCGCCTTCGAGACAGACAAGGCAGCACTCGACCGCGGGCTCGCGCGAGTGGACAAGAGCCTGAACAAGCTCGCCCAGAAGATGGTCGAGAAGGGAAAGCTCGACGCTGATGCAGCCGGGCCCTTCGTGGCGGACACCCTGGGGCGCATCGAGCCGTCACTCGAGATGTCTGCCCTGGCGGACTGTGATCTCGTGATCGAGGCCATCGTCGAGAACCTCGATGTAAAGAAGGGCCTGTTCGAGAAACTCGGAGCCACCTGCAAGCCCGAGACGATCTTCGCTTCGAATACCTCATCCTTTCCGATCGGCGAGATGGGGGTGGCCTCCGGCCGCCCCGAGCGAATGGTCGGCCTGCATTTCTTCAACCCCGTGCAGCTCATGAAGCTTGTCGAGGTTGTACGCACGGACGCTACCGACGACGATGTCTTCGCTGCTGTGCGAGCGTTTGGCGAGGCTTGCCGCAAGGTTCCGGTCTCCTGCAAGGACACGCCGGGATTCGTTGTGAACCGCCTGCTGGTGCCCTACATGGTTCAGTCGATGCTGATGCTCGATCGCGGCGACGCGACCAAGGAGGATATCGACGCAGCGATGCAGTTTGGATGCGGTCACCCGATGGGGCCCATCACGTTGACCGACTATGTTGGGCTCGACACCACCCTGTCGATTCTCGAGGGCTGGTGTGAGCGCTACCCGGACGAGCCGGCCTTCGCCGTACCGGAGATCCTCAAGCGCCTCGTCGCCGATGGGAAGCTCGGCCGCAAGACTGGCGAGGGCTTCTACAAGTGGGATGGGGACAAGCGTCAATGATCAGCGCGCTGCTAACCTGCCTGGCTAGCGTTCAGGCCCCATCCTTCGCTCACCGTGTGCCCGACTTCTATGTTGAAGGAGAGCCGTTCACGGTCGTCGTCGAGGTCAACATCCCCAGCGAAACGCCTATCGATCTTCCGAGCTGGGCGCTGACGCCTGCTGCCTTCGTGTTCAACGGGCGGCCGCTCGGAAAACGTGACGATACCGTGGTCTTGCGCTTCGAGCCCGGCGCCAAGCTCGTCATCGAGTTCGACCTGGCGCCCAGCCTCGAAGAGGAATTCCAGGGGGAGCACAAGGACTTCCGGTTGACCTTTGGCGCGGAGAAAGCCGAGCCGACCCTCGTGCGGGTCTTCGAAGCGGCCGAGCAAGGCATCGATTTCATGGCCCTGCCGCTACAGCAGCTGGTGGACTATCAGGTCGTCTTGCGTACGAATCGGGGTGTCATCTGGGCGGACATGTGGCCCGATGTGGCACCCAATCACGTGCGCAACTTCCTGGACCTGTGCAACTCGGGCTTTTACGACGGCACGATCTTCCACCGCGTGATTCCTTCATTCATGGTCCAGGGCGGGCGTTCACCGAGCGGCGCCGCCGCGCCACGAAACGTGAACGCCGAGTTCAGTGACCGCAAACACGTCGCCGGTGTGCTCTCGATGTCGCGCGAGGAGAATGACATCAACTCGGCTTCGAACGAGTTCTTCATCGTGCACGCCACGTCAGCCCACCTGGACGGCCAGTACAGCGCGTTCGGGAAGGTCTTGTGGGGGTTCGATGTGGTGGATCGGATCGTTCGCTCAGGTGACCCGGATTATCGAATCAGCGACCCCCGTTCGCACGTTCCACCCGTAGATCAGATCGTCGAGAAGGCGATCATCGTCAAGGCCAAGATCGCTCCCGTCACCGAAGACTGAGCGCTGGGTCGAATCAGTAAATCAAATTTGGAAATGTCAAACGAATCGAACGAAGTACGGGCCGTCCTCGTTACGGACGCCGGTGAGATCACTGTCGAGTTCCTGACCGAAAAGGCGCCCAAGCACGTCGAGAACTTTCTGAAGCTCGCCGGCGAGGGATTCTACGACGGTACCCGGTTTCACCGGGTCATCCCCGGGTTCATGATCCAGGGTGGAGACCCTAACACCAAGACGGACGACGACCGCGCATGGGGGACGGGTGGCCCGGGCTACTCGATCGACGCGGAGTTCAACGACGTGCACCACGAGCGTGGCGTGCTGAGCATGGCGCGTTCGGCGGACCCGGATTCGGCTGGCAGCCAGTTTTTCGTGTGCCACGGAGAGGCCAGCTTCCTCGACAACAAGTACACAGCCTTCGGTCGCGTCGTGGACGGGCTGGACGCTCTCGACACGATCGCCAATGCAGAGCGCGAGCCGGCGCGCGGCCCGAACGACGAAGGGTCCCGCCCGGTCGAGCCCGTCTCCATCCGCAACATCACGATCCAGGCCGTCTGACCAGAAACGGGGAGCTAGCTGTGACCTACGAGAACATTCTCTACGAGGCGGCCAATGGCCTCGCGCGTGTGACCATCAACCGGCCGAAGGTGATGAATGCACTCAATCACCAGACCCTGGGCGAGCTGGCCCACGCATTCGATGCCGTGCGTGACGACGACACGGTGCGCGCACTGATTCTGACCGGCGCGGGCGAGAAGGCATTCGTGGCCGGCGCGGACATCAACGAGCTGGCCAAGATGAAGGCGCTCGAGGCCAAGGACAAGGCCGCCTTTGGCCAGAAGGTCCTGGACCGACTCGACCGTCTCGGCAAGCCGTCGATCGCCATGGTCAACGGATTCGCTCTGGGCGGCGGGTGCGAGCTGGCACTGGCCTGCACGTTGCGGACCGCGTCCACGGGCGTGCGCCTCGGCCTGCCCGAGGTGAGCCTCGGCATCATCCCGGGCTACGGCGGGACACAGCGTCTGGCGCGCATCGCCGGACCCGGAGTCGCGCGCGAGTGGGTCCTGACTGGCGATCTCGTGTCCGCTGAAGAGGCACACCGCGTCGGCGTCATCAACCGGATCTTCGCGCCGGAGGAGCTCGAAGAGGGCACCTTGAAGCTGGCAAAGACCCTCATGTCTCGGGCCCCGATCGCGCTGCGCCTCGGCATGGAGGCTGTCCTGCGCGGCATGGATGGCAGCTTGCAGGAAGGCGAGATCATGGAGTGCGACATGTTCGGCCTGGCATCCACCACAGAAGACATGCGCGAAGGTATGGCAGCTTTTCTTGAAAAGCGTCCCGCCAAATTCCAGGGCAAGTAGCCCATGGCCCGGCCCGTCCGGGCTGCGCACACCACCACCCAAAGCCACCGACGGTCGAAGAGGACCACCGCTATGAGCCAAGACATCGTGATCGTGAACGGAGCCCGTACGCCGATGTGCGAGTACGTCGGCACACCCGGATTCGGCAAGTTCAAGGATCTGAGTGCCATCGACCTGGGCGCACATGCGGCCAAGGCCGCGCTCGAGCGCTCGGGCGTGTCCGCTGAATCCGTTGACCACGTAGTGATGGGCAACGCCTTGCAGACATCCCTGGACGCTATCTACGGCGCGCGCCACGTGGCGCTCAAGGCGGGTGTCCCGGAGACCACCCCGGCCCTGACCGTCAATCGCCTGTGCGGTTCCGGAATTCAGTCGATTGCCAATGCGGCCCAGATGATCAAGCTGGGCGAGGCGACCAGCATCGTCGCTGGCGGGATGGAGAACATGAGCCAGGCTCCGTACGTGATGTACGGCGCGCGCCAGGGCTTTCCCTTCGGGAAGGCGCCCGAGATGCAGGACATGCTCTTCGCAAGCCTGCAGGATCCGATCGGCGGGCTGTACATGGCCCAGACCGCGGAGAAAATTGCCAAGCGGCTCGATATCAGTCGAGCGGCGCAGGATGAGTACGCCCTGCGAAGCCACCAGCTTGGAGCTGCTGCCGTAGAGGCCGGACGCTTCGCAGATGAGATTGCCCCCGTCACGATCCAGGTCCGTCGCAAGGACGTGCTCGTCGATACGGACGATCACATCCGACCCGAGACGACGATCGAGGGTCTCACGAAACTACGTGCAGCATTCGGCAAGGACGGCACAGTGACGGCCGGGAACGCAAGCGGCATCGTCGACGGTGCGGCTGCCGTGCTGGTCACGACGGACGAGCGCGCTCGGGCCGACGGTCTCAAGCCCCTGGCATTCGTGCGCGGCTGGAGTTACGTCGGCGTCGATCCGACCGAGATGGGCATCGGTCCCGTGCCCGCGATCCGAAAACTGCTCGACCAGGCCGGCCTGGGTGTCGGCGATGTCGATTACTATGAGATCAACGAGGCCTTCTCGGCCCAGTATCTTGGTTGCGAGAAGGAGCTCGAGCTGGATCGCGAGCGCTGCAATGTGAATGGCGGTGCCATTAGCCTGGGGCATCCCCTCGGTGCGACGGGTACGCGTCTGGTCCTGACCCTCATGTACCAGATGCAGCGTACGTCGAAGCGCTATGGTGTCGCGTCGGCCTGTATCGGTGGCGGCCAAGGCATCGCGATGCTGATCGAGAACTCACAGATCTGATCCGAGCCCAGAATGAACTCCCTGATTCGCACCAAAGCTGACGGTTCACGTGTCGTGGCGTTGACGCCCGGAAAGCGTGTCCTCTTCCTGACAAAGGACCTGACTCGGATATCCGAGCAGCTGACCGGGTCGCTCGACCTCAGCATGAACGCCGTCGATCCGGCTGATCTCCTCGACGACATCAACACGGACGTCATGACGCCCGCCTGGGTCTGCTTCCGCCACCGTCCGGCCGATATCGCGCTGGATGCCTATGCAGGTCTGCTCGATCGAGAGGGCGAGCGGGTCTTTGGAAGCCGTGCCCTGATGGACGGGGGTTTCGAGGTGATCGTGTCCGGTCAGCGCAAGGGGACTGGATCCAGCCGCGAGACGGCGCCCCAGGCCGAAAAGTGGTCCGGCATCGAGCTTGTGATCGCCCATTCGTTTGCTCCCATTCACCAGCTGAACAACATCAACCTCGGCCAGCTCATGGGTACCTATGAGCAGCTCGAACGCCTGCAGGCTGGCGAGGAGATTCCGCTGTCCGAGTTCACCTCGCACTTCGACGATGTCACGCGGGTCGTCCTCGAGTCCGGTGGACTGTTTCCATTCTCAGCCCGGTATGCGGCCGGCGACGTGGAAATGCCCGGTCATGCAACGCTGGCCCGTCCGATGACGATGGGGGAGAAGATTCTGGCCGCGAAGCTCGAGGGTGTGGGCGACGCCCCTGCTTACGTGAAGCCGGGTGACGTGTGCCTCGTAAAGGTGGACGCGGGCTATAGCCACGAATTTACAACAGCCCAGGTGCATCACTTCCTGGCCGAGGAGTACGGCGCGGACTACCAGGTCAAGAATCCGGCCAAGTTCGCTGTCTTTGAAGATCACCTCCTGTACGCCACGGGGGTCAAGCGTATGGCCCCATTCGTCGACAAGATCGAGACCCTGCGGCGCCTCCAGAACGAGTTCCAGGCCCATACGGGTGTGCGTGATTACTCGGCCAAGGACGGAGTCTCGCCTGGCATTTGCCACCAGGTCGCGCGCGAGGAATTCGTTGACCCGGGGGATTTCGTCCAGGCCACGGACTCCCATACATGCATGGGGGGCGGCAACAACGCCCTGACATGGGGCGTCGGCGCGACGGAGTACGCGGCCTTGATCTACTCCGGATTCACCTTCGTGCGTGTGCCCGAGTCGATCCGATTCGAGTTGCACGGAGACCTCGCCGCGGCCTGTACAGCGAAGGATGTCATCCTGCACATCCTCGATACATTCGCCAAGCGTGAGGATACGCTCAACCGCGTCATGGAGTTTGGAGGCCCCGGTCTGGCCGGCCTGTCGATGGATGAGCGTGCGACGCTCACCAACATGGCGACCGAGTGCTCGGGCCGTTCGGGGATCTGCGAGGCAGACGAGCTCACGCTGCGATGGCTGACGGAACGCCGTGGAGCAGACAAGGCCGACGACCTGGCGCAGCGTTTCGTAAGCCCGGATCCGGATGCTCACTACGACGGTGGCGTGCACCGCATCGACCTCGAAGCTATCGAGCCCACCGTCGCCGAGCCCGGTGATCCCACCTACGGCAAGTCGATCTCGGCCCTGGGCGACGTGCGCATCGATATCGCCTATGGCGGCTCGTGCACGGCGGGCAAGGAGCACGACCTCGATTTCTACGCGCGAGTGCTGAGCGACGCCCTGGAGAGCGATCGCAAGATCGCAGATGGCGTCCGGATGTACATCCAGTTCGGATCTGCCAGCGTCCAGGCCTACGCCGAAGGCAAGGGCTACACGAAGATCTTCAAGCGCGCCGGGGTCGAGGTGATCCAGCCCGGCTGTGGAGCTTGTATCGGCTGCGGGCCTGGCGTCTCTGACGACGCTGACCAGGTTACAGTCAGCGCCATCAATCGAAATTTCACGGGCCGCAGTGGCCCCGGACAGCTTTACCTGGCCTCACCGTTGACCGTCGCCGCGAGCGCGGTTGCGGGACACATTGTGGCCTACCGACCGGGAATGTTCCGGGCGCCCCAGACAGCCGTGCGCTAGGCGCACCACGTATTTGAGAGCATCATGACTGAGTATGACATTGCGATAGTTGCCGGCGATGGTATCGGACCCGAGGTGACCAAGGAGGCCATGAAGGTCGTCGATCTGGCCGCCGAAGTCTTTGGCTTTTCGCTGAAGAAGACGGTCTACCCCTTTGGTAGCGAGCACTACCTCGCAACCAAGGAGATCTTCCCGGACGCGGCCTTCTCCGAGGTCCAGCAGATGAATGCCATCTACCTGGGTGCGATCGGCGATCCGCGCTTGCCCGTGGGCCTGATCGAGTTCGGCATCATCGCGAAGATGCGCTTCGAGCTCGATCTGTATATCAACCTCCGACCGATCAAGCTCTACGCCACGGAGCTGTGCCCGCTCAAAGGCAAGGGTCTGGACGATGTCGACATGGTGATCATCCGTGAGAACACCGAGGGCGCCTACGCCGGCATGCACGGCTTCGTTCACAAGAACAGCATCGACGAAGTCGCCACCCAGACGATGGTGTACACACGCCGCGGTGTGGAGCGCGCCGTACGGTATGCCTTCGACCTGTGCCGTGCGCGCGACAAGGCCAGGACTGTCACCTTGATCGACAAGGCAAACGCCATCAGGGCCCACGATATCTGGACCCGGACCTTCAGCGAGGTCGCAGCTGAATACCCGGACATCAAGACTGAACACGCCTACATCGACGCAGCCTGCATGTGGATGGTCAAGAACCCGGAGTGGTTCGATGTGGCCGTCACTCCGAACCTGTTTGGCGATATCATCACCGATCTGGGCGCAATGGTTCAGGGTGGAATGGGGATCGCGGCCTCCGGAAACATCCACCCGGGCAAGGTCAGCCTGTTCGAGCCGATTCACGGCTCGGCCCCGAAGCACGCCGGCAAGAATGTCGCCAGCCCGGTGGCGGGCATCCTGGCCGGTTCGATGATGCTCGACTACCTGGGTGAAAAGACCGCGGCCGCCGCGATCGAGAGCGCGGTTGTGGATCTGCTGCAGAGCGGTCGCATCAAGGGCGTCGGAACGGGAGTGCACCCCACCAGCGAGGTCGGTGACCTGGTCGCGGCCGAGTTGCGCACCATGGAGACGCGGGTCTAGCCCGCGCCCCGGGGGGCGGGCCCGCTGGACACAGGTCCAGTAGCCCGCGCACCTATTCCTGGTGGACCGTCAACTGAGTGAAGGGGATGGTCCATCCGTGTTCGTTGCAGGTCTCGACGCACAGGCGCTGAATGGCGCGCGAGATGGCTTCATAGTCGCGAGCCACGGCTCCGCCCATATCGGCCAGGATGGCGTAGTCGAGGGATGAGGCCGCGGCCTCCAGGAATTCGACCTTGAGTCCCATCACGTTCTTGCCTCGGAACTGTAGCTCGAGTCCGGCACGTATGCGCTTGGAGAGGATGTCCGGCACATCGGTGGTTGCGATGGCCTGGTACTCGTAGTCGATGCCGAAGCGCTGGGAGACGCGAAAGCCTCCCGATAGATTGCGCGGGGCGAGGCCAAGGAAGTCGGATGTGGGATAGGTGACCGGGCTGCCTCCCAGCAGCTCGAGCTGGACTGAATCCGGCGTCTGGTGAATGACCTTTCCGCGCGTCCCATCCGAGAGGATGACCCAGTCGTGTCGCCGACATGGGAACCAGATCTCGCTCTTGGAGCTGGTGCGCGAGCGCATGTCGATCAGGTCCTTGAGCGGCAATCGGCGCACGCCCCCGGCGAGCTCGGTGTTCGAGAAGAGGGCATAGAACGAGAGTTTCGAGACGCGGTAGGGGATTCCATCGATCACGACCCGTTCGCGCTCCCGTACGTTTCCCAGGTTCAGGAGCAACCGGCCTTGCTCCAGGAACATGGGCACCGCCGTCTTTCCGGCCCACGCGATCCCCACCATGAAGGCCAGGGTCACGCCCAACAAGACCCAATCGCCGGTCGCGTAGAGCACCAGCAGGGAGCCAGCCAGGGCCAGAATGCCCGCGAACATCACGTACAGGACGTTGAGCAGGCGAGCGTAGAAGGGGCGTTCCTGGCTCGTCTTCTTCTTGATGATGCCAAGCGCCGCTTGGTAGGCACCACGCAGGATCATCAAGATGAGCAGGAAGGTTGCGACTGCGAGCACCAGATTCAGCCCGCGCGTCCGGAAGAAGTTCGATAGAACGCTGCGAGTGGAATCGATGATCGACGTTCGGTTGGCCTGGTGTGCGTCGAGCTGGAAGCGGGCTACGGAGCGCCGGCGCGCGAGGTCCGCGATGCGCTCCTCCCAGCCATTGCGCGAGAAGGTCAGGCCCGCCTGAAGTCCATCCGAGTCATCGGCTGTGAGCGCCTCCAGAAGCGTCTCGATACTGACCAGCGCGTCCCTTGCCGTCCGCTCCTTGCTTTCGAGTGCCGCCAGTTCGGAGCGCAGGCGTTCAATATTTCGCGGCGCTGCGGTGGCGTCCTTCAGCTCCTCGATCAGGGGCTGGACGAGCTGCTCGAGTTCCCCCGGAAGGTCGAAGACCTCGGTCGGCTCCAGGTCGAAAGTGCGCACGTCGACCCCGGTGGCGATCGTCTCGTAGTCGAAGATGATCTTGTCCAGCTGTCGCTGGATCTCGCGCGCCTCCTCGAACAGGGCCAGGCGCTCTTCCTGGACCTCGCTCTGGGCATACCGTCGCTCGACGTCATCCAGGGCTGCCTGCTTGACGCCGCGGTCATTTTGCAGAATCGCCAGGGTGTCCAGGGACTTGCGCGTGGACGTGCGCTCCGGCAGCGCCTCGACTGTCTCCCCCTGCGAGTCGGTGGGTGCCTCCGACTCCTGTGCAGATGCCAGCGGGGCGAGAAGAAGGACCCAGACCAGGAGACGTGACCACATGTTGAAGAGAGTAGCGCCTGTGCCACTCCCTCTTCCAGCAGCTAGCTAGCGCCCCTCCTCCGGATGGCCAGAAATCCCCGGCGAGCGGCTGATCGGCCGCGACCGGGCCAGTAACGGAAAAGGGCCGTTCGTCGCGATCGACGAACGGCCCTCGAGGGTCCGAAGGGGTGGCCCGGAAACCCGGGCCTGACGGGCTAGCGGCGGACTGCGACCTTGGCGAGGTACTTGTCCGGGTCCTTGTCGACGGCCGCTGTGCACTTCTTGCAGCAGGTACGCACGAGCTGGGTACCGTAGAGGTGGTTGACCGTACCAGCGCCCAGGGGCTCGCCGGCCACCGGGCAGGTCGTCGCCGTGTAGGTCTTCAGCTGGGCGGCGATCATGGCCTTGTCGACGGTGGCAAAGTACTTGGCCGGGTCCTTCTGGAAGGACTTGACGCAGCCCTTGCAACACATGCGTGCGAGCCGGCCATTGTGGACCAGGTCGATCGGGTCGCCCATGGAACCGAGGGCTTCATCGCTGATGAGGCAATCCGTCAGTGGATAGTAGGGCATCTGGGCCGCGATCGCAGCCGCGTCAAGCTTGGCTATCGTGGCGGCCGGATCCTTCTGGAACTGGCGCGTGCACATCTTGCAGCAGAATCGAACGAGACGTCCGTCGTGGATGACATCGGTGATCTCGCCGGCGACCAGGGCCTCGCCACTGACGATGCACTTCTTGATCGGATAGAAGGGTGTCTGCACGGCGATGATGCCCGGATTCATGCTGTATATGTCGCCCAAGTCAGCGCCGGCAGCGCCCGCTTTCTTGTCCTGAGTTTGGCTGACGCTCGCGGCGCCGATCGCGATGGTCAAGGCCAGTCCAAGACCGATGACGGTGGATAGTTTCCTAATCATGTCGTTGAGATTCCTGTGATCTAGCGCGCGTATTTTACGCTGCAGCCGTACGGCTCGGTTTCGGGAAGGGTTGGCGGGACGTTGGAGGATAGGCTGTTCAGGGCGTTTTCGACGTAATTGTTAGGGAGCTTTTGCTGCAGGTGGCCTGAAGGGGCGTTATCAAGGGCTCCGCGGTAGGCCAGCGTGCCGTCAGCCGCGATGACGAACATGTGTGGAGTGGTACGCGCCCCGTATGCGCGGCCCACGATCCCCGACTCGTCCAGCAAAACGCGATGCTCGATGCCGTAGGTCTTGGCGAGCCTCGTGTTCTTCTCGACGCCCGAGCCGGGGGTGTTGGGTCCGTTGGAGTTGATCGTCAGCCAGACCACATCCTCGCGCGCCCAACGCCGGGCCATGGTGGCCAGGGGACCCATCTTGTACGCGTACACGACAGCGGCGCATTCGGGATTGAACCACTCGAGTACAACCCGACGGCCGCCAAAATCCGACAGGCGGACCCGATCACCGTTGAGGTCCGGCAGGGTGAAGTCCGGCGCCGGTGCACCGAGAGTCGCGCGCATTCCGCCCTCGATGCTTATCGAAAGGTCAGCGAAGCGAGCTCGATTCGAGCTACTCGTGTGGCAGCTGGCGCAGACCAGGACGAGCGAGAGGCCCAGAGCACGTCGTAGCACCTTGCCAGCACCCGAGGCTAGCTGCGGTCGCGCACGGCGGCGTCGATCCTCCTCCGAGTATCGCAGCCAATACGGGTCATTGGCTTTTTCTACCCTGCGCAGTCCGCGCTCGGCCGCGGGCGATGGCAGGGAACCAGGACGTGCTATTCCGCTGAGCGATCTGAACATGGCAGGCGATCTCCACAACGACGGGGAAGGCTCCAGCTATACGACCCTCGGCCTCCCATTTCGACCAGAATCCGCGGCCGGCTGGTCCGGGCTCATCAGGATTGCGTTGCCGTGACCTCCGAGACGATGCGGTCGAGTTCACTGGCGGTACGGTCGATTCCATGGGAACAGCCGCCCTCGCGTACGGCACGGCGCCATTCCGGACCGCGGATCGAACCTGGATCCTGTGCGAGCCGGGTCAGGCGACGGATCAGGTCGGCGTCGTCGCCGTAGAGCCCGCCGGCGTGTAGCTCGGGGGGCAGGATCTCGGGATAGGCCAGACGATCGGGGACAAGCGGCGTGCAGCCCGCGCTGAGTGCCTCGAGGATCGAGATGCCGTAGAACTCGTGGCGCGCGGTCGAGACGACGACATCACAGGTTCCAAGGCTGTGATGATAGGCCTTTGGGTCGTCGATGAATCCGCGCTGTCGGATGCAGTCCGACAATTCCTCGAGCAGGGCGGTCGTGGGCTGGTCGACCTGAGAGAAGCTCTGGCCGAGGGCCACGACCTCCACGGGCAACTCTGCGCGCCGCAGAGCGGCGATCGCCGTGAGAAAGGCGACCGGGTCCTTGTCGTGCTCCCAGCGGTGATTGAACAGGACTCGCAAGGGGCTGCGCGCCGGTCCTCCCGGCCCGAGCGGGATGCGGTCGCGGTCAATTCCAGGTCCCACGATCAATGCCTGGGCCAGTCTGTCGGCCAGTTCGGCGCGTGGGTTCGGCCGGGGCAGAGTCCGCAGGAGATCGTCGGCCGCGGCCGTGAACTCGCGGCGATGGAAGTCCGAGTTGAAGATCACGCGCTGGGCGACGATGCATGACATGATGTTCTTGAAGCCCCAGCTCGTGTCCGCCGCCACACCCTGGTGTACGGGATAGGTGAGCTGGTTCTCGTGCATGTAGAGCACGCGCGGAACCCGGGACCAGCTGGCCGGCAAGAATCCAGCGAGCTGTGACAGGTCGACATAGTCCGTGGCGAATATCAGGTCGGGCGCCGGGGCGTCGCGGGGGATGCGGCGGCCGAACTCCCATGCACCAGCACTCATGCGCCATTTCCAGTGACGTGCTGCGAGCCCCTCGATCTGGATGTCGTGGCAGGATCCCCGCTGCCATGCGTTCAGGAAGCCCGCATGGCTGCCGCCCATCCAGGCCTCGAGAGCCAGGACTCGGCGGCCCTGTGGTGGTTGTTCAGCGTGCATCGGGGTCGGTATAGTACGCGGTTCCAGGTGGCACGGAGAGGTCGAAAGAAGAGTCCATGGCAGGTCGAAAACGCTACAGCGTGATGCGAGATCCCGTGCATGGGGATGTATACCTGACGCACGAAGAGCTGCGCGTCCTCGACACGCCCCAGATGCAGCGCTTGCGAGGCGTGCGGCAGCTTGGAACTGCCTATCTGGTCTATCCCGGTGCCCTGCATACGCGCTTCGACCACTCGATCGGCTCGGTTCACATGACCCAGCGCATGATCGACTCCGTCAATCTCTCATTCGAGCTCGACCCGGCGGCAACGATCGCCATCAGTGACGAGGAGGCGCGCGTGATCCGCATCGCGGCTCTCGTGCACGACATCACGCACATCCCCTTCGGCCACAACATCGAGGATCAGGGTGGCCTGTTCTCGAGGCACGACAGTGCGTACCGATTCGAGCGCATGTTCGCTCGCGGATCCGAAGTTGGCAGGGTGCTCGAGGACCTCGGCGTGCGCGAGGATGTGCTCAGCATCCTTGTGGATGACGGGGATTCGGAGTCGAGCAGCAAGGCCGTTCCTGCCTACTGGAGTCAGATCATATCCGGCACCATTGCGGCCGATATTCTCGACTACCTTGGACGCGACGCTTACTTCACCGGACTCCACTTGCAGGTAGATCCGCGCGTCACGAGCTACTTCAAGATCGATCGCGCCAGCGGAAACCTCTACATCGAGTTGTCGAAGCACGACCTGCTGCGTGAAGACATCCTGTCCGAGATCGTGCGCATGCTCGAGGCGCGCTACTACTTTTCCGAACGGGTCTACTACCACCATGCCAAGGTCGCGGCGGGCGCTCTCATCGCACGAGCCGTGGAGCTGTCGGTGAATGCCGGCGGCATCACCGAGGACGACCTTTACGATCAGACTGACGCATCGCTTCTGACCCTGCTCGAGGGCAGTCTCGCGAACGCGGACTCCGACGTGCGCAAGCGTGTCCTGGGCCTGACGGAGCGCTTCCGTCAGCGTCGCCTACCCAAACGGGTCTGCGTTTTTCCGCGCCACGGCAACGAGGCGGTCCAGGAGCAGATGGTGGACCGATTCTTCTCGAGCGGTGGCGAGGACGAACGTAGCGCGACCGAGGAGCGCATCCGAGACCTGGCGCGTTTCGCAACAGGCGCCGAATTCGATCTGATCGTCTACTGCCCGGCAAAGCGCATGCAGCTCAAGGAGGCCCGGATCCATGTGCGCTGGCCCAAGGAAGAGGGATTGCGCCCATTGTCCGACTTCTCAGATCGCGTTCCGCGTCTCTCGGACCTCGAGCAGTCCTACCGCAACCTGTGGAAGTTCTACGTCTTCGGTGATATCGCCGATCCACGCTCCCTGGCCCGGGTGCAGGAGATTGCGCGCGAGGAATTCGGAGGCGCGATCGATGCCTACCACCCATCTGGGCGCAACGTGTAGAGCGAGATCCGGCGTACGAAGCTGTGCCGATTCTCGGCGGCCAATCATTCGCAGAATGTCAGGCTGACTCCGTCGGTCAGGTTGAATCCCGAGCCGCCGGGTCCCATCGAATCGCGGAACCAGAACTGGAAGTTCCACGTGCTGCCCGGGAGTACCCCGGTTCCACCGCTGAGGGGCGGCTGGCTGAAGTCGAGTGGCCGTGTGGCCGAGCCCGAACCGTTGGAGAACAGGGGCGGGAAGAGGCGGTAGGTCATACCCCCGGCGCAGCGCAGTCCGTCCCCGAAGGGAGCCTGGATCTGGTTCTCGCCATAGAAGAAAAGGCCCGGTGTGCCCAGGGCACCGCCGGCCGTATTCAGGGTCAGATCATTGGCGGCGATACTGGCGTCTCCACTGGCGCTGATCGTCGCCGACGAACCGCTCGAGTTGGGGAGGGATGTGCAGAAGCTCGCTCCGATTGCGGCCGAACTGGTCTCGTACACGTCGCTGCGCCAGTTGATCAGCGTGCATCGCATGCGATTGACCTGCTCCGGCGTGAACTCCCAGATGCAGGGATCGTCCGTGTAGTCCATGTAGTTGTGGAACGGGTCCGGACTGCCACACGAGCTCTTTGATCCCGGGCAGCCCGAAGTCGAATTGGCCTCGCCGTTGGTGTCACAGATCAGGTCGCCAGTCGAGTAACAGGCAGCATCGGATCCACAGCCGCCGCAGAACGTGTGGTACAGGCCCAGGTAGTGACCGACCTCGTGCGTGGCCGTGCGTCCCATGTTCAGTGGCCAGCCTGCCGTGGGATTGCGGCCGACCGCCTCCCACCAGAGCACGATGCGGTCATCGGTCTGACCCGCGATGCCCTGGGACGGGAAGTCCGATACATAGCCGTAGCAGCAGGGGACCGCATTGGTATAGATGTTCATGTAGCGGTTCGTATCCCAGGCGAGCGGACCCCAATAGTTACCGGAGTCGAAGTACCAGTTGTTATTGGTGCTGTAGGTGATTCCGGTCGTGGGGTTCCCGTCGGGATCGATGGTCGCCAGGTGGAACTGGATCTTCGCGTTCGTCCCCGGTGCTCCCGGAGTGCCGGGAATGGCCTGCAAGTCCTCGTTCAGGATGTCGATCTGGTCCTGGATCGTCACCGGATCAAGGAAACCGTCTCCGGACGTGTGCTGCATCACGTGGAAGACGACCTGGATATGGTAGGTGCAGGTCGGCTCGTATTCGGGCTGAGGCGTGTTCGTCAGGTAGCCGCAGTCGGTCGCATCGGCGCGGGCACCGGCGGGAAACGGTGTCGGCTCCGGAGTACCGCAGCGTTGGCGCTGGGCCTGGGCCGGGAGTGCTCCGAGTGCTAGCAAAAGGGCGGTCGCGAAGTGTGATTGCATCGGCTGTATTATCTTGTTCCTGGCGGGGGAGGGCATCTCTCCAGGCCGGGGGTCTCCGTCATTTCCAGGTGAGCTGCCGTGAACCACATTGTGGGTTCGTAACCAGGATGGCCGGTCGAATGGCCGCGGTTCATCAGCGTCGGGTGGTCCAGGGTACGTCAGGGGTCGATTTTGCGCAATAAACGGCACACCTGGCCCAATCGGGGGCCTGTACCATATTATGGAACGATGGCCGACAAGGAGCCCCGTCGATGATCCACAAGGTAGAACCTCCTCCGGGTACACAGGCCGTCGTGCGCGCCCTGCGCCTGCTACGCGCCTTCACGCCCGAGGTCCCGGAGCTTTCCCTGACTCAGCTGTCATCAGCGCTCGGGCTCACCAAGACGACAGCGCACCGCCTGCTGCTGGCCCTCGAGAGTCAGGGACTGGTCGCGCGTGACCCCGTCCATGGCACCTATCACCTCGGGCCCGAGCTGATCGCCCTCGGATCACAGGCGCTCCTGACGAGCAACCTGCGCGCAAGGGTGCGACCGACCCTCGAGCGAGTTGCGATGCAGACGGGTGAATCGACCACGGTGGAGGTTCTCGTTGGCGACCAGATGTTGATCATGGATGGCGTCAAGGGGCGGCACGTGATCTCTGCCAGCCTCGAGGTCGGCACGCGCTGGCCGGCCCATGCGACCTCTACCGGCAAATGCGTCCTTGCCCGGCTTCCCAAGGAGAGCTGCGAGCAGCTCTTGACAGTGCCGATGTCCAAATACACGTCGCAGACGATGACCGACCTGGGGGCCCTCAGGCTCGAACTCGAATCGATCCGCGCCTCTGGGTACGCGGTCGCAGATCAGGAACTCGAGACGGACTACCTCGCGATCGCGGCCGAATTCCGGGGGCCAATGGGAGATGTGCAGGGTGCGATCAGTGTCGGAGGCCTGGCCAGTCGATTCCCGCCCAATCGTATCCGCGCACTTGGAGAACAGCTGAGAGCAGAGGCCGACAGCCTCTCCCAGGCCAACCCCGATCGGTGATTGCGCGCCGTCGCGGCGTGCGCGGGGTGCCCTGGTGCGGCAGGCCAGATCCCTGGCCTTGACTGCGAGCCGCCTGGACCGATTCCATCCGACCAGCTCCTGGCGCGAGTCGTCGCCTGAGATTCGCGAGGGGGCGGCCAGGTCCAGAAAGGCGGAAGAATTTGAAGGATCCGGCGTCCGCGGTCGAAATCCCGGTGGCCTTCTTGTATCGAAGGGGCCTCACGTGGCCCCAACCCCACGAGCGACTCCATGCGTCCGAAGTCTCGACTGTTCAAGATCCTCCTCATCGGCCTGGCGGTCGGCGGTTTCGTCGGCTATTTCGCGTTCTCGACCCTGCTGTTCAGCCCGCTCGAGAAGCCCTTTTCGGAGCGCATCGCCGCGCTCGTCTCACGCGACGTGGACCTGTATGTGTCGAAGGCCGACATGGCCGGGCTATTCGATAGTTTTCCGCGCCTCGAATTGATGGATGAGCTGGAGCGCACTCCCGCCTGGGAGACCTTCGAGGAGTCGGTCGAGTACGCGGACATCATGAGCGACCTGCAGCTCGAATCGGCCCTGGCCGAACTCGACCGCAGCCTGGCCCAGGTCCCCGTGATAACCGTGGAACCGTTGAGCATCTTCGGGGGCAAGGAGCTGGTCCTTGCCGCGCGGGTGGGGGATGGCGCCGGCACGCCCATCGACTGGGCCCTCTACGGCCGCGTCAACTGGATGGGCAAGTTCGCGGTCGCGGCCCTCTCCTACCCCGGTCTGTTGCGCCTCGAATCCCAGGGTATCACGGCCGAACAGGGCGACGACTGGGTCAAGTTGAGTGGCGGCAATCTGGCTCAGCCGATCGTCGTCGCGCGGGTGAATGACGTCGTGATCGTGAGCTCGTCAAACCAGTTCATCGACGAGGCCTTCGACCTCGCTGCACGTGGCGGCGAGCGATCGATGCTGCAGAGTGCGCGCTACTTCGACCACATTCACAATGCAACTCTGCGCGGGCCAGACGAGAAGGAGCTCGAGTTCTTTGTCGATGCCCGCAGGTTGATGCTCAATCAGGGCATGCCGGGACCCTGGCCGGACACCCGGAGTCCGATGTTTGGCCCATCCCTGGCGGGACGCTTGTTCCAGGTGCCGGCCTGCAAGGAGCTCGTGGGCATTCTCGATCTATCGGAAGGCGTGGCGCTGGACCTGCACGGCGAGCTCGCGTCCGAGGACGTGACGTCGGAACAGGCTCGCCTCTATCGAGAGCGGGGATTCGAGCGTGCTGATGTGCTGCGTGACGTGGCCTCCTTCGTTCCTGACGACGCGGCCCTGCTCGTCTACCTGAAGGGTCCGATCGACCTGCTCCTCAAGATGGTCTTCGACTCGGTCGAACCGGCACTGCGTTCGAATGTCGAGGACGCGTTTCGCAGTACGGGACGTTACGCAGGGCTTGACGAGCTCATTGCCGAAATCGGTGGTTCGGTGCGTAACCGCCTGATGCTCATCGTGCGTGAGCGCGACTACAAGTATCGGTCCGACGAGCAGGTGCCCCCGAATGATGGCCAGCCGACCTACGCCATTGCGCTGGTTACCTGGGTTGAGGACGAGGAACGCATCAAGACGCTCAGCGATGCAATCGGTCAGAACGGGGACATCTTCGGTCTGAAGGGTGCCGTCGCGGGTGAAGGCGGCTATTACCGCCACAAGTCCGAGGGATTCCTGACCTATGAGTTCTGGAGCGAGTTCGTGCCCGGCACTGGCATCATCACGACCATGCCCGCGAACGAGCACCACATCGTGTCGAACGAGATAAAGATGCTGCCGCACCTGTTGCGCACCTACGCGCAATCCGACTCGACCTATCGACGGCTCGCGGACCGGCCACAGTTCCAGGCGTTGTTGAACGCTTCATTGCCCGACGCAAATGCGCTCGTCTGGATCAACCCACGCGCCGGCGGGCCAACGGCGCGCAAGCTGGTGCGTAGCTGGGCCGAGGGCAACGTGGCGCTCAGTGTCGACTGGCGCACGCGCCGGGCAGAAGAGGAGCGCAAGGTTCTGGCGGAGCGCTTCTCGGGCAGGGGGCGTGATCAGCTGGACTCGAACGAGCAGCAGGAGCTGGACGCCATGGTCGACCCGATTCTGCAGGCCGAGGCCGGCCAGCTGCGCGCGCAACAGGTGCCGACATTGATGGCTCGAAAGACGCGCGAGATCGAGTACCTCGAAGCGATCGATGCCGGGCTGTTGATGGTCAGGCTCGACCCGCGGTCATTCGACCTATCTCTGCGCGTGCTGATACCCCTGGGCGCCGACGCCACCCCCTGAACCAGGCGCCTGTTGCGAGCAGGGCCGCTCGCGAGGGTGGGAGTGGTGCCCGGGACTGGAATCGAACCAGCACGGGAATTACCCCACAAGATCCTTAGTCTTGCGCGTCTACCAGTTCCGCCACCCGGGCTCGGACTCCAGACCTCGGAGGCGGTAGACGGGTCTTGTGACCGGAAGGGCCCGCCCGGGGCCGCAGGACCGAAGCCCTGCAAGGAGTTGGCGGGAAAGTCTACGGAGCGAGCCGTAGCTGTTCTAGCGGGCCGCCCAAAAAACCGTTCCAGGCGCCGAGGTCCACCTGAAATTCAGCGGATGCCCCGACTCATCCGTTGCCAAACCCGCTAAAAAAGTGGGGCCGCTCGCCCAACGTCCCAGCCTCAGCCTATGCAGACACTCCAAGGGAACGCCGTCATCGGCCAGTCCGGCGGCCCGACCGTCGTCATCAACCAGAGCCTGGTCGGCCTGATCGAGGGCTGCCGTGCCAGTTCGTCGGTGCGATCCATCTACGGCGCGCGTCAAGGGATCCGGGGCGTTCTGGACGAGGACTTCGTCGACCTGGGCCAGGAGTCCCCCGAGGATCTCGATCGGGTCGCGCACACGCCCTGCGCTGCACTGCGGTCGATCCGACTCAAGCCGACGGCCGAGCATGCCAGCCACATGCTCGACGTCTTCCGGGCGCACGATGTACGGTTCTTCTTTTATATAGGAGGGAACGATTCGGCCGAGACGGCTCATCTGCTGAATCAGGCGGCGGAAGCGGCGGACTACGAGCTGCGCCTCTTCCACGTGCCCAAGACGATCGACAACGATCTACGCGTGACGGACCACTGCCCGGGATACGGATCCGCGGCGCGCTTCGTGGCTCAGGCGCTCATGGGGGACAACCAGGACAACCGTAGCTTGGGGGGCGTGAAGATCGACGTGCTCATGGGCCGCGACGCCGGTTGGCTGACCGCCGCGAGCCGGCTGGCACGGGTGCGCGAGGATGACGGCCCGCACCTCATCTACGTCCCCGAGCGCAACTTCGAGTGGGACCCATTTCTGGGCGCCGTGGAGAACACGGTCGCGCGCCTGGGGCGGTGTGTCGTGGCCGTATCCGAGGGCATCCATGATGCTTCCGGCAATCTGATCGTGTCGTCCAGCGGAGCGGATGCATTCGGGAACCACCAGCTTTCCGGAAGCGGCGCTCTCGGCGACATTCTCTCCCAACGCGTGAAGGACGCCCTCGGCGCCGGGGCGCGCGTTCGTGCGGATACCTTTGGCTATCTGCAACGATCGTTCTTCGGCGTGGTCTCCGAGGTCGACGCGCGCGAGGCGCGTGAGGTCGGGCGCGCGGCAGTCAACGTGGCCACGGCCGGTGATGTGCCCCATGGATCGATGGTCATCCTGCGGGATGCGGATGCGCCCGGGTATCGGGCGCGCTTCGAGGTCACCGAGCTGGCCAATGTCGCGCGCCACACCCGGCCCCTCGACGAGGCCTACATCGAGGGCGACCACGATATCAGTGCCTCTTTCATGGACTACGCCCTGCCCCTGGTAGGCGAGCTGCCCCGGCCCGGATGGCTGGCCGAACACCCGGTCACGAAGCTCCTTTGATTCGATGCCTGGCAGTAGACTGGTGGTCGAAGCGAGCAGCTGCCCGCAACCAAGATTCGGAACCCCGTGAAAGAGACCGAAGTCCAGATCCCCGATGAGCCCCGGCCGAGCTCCACCCCTGGTCCGGCGACCGGAGGAGTGCCCGCCTCGAGCGACAGTCCCTACCGGAACCTGTGGGTGCCTCTGATCCTGATTCCGGCAGCGCTGGTAATCGCGATCTTGCTGGTGTGGGTCCTGTTCAGCGGGATCGCAGGGTCCGAGGCCAGCCTCGATGACAACCTGCAGCGCATCGTCGAGGGTGGTCGCAACGACCGGGACCAGGCGCTCTTCAACCTCGCGCGGCAGATCAGCGAGAACGAAAAGGCGCGCCTCGCAGGCGACGACCCGCCCTGGCCGCGTGAGGCGGATTTCCTGGAGCGCGTTCGGAGTGTGGCGAATGAGGTGGGGGAGGAGAACGCCCAGGCGCGCCTGGCCCTCGGCATCCTGCTCGCCACGGAGGGGGATCAGGAAGGGCTGCGCATCCTGCGCAGCGTTCTGGCCTTCTCGCCCGAACAGGACCCGGACGGTGCCCTGCGCTTCGTGGCCCTGGAGAATCTGGCCCTCGTCGGGGGGGAGACAGACGTTCCGAAGATCATCGAGGTGCTGGGCGGCCAGGACGAGGGACTGCGAAACCTGGCGGCCGCGACCCTGGGCCGCATCCAGGGTGAGGCGGCGCGTGAGGCGCTCCTGGGGGCCCTTGGGGACAGCACGCTGGAGGTCCGGGGAAGCGCTGCCCTGGCCCTGGCCGGCTTCGACCCGCCCGAGATCGCTGCCGCCGGGGTTCTGCGCGATCTGCTCGACCCGGCCATCTATGTGGCTGAGAATGCCCGTGATAGCAGCAAATACCGCCGCGGGCAGCTCGCGTCGGCGAATCGCGTACGAGCCGTGCTGGCCCTCGCGCAGCTGCGAATCGAGGCCGATCGGGCGAGCATCGACGAGCTGAGATCCGATCCGGATGTGGCGGTGAGCGAGGCGGCCATGCGAGCCCTGGCCGACTGGCCTGAATCCCGTTGAGGGGCGGGGCCGCCACGGCCTCTGGACCGGCGCCGGATGCCCGCGGGTCCGGGCGAATCTCCGAGCGGAACAAGGCGTTCCGGCGTGGATTTCTGGTGGGTTGTAGCTACGATCCCAGGTAATCGGGGCGGCCGCCCGCCGCCCGTCGTAGTGGAACCCCGTAGGACCCTCTCGCAGAGGCCCCGAGGCGCAATCTTGGCTGAGGCAACAAAGTCACCGAATGAGGAAAAGCCGGCCGCCGCGGCGAGCGGCAGCCTGGTCCGTTCACCCCTGCGAGGCGAGGTTTCCAGGCGCGGCGTGCTCGCGGCAGCCTGGGGGGCCTTCACCCTCGCACTGGCCGGTGCAACCGGCGCCACCGTGCGCTTCCTGTTCCCGAATGTGCTCTACGACCCGCCCCAGGAATTCAAAGCGGGCTTTCCGTCAGAGTTCTCGGTGGACGCGGTGGACACGCGCTTCAAGGCCTCCCATGGAGTCTGGATCATTCGCGAGGCTCGCGGCTTCTACGTCCTGTCGACCGTCTGTACCCACCTGGGCTGCACACCCAACTGGCTCTCGGCGGACGAGAAATTCAAGTGCCCGTGCCACGGCAGTGGCTTCGTGAAGAGCGGCGTCAACGTCGAAGGTCCTGCGCCCCGCCCGCTGGAGCGCTACAAGGTCACCTTCGCAGAGGACGGGCAGCTCCTGATCGACAAGAACACCAAGTTCCAGGAAGAGAAGGGGCAGTGGACCATGGATGGTGCCTACCTGCCCTTCGTCGGCTGAGACCAGCCGTTCTCCCTACTTGATCCCCCCAGGTTTCGGAACACGACGAGAGTTCGATGGACAAGATCCTCGCCTTCATCACGGGAACCCAGCTCTGGAAGTCCCTCTTCCGCCACGGTTATCCGGATACGCCCCGGAATCGCACCCTTGCGGTTCTGTCGAATGTCGTCCTGCACCTGCACCCGGTCAAGGTGCGTCGCAGCGGCATCAGGCTTTCGTACACATGGTGCATGGGGGGACTGACCTTCTTCCTGTTCCTGATCGAGACCATCACGGGCTTGCTCCTGATGTTCTACTACCGACCCACGGCGGAGCTGGCCTACCAGGACATCTTTGCCCTGCGAGAACACGTACCCATCGGTGTGATGCGCGAGGTGCACCGCTGGTCGGCGCACCTGATGGTGATCACCGTATGGCTGCACATGTACCGGGTCTTCCTGACCGGGTCGTACAAGCCGCCGCGCGAGTTCAACTGGAACGTGGGTGTCATCCTGCTGGTGATAACCCTGCTGCTTTCGTTCACGGGCTACCTCTTGCCCTGGGACCAGCTGGCGGTATGGGCCATCACGGTCGGTACGAATATGGCGCGAGCAACGCCGTTCATCGGCCATGAGGGCCCGGGAGCGGCACTTCTAAGCTTCGGCGGACTGAACTTCATCCACGCCGGAGACGACGTGCGATTCGGACTTCTAGGAGGCCGATTCGTGGGCGAAGCGGCTCTATTGCGCTTCTACGTCCTGCACTGCCTCGGCTTTCCACTTGTGGCGGCGGGGTTGATGGCCGTCCACTTCTGGCGCGTCCGAAAGGACGGGGGCATCTCGGGCCCGCTGTAGCCCGGACTGTCGCTTTCGATTCGCACTCGCCACCAAGTGGCAACCACGACTGGAATCCCTGCCGATGGGCCAACTAATTCGAGACCTCGCTGACTGGCTAGCAGAGCCGACGCGCTACACGATCCTGACTACAGGACTGCTCGCAGCGATTCTGATCTGGCGCAAGAAGCTGACCCATCCGTTCGTCTTCCTTGCGAGCACGGTCGCCGGGATCGGGTTTTTCGTCTTCGCCTGGAGTGATCCGAACTTCAACACGATCATCACCAAGCCGGACAACGTCCCTATCATCATCCTGATCGGTACGGTGGTGTTCTTCACCTGGCTCTCGCTGCGTCGTGCCGTGATCAACGACGAGCGCACCGCCCGGGGGGAACCGACCCTGGAGGGCGAGCTCGCGAAGAAGAAAGTGTTCACCTGGCCCGACCTGGTGTACACGGAGCTCATCTGCATGGTGCTCTTCATGGCGGCTCTCATGGTCTGGAGCATCTTGATCCAGGCGCCGATTGAAGAGCCCGCTTCGCAGGCGCGAACGCCCAACCCGTCGAAGGCGCCGTGGTACTTCCTGGGCCTCCAGGAAATGCTCGTCTACTTCGATCCGTGGCTCGCGGGAGTGCTCTTGCCGAGCTTCATCGTCCTGGGCCTTTGCGCGATTCCGTACCTGGACCGGAATCCCAAGGGCAACGGCTACTACACCTTCGAGGAACGTCCCTTCGCGATCTCATTCTTCATGGTGGGCTTCCTGCTGATGTGGGTTTCGCTCGTCATCATGGGAACCTTCCTGCGAGGCCCGAACTGGTCCTTCTTTGGACCATTCGAATACTGGGATCCACACAAGCTCGAGCCGATGGTCAACGTCGACCTGTCCGGCTACTTCTGGGTGCGCATGCTCGAGATACCCAGGCCAACGAACCCATTGATCCGAGAATTGCCAGGCATCCTGTCCCTGGGATTCTATTTCGTGATATTGCCACCCATTCTGGGCAAGACCTTGTTCAAGAAGCTGGCCCTGGAGATGGGGCCGATTCGCTTCAACGTGATGATGCACCTGTTCCTCTGGACCGCCTTGATTCCGATCAAGATGGGCCTGCGCTGGACAGTCAGCCTGAAATACATCGTGGGCATTCCCGAGTGGTTCCTGAACATCTGACGAAGACCCATGGCTGATCGCGGCGACACCCACTACCACGTTCCTTCGCTCAACAACTGGTTCCTGTTCTCGAGCTTCTTCCTCCTGGTGACCGTCATCTGGACGGTGATCGACGACTGGAACGCAGAGTGGAAGGGCTACCAGCGCGAGTTCCGAGAGATCGAGCTTCAGCACGCCCAATCGGCCCTGGCCGACCTGGAAGCGCGCGGCGATCTCGAGACCGAGGCTCGCCTCCAGGAGCTCGTGGATCAGGCCACAGCCCAGCTCGAAGGGCAGCAGGCCGAGCTGGACGAGGCGATCCTGGAGGAGTACCGCCTCAAGGAGGTGCGCTACGCAATCGAGGAGCGCTACAAGACGGCCAAATCACAGTTTGGCTGGGACAAGTACGTCCACGAGGGCGACCTCCTCGAGGGCGAGGATCTGGACGAGTTTGAGGAGCTGGCCGAGATCAAGGACCAGGCTGAGGCCCTGGGGCTCGAATTCCAGGACTCCACGGCCGCGTACGAAACGGCCATGAAGCGAACGGCCGGGCTGCGCGACGGGCTTTCGGTCGCGGAGAAGGAACTGTCCACGAACACGCGCGATCTGGCCCAGGTGCGCAAGCGTATCGAGAGCCTGGATCCGTCGGACGTCCTCGTCCAGACCGCGGATATCGTGCGCGATTTCCCGGGTCTCGATTTCGTGGGTCCCAATCTGAAGATCAGCAAGGAGATACCCGCCAACCTGACCTTCGAGCTGAACTTCACCAAGAAGCAACGCATCGACATGTGCACCACGTGCCACATGGCGATCGACAAGGCCGGGTTCGAAGATGAAGAGCAGCCCTTTGCGACGCACCCCCAGCTCGATCTCTACCTGACCTCGAAGTCGCCCCACCCGATGAAGGAGATCGGCTGCACGATCTGCCACCGCGGATCGGGTGAAGCCCTCTCATTCCAGCACGTGGATCATCGCCCGAGCGACGAGCAAGAGGCGGAGGAATGGCACGACGAGCACCACTGGCACAAGCAGCATCACTGGGACTACCCGATGCTGAGCAGCGACAACACCGAGGCCAGCTGTATCCAGTGCCATACGGATACGATGGAGGTCATCGCGGATTCGGCGCCAACAGTCACGAAGGGCTATCGGCTCTTTGAGCAGTACGGCTGCTACTCCTGCCACAAGGTCGAGTGGTTCCCGACAGAGCGACGTCCAGGGCCCTCCCTCAAGAACCTGGCGGCCAAGCTGACGCCGGACTTTGTCGACGCCTGGATCACGAAGCCGAAGGCATTCCGTCCCACGACCTGGATGCCGCAGTTCTACCACCTCGAGAACTGGCCCAGCGACGAGGTCGTGGTGGTCTCGGAGTACGGCTCGGGCCCGGAGATCATGGGCCAGCAGTGGAACGACACCGCCGTGGCCGCGATCACCGCGTACCTGTTCGACAATCACCCGAAGCAGGATCTGCCTCCGATCCCGGTCGAGGGCGATGCCGAGCGCGGACGCGAGACCTTCCGCCTGACCGGCTGCCTAGCCTGCCACAACATGGCGCCGTTCCCCGGCGAGGAGCCCGAGTACCCGGACATCGCTTTCGAGGCCAACGAGAGCAACAGCTTTGGCCCCAACCTGCGCGGTGTAGCCACAAAGATCGATCAGACCTGGCTCTACCACTGGATCAAGGATCCGACGGCCTACTGGCCCGGAACCCGCATGCCCAACATGCGCCTCTCGGAGCAGGAAGCCGCCGACATCGCTGCCTACCTGATGATCGACCCTGACGGCGTGTTCATGGACACACCTGAAGGATGGCAGGAGTCGGGCAGTCCCCTGGATGTTGCGGCCCTGCGTGAGCAGGCGCGCTGGATGTTCGACAAGGAAGGCCGGCGCGAGCTCGAACGACGATTCGCGGGCGAGAATCCGGATGCACGCTGGGATCGAACCGAAGACCTCGCGCGCGCGGTCGGCGAGGCCACGGTACGCAGCAATGGCTGTTTCTCCTGCCACGAGATCGCCGGAATGGAGAAGGCCCAACGCATCGGCACCGAGTTGACCAAGTGGGGCACCAAGACGGTCGACAAGCTCGACTTCGGGATGGCCTATCTGACCGAGCTCGATGGCGACCAGGGTCCCCTGGCCCCCCTCGACCATAGCTATCGCGAGGGTTGGCTTTCGCGCAAGCTGCACCACCCGCGCTCCTACGACATCCAGAAGGTCAAGAACCCGAAGGAGCGTCTGAAGATGCCCTGGTTCGACTTTGAGGATGACGAGGTCGATGCTCTGCGGACCTTCGTGGTCGGCCTCGTCGACGATGAGGTCTCGCGCGCCAGGATGGACCCGACGGCCGAGCAGGCGGCTGCAGACAAGGGCGCCCGTGTCGTACGCCAGAAGAACTGCACCGCGTGCCACGAAACGGATCCGGGCACGATCACCTACACCCCCGACGGTGGCCACTTCGGAGGCACGCCGATCACTGTCCAGGGCGAGATACGTCAGCTCGAGGGGGACGTCAGCAATCCGACGATGGAGAGCATGGCCGGCTTGCGCGGAGACATCGCCAGCTGGGAGGAATACTACGACGAGGAGCTCGAGGAGATCTACGTGAGACTCCTTGGCGTCTCGCCGGAAGCCGGTTCGCCCAACGATTCGGTCACCATTCCGATCGAAAACCTGATCGATGTCAGCCCCGCGGATGGTGGGGAGTTCGTCGACGTGATCACGGACTACTACCTGAACGGCGTAAACGTTCCCGATCCGGAGGCCGCCGAGGACGAGGAGCCGTTCTTCGCCTGGACCTACGGATACGACGACGAGACCGACGAGAACCTGATCGCCGACGTGGATGGTGTGGAGCGGGCGTACAGTGAGGTCGACTACGACAAGCTGCGCTGGACCTTTGCCCCGCCCGTACTCTGGAACGAAGGCCACAAGGTCCAGCGCGACTGGTTCTATTCCTTCTTGCAGGACCCCATGCCCCTGCGCGAGCAGTTGCGCGTGCGCATGCCGTCATTCGACTTCGCACAGGGCGAGGCAGAGGCCGTGGCGGACTACTTTGCGAGCAAGGCGCGCCAGGAATGGCCTGCACGCTGGGCACGTACGATGCGCCTGGTCCTGGGCAGCAAGGTGCGCCCGGAGCTCGTCGGATCCAGCGATCACGGCTGGACGGACGGACAGCAGCTAGGCTGGCCGGTCTCCAGGCTCATGACGACGAAGGGCGGCGGCCTGGCGATCGATGAAGTGGCGGAGGGAGTCGGGGTCAGCGTCGGGACGTTGGCGGCCATCGAGGCCGGCAGCAAGCCCGACATCGCGGCCAAGTTCCAGGACGTCATGGAATGGGGCACCGACCAGGGCTTCTCGATGACCGGTCCACCGAGCGCGTCCTACGAGCGCATCCTGCGCCGTGGCCCGACCCACATGGCAGCCCGTGAGGACATGATCCCGATCGGGGAGCGCGTGGCCATCAAGGGCCCCAACTGCTACAGCTGCCACCCGAACGGAAATCTTTTTCCAGATACTCCGATCGCCTGGGCCCCGAGCCTGGAGCACACCCGGGAGCGTCTGCGCGAGGAGTGGGTCCGGGAGTGGATGTGGAGCCCGACGGCCATCTATCCCGGAACGTCCATGCCGGAGAACTTCACCGCGGACGAGCCCCAGTATCAGGACCAATTCCCGAATTCGGACAATCAGACCCAGATCCAGGCTGTTCTGGATTGGCTCTTTAACATGGATCGTGCGGCGCCTATATCCGATTGATATATGGGCCGCTCGTAGCCCGTACTTGCTTGAAAAACTGTAGACATAATTCATTCGCTGTCATGAAAACGCTGAACAGATTGGGCCTCACGGCCGCCATCGTCCTGCCTGCCACCATCGCCATGGCCGGCGGAAGCACGACAACCACCCCGAAGACCAACGACGTCACCGGGAGCATCAAGGGCAAGATCGACTTCGATGGGGAGGTCCCCAAGGTCAAGCAGCTGAGCGTCAGCCCCGAGCAGGGCAAGGGTTGCTGCGCGGGCAGTGACGCCTCAGATTGCATCGACTCGACCGATCGCACCGTCCTCGTGGACGCGGGTGGCGGCCTCGCCAACGTCGTGGTCACGGTCCGGTCGGACGTCAAGCCCGACCCCCTGGGGGAGCCGATCAAGCTCGACCAGTCCAAGTGCCGCTTCGAGCCCCACGTCCTCGTCATTCCCGTCGGGTCGAGCGTCTCCTACCTGAACTCGGATGGGGTCAGCCACAACATCCACACCTACGCCAGGAAGAACGCCGGCCTGAACAAGACCGTTTCGAAAGGAAAGGCCCTGTCTCAGACCTTCGACCAGACGGAGACGATCAAGGTCACGTGCGACATCCACCCGTGGATGACCAGCTATATCTTCGTCACGGATTCGCCCAAGTACGCCGTCACGGCTGCTGATGGGTCCTTCGAGATCGCAGGCCTCGCGCCGGGCACCTACGAGGTCGATCTGTGGCACGAGTCCCTCGGCAAGAGCAAGAGCGAGGTCACGATCGCCGCTGATGGCAGTTCGGCCCTGATGAGCGCCAAGCTGGGTGCTGCGGCCACCAGCACGAAGAAGAAGCGTCGCCGGTAGACCCGACGCTCTCGATGTCACAGGCGGGGCTCTTCGGGAGCCCCGCCTGTTTTTTCATGTCTGGGACTCCCCTGGTCGCCGTTTCTGGCCCGATTCAGGGCCGATCGAGGCCGTCGCCCGGTTCCGGTCCCGCGCCACCATGTAAAAACCAATCAGGTGTCAAACGACCGGGGGTGAGGGCCGTAGCGTGGTTGTCCTGTCCCGCCTAACTGGAGAATCTACAGATGCGAGTTCCTTACTTCCTTCCCACCGTCGCCGTCCTCTCAACCGGCATGGCGGGCTTCGCGCTCGCCCAGCACGAGCACCCGTCGGGAAAGGAGCTCCACGAGCACCTGACCCGGATTTTCTCCAAGGACGGGTCCCAGGCGGCCGAAGTCACCGTGGCGCCCGAGGGCTGCGGCAGCGCTGATTCCGCTTCGGAGGCCCCTGAGGCCTGCTGTTCGGCCGACGCCGGCCCCGACGCGGCCCCGGTGCTCGCGAGGATTCAGGACGGTGAGCGTGGCTACATGGGCATTCAGATGAATGTCGAGGACGGAGCCATGGTGGTCATCGACGTCATCGATGGCAGCCCTGCAGCCAGGGCGGGACTCGCGGCCGGCGACCGGATCGTCAATATCGGCGGTCACGACGTGGGTGGCCAGGAAGCGCTTACCGGGTACCTCGCGGGAATCCGTCCGGGCCAGACCGAGTCCATCATGGTCGACCGCAATGGATGGACCAAGAAGATCGACCTGACCTTCGCCGCGCGCCCGGACTTCGATCAGGCAGGGCCGGAAGTCGCTGAGCTGCGCGAGAGATTCGGTGAGGGACACGAGGGCCTGCGCGGTGAGGCCAAGGGTGATCTCAAGCAGAAGATCCGGGAGAAGCTGCTCGAGACAGGCGGGGAAGGCCAGAACCGGTTCTTCTTCAGGCACGACTCCGACGACGACTCGGACCACGATCACGATTCGGACCACGACTCGGGAATCCATGTCGATACCGATGTGAATGTGGAGTTTCGACATGAAGACGGCGGCGAGCCCCAGATGCGCATCCGCGTCAATGGCGAGGACATCGACCTCGGTGACCTCGAGGGGCTCGACCTGGGCGCCCTGCACCTCAAGGGTCTGTCGGCCCTCAAGGGGATTGAAGGCCTGGAGTGCCTCGAGGACCTGGACTGCCTGGACGTGCTCGGCGGGCACGACGGATTCAAGGGCTTGGTGAAGATCGAGGGGCTCGACGGATTGAAGGGGCTCCATGGCCTCAAGGGTCACCTCGGCGGCCTCCTGGAGCTCAAGGGCGGCGATGGCGACGGCCACCACTTCAGCTGGCGCGGAGGCAATGCCACGATTCATCCGGAGATCCGGGTCGAGATCCGGGACGATGAAGACTCGGACGATTCCGATGACGGCCATTTCTCGTGGTTCTCACACGACGATGACCATGGTGATCATGACGCCCACGGCGCCCACGAAGGCCACGGCGAGGTTTCCGACCTGCGCGCCGAGCTGCGCGAGCTCCGCAACGAGATGCGGGAGCTACGACGGGAGCGTCTGACCGAAGTACAGCGTCTGCGTGACGAAGTCCGCAGCCTGCTCCGCTCCCTCGACAAGTAGATACCGGCGGATCGCTCCCGGGTGGCCGGGATCCCTGCCAGGAAAGCTAACCGGCGCGCTCCGCTCATCGCGGGGCGCGCCGTTTCATTCGGTAGTGGGGTCCAGCCCGCCGGGGAAGAGCTTGGGTAGCAGCCTGGACAGGTCCAGGATCTTTCCGGAAGGAGCCCAGTTGTGCAGGATGCGGGCCACCGAGAAGAGGATCTCTTCTTCCAGATCGGCGGTTGTCTCGCGCAGAGAGGGCGAGTCGTGTGTGGGCGACCGACGGGCGAGGTTTTCCTCGACCAGCCGGAGAAGCCGGTCGCGTATCTGGGCCGGGGATTCAAGTGCTCGCTCAACCATCGGGAGCAGGCGTGACGCCTCCTCGAGCCGCAGGCCGTGCCTGGTGCACATGCGTGTAAGCAGTCGTTCAGGATCCATGGGGAGTTGGGGGCGGCTGGGGATAGTGCCGTTCCGTAACGAAGCCTATCCCACGCAATTGTGCGAAGCGGAAAATCTTGCCCATACACCCCGCTGCCCGGCCCCCAGGTGCTGCCGACCCTCCCTGGAGCGCCATTCCGGCGGATCTCGCCAGGCCCGATCGAAGGACCGGTAGATTCGATCAAGGGCCGTCGACGGTCCTCTGGCCGATGACGAGCCCGTCGAACTACGGACCGTATCCGTCCGGCAGGTCTATCCCCCGTGAGCTGCGCCGGATCAGCGCAGGCCACTGCATGGGACCGACTGCTAGAGTTCGATCACGAGCGTCTTGCCGAACTCGATCACGTCGTCGACGGATTGATCGTTCAGGCCGAGGAGTTGCTTGATCGGCTTGCTGAAAATCGCGTTGGCGGCCGGCCATTGCTCTTCCGCAATGCAATGCACGAGCTGATCGCTGCAAGAGACCATCGCGGTCACGGGCTGATCCAGCAAGGCATCGCCTGCAGCATGGTGCTGAGTGATCGCGTTCACGAGCAGTTCGGGCAGGGACCAGTGAGCGCCGAGGACTCCGCCGACATCCGTGTGGGTATAGCCCAGCTCCCGTTGCTCGAGTCCCGATGAAGGGATCTTCATCCCATCCGCGGCGATCAGAATGTCCACATACTCGCTCTTCAGATGGGCAAGCAGCACCATCTTGCCAATGTCGTGCAGCAGGCCGCACATGTAGAGCTCGTCCGATTCGACGTCGAATGACGCCGTCGACTTGCTGTGAAGGAACTGACAGATATGGGCCGTACGGATCGAGTGATCCCATAGAGCGCGCACGTCGAAGCGCCCGTCGTTATCGATGCCGTCAAACATGTCCATGATCGCAACCTGGGACACGATGCTCTTCAGGACCCGCATTCCGAGCACACTGCTGGCGTGTTCTGCGGAGAGGCAGGGCGAACGCAGTCCGTAGAACGCGCTATTGGCGAGCTTGAGCATCTTGGCGGCCAGCTCGGGATCCTGCGCGATGACCTCACCGATCTCCTTGGTTCCCGTATCCGGATTCCGCGCCAGGCTCTGAATGCGCTGAACTACCTCCGGGAGGCTCGGGATCTTGAGGCTGCTTTTGATCTGAGCGGATAGCTGGTTGATGCTCATGGAGGTATCGGCGGTTCTGAAGTGCGGCGAAGGGACCTCCCTTATCGAGCGCCGGTCGGGTCTGTTCTTGAGGGCTCTACGGGATTCGTCGCCCGTCCCACGCTCGGGACTACAGGCGGCTCCGAGGTCGGGGGAGAGATCCCGATCTGCCTCAAGAGTGACCGAGAGCTGGCGCGATAACGGCCACATCCCCCCGGCGTTATCCCCCTGACGCCTTCCCCCAAGTCCCCATTTGCGACCGCTCCATGCGCAGGACCGCCATTCTGGGTTTATTCGTCGTTCCGCTCGTTGTCGCCGCTATCGGGCTGTCACCCCAGCGCCCGGTCGACGCGGGCGTAGCCCTGCGCATGGATGTCGATCAGATGGTCCAGCGTGCTGGTCTGGTCATCTCTGGCCGGGTGCTCGGCGCACGGGCGCTGGTGGCTGGCAATGGCAGGATCGATACGGAGTACACGCTCACGGTCGACCGGACCTTCTGGGGTGAAGCCCTGGGTCAGCGCGTGATTCGAATCCCCGGAGGCGTCCTGCCCGACGGGCGCGGCCTGATGCTGCCGGGGATGGCGCGCCTGGTCCCTGGCGAGGATGTCGTGCTGCTCCTGTCCGAGGCGGGACTCGACGGCGTTCGCGTCCCGATGGGCCTCGCTCAGGGCAAGTACCGCATTGTGACCAACCAGCTGGGGACGCGTATCGCAGTCCGGACCCAGGCAGAGCTCGAGCTGGTGCAGCCGGGAACAGGAGTCGTCATGCCGGCAGAGGGAGCCGACGCGATCGACTATTCGGAGCTCGTCGCTCAGATCGAGACTGCAACCGCCCGCAGGCGCGCCCGCGCGTCCAGGAAGTGATGCGTAGCATGATGACCAGAACCCTGCCCCGAGTGTGGGCCGCGGCGGCCCTCGTGGGAGTCGCGGGGCTCGTTCTATCCCATGTACGGCTGACCTACACGGGCAATGGCAACCCTCTCTACTGGCCGAATCCGAACAATGTCTCGATCGTCATCAACTCGACCGGATCGGACGACATCACGAACGGCAGCCACGAGACGGCCCTGCGAAGTGCCATTCAGACGTGGAACGATGACAGCCTGACTTCGGCGCAGCTGGTCGAGAACGGGGACCCGGGCCAGCAGGCACGCACGGATTGGGGCTCGTCGGGCATTCACCTGATGCTGTTCGACGAGACCAACACCTCGGGATTCTTCCCTGGCTACTCCGGAACGGTCGCGATCACGCCCGTGTCCTTCTACACGACCGGCCCGATCATCGACGCGGATGTGATCTTCAACGGCAAGAACTTCGACTTCACCACCGAGGGGCAGGCGGGCGACTTCGACGTGCAGAATGTGGCAACCCACGAACTCGGCCACTTGCTTGGACTCGATCATTCTGGGTGGGCGAGTGCGACCATGTACCCATACGTGGATCAAACCACACGCCTGCAGCGCAGCCTCTCGCTGGACGATCTGCGTGGGCTTCGCCATGTCTACCCCAACTCCAGCTTCGGGCGCATCACGGGGACCCTCCGGCGGCTCTCGAATGGGACCATTGTCACGGGTGGCCACGTCGTCGCGCGGGACTCGAACGGGCGCACGGCTGGCGCGCGCCTGAGCGACGGGAGTGGAGTGTTCAGGATCGAGGCCCTGGATCCAGGCGACTACACGGTCTACGCGACGCCCCTGGACCAGCCCGTTTCCGCCGGGAATATGGGCCTGCCCTTCGCGGTGGCGGTCGACTTCGAGTCGACCGTACTCGGGACAGTGACCGTGACCAGTGGAGCCACGACTGGAATGGGTGACGTCACCGTGGGCGGCGCGATATCACTCAGCCTCGGCCGGGCCTCGAACGACTTTCCGATGCGCGTCATCCAGGGTCAGACCGTCGGCTCACTCGTACTCTATGGCACGGATCTGACCGTCGGCAGCACCCTGCTGTCGAGCGATCTCGATGCAGCGCCGGTAGTCGTGAGTCCGACCAACTGGACCGGCAGCGCTGTTCAATTCTCGGTAATGGTGCCGGCGAACGCGCCGATTGGACACCTCGACCTGTTGGTCACGAATGGGCTGGGAACGCGCATCCTACCTGCGGCGCTCGAGATCACTCCGCCCGACCCTGCCGTGGGGACCGTGAGCCCGTCCACCGGCGACGTGGGCGGCGGAGTCAGCCTTCTGGTTCAGGGCGTGAACTTCAATTCCGGTTCGCGCGTCGTGATTGCGGATCAGATCTATCGTGATGGAGAGGTCGGCGGTTGCGTGGTCGTGGACCCCAATACGATCACATTGACGACCGCGCCTTCGACCGTTCCCTTCTCTGGCCTGCACGACGTGGTCGTGCTCGACCCCAGTGGGGCGGAGGGGCGTAACCCCGATGCGTTCCAGATCACGGTCACACCCACCATCGCGACCCTCTTCCCGAGCGCCGGGGCCACGACTGGCGGAACGACCGTCGTGCTTGCGGGCCAGGACTTCGCGCTGGATGCAACCGTGACCATCAACGGGATTCCGCAGACCGTGGTTTCGCAATCCCTCACGCAGCTGTCCTTCAGCACGATTGGCGACGTCCCCGGAGCGCACACCTTGACGCTCGACAACAACGGTGGGATCGCGAGCGTCATGTTCACCTACTCGAGCAGCGCGGACCCCCAGATCACGGCCGTCATCCCGCCGGTTGGAATCGAGACCGGCGGCCAGACGATTCAGATCCTCGGATCGGACTTCACGGCAGCCAGTGAGGTGTTCTTCGGCGCCAACGCCAGCTCCGGACTCGGCGGGATCCCGGCCGTCTCCGTGACGCTGGTGGACCCGAACACCCTGAACGTTGTGACGCCGGCTCATTCGCCGGGCGCCAAGAACATCCTGGTGCGCCAGTCTGACACCCAGCAGAGCGTGCTCGGACCGGCCGCATTCTCCTACCAGGAGGTGATCGAGCCGAGCTCCGGTGGCTGCGGTTCGATCGCGGTCGGCACGCCGCCGACACCAGGCGAAGTGCTCTTTGGTGGCGGCTGGTTTCTGGCCGCTCTGGGACTGCTAGCCCTGCGGTCCCATCAGCGCCGCCGCTTGCGTCTTCAGCCGGCCTGATGGGATCCTGGGCTTGAGGGCCCCGAGAACCCATCCGGGACGCATCGAGGACGCCGGCTTGCTATAGTGCCCGGCGTCGTGCCGCGCTCTTCCAGCAACTCCAAGATCATCTTCGACATCGAGGTCGCGGGCTTCCCCTGGGACGAGGTCGACGAGGCGACTCGCGGCTACTTGTTGACGCGCGAGAGGGACCCGGAGCGGCGCGACGCCATTCCCGACCGCATGGCCCTGTACCCGGGTCTGGGGCGCGTGATCGCGATTGGCGTCTGGAAGCTCGAGGACGGTCCCGAGGATGACTCGGGCCTGATCCTGCTCGATGGCGCCGAGGAGGAGAGCCACGACTGGGAGAAGGTTCCGAATACCAAGATCGTGCGTGGCTCCGAGAAGACGCTTCTGGAGACCTTCTGGAAGATCGTCGCGCGACGAGATCGCCGCCTGGTCACCTACAACGGTCGGGGCTACGACGGGCCGATCCTGACGATCCGGTCGGCCCAGCTTGGAATCGTGCCCTCACGCAACCTGGTTCCGAATCGTTACCACGTGCACGACCACTGTGATCTGCTCGATGTCCTGACCTTCCATGGGGCGACCCGTGACCGCTACTCCCTGGACTACTGGTGTCGGCGCTTCGATGTGGAGAGTCCGAAGGGCTCGATCGATGGGAGCCAGGTCGGCCGAGCCTTTCGCGAGGGCCGGATCGACGATATCGGTGAGTACTGCCTGCGCGATGTGCGCGCCACCGCACAGCTCTACCAGAAGCTAGAGAACACGCTGCTTCCCGCATTCGTCGGCCGCTAGCGCGACCCGGCGCCGCCGGGCAGCCCGAGCGACTCGAAGTCTGCAACTCCGTATCGAGAATCTGGCATCGGGGCTACGATCTGACGGCCTCATTCCTCCCATTTTTTTGGTGCATACGATGATCAGAATCCTCCCGTTCGTCATCCTGACCTGTTCCCTCTGTCCCGACGCCTCCGCCCAGTGCGACGTAGGCCCGTTCTATCCTGAGGGTGCTGTTGCCCTGCTCGGGGACTTCTCCGATGGGCGCCTCTCGCTCATGACCTACAACACGGAAGTCGTCCTCCTCGAGGGAAGCTCGGGCGAGTGGACCACGGCCGATATGTTCGAGCCGACGGTTGCGGGTCTCGGCTTTTTCTTCACGTCACCGGTCGGCCTCTATCGCGACTCGACCTTTGTGGCCGGGCTCGGCGAATCGGGAGCTGGCTTCGAGGGGCGCGTCGACGTTCGTGACCCCTTTGGATCGATCACCACCCTTACGCCCAGCGACGCGGAATGGAACGACGTCTTTGGGGCAGGGTTGGCGCTCCACGATGACATGATCGTCGTGGGAGCGAGCATGGCTGTCTACGACATCGGTGCGTGCGGTCCAGGCAAGGGATACGTCTTTGAGCGGAGTTCCGGTGGGTGGACGGAGGTCGCTCAATTTGCACCCCACGGTTTCAACAACGTCGTCACCTTCTACGGGTACAAGATCGACACGGACGGAGAGACGATTGTCTTCGGCGCCCCGACCGACGACGAGGCTGCGAGCCAATCCGGTTCATATGGCGCCGGCGCCGCATACGTCTACGAGAAAGGACCATCTGGCTGGCAGGAGAGTGCAAAGCTCGTTGCTTCGGACCCGGCCGTTGCAACCGGGTTCGGGACGGACATCGCCGTGATCGGCGACCAGGTGCTGGTCGGATCCAACGGACGCGGCCCGGGTGCTGTCTACGTCTTCGAGCGGGGCCCGGCCGGTTGGGTCGAAACACAGATCATTACCGCCAGCAATGGCCAGGCAGGGGACCGATTCGGGGAGTCGCTCGATGTGGACGGTGACCTGGCCGTCGTCGGTGCGCCCGGTGTCGATGCTGCCCTGGGCGAGGCAGGCGCCATCTACGTGCTCGCGCGGGATGCGAGTGGCTTCTGGACCGAATCCGCCGAGATCGTCAGCCAGCCGACCTACGCCGGAGAGCGCTGCGGAGCCGGAGTCGCCATCGAGGGAAACCAGATCTTCTGGGTCTGCAATGGCACCGGTGCATTGCGCTTCACGTCCCTCGGAATAGCCGACGCGTCGAATTACTGCATATCCTCGCCGAACTCAACTGGTGTGGCTGCCACGATCTCCGCAGAAGGCTGCGACAGCGTGATCGCCAACGGATTCGAGTTGCAGGCGGTCGACGTGCCTCCGGGGAACGCCGGGCTCTTCTTGTTCGGCCCGAATCGCGCACAGTATCCCCTGGGCAACGGGACCATGTGCATCGGTGCTGGACGGCGACGCCTGGGCGTTACCAGTGCGGACAGCGCAGGTGTGATGCGCGACGCCCTCGACTTCGGTAGCCCGCGGCTGCAGCAGATCCAGGCGGGAACGACCTGGAATTTCCAGGCCTACTTCCGGGACCCGAGTATCGGTGCAGGCTTCGACCTGTCCGATGGGTTAACGGTTCGGATCCAGCTCTGACCGGGCTCGGAATGATCGCAGGCCAGCGGGCGTTATCGGGTATCCCGACGGGAGTCCCGAGACGCTCGCTTTGGCGTGAAGACCGTCAGGAGCGCAGGCAGGAAGAGCAGATCGCCCACTAGCGCCGCCAGCAGTCCGATGCAGCAGACCAGCGCGAAGAGTTGCGTCGTGGGAATCTGTGAGAAGCCGAGTGCTCCGAATCCGCCGAGCAGAATGGCGCTGGTTACCATGAGGGCACGCCCCACGTGGATCGTCGCCTGCACGGCGGCTTCAGACGGATCGCCGTAGTGCTCCAGGCCACGCTGGAAGCGGGCCACGAGATGGATGGTGTCATCCACGGCGAGGCCCAGGCAGACCGTGAAGGCGATCACGCTGGTCATCTGCAGCTCGAGCCCGGAAACCGCCAGGATCGACGCCGCGACAACCAGTGGAAAGACGTTCGGCAGCACGCTGATGAGCCCGAGCCGTAGCGAGCGGAAGGCCAGGCTCAGAACGCCAAAGATGATCAGGGCCGCCATACCCAGCCCGAGGGTGAAGTCGCTGATCATCACGTTCACGTTTCGACGCGCGATCGTATCGGTCCCTGTCACGTGCAGCTCCATATCAGGATAGCGCTGCCGCAGCTCGTCGAGGGCCAGCTCGAGCTGCGCGTATGCCTTGCGTGCCTCCCGTGACGGGCAATCCGGCGCACGTGCGGAGACGAGTGCGCGTTGCAGGTCCGGGCGCCAGGTGCGCCGGACCAGGTCCTGTGGCAGCAGGGTCAACGAGTCCGTGGCCACAGACCCCTCTTCCTGACCGTCCGTGGCATCACCACGCAGGGCCTTGGGCAGGAGCGTCATCAGGTCGAGCACCGACAGGCTGCCGTGGAAGAACGGGTGCTCGTCAAGGACCTCCTGAACTGCACCAATGGCAGTGAAGGTCCGCTCGTCCGGAGGTTGGCCCTGCGGCCATTCGCAGAGTACGCTCGTTGTGAGCACGCCACCGAATGCCCGTTCACAGGCCCGTAGAACGCGCACGGATTCAGCGTTGCGGGGCGTCGCCTCCGTTAGCCTGTTGTCGGGAGTCAAGCGCAGTGCCACGCCGAGCAGGACGAAGGTGACTACTGCGCCGACGATCGAAATGGCTCGCGCATGCCGAACGGACGCGCGAATCAGGGTTTCCGCGCGCTGGCCAAGGCGGCCGGGCGTCGAATCAAAGCCCGTCTTGGGACCCGCACGCAGGAAGAGTATCGAGAGGGAGGGGATACTGGTCAGCACGACCAGGAAGCTCAGTCCGACCGCCATCGCGAACAGGATGCCGAAGTTCTTGATGACATCGACGCGGCTCAGAGCGAGTGACCCGAAACCGATCGCTGTCGTCAGTGAGGTCAGCGCGCAGGGGACACCGAGGTGGCGCAGCGCCGCGTGTGCCGCTTCCCGGACTGACATCCCCGCGTGGCGCGAGCGGAGTATGTCGATCATCAGGTGGGCCGCATCTGTGAGCGCGATGACCATGATCAACAGGGGCAGGGCGCTATTGAGTATGTTGATCGACTGGCCGGCCAGGTGGAAACAGCCCAGGGCCCAGGTGCCCGCAACGATGGACGCGCAGCTGGTGATCAGGATCGGGCCCAGGCGTCGGAAAACGAACCAGCCGATCAGGAAGCCAAGCGCGGCTCCGATGATCGAGAAGAGGGCTTGCTCACGGGCGATCGCTTCGAAGATGACCACGCGGATCGGAGGGATGCCGGTCAAGCCGAGCCGTATCCCCGATTCACGATGCTGGGCCAGCTGTGCCTGTATGCCCTCGACGACCGGGTGGATGGCGGAGATGGCCTGGAGCTCGGCGTCGAGCTCGACCACCAGCAGGGTCGCCCTGTGGTCCGTCGAGAGGATCTGGTCCTCCACGAGCGGATGGGCGCGAGCGGTCGCGCGAGCGCGCTCGAAGGCGTCCGGGGACGCGTCAGGCGCGGGCAGCAGAGGTCGCGGAATCAGGCCACCGTCGAAGACCAGCACGTCGTCGAGGCTGAGGACATCGCGTACACCGGCGACGGATCGCAGGGCCAGGTCCAGGGCGGCGATGCTGGCTACCGGGCCGGGGCTGAAGACATCCGCAGCTTCGAGCAGCACCAGGCACTCGTTGTCATCGGATCCGAAGTCACGGAAGACCTGCTCGAGCCGCTCGAAGTCCTGGTCTTCGGAGCGAAAAAACGAGCGCGGGACGTCATCTATGGCCAGCTGACCGGCACCGAGCAGGGCCAGGGCCGTGAGCAGGCCCAGGCTCAGTACCACGGCTCGGGGCCGGCCTACGACGAGGTCCGCGATGAGTTTCATACTGTTTCGAGCGACGGTCGAGCGACCCTGGCGTGGGGGATTGTAGCGCCGGTGGGCTGTGCCGGAGACACTGAGGCTCCCGGCTGGAAGGTCTTCCCATATAGCGGCTAGACTCATGGGTCATGTCGTTCACGACTCGCATCCTGGCGCAAGCCGGCCCGTCGGACGCCCGCCTGACGGGCGCCGATGACCAGCAGGGGGTCGAGCCCGGCTGGCGCACCAATCTGTTCTGGTTCAGGATTTTCCTGTTCATGCACATGGGCGTGCGCAGCGCGCTCACGATCCCTGGCTCGGACGACGCCCTCGGGCAGGCCCTGTTCGGGCTGGCGATGGTGACGGCCGCCATTGGGTGCACTCCAGGGTTCTCGCGGGGTGCGACCAGAGTCGCGGTCCTGGTCGTGCTGGCGCAGCTGGTGCACTCGATGCCTGATACAGCGAACCACGTCTACCTGGAGGTGGTTGTCTTCCTCTTCCTGGCCCTGCTGGACCCCCGTGACGGTCCGGAGGCAACGCTGCTGATGCAGGCCCTGCGCTGGTTCATAGCGATCTTCTTTGCCTATACGGGCATTCAGAAGGTCGTCTATGGCTACTACTTCGATGGACAGTTTCTGGCCTACATGGCGGCCACCGAGGATCGTTTCGCCCTGGTATTTCAGTACCTGATTCCGGCCGCCGAGCTGGAACGCTTGCAGGCATTCAACGAGGTGGCACTGGCCGATGGCCGCCACCAGGTAGCGATCGATGCCGGCCCGTATCGCGTGAACGCTCCGCTGTTCGTCGCCATGTCGAACCTGGTCTACGTGTTCGAGATCGTCGCACCCATCCTGCTCATGTTCCGGCGTACACGAACTGCTGCAGCCCTCTCGATCATCGCCTTCGTCGTTCTGATCGAGCTGGGAGCACGCGAGATCACATTTGGCATGCTCATGTCGAACCTGGCCCTGCTCTATCTGGCGGGGCCGTGGGTCAAACGCCTATTCCCTGCCTTCGCCGCGGCCTACCTCTACCTTCTGCTCGCAGATGGGGGAGGGGCGGGAATCCTCCCGATGTTCTGGTACTCACCAGCATGAGCCTCAACATCAAGCGCCGAATAGTCGTCGTTGTCCTGTTTCTGACAACAGCCTGGCCCGCGGCCCACTATTTCGTGATCCGGGACCTGGGTCTGAATCCGTGGAACTGGTTCGGTTGGGCCATGTACACCCAGCCCGCCAAGCGGGTGCGTGCCCATGCATTCTCACCTGGGGGTGCGTCGGTCACATCGATGCTGTCGACGGTCACCAAGAAACAGGGCGACTCGATCATGCAGGCCTACGTCCCGTGGAGCCGGCGCTATCTCGAGCTGGGCGAGCTCGCCCCGCCGGACGAATTTGCGCGGGCTATCTTGCACGTATTCGGAAGGTGGTCCAGTGTTCGCGTCGAGGTCAGTCGTTTCGCTCTTATGCGCGAGACGGCGAGCATGGGAGTCGAATCCATGCGCACCTACAACTACACGCGCGCTGACCTGGGCCTCTGATCCGGGCCGCAGCTGTCAGTTGGAGCGTTCGGCGCGCGACAGCAGAGCCGGCAGACGTTCAGGCTTGCTGGTCTCCGCATAGCTCTCACGGCCCTGATGCAGGTAGGCGCGCGCGGCCTGACCGTCGGGTGCGGGCAGCCTGCAGCGAGCGAGCAGCTCTCGATCCGCTACCGGGTCGACCGTCTGCACGACGCGGCTGGCAACGTACGGCCTCAGGGCGGCTTCGCGCAGGGCTCGTGTCTCATCGGTACCGTGTGCACCGACGATTGTGATGTGGACCGGTTCGTGAAATAGCAGGTCGATGGCTCGGCCGTAGCCGGCCACGAAATGTCCGTAGCGCCGATAGTCGCCCGCGAATGACCTCAGCGTGGCCCGCGCGCGCTCCGCGAAGTAGGTATCGCGGGTCATGTGGGACAGGCGCACCAAGGATTCGGCCATGACGGCGTTCTCGAGGATCGAGCGGTTGCGCTGGGGGCCGCTGCTTCGCGAGCTGCGCAGGCGATCGTAAAAGGCACCGTCCTCTGCCTGCAGGTTCTCGATCGCATGCCTGGCCAGCTTCACGGCTCGATCCAGGTACTGGTTCTCGCCCGCGTAGTGCATGGCCTCGACCAGTGCACGCAGCGTGTACGCCTGGTCGGAGAGCATGCCGGGCAGGTTGTACGTCCCGTCCCAGTAGTGGTACATGCCATCTCGCTCATCCCAGAGGTTCTCCATCAGGAATTCGAGGGTTACCAGGGCCTGTACGCGGTAGCGGTCCTCGTCGAGCACCAGCGCCGCCTTGAGCAGGGAGGAGACCGTCATCGCATTCCAGTGCGTGAAGATCGTCGGATCACAGTCCGGCGGCCCGTGCTGGGCACGCGCCTCACGGGTGGGCAGGTGCGCGTAGATCGGATCCGCATCCTGGCTGCCCTTGAAGGCCCTGGTCTCGCCGTCGAGCAACGTGGAGTGCATCCACTCGAGGATGCCCGTTGCGGTCTCCTTGAATGTTTTGTCGCCGAATGCCTGGTGTGCCTCGACGTACGCGAGCATGCGTTGCGCATTGCTCTCGAGTCGCTTCTCGTGGTGTGGCACGCTCCAGTCGGCGTGCGTGGCGTAGCGATAGAAGCCACCCTCGACCCGGTCATAGATCTGCCCCTGCTGCATCCTGCGCAAGGTGCGAAGTACGATCTTCAGGATCCGTTTGTCGCCAGTCTGGGTCCAGCGCACGATCAGGAAGTGCAGCGCTTCCGGGTGCGGAAACTTCTGTCGCGTGCCCCAGCCGCCGTGCAAGGGGTCCGCGGTCTCGATGAGAGTCTCGACCACGTCATCGACGACCTCCATCGACAATTCCGGTGCTGGGCCGCGAGGTCCGGGGCGCGCCTGGCTCAGGGGGGCGGGCTGATCGCCGCGGGGGGCACCACCTTCGACGGTTCCGTCCGGGAGCTCGTCAAGGCGGTCCGGGTAGAGCTCCGAAACTTGAGTGAGCCGTTGTACGAGCGGATCGGCGTCGATGCTATTGGCGGCACCCAGCAGCTCGCCATCGGCATCCAACCAGGCCAGGGTCGGCCAGCCACCGTTGCGGTAGCGGGCGTCGATCTCCGGACTCTGGTCCTTGTCGACCTCGATGCAGACGAACTTCTCTGTCAGTAGCCGCAGGACGCTCTCGTCCGCCAGGGTTCGGCTCGCCAGGTCGTCGCAGCGGGGACACCATCCGGCCCGCAAGAAGAGCAGGACCGGGCAGGCGCGCTCTCGTGCGCGCTGAAAGGCTTCGTCATTCCACTGGTGCCAATGCATGCGGCGGGGCCCGGGTCGTCGCCGATCCGTGGGCCCGGCTGCTTATCGGCAGCTTGACGATTTGAGTCGAGTGGCTTTTTCAGGGAACAGATCCCGAACCATCACCCGACACCTGGCGGGACCTGGGGGGCCTGCCGCCCGCCTCAAACCTCGGTCGGATCCGGAATCTCGGGCAGTTCCACGCTATTCCAGTCGAGCTTGGGGCATTCCCCATAGAGGCGTTCGAGGTCGTAATACTCGCGCGCCTCCGGCTGCAACAGGTGGACGACCACATCACTGTAGTCGAGCAGGACCCACCAGCCGGCCTCCATGCCCTCCGCCCGGCCGTGGCTCTCGCCCGCGGCCTTGAGGCGGATATGGAGCTCGTTGAAGAGCGCCTTGACGTGCGGACGGCTGGTGCCGGTCACGATCACGAAGTAGTCCGCGACCCGGATCTGCTCGGCGACGTCGTAGACGACGATATCCACGCCCTTTTTGAGGTCGGCGAGGTGTGCGGCCGCTGCGGCCAGTTCCCGGGATTCGATGGTACTGCTCCGATTCTTCTGATCGTCGGCGGCGTCAGCAGCCTAGCCCACGAACCACGGGAGGAAGACCAGGCCGACGACCGTCATCAGCTTGATGAGGATATTGAGCGACGGTCCAGAGGTGTCCTTGAAGGGGTCACCGACCGTATCGCCAACCACTGCGGCCTTGTGAGGGTCGGAACCCTTGCCACCGTGAGCGCCACCCTCGATGTATTTCTTCGCGTTGTCCCAGGCGCCACCGGCATTGGACATGAAGATGGCCATCATGACGCCCGTCACGAGAGCTCCGGCCAGAAGTCCACCCAGGGCCTCCAGGTTCCACATGCCGACCACGATGGGAGCAGCGATGGCGATGAAGCCGGGCAGCAGCATCTGGCGCAGGGATCCCTTGGTCGAGATCTCGACGCAGCGAGCCGCGTCCGGCTTGCCGGTGCCTTCCATGATGCCCGGGATCTCGCGGAATTGACGGCGAACCTCTTCGACCATATCGAAGGCGGCGTTGCCGACGGCACGCATGGTCAGGGCGCTGAAGACGAAGGGCAGCAGGCCGCCGATCAGGAGTCCGATGATGACCTCGGTCGTGTTGATGTTGAGGATCAACGTCTCGCCGCCACTCAGGGCGCCGGCGCGGGTGCAGAACGCGCTGAACAGGGCCAGGGCAGTCAAGGCTGCCGAGCCGATCGCGAAGCCCTTGCCGATGGCTGCCGTCGTGTTGCCGACCGCATCGAGGGCATCCGTACGCTCGCGCACTTCGGGCGGAAGCTCGGCCATCTCGGCCAGGCCGCCAGCATTGTCGGCCACCGGGCCGTAGGCGTCCACGCCAAGGGATATGCCCAGGGTGGACAGCATGCCGACCGCGGCGATCGCAACGCCGTACACACCGGCCATCTCGTTGGACAGGAAGATGGCGATGCAGATCAGGCCGACGGGGATGGCGACAGACTCCATGCCGGTGGCCAGGCCGTGGATGATGTTGGTCGCGGCTCCGGTCTCGGACTGCTTGGCGATGTTGCGGACCGGCTTGGTCTCGGTCGACGTGTAGTACTCGGTGATCTTGCCGATCAGAACCCCGATCGCGATTCCGGCGATGATCGAGATCAACAGGCTCTGGCCCGAGACGCCTTCGGGGAACTCCAGGATGCCCATCGTGAGTGCGGCGCTGCCGGCGATCGCGATGATCGAGGCGACGATCAGTCCGCGGAAGAGGGCCGAGTGGATGGCGTGCTCGTCGTTTGCCTTGACGAAGAAGGTGCCGATGATCGACGCGATGATCCCGAGTGCCGCGACGGCGATGGGCAGGATCACCATCGATTCCATGTGTTCCTGGCCAGCGAACATGAAGGCGCCCAGGGTCATGGCGGCGATGATCGAGCCCACGTAGGACTCGAACAGGTCGGCGCCCATGCCGGCCACGTCACCGACGTTGTCGCCGACGTTGTCCGCGATAGTCCCTGGGTTTCGGGGGTCGTCCTCGGGAATGCCCGCCTCGACCTTTCCGACCAGGTCGGCGCCAACATCAGCCGCCTTGGTGAAGATGCCGCCGCCTACGCGCGAGAAGAGGGCGATCGAGGAGGCGCCGAAGCTGAATCCAAGGACGTACTCGAGGGTGCTGCTGCTGATCCCTTCGGACGTGTATGCAATCGTGAAGCCCACCACTCCGACGAGGGCCAGGCCGACCACACTCATACCCATGACGATTCCGGACCCGAAGGCGACTTCAAGGGCCTCGGTCAAGCTGTTCCGTGCGGCCTGCGTCGTACGCACGGCCGCGCGCGTCGCCGTGTGCATGCCAAAGTAGCCCGCGGTCGCGGAGGCCAGGGCGCCCGCGACGAATGCCACGGCAGTCTTGGGTCCAAGCCCGGTATCGGCGCTCGACATCGCGATGGCGATCGCCACGAACACGACGAAAATGGACAGCCAGCGGTACTCCGCCTTCAGGAATGCCGCCGCGCCCTCCTGGACCTGGCGCGCGATGTCCTGCATTTTCTCATTGCCCGCATCGCACTTCATGATGCTGCCGTACTTGATGAAGGCGAAGACGAGTGCGATGGCGCTCGCGCCGATGGCGCCGTAGAGGTAGGTATCCATGAAGAATCTGCGGGGGGGGGGCTCTGGGCAGGCTGGCCTGGGGTAGCCCTGGGGGGGGTGAGGGGCGAGTCGCCCTTCGTGCGGCCTCCACCAGGGTGCTATTTATTAAATGGGAGCAAGAGGATACTGACCGCGCCCCGCGGTTCAACCCTCAGCCCCCCCTGACTGGGCGTCGCCCCCTCAGGGAGACTCGTGAGCCTGGGTCGCCTGGGCCTTTTCCAGGGCCTCGGACGCCCCGTCGGCCACGGCGACCTCCCGATCGCGCTTTCGCCCGCGGGCCCGCACCCAGACGATCAGGACGATCGACACCACCACAAAGCCCAGCAGCTGGTGGAAGTTGGAAACTTGCTTCTCCAGGTCCTCGATCTTCTCGGCGAATAGCCGACCCAGGTAGATCGAGACGGGCACCGAGACCAGGACCCCGAGGCCATCCAGGATCAGGAAGCGCAGGAAGGACATCTTGAGCGTGCCCGCCGCGAAGTAGCCAGGGATGCGTATCCCTGGCAGGAATCTGCAGGTGAAGATGGCCCAGTTGCCGTGGGTGGCGAATCGCTCCTCGATCAGGGCGAATCGCTCGGGATGCAGCACCTTGGCGACCCAGCCAATTCGCAGTGCATTCAGGCCGTAGCGCCGTCCGAGCGCGTAGGGGACGGCGTCGCCCAGCAAGATCGCCACGCTGCACACGAGAACGATGGGCAGGAAGTCCACCCGGCCGTTGTGGACCAGGAGCCCGCACCCGATCAGCGTGACCTCCTCCGGAAGCGGCAAGCCCATGCCACACAGGAGGAGGATCAGGAAGGGCGCGAGGTGACTGGACTCCTGAAACAGGTCCACCATCCAGCTGTCAAATAGCAGGGCCACTGCGCGGAATGCTACGGCCTTGGCGTCGGGTGTCGAGAATCTGCTACGGAAAGGGCGTCCGACCCGCTCAGACGGGGCCCGGGAGGCCTCTCACCGGGGGGCGTGTTCATGGTCGACATGGCTCTTCAGGCTTGCGCCTGTGGGCGAATAGCCGAGATTCTCGGCCCGTTCGAGGGATCGCCTGCCGTCCTCGAGAGCCCCCTCTGTCCCGCCCGGCCAGTCGATCGCGTCGGCTATCTCGGCCACGTACAGGGTCAGAATCGTCCCGCGCAGATAGGCGAGCTGGCCCGGATCCGACGTCTCGAGTTCACCTCGTTCGAAGACTGCGAGGCCCGCCTCGATCCAGCGGCGTCGACGTTGCGGATCCGGCTCGCTCTCGAGCGAACCACGGTCGAAGATCAGGTGGCGAGCCAGGGTGTGCCAGCCCTCGGGTGCGACGGCATCGAGGCTCAAGGCACGCTCGGCCAGGACGTACGCGCGATCGTGTTCGCCGTCGCGCAGGGCCAGGTCGAAGCGGATCCAGTACACGCTCGCCGCAAGGCTGGCCGAGGGACCGATCAATCGCGTCACGAATGTCGGTCGCGTCTGCCCGATTTGCCTGGGCAATTCGGGAGCTCGCCATGGGAAGAGCAGGATCGCGACGATCGACCACCCGATCAGGTGCGGAATCCGTGCGCGTGTCACGGGGTGTGCCTCCAGGAGCGCAAGCCGGCCTGGGCCAGTGCCCACGCGGCGGCGGCGACGGCACCGGCCGCCAGCAGGGCCCTTCCATCCAGGTTCTCCGGTAGGCGGCCTTCGGCCACGAATGCGAGCGCGCGCGGCAAGGATGCAGCGGAGAGCCAGGCAGGCAGTCCGGGCGAGATCAGGAGCGCCAGCCAGAGGGCCAGCACGGTGGACGCGGCGGTGAAGCTGCCGATCCAGGTCGCGAATGCGAAGGCGAGTGCGGTCGCCCATCCGAGTCCGAGGCAAGCGCGCGTCGCAAGTGAGACCCAGGCCTGCCGCTCACGCCCGCCCGGTTGCCAGAGCTCGATGCCAGGGGTCGCCAGACAGACCACGTGTCCTGCGCCCATGTTCGACAGCTCGAAGTCGAGCGACTCGCCGCTCAATCTGCAGTCGACCTCCAGCCACGTTCGCCCATCGACCAGAACTTCGGTCGATCCAGGTGCCCCGGCCACGGTCAAGCGGACCTGGCTGGTGGGATCGCCGCCCGGCAGAATCGTCAGGCGTACCCGCGCCCGCAGCGCGATCGCCGGGCCAGGCTGCGTGTCGATCAGGTCGGCGAGGGCCGGCCCTGCGATAGCTATGGATCGTGTGGCCCCTGGATTCAGGGGCAGGGGATCGGGCAGGGCGAGGGCTCCGACGAATACGGGACTCTCGTGCTCGCCTTCGATCTCGGACTCGATCCAGAGACCGGCACCAACCACGGTGAGCAGCAGCGCGAGGGCCAGCCCGGCCCAGGTGCTGACGATGGCGGCCGAGCGCTCGATGGGGCGCGCGCCGAGCCAATCGGCCTCACCCGAGCGCCAGAGGGTGGGTATGCGCGCTGCACGAAATACGCTCAGCGGAATCAGGATCAGCAAGAACGCGACCCAGGTTTCTTCTCGATGGAGCCCGCGTGCCGAGGCCGCATTCTCGAAGGGCAGGCTCGAGACCTGTGCGGTTCGCAGTGCCAGGACGAGTCCGAGCAGAAGCCCAGTCGGCGAGAGCACGCGCCAGAAGGCGCGCCGGAACTCCAGTGCGCAAAGGCCGGCGGAGAACCACTTCGTCACGGTCCGGACTCCGGAGGAGCCAGGCGCCGATACAGGTCGCCGAGCGCAACCCTGCCACCCGTGTCCGCTTCGAGGGGCCGGGTCGTACCACCGTGTTCCTGTACCCACAGAGCGAGGGCGCTGCGGCCCGGACCATCCAGGCCCTCGACCCGCAACCCGGGCACGGGGCTCGTTTCGGCTGCGGCGGGTGCCATGACCTCCGCCAGGGTGCCCGATGCGACCTGCTTCCCGTCGATCAGAACGGCGAGCCTGTCGCAGGCTTCATGCAGGTCGGACAGTACGTGAGAGGCGACCACGATGGACGCGCCTCGTGCGCGCGCCTCCGCCGTGAGCTCGGCAAGGGCCACGTAACCTGATGCATCCAGGCCCGCGGTAGGTTCGTCGAGCAACACCAGGTCAGGGTCGGTCAGGAATGCCTGCGCCAGACCTAGACGACGCAACATTCCGCGCGAGTAGGTGCCCAGGGTGCGCCTGGCCGCAGAAGTCAATCCGACGCGCTCGAGCATCCGTGCCGCACGCCTCCTTCGTTCCTGGCGCGCCAGGCCACTCAGGGCTCCAAGCAGATCCAGCACGGCGAGTGCGCTCAATTCGACCGGGAAAGGCGAGTCGTCGGGGAGGTAAGCGAGGCGCGCTCGGGCCGCAGATGATCTGCGCCGGCTGACGTCGATCCCGAAGACCTCTACCCGGCCGGCGGTCGGTCGATCGACCCCCGCGGCGAGTCGCAGCAGGGTCGACTTGCCGGATCCGTTGGGACCGATCAGGCCGAGGGAGGTCCCGCGCGGGACTTCGAGGTCGATGGATCGCAAGGCACTGCGCGAACGCAGCCCGAGGAATCCGGGGAAACGGCGGCAGAGTCCGTTCGTCCGCAAGGCGGGCGTGCCGCTCTCGGTACGGGCTTTCTGTTTCGCCTCTTCCATTGAATGGAGAGCGTAGCCTACCCTTGGCCTCCCCGCCGGTCTCCAGTGCCAGAACCACACCGGCTCCCAACCGTGTCCAGAGCCATCCACCTGTCCCTGTCCGGCTGCTTCCGATGGGGGGCGCAGAGCACCTGATGCCCAGGTTGTTCGTCCTGTCTGGCCCGGACGTGGGCGCGAGCTACTCCTTCGACGACGAAGTGGACCTGGGGCGCGCGCCGGGAGTGGCCGTGGTCCTGCACGCGCCGTCCGTGAGCCGCCGCCACGCCCAGATCGTGCGCGCCGACGGGCGCTGGTTTCTGGTCGATCTCGACTCGGTCAACGGCACCTCGGTAGGGGGACGTCGGATCGAGCGCGAGGAGCTGGCCGACGGTACCTGCTTCGAGCTCGGCGAGCTCGAATTGCGTTTCCGGCTGGATGCCAGGTCAGATCCATCACCCTCGGGTTCGACCACTGTGATCGAGTCCGACGAGGAGCCGATCGCTCCCGACCCGGATCAGAATGAGGAACCTGGGCTGGAGCTCGAGGGCGACTGGGATGCCTCCGTTCCTGCGCCCGCCGCTCCATCACCCGCGCCCGGGTCAGCCCCGCGCCCTTCCAAATCCGCTCGGAAACCCACGCAGCCTTCGAGTGCCAGTACCGCCGGTTCCGCCGCACTGGCAGCGACACAGGTGCGCCGGGGCGAACAATCTACCGCCGCGGGCGGCCGGGTCCTGCAGTACAAGAGCGTTCAAGAGCGATCGGGCTTCCTTTCCGCCGACCTGGCGCAGTACCCCGCCTGGGTGCGCCTTGGCGTTCTTCTCGTGGCGCTGGCCATCTTTGCCGGCCTTGTCTACGGGGCGTTTCACCTGACCACCATGCTCCGCACCGGCACGGGTTGATCGGAGTTTACGACCCCTTCCGGCTGCCGTACTCCGCTGCGGCGCACAGCCCCTCGAACCAGTGCGACGCGCTCGCGTCCCAGCTGAAGTTCTCCGCCCGGGTTGAATGACTTGCGAGCAGGGCCTGGGGTTGTTCGAGGGCTCTCTTGATAGCTGCAGCACAGGCCACCCCATCGTCGGGAGCGAATGTCGGGACGCCTTCGCCGGCGATCTCGACCAGAGCGGGCGCCGTCGAGACGGCCAGGGGAACCATGGCTCGTTGAGCTTCCAGAGCCACGATTCCGAAACCTTCGATATGCGAGGGCAAGACGACGCAGGCCGCTTCGGCGTAGAGCCGGGGCAGGGCGTCATCCTCGAAGGCGCCGGTGAATTGGATTCGTTCAGCGATGCCGAGGTCGCGGGCGCGCTGCTCGAGGCGCGCCTGCTCGTCACCCTTGGGCCGACCGGCGACACGTAGCGGCGGAAGGCTGGGATCGTGTGCGAGGGCCTCCAGGATCAGTCCGAGGTTCTTGCGCGGTTCCACGTGGCCCAGGGCCAGCAGGTGACGATCGCTCGCATCACCCCGTGGCATGGGCTCGAAATGGTCTGCGGCATTGGGGACCAGGCGCACTCTTTCCCCGTCGATGCGAAAGCGCAGCATGACCTCGTTGCGCACCGCTTCGCTCACCACGAAAACGCCAGCGGCATGACGCAGAGCGCGTCCGATGATCCCGCTGGCGAAGAGTCGTCGCACGAAGGGCGTGCTGATGATCTCCAGCTGGCGCAGGTCGTGCTGGGTCAATGTGTAGGGTAGAGCGAGGGAGCGCGGTACCGGCAGGTGCGCCGTGTGTACGAGGTCGAAGGCCCGCCCGGCCTGCTGGGCGGCGCCGATGGCTGCGGCGAGGGCGCGACCTTCACCGAGTGCCCGTCGTGGTGGCGGGCCGGCCGGGACCTTGCTTGCAATGCGCTCGACGGAGTCGGGCAAGTCGAAGGGCAGGCCGTGAGCGCCCTCGAGGATCGCCATGCGGCCGCCTGCCTGCTCGAGCAGGCGGGCCAGACGCGGAAGGAGCTCCTGGTTGTGGCGCCGCACGCCGCCCGCCGGCTGCGAGAGGACGACGCCCGAGACGAGTACGGAAGGCGCGCGGCGACTCATCGAGCCAGCCTCTCCCAGATCTTCTCGATCGCCTCGGCAGTGCGTTCCCAGCGGAATGGGGCGACATGTTCCGGCAGGCTGTAGCGCACAGCCTCTCGAGTCGCGACGGCGCGCTCGAATCCATCCGCCACGGAACCTGGGTCATCGGGGTCGACCTCGATGCCTGCCGAACCCGCGACCTCGCTCTGGGCCGAGCCGGCGCTCACGACGACGGGAGTGCCGCACGCGAGGGCCTCGAGCGCGGGTAGGCCGAATCCCTCCGACCGGGAGAGAACCGGGACGACGGCCGCCAGCCTCAATAGCCCGGGTAGATCCTCCTCGGGGATCTCGCCGGGAGTCGATACCCAGCGCGTGAGGCCCAATCGTGAGACCAATCCCAGGTCCTTTCGAAGCTGGGGCGAATCCGCCCCACTGATGACCAGGTGCAGCTGAACCGCACCGCGTTGATGCACCTGCTCGAGCCCATGCAATACTGCCGCCAGGTTCTTCTTGGGACGGTTCGCGCCCAGGCAGATCGCGAGCGGGCCATCGGGCAGGCGATAGCGCGCAAGGAGCGGCTCGTCGAGGGTCCCCGCGGGGGCCTCCTCGTTGAAATGCGGGGCCACGCCCCACGGCACCAGGTGCACATTGCCGCCATCGATCGCGAGCCTGCGTCCGAGGTCGCGCGCCACTCTCTCCGTCGCCACGATTACCGCGTCGGCTCGCCTCGCGCCCCAGCTGGCCCAGAGGCGGTGACGCCAGCCCGCATTCTCCGCAACACCATGCTTCCAGGGCAATTCGTGGATCGTCTGAACGCGCCTGCCGGCGCCGCGCCAGGGGAAGGCAGACAGGAACGAGTGTACCCCCACCAGGTCCCGCTCGCCGACGGTCCGGGGCAGGATCGATTGACGCCACCTTCGCACGGGAACTCCGTCATCCGGAGCGAGGCGTACGATGTCGAGGTTTCCACGTTCCTCGAGGGCGCACATGGTCTCACGCACAACCCGCACGATCCCCGGCGGATGGGGGCGGCAGAGGGGCGAGGTATCGAAGCCGACGCGCATTCGCGACAGGGTACCGTGACCAGGTGCGCGGCGCGAAGTGTCGCCGCTATACTCGGTCGCCATGTCCTCCAGAGAGAAGAAGCGCATCCTGTTTCTCTGCACCGGAAACTCCTGCCGCTCCCAGATGGCGGAGGGATGGCTGCGCGAGCTCGCGGGAGAGCGCTTCGAGTGCCTCTCCGCAGGTACGAATCCACAGGGCGTCAACCCGCGCGCCGTGGCCGCCATGAAGGCGCGTGGGGTCGACATCTCGGCCCAGGACTCCCAGCACATCGACGCCTTTCTTGCCGCGCCTCCGGATCTGGTGGTGACGGTCTGTGACCATGCCGCGGAGTCATGCCCGACCTTCCCCGGCACGACGGCCATCGTGCACTGGCCCTTCGATGATCCGGCACACGCACAGGGAAGCGAAGCTGAGATCGAAGCTCAGTTCGCACGCGTGCGGGATGAGATCCGCGAGAGGATCGATGCCTGGCTTCAGGCCGGCGCCGCGCCAACGGGCTGATTCAGCCCGATTGAACCTGTCGGGCATGGCAGCGTGGCGGGAAAGCAGGGGCGCCGAGTAGAATGGGGCAATGCCGAAGAACGCCACTGCATGCCCCTTGGACTGTCCGGATACCTGTGGGGTGCTCGTCGAGACCGACGACGAGGGTGCATTCGTCCGGATCGGTGGTAACCCGGAACACAGCTACTCGAGGGGTTCTCTGTGTGGCAAGACCGCCATTTTTGGCGAGCTTCTGAACGCCGAGAACCGCCTGCGGCATCCACTTCTACGCAAGCCGGACGGCGAATTCGAACCGGTCTCGTGGGAGCGCGCGATCGAGCGCATCGTGGAACGCACCAAGGGCATCGCGGGCGAGCGCATTCTGGCCTTGAGCTACGCCGGCTGTATGGGCCTGGTCAATCGCAACTACCCGGCGCGTGTAATGCACGAGCTCGGCGCGACCGAGACCGACGGTGGTATATGCGACAACACAGCCACCGCCGGTTTCGAGGCGGTATTCGGGCACGTGATCGGGGCCGATGTCGAGACCATGGCGGACACGGACCTGCTCATCCTGTGGGGCGTCGAAGCGCGCCGGACGCATCAGCACCTCATGCGGTCCATTCAGGACCTCTGCCAGCGCGGTGTGCCCGTGATCGCCATCGATATCTGGCGCTCCGACACGATTCGTTCCCTCGAGAAATGGGGTGGAAGAGGCCTGGTGCTGAATCAGGGAACGGACGCCTCCCTGGCCCTGGCCCTGGCGCGGCTGGCCTTTGAGGAGGACGCGGTCGACTCCGAGTTCCTGGCGTCCGAATGTGTCGGCGCGGGTCGCTTCCGCGAACACGTCCTCGAGCATTCCGGCACCACCCTCGAGGAAGCGGCGCGAGAGACGGGAATCCCGGCCGATGCCATTCGCGTCCTCGGCCGGCAAATCGCAGACGCGCGCCATTCATTCTTGAAGACGGGCGTGGGCTTCACCCGTCGTCGAAACGGTGGGATGAGCATGCGCGCCGTCTGCTCCCTGGCCGCACTGCATGGGTCACGCATGCGCCTGCACTTCGAGAGCCCGGACCACTTCGCAATCGATTCCGGACCCATGACCCAGGTGGAGCAGCGGCGGGAACCGCGCCGCATCATCCGGCATGTCGAGCTGGGCGCTGAACTCGAGTCTGGTCGATTTGGCGCCGTCTTCGTCTGGGGGCACAATCCGGCCGTCACCGTGCCCGATTCGAACCGCGTCCGTGCTGGACTTGCCCGCGACGACCTGTTCCTGGTCGTGCACGAGCTCTTCATGACGGATACGGCCGCCCTGGCCGACGTCGTCTTGCCCGCCACGGCCTTCGTGGAGCAGTCCGACATCTATCGCAGCTACGGACATCGCGTGCTGCAGTACGGTGCGCAGACCTTGAACCCTCCGGACGATCAGAAGAGCAACGTGGAGACCTTCTCGCTCCTGGCCCGGGCCCTTGGACTCCCGCAACGCGTGTGGGATGTCGATGAAGCGGGCCTGTGTCAGGAAATGCTCGAGTCGATGCGCGCACGCATCGGAGACGAAGACCTGGCTCGGGTTGCGGCGGGGGAGCCGGTCAAGCTGCGCGAGCGAGATGTTGCAGACCGCGGCACGCCGAGCGGCAAGATCGAGCTGTTTAGCGAGAGCCTGGAAGCCGCCGGTGAACCTCCCATGGCGAGCTACGTGCCCGACGATGGTGCCGGCGGGAGCGGCGCGTACCGCCTGATCTCGGCGCCCTCGATCGCGACCCACAACAGCACATATCTCTACTCGAAGCGCCACGCGCGGCGCGCCGGAGGTCCACGTTGCTACCTGTCGGCAAGGGACGCCGCCCGTCTTCCGGCACAGGACGGGGCGCAGGTTCGCCTCTCCAACGAGCACGGGCAGATCACCCTGATCCTGTCGGTCTCGGATGACGTGCCCCATGGGGCGGTACGGGTTGACGGATTCCCCGACCCGGCCTCCACCCCCGAAGGAGTCAGCATCAACGCGATCACCAGTCCCAAGCTGACCGACATCGGGGACGGAAACGTGCTCTACTCCGCTCGGGTCGACATCCACGCACTCTGAAATGGATCTGAAACTCGCGGGAAAGGTCGTCTGGATCACGGGCGCCTCGGGCGGAATCGGGCGTGCGATGGCGGAGGTCTTCGCGGCCGAGGGTGCCCTGGTGGCCCTGCACGGCCATCGCCAGTGGGAGCAACTCGTCGAGTGGGTGGCAGGGCAGGAGTGGTCCGAGCGCGCGCTCGCCGTTCGCGCCGATGTGACCTCGGCCGATGAGGTCGACGCTGCAGCGCGTGAGGTCTCCGAGCACTTCGGCCGTATCGACGTGGCCGTGGCCAACGCCGGTATCTGGCCCCCGGAGGAGCGCAACCTGTGGGAGCTCAGCGAGACGCGCGTGCGCGAGGTGCTCGACGTCAACCTTTTCGGCGCCTTCTGGACGGCGCGTGCCTTCCTGCAGTGCCTGGCGCGCACCGGCCCGCGCGATGATGGGCACGGCGCGTCCCTGATCTTCACGGGTTCGACGGCAGGTCACTTCGGAGAGCGCGGCCACGCCGACTATGCGGCCAGCAAGGCCGGCCTGCGGGGCCTCATGCTGACCCTCAAGAACGAGATCGTCCTGCTCGACCGCTACGGGCGCGTCAACGTCGTCGAGCCCGGCTGGACCGTGACCGAGATGGCGCGCCGCAGCATTCAGGAAGAGGGCGCTGTCGAACGGGTAGTGCAAACCATGCCAGTTCGTCAGCTGGGTCACGCGCGCGATATCGCCCGCACAACCGCGGTCCTGGCCTCGCCGGCCGCATCGCGCCATACCAGCGGCCAGGTGATCACTGTCGCGGGCGGAATGGAAGGGCGTGTGCTCTGGGATGCCGACGAGGTCGACGGAGAGCAGGTGCGCAGGCGCCTGGCGGCGGAAATGGACTAGCCCTGGTTTGGAGGATCGGGCCAGGGTCTCGAGGTCAATCTGCGGCGCGTCGGCGGGCTAGAAGAGCCCCTGCATCCGGGGCTCATCACCGGTCGACGCGAGTGCCGCCTGGTAGGCTAGGAGCGTGGACTTGGCGCACTCGCGCCAGGTGAACTCCCGAGCGCGCGCGCGGCCGCGCTCGACGAAGCTCGACCGGATATCTTCCTCCTGTAGCAGACGCCTGGTGGCCTCGAAGATGCGTTCCGGATCGGTGGGTTCGACCAGGAATGCGGCCTCGGCGCAGACCTCGGGCATGGCGGTCACGTGGCTCGTCACGACCGGCGTGCCGCAGGCCATGGCCTCGAGCGGGGGCAGGCCAAATCCCTCGTTCAGGCTGACCCACAGCAAGATGTCGGCCTGGCTATACAGGCGTGTGAGTTCGACCTCGCTCACATGCGGCCGCAGCTCGACGCGCGCGCGCACCGGGCTGCGCGCCAGGGCGCGCTGGAAATCTCGGGCGCCGAATCCGTTACGGCCAACGATGATCCAATGGTGCGGGTAGCCATCCTTGCACAGTAGTTCGAAGGCCTGGAGCATGCGCAGGTGGTTTCGTCTGGCCGTGATGGGACCAACCGTGAGCAAGAAGGGATCGGGCGCCGGCGGATACCCACCGGGAGGAAGGGTGCGCACGATGTGATCGCAGCCGGGCGCGGTGACCATGACGCGGCCCGGGTTGATTCCGAAGGACATGACGACCTCGGCGCCCACGTACTCGGATGGAACCAGGATGCGCTCGGCGCGGTCGATGAGGGTCTTCCAGGCGGCGTGTCGACTCCCGGCCTGGTCCGCCGGGGCGTAGCCGGCATCCTCGGGCTCGCCACGGTCGAGGCCGTCGATGCAGTCACCGATCGTCACGAGCTGTACCGCCGAGCGCACGTGCAGGGCTTCCGGCCGGGTGTGATGGTAGATCTCGCAGCCGCCGACCAGGTCGTCCACGCCCTTCGAGAGTCTCTCGAGCAGCCAGGGTGTCCAGCGGCGCGGAAAGCGCAGGCGAACCATCTGCGCCGGATTCTCGCCCAGACCGAGCTCGGGTCGGGGAACGCGCACCGGTTCGCCTCCGTACCCGAACAGACCGAGATTAGCGCCGAAGCGCAGCTCGCCCATGGCGCGCACGAGCTCACGCACGTAGCGACCGCGGCCCTGAAGGTCGCTGAGCGCTGGCAGGTAATCGATGCCGACTCGCATGGCTGGCCTCTACCGTAACCGGGCGGGTGGACGGGTCAGGGTAGGAGTAGCTGGGAAAGGGCGCGGCCTGCGACGAACAAGGCCGGGCCGACGAGCCAGCCCCAGGCTCGGTTTCCGAGGGGGATGGGCGCGCCCGCGCGCGCCAGGGTCCACGCCGCACCGAGGGCGACCGAGAGCTCTGTCGCGCATGTGGCGATGGCGGCTCCCTCCATCCCGAGGCGCGGGACCAGGAGCGTGTTGCCGATCAGGTTCAGGGCCAGAGCGGCTGCGGCGATGCGCAGCACGCCACCGGATCGACCGCTGGCGACCACTCCGGTCAGTAGGGGCGCGCCGACGTAGACGACCGCGCAGGCCACCAGCAGCCAGCGCAGACTCGGAGCAGCGGCGACGAAATCCTGTCCGAACAAGGCCAGCAGCGCTTCGCTGAAGGGCCAGAGCAGGCCGGTGCCCAGGCCGGCGAGCGCGAACAGGGGCTGGGCGATATTGGAGACGGCTGGCCCGAGACGGCCGGCGGCGTGCTCTCGCGTCAGCCAGGGGAGTGCGGCCAGGGGAGCGAATACGGCCACCATGATCGCATAGGACATGACGCGTACCGCGATGTTGTAGTGGCCGAGAGCCGTGTCGTCGATCCATGCGCGGACAAACAGATTGTCGACGTAGAAATAGGCCTGCTGGCAAAGTCCGGCGATGCCCATGGGGAGGGCGCTCATCAGGAAGCGGCGCCAATCGATTGGCGGCCCGGGCGTCGTCGGAAGGTGCCCGCGCGCGACGAGGTGCTGGAGCAGGTTTCCGACGATGCTTCCGGATGCTGAGGCGAGCAGGAATGCGGCGGGTGAGCGGACGTCGAGCACAATCAAGAGGATCGTCATCCCGAGGGAGAGTCCCGCGGCGACGGCCCGGATCAGGACCGGGCGTCCCCATGCGATCTGATTGCGGAAGACCAGATTCGATAGCTCGAGTGCGTGGGTGAGCGGGTAGCAGCTCGCCAGAATGATCAACCATGCGCCCTGTTCACCTACAGCGAAGGCGCTGGCGCTGACGATCAGGATGCCGAGCGACGCGGTGCCGAGGCGTAGGCGACGCGCGACGCGGAGCACCGCGGGAACACGCTCCGGGTGCTCGGCGGTCCATTGCACGGTCGCGTGGGCGGTGCCCATGTCCGCCAGGCTGTCGAGCAGCATGAAGATCGCCAGGTAGAAGGTAAACCTGCCGAAATCCGCCGGTGCAAGCTGGTGCACCAGGAGGTAGAGCGTGATCAGGGTGCACGCGGATCGCCAGAGCCGGCCGAGGACCAGAAGTCCGGTGCCACTCCATACGCGGCCGGGTACCTGCTTGAGCTGCATCACGGGCGCCCCTGACCTTCCGGCCGGGTCGTGGCGCCGATTCGCGGAGGTCCGCGGCGATCCGCTGCGGGCGCGCCGCTCCCCATCAAGCGTGGGACAGACTGTCCTTCAGGCGCCCGGTGACCTCGGTGGTGAAGTCGACGGTGGAGAGGTTGCCGCCGATATCGGCGGTCGCGCGTCCCTCCGCGATCGCATCGAGGATCGATGTGCGCAGGACCCGGCCCGCGTCCTGTTCCCCGATGTGGCGCAGCATGTTCGCCAGGGCGAGCAGGGCCGCAGTCGGGTTGCAGATGTTCTGGCCCGCAATGTCGGGTGCGCTACCGCCCGAGGGATCGAACATGGCGATCGTGACCTGTCCGCTGGAGTCAAATGCGTAGGATGCGCTGTCGCCCAGCCCGACGGATCCGATCAGGCCGCAGGCCGAATCGGACAGGAAGTCGCCGTATTCGTTCGGGCAGACGATCACGCGATATCGATCGGGGTGCATGATGATCCCGGCCAGCAGAGCGTCGAACAACTCACGCCGGTAGGGCGTGGCCGGGTAGTCCCGTGCGACCATTCCGACCTCCTCCTCGAACAGACCGTCGGTGGCCTGCTGGATCGTGAACTTGCTGGTCGAGACGACCCCACAGGCGCGCATCTGTGCCAGGCGGAAGGCAAAGCGCGCCGCGAAGCGCGATGGGCGCCGCTCGATGACTCGCAGGGAAACGGCCGTATCCGAACCGATACGGCGTCCGACGTCCTCGTAGGTTCCGCCCGTGGCGATGCGGATCACGTCGATGTCGATCGACTTCGTGAAATTGGTCTCGATGCCGGGAATCGTGCATACGGGCCGGTGGATGACGGCGAACTGCAGGCGCGATCGAAGGACCCGGTTCGGGCTCTCCTCGGTCGTCGCCGTGGGGTACTTCAGCGCCGTTCCGACCTCGCGAATACGCGCTTCGGCCTCGTCGAAGAGCTCCGGTCCGCGTTTGCGGCGGTTCTCATCCGACAGATCGATCTGGAGGAAGTCGAGCTCGAAGGGCAGCGCCGCGGCCACTTCGTGCACGCTCGCGGAGAGCTCGCCGGAAATGCCGTCGCCCAGGAGTTCGATGATCTTGTACGCCATCTTTGCAGCCATCTAATTGGAGTTTCCTCGACCGAGGCCGCCTACTGACCTGGCAGAATTGCCGGGACGCGGGCACGCGCGGGCCTGCGGTGAGGCGAGCAGAATAGCCCGGGTCCGATCCGCAAGCACGCCCCTATCCGGCGTAACCCATGACTCTTCGAGCCCTCAGCTTGAGTGCGGCCCTGGCCGGCTGCCTTTCGGCGCCGGTGGCCCAGATCCCGGCGGCGAGGAGTCCGGTCCTTTCTGTGGCCGGACAGGCTGTCCCCGGGATGGGGGATAGCCCACCGGATACACGCTCCTTTTCCCTGCTCGACAATGGGTCCTTTGACCAGCGGCCTCCGGAATTCCGGGACTCCGACGGCCTGCGCCGCGTGCCCTGGTGGAAGAGTGCTTCGGGCGTAGCGCAGCGCGTCGAGCTCGAGGGGCGGACCTGCCTCCGGACCGCGCCCGGGGAGTGGGCCTCGCAACCCGTCGCGGCCTACACCCCCCTGCAGCCTGGCATCTCCGTGCGCGGCCAGATCAAGGGACGGGGCACGCTCGTTCTGCGCGATGGGGCCGGACATGAGATGCGCGTGACGGTGGGTCCGAAGGGCGATGCGTCCGCGGGCGGATTCGAGCCATTCGACATCCCGTTCGCCGTCTTTGCAGAGACCCTGGACGTCGATGCCGGGACGCTCAGGCCGCGCTTCGTTCTCGAGCTGCGCCCCGCGGCGGATTCGACCGCATTCTGGAGCGCGCTCGACGTGCGCGTGCCCTTGCCCTGTCCGAGCCCGGCGGTGCTGCGCGCCGACCTGATCACCGAGCTGGACTGGATCTTCAGCCTGTGGATCGAGCACGCGGCCGACGGCGAGGGGCGCCTGGAGACGGGCTTCCTGGCCAGTCAGTTCGACATCTTGACGGGCGTCGCCAAGGGGCCCGTGCCCGGTGGGCACAACGTCTTCTTCGATCTGCTCATGCGCGCCACGCGCGTGCACGACGAACCGCGCTGGCACGCGGCCTTCGACCGTTTCTTGACCGACTTCCTCGAGCTGGGCTTCGATCCGGGCACGGGCATGCCGCGGCACTGGGACGTTGCGCGCGACGAACCGCTCGATTCATTCCTGGAGATCGCCGAGACCCTGCGCTTCCTGCTGGACGTCGCCAGCGACGGGCCGCATGCCCATCGGGCGCGAGCTCTGGAACGAGCCCAGGCCATCGGACGCACGGTGCTCGCTCGTGGGGTACTGCCCGATGGGCGCGTGGCTCCCAAGTATCGTCCCTCGGATGCACACCCGAATGCGGATGTGATCGCCTTGCGCCAGCTCGACCTGCCCGCGCAACTGGGCCGCCTGGGCGCGCTCGCGGGTGAGGAAGCCTATCGGGATGCCGCCCTACATGCCCTGGCGGTGCTCGAGTACGAGCACATATGGCCCGGCGTCTGGCACTCGATCGATCCCGGTTTCGACGACCAGTACGGTCACTACGGCGCACGCGCGGCGGTTCTCTGGCGCGCCTGGCCCGGGGAGCGCCCTTTTCGGCGCCTGGCTTATTCGGGATTGGGTCACTACGTGCCCATCTGGCAAGACGCGCTGCGCCTGGGCGGAAACGTGGCCGCCGATCAGGTGCGCTGCTGGGCGATCTGTCTGGACGTGATCGAGCTCGAACCGAGCGCGCTCGAGCACCTGGCGCCGGTCCTCGCGGACGCCGCGCGAGCCCACTTCAAGGGCGAGCAATACGGCAACGGGGCCTGGGGAGACGTGACCCACTATGACTTCGATCCGCAACCGCACCTGCAGGTCGGCGACCTGACTGGTGTGCCCCAGAATCTCCTCGAAGGGTTGGCCCGCTTGTACGACGAGGACCTGGCCGAAGCGGGCGGCCTCTCCCTGGCGGAAGTGCGCGCCCGCTTCTGCGCGGTGTGGCGCAGTAGCCAGGAGCACTACCGCCGGCCATTCGGATACCTCGCGACGCGCGAGCAAGCGGCTGGGGACAATCTCTCCTTCGGGTCGCTACGCCTGGCCGTGGGGCTTGTCACCATGCTGGAGCGGTTGTGAAGGAGCGCGCCCCGGGACAGCCAGTTCTGCGTGGCACCCGGCTCGAGGGCCAGCGAGTGCTCCTGCGTCCGCTAGTCTCGGCCGACGCGGATGTTGCCTTCCCGATGATCCATGGGCGCACTCCGATTCTCGAGTGGCTCGTCTGGCAGGGGCCGAGTGACGTCGTCGACCTGCGCAAACGGTTTGAGAGCTGGCACCAAACTACGGAGAAGGGCCATAGCTACCGATTCGCGATAGTCGACTGTGAGACCCAGGAATTCGTCGGAACGATGGGGCTGCGCTGCGTCGACCACCTGTTCCATGTGGAGCTCGGGTACTGGCTAACTGAAGATGTCTGGGGGCGCGGGTTCGGAACGGAATCGGTTCAGCTTGCGGACTATCTGGCCTTCAACTACCTCAAGGCGACGGTCGTGATGGCGGAGGTGTTCGTCGGCAACCATGGCTCGTGTCATGTGCTCGAGCGAAACGGCTTCCGACGCGAACGTCGCGTCCATCGGGCGCTAGGCGTCCCGCCGGAAGCGCGCGGCGGCGAGCGCTGGTTCTACACACTGACACGGGGGACCTACACCCGGGTGAATGCTGAGTATCGACCTCGCGTCGAGCAGGTCGACATCTTTGCCACGGAGGATCCGGGCTAATCCTCGGCGTTCTCGCGCAGCACTTCGAGCTGGCGTTTGAGCACATACTGAGAAATGCGCTCCGCCTGCAGCGCTGCACGCTCGGTCAATTCAACGTTGAATTCGAGGCCGTAGTGGATTGCGGAACCCCGTAGTGCGCGTGTGCGAATGTCCGCGAAGAGCTCGAATAGCTGACCGTGACCCGGCAGGCGGAAGCTGAGTCTCAGGGGCGCCTCGCGGAAGAGCGTGCTCTCGTCGTCCGCTGCGATGATCAGCCACGCACCCGTGGTCGAGATATCGCAGAGCTCAGCTTGCGACGTGGCGTCGGACGACGTGTGGATCAGCACATGAACGGGATCGCGCGGGTCGGGCTGGGCGCGGAAGGCGTTGCGTCGACGAAGCATGCGCGCGACGTTCCGCGCGCTCTTCGGGAGCAGCCTGAAGCGGTACTGGATCTGGTCGTCGCGATGGCTCTGGACGACGACCCGAGCCTGAACATCCAGTTTCGCCGCCGGGTTGGTCACACTGAGGGAGAGCCCGACTTCCTCGGCGATGGGTAGCATGGGGCTGCGCTTGACCGGAAACTCGACCAGGACCGAGGACTGATCATTGTCGATCACCAGGCCTTCGACCGGACCCATCTCGCCGACGGTCAGGGTTGCCAGGACGCGATCGTCGCTGTTGGAGAAAAAGCCCATGCAGTTGGAGCCCGTCGAAGGCCTTCGACGGCGCCCCTCCTGGCCTATCGACGGGGGGTCACCTGGACTTGAGCGGGCCCAGACCGGGGCCCATTCAGCGGGGGCGAACCAGGCTGACGTCATTGGAGAAGCCATTGGCCACGGCGAGTGCCGCGTGTCCCCCCGGATCGACATTCACCAGCAAGACATCGAGGATGCCTCGGCCCGTACCGATGTCTGGCAACCGTTCGAGGCCATCGGGTCCGGCCCTCCACATGTTCACGTGGTGGCTGTTCTGCGCGCCGACGAAGATGTCCGTTGATCCGTCACCGTCGAAGTCGCCTGCACTGATGGCGAAGGGGCGCAGGCCGGTGCGCACGCGGCCGGTCTCGGACCAGAGGCCCGAGGTCTTCTCGAGTGTGACGACCCAGCCCTGACCGTCCCCGGCGCTGGGTTTCGACAGCAGCGCGAGCTCGGTCATCGGTCTACCGGTATGGGACAGGATCGCCACGTCAGCGATGGGAATGCCCAGGTCGATGTAGCTGCGTTCCGCGAGCTCGAGGCTTCCATCGACCGTGATCAGCTCGAGTTCCGCGAGACCGAGCCGTGGACCCGGGTCACCGAGCGCAACGAATACCTGGCCGCCACTGACGCACAGGGCCATGGGGGAGGTGGGCAAGGCCAGTGTTTGGGCATGGGCCAGACCCTCGGCCGTTCCGCGCAGGTAGACGACGGCGCCACCCGTGGGGTCCGCTACCAGCCCGTCGGTAAGGCCGTCGCCGTCGAGGTCTCCCAGCCAGAGATCCCCGACCGACTTGCCGCATGGAATCTCGGCTTGCGCCGCGCGCGGCGCGACGGAGCCCGTTCCGTCCCCGAACAGGACCCTCAGACGTGCGCCCTCGGGTGAGCGCACCAGGAAGCCAACGTCGAGGTTTCCGTCACCATCCACATCCGAGGTGGCGAGGGCGTCGCCGGCCGGCGCGGCGGAATGGCGCGACGCGACCTCCAGCTGGCTGAGAGCCGTTTCGTCCCGTCCTCCGTCCGCATCCCGTGCCAGCACGACCAGCTCCTGGTCCATCGCGTTGATGACCAGCAGCTCTTCCAGGCCGTCCCCGTCCAGGTCGCCGCTGGCCAGCGAATGTGGACCTCGCCCGACCGGGAGACTGGCCGCTTCGTGGAAGCTCCCGTCCGACCCGCCGAGGATCAGGCTCACGCGTCGCGCACCGCGGTTGGCCAGGGCCAGGTCGACGCTACCATCGCCATCGAAATCCCCGCACGCCAGGCCCCACGGATCCTGACCCGTGCGTCCGCGATGCTGCACCCGGACTCCGTCCATGATGCTGTAGGTCAGGTCGCGGATCGAGAGGGAGGCGAGACCGGACCGCCCTGCCGGATCACTGCCGCGGGAAGCGAGTTGTCGCAGCTGCAGGGGAATGGTGCCAATCCGTTCCACCCCGAGCAGGCGCAGGGCCCCGTCATCCAGGGCTCGGGTCCTCCAGAGGGCATGGTCGCCGCCAACGATCCAGCTCTCCGGACCCGACTCCGTACGAACGCGCAGGTAATCACGGGGTATGCCGCCGAGGCTCAGGAGCTGGGCATCCGGAACCAGGCTACCATCGAGCTGCAGGCGGTAGATTCGCGCGCTGCGCTCACTCTGGGATCCCACCACGACCCGCCCGGGCTCGACGGCCACGAACGTGGGCAATCCGTCCATCAGGGGGAAGCGCGCCGTTCCGCGGTGATCGATGACGATCAGTTCATCGGTAAGGGTCGCGACGACAACGCTAGGGGTCTCCTCGGCCAGAAGGGGGCCGGTCCCGAAGGCGTGTGGTCGGGCCTCGAGTGGGACGCGGTGCAGGGGCTTGGCCGGATCCTCCGCGGTGGGTGCGAAGACCAGCATTTCCTCGGAGGAGCGTGAGACCACGACGAGCGTGTCGATCGTGGCCAGGCGCAACAAGCGGGGGCCGAGGGGGTAGTCCGGAATGGAGATCACGAGCGGCGCTGTCGCCGTGTCACTCCAGAGGTGGAGCGTTCCCGGATCCAGCGTCGCGGCCACCAGTCGCGCGCGCCCGTCCCCGTCGAAGTCGTGTAGCAGGACGCCCACGGGCTTTCCTCCCGTGCTGAGTTCGGCGCGCGCCGAGAACGGCAATACCGGCGCCGGGTCCCCGCTCACCCCGCCCAGGGTCGGGGACCCACCGGCGGCCGCCAGGAGGAGCGGAAGCCAGGCGCGGCCAGTGCCTGGGGAGCGGATTGTCATGGGATCATTGTGCCAGCGCCGAATCACTCGGCAACCGCCGCCTGGAATGGGACTATGGTCGGCAGGACAATATGGCGGACCTGGCACTTCCTGCCCCTCTTCGTTTCTTTCCGGTGGGCCTCAGGGCCGGCGCCGGAGACAATGGATTCCGATGAACCGGTCCCACCAAAGTGTTCTGCTCGCCCTGCTTCTCATCCTGCTTCTGGGCGGGGGCGCGGTCTGGTGGTTCGGAGGCACCGCTGCTCCGGCGGCCGCGGCGGGGGTGACGATGGATCGCTCGGCCCTGGATCCCAGCACCGATCTCGGCCTGCCCGATTCCGAGGTCGAAGCCATCGACCGCACCCTGGCATTCCCGGATGAAGCGCCGACGACCGTCGCCTGGCCGCTCGAGGTAGACCTGACCCTCGTACAGCGCGGCAGCTTCGAGACGCTCACGGGCGTTCCTCCAGTGGGCAGTGGCGCGACCGCCAGTCTGCGCGGGAATATCTACGGACCCGATGGGGTGGGAGTGCGCGCAATAGTGAGCTTCAGCGCCGGACCGAACAAGGGGCGTGTACTCACGTGCGACGGGTCCGGCAGCTATGGCGCGAGCGACCTCTACGGCGGCCTCGGTATCGTCGACATCCGCACTCCCGCGGGGCGCACCGCCCAGCGCGAAGTACTGCTGCGCGAATTCAACGAGACGCCCCTGACCATTGGCTTCGGCCGTCCCGCGGCCATCTACGGCACGGTGATCGACCGCAAGGGTGAGCCACTCCAGAGCGCTTCCGTCATTATCGACGGTCGCGAAGTACTGACCGACGCCGAGGGTGGCTTCCATTTTCCAAGGGTCGCTTCGGGCAAGGTGCTCGCGATCGTGAGCAAGCCCGGCTACGCCAGGTACCGCGAAATCCTGCCCGTTACAGCGGGATTCGTGATCACCAGGGAAAAGCTGACGTTCACATTGGAAGCGGGTGCGTCACTGGCCCTTTCGATTCAGGAGGCCGTGGGCGATCGAGGCCCCGCGCTGGTCTACCTGATTCCGTCCGGGGGGCAGCGAGTCAATACCGTTCGCGGGCAACGCACTTTTCCGTGGCACCTGGTCAATCCAATCGAGGTCTACCCGGGCGGCACGACTCTGGTCGAGGACCTGCCGGACGGGCGCGTTGACGTTTCACTATTTCATTCCGGCGCCGTGGCCAAGCCGGCCACGACAGCGGTCCGCCTCCAGGCGGGTCAGGAGCGGGCCCAGGTCCTTCATATAGAGAAGGGACAGACCATCAGCGGCACGATTCTCAAGGGAGGCATCCCCTCGTCCGGAGTGAAAGTCTCCCTCGAGGCCCCGCATCGCACTCGCGCCACGACCGATGCGCTCGGCAAGCGCTTCGACTTCTTGCAAGGCATGGTCATCGGCCACATTCCTGCCGCACACCAGGTCGTTCATACGGACGGCGCGGGACGTTTTGTCCTGACGACCTCCAGCGTCGCGCCGGCCTTCTACCTGGCGGCCGAGACCACGGACGGTGAGTGGTTCGTGACGCGTACTGTCCAGCCCGGTGCGGCTGACCTCGAGCTCGAGCTTCAGCCCGTGGACGTGGAGCGGGGGAGCATCGAGTTTGCCCTCCCAGGCCGATTTCAGGGCTTGCCCGTCCAGGTGCGGGTGCAGGGGGCGCCGCGCGACGAATTCGAGCTGGCGGCGGCGGACACGCTCGTTGTCGACAAGCTGGAGCAGGGCACCTGGCGCGTCGACCTGACCTGGAACAGCCAATTCGTGGTCAAGGGCCGTTCGGTGCCGGTCGGTCGAGAGCCCGGCGAGGTCAAGGCCGAGCTGCCCGAGGGGGCGATCCACGGCCAGAACGAATTCGAGCGCAAACGCACCGGCCGCTGACCGCGCCCCTGGGTCGGTCTTGCTAGGATGCGCGGCCCCTCGGCGCCTTACTGGAGCTCGGCTTGGCCCCCACGAAGACTACTGACCTGACCCTCGATGGTCGTTCCCTGACCCTCGACGCCCTGATCCCGGTCATCGACGGTAGCCCGCTCACTCTCGGAGTTTCCAGCGCCGCCCTGGATACGGTGCGCGTCTGTCGTGAGCACGTCGAGAAGCACCTGCGCAACGGCGACGTCGTCTACGGCCTGACCACAGGATTCGGCAGACTCAAGAATGTCGCCATTGCCGAGGCGGACCTGGAGACCTTGCAGTCCAATCTGGTGCTCTCCCATTGCTGCGGCATCGGAGAGCCCATGCCCGTCGACGAGGTGCGCGTGGCCCAGGTGCTGCGCCTGAACGGACTCGTGCGCGGCCATTCCGGACTACGGGTCAGCGTGGTCGAAAAGCTTGTCCGGCTCTTCAACCTCGGATTCGTCCCCGTCGTCCCACGCCAGGGCTCCGTCGGCGCGAGCGGTGACCTGGCGCCCCTGGCCCATATGGCTGCGTCCTACATGGGCCATGGCGAGGCCTTCTGGAACGGAACGCGTATGCCCGCCGCCGACGCCCTGAGCCAGGCGGGCGAAGAGCCCCTGCGCCTGCAGGCCAAGGAAGGCCTGGCACTGATCAACGGCACCGAGATCATGAAGGCCATCGGCTGCGTGACCTGGGCGCGCACCCGCAACCTGTCGAAAGCTGCGGACGCCATCGCCGCCCTCTCGCTCGAGGCCTTGCTCGGCAGCGTGCGCCCCTTCGATGAACGCCTCGCGGACCTCAAGGGCTCAGAAGGGCATCGCCGCACCGCCGCAAACGTGCGCGCCGCCCTCGCCGATTCCGAGATCCTGGCGTCCCACGCGGATTGCGACCGGGTCCAGGACCCGTACTCCCTTCGCTGCGTGCCCCAGATCCACGGTGCCTTCAAGACCGCCTTCGCACACGTCGAGTCCGTCCTCGCCGCCGAGATCAACGCCGTCACCGACAACCCGCTCATCTTCCCGGACACCGACGAGATCCTCAGCGCCGGCATGTTCCACGGTCAGCCGGTCTCGATGATCCTCGACTACCTGGGCCTGGCCATCTGCACCCTGGCCAATGTCTCGGAGCGCCGCATCGAGCAGCTCGTCAACCCCGACCTGTCGCGTCTGCCCGCCTTCCTTTCACCTGAACCCGGCCTGAATTCGGGCCTGATGATCGCCCAGGTCGCCGCCGCCGCGCTCGCGAGCGAGAACAAGGTCCACGCTCATCCTGCGTCCGTCGACACGGTCCCGACCAGCGCGAATCAAGAGGACCACGTATCGATGGGCGTCACCGCCGCCCGCAAGGCGCGCACGATCCTGCAGAACACGGAGTCCGTGCTCGCCATCGAGCTCCTCTGCGCCGCCCAGGGCCGCGGCTTCCACAAGGACCTGCGAGCCGGAAAGGGTGCCGAGGCAGTCCAGGACGCCCTGCGCCAGGTCGTCGAACCCTTGACCGACGATCGCTACATGGCAACCGACATCGAAGCCGCCCGTGAGCTCATCACGAGCGGTCGCTTGGTTGCGAATGTCGAGTCGGCAATCGGGGAGCTACACGCGTAGCGAGGGTACGATCTCCTGGCGCAGCGCTCGCTACTTTGTACCAGGAGCCCTCGCCGGCGGTGACTCGGGGCAACGGTCTGCTAGATGAGAATCTGTCCGACGAATAGCGGGTTGATCCCGAGGCGGGTGACGATGAGCTCGGCCGCCGCTTCAGGAGTGCTCGTTCTCAGTATCTGGGCAATCTTGAAGCCGCTGCCTCTGGTCTTGAACATCCCTACGACCTCCTCCCGTTCAGCCTTCTTGAGCTGTTGAATCTGCGCGTAGCTGAAGCATGAGACGAGGCCGCCGGCCTCGCGCCAGTGGTTGAGGAAGCGCTGGCCGAAGGTGTTCTCCGGACCGGAGGATAGCTGACCGGTCAGGACGCGAATCCGCTCCTGGATGATGGCAAGGGCGAGGGTCTCGGGGGCCAGATCGGCGGCTTCGTCGAGGGCACCCGATTGACCTAGCGCCGGCTGGCGCTTCAAGACCGCCAAGGTGCCGTCGAAGTCGGTCTTCGCGATCTCTGCCAGCTCCCGAGCGTCGAGGTCAGCGAGGTATGCACACAGGAGGGTCCAGGCGTCAGCGAAGCGCTTGCCAAAGGGGGTCTCGTCGTGATCTGTGTCGTTGGCCATGGGAGGGAATACGCGTGGCGGCGCCCGGTAGTCACCAAAGATCTCAGGTTGGCGGGAAGCGGAAGGAAAGTGCCTGACGCGGGATTCCCGTGAAGGTTATTCTGCGGGGATGAGCACTATCCAGACGCGGGATCAGGTGGATCGGTTTGGCCATATTGCAACGGGGCCGCAGCGGGCGCCACGGGGCAATGAGCGGACCTGCAAGACGTGGGCGGCCGAGGCGGCCATGCGCATGTTGATGAACAATCTCGACCCGGAGGTGGCCGAGGTGCCGGAGGAGCTGGTCGTCTATGGGGGCAGCGGAAAGGCGGCGCGCAACTGGGAGTGTTTCCAGGCGATCGTGGCGACCTTGCAGCGGCTCGAGGCGGACGAGACCTTGCTCGTTCAGTCGGGCAAGCCGGTGGGTGTGTTTCGGACGACGGTGGGGGCGCCGCGCGTCTTGATCGCGAACTCGAACCTCGTGGGGAACTGGGCCAACTGGGACCACTTCCGCAAGCTCGAGGAGGCGGGCAAGATGATGTACGGGCAGATGACGGCGGGCTCGTGGATCTACATTGGAAGCCAGGGGATTCTGCAGGGCACCTACGAGACCTTTGCCGCGTCGGCGGCGGCGCATTTTGGCGGGACCCTGGAGGGGCGCCTGGTGGTCACGGCCGGATTGGGTGGCATGGGGGGCGCGCAGCCGCTGGCGGCGACCATGAACCAGGGCACGTGCATCGCGGCGGATATCGATCCCAGTCGAATCGAGAAGCGCCTGGAGACGGCCTACGTCGACGTGTGTATCCAGGACCTGGACGCGGCCATCGACCAGGCCCTGGCCTGGAAGGCGGAGGGCGTGGCAAAGTCGATCGGTGTGCCGTGCAACGCGACGGACCTGCTGCAACGATTGATCGAGCGGGATGAGACTCCGGACATCTTGACGGATCAGACCAGCGCCCACGATCCTCTCGATGGCTATGTACCGGAGGGAATCACCTTCGAGGCGGCCCTGGCCCTGCGCAAGTCGGATCCCGAGCGCTACCAGGCGGAGTCATTCCGCACGATGAAGCTGCACTGCGAGCTGATGATCGAGCTGCAGCGGCGGGGTGCGGATACCTTCGACTACGGCAACAACCTGCGCGGCCACGCGCGTGAGGCGGGGCTCGAGAATGCCTTCGATTTCGAAGGGTTCGTGCCCAAGTACATCCGGCCCCTGTTCTGCCTGGGCAAAGGACCGTTCCGCTGGGCGGCGCTTTCGGGGAATCCGGCCGATATCGCGGTCACGGATCGCATCATCATGGAGCTCTTTCCCGAGGACGAGGCCCTCTGCCGCTGGATCCGGATGGCGGGAGAGCGCATCCAGTACCAGGGCCTGCCGACCCGAATCTGCTGGCTGGGGTACGGCGAGCGTGCGCGTGCCGGCGCGGCCTTCAACGAGGCGGTGCGCAGTGGCGAGATCGAGGCGCCGATCGTGATCGGCCGCGATCACCTGGATTGCGGATCCGTCGCGTCGCCGAACCGGGAGACCGAGAACATGCGTGATGGCACGGACGCGGTCGCGGACTGGCCGCTTCTCAACTGCATGCTGAACGTCGCCTCCGGCGCCTCGTGGGTGTCGTTCCACCATGGCGGTGGAGTCGGGATGGGGTACAGCCTGCATTCCGGACAGGTGATCGTGGCGGATGGCACACAGGCTGCGTCCGATGCACTGGATCGGGTGCTCACCAACGACCCGGGTACGGGCGTGATGCGACATGCGGACGCGGGCTATCCGGAAGCCATCGAGTGCGCGGATCGGACCGGTCTCGACATTCCGATGAAGGATTGAACGCGTCGCGAGGAGACTGGCGGCGTCGCACGAGCCGCAACAAATAAGGAGGGCGGCTACCGGTAGCCGCCCTCCTTCAATCGGATTCGAGTCGAGGGATCCAGATCAGCGCATCTGCTCCATCATGGCCGGTACGGCGATGGCCGGCAGGAGGAACAGCAACGGCGACGAAGCGACGAAGCCCAATCCGCTTGCCATGCCCACCAGGATCGAGCGGTCCGCCTGCTGGTGCTGGACGAAGTCATCACCATCGGCCCATGCCATCGAAACGGTGGCCTTGGCGCCGGTCGCCAGCTCGTGGTAGCTCGGCATGATGATCCCCGCGTCACGCTGGGGGTTGCTGGGCGAGCGTGTGGCATTGGCCAGCGCAGAGCACATCAGGTTGGTGATGCCGTAGCCATCTCGGATCAGGCGCGGGGCATCGAAGAAGCTGAGCGAGTAGGCATTCTCGAGGCTGCCGGCCAGCTGTTCCGTGAAGCGCCTGTTGTTCATCAGGCTGGTGCCGCCGGAACTGGCCTGGGCGACCGCGGCGACGGCCGTCGCAGGCGTCGCGCAGATGAACAGGCAGTCCTTGGCGTGGGCGATGGTCGGCTCGAAGGGTACCGGAACCCCGGGGAAGGTCAGCGTCTGGTAGTCGACTCCGTCGCGCTCCCAGTAGCGAACCTGCACGTAGCCCTTGGCCTGGGCCGCCGCTATCGCATTCAGCATGCCGCCGAGTGTCTCCTCGGAGTCGTAGAGCTCGTCGCTTCCCGAGAGCTCCATGAAGGCCACGGTCGAAAGAAAACCTCCGCCACCCGTCGTGTCGGATGCGTACATGCCGCCGGTGGTCCCCAGGTGGTCGATGATGTCGTTGACCAGGTGCACGCCACCCATCATGTTGGACAGCATCACCAGCGGATCGCCACCGCCCGTGGCCTTGGCGAAGTCCTCCTCGATCATCTCGAGCACGAGGTCGATGGTCCCGCGCGGGTTGAACGCGCCGACAAAGGCCCAGGTGGCGTCCTGCGGAATGAATTTCAAGAGGTCAGCGTTCATCGGGCCGGCCGCGCCGGTCCCCATCTCGCGCATCGTCTTTGCGTAGCCGGGCATGCGCACGACCATGTGGCCGCGCTCGCTGTCGTTCCCCGCGGCGACGTCCATGCGCAGCTTGTCCGCGCCGAACATCTTCATCATCTTGGTGGCCTCTGCCACTTCCTCACCGCCGTAGGCCTCGGCGAATCCCACACCCAGCTCGAACAGGCGCGCGAGGTCCATGCTGAAGAGGAGCGAGGGCTCGACGCCGGCCGGCAGTCCGTGGCCCGTCAGGGAGACACCCGGGTTGGAGGTCTTGCCGACGGCGACCAGGAAGTTCCCGGCGCTCGAACCGAACCATGCGGGAAAGGGACCCGGGAGTTGAGCGAGGCCGTCGGGGCCGAAGCTTGCGGGGGGCATCCCGGCCAGCTCCATCAGGCGTCCGACGCGCGCTGCGACCTGGGCGCCCTCGCCCGCCGCGAGCTCGGGCATGCTGAGCTGCGCGAAGAGGGGCAGTGGCATTCCGGGCATGGCCTCGCCCGAGATGCCGACCTTGAAGCTGCTCGGCCCCGAGAAGAGGCGCGTCACCATCGGAATGACATCGGGCGGAACCTCCTCGCCAAACTCGACCGGCAATTCGAAGAGGCGGTCGTCGATGAGTCGCAGCGCCGCGAGGAGCGAGGCGTCCTTCGGGTCGACGAAGAGCTTTTCGGCCCCGGCGCAATAGACAGTGAGCAGGTGCTCGTCCGGCATCGTCGAGGCGGACGTGGCCTCCTGGGCAGCAAAGGCCAGGAGCGCGGGTACTAGGGCAAGCATTGGAAATTCTTTCCGATCGGTTTTGGGGGTGGTCAGCTGGGGCGAGGGCGCCCCTGCCGCGATTTACTCATCGCAGGGATGAGTATTTCAATGGAGGTGCCTTTCGCGAAGGTGATTCTCGGGGGGCGGGGTTACGAGGGTCCCGGTTCGACAGGCTGGGCGCGCGCCTGGTATCCTGCCCGGTCGGTGGCGGCGCTTTTCCCGGGCGAGGGAGGGCGCCCGCCGATGTCTTCAGCGTAGGCCGGATTTAGGCCCGATACGGGGTCACAATGACGCTCCAACCTTCGAACTCCAGGAAAGACGGCCCCCGCGAGGAGGGTCAGGACGCCGCGGGAGCCCAAACTGGCGGCCCCGGAGATCGATTCCAGGACCTTCCCGCGGCCGACCGCGAAGGGCTACGAGATCGGGACCCGGAGGTGCTGGCGCGTTTCTACAACCTGTATTTCGATCGCGTCTACGCATACGTGCGTCGGCTCTTGCGGGAGGCCCACCTCGCGGAGGATCTGACCCAAGAGATATTCATGCACATTCACCAGTCGTTGCCGAGCTATGACCCCACACGCGCCTTGCGTCCGTGGGTGTTCACGATAGCAACCAACAAGACCCGTGATTTCTGGCGCTCGCGGAGGCACCAGGAGACGCTGCGCGAGGTCGGATCGATCGACGACGACAATGCGCGGCCGAGCGCGTCCGACGACCTTGGACCGCGGGACGAATTGCAGGCTCGGGAGACTACACGCCTGATCGAGGAAGCGGTGGCGGACCTTCCCGACAGCATGCGAGCTGCGCTCGTCATGCGCTATTTCGAGGGGCTCTCGTTCGCCGAGATCGGCCTGACCCTGGGACGCAATGAGGCCGCCGTTCGAAAGCGCTACTCCCGGGCCCTCGAAGAACTACGTGACGTGCTCTCCAGGACCATTGACCTCTAGTCCGAAAAGGTCCTACTGAATTCCATGAACGAACGCGATTCCAACCTGCCCGACGACAGCGGGGACGAACCGGCCGATTGGCTGGGCGCATGGGTTGTACCCGAGGCGCGCGCCGAGTTTCGGGCTGGCTTGCGGGACGCATTCGTTCAAGGAAACTTTGGTGCCCCGTCTGTCGCTGACGACGATGGGCACATCTCGGCCCTGGAGGAAGAGCTCGGTCCCTATCTGGAGCAAGTTGCGGCGCCACCTGCGCGGCAACCATTCGTGCGCGACCTCCGCGAAGAATTTGTCGCTGGGAGATCGGCTGTCCCCACGCCGCGTCCCATCCGGCGAGCACAGCGGGTCCCGCGTCGAGCGCGCAGCCTCAGCATGCGCTGGCGCCTCGTGACCGGTGGGCTTCTGGCCGCCGCAGCAGCCGTCTTGCTCCTGAGCCGGCCGAAAATCGTCGTGCCCACGCCGGGCGTTCCGGCTCCAGGAGACCCGGTGACCCCGGTGGCATTGGCCCAGCCCGTCGCCTGGGCGGCCGTCCCCGGTGTCGATCTCGTCGCCTCCGGACTGACTATCGACGGCGAAAGTGTGGTGGGCCTCGACGCGCGGCAGGCCGAGGACAAACTGCGCACTGCGACGGCCATCGTCACGGGCGGCGAAGCGGCGCGTTTCGTCATGGGCGAGTACTTCGTGCTCGAGCTCGCCGCGAACAGCAGCATCGAGCTGCTCGAAAACAGTCAACTGACCCAGGATGGGGCCCCCGACGCGGGATTCGGGCATCCGGAAGCACGGCGATTCATCCTGCGCGGCGACCAGGGCGCCGTGCGCGTGGCGACCGGACCGTCGTTTCCCGGCTCACGCATGACGGTTGAGGCTCCATTCATGGAGGTCGACGTGGTCGGAACGATATTCGGCATCGACGTATTCAAAGGCCAGGCGACCTGTCTCTGCTGTGCCGAGGGCACGGTCGAGGTGCGTCCCCTTGTGGACGGCCATGAGCATAGCCAGGAGATCGAAGCCGGCGCGTCGGAGCTGGTTGGACCTGGATTCGCGAACAGCAAGCCCATTGCGGACGAGCACCTGGCTCCCCTCGAGCAGCTGGCGCTCTACTGGGACTGAGACATGGACTCACCGGAGGATCAGGGCATCTTGCTCATCCTGTTCCTGGCCCAGATCGTTTCACTGGCGGGCCTTGGAATCGTTGCCTACGCGCGCCTGAAGCGCGACCCCAAGATCGGCCGGCCGATCTACTCCAGCTCCGATTCCGAAGGCCGCAAACCCGTGCTGTTCGCGGTCCAGGTGGGCCTGGCTCTGATCAGTCTCAACGCGCAGGACTTCCCCGGGATGCACGCGGTCGTCGCACTCTACGGCGCCTTCATGTTGACCTGGCTCGCGCCCGGCGCCGGTGATTTCGGATTCGGTGAAGGTGGCATCTATCGCGGCTGGATCGCGCGCGCATTCGAGGACTTCGAGGCGTGGGAACTGGGGCGCGACAGGCTCCGGTTGCGCCTCGGTCAGCACTGGATATCGATCGAGATACCCAACGGCAAGCGCAGCGAGCTGCGCACGGCGCTGGCCAAGCGCGTTCCCGACCGCGAACACACGGAATCGGATAGATAGGGTCTGCTCGTCAGCCCTGAATCAGATCGGAAGAGTCGTCCAGGTCCGGGATCTCACTCTCGATGCCCCGCTTCGCTCGCAGTCGATCCGCCGGGCAGCGAACGGCGCCGGTCTCCATCAGTGCGCGCGGCCCGGCCGCGAGTCCTCGGCGCCATCAACGGTCAATCGTGCCAAAGGGACCGCGGTCCGTGCTTCGAACCTTGCTTCAGACGTTCGCGGGCGTGCTGAACCCGCGCGTGTAGGGCGTCGACATCGATCGGTCGACCCTGGACCCGCCGCTGGACCGAGTATTCGGCGAGCAGCTCGCGACCCCCGTCCTCGTCGAAGTGGCCCGATTCGAGCACCTGTGCCAGGTCGGCCTCGAGCGGGCCTCGAGAGCGGGCCTTCAGGGCGTTCAGGAAGACCAGGCGCCGACCCATGCGCGGTGCGGGCGGAAGGGCGAGCAGGCTATCGGCGTGCAGGTTGCCGTGTCGGAAGCCCAGGGCATGCATGCGACCGAGTTCACGGGCCAGTTCGTCTCTGAGCAGGTGCTGCTCGCCGTCTGTCGCGCGGTGCAGGGCTTCCCGGAGGGGCGACGTGTCGGGTTCGCGGCGTGTCAGGAGATACTGAAAGTGCGGGAGGTGATTGCGCAGGAAGACTCCGGCGGCCAGGGGCAGGACCGTCTGGAAGTGGCGCTCGATCAACCAGGATAGGTTGATGTATTCCTGGATCGCGGGCGCACCGGCAGGTGTGGGGCGGCGGCGTAGGGACCTCGCCCAACGCCCGCGCCGGCCCGAGGGCCTGGCCTTGAGCCGCACGGGACCTCCCTCGAAGTCGATCCAGTCGTTCCGAGCCCGGCCGGCGTGGGCGAGGTCCTGCCCGAGCTGGGCTGCGGCACGCATGGTGTCCGCGCACCAACCCCGCACCCGTAGCTCACCGATCTCGGTCGCGAAGGTCAGCTCGGACACTGGAACCTCGGCTCGGCGGGCCCCGCCCGGCGGGCTGACGGGGCGCTGGGTCGTCTGGCGGTGGTCTGCATCGACCCGCCAGTATACGGGTGCCACCCGGGGCTCGCTGGCTGCCTGGAGAGGGTGTTCTCAAAGAACAGAAAAGCTGGTCACAGCCAGCGGGACCCGCCGTAGCCCCGCCCGGACCGAGCGGATTTGTGCGAGCCAGATGCCGATCGGTCCGAGAGGTTTGGCGGCCTGACCGCTACAGGCCCTTCTCTCAGACTGAACCTCGTCCCCGGGCCGAACACGTTTCGGCCCGGGGTCTTTCCCGGCCAAATCTGGTCCCGAGTCCTCTTCACGGGTGGCGGGCCCGATTAGAATCCGGGGTCCATGGACCTTGGAAACGAGCCGACACCTACCGACTTGACCGGGGCCTCGCCCGGCTCGCCGCCCACCGACATGCAGGCTTCAGAAGGCGGCCTGTTCGATGAACCGGCGGATGCTCTGCCCTGGGAGGGCCTGGGTGTAGGAGCGCCGCGCCATGAGGGGATCGATGGCCAGGCAGCGGGGGAGGCCGAGGACATCCTGACGGGTCTCAACGAGCCCCAGCGCGCAGCTGCGACCCACAGGGAGGGTCCGTTGCTGATTCTGGCGGGACCTGGATCGGGGAAGACGCGCGTGATCACCAGTCGCATCGCGTGGCTCGTCAAGGGCTGCGGAGTTGCACCCTGGGAGATCCTGGCCATCACCTTCACGAACAAAGCTGCGCGCGAGATGCGCGATCGGGTCGAGGCGCGTCTACCGGGCGTGCGCGGGCTCTGGGTGAGCACCTTTCATTCGATGTGTGCGCGCATTCTGCGTGCAGACATCGAGATTCTCGAGGGCTACACGCGCGACTTCTCGATCTACGACACCTCCGACCGCAACCTGCTGCTCAAGCGGTTGATCAAGGATGCCGGCTTCGACCTGACGCGCTTTCGGCCGGCCATGGTGGGCGGCCTGATCTCCGAGCAGAAGAACAAGCGCTTCAAGCCCGCGCCGGACCAGGAGTGGGATGATTCCGAGGAGGGCATCGACGACGAGGTCCTTGCGCGAGTATCCAAGAGCTACGAGAAGACCATGCGCGAGAATAACGCGCTCGACTTCGACGACCTGCTGCTCAAGACACTCGAGATCTTCGAAAAGCATCCGGCCGTGCGCGAGCGCTACGCGAATCGATTCAGGTACGTGATGGTCGATGAGTACCAGGACACCAATCGGGTGCAGTACCAGCTTTCAAAATACTTGTCCAGCGCCTACGGAAACCTGGCCGTGTGCGGGGATCCGGACCAGTCGATCTACGCCTGGCGCGGCGCGGACATCCGCAACATCCTGGCCTTCGAGGAGGACCACGAGAATCCCAAGATCGTCCGCATCGAGCAGAACTACCGCTCGAAGGGCAACATTCTGAAAGCAGCCAGTGCGGTCATCGCGAACAACTCCGCCCGCAAGGCAAAGGAGCTCTGGTCGGATCTCGGCGACGGCGAGAAGGTCATGGTGGTCGAGTGCGCGGACGAGAACGACGAAGCGCGCGCCATCGCGGAGCGCATTCACGAGCTTGAAAGGGAGGGAATCGCGGGTTCTGGAGTCGCAATCCTGTACCGCGCCAACTTCATGCAACGTGCTCTGGAGAGTGCACTTCGATATGCCGGCCTGCCCTATCAGATCGTCGGCGGCGTCGAGTTCTATTCCCGGCGCGAGATCCGGGACCTGCTCTCCTTCCTGCGCTTGATCGTCAACCCGGTCGATGACCTGGCCTTCCAGCGCGTGGTAAACGTCCCCGCGCGCGGAATTGGCGACACCAGCTTTGCGCGCCTGTCGGAATGGGCTGCGGCGCACGGGATGTCGCTGCTGGAATCACTCACCCATGAGAGTGCCCTGGGCGCCATCCGGGGGCGTGCAAAGAAGGGCCTGGCGGAATTCCGCGAGCTGATGCAGACCCTGTCGCCCTACCGGGAGGTCGACGCGGCGGTAGCGCTGGATGCGGTCTTGCTCGAGATCGATCGTGGTCGCTGGATGCGCGCCATGGACGACGGAACGGGAATCGAGGATCGTGAGGCCAATGTCGACGAGTTGCTTTCACACGCCGCCGAGTACGACCGATTGAATCCTGAGGGTCACCTGACCGGATTCCTGGAAGACGTTGCGCTCGTCAGCGAGACGGATGGGATGGAAGAGGCAACCGAGAAGGTCACGCTGATGACCCTGCACGCCTCAAAGGGCCTGGAATTCCCGGCGGTCTTCATCGCCGGCGTCGAGGAGGAGTTGCTGCCCCATGCGCGCGCTCTGGCCGAGGCTTCCGAGTCGGATGACGCGCTCGAGGAGGAGCGCCGGCTGTTCTACGTGGGCATGACCCGTGCCGAGCAGCGACTATGCCTGACCTATGCCTCCACGCGGCAGTTCTTTGGACAGGAGAGGTGGTCTCAGCCATCCCGCTTCCTCGAGGAGATCCCCTGGGAAGTGCGTTCGGACGGCGGCGACGACCTGGGCGGCTCGGATCCTCTCGGGGAGTTCGAGGCACCGGAGGGCATGGTCGAGTTGAACGTCGGTGACCGCGTCGAACACGATCACTTTGGTCGTGGTCGGATCGTGGCCCTGACCGGATCCCAGGTGAACGCCCGGGCCACGGTCGACTTCATCCACCACGGTTCAAAACAGCTGCTGCTCCAGTACGCCAAGCTGCGTCACATCTCCCCATGACGGCCTCCGACGCGTCCGAGCTAGAGGAGCTGAAGGAGCGCCTGGCCAGATTGTGGGCGGATGCGCAGCTCGCAGGCTTTGCCGACGAGGTCGCTGCCGAGTTCAGTCGATTCAATCGCCCTGACGAGGCCGACCTGCAGGACGGCACCATCCCGACTCGCATGGGCATGGTGGGGGATAGTGCGAGCATGCGGGGCGTTTTCGACCTGATCGAAAAGGTCGCTCCGAGCGACGTGCCGGTGCTGATCCTGGGTGAGACGGGCACCGGGAAGGAACTGGTGGCGCGCGCGCTGCATGATGCAAGCCGCCGGGCCGACAGACCATTTCTGGCCGAGAACTGTGCAGCGGTTGCCGAGAACCTGCTGGAGAGCGAGTTCTTCGGTCACAAGAAGGGATCGTTCACCGGCGCATTCAAGGATCGGCCGGGCCACTTCGTGGCGGCGGATGGCGGCACCGTATTCCTTGACGAGGTCGGTGACATGCCGCTGCCGATGCAGGCCAAGCTCTTGCGCGTGCTACAGGACGGCGAGGTGCGGCCCGTCGGGTCGAACACGGCGCTCACCGTCGATGTGCGCGTGCTGGCGGCCACGAACAAGGATCTGGTGGCGATGTGTGCCTCGGGCGAGTTCCGCGAGGATCTCTATTTCAGGTTGAACGTCATCACGCTCAACCTGCCGCCCCTGCGCGAGCGTGGGGGCGACGTGGGCTTCCTGGTCCGATTCTTCATCGAACGTGCCGCTGCCACTCAGGGTGAACCCCCGCGGTCGATCACGGCGGAGGCCGTAGCTGCACTCGAGGCCTGGACCTGGCCGGGGAACATCCGGGAACTCGAAAACGAGATCCAGCGTTCCGTGGCACTCAGCCAGGGCACGATCGACGTGAAGGATCTGTCACCTCGCATCACGGCCGGGGTATAGGCGCACGGTCGCTTGCCCCCATGAGATCGTTCGCCAAACCCGCTCCCATGCCCCGGTCCCACCTGCGCCTCCTGGCCTTGCTGGCGCTGTCCGGATGGCTCGCTTCATTCGCACCGGCCCGGGCGGACCTCGATGGTGGAGCTGGCGAGCGGGTCCTGCGCGATGCCGTGAGCGACGCCGGGAGTCGCCGAACCGCCAAGCGGCTGGCGGCATGGCGTCGGTTGGTGGATCTCGGTCCGCAGGCGGTCTCCCGGCGTGACGAGATCGAGATCAACGCCACGCGAGCAGCGGAGCGAGCCTACCTGGCCGTACAGGCCGGGACGACTGTGGATGACCTGGCCGAACTGGGCACGCGCCGAGAGGAGCTTGATCGATTGCGCGCCAACGCTCTCGAACTGATCCGCGATACCGAACGCTATTTCTATCCCAGCAAGACTCCCGATGTCAGCGTCGAGCGTGCGCGACTCTACCCGGAGGTCAGGCGCGAGGTCGAGCGGCGGGTGGCAGCCGTTCGTGCCATCTGGCAAGGCCGCGTGGGTGTCGACATTCCGGACGGCGTGCGAGCGGCTGCGCTCGAGCTGGTCTGGATCGAACGTGTGGCCGCGGCCTTCTCTTTTGACCTGACCTGGCCCGTGGGTCTGCCGCGCTGGGTCCTCGGGATGGCCGAGACTAGTGAACGGATCGACCTGGGGAACTTCGCGTGGACTGCCGTGCAGGCAGGTTCGTGGCGCCACGATCGGGCCGTGAAGGAATTCAACGAGAGTCGCTGGCAGGAGCGGAGGGTGGGCGAGGGCTCACCCGGTGGCTCACCCGACGGTGTGGTGGCGCCCGAGTCTCCTAGGCCGATCGAATGCGAGCAGGTTCGTATCACCAACGAGTATCGGCGCATGATGGGCGAGTGCGCCCTGGCCTGGAGCGAGGCCTTGCAGAGAGCGGCACACGATCACTCGCAGTACATGGCAACCCGATCGGTTCTGACCCATTCGACGGGACTGCCCGGTCGTGAGACGGCGGCAGCACGCATGCGCAGTGCCGGGTATCGCTTCGGGCGGGCAGAGAATATCTACTTCGGCCCCGGCGGAGCCTTGGCGGCCCACGTCCTGTGGTTAGGATCGAGCGCGCATCACCGGGCCTTGCTCGACCCAGACCTGCGCGGGATGGCGAGTGCCGAGGTGGATGGTTACTGGACCCAGAGCCTGGGCACGAGCACGAGCTTCACCGCAGACCCCGAATTCATCAAAGCGTTATGGCACGATTGATCGTTGATGAGGGCGGCCAGGCTCGCCGATACCGCCTGAAGGATGGACGGCTCAGCATCGGGAGCGGCGAGGCCGCGTCCCTCAGCTTGTCCGCTTCGGGGCTCGAGGAGCTCCATGCCTACCTGACCATTCGTGGCCAGGAAGCGACGCTCGAGATCGTCGCCGATGGCGAGACCCAGAACCTCCAACCCGGGATACCGGTAGCGCTGGGAGGCGCTACATTCACGCTCGAGGAGGAGGCCCCGGTCCAAGCGTCACAGGCTCAGGAGACCACGGCACCGGTTGCACCGCGCCAGGCTCGGGTCAAGCGTGGGACCCAGACCGCATCCAAGCGGACATCCAGATCGGGCGGCCGAGGCGGGAGCTCGTCAAGGCGCCCGGCCAAGAGCGGCGGTCCGCCCTGGGTTGTGCTGATCGTCCTGGGCGTCATCGGAGCCGGAGGCTGGAAGGCCTTCGAGTCCTACGCGGACTTTGCCGGAGAACGGGGCTTTGACCTGGCGACGAGCCACAGACGTGTCGTCTCGAGGCTCGAAGAACGGGACTACGCCGGCGCCCTGCGCGAGTTCGAGAAAATCGATGCCCAGACGGACCTGGATCCGGAGTGGCGTGCGACCTTCGACGAGCTTCGGGCGACGGCGGAGTCACTGAAGACCAAGGCGAAGCTCGCCGGTCACCACAACAAGTGGACGCAGGACTTTCTGGAGCCGCAACTCAAGCGATTCGAGCGCGAGTACCTCAAGGGCACGCCGGGTACGCCGCGCGTGCGCGTTTTCCTGAAGCGCATCCGGCATTTCAAGGAGAACTGTCCACAGCATCCGGACATGGGTTGGGTCGACCGCATGCAGGAGCGTTATGGTCGGATCGTCGATCTCGACGACCCGCCGACTCTCGATGACGTGGCATTCGAGATCGAGAGCCTGACCTGGGCCAAGCCGCGCGACTACAAACAGGCCTTCGAGGTTCTGGACGGATTCCTGGATGGTGCCTCGGGCGACGACCGGGATCGGGCCCTGGTCGCCTACGATGAGCTCGCCGAGGCCCGCCAGGCGCACTTCGAGGATCGTCTTGCACAGGCCAAGTATGACTGGGACAAGGACCAGCACAGCGAGGCGATCATGTGGCTGGCGCTGTTGATCCGGTACATCGGCGACGAGGAGATGGAGAATGACGCGGCCGGGCGGCTCGTGCTGATGGGCGAGATCGACGCCTACCTGCGAGGATATGCTGCCGAGCAGCCGGACATGTGGGCCGAGCTCGTGAAGAACCCGATCGTCGCCAAGAAGGCGGCGGAGATCGGCCTCTAGCCCAAGTCGTTCACCAGGTTTCGCGCCCGGGTACCCGTCGGATTTAACGGCGATTCGAGTCGTGCGCAGCGCGCCTGCGGCGCTCGCGTTCCGCAATGGGTATGGAGTTGATTTCACCTGGGCGAGTGCGCCAACGATGCTGATGCCAGGCCCACTGTTCAGGCGTTTCTCGGATCCAGAGTTCGAATTGCTCCGAAACCCGGCGCGTCAGATCGAGGGTTGCTGCTCGGCGAGGTAGATCCCTGGCAAGCTCGATAGGAGCGCTGAACGACAGGGTGTAGTGGTCTGAATTCCTGGCCTCAGGTGGAAGCACGCAGCGTGCTGCGATCAGCGGCAGACCGTGGGCGCGTGCGAGGGCCGCGGGGGCAGTCATCGTGAGGGCAGGCACACCGAAGAATGGCAGGAATTCTCCGGCCAGGCGGCGCACCTCCAGATCGGGCAGAAGCCCTAGCGCTCCGCCCGCCTTGAGGACTTCGAGCGAGCGCCGCGGCGAGGCGTCCTGGGGGATGGTGCTCACGCCATAGGCTTGACGCATGCCCACCATCCAGTCCGAACTCGAGTCGCGCGCCCGCTTGCGGCCGACGACAGCACCCTCGATGCCCTCCAGGCGCAGGCGCGCTGCCAGCAATTCCCAGTTGCCCAGATGGGGTGTCACGATGATCGCGCCACGGCCGCGGGTGAGCTCGCTGCGCAAGCATTCGTACGAGGCGTCGAGCCGGACCGTGTCCTCTAGCCACCCCTTGTTCGAAGCGTCGCGATCCAGCGTCGGTGTGCCGCGGGCCAGGTGCAGCCACTCGCGGAATATGCGAGCGCTGTGTCGAAATACCCCACGCACCATGCGTTTGATCTCGTCGTCCGATAGCTGATCGCCATAGGCCGTTCGCAGGTTTGCGCCAGCCCGCTTGCCGTAGACACCGGGCTCGAGCAGGCGCGCCACGCCCGCCATTCCGGCCTGCCATACGGGCCGCGGGACCCACTCGCCCAGGTGTGAGAGTCCGACCAGAGTCTGTGCGCGCACACGCCGGCGAAGGGGCTCCCTCAAGGCTCGCCCCCTCCGAGGACCCTGGCGCGTTCGGCATCCGAATGGCTCAGCGCGGAGGTATAGGCATTCAGAAAGACCTGATGGTCGGATTCGGACCAGGGGCCACTCCAGGACTGGATGGCGCTCGTGTGCGGCCCGTCCGCACGAAGGAGTTCTTCCTCGTTTCGATCTGCGAGGCCAGGTGTGAGCCCAAAATGAAGCTCGCCTTCAGCATTCGCCCACAGGGATTCGAATCGCAGACCCTGGACCTCGAGCTGTCGGTCGTGCAGCGCGCCGACGAGCCGGCCGAATGACTCGATGATTCGCTGGCGTACGGCGCTGTCCTGGGGGTCGAACGTTCCAAGGCTGACGGGTACAAGGTCGGGTCCGAGGTCGAGGGCCATCCATCCGCCGGGATGGCGGGAGATGCAGAGAGGTGTCAGGCAGGGGAGACCGTGGGTGAATAGCCGTACCTGGCGCTTCCAGCTCTCCCTCTGGGTCGACCAGGATCGGCCGTCGATGACCCAGGCGCCGTGGCCGTCCACGTCGACACGGCCCTCGCCTTGCCAGGAACTCCTGGCGCGCGCGCCCAGGATGGCAGGCACGAGCTCGGGGCTCGCTGCCCGGCTCACGAAGCCATGACCACGCTCGCCGTCGTAGGGTTCGACTGAGCTGCTATTCCGCAGCCAGCGCCGAGTTCGACGTTCGATGTCGCGCCGGCGAAAGACGCGCGCGCGGTCTTCAATCCTGCGGCCCAGTTCGGCGCGCGACGGGAGGCTGGCCTGCTGCGCGATGGGCAGCTGCCGCTGAAACTCAACCAGGAAGCGACGGCGCATGCGATCGCTGACGAGCTCGCGCAAGCCCGCTGTCAGCTGGACCAGATCCTGGACCATTCGATCGGCACCCAGGCGCCCGCGCAGCCTGGACTTGGTGAGATCGATCAACCACAGGCGGGGAGCCTCCCCGGTCCGCTCCTGAACAAGAAAGTTCCCCGGATGCAGGTCTCCATGGGCCAGACCAATACCCATCAGCTGGGCCACGAGGCGCCCGAGGTCGCGGGCCAGTTTTTGCCAGCTTGGGCCCGGCCGCGACCCTCGCAGCCAGTCGTCCAGCGTCGGCGCATTCTCGACGTACTCGGTCACCACTTCCCATGAGCCATCCTGTCGGCGCAGCTCGAGGGCGCGTGGGACCGGGAGTCCGAGGGCCTTGCAGCGACCCAGCAGTCCGTATTCATTACGGGCCCGAAGCCGGTCGCGGAAGCGATCCAGCAGGTCCGGGCCGTGAAAGCGCTTGACCACCCTGCGGCCGCCCTCACCCGGGCCCGGGGCGGTCTCGACGTGAGCACTACGCTTGGGACCCCTCTTGAGGAGTTCACGATCGGCTTGCGGATCCACGGGACCATCCTAGCCCGAATCCCGGTGAAGGATGCGGCCCAGTGAAATCCGCCGTCCGCGGCCTGTTCGGAGGTTCATTGCTCGGGGCATGCTCCCTACAATTGCGCCCCGCGTGAAGCTCCAGCTCTACATCCTGCGTCAGTTGACAGTGGCCTTCGTTTTTGCCGTCGTCGGTCTGCTCTTCATCGCATTGCCTGGAATAGCAGTCTCGGCCGTCCACAAGCTCCCCAACACGGACGCGTGGCTGCTGATGAAGTACTTGCCGCTCGTGCTTCAGGGCCTGGCACCCTACGTGCTACCGATGTGCTTCCTGCTGGCCGTTGTCGCGACCTTCGGGCGACTGGCCGCCGACAATGAGTGGACCTCTATCCAGATGGCGGGCGTGCGGCCCAGCAGCCTGCTGTTCTCGCCCATGATCCTCGGCCTCGTGCTCGGCGGGGCCACCTACTGGATGCTCTCGACCGAGATCCCGAACACCAAGCGCAAGGAGAAACTGTACCTGGTCCAGGCAGCATCCTCGGCCATCCGGAACCTCTCTCCGGGACGGACCAGCTTGCAGCTCGGCGGGTTCTACATCGACTCGGCCTTTCGCGAGGGCCCGCTCTGGCGCGACGTCCTGATCCACAAGCCGGGCAGGAATTCCGAGGGTGATCTGAAGGCCTTTGCACGCTCGGCCGTGATCGAGATCGAGGATGACACGCTCTTCGTCGACCTCGAGGACGTCGAGCCGCTCGGACCGGATGGCGAGTGGACCGGACACGCTGGTCGTATGACCGTGACGGTACCGCTCTCGGAATTTGTCACGCCCAGTTCCAAGAAGTTCGTATCCGAGCGCTATCAGACGAGCACGGTCATCAAGCGCGCCCTGCGTGAGGGGACTGTTCCGGAGGATCAGATCGATCGGTACAAGTATGAGATCCACCGGCGCTATGCCACGGCCAGCACATTGCTGCTCTTCCTGCTACTCGGTGCGCCAACCGGGATCATGCTGCGCCGCGGGACGCAGCTTGGAGCGCTGGCTGTCGCCGTCGTCTACGCCCTCGTCTATTACGTGCTGTCTTTGAGACTGGGCAAGGAGCTCGCACGGGACGGCACGATTCCACCGGAGATCGGAGCCTGGGCGACGATAGGCATGGGGACCGTCCTCGGCATGATACTGGTGCACAAGGCCTTCCGACGATGAGCAGGCAACCCGTTCCGAAACAGCTAAAGGACACTGGCCGCAGGCGGCTGCGCGCGGTCGGTCGCCTCGATCGGTACTCGGCGCGGCTCTTCGTCACGTCCTATGCCACGGCCCTCCTGCTTGTTGTCGGGCTCTTCTGGGTCCTGGACCTGGCTGCGCACATCGATGACTTCTTCGAGCCCTGGCCCGATGGCACCATGGTCGATTCGAAGCTGATCCTCCGCTATCACCTGTTGAATCTGCCGTACCTGTTCTTGCAGGTGGCGCCCTTCGTGACGCTTGTCGCCGGGATGTTCACGGTCAACCGGTTGCTCAAGGCAAATGAAGTCGTCGCCGTGCTGGGGGCCGGGGTCAGCGCACACCGGCTGTTGACGCCAATTTTCGTGGGCGGACTCCTGGCAGCGATAGGGATGTTCGGCGTTCGCGAGTGGGCTTCCCACTCGATCGCCGATGCACGCGATGCTCTGCTAGACGTTCTGGAGAACCACCGCTTCGAGCGGGTCTATCACAACCTCTGGTTGCGTGACCTGGATGGGAACAACTTGCGGCTTGGGTCCTTCCACCCGGGGAATGAAGAATCCGAAGGCGCACATGTTGAGGACTTCGAGGCCATCATCCGCGACGGAGCATCGACGAAGACCATTCTCGCGCACCGGGCGGATTGGCATTCGGGAACCTGGATCTTGACCGAGGGCGTCAGCCGGACGGTGTCGAAGGAGCTGGAGGTGGGGGAGCTGCACTCGCTGGAAGATGTCGACTTCACTCCCAAGCAGGCGCTGAGCTATCGGCGCGCGCGCGACAATCCGCTGGAGCTGTCCTTCTCCGAGGTTCGCAAGCTGATGCGGCGCGATCCGGACAACGTCGTCTATCGGACCCTGTGGCAGTACCACCTGACCTTCCCCCTGGCCAACCTGGTCCTTCTGCTGGTCGCGATTCCGGTCATGCTCGGCTATGAGCGCGGGCGCGGGAGCGAGCGCATGGCCCTGGGGATGGGGATGGCCCTGTTCTATTTCGCGACCGACTTCGTGTGCCGCACGATGGGTATCCAGGGGGCCCTGCCGCCGCTCATCTCGAGCTGGTTGCCGGTGCTGATATTCGGAAGCGTGGGGGTGGTCCTGTTCGATTCGATGCGCACCTGAGGCGGATATTTAATGGTGGAAGAATCCAGGGCCTGGATCGTCCCACCGGCCGTCCCTACCCTCTGGAGCGATATGACGAGTACCTACCTCCCCATTGCGGCCGTCCTGGCAGGCCTGGGCCTGGCCTGCCGATCCGCCAACAACGAGCTCACGGCCACCGCCGACGTGGGCGACCTGGTGGCCCATGGAGAATTCCGCCTGGCCGTCGAACGTGCGGCGGACCTGGTCGAGCAGGCCCCGGGCGACAAGGATGCCCAGGAGGCTCATCGCATTGCCAGCATCGCATTCCTGCTCGAGCAGGGACGTCGCGCGACATTCGAGGGTCGCGACCAGGAGGCGCTCGAGCTGTTCAGGAGCGCCGACCTGCTGGACCCGATGCACGACCAGCCAACTCTGTGGATCGAGAAGACGCGGCGCAAGCTCGGCATGAGCTGGTACGTCAAGGCGCGCGATCTGCACATTGCGGAGCAGCTCGAAGCGGCGCGCGATGGCTACGAACGCTCGATGGAACTCGATCCCACCCTGGACATCGCGCGCGCAGGCCTGGCGCGGGTTCTGGTCCAGATGAATCACCGTGCCGGCCTGGGCGATGAATACTACCTCGAGGGTGTGCGCGCCCTGCACGAGTACTTCCTGCCCGTGGCGCGCAGTCGCTTTCAGTACTCCGACAAATACAGCCAGTACAGTCGGACCGACCTGCATGCCGCGCGTCGGGTAGGCGAGGTCGAGGGCCTGCTCTCCCAGCGCCGCATGGCGGTCGCGCGCGCCCTTGAAGGCGAAGGGCTGTTCCACGCCAGCCGCAACGAATACCGCCTGGCCTCACTCCTGGATCCTGCCAACGCGGAGGCCGAGGCAGGACGGGCCCGGACAGAGATCGAGGGCGAGGCGACGCGCCTTGCTGACGGGGCCGAGATGATGATCCTGCGGCGAGACTTCGCGAAGGCGCGTGAGTTGATCCAGAAGGGTCTGGCTCTGACGGTCATTCAAAAGGAGCTGTTCGAGACCAAGCTAGCCGACATCGACGACGCGCGTGCGCAGGTCAAGTACGAGTCGGCCCTCGACCTGGAACGTGATTTCCGATACGTCGAGGCGATTCAGGTCTATGGCGAACTACTTGCCGAGCGCGAGTGGTACGAGGACGCACGCTCGCGAATGACGACCTTGGAGGACTACGTCAAGCATGCCGAGGTGCTCTATCGCGACTCGCAACGCGCCGGGTCCGATGAAGAAAGGGTCGGGTTCCTGAGGCAGATCGAGAGCTTCTGGCCAGAGTACAGAGATACGCACGAGCTTCTCGAGCGCCTGGACCCGGGCGGCGAATAGGCGTGAGGGTGCGCGTCCCGGCTGCCGTCTGTGGGCTCGCTCTGCTCTACCTGGCAGGCCTTGGCTGCGCCGCGGAGGATCCGGCCGCACGCAACCTGTTGCTGATCACGATCGACACCCTGCGCTCCGACCACCTGGGTTGTTACGGGTACGAACGCGCAACGTCTCCCGCAATCGACAAGCTGGCGTCCGAGAGCGTTCAGTTCGATTCAGCGCACTCCGTATGTTCGTGGACCCTTCCGAGCGTGGTGTCGATCATGACCTCGCTCTATCCCTCTGCGCACCGTTGCACGGCCGACGACTCGGTTCTGGCCGAGTCCTACGTCACCCTGGCAGAGCAGCTGGAAGCCCAGGGATTCCGGACGGCGGCGGTCACGAGTCACCTGTATCTCAGCCGCCGCTTCAAGATCGATCAGGGCTTCCGGGACTTCGACGAGGACCTGGTATTCGACGATTTCAAGGAGTCCCACCACCAGGTCAGCGCCCCCGCCGTGACCGACAAGGGTATTGCCTGGCTTCGTGACCGGAGTCAGCACGAGCGCTGGTTCCTGTGGTTGCACTACTTCGATCCGCACAGCATCTACCAGCACCACCCGGGCGAGATCGAGCCCTTTGGAGAGACGAAACTCGACATCTACGATGGCGAGATTCTGCTGACAGATCGCCATATCGGACGCCTGCTGGGAGAGCTGGATGTCCTGGGTTTTCGGGATGACACGGTCGTCACGTTGATCGCGGATCATGGAGAGGAGTTTCGAGATCATGGCGCCGGCGGCCATCGCAAGACCCTCTACGAGGAGGTTCTGCGCGTGCCACTTCTCGTCCGCGCGCCCCATGTCGCGCCCCGACGAGTGTCGATGCCCGTTAGCTGTGTGGATCTTGCGCCGACCCTGTGCGAGCTCCTGGGGGTAGCGCCGCCCGAGCCGATCGAAGGGTTGAGCCTGGTGTCGACATTGCAGGGCGACGACTCCCGCCGCGGTCCAATCCTGGCGGAGATGCGAAATACCAATGGGCGCGACTGGGACGGCTTGATCGATGGACGCTGGAAGTTCCTGATCGACGTGTCCCGGGGAGTCCAGCTCCTGTTCGACCTGGAGGCCGATCCGCTCGAGCTAAACGATGTGAGTGGTGAGCAACCGCATGTGCTGGCGCTCATGGCGGAACGCTTTGAGGAGCTGCGAGATTCCTCGCGCGAACGGTCCCTCGCCTTCGAGCCGGAGGCCAGCATCGAGCTGAATGCGGATGAAGTCGAGCGCCTGAAGCAGCTCGGCTACATGGACGGCGAGTGAGCCGTTCTCCGGTGCCAGTGGTCAGGCCAGAAACGGGACCACGAAGAGCACGTACAGCACGGCGATGAACAGGTGCAGCGTGGCGTAGGGCAAGGCCTTGGCCACGAACCCGATGAAGCTCAAGGGCAATTTGTGCTTGTGCATCACGGTCACCGCAACCAGCGTTGACGCCGACCCGATCGGCGTGAGGTTGCCACCCAGGTTGGCACCGAAGATCACCGCCCACCAGTGACCGGAGCTGATCAACTCGGGGGCCTGGGCAGCCTGGGCCTTGAGGATATTGGCCAGCATGGCGGCCAGCGGAATGTTGTCGGTCACCGAGCTGAAGCCCGCCGCCGAGACAAGTAGAGAGGCCGTGCTTCCGTTTGGCCCCAGGCCCAGCAGGAGTCCGACACCCTGGCCGATCAGGTGCAGTACTTGCGCGTGCTCCATCACGTAGATCACGACGAACAGGGCGCCGAAGAAACCCAGAAGGTCCCAGTCCACGGTCTGATAGAAGCGATCGGCGCTGGAGCGGTAGCGCAGCAGCATGATCAGGGCGAACGAGAGGGCCACGTAGCCCATGCCGAGGCTCGAGACCCATGGCAGGACTGATGTGGTGGCGATGACGGCGATGAAGAGCGCCAGCATCGCGGCGCCGAACCAGAAAAAGCCGACGCTATCGATCCCGTCATTCTCGTCGAAGCTCGCTACCAGCTCCTCTGCCTCCAGCCGTTCCGGCACGCCGGATAGCCTTGGAATCTTGAAGACTCTCACGGCCATCCAGAGGGTCAGCAGGGTTGTCACGAGCACGAATGGGCTGGCCACGATGAAGAACCTGACGAAGCTGATGCCGGCCGCCTGGCCCACGATGATGTTGGGGACGGAGCTGATCAGCGTCAGAAGGCCGCCGATGTTGGTCAGGAGCCCCTCCGTGAGAAGGAAGGCCAGGAGCAAGTTGCTGCGCTTTAGCTTGCCCAGTGACACGGCCGAGAGCGAGCCCACGATAATCATGGCCGTCACGTTGTTCAGCACGGCCGAGAAGACGACCGTCATCAGACCGTAGAACCAGAGTAGTTTTCGCGGGTCTCCACCGGAGAGCTTGGTCAGCCTGATGGCGATCCAGGTGAACAGTCCCGACCGGGATGTGACGTCCACGAACAGGCTCGACCCCAGGATGATGGCGATCACGCCCCAGTCCACGGCCGGTATGTAGACTGGCATGTGCACCGCATGCTCGCCGCCATAGATGTGGTGGGCGGGCGACCAGTCGCTTGGCAGCAGGCCTTCGGGCAGGGAGATCGGGATGGCGCCGATCAACACATCCTGAAACGGAAGGATGTGGAAGGCCGCGCCGAGCAGCAGGCAGACGACCGCGAAAAGGCCGGCGATGATCGACTTCTTGGCGTGCAGGCGTTCCTCGAAGGCCAGACAGAGGATCAGGCCAACCAGCAGGCCGCAGAACAGATAGGTGACGCCCGCCGGGGGGGTGTGGTTCGCTGCACCCGCGGCGTCGCCGGGAATGAGGGAGAGGATCGTGGCTAGCATCAGAGCATCAGTAGCGGGGTGTCGCGCAGCTCCACCGCCAGCGGATAGGCCAGACCGTGCATGGCACTCTGGTCCTCGTCCTTGGTGTTCAGGACCAGGAGGTCGACCTGATTGGCCTCGACCAGGGCCTTGTACTCTTTCACGTGGCTGCCCATCGAGACCAGTTCCTCGATCGTACAGGCCACATTTGCCAAGCGCAGGGCAGCGCTCACGGACCGGATATAGTCGTGCGGTTCCTTGAGCAACTGTGTCTCGATCAATTCACGGGCGAACTCGGTATCGATCTCGGGAATGCGCCCGACAACCCCTAGGTAGCGCTCAAAGGTTGCGTCGTCCTCCACGTGGGTCAGGAACAGGGTCCCGCTGGGCTCGGTAAAGGCGAGCGCAGCGTTTACGAGATGCTCGTCTCCGGTGAGATGATCGGTCACGGCCATGACGCGATCCGTCTTTACCGTGGATTCGGATCCCGCGGCCTCCCCACTGTCGTCCGGGTGGGGCATCAAGAGAACCGGCGTGGTGGTCGATTGCGTCAATACATCGATGTGGGCGCCGAGGGTGAAGGCCCAGCGCCATGCCTCGGAGTGAAGGCACCGGTAGCTGGCGATCAGATCCGGGCGCTGGGCTTCGACCAGGTCCAGCAGATCCTTGGCCGAGGTGAAGCGTTCTCCATCGATCGTTACAAAGGAGCACTCATCTCCATTTCGCACGGTTGCCATCAGCGCCCTCACCTTGGCTGCGAAACGCTCCGCGGGGGAGCCGCAGAGGTCGGTCACGATCAGCACTGTGCGGATCGGTAGGATTCCGTAGTGGAAGAGCTCTTTGGTTGCCGAGCGGAACACGCTCTCGAACTGGTCGACCTTGTCCATGGCTCGGATGCTAGCCCACCTGGATGGCAATGCCCAAGGATTGGAAGATCGCGTCGCCCGCCACGGAGTATCAGCCGGCGTGTGCCTGGCCGGATTTCTCTCGGCGAGCGAGGAACCAGACCAGCAGGCCGAGCAATGACGCCTCGATCCAGGGGTGAATGCTCACACGGCTGAAGTCGCCGCGCCATTCGATGAGGCCCCAGTAGAGGTAGGGCAGCCACGCGCTGATCGCAAGGATCGCACCGCCGCGCAGCATGTGGGTCGCGTCGAACGAGTTCTCGTCGACGGGCAATTCGCCCCTTGCCTCGAGTTCGACATCGATCTCGTCGAGGATCAGGGCGGCTCGGTCGATCAGGCTCTTGTTTGCGCGCAGTGCCGCGAACTCGATCAGCATGGCCCAGAAATTGAACAGTACAGCCAGGGCTCCGACGAGCGGGTGAATCCAGAGTGGCAGACCAAGGGACGGAATCGCGTATCCGGCGACGCCGGCGAATACGATCGAGACGGACGCGAACACGGCCGCCGGATAGGCTGCCTTCTTGGCGAAGAATTCGTTTAGCGCGGAGAGAAACTCCTCCGGGAGGTCACGCGTGCGCATGGCCTCGCGCAGCACGCGTCCCGTGACGATCATGAACAGGATCACGAGTGTGTGCAGGCCAACGGTCGCGATGGCCGAGATGAGGCCGACCTTGAGGTGCAGCTCGGCACGGCCAGCCAGGCCGAGCGCGGAGGTGGCCAGCAGGCCCGGGACGATCAAGGCGCCCAGGGCTGCGAAGTAATGCAGCATCCGCATTGGTATGGATCAGGTGGGGTCGGCGCAGACGGCGCGCAGGGCCATGGCGACATGGGCGGGTTCGAGGCCGGTCATGCATACCGGCCCGTCCGGGTGGCTGCAACGCCGAGCAAGGCAGGGGGAACACTCCGGCGGAGCGGGATGTCGGAGGGTACTGTGTTGGCGCCGGCCCGTGCCCGTCGATTGTGGCCAGGGGCCAGTGCGAGCCGGATCCTGCGGACCGGCGAGCAGGTGGACCGGCAGTCCGACCGATGCGGCCAGGTGAGCCGGACCGGAATCGCAGGCTACCAGGCGCGCGCCGCCGGTCGCAGCGGCGGCGAAGACGGCTGCCAGGTCGCTCAGGCCGCGTTGCCCGACCCAGTGGGAGATGCCCGGTAGCTGCAGCTGCGTCGCAAGGCCGCCGCCGATCGTCGCCTCGGTAGGACCGGACAGGACCAGGACGCGGCGCCCTGCGGACTGGAGCTCGTGAATGAGGGATGCGAAATGGGCTTCTGGCCATGCGCGGACATCGGACGGGTCGGAGAGGTGGACGATCCAGTCCGGGGGCGCCGCGTCCGTTTCGTCGCCCTGGCGCGGGCCCTTCGCGGCCAGGAGTGCACGACCACGGTTGCGCGCGCTCGCGCTCAAGGGAAGATCAAAGCGGATCGAAGCCGCGCTGGCGTCGGGTGCCACGTGCCGTGCCAGGGCAACCATACGATCGACGGCATGTGAGCCCTCGGCCTCCGGCGCGCGATCGGTGGAGGTGTGGGAGGCGAAGCGCTCGCGCCAGTCGGCACGGGCCAATCCGCTGCGGCGCGCGGCACCGGAGGTCAGCGTCACCATCGCACTCTTGGTATTTCCCTGGGCATCCACGGCCCAGTCGGGTTGCCATGCGGTGAATTCGCTGCGTAGATGATTCCACGCAGCCAGGCCCTGGCGCCGCTCGAAAAGGAACGTACGGGCCAATCCGGGCAGTCCGGTCAAGACCTGGGCAAATTCGGACTGGACGGCCCATCCCAGCTCGGCCGCAGGGTAGGCCTCGCGCAGTGCGTGGTAGACCGGCAGGGCATGGACAACATCCCCCAGGTGGGAAAGGCGAACGATCAGGATGCGGTCGTACACGGGACTTCTCACACTGCGCCGGAAGACCCTGGGGGCGGCCCGACTGAGCCGGCATGATACGCTGCCAGTGACGAGGAGAGGACCGTTGTCGGCTGCTGTTCTCGTCGACCCAAGTATGTACGAGCCATGATCCGGCGAATCTCTACCAAATGGGTACTTGCCGTCCTGGCGGCCGTCGTCGTGCCGTTCGTCGGGTTCGCCTTCTTCGTCAACACGAAGGTCTCGAGCCGCCTGGCGGGCGACGTGGTGCGCTACCACCTTCTGAGTCTGGCGGGGGACCTGGCGGGCCGTATCGACGAGGAGATTGGCGAGCGCCGGCTCGATGCTGAGTTGCTTGCCTCGGATCCGATCCTCGAATGGTTCGTGACCGGTGCGGCCGACCGTTCCTTCGCCGCCAACCTGGAAAAGCGATTCAACCTGCTTGTCCAGAGGGTCGACAGCTTCGACCTGGTCGTAGCAGTGGACGGGAGCGGGCGCTACGCCGTATCGAACGCCAGGGGCAAGGGTGGCGAGGATCTACCGGCCGGCGTGCTCGAGGCGCTTCGGAAACGGGACTTTTCGAAAGAAGCCTGGTTTCAGGCAGCCATGCGAGATGGGTCCGCGCTGGTGGATTGTCACACGACGCCCTTGCTCGATCCGACCGCGACTCCGGCCCCGATTGGGACCGTCCCGGGGCCGCTGCACCTCGGCTTTGGGCATCGAATCCAGGACACTCGCAGCGGCGGGCAGCCGGCGGGTGTCGTCTTCCTGTTGATGAACTGGGAGTTCATCGAGGCCGAGGTCTCCCAGTTCGGTGTACGCCGCCTCCAACGAGGAGGAGGTAGTCCCGCCCAGATCGCCGTGGGCGAAGACATCTACACGTCGTCCTACGCGTGGATCTGGCGTTCGGACGCTGACACGATCATCGCCCATCCACGGCGGGACCTCTACGGCCGGCGCGTATCGGTCGAGCCGGTGGCGCTACCAGAGCTCGTTGAGAGCGCACGCACGAGTCCATGGGGCATGTACCCCGACTACTCCTTCAGGGGCGTTCCCAAGAAGGCGGCATTCAAGCACTGCCGCAGCGCTGATGAAGGTGGCTTCGGGTGGGTCGTCGGAGTCGGGATCGACAATGCCGACATCTATGCTCCGGTAAAACAGCTCCAGGACGTGCTCTACGGGGCATCGGCGGTCGTATTGCTGATCGTGGTCTTCTGGACGGTCATGATCGCCCGCCGCACCACCCGGCCGATCCTCGAGCTGTCGGAGCACACGCGCCGTATCGCCGGCGGCGATCTGGATGCGCGCATCGACCTCGCCACACAGGATGAACTCGGTGCGCTGGCCGAAGACTTCAACGACATGACCATCCAGCTCAAAGAGAATCGTGAGCAGCTCGTCAAGGCGGAGAAGGACGCAGCCTGGCGCGAGATGGCACGCCAGGTCGCGCACGAGATCAAGAATCCACTGACGCCCATTAGCCTGGGCGCCGGGCTGTTGAAGCGCGCGCACGACGAGGGCTCGGACGAATTCAACGACATCCTCGATCGGACGATTCTGATGATCCAGCGTCAAGTCGAGAACATGCGTGAGATCGCGCGCGATTTCCATGCCTTCGCCGGTGAGCACAAGCAGCCACAGGTCGTGGACCTGGGACAGTTGATCGACGAGGTGCTCGATCTGAATAGTAGCTGGATCGAGAGCCAGTCGATCGAGCTGCGGCGTGAGGGTAGCAATGGAATCGTGCGGGCCGACCCGGGCGAGCTGCGGCGGGCCCTGGTAAACCTGGTTCACAACGCCCTCGAGGCCATGGCGGACGGTGGCGTCCTGACGGTCAGTCTGGGTGGGACCCTGGAGGAGGTCGTGCTGGAGATTCGAGACACGGGCCACGGGATCGATCCCGAAGTTGAAAACCGGTTGTTTGAACCGTATCTCACGACACGATCCAGTGGAACCGGGCTCGGCCTTGCCATCGTTCGGCGAGTGGTCGAGGACCTCGGGGGACATGTGGAACTCATCAATTCTCCAGATGGCGTGGGCGCCATAGCGAGTCTCGCACTGCCGCGATCATCATGACCAGACCTGTACTCGTTACTGGTGGCACAGGCTTTCTGGGCCAGAGTCTCGTGCGTGAGCTGGCCCAGAATGGTCGCCCTGTGCACGTCCTTTGCCGTGCGACCTCGGACCGCAGCGCGCTCGACGGACTTGACGTTCACTGGCACGAGGGTGATCTGACTCAGCCGGCTTCAGTGCATGCCGCTGCCCGCGCCGTGGCCGAGAGCTGCGACGCTTTTGGCCCCGGATCCAGGCCACGCGCGGACATGATTCACGCTGCTGCCGTGATCAGCTACCACGCCGCTGACGCCGCATTGCAGCGTCAGGTCAATGTAGAGGGCACGCGCACGGCGCTGGCCGCAGCGCGTAGGTACGGTTTTCGTCGCGTCGTGCACGTCAGCTCGGTCGTGACCGTTGGACACGCACGCGAGGGACACGCACTCGACGAGGAGGCCCGCTTCAATAGCGGCAGCCTGGGTGTCGACTACGTGGACACCAAGCGTCAAGCCGAGGCCGTTGCGCTGGAGCTCAACGGCGAGACCGAGGTCGTCGTGGTGAATCCCGGCGTTGTGTTCGGGCGTGCCAGCTGTCCGTCCAACACGAGCCGCTTCTTGCTCTCGATCTGGCGTGGCGAGGGAGGTCCACTGGCCCCGCCCGGGGGCGTGTCGGTCGTCGGCGTCGAAGATGTGGCGCGCGGCATCAGCCTCGCTCTCGAGAGGGGGACGGCCGGGAGGCGATACATCCTGGCCGAATCCTACCTGCCGGCATTCGATCTGTTTCAGAAGGCAGCGCGCGCCTTCGACGTGCCGGCCGTGCGGGCGGCCGTTCCCCGGCAGTTGTGGCCGGCCGTGGTAGCGGGAGGCCGGCTCGTGGGGCGGGTGCGGCGCGCGAAGCTGGCCACTCCTCAGGCGCTGAAGCTGCTGGGCCTGCAATTTCGGTTCACCAGCGAGCGAGCGCGGTCCGAGCTCGGATGGGAGCCGCAGTCCTTCGACCGGGTTCTTTGGGAGACGGTGCAGCACATTCGCGCCGCGCACGCGTGAGCTCTGACCTTGATCATCGCACCGGAATCGCCGGTGCGCGTCGAACCGCGATCGTCATCCCCGCCCTGAACGAGGAAGCGGCCCTGCCCGAGGTCCTGGCAGAGATTCCACGCGAGCATGTGTCTGTCATCGTGGTCGCCGACAACGGCTCGACCGACGCAACCGCGCAAATCGCGCGCCAGGCCGGTGCTCATGTCGTTCATGAGCCTCGCCGTGGTTATGGCGAGGCCTGCCTTGCGGGTCTCGCGGCCATAACGGAGATCGGACGCGATGACCACCACGTCGAGCCGGCGCCAGTGGCAACCTTGGCCGGCGAAGACATCATCGTCTTCCTCGACGCGGACCACTCGGATTACCCGGAAGATCTGCCCGAGGTGACCGGGCCGATACTCGCCGGAGACGCGGACTTCGTCGTTGGCTCACGCCTGCTCGGCGGCGCCACCATGGACGCTCTGCTACCGCAGGCGTGGTTCGGGAATCGCCTTGCGTGCTCGCTGATGCTCTTGCTCTTTGGCGCACGCCACACGGACCTCGGTCCGTTTCGCGCAATCACCGTCGCCGCGCTAGAGCATCTCGAGATGGACGACCGCAATTTCGGCTGGACGATAGAGATGCAACTGAAGGCCAAGCTCAGTGGGCTTCGTACCGTCGAGGTGCCGGTGCGCTATCGCGAACGCATCGGCCAGAGCAAGATCACTGGCACGGTGTCCGGAACACTGCGGGCCGGCTACAAGATCCTTGGGTGGATCCTGGGCTGGCGCATCAAGCTCTGGATCACGAACCGGGATATCCCCAGGTACCTGAGATCCTAGCGTAGCGAATACCGATCAGGTCTAGCAGCCAGTCGCCCCAGCCCAGGTAGGGGAATACCGTGAGCTTCTCGACCTGCATGTTCTGGAGCTTCGCGTCCGACGCATTCTCGCGAGCGATGTCGATGGCTGGCTTGGGAAGGTCGATGGACGCGATGGTGAAGGCGATGCCCTTCGACACGAAGCGGCCGGAGGTGGCTGTATCGCGCTCGATATGGAGCGAAGCGCAGCTGGCCACCAGGAGCGGTAGCAGGAGGAGGGCTCGGGCGCCGCGCGATCCACTTCGGACTTTGCTCATGACCTGGACCATATCGGTCGATGGGACCTGATCCAATGACACAGAACCCGGCGCTTTTGCCAAGGTTGCGCCGCGCGGTGCTGGTTATCCTCTAGAACATGGAATCCGACGGAGTGCAGACCCCGGCCGCGCGGGCCTCGCTCAGGGAGCAACTCCGTGAGCACAGGGCGCTTTTTGAGGGTCGATTTGGGGCCTCCGGTGGGGCGCAGGCGAGCTCGATGGGCCGGAGCGAAGCTCCGCGGCTGTTCTTTGCGCCGGGACGAGTGAACCTGTTCGGGGCGCATCTGGACTACAACGGAGGGCCCGTGATGCCCACCGCGATCGATCGAGGCACGTTTTTCGCCGTGCGGCGGCGCTCGGATTCGCGCGTCGTCATCGCATCCACCCTCAGCGACGACGATCTCGAGGTCGACCTGAGGGACCTCCCGGATTCAAAGCGTGAGCGCTGGTACGACTACGCCCTGGGCGTCTTGCTGGAGGTCGTTCACCAGGCCGGAAGCGGCCATGCGGGTCTCGATGTATTGCTGGGCGGCAACCTCGCCATCGGAGCCGGGTTGTCATCGTCCGCCTCGATCTGCGTCGGCACAGCTCTCATGCTGGACAGTGTCTGGGACCTGGGACTGGGCGGCATGCAGCACGTCGAAATCGCGTTGCGGGCAGAACGCGAGTTCGTGGGCGTGCAGTGCGGGATCATGGACCCCTTCGCCGTCGGTCTCGCGAAGCCACAGCACATCCTCTGGTTGGATTGCAAGGACCGCTCCTGGGAGCACCTGCCGCTCGACTTCTCACGCGTCTCCATCGGTGTCGCGGATACGGGCGTGCGTCGCAAGCTCGCTCAGGGGGAGTTCAATACGCGCGTAGCCCAGTGCAAGGCAGCGTTCGATGGGCTCAAGGCTGGCGATCCGAGCGCAGAATGCATGCGCGATATCTCGATCGAACACTTTGAGAGTCAGCGCGGGAACCTAGATTCGAAGGTTGCCCTACGGGCAGAGCACGTCGTATACGAAGTGCGACGGGCCTTCGACGCTCGCGCCGCGCTCGAACGCGGTGATCTGGAAGCGATGGGCGCTTCGATGACCCGCACGCACGAGTCGCTGCGCGACATGTACGAGGTCTCGTGCCTGGAACTGGACGAGCTGGTGGACGCGGCCGTGGATGGCGAGGGGGTCTACGGTGCTCGCCTGACGGGAGCCGGGTTCGGTGGTTGCATCGTGATGCTCATCCAATGCGGAGCCGAGGAAACCGTGCGCCAACGTGTCTCGAGCCGGTTCGAAGCGCGATTTGGGCGTGTTCCGGCGATCGAGATCTACGGCGGAGACAACGGGCCGCGCGAGGTCAATATCTGACCCGCGCCGCCCGCTAGAGATCCTGTACCAGGTCCCGACCGGCGGCCGAGACCTGGACGTGCTGCTAGCGAGACTCCAGCCGCTTGCGTAGCAAGCCGCCGATCGGCGTGGCCGCGGTCTCACCCGTGAAGTCGTCCTGCAGCAGGGTCAGGGCGGCCTTGTCCCGTCCGCTGAACATGTAGTTGATGATCAGCACCAGACGTGCGTCCTGGTCGAGGAAGTGATCTTCGACGTAGCGCTCGAGCAGCTCCATCTGGCCATCGAAGTCTGACGCGTCCGTGTAGAAGCCACGCTTGTCCACCGTTCCGTCGATCAGGGCCGGGTCGAGCTCCAGGGCCCGGCGCATTGCGTAGGCCGCATAGTGATAGTCGCCTGTGGCAAAGAGGGCGTCGGCCAGCACCATGTAGAGCACGCCGTTGTGCTCGCCGAATTCTACGGCCTTGGCGTAGAAGTGGACCGCGTCACCGTACTTCCCGTCGCGGAATGAACGGTCGCCCAGTTCCAGGTAGTAGTCCGATGCGCGCGTGAGGACCTGCTGCTGATCGGGTTGCAGGGTCTCGTCCGACGGCTCGCCGGTGAATGCATCGACGTCCGACTGGGCGGTCTCGATGTAGGTGATCTGCTCCTCAGGGACGACCGACTGGTAGACGATCTGTGTCGTCACGTCGTAGATAGGCACCTGGTATGTCGAGTAGCGCGGGTAGTACCAGGCGTAGCCCAGGCCGTACCAGTACCAGTCCCAGACGCAGTTCCAGCCCCACCCGAGCCAGCCAATGGGGGTGTAGCCCCAGGCCGAGTAGGGTGAGCACCAGCCGGCCCGGACGCCGCATTGGCCGAACCAGTAGCGATTGTCGTAGCAGTCGTAGTAGTTGTTGTAGTAGCTGCCGTCGTCGACGTACTTGCCACCATAATTGTCACCTCCGGGCCCGGGTCCCGCGCCACCCGATCGGTCGCTAGGGTCCGAAAGCCCGCCCGACTTTCCGGTCGTCGAATCGCCACCGGGCGTGCCCTTGCCCCCGGGCTTGCGGGGCCCATCGCTCTTGCTCAGGCCGCCCGACTTATCGCGACCGCCCAGCTTTCCATCGGTCTTGTTTCCGTTGTTCTTGCCGCTCTTCGTCTTCACGCCGCGGGTCTTCCCGAGCAAGACGCCCGAGCCGACCTTTCCGCCGGTCAGGATGCGAGTACCGAGGTCCAGTCCGCTCTCGAATGCGTTCCCGACTGCACGCCCCGCCATGTCGACCTGGTTGGCGCGATTCGGATCTGCCTTGCCGAGGCGATTCATCCGTTGCTTCTGCTTCTTGGCGGCATTGGCTGCACGCTTGCGGTATGCGGCGCGGTCGTTCGTACCGCTGGTGGTGTCCGAGGTGCTGGTCACGCCACGGCGGCCCGCGGAGAGCATCGTGCCCCCGGGGGCGGAGGTCCCAGAGCCTCGAGCTGGCGAGGCCGCCCGGGAGCCGGCTCCGCGGTAGCGCGAGGTGAGGTCTGCGGCATTCAGGGAACGGCCGGGAATCGTGGCCGCGCCGGTCGGGCTCGGGCGCGTCCGGGTGCGGGTGCGGGCCGTATAGCCGGCAGAGGGGCGAACTTCGCCACTGGCCCGATCGGGCTTGGAGCTGCCACTGAAGCGGGGTAGGGGCGTATGGCGTGGGGTGATGCTGCCGCCCAGGTCGATCGCGGCCGATGAATCGGGAATGATCGACGAGCCTCCGCGCGCCGAACTGGATCCACGGTCTGATCCACCGGTCGTGCCGCCTCGCGTGGTGCGGGGACCGCTGCTGTAGCGGACGGTGCTGTCGCCACCGCGCACTCCCGTGGATCCGGACGTTGTACTTCCGCGTCCGCTGGAGTTCGACCCGGAGCGGCGATCGCTGTACCTCACGGTGCTACCCGCGCTCGGTACGCTGGTGCTTGCACTCGGGCGGGTGGTCGACGCGCGTGACGGCCGCGCGGTCGACGTGCGGGTCGGAGAGGTGCGGGTCGGGACGGGGCGGGTGTAGGGACGGGTGGTCGTGCCCCTCGATGACGATGTGCGGCCAGGCGTCGTCGATGTGCGGCTTGGCGTCGACGAGGGCCGGCTCGTCCGTGAGCTGCTCGGGCGCGATTGTGACCGGCTCGGGCGTTGGGAACTCGACCGCGAGGGGCGCGGGCTCGAGCGCGGACTCGAGCGCGGGCTCGCGCTGCGGGTGGGGGCCGAGCGGCTCGGGGTGCTGCGGCTCCGGCCTCGCTGAGCGAACGCATCGTCGCCTATGGCGAAAAGGGCCAGGGCGACGACGGCAAGCAGAGTGTTCAATCGAAGTCGAGTCATTGGGGTAGCTCCGGTGGAAGGGACTCCCGGTTGTTCGCAAATCCGGTGCCCGAACCAGCATGGCATGAAGTCGGCTCTCCTGCCCCCTGGGAAGGGGTCCAAGGCCGCGAGGTAGCCCTATAGGGCCATTCCGGTGGCCTCTGGAGGGGACACCTGTCCTATTTATGAAGCGGCAGGACCAGCTGCGCACGCCCCGGTTGGGGGGCCCGGCGCAGAACCATGTAGGGCGTTCCGGCCACCCGGTCGGCTTCCTTCGCAGCGGTGCGCAGGGCCGCCAAGGGCTCGTGGATGGCCGACGAAGCCCCCGTGACGAACAGACTGGCGCCATCGCTCAGGGCGAGCGTCGTCCAGCCGGTCGGGGTCGCTGTCGATCCGTCCTTCGAACCTCCACCGCCCAGCCGCAGCAGCAGCGTCTTCGGCAGGTTTGCCCCGTCGAGCTCGAAGGCCATGGCCGGGTGCAGCTGAAATCCCTCGCTGCCGAGCTCGGTCTCGACACGGGCTGCGATCTCGAGCGCAGCCTCCCAGCGCGCAGCCCAGTCCGTGTTCCCCTCGAGATCGAATCGGCGCACCGTGCGTGGCGGAATCGAGTGGATCTCTACCTGCGGACCGGATCCACCCGGAGTCGTAATTGAAGTCGTATCGCGTCGAGGCTTGTCGCGCTGATCCGGCGGCAGGAAGAACCTGTCGATGTAATTTGCGAGCGGGTCATACTCGACCACGACCTCGTCCCAGATGACCGCGCCGCCCGCTTCCAGTTTCATGCTACGCGGGTGGAGAAAGGCCCCGTCAGCCGACGTTTGCCAGTCGATCTCCGTGAATCGTTCGTATTCGTCACCCTCCAGATTCTCGCTGGCGATGGATATCGGGAGGTCGGATTCGGAATCAAAGCGAGCTACCAGCCGGCCCGCGGAGCCCAGGTCGACGGTGGCCTCGTCCCCAGACTGTTGCCATTCGACGGTGCGCGGCCAGAGCATCAGAGCGCGACGCAGCACCAGTCCGCGGACCGCGATGTCAGCCTCCATCAGTGCGAGAGCTCGGGAGCCAGGATGGGGTGGATTGACGGCGTACACTCGCGATCCGAGCTGAAAGCGTGCGCGGGCGGGCGACGGGTCGGGCGTTTCTGCTACCAGGCGCGAATAGCCGCGGTCAGGAAACGCAAATGCGGCCTCCATCAGATGGGGTCGATCCGGTGCCGCGCGATAGACGATGCGCGATTTCATGCGCAGGGTGCGAATGCCGGAGATGCGCACACGTGCAGCGGGATCGCCCGTGGCCTGCTTCGCGCCTTCCTGAGCGAGAGTGCTGCCCGCAATGGAGATCAGCAGTAGAAGCCAGCCAGCGGTCGCGACGGCAGTCCGAATCGTCGATTGTGCATTCACGGGATCGATTCTACACGATTCCGGGGAATGGCAGGGCATCACGGCAGCCTGCGCGCCCAATCATTCCAGGCTTCCGTATCCTTGCCATAGTTCGAGCGGCTCATGCGCATCAACGTTCGCAGGATGCCAGTCTTCATTTCTGGCGACACCTGGTCGAGGGCACGGGTCAGCGCGCGAGCGCACTCGCCCTTCGCGGAAGGCACGTTGGACCCGATGTAGGCCAGGGCCCGAGCCGAAGCCAGCGTCACGAGAGGGACGTCGTCGTGCAGCAGAACCTCGAGCTTGTCGATCGACTCCGTATCGAGCTGGGAGGCGAGCAAGATCGCGCATTGGGATCGCACGCTCGGTTCCGAGTCGATCAAGCCGGTCTGTGCCGTACTGACGACGGAATCCGAAGTGGCTCCCGCCTCGATGATCTTGCGCAGGGCGAGGGCCGCATTGCCCCGTGCAGCGGGGTTCGACGAGTGCAACAGGCGGTCCTCGAGCGGTCCCGGGGGCGTGTCCTCGTGGGCCAGTATTCCGAGACCCAGCAGGACGTTGCTCTCAACTTCAGGCGAAGGGTCGTCGAGGGCGGCGACGAGGGGGCCCAATGCCTCGGGTCCCAGATCCGGGTCCTCGGTCGAAAAGCCGAGCACGACGGCGGCCACCATGCGATTGAATACCGAACGGGACTGCAGCTCGGCGACCAGGTCGTCCAATCGCAGGTTCGCCTGGTATTGCAGGCTCTGTTCCAGGATCACGACCTGGCGCCGCTTCTGGTCCGTGTCGGCGGAGAGAGACAGGGCGTTCCACGCCCGCACTTCCTTGTCGAGGGTCGCCAGGAGCGGTCCCATCGGGCCATCCCGAAGGTTCTCGCGCTGGACCTCCAGCACGTTGGGATCGTGTGGGATCCCCGAATTGCGGCCCTTGGCACTGGACGAGCAGCCCAGAAGGAGCATCAACAGGGGCAAGCAGGTGATCAGGTCCGGACGTCGGCCTGTCGCATGGGGTCGGATCATCTTGGGGTCGGTGGACGAACGGGACGCCAAAGTCTTCCCGGGATCGAGGAACTCGGCCGGGGCCGTCGTGTACCCTGTCGGGCGACGCTTGGCGGACCAGACTACCCATTGTCCATCGCCCGCCGCTGCTCCATCGTTGATTTCACCATGGCGGTCCACATCCTCGACGCGATGTCCCGGGGCGGGTTCGAGGAGGTCCACGCGATCCACGACCCGGAATCGGGCCTCAGGGCCTTCCTGGGACTCCACAACACCGCGCGCGGGCCCGCGTTCGGCGGTATCCGGCGCTGGGCCTACCGGGATGAACGCGAGGCCCTCCTGGATTGCCTGCGCCTGGGCAAGGCGATGACCCACAAATGCGCCCTGGCGAAGTTGCCGGTGGGGGGCGCAAAGGTCGTCATCATGGATCGCGAGGGACTCGATCTCGAGGCCGCCTACCGGCACCTGGGCCGGGTCGTCGATCGGCACCAGGGGCGGCTCTACGTCGGGCCCGACGTTGGAACATCGACCCAGCAACTCGGATGGGTCGCGCAGGAGACGGCCTTCGCCGCGGGACCTGGAGCCTCCGGGCCCGGCCAGATCGCCGAGTCGACGAGCGCGGGAGTCTTCTGGAGCATGGCTGCCGCCCTTGAGCATCTGGACGGGGCCGTCGACTGGAATCGGCGTACGATCGTGATCCAGGGCCTCGGTCAGGTCGGAGGTCAGCTGGCAGCGCGCCTGGTCGAGGCGGGGGCGAAGGTCATCGCTACGGACATCGACCCAGAGCGCGCGGAACTCGTGGCCGAGACCTGCGACCTGAGGCTCGTGGACCCGAGCGACGCCATAGAAACGCCGTGCGACATCTTCTCGCCATGCGCACTGGGGGGCATCTTGCACGACCTGACCCTCGAGCGGCTGAAGTGCCGCGCGGTCGTGGGAGCCGCGAATAACGTCCTGGCCCGCTCCCGCCATGGGAGCCTGCTCCACGAGCGGGGAATCCTGTACGTCCCGGACATTGTGGCCAGTGCCGGCGCCCTCATCCGCGGTGTGCAGTTCCACCTGGCGGGCGAGCGGGTCCCTATCGAGGAGATCGGGAGGCGAGTCGGAAAGACGGCCGCCGAGGTGCTTGCGCAGGCGGCCCAAGAAGGCGAGGCTCCGTCGGTGGTCGCGGTGCGTGAGGCTGAAGAGCGCTGCCGTTGACCTGATCGGTACGTGCGTCGGGTGTTGAACCGGCACGGGGCCGCACCTATTCGTCACTCACCAATGCTTTTCAACTTCTGTTTTCCGGGGATCGTTCAACTCGTGGCGGCGACGGCCGTGGCCGCGCCCCCTGTCGCCACGACCATGACCATCGATGGCGAAACGGGAGGTCTCGTCGTGGCCATGGAGGGCTTCCCCTCATTCCTCATCCCGGAGAACGAACAGCTCGACTTCGACGTCGTGCTCAATACGCCATTCGGGTCACCAGTCGTTGGCGAGTTCATTCTGAGCGCTGGTCTCGAGGACTACCGTCCGCCCCTCTCGGCGGGACCTGAAGCCCTCGCAGCGAAGCCCAGCAAGAACGCCTGGCTGCGCGGCAATGTCCGCGGGGCCTACGAGCTCTACACCCTCGACCACACCATCGAAGCGCGCATCCTGCCCCAGCAGGAGTGGCCGCGCGTCGTGTACCGGGATGTTCAAACGGGGAGCGAGAATCGCAAGCGCGAACTGAAGTACGGTACCAGGGACGGCAAGCCCTGGGCCTGGTTCCGTTCAGACCATCATTGCCGGGGCTGTGATCGGGCCGAGCACAAGGTCAAGAAGCGCGTGCTGTTCTTCTCGCGCAAGGATCACTGCAACAAGTGCCGACGCATGGGGCACCGCGATTGGTCGGAGTCCAAGGAGTTTGAGATTCCGCCGCGTTCGCTCGACATGCTGAGCTCGATCTATGCGGCGCGGACGATGGTGCGCGAGGGAATGGAGTCGATGGACATCTCCGTTCTCGATCGTGACAAGCGCTGGGAAATGGGCCTGACGCGCGGCGAAACCAAGCGCCTCACGACTCCCGCCGGAGCCTTTGATTGCGTTGCCATCAAACTGGACGCAAGGGCGCCCGAAGGATCGGGTCAGAAGGAGAAGTTCAAGGGCCTGTTCGGCGTGCGCGGGAGCCTGAGCATCTGGCTCGAGCAAACAACCGGCGTGCCCGTTCGACTCGAAGGCATCATTCCGGCGGGCCTGGTCAGTCTCGACGTGCGCCTTGAACTGTCGGAGTACCGCGGCACTCCGCGCGCCTTCTTGCCGAAGTAGGCCCGCGCCGGAGCTCGGAGCCGTCGATTCAGGGCGTGTCGCTGGTCTCGGCCGTACCGCCCGTGAAGGCGACGCTTCCATCGCGCACGGGCATCTCCACGATGGTCGCCGTGCTGGCAGTTTCACCGAGCCGGAAGGTGGTGCCCACGGCCTGGTGCTTGCGTTTCACGTAGGCGAGGACGAGTCCGGTGTCGAGGACGAAGGAGTAGCTCCAGGAGGTCGCGACCCCGAGGTCACGCCATTCGCCATTCACCTCCCGCATGAGCCGGGTTCCCGCGGGAACCGGGTCATCGTGATCGACGCGGAGTCCGAAAAGGCACTTGTTCAGCCCGCCGTAGGTGTCGATCTTCGCCACGACCTCCTGCCCGATGTAGCAACCCTTGGTGAGGCTGAAGGCGTCCTCGAGGCGCGCTTCCTGGGGGTAGACCGTGTCGTCCAGGTCCATGCCGAAGAGGGCCTGGCCTGCCTCGACCCGCAGGGCGTCCCGGGCTACCAGGCCACCGGGCTCTGCTCCGGCGCCCACGATCTCGGTCCAGAGCGCCTGGACGACCCCCGGAACGGTGTCGACCCGCCATCCGGGAGAGCCGGCGACCGGCAGCCCTACCAGGGTCACTGGCGCGCCTGCCCATTCGACGGTCATGGGGGTGTAGGGTTCGGTTGGAGGCTGGACTCCGAGGATCTCTCCCAATAATTGGGGCGCTCGCGGTCCGCAGATGGCTAGCGGGGCACATTCGGGCGTCACATCCTCGATCTGCACGTCATCGGCAAACAGGTACATGTCCAGGGCCGACGCAAGGCGCGCGGACTGGCCTGGGGCCGTCGTCAGGCTGTACCCGGGCCCGGCCCCATCCTCGAGAGGCAGGAGATCGAACTCGTGCTCGGTCTTGCCCTTGCCGGAAAGCAGCAGGTTGCGGTTGCCCTGGCCAGGTCCGAGGCCCTTGACGTCGTTGGCAAGCAGACGATGGAGGAAGGCCGTCGTATCGGATCCACGCAGGTGAAGCCGGCCTCGGGTGGTCTCGTCGAATACCAGGGCACCTTCCATTCCGGCCCGATATTCGGCAGGAACGTCCCCGTACGTGAGCAGGAGGGTCGGGCCGGACTGGGAGTCCGTGATTCGGGCGCTGGCGGCCCTATGGAGCGGGAGCAAGGGGGATTCGTTCACGGCTTCGGGAGTGTCCGGGCAGTTGCGGGGGGCAGAATCAGCAGTACATGGTATCTGGCGGGGGCTGGAGCCGGTAGGCGCCGCCGCCCGAATGCGCAACCTTCCCGCCCGAGCCGCTTGACACTCGAGAACGTGACGCGAGACTGGCTCGCGATTCTGTTGAGCTGTGGGCCATTTCGGGCCCGACTCGACGGATTCGCTCTGCGCCCCGGCGGCGTCCGGAGCATCAAGCCTGCGCCGCAGAACGAGTCCGGCCCTACCCAGGTCCTAGCTATCTCCTATGTCACCGACCACCCATTCACCCACGCCCCGCTGGCGTGGGTCCGTGTCCACGGTCACGCTCGCCATGCTCGGCCTCGGGTCGGGCAGCGCGATACTCGGTTGCTCGTACGAGCCCCATAGCATGCCGCGCGAGTACCAGCTCGCCGACTTAAACGAGGTGGCCCTGGCGGAGGCCTTCGCTCCCAGTCGCGCGGCCGCCGTCGGCGCCCAGGTGCGCGGGTCACTCGAAATGCTATTCGGCACACCCGCCAATCCACGCTTCCTCGAGCTGGAGGAATGGTGGGACGAGGAGATCGACCCCAACGATGCCAGCCTCGAGCTGAGCGACGAGGCCTTCGACGAGGTCAAGAGCGACAACCTGCGTCGCTTCCGGCGTCAGCTGTACCTGCTGGATGCGCGTCGCTACGCCGAGGTGCCCGAGCCGCTATACGCCGACGACCTGTGGGCCACGTGGCAAGACGAGTACTTGCCGGCTCTGCTCGACAGTCCGGATGCGCCCTACGATCCTGACGACGACGAGTACGGTACGTGGCACGAAGAAGCGAAATACCTGTTCGAGTCCTGGTACCCGACGCTGCGCGAGTCGGCGGAGATGTACCGCGCCCAATGCTTGCACTGCCACGGAAACGACGGCGGCGGCGACGGTCCGACGGCGGACTACGTCAGCCCGCGACCGCGCGACTACCGCCTCGGTATTTTCAAATGGGTCGCCGTCGATCGGAACTTCCGACCGCGGCGTGAAGACCTCTACAAGGTCCTGCACGACGGGGCATATTTCACGGCCATGCCTTCGTTTGCACGCTTCTCGAGCGGCGAGCTGAATGGGCTGGTCGACTATGTGCGCCTGCTCGCGATTCGTGGCGAGACCGAATCCTTGCTGGTCGGCGAACTGGTCGAAGAGGAGTACCTGCGGGCCGAGTCGGTACTCGAGAACTACAGCCTGGTCTGGGACAAGTGGGAAGGGGCAGACGAGAAATACGTCTCCTACGCCGGCCAGGTGCCCACGCCCGACAGCGTGACGCCGAACATGCTGGCCCACGGCCGCGAGCTGTTCCTGGGCACGGTTGCCAACTGCTACACCTGCCATGGCACCGACGGGCGAGGGAACGGCGAGTCCCTTTTCGAGCCGGACCCGGACGGTTTGACCGAACTGAACGACGAGGGCGAGGAAGTGCCCGTTCTCATCAAGCGCAAGGATGAGTGGGGCGACGACAGTGAGCCCCGCAACTTCCACATGGGAGTCTTCCACGGAGGCGGCCGCCCGATCGACCTGTTCCGGCGCGTCAAGTACGGGATCTCAGGGACGATCATGCCAGCGGCTGACTCCTCTCTGACCGATGCTGACCTCTGGTCGCTCGTCTACTACGTATTGAGCATCGTCGAGGGTCAAGACGTCAACCGGATCCTCGAGGCGCGCGCCGTCGCGGACGCCGGCGACGGGCACGGACATTCCCACGATGAATCGGGCCACGACGATTCTGGCGACAACCACGAGACCCAGGAAGAGGGTCACTGATCATGCGCATCCTGGTGACATTGCTGTTTGCCGCGCTCCTCTTTCTCGGAGTGTGGACCTTCGCCGACGCCGAGACCTTCCTGCTGGCGCCGATGCCGGAGGGCTACACCTGGTGGTGGCCCAAGGAGATATCCACCTACGGACAGGACATCGATTTTCTGTTCGAGTTGATCTCGTGGATGGTCCTGGTCTTCTTTGTGCTGACCGAGGGAATGCTCGTCTGGTTCGTCTACAAGTATTCGAAGCCGACGGATGAGAAGGGATCCGGCAGCCACGGCAACCACAAGCTCGAGTTGCTCTGGACTGCGATTCCGGCAGGCTTGCTGCTGATCATTGCCTTCGCGCAGATGAGCACCTTCGCCAACATCAAGTTTGCGGGCTCATTCGAGAATGAACCGGTCTTTGGTGAGATCTGGGGCAGCCAGTTCGATTGGCGCTTCAAGTACCCAGGTCATGATGGTCGCCTTGGAACTGCCGACGACGTCGAGAGTCCGTTCGAGCTCGTGGTTCCGGACGATCAGAAGATCGTGATGAACCTGCGCTCGCGGGACGTCTTGCACAGTTTCTTCATCCCGAAGTTGCGCCTGAAGCAGGACGCAGTTCCCGGCATGACGATCCCGATCTGGTTCCAGGTCGATCAAGAGCAGCTCGCCGAAGAGTCCAAGAACGAGTTCGACATCATCTGCGCCGAGCTGTGCGGCTGGGGTCACTACAAGATGAGCGGCCGGATCCGGATCGTGTCACGCGCCGAGTTCGATGCATGGATTGATGAGATGACGACAAAGAAGTTCGACAACGGGGAGATTAACTGATGAGCGCCCCTGCCACTTCCGGCCCGGCCCCGGGCCTGGGTGCCCCCGGCACCGTCCGTGCAAGTCACGATCACCACGAGTTGGGATTCTTCCGGAAGTACATCTTTTCGGTCGACCACAAGGTGATCGGAATCCAGTTCATGCTGACCGGGTTGGTCTTCTTCCTCGTCGGCGGCCTGATGGCGATGGCCATTCGCTGGCAGCTCGCGTGGCCGTGGACCAAGATGCCGATGATCGGCAACTTGCTGTTCCCGAATACGGGAGAAGCCATCACGCCGGAGTTCTACACCATGCTCTTCACGATGCATGGAACGGTGATGATCTTCTTCGTGATCATCCCACTGCTGACCGGTGCCTTCGGGAACTTCCTGATCCCCCTGATGACCGGCGCGCCAGATATGGCCTTCCCGAAGCTGAACATGTTCGGCTACTGGGCCATGATCCCGGCCATCGCGTGCGTCGTGATGAGCTTCGCGGCCGGCGGTGGGGGGCCTGCGGCCGGATGGACGGCCTATCCGCCGTTGTCGACGATCGAGAGCGCGGCCCCGGGCAGTTTCTCGGCCCAGACCTGGTGGCTCCTGGCTCTGACCTGGGTCGGAGTCTCGTCGATGATGGGCGCGGTCAACTACGTGACCACCATCGTCAAGATGCGCGCGCCCGGCATGACCCTCTTCCGCATGCCGCTGGCCATCTGGGGCCTGTTCATCGCAGCCTTGTTGCAGCTGTTTGCCCTGCCCGTGCTTACCGCTGCCAGCATTCTTCAGATCCTGGACCGGGTGGCGCACACAGGCTTCTTCACGCCCACGAACCTGGTCGTCAATCAGCTCAGTCCTGAGATGGCTGGCGCCGCCGCGGGTGGACAGCCGCTGCTGTGGCAGCACCTGTTCTGGTTCTACAGCCACCCTGCGGTCTACATCATGGTCGTGCCGGCCATGGGCTTCGCGTCGGACATCATCTCGACCCACGCGCGCAAACCCGTCTTCGGCTACAAGCCGATGGTCTACTCGATGTCGGCGATCGCGGGCCTGGGCTTCATAGTCTGGGGCCACCACATGTTCGCCTCGGGCATGAACCCTGCGCTTGGCATGACCTTCATGGTCTCGACCATCATGATCGCGCTACCGAGTGCCATCAAGGTGTTCAACTGGCTGGGAACCCTCTGGGGGTCACGCATCCAGCTGACCTCGGCCATGCTCAACGCCCTGGCCTTCGTGGCAATGTTCATCATCGGCGGGCTCTCTGGCATCTGGATGGCAGCGACACCGGTCGACATCTACATCCACGACACCTACATCATCGTTGCGCACTTCCATTACGTCGTCTTCGGTGGCTCGGTGTTCGCGATCTTCGCGTCGATCTACCACTGGTACCCGAAGATGTTCGGACGGGTGATGAACGAGACGCTTGGCAAGATCCACTTTGTCGGCAGCTTCATCTTCACGAACGGTGTGTTTTACATGATGCACCAGCTTGGAATGGCCGGCCTGATGCGGCGAACTGCGGACCCCTACAACTACGAGACGTACGCACACCTGCAGCCTCTGAACGAATTCATCTCGATCAGTGCGTTCTGCCTGTTCGCATGGCAGATCTTCTTCGTCGTCAATTTCTTCCACAGCATGTTCTGGGGCAAGCGGGTCGGCCGCAATCCGTGGAAGGGCTGCAGTCTCGAGTGGGACGCGCCGTCGCCGGCCGGGCACGGCAACTTCGACCACGAGCTGGAAGTCCATCGCGGGCCGTACGAGTACGCCTCACGGGAAGTCGACGAGGACTACTTGCCCCAGACCGCCAAGGTCTAGTCCCGGGACGCCCCGCACCTACCCAGATCCGTTCCCATGGACTCCGTCACGAAGCCCTGTCACCCGTGGACACGCCGCATGGCGTGGATCCTTGCGGCATGGTGTCTGGCGCTGCTCTTCGTGGGCGGTCTGGTCACGACCTATCGGGTCGGGATGGCGGTCCCGGACTGGCCGACGACCTTCGGTCACAACATGTTCACCTACCCGCTGGACGAGATGCTCTCGAACTTCGGTGTCACCGTTGAACACAGCCATCGCCTGGTGGCAAGTGGCCTGGGCCTGTTGTCGATCCTGACCGTCGTGCTCGCGTTCGCGAAAAAGGAACGTGCCGGGCTGCGTTGGCTGAGCTTGGGGCTCCTGGCTGCAATCGTCGCACAGGGAGTTCTCGGTGGTTCGCGCGTGCTGGAGAACGACCAGCGGCTGGCCTTCCTGCATGGCGCGTCGGCCCAGCTTGTCTACGCGCTGGTCGCTGCCTTTTTCGTGATGACGACGCGCGCCTGGTCGACACTCGAATCCCGTCCGTGCAAGCAGGCGCGCGGGCTGCGGCGCCTGGCGGTGCTGACGCTGGTGCTGGTCTACGGACAGATCGTGCTCGGTGCCTGGCTGCGCCACTCTGGAACGACGATAGCCCTGACACTGCACGCAATCGGGGCCGTGGGCACCTTTTTCCTCGTTCTGGCCCTCGCTAAAAAGCTCTTCAAGACCTTCGACGAGGGCGAAGCAGGTGGCCACGAGCGTGGCCCACTGCGCAGCACCGGCCGCTGGCTCGTCACCTGTCTGCTAGGGCAGATGGTCCTGGGGTCCCTCTCGGTCTTCGCCATCTTTGGCGTGTCGGGCGGCTTTGGGGCGCGACCGTCGATGTTCGAGGTTGTGAGTGCCACATCGCACGTCGCATTCGGAGCTCTCTTGCTCGGCGGGTGTGTTGCCGCAGTACTCTTCTCGCGCCGAACGGTGCGCGCAAAGGTTGTCGCCAAGCAGCCCGCAGCGGTACTCCAATCTGGCCTGGGGGCTACCGCATGAAGACCGCGCTGCAACATCATTCGCATACTGACGCGGTCCCGGTCGCGCTCGAGCAATGGGCTGCCATGATCCGGCCGCGTATGGCAGCGATGGTCTTCTTCGTAACGATGGCGGGTGGAGTGATCGGACATCGGTATGCACCGGGCACCGCCAGTCCGTGGCTACGCAGCGCGGAGGCAGGTCTGTACCTGACCCTGGTGACTGCATGTGCCAGCATTCTCAACCAGGTGCTCGAGCGCGATACCGACGCCCTGATGACGCGTACGCGCCGGCGCCCGCTGGTGACCGGGGCGATCGGCGTGCGCGACGCGCTCTTCTTTGGTCTTGCCGCAGGTACCCTCGGAGTCGTCGGTCTGGCCTGGTCGTTCCAGCTGCTCTCGGGCTTCCTGGCCCTCGCAACCCTGGTGATCTACGTGGGCGTGTACACGCCCATGAAGCGCGTCAGCACCACCAATACCGTGGTCGGTGCCATCCCCGGAGCCGCGCCACCGCTGATCGGATTCGTGGCCCTGGCCGGCGGCACCGGTCCCTGGGCATGGATCCTCTTCGGCGTGCTGTTCGCATGGCAGTTCCCGCACTTCATGGCCATCGCCTGGCTCCACCGCGCCGACTACTCTCGCGCCGGCATGCGCATGCTGCCGTGCATCGAGAATTCAGAGGGCGTGGCCGGACGCTACGCGCTTCTGTACAGCCTGGCGCTGATCCCCGTCTCGCTCCTGCCCGTCATGAGCGGAATGGCCGGCCCGATCTATGCCGTCGGGGCGAGCCTGCTCGGCCTGGGATACCTGCTGGCCTCGCTGGCCTTTCTCTGGCATGAGGAAGAGCGCCAGGCGCGCACCCTGATGCACGTTTCGCTCCTCTATGTTCCGTTACTGCTTCTCCTGGTCCTCGTGGACCCAAGCATTTCCGCCGCATCCCTGATCGCCCTGTCATGAGCAAAGCCATCGCCGCCTACGATCCGGCCGTGGACGCCGCCGTTCACCACCACCCGATCTACGACTACGACAGCGGGCCCCCGGTTGATCGTGGCAAGTTCGCCATCTGGCTATTCCTGGCGACCGAGATCATGTTCTTCACCGGACTGATCGGGACCTATGTGGTCCTGCGCACGGGCGCTCCGTCATGGCCAAACCCTGCTGCGCGCCTTGCCGTCGACATCACGGCCGCCAACACCTTTATCCTGATCGTCAGTTCGTGGACCGTCGTGCGCGGGTTGGCCGCGATCCAGAAGGGGGACCAGGGCGGGCTGGTGAAATGGCTCGGCCTCTCGATCTTGATCGGAAGCGTCTTCGTCGGGGTCCAGGTCTACGAGTACATCGAGCTCTTCAAGCACGGTGCCCTGCCGAATCAGGATCTCTTCTGGTCTACCTTCTATGCCATGACGGGCTTCCACGGCCTGCACGTGATCGTCGGTGTGATCTGGCTCTCGTGCCTCTGGATTGCGGCCGTTCGTGGCAGATACACAGCCCAGGATTACATGGCCATCGAACTCGGTGGCCTCTACTGGCACTTTGTCGACCTGGTCTGGGTCCTCCTCTTCACGCTCGTCTATTTGATGTAGGGTTGCCGACATGTCTGAGCAGCATCATTTCAACGCCAACAAGATCTTCGTCACTCTCATCATCCTGACTGCCCTCGAGGTGGCCTGGGGAACTCTCATACCCTATGACGCCAAGTTCTTCCTCTGGGGCGGCCTGCTGGCATTCGCCTTCTGGAAGGGCCTGCTGATCTTCATGTACTTCATGCACATGAAGTTCGAGGGCTGGATCGTGAAGTGCCTGATCGCGCCGACGCCATTCCTGATGTGTGTCGTCGTCTTCGCGATCATGCCCGACGTGGCCATGAACGGGCAGCTCGATCACGAGCTCGGCGACCAGCTAGATCCAGTCGACGGTGCGGTCGTGGAGATCGGGACCGGAAGCCGAAACATCGAGCACACGGCAGACCACGGCGACGACGACAGCACGGGTCACTGACCCGAAGCGAACCTGCCATGCTGCGCGTCGTGTTGGCAGGCCTGGTCCTTGCGATCGCGGTCTTGCCCGCCACCGGCCAGGGGCTCGACGCGCAAGCGACGAGTCCCGTTCGATTCGGAGAGGTACCGCCCTTCGAGCTCGTCGATGCCAGCGGCACGCTGGTGACCCGGGAGGACCTGCTCGGGGCGCCGTGGATCGCATCGTGCTTCTTCACGGCTTGCCAGGGGCCCTGTCCGCGCCTCAACGCTGACATTCGGCGGTACCTGCAGGATGGCCTCGAGGGCACCCAGGCGCGTCTGGTCTCGATCAGCGTCGATCCGGAGTACGACACCCCCGAGCGCCTGACCGAATACTCCAGCAGCTTCTCGGCTGACCCCGAGCGCTGGCTGTTCTTGACCGGTGATTCCGATGCAGTTCACCGGCTCGTCACGGGCGGATTCATGTTGCCAGTCGATCGGCCCGAGCCCGACGAGTCGGTCGATCCATTCGTGCAACGTTTGCGAATCACCCACTCGACGCGCTTGATCGTCGTGGATCCAGAGGGGCTGATTGCCGGCTACTATGAATGCGGTGGCGAGGCCGGCATCGAGCCGGAAGAGGTCGAGGCGAACTTTGCCGCGGCGCTCGCACGTGCCCGCTTCCTGTCGGGCGGTGCGCGGGTCTGGTTTCCGCGTGTCAATGCGAGCCTCAACGCCATCGCGGCCCTGCTGCTCATCCTGGGCCTGCTCGCGATCCGCGCAGGAGACACGATCCGCCACGCGCGGCTGATGCGCTCCGCCTTCCTGGTGAGCGCAGCGTTTCTCGCGTGCTACCTGTACTACCACCTCTTCGTCTTGCCCTTGTCGGGCGGTCCGACCTCCTTCAACGGCTCCGGATGGGCCAGGCCGGCCTATCTGGCGATGCTGGCGAGCCACATACTCCTGGCCGCGTTGAACCTGCCGATGGTCCTTGCCACGCTCTGGTTCGCCCACCGGGAGGACTGGGAGCGCCACAAGCGCTGGGCCCGCAGGACCTTCCCGATCTGGCTCTACGTCTCCGTCACCGGGGTGCTCGTCTACGTCATTCTGTATCATCTGAATCCAGCGCCGCACTGATCGCAGCGCCCATCACCTTGAAGCCCTCGCGACCGATCGTCCGCCGTCTCGCCAGCCTGGCCGTGGGGCTGGTCTGTTGGGCCAGCCTGGCGCCGGCCGGGTTCACATGAGACAGCTGCAAGGAAGCGGTCGCTTCCTCCGGCTCCAACCTGGGGCGCGGTTTCACCTACAGCATCTACTTCATGCTGTCGGCCATCGCAGCGATCCTGCTGGGCTTTGCATTCCTGCTGGTGCGCAGCGTGCACCGCAACCGGCGAGCGCTCGCCGCGGGCGAGGTGGGCTATCAGCCCCGCGACGGTCTGATCCGCTGGAATGATCCGGATAGGGAAGATGCCGGAGACGAGGGGTGACCGCCGAGCTCAGCGCGGGCTGGGTTGAGACTGAGCTGGGGCGCCTGCTCGTGGCCTGCACGGAAGCGGGCGTATGTTTTGTCGACTTACAGCCCGACCTTGCGGAGCAAGGGTTCGAGAAGTGGCGGCAACGGGTGATTCCGGATTCCAGGGTCGTTGCGACATCCAAGGTCCTCGATGAAGCCCGAGACGAGCTCGCCAGCTACGCTCGCGGGGAGCGGCGCGCCTTCGATGTGCCCCAGGATCTGTTTGGAACCGACTTTCAACGCAGCGTCTGGTTCGAGCTGAAGCGGATTCCTTACGGCGCGACGTGCACCTACGGCCAGGTCGCACGGGCGATCGACAATCCGGGCGCTACACGGGCCGTAGGCCTCGCCAACAATCGCAACCCGGTTCCGATCATGGTGCCTTGTCACAGGGTGGTTGCGGCGGGCGGTCTGGGCGGTTTCGGTGGAGGGGTCGAGATGAAGCACCGACTTCTCGCGCTCGAGGGCGTGCACCTGGCCTTCTGATCAGGGGGCAGCTGGGTTGCAACTGCCCTGGACCTGGGGCGGTCGTGTCTGCATGGTCTGGTTCAGGTCAAGGTCGGTGCTGGCCCTGGTGAGTCTCGGGATTGGCGTCGGGTGGGGGCGTGCTACCGGGCCGGCCCATGCGAGGCAGCTCGGTCCGACGTCATTCTGGGCCGCGGACCGGGGCAGGGATCGCCTGCTGGGGCTCGACCGGGACCTCTTTCCAACCGAGTTGGTCACCCTCCGGGCTCCAACCCGACTGGCAGCTGCGCCTCGGGGTGGTGTCTATGTCGTGAACGCAAGCGACGGGCGGCCTGGGGGGGCTCACGGGCTGCGGTACATTCTCCCGGGCGCCGAGGTGCTCTGGGAGCGCGCCCTCGGGCCCGTGCTCGACCTGCAATCAGACGGCATCCAGGGAGCCCTGGTCGAGGCCCTGCCGGCGGGCGAGGGGCTTGCGAGGGTGCTCGCCGTGAATCCACGGGGCGAAATGCGGCCTCTGGTCGTGGGGGATGTGCTCAGCGTCGCGCGGGTCGGCGAGCAATTCCTGGTGGGCTTCGAGAGCGGTCTGCTCCAGCTCTGGACCAGCGAAGGCCTCGCGCCGGTCGCGGAATTTGATGCGGGCGGCGCCGTGGCCGACGTCGCACCGGCAGGTGGCGCCGGGTGGTGGGTGCTCAGCCACTGCGCTGAACGCGGAACGCGGCTATCCCTGCACGACCGGTCCCTCGGCATGCGCTGGTCCAGGAACACCCACTCGAGCGCGCTCCGCCTTGTGCCCGGACCCGGGCCCGTCGTCTGGTGCGTTGCCGATTCAGACCGCCCCGTGGTCTCTCGATTTGGAGTGTCCGGTGCAGTCGAACTCCAGGTCGAACCGCTTGTCGCGGTTCTTGATCGGGGATTTGCCCTTTCCGATGGGGGGCTGTTGTGGGTTGCTCCTGGCGTTCTGTTGCGCCTCGACTCCGAAGGACTTGTACGCCCCGGCCAGGGCGGGTTTGGATTCCTCGTGGACGTGATTCAGGCCGGGGCTTACCAGTGAATTGAGCCGCCCCGCTCAGGCTGTTTGTTCTTCCGTCTGCGACTTGGTTCTCACCACATGCGCGGGCGCATGGCGGGCCTGTCGCTCGATGGTTGCCAGGAATGCGAGGACGGTGTTCGAGAGGTCTCCACGTTGATGATCCGTGCAGGTCTGGGCGAACTTGGCCAGGTTGCGCCTTAGCTTCGGGATCTCCTTCAATACGGGCGAGTCCTTCCGCTGGCGTGCCTCGACGCGGGACTCGATCTTCCGGATGCGATCCTGGAGTTCATCAATGATCTCCGTATCCGTACGGCGGTTGTAGGTTCTCTTTGCCATCTGCAATGTGCTCCAATCCAATTCAGTAATACACAGCCGAACAGGTGGTAATATCGCCTGTTCGCCGCTGCCAGTGACCGGCGCCATCCTTCTGCCAGCAGCTCCGAGGATCCCTCGGGGTGCCCCTATCGCTGCCTTGGGTCCACGGTCCGCCTGCGGGTCCACGGCCCCTATGGGTAGTGCCGGTCAGCTTCTTAAAGGCTAACATCCCTGGCTGGGGCATCAAGATGGCCCGTAGGATTTCGGATCCTGTTCACAATGACGACACTCCTGGTCGGCAATAGGTTTCGCAACATGGCGTAATTATTACCCCTGCGAACAATCTTTGTTTGTGCCTTACATTCGGTTTTCGGACCGCGCCGGGCCAGGTCGGGGCGATAAAACCAGCACGTCTTGGGATGTGTTTGGGCTGGAGGGGTATCCTGTTCCGCGTTCATTCTCCCGGGGGCCCGCCTCCGCCCATCTGGGGCCTCTCACGGCCATCGATCACGCGTCTTGGAAGAGCATCTCGTCGTACCGCAGGAGCGCCTTGGGATCGAGCTCGATGAGTTTCTTTCTCTTACGTTTCCCCTGCTGAACAAGGGCTTCCTACGTCGTCAGATACGCGATGGGAATGTCCTGGTCGACGGCTCCCCGTCCTTGCCCTCCATGCGGTTGAAGCGCGACAGCGTCGTGAGCGTCACATTTGACGAAGAGAACGCACCCCTGGTCCCGGTCGCCCCGGAGGAGGAGCTTCAGATCCTTTACGAGGACCCGTCGGTTCTCGCGGTCGACAAGCCGGCGCGTCTTGCCGTCGAGCCGGAGCGCTGGGCGAGGGACGCGGGCACCCTCTCCGGTGCTCTGCTGAAGCTGGCCCTCGAGCGATCCGGGGCCACGGCGACAGCTGGTCCGGTCGAATTCCGACCCCGACTCCTGCACCGGATCGACAAGGACACGACCGGTGTCATGCTCGTGGCCAAGGAGATCGAGACTGAACGCCGTCTGCGCCGGGCCTTTGAGGACGGCTCGATCCTGAAGACCTACCTGGCTCTGGTTGAGGGCGAGCACCCTGCGCTCGACGGTGAGTGGGAGACGATCGAGCACCCCATCGCCCCGGACGCCCGCAAGAGTGGTCGCATGTGCGTGCGCGCCGGCGGCAAGGCTTCCGTGACCGAGGTTTCGGTCGAGAGCAGATTCCGCGGCTATACGCTGGTCCGCTGCCGGCCGCGCACGGGGCGCACACACCAGATTCGGGTGCACCTGGCCGAGGAAGGCTTTCCGTTGGCGGTGGATCCGCAGTATGGTCGCAGCGACCAGATCCTGCTCTCGGACATCAAACGTGGGTACAGGCCCAAGCCCGGTGCGACCGAGCGGCCGCTGATCGATCGTCTGACCCTGCATGCGGCTGCCATCGAGTTCCCAGCTTCAGCGGAAGGCAATGTGGAATCTGGCAGCTCTGATCCTGAGATGATTCGTGTCGAAGCGCCCCTACCGCCGGACTTTCAGCGTGTCCTCAAGCAGCTAGCCAAAGTGAGACCCCTGCGCCGATGAAGCTCAAGCAGAAGCCGGGCGACTTCCGCGTGCGCGAGGTCTTGCGCGACGACTTCGTCGTCGAGCGCGGGCCGAACCGTGTCTATCGCGTCAAGAAGCGCAAGCTGACCTCGCTCGAGGCGGCCAGTGCCCTGGCCTCCATGACGGGTGTGCGGCCCGGAGATGTTTCGATGGCGGGGTTGAAGGACCGCCAGGGCATTACCGAGCAGGTGATGACCGTACCGCGCGGCAAGCCGATTCTGTACCGGCGACCCGAGCTGTCGATCGAGACGATTGGAAGTAGCGCCCATCCGATCAGCAGCGAGGACGCCCTGGGCAACCAGTTCGACATCATCGTTCGCAAGCTGGGTCCGCTGGACGTGCGTCATGCGCGGGCCGCCCTGCCGATCGTGAGGGAGCATGGGCTGCCCAACTACTTCGACGAGCAGCGCTTCGGCAACCTGCGACACGGTCAGGGATGGATCGCACTGGACCTGGCCCTCGGTCGCCACGAGGCCGGCTTGAAGCGTCTGCTCACCGCGGTGTCGCAATTCGACAACGCGGAGTCCAAGACCTTCAAGTCAGCACTCTACCGGAACTGGGGCGAATGGCGTACCTGCCGCGATATCGCCGGACGCTTCGGCGCGCACCATTCGGTATTCGAGCACCTCAAGCGCAACGAAGGCGACTTCGCCGGGGCCTTTGGTTCGATCTCGTCCCGCATCCGTCTGATCCACCTGTTCGCCTACCAGTCGCACATCTGGAACCGCGCACTGGCCAAGACGATCGAGGCTGAGCTCGAGCGCACGGACACGATCGGGATCGCATCACCGGAGGGACGTCTCGTCTTCCCCAAGCGCGCCTTCAGCGGCCCGCCCGCCTGGGGCGGCGTCATGCCACTGCCAGGCCCTGGCCTGGAGGGCGTCTCCCATGCGGATCAGCGCGCCCTGTTCGCCGAAGTTCTCAGGCCGGACAAGCTGGAGCCCGAGACCTTCCGCATCGATGGAGTGCCCGGTTTCGCACTCAAGGCCGAGGATCGTTCGATGATGGTCGTTCCGCGCGACCTGCGTATTCGCAGCCGTGACTCCGAGCCCCGCGGCGGGAGCGCGATCGAATTGAGCTTCGGTCTGCCGCGCGGATCCTATGCCACCCTGGTCGTGCGCCGGCTTATGGGCTCCACCCGGAGATCGACCAATCCCCTGGGCCGACAGAGCAAGGGCTTCAAGAGAGGCCCCGCTCGCAAGGGTGGTCGAAACCGGTCCGATCCCCGCAGCTGACGCAGCGGGGCCGGCCACGGACAGGCCAGATCGATGGAATACGAATCAACCAAGGAACCACGATGACGACAGAGACTGCCAGTAACGCACCCGTGGTCGGAGTCATCGGCGGCTCCGGTCTGTACGACATCGAAGGCCTGACCGATGTCGAGGAGAGTATTCAGACAACTCCGTTTGGAGCTCCCAGCGACGGCTACGTATGCGGCACGTTGAACGGCGTGCGAATGATCTTTCTGCCGCGCCACGGCCGTGGCCATCGAATATCGCCTTCGGAGCTCAACTTTCGCGCGAACATCTGGGGCATGAAACAGCTGGGGGCGACCCACATCATCTCCGTCTCTGCGGTCGGGTCCATGCGTGAGGACATTGCGCCCGGTGACTTCGTGGTCATCGACCAGTTCTTCGATCGCACCCGGCACCGGCCCGATACCTTCTTCAGCGATGGAATCGTCGCGCACGTCATGTTCGCGGATCCGGTCTGCTCGGTACTGCGGCGAGTACTGGTCGACGCCGCCCAGGCCGTAGGCGTCAAGGTCCACGACGGCGGCACCTACTTGAACATGGAGGGGCCGCAGTTCTCGACGCGTGCCGAGTCGCGCATCTATCGTGGATGGGGCGTGGACGTGATCGGAATGACCAACCTCCAGGAGGCCAAGCTCGCGCGGGAAGCCGAACTCTGCTACGCCACGGTTGCGATGGCCACGGACTACGACTGCTGGTACGAGGGCCACGACGATGTGACCGTGGAGAGCATTCTTGCGACGATGGCCCAGAATGTCGGCAATGCGCGCAAGCTTGTCCTCGACGCGGTCCCGCGTGTTTCGGGAGAGCGCAGCAGCTGTGGTTGTGCCAATGCTCTTCAGTACGCAATCCTGACCTCCCCGGATGCCGTCTCACCGGAGGCGCGCGATCGCCTCGGCCTCTTGATCGACAGGTACCTCTCATGACTCGTCTCCCCTCCGGGCCCATTGATTCCGACAAGCCGATGCTTCCGCGCCGCACCTTTCTGGGTGCCACCGTGTCCGCCGGTGCCGCCCTGGCGTGCAAGGCCCCTCCCGCCGCATCGACCGCGCCAGGCATGGCCGCCAGGCGCGGCAGCACCCGACCGACCCTCGTCGGTTCGCGCAATGCTCTGCCGGGGATGAAGGCACAGTACGCCGCGTTGACCGAGGGGGCCGACCCACTCGACGTCGCGATCGAGGTCGTGAAGGTTGTCGAGGCCAACCCCGACGATCATTCGGTGGGGCTGGGTGGGCTGCCGAACGAGAACGGCGTCGTTCAGCTCGACGCGGCGGTCATGTACGGGCCAACCCACAACTCCGGCGCCGTTGCATGCATCGAGGACATTCTACATCCATGCGAAGTTGCCCGGCTGGTCATGGAGCGGACGGACCATTGCCTGATCGTCGGTCCCGGGGCTTACAGCTTCGCGCGCGAGCACGGACATCCGCATACCAACCTGCTGACCCCGCGTTCACGTGAGATCTGGATGAACTGGCGCGAGCGGATGAACCCGAACGACGATCGCTTGCCCGCACCAGCTTCCGACCCGGACGCGGACGACCAGGCGGGCTGGATCGAGATGGAGGGTGAGCGCGTGGCGGTGGGCGATCTATTCGACGAGCGCCGTCCCACTGGCACCATCCATTGCTCAGCGCTCGCGACCGACGGACGCATCGCATGCACCACCACGACTTCCGGGCTGGCCTGGAAGATTCCGGGACGGGTGGGGGATTCGCCGATCATTGGCGCCGGCCTCTATTGTGACGAGGAAGCTGGCAGTGCGGGTGCTACCGGACGTGGCGAGGCGGCCGTGCTCGCATGCGGCAGCTTCGCCATCGTCGAGATGCTGCGCCAGGGCCGCACGCCGCTCGACGCTGGAATGGAGGCCCTCAGGCGGGTCGTGCGCCAGGCGAAGCGGGCGTCGAGCTGGCAGCCCGGATTGATGGGCGAGGGCGGCAAGCCGGCCTTCAACCTGCGATTCTACGTCCTGGGCCTCGATGGGACGTGGGCCGGCGTCGCGCTCAAGGGCAGCGGAGATTTCTCCGTGGCCGACCCTGACGGTGGCCCGCGGCATGAACCGATCGAGTCGCTGCTCGGAGACTGACCTGGAGCTACTGCTCGAAGTGCGTCAGCGCCGATTGGAACTCGCGCAGCGATAGCAGGCCATCGCCATCGCGATCAAGCGTGCTCAGGACCGAGTGGACGCGGATCCGGAGCTGGAGTGGACGCAAGAGGCCCTCGAGGTCGGAGACCGAGATGAAGCCGTCATTGTTGATATCCAGCCGTCGGTAGTGCGGAACCGGGCCAGCTATCAACGGGGGGGCGGGAGCGGCGCCGGCGCCCACATCGCGCAGCGATACGGTGCCGAAGAGCTCGATGATCGTGGTGGGCTTCTGTGCAATCTCGGTCTCGCCCGTGTCCTCGCCGGTCGGTAGTACGATCGGGTGCAGGATGCCCGCCAGTCCAACTAGCTCGAGTAGACCGAGTCGTTCGTCGCGGTTTGCATCCAGGCTCGTCATCGCCACGTCTGCCGGAACGTCCTCGCGCCCGTAGTCGACCAGAATCCGGGCCAGTTCCAGCAGACCGATCTCGCCGTCGAGATCCAGGTCGTAGGCGTTGCGCAGCAGCTCCGGCGGTCGCTGGGGAGGGCTGGACTTGCCGGAGAGGGGCCGTGGTTCGCGGAACTTTCCGCCGCGGTAGACGGCGTCGTCGTGGAAGGCCTTGAACTCGCTAAAGCGGATGCGACCGTCGTGGTCTGCGTCGTATACGCGATAGCGCATGCGATCGAAGGCCATGCTCTTCTTCGCTTCGCGGTACGAGATCCAGTCGTTCAGGTCGTAGTCCGCGATCACGAACCAGCCGCGAATCTGATCGCTCGGTTCGTCAGCTCGGAGAGTGAGGCCCTTGCTCTGGGCCGCCGGCTCCGCGTTCCTTTTCTTGCGCTTGTTCGCCGGCGCTTCGGAGTTGCCGAGGACCCGTCGCCCACCCTTGCGAGCATTCTTGGATTTCGGGGTGCGCCCACGTTGACCGCGCTGGATCGTGGGGACGCCCAGAATCGCCCTGGGGCTGCTCGCCTCCGGTGCCGTCCCGCTCGGGATGGGCTTGCTAGCGGGGCCCGCGAGGGCCGACATGAATATCAGCGTGGTGAGGAGCATCCAGGTGCAATATCGGCCTACTAGGCTACGCGCTCTGCCCTTTTTTTGCCCCCGCCACTCGATTCTGCCCGAAAAAACGGTCGAATCGTCGGCCGAGGCGCTGGACGGCCCGCCCATGGCCTGCCTCCAATGAACCTACGTGGCGCGGGTTGGTTGCGCTAGGAAGCCCATTCCAGGACCGCTGTGGTCACCCGCTGGACGTCCGCGTCCGACAGGAAGGGGTGGACGGGCAGGCAGATCACCTGCTTGGCGAGGGCTTCCGCGTGGGGGAAATTCCCCTCCGAAAAGCCCCATTCCCGGGCCACCGGCTGGAGGTGGACCGGCGCCGGGTAGTGTACCGCGGCCCGTATATTCTGCCCCGTGAGGTGGGCCAGGAGCCCGTCCCTGTCCCCGGAGAGCACTCGCAGCGTGTATTGGTGGTAGACCGGGCTGCTACCCGGAGCCCGGACCAGGGGCGCAACACTCGGGGATCCTGCGAATTTGCCGTCGTAGATCCCGGCGATCTGCTGACGTCTGGCGGTCCAGCGCCCCAGATGGGGTAGCTTCACGTTCAGAACGGCGGCCTGGATCGCGGCCAGCCGCGAATTGGTGCCGACAGACGTGTGGGTGTACTTGGTCGGACTGCCGTGGTCACGAACCTGGCGCAGTCGGTCGGCCAGGTCGGCGCTGGACGTCACCAGTGCACCGCCGTCACCCGCACAGCCGAGGTTCTTGGTGGGATAAAAGGAGAAGGCCGCGACGTCGCCCAGCTCGCCGGCCAGCTTGCCATCGCGCACGGCCCCGTGGGCCTGTGCAGCGTCCTCGAACAGAAACAGACCCTTCTCATCGGCCAGGGCGCGGAACCCGTTCATGTCGACGAGCTGTCCATAGAGGTGCACCGGAAGCAGCCCCTTGACGCCGGGCACGAGCGCGGCGCGGGCGGCCTCCGGGTCGATCAGGCCCGTCGTAGGATTTACGTCGCAGAAAACAGGCTTGGCACCGATCCATGCGATCGCGCCGGCGGATGCGAAGAAGGTGAAGGGGCTAGTCAGCACGCCATCCCCGGCGCTGACACCGAGCGCACGCAGCCCGAGCACCAGCGCGTCGGTTCCGCTCGCGACCCCGATCCCGTGGGTCACACCCTGGCTCGCCGCGAAGTTGGTTTCGAAGCTGCCGACCTCCGGTCCGAGCACGTATTGCCCGCTGTGCAATACGCTCAGGACAGCATCGTCCAGGGCGCTCCCGAGCTCGGCTCGCTCGGCCGCCATGTCGAGCGGCTGAATGGGGGGCAAGGTTTCCACCTGGCTCACAGGGTCAGCTTCCGTGGCCGACTTCGCCGGCCGAGAGTTTCTCGCGGTAGTCGACATAGGCCTGCTTGACCTTTCCTGACAACAGGAACAGTCCAAGGATGTTCGGCAGGGCCATGCCGAGGATCATCAAGTCGCCGAAGTCCAGAACGGCTGTCGCCGAGATTACCGAGCCAAGGAAAACAAACGCCAGGAAGATGATCTTGTAGATGATCGACGAGCGGTCACCGAAGAGCCAGACCCAGCAGCGTTCGCCGTAGTAGGACCAGGAGATCATCGTCGAGAATGCGAAGAGCACGACTGCGACCGAAAGCAGGTAGGGGAACCAGCTGACCGAATCACCCATCGCCTTGGCGGTCAGTGCGGCGCCATTGTTCGCGGCCCGCAGCGCCTCGTAGTCGGGGTTGTTGTAGGCACCCGTGATGACGATGACCAGGGCTGTCATCGTGCACACGACGACCGTGTCGATAAATGGTTCGAGAAGGGCGACAATGCCCTCCTGGACGGGGTATTCGGTCTTGGCTGTCGAGTGTGCGATCGCCGCGGATCCGATACCGGCCTCATTCGAGAATGCGGCGCGCTGGAAGCCGACGACGAGGACTCCGACAATTCCGCCGATCCCCGCGTCCGAATTGAAGGCGCCGTCGAAGATCGTCTGGAAGGCAGCCGGAATGGCGCCGAAGTTCGTGAAGAGGATCCAGAGACAGGCCGCGACGTAGAGGCCGCACATGAAAGGGACGATCTTCTCCGCGGTCGCAGCGATGCGCTTGACACCGCCGATGATCACGAAGCCGGCGGCGATGGTCATGATCAGACCGTATACCCAGCGCATGTCAGCGATGGCCGGGAATGTCTCCTCGAGGGCACCCAGGGATTGACTGACCTGGAAGCTGTTGCCTCCGGCGAGCGAGCCGCCCATGCAGAGCAAGGCGAAGAGTACGGCCAGGCCGTAGCCGAGCGGTCCCAGGCCCTTCTCCTTGAGGCCGTGCGAGAGGTAATACATCGCGCCACCCATGACGCTCCCGTCAGGGCGCACTTGCCGATACATCTGCCCGAGCGAACACTCGGTGAACTTCGAGGCCATGCCCAGGAGGCCGGCGATGATCATCCAGAGGGTGGCCCCCGGTCCGCCGATGCTCACTGCGATCGCGACCCCAGCGATATTCCCCAGCCCGACCGTTGCCGACAGGGCGGTCGTCAGGGCCTGGAAATGGGTCACTTCACCCTTGTCTTCCGGGTTGTCGTACTTGCCGGCCGTAACGAGGATCGCGTGCCAGAATGATCGCAGCTGGACGAAGCCCATGCGGACCGTAAAGAAAATCGCACCGATCACTAACCAGATGACGAGCAGGGGCATCGTCAGCGGTGAGCCATCCGCCTTCTTCAGTCCAGGGAGCTTGACCGGATAGAAGAACCCAAAATGCTCCTCGACCACACCGGGGGTGCGACCGTCGTCTCCACCTGCCAGGAAGTGGTTGACCCCGACCATGGTCTCTTCCGCCGCGTCGTTGAAACGCTTCCATCTCGCCGACAGAGAATCGGGATCGACCGTCGCTGCTTCGGCGTCCGCGGTTTCCTGAGTGGCTGGCAGGATTGCCGTGGGAGGCGCCGCCGAGCCCTCCGGGGCTGAAATGAAGAGCAGGAGGGCGATCAGCAGCAGTTTCGACGGGCTCTGGGCGAATGCCATTGGGGGGGCTCCGGGGGCCTGGAGGCGGGGGCGAGAGGGGGGGATCCTGCCAGGGGGGCCCTGAGCATGCAAACCTGGGGGCCTGAGCGGGTGAATTGGGAGCTGCAATGGGCCTTTTTATGGCCGCGTCCTGCAAAATGTTGGGAAGACCCGGACGGAAGTGTGGGTAGTTGGGGGAAAGGGAGATCAGTTCGTCAGCGGGACGACCCAAGAACCGGAGGGATTTGTCATGTTGCTCAATGCTTTGGTAGCCGCAGCCCTTTCCGCATCGCTCTCACCGGCGCTGCGGCCACTGGCGGCGGACCCCAGCTGCGAGACGCCCCCGGGCCTCGGGAGTGGTTCGAGGCTCGACGCCTGCGCCCCGGATGACCTGCGTGCCCTCGACGATCTGCGCCGGGTTGCGGCCGAGGTCCAGGGGGATCTCGAGCTGTTGCGTGAGCGCAGCTTCGACGAACCGGTGAAGGTCGAGTTCGCCGATCGTGAGTGGCTGGATCAGGCCGTGCGCGAGCGTTGGGACCAGCAGCGCCCGGCCGAACGGGTCGCCTTCGAGGAAATCTCGGCCAAGATGCTCGGCATGTTGCCCGTGGGGGCTTCGTTGCGCGAGGAGGAGCTGCGACTGCTCGAACAATCGGGTTCCTTCTTCGATTCTCAGGCCGACCAGCTCTACGTGCTCGAGCCCGTGGGAGACGTCTCCCCGCTGGTCGTCGCGGCCGGCCTGTCCGAGGCCTTGAACGACCAGCACTTCGAACAGGAGTGGGGACCGATCGACGACGAGATCAGCGACCGTCGCTGGGTACGCGAGGCCGTGCGCAGCGGTAGCAACATCGCACTGCTGCTCCTCTGGGCCTTCGACAACCTCGAGCACGCCGCCGTACAGGAGATCTCCCGCATTCAGCGCAGCGGTTCGCACTCGTCCCTTTCCGATTCTCCGCCCTACGTATGGAAACCGATGCTCGGGCTGTCGATGCGGGCAGAGTCTTTCCTGCGCCGCAGTACTCGCACGAACTGGATATCGCCGCCACGAATCAGCGACCTGGACCAGGTCGCCCAGCAGCGGCCGCTGTCCACCGAACAGATCCTGCACCCGGACAAGTACTGGACCGGGCGTCGCCGCGACGATCCCACGCCCATGCAGTTCAACACCTGTGACCTGCCGGTTGGCTGGACACTCGACTACCAGGACACTCTGGGTGAGATGATCCTGTCGGTCTTGACCGAACCCTTCGGAGCACGGCGTGGCGTAGATCCATCGCTGTTCGGACGGTCACCGCTAGAACTCTCGAGTAGTCCCGCAGCGGGATGGGCCGGAGACCGCATGGCCCTTCTGCAAGGGGATGAAGGCTCGATCGTGCACCTGGTCACGGCCTGGGATAGCCCGGAAGATGGCGCGGAGTTCTCGACCGCAGTCCACGCACAATGCGGCGACATTCTCGGGAACCTGGATGAGATGGCCCGGCCCGACCAAGCCCGCGGTGTGCGCGTGGCCGCCGGCGAGACAGGACAGGTGACGGTCACGGCCTGGATGGGGCCCGATGAACAGCTCGTGGACTTCGTCCTGGCTGCCGTCAGGGTCGACGCCTGAATTCGGGGCGCCTAGCCAAACGCTTGCTTCTTGCGCTTGGCCGAATTCGGGAGACCGCCGGCGATCCGACCGGTGAAGAAGAACGTGCCCTCGATGCGCCAGCCCGGCCGGGGCAGGGGAAGTCCGGATTGACCAAGCTGCCACGGGCTGACGAACAGGTACATGGGTCGCTCGGGCGTGTCAGCGATGACGAGGTCCACGAGGCGACCCGTCAACGGGTTGCTGAGGTGACGCACTTCTCGAATGCGAAGTGAGACGTCGGAGCACCCTCCGGGACTGCCGACATCGCCCAGCGGCGCGATATGGGCTCCATGGGTCTTGGTCAGCGCCGTCGGATGGCTGCCACCGACGTTGGGTCCGACATACGATATGTCGAGCGCGAAGCCGGCCACCTGAATGGCCAGCACGTGGTGCGGATCCAGGTGTTCGGGCAGGCGCTTGGCGTCCGTGAGCCAGGTGCTGAGGGGATACACCCCGGGTCGCCCATCGCGCGCGCGGACGATGTCGTATTCGTCGACTCCCCGGGGCGATGGGGGGGCCGCCCAGCACACGAGCAGGGCGTCGAAGGGGGAATCGGGCACGCGCTGGATCGAATCGACTGCGACCCGCAGGCGCACGGGGACCTGATAGTGGGGCAGCAGGGTCCAGAAATCCTGGCCGGCCTCCCGATCGAGGCGCAGCTCGAGACCGTTGCCGAGGTCGAGGCGACGGTGATTTTCGGGGTCTCCACGCCAGGGGACGCCCTCGCCGTCGGAGCAGACCAGTTCGATCAGCTCCTGAGGGTCGTGGTTGGGCGGGAACCCTATGCACTCGAGCAGAAAATCCATTGGAGAAGAGTTTCGCAAAGACGGGCATTCCGCACAATCGCGCCTCTCGGGAGCCCCCAGCCAATTCGAAGGCGTCCGGGAAGGGCGCCTATCACCATCAGCGAAGGTGCCGCGCGCCCGTTTCCGAGGACCCCCGTTTCCGCACTCTCGAGCCGGACCCCCATGAGCGTACGCAGCACCCTGTTATTAATTCTTGTCCTCGCAGCTTGTCATGGGGCCGGGAGCTCCACGGGCGGTGACCTGGATTCACAACCGGCGAGGCCCGGGTCCACGTTGCCCGGCGCCGCGCTCGACGTGGAACATTATCTGCTCGACGTGCAGCTGTTTCCGAAGCAGCGCCGTATCGAAGGCGAATGCACGATCCGGCTGTTCGCGACTGGCGATGGTCCGCGCACCCTGGATCTTGATCTCGAGGGCCTCGACGTTATCGACGTGGTCGACGACCGCTCCCGCCCGCTCGAATTCGTCCACGACAATGGGCAACTCTCCGTGCGCTGGACGCGCGCCACGAATCCAGATGAGGCCATCACGTTGCATGTGCGCTACGCCGGCAGCCCGGCCCAGGGCCTCTGGTGGGTGACCGATCGCTCTGGACAGTCTCTGGTCTTCACCCACGGCGAGTGTGAGGAGAGTAGCTGGTGGTTCCCTTGCAACGATGTGCCCGATGATCGAGCCACGTCGGAACTGCGGGTCACCATGCCGGGCGCCTGGTCCTCGGTCGCGGCTGGCGAGCGCGTTCTGAGCGAGGTGCAAGCCGATGGTCGGCGGACGGACCATTGGCGCATGAACACGCCGCACGCCGTCTATCTGACAAGCCTGGTGGCAGGTCAGCTGGAGTCGGTCGATCAGGACTGGCATGGGGTTCCGCTCACTTTTCACGCACCGAAGGAGTGGGCGCCCTACCTGACAGAGTCATTGAGTCAGACCGGAGCGGCGCTCGACTACTTCTCCGAGTTGCTCGGAAGGCGCTATCCCTATCGCAAGTATGCGCAGGCCTGTGTCCCCGGCTTTCCCTTCGGCGGCATGGAGAACATCTCAGCCACGACCCTGACGGTGGAGTCGCTCTCGGATGCGGCCGGCTTGCTCGACCGCCGGCCGGATGCCCTGGTGGCCCATGAGGTGGCCCACCAGTGGATTGGCAATCTGGTAACGGTCTCGGATTGGTCCCATGTCTGGATCCAGGAGGGACTGGCGACCTACCTGACGTTGATGTTCATGGAGCATCTGCACGGAAAGGCCGAGTTCCAGATCGGAATGCGGGAGAAGCGTCGTGAGTATCTGAAGGCCGATCGGGGCGGGAGCCGGCGTGCGATCGTTCACGATGTCTACCGGAGTCCGAGCGATCTCTTTGCCGGCGCTCACGCATATCAGGGTGGCGCGACGCGCTTTCACCTCCTGCGATTCCTCCTGGGTGAGGAAGGATTCAGAACCGGGTTACGCCTGCTCGTAGGTCGCTCTGCCGGTCGGTCCATCGATACCGATGATGTGCGGCTGGCCTTCGAGCAGGCCTCGGGCCGCGATCTCGAGTCGTTCTTTCAGCAGTGGTTGCTCGAACCCGGCCACCCGGAGATCCAGACGCGCTGGCGGCATGACCCGACTCGCAAGCGGGTGATCCTTTCCGTCAACCAGGTCCAGTCGATCGAGGGCGGGACGGCGAGTGCCTTCCAGGCCCCGGTTCAGGTAGAGATAATGGATTCCGCCGGGTCTCGAACGGTGCGCATCGAGCTCGAGAAGCGGCGTGCGAAGTACGAGCTTGCCTGTGAGGGCGAGCCCCTCTGGGTTCGCTTTGACAAGGATCGCTGGCTTCCGGCGGAGATCAGACCGGAGAAGGAAGCGGCTGAGTGGCTCGCGATCCTGTTGCTGGACGACGACCTGAACGGGCGCCTCGATGCCCTGCGCGCCCTGGCCAGGATGCGGGCCGAAGTGGCTGAGGACGTACGGGTGGCGATCGATCAGGGCATTTCACAAAGCCTCGGCTCCGATCCTGCAGAGGCGGTCCGTTCGGGAGCGGCGAGTCTGCTAAGGCGATTGCAGACACCCGAGGCCCGGCGCGCGCTCGAGTCCAGCGCGAGCACGGATGCGGCGCTGGCTGTGCGTCAGGCTGCCCTGGGGGCCTTGGCGGCCTGGGGGCCGGATGCGGGTCTGAAGACGCTCGCGGAGCGCACTTTCGACGCCCGCGACAGCTGGGGCACGATGGGCGCGGCCGCGAGTTTGCGCGTCGCGGCGGATCCGGACACGGGTCTGGATTGGGTCCGTGAGCGACTGGGTGAGGCCTCACCGAATGAGATTCTGCGTCGGCACCTCTTGCGCGCGCTCGGGCCCTTGCCGACCAGGGATGCTGGCTTGGAATTGCGTCGCTGGCTGAACGATACCGGTGCATTCGCCGAGGTGCGGGCCGAAGCCGCGCGCCAGCTCGTGCCCCGGGCCACGGGCTCAGAAAAGGCCGCGGCGGCTGTGCGCGCCGACCTGATAGCAGCCCTCGAGACTGAGGATGGGCGACTGCGGCGTGCGCTCCTCGACGGGCTTGCCCGCCTTGATCACCAGGACGTGCGCGATGCCCTCACCACTTACCATGGGCGGACCGTCCACGCACGCGAACGGCGCGTCATCGAGGCCTCACTGGCGCCCTTTGGTGGGCTCTGATCCGGGACGGACAGAGTCGTTGCGGTCCTCGGATTCGATCCCTCCGGAGCAGCGGCGCGCGTGGCGCGCACTTCTGCGAGACATGCGACAGGCGCTCCTGTCCGAGATCGGCGCGCGCGCCATCTACGACCACCTGTCGCGCCGCATCCAGGATCCCGAACTACGCTCATTGATGGTGCAGCTGAATCTGGACGGGATACGCAGCGTCGATCAATTGCGAGACGTCATGCGCGGGCTGGGCGGGAAGCCGCGCCGGACGAGCTTTCGGCGCCGGGCCATGGCGCGCGCCCTGTGCGCCAGCTCGCGCCTCATCGGACCACGCGCCGTCCTCCGGGTTTGCGCGCACGCGGAGGAAACGGTCGCGCGCTGGTATGCCGAGTATTCGGCATACTTTCTGCAGTCGGGGGATCGGGAGCGGGCGCGCCTGTTCGGCCAGCTCTCCATCGAGAAGCAGCTCCGGGCCCGGGCCCTCGGCGCCTGGGTTACGAATCTACGCCGACGCTGAGTCGCACCGGGGGCCCGGCAGGTACCATGGGTCCATGACCTGGATTCGAACCGTCGCGGCGGGGGATGCCACCGGCCGCCTGCGAAAGACCTACGACGCCGCCATCGCCCGTGCCGGACGTGTCTTCGGCATCGTCCGGGCCATGAGCCTCGCGCCGTCGATTCTGGATTCGTCCATGGGGCTATATCAGCGGGTCATGTACGCGCCGAAGGGGCTCACCCGCTGCCAGCGAGAGATGCTGGCCGTGGTCGTCAGTCGGGTCAACGAATGCCACTACTGAATACAGGCACATGCTGCAGACCTCCGTGTCGAGGTCTCGAAAGAGGGCCAGCTGGGTGACTCGGAGGCGAGCGAGATGTGGGTCGCCGCGATCGCGCGCGACTGGCGCTCGGCAGATCTCTCGGATCAAGATCGAGCCCTCTGTTCCTACGCCGACAAGTTGACCCGTGACCCGGCCCAGATGACCCAGGGCGACGTGGCGGGTCTGCGGGAGGTTGGGCTGGACGATGTTGCGATCCACGATGGGATACAGGTCATCGCCTACTTCAATTACATCAATCGCATCGCCGATGCGGTGCATGTGGACCTCGAGCCGGAGATGTCGGAATACACCTGACCAGCCTCGGTGGGCTGGGTCCGGGCAACAAGAAAGGGCGCCCAGCCTTGCAGCTGGGCGCCCCTTGTTCTCAAGGCGCGCGACGGCAGGTGGGCGATCAGCCCAGCTTGAGGTCGCGGATGTCGTCGACGGCGAAATCGACGCTCAATTCCTGTTCGATATTGATCACGCGACCGGTGCCCTTGAAGGGGTTGAAGATCAGGGCGCCATGGACGGCGCGACCATCCTTGAAGTGGACGGTCAGCTTGTCAGCCGTACGTGCCGCCAGAAGGACGTCGTAGATCTTCTCAGGGACCATCTGACGGGGCTTTTTACTACTAGTCGTAGACATGATTTCGGTGCTGCTCTCTAGAGGAGGCCTCAGGAGGCGACCAAGTTTGGAAGGATATCTGTCAGGTGTGGGATGAGGAGGCGAGACCAGGTTTCGAAGTTTGCACCCTGGTCGTCGAGTTGAACTAGCTCAGCGGGCGTCACGAAATCGCCTTCGAGCTGGTCGGTTTCGTGCACCTCGACGGGGCCCTGAACCGACATGACCTGTACGAAGCCCACGTGAACGGCTCCGACCGGGTTTGAGTCATCGTTTAAAGTACCTACGGGCCGGACGTCTACTGGTGAGTCCATTCGGAGCTCTTCCTTGCAGACTTCGCGGATCGTTGCATTGTGGATTGGGTTGCGCCGGTTCGTAGACGGTGCAGCCTCCTGTAGATCGATGGGGTTGATGTGTCCACCCACCCCGATCGAAAGTTTGTTGTGAAGTCGAGCCTCCCCGCCACGGCTGGTGCGGCGCAGGAGCAGCACCAGTCCGTCGCGTTCGACGATCGTGTAGGGGATAACTTGCTTCCATTCCGGATTGCGTTCAGCGACCTCGCGTTCGACGAAAAACCCAGATCTCTCGACTGGGTCCATGAACGACTCGATCGACAACCCTTCTCCGAATAGGGTGAGCCCATAGGGGTAGCTCTCCGGAAAAAGTTCGCGGCGCGGTACGACGAAAACGAACTCCATGGCGCGTCCCAGGCAGGGACGTGTTCTCGGTAAGGGGCGGGGTGGGAGAAAAGGGGCGTCAGTGGGCCAGAGTGGCCGTCATCCGGGAGCTCAAGCCCCTTCGTTGGAGGCGGATGCTAACCCGGAACCCAAAATCCGTCAAGATCAGGGGGGGCGGGGACCCAGACCCACAATATGGAGTATGGGGGGGCCATTCTGACGGCCCCATGGGGTCTTCCCTGGGTAAGTGGAGGTGGATGTGAAAGGCCCGTAAGCCGGATTCTGTCCCCCGCGCGAGCGGGGTGGCAACCATTTCTCTGGGACCGAGGTCGCCCTCGGCCTCGAACGACCTACCCGGAAGACGTCGCGTGGGTCATCACATGGCCTTCCCTATTTGGTCTTTCTCCAGGCGGGGTTTACCCTGCCAGCCCTGTCACCAGGACCGCGGTGCGCTCTTACCGCACCCTTTCACCCTTACCCCCCGTTTGCACAGGGGGCGGTTTGCTTTCTGTGGCACTTTCCCTAGCCTCGCGGCCGGTTGCCGTTAGCAACCGCCCTGACCCGTGGAGCCCGGACTTTCCTCCCCGGACCTGATGGTCCGGAGCGGCTGCCCTGGCCTTTCACATCCACCCCCGATTCTATTCCGCGAGGCGCCGGATCCCTAATTCAAGTAGGCCATGCAGGACGACTTCTTCCTGACCAACCTGGAGCTGCGGGAATCGACCGACACCGGCGAAGAGCGAGAGGGCCTGAGCCACCGCTCGATGGCCGGCATGTTCCTGCTCCAGGTGCGTGAGCTGGCCGCCCGTGGCGAGCCCAAAGGGGCAGTGACCGTGGTGCACGATGCCGGTGACCACGGTGGCCGATATCAGGACTTTGCCGGGGCCCTGGCAGAGCGCCAGTGGGCGGTCGCCCTGCCCGATCTCCGCGGCCACGGCGGTACGGAGGGGGATCGCGGCCATAGTGGTGGGATCAACGAGGTCGTGCGCGATCTCGCCGCGATCCAGGATCACCTGGCCTACCGGCTACCGGACGCACCCAAGGTGCTCGTTGGTCAGGGGCTTGGCGCTCTCTACAGCCTGGCCTTTGCGGTAGAAAAACCGGGGCAGCTGGGCGCACTCGTGCTCATTGCGCCGCTGCACAATCCGGCATTCAACCTGCCCGTGGCGCCGTCCGGTCTGAAGAAGCTCTTCAAGAAGGTAGGACCCAGGTCCGCAGGTCAGATCGGCTACACCCAGGACCAGCTCTTCGCCGATTCCGGCGCCGCGAGTTCGTGGGCAAATGACCCACTGGTGCACGACGAGATCACGCTACGCGCAGGTGAGCAGGCGGCGGACGCCGCGCTCAGGTACCTGCCGCGCCTCGCCGACCTGGGTCTTCCGACCCTGATCGTGCACGGGGACCACGACCCGATCTCGGACGTCTCTCTGAGTCGTGCCCTGGCGGGAGGCGATGTGGCCGTGGAGATCGTCGAGGGTGCCCTGCACCAACCGCTCCAGGACAGCGGTGGCGGTCAAGTTGGCGAACGCATCCTCGATTGGCTCGGCGCAAATGTGCGCTCGGGCTTCTAGCCGTTCGCGCGGGGTTCGCCGGCCCGGATCCAGTCCTGCAGGATGACCATCGCGCTCCAGCTATCCCGTTGTTCGCGACGTCTGGACGCAGACAGGCCGGACTCGCGCAGGAGCTCTTCTGCCTCCTTGGTGCTCAGCCGTTCATCGTGGGCGAGTACCTCCACGTCGGGGAAGCGTGTGCCAAGAGAGCGCATGAATGCCTGGACGGATTCAGCGCGCGGTCCGACGCTACCATCCATGTTGTAGGGCATGCCCACGATCAGGACGCCCACGTCACGTTCGTCGAGCAGCGCTGAAACGTGCTCGATCAGGGCCGGGTCGTCGCCCGCGCCGTGGAAGGTACCGAGGGGCGAAACGTGAATCCGAAGAGCGTCCGTGACGGCGAATCCGGTCCGCTTGGATCCATGGTCGACCCCGATGGCGCCGGTGGTGTTCACAGGAGGGTGGGGTCCAGAGCACGGATTTGCTCCACCGCGCGCCGGACTTCCTGGGCCCGATCCCGTGGGCAGACCAGGGTCGCACGGTCTGTCTGGACCACGACCAGATCGCGGACGCCGATCAGGGCCGTAACGCTCCCTGGCGGACCAAAGACGACGCAATCCCCGGAGTCGGTCGACGCGACCTGGGCGCCTCCGACGACGCGATGCCCGGCCGCGTCCCCGTCCAGCACGTCGAAGAGCGCACTCCAGGAACCCACATCATCCCAGGTGTAGTCGATGGGCAGTACGCTCACTCGCTCGGCCCCTTCCATCATTCCCACGTCGAGCGAAACGGAGGGTAGGGAGGCGTAGGCCTCCTCACAGGCACTCGGATCCACGTCCTCGAGGCCGTCGTGGATCGTGGGAGCCTGGCGCTTGAGCTCGTCAAGAAAGGTCTTCGAGTCCCAGACGAAGATGCCACTGTTCCACAGGAATTTGCCGGACTCCAGGTACTCCCCGGCTCGCGGTGCATCGGGCTTTTCATGAAAGGCCTCGACTGCCAGCACGGCTTGATCGGCTGCATCGGCCTGTGCCGAGCCCATCTGGATATATCCATAGCCCGTCGCCGCGTGGGTAGGCCTCACGCCGAAGGTGACGAAGCGTGCGTCCCGGGCGGCTGCCTCGATGCCGCCCCGCAGGCTGGCCTGAAAGCGGTCGACCGGTCGGATGATGTGGTCGGCCGGGAGCAGAATCTGGATCGAGTGCTCCGAGCGTCGGCGGATTTCGAATGCCGCGAGAGCCGCGCAGGGCAGGGTGTTGTTCGCGCTTGGCTCGACGAGCAGATTGTCTTCGGGCAGCTGTGGCAAGGCGCTGCGTACCTCCGCTGCGTGGGCTGCTCCGGTCACCACCAGGATCCGCTCGGGCGCGACGAGTCCGTCCAGGCGTCGAAAGGTCTCGTCGATCAGCGGCCGGTCGCTGGCAATCGTCAGGAATTGCTTCGGCTTGGCCTTCCGGCTCGCGGGCCAGAAGCGCGTGCCAGTACCACCGGCCATGATGACCGCAAAGACGTCGGGGTTGGACATACCGCGAGAGCTTAGCGGCGTCCGTCCGCGCGGGCTAGAAACGGTCTGGTAGCGCGCTGTACCCGGGCAACGGCAATTCCGGGGGGCCTTCACCGACGGTGGGGACCAGACGCGAGAGAATACCCTTCAGGATCACCTTCGGGCGCGACATGTCGCCCCGGATCGTGATTCGCAGAAGGCTGTTCTGGATCAGATAGAGCAGGCGCGTGAGTGGTCCGAGCCGGTCGACCAGGGCGTAGCGCACCTCGAGGTCGTAGTCGAGACGGCCTTCCAGATCGAAACTCCCCTCACCGACAAGGGAGAGCAGGTCGCTCTTGACGCGCATATTCGCCATCTGGATCGTGCCGTCGTCGATCGTGAAGTGGCTGCCCATCTCCTTGAAGGTCGCGGACGTCTCGAAGCCGAGCTGGGAGAAGAGGTCCTGGAACACCGGGATCGACCAGAGGGCCGAGTCGCCCAAGGTCGCATAGCCTGAGCCGTGAATGTCGATCAGGGTCTCGAGTGTGCCCGCCAGGTTGATGGCGCCTTTCAACCGGCCTTCGTTGGCGAAATCCGACTTGAAGATTCCGACCAGGAGCTGGCCGACATCGACCCGGTCGACCTCGAATGAGAGGCGAAAGGGAAATGGGGGAACGAGGTCGATCGAGAAGAAGCTCGCGCTCAGACTCGAGCCCTGCTCCTGGCCGCGCGAGCGCAGACTCCCGCCTTCAAACTGGCCCTCAAGATCCTGGATCGACAGGTGCGGTTCGACCAGCGTGGCCAGCAGCCGAGCGCGCTCGACCTGGTGACCGGCTATCTGGCAATAGAGATCGCTCACGTGGGCAAGTGCGCGCACCGTGCCAGCTTCGAATGTCAGATCGAGGTCGGTGACCTCCGCGGACTGGACCGAGACGGGCAGGCCCAGATCGATCTCCATGCTCGAAACGCGCAGTTTTCCCCGGAACCGTACGACGGGAGCCGCGCCCGGGACCTGCTTCACGTCGAGGCGACCGCTTTCAATGTCGATCTTGCCGCCCCAGTGCAGATCATCGAGCAGGGTCCCGAGGGTGTCCGCGTCGAGAAAGCTGCGCAGGTGTTCGAAGTCCAGGGGCATGCCCTTGGCAGAGATATAGGTGCGCACGTCGGTCGTGCCCCGGTCTGTCGTGAGCTGAAAGTCAGTCAGCTCGACCGGGGTGCTCCCGAGCAGGGCGTTCAGCCGATGGCTCCTCAGGACCCCGTCCTCGAGCCGCAGGGCGCCCCGCACTTCACGCAGAATCGGTCGATCCGGATCGCCCAGGACTCCGGCCCGCAGGTGTCCGCTAAGATCGAGGAATTCGCTCGCAGAATCGTCGAGTTCGACCACTGTCGAGACATCTAGCTGTCCGACGAATCCAGCCTCAGACGGGTCGATCGCAGCCTCGGAAGAGGAACTACGCAGGGATTCCTGGATGCTATTCAGCAGCCGCCGGTTGGTGGTTTCGAGCCCTGAACTGACGATCTCGAGCCGCCCCGGTCCGTCCGGCGGGAAGTGCCCCTGTGCTGCGACCGGATTCATGGCCGACCGGCTCGTCCAGTTGCCGAGCAATGGTCCGACCTGGACCTCAATTCGGGGATCGGCGTCGCCGTCGTTCCCTTCGAAAATGAGCAGGGTCCGTCCCTGAAGTTCGCCTGTGGGCATCGGAAACTCGGCCGGGCGCACACTCACTCCGCCGGCCCCGGGCTGGAACTCGCAGACCGTGCGGGTATCGGGCCCATTTCGCGCCTGGATGTGAGACACGTCGACGTCAACGAAACCGGTTGCGCCGATGGCTTCCAGGACTTCGGTCGAGGTCGGAAATTCCTGCCCCAGGACCTGAATCAGCTCACCATCGCCAAGACTCACGGCCTCGGCGTGAACGGTGGTGTGGGAGACCTGTCCGTGTCGTGGCTTCGCGCCGTCGGGATCCGGGCGCGCCGCCTCACCGCGCACCCGGGTGTGGACCTCGATAGCCTCGCGCGTTGCTGCAGCCTCCGCACGGGCATCGACGGCAACGGCCCATGACGCCGTCCCGGAACTTGACGGGTGCCCGTCCGCCCAGACCTCGACCTGGGCATCCCCGCGTGACAGGGCGATCGGGAACTCACTCCAGCGCAGGTCAACCTGCTCCAGGTCGACATCCACGTGGGTCGCGAGCCCGGGTGCCTGGGTGTTGTGCCAGAGCTTGACGTCGAAATCTGCGCTACCGCCGCGCGGTCCGTAGCGGCCCCAGATCGTGTCAGGTGGAATTACTCCTCCGAGCCCGATCAATCCACCTTCGAGCTCGTCCCCGACGGCGACGCCGTCTCCAGTTGCGCCCAGATAGAATTCCCACTCGGCCATCCAGCGCGGTGCGCCGGGAGCCAGAAACCAGCGTGGGCGCGAATGCACGAAACCGGTGACCGCGACGTCTCCCGCGGCGGCCTTGCCCTTCAGATCGACGAAGCCCATTTGCTCGGGCAGGGTGTTCTCTGGGTGGAAGGCGTAGACGAATTCACCGTCGATCCCACTGACCCGCATGGGGAATCCCTTGTCACGAACCCGGCTTCGAGGATCCGTGCGGCCGTGGTAGGCGACCGACATCTCACCCAGGCCGCGCACCGTGAAGCAGCGTTCCAGACTCCTTCCGAGTCCATCCGCTGGCTCCCACAGGTCCGGCAGGCGCATGGCGAAGGAGACACCCGCAGTACCGTGCGGACTGAATTGGGCCAGGATCTCCTTCCAAATCCGGGCGCGGGTCAGTCCTTCGATACCGGCGTCTGCCACAACGCGCGGGAGTTCGATCCACGCCTCGGCCAGCTGACCGGGTGCTGCCTCCTGGCCAAGCAACAGCCAGGCATCGGCCGGTTGTTCCATCCACGTGGCGCCAAAGTGCGCACTGCCGTTCCACGCGTTGAGGTCCCAGAGCGCTTGATGTGGGCCTGGCTTGAACTGCGTGCGCAGTTCGAGGCGCGCATCCGACGCGTGGCGCCGGAGGGGGTCGGCGATGAGCGGGATCTCGAATTGACCGTCCGAGAGGGTCAGGCGCGTTTCAAAGGTCGGGTAGAGGCTCTTGCGTGGGTCGAAGCGACCGGTCGCTTCGAGATCGAGCAAGGTATTGGCGTGCAGGCTACGTAGCTCCTCGAGTGGCGTTCCGCTGGGAAGATGGTCAGTACTGAGATGGAGCCGACGCGCGGCGGCGCGCATGAACAACACGCCCTCACGATCGAGCTCACCGCTCAGGTAGATCTCGCCGCCCGGGTCGTTGGGCGACGATCCTGGCGGCAGCAGCCGTCCCGCAACGCGTTGCACACCGTCGGCCCCGGGGCGCAGGCAGGCATCCAGCTGGCCGCCCTGGATGTCACCCCAGCTAGGAGTCTCACCTTCGACCAGCAGACGCCGAACGACCACGGTCGGCAGGGGCTGGTCGCTGGCAATTGGCGTGCGCGTGTTCATCAGGCCCTGGATGCCATTCATGAATGCGCGCGAGATCCGCAGGCTACCGCCGTTGAGCTCGACCCTCTCGACCCGCGGTCCGCGCTCCGGATCCCAGTCGAATAGCAGGACGAGCTCCTCAACGTAGACATCACGGCCGCCTGGCCCGGAGGAGATGCCGTTCAGCCGGACCGTGCGCTGCAGCCAGTCGACCTCCGTGCGGGCGATCTCAAAACTGTCAGCGACCGGACCCAGGCGCCGCTCGACCTCCGTCGTCACGACTCGATTCAGGGTTCCTGTCTGTTCGGCGATCACGGCCAGGCCCCAGAGGCCGAGGGCGATCCAGCCGACGATGATGATCGGACCCAGGACGAAGGCGCGCAGTACCTTCAACCAGAGGACGCCCCGGCCTGCGGGAAGGCCGGGATCTGGCGTGCTGGCTTCGCTCGGGTCGAGATCCATGGGTAAGACCCTAGGGCTTACGGGGGAGGGCCCGCGCCATTCCGTCGCCGTCGGTCCTCTCCGCCGGTTCGGATTCTACCTGACGCACGACCCGGGCGACGCGCCGGCCGACCGAGCAGGAAATCTCGTAAGGGATTGTCCGGGCACCTCGCGCGATGTCCTCCAGCCGGATCTCCTCGGCCCCGTCCCGTCCGATCAAGGTCGCCACGTCGCCGACCCGTACTCCGTCGATGTGGCCCACGTCGATCGAGGTGTAGTCCATCGACACTCGCCCGATGAGTGGCGCCCGGCGACCGTGGACCAGGGCCTGTCCCACGCCCCCCAGGCACCACGGGACCCCGTCGTCATAGCCGAGGGCAAGCGTAGCGATCCTGGTTGGCCGCTCGGCCCTCCAGGTGGACCCGTAGCCGACGGACGCGCCACGCGGGATGTCACGCAGGTAGACGACCTGGCCTCGCAGCGAGAGCACCGGAAGCAACTCTCCAGCCATATCGAGCTGCGGATCGAGCGCCCCGTACGCTGCGATACCCGGGCGCACGGTGTCGAAGGCTTGCATCTCGCTGGCCGAGCTCGTGAAAAGCGTGGCCGAATTGGCCATGTGGACCCAGCCAGTGGGGAAATCGTGGTCGCGTGCACTTTGCAACAGGCGCTCGAAACGCGCCTTCTGGAGTCGCCCTGGCCCTTCGAGCAGACCCATCGTGGCTGCAATGTGGGTCATCGTGCCCGCCAGGTCCAGGTTGGCCGAGGCGTGGATTTCATTCAGCAGACCCAGAGCAAGCTCCACGGGCACGCCAAGCTGACCCATTCCGGTGTCGACATTCAGGTGCACTCGCGCCCGCAGTCCATGCTTGCGGGCCAGCTTTTGCAGGGACGCGCGTCGGTCCGACGAGTGGATTCCGATGTGCACCTCGTGCTTGAGGCAGTCCACCAGTTCCTCGTCAATGACGATTCCGAGCACCAAAATCGGCACCTGGATGCCGCTATGCCGCAATTCCAGGGCTTCCCTCGAGGTGCTGACTCCCAGCGCCTCGACACCACAGCGCACAGCGTGGCGGGCGACTGTGACTGCACCGTGGCCATAGGCGTCCGCCTTCACCACCAGAAGAACTCGAACTCCCTTCCCCGCCCGGCGCCGGATCGCCGCGAGGTTGTGAGTCAGGGCTTGCAGATCGATCTCCGCCCAAACGCGATGCCTGTTCACGGAGGAAAGATACATCTCGTAGCGCGCGGATCAACGCTGCATGAAACGAGCGTCCGCGGGTCAGCACCGGAGGCAGAAGAGGCTAAATCCTCCAAAAAACGCTGAAATTCGAAGGTATTGCTATGTTGACTTCGGTCCTGCACGGCGACATTCTGCCGATGCGACACGGATTCCCTGTTTGACCCACTGGCCGAAACGGCCAGCCCACCCCCCGAACCGGGGAAGGTAATAAACACCATGGCTAGGAAAGCAGCTCGTCGGAGCACCAAGAAAAAGGCCACCAAGAAGGCCACCCGGAAGTCCACCAAGAAGACCGCCCGCAAGGCGACCAAGCGTGGCAAGAAGAAGACCGGCGACCTCATCATCAGCAAGAGCCGCACCAAGGCCGCTGCTGGCATCAACGTCTCGGGTGACTTCTACGGCGCGCTCGACGAGGCAGTGCGGGCGATGATCGCCGGTGCCGAGGACCGCGCGACGAACAACAACCGTCGGACGCTTCGTCCGCACGACCTTTAATCGATCGAACGACGCGGCCTGACACCGCGTCGTTTTCGTAGAACAAAGGCGCCCCGGCCTATCCATTCCAGGATAGGTCGGGGCGCATTTCGTAGATGGGGCGCAAGTCCCCGCACGGGCGCGAATTCAGCGTTTGCGCGGTTTGGACGCGAACGGACGCAGGTATAGCGGTTGGATGTCGTCGGGCGCCGACGGTCCGGATTCCTCGAAGCGTCGCATTCCAAGATCCAGCAACGCGTCTGCGCGCGGCTTGACGTCAACGCGCAACCGTTCCTCCGACGTTTCCTCCAGGCCCAGAAGCTGAACGGACTTGGCGTCCGCGAAGATCTGTCCACGCTCCCAGTCGACGCTCGTGAGCAATTCCTGAGGCGGTGCAACGCCGGGCTGCTCGAGCGTTTGCAATCCGTTGCCCGTTCGCATGTAGCGTGCCAGGTAGAGCGCGCCCGCATGGGCATCCGCAACCAGGGTGCCCTCTTCGTCTTGCGCGAGCTCGCCCCAGGCGAGGGCTTCCATCGATGGGAGCGCGACCAGCGCGGCGTTGCTTGCGCGCGCCAGCCCCAGAGCCGTGGCGATTCCGACCCGAAGTCCCGTGTAGCTTCCCGGACCCGTTCCGACGACGATGCCCTCGATGTCGCAAGCTGCGTATTCGGCCTCGGCCAGCAGCTCCTTCAGGAGCGGCAACAGGTCGACGGCATGGGCGCGTTCGGCTTCGAGCTGCCGGTAGAGATTGCCGTTTTCACCGTGCAGGGCTATCGAGGCCGCACGCGTCGAGGTTTCCAGTGCCACCCAGAGGTTCATGGGGTCGATCGGGTCAGCGATCAGGTGACCGCGCCGATCTCACGCTCGATCCTCTCGGCGATCTCCAGGGCGCGCGCCTTGATGAACTCCAGATCCGTGCCTTCCACCATGACTCGTGCGAGATCCTCGGTGCCCGAGTAGCGCAAGAGGACCCGTCCGTCGGCTCCCAGTTGCTTCTCGATGCTGCGTACCAGGTCCACTATCTCGGGCATCTCGCCCAGGCTGGGCTTCTCGGTTACGGGCACATTCAGGAGGATCTGGGGCATCGGCTGATAGGGAGCCGCGAGACTCGAGAGCGACTGTCCCTCGGCCTGCATCACCCGCAGGACGTGCAGAGCCGTCAGGGCACCGTCTCCGATGAAGTGATTCTCATCACCCAGAATGATGTGTCCCGACTGCTCACCGCCCAGCTGTAGATTCTCGTTGCGCAGGGCCTCGACCACCTGGCGATCTCCCACACCAACCTCGACCACACCGACGCCCACTTCGCGCAGGGCGCGATGCAGGCCACGATTGCTCATGACCGTGGCAACGATGCGCGGATCCTTGTAGCTACCCTGGGTCGCCGCGTGGCGCGCCAGTACGGTCATGATCCCGTCACCGTGGACCAGCTCGCCAGACTCGTCTACGAGGATACAGCGGTCCCCATCTCCATCCAGCGCGATGCCGATGCGTGCTCCGGCGGAGCGGACCTCCTCGATCAGTCGCTCCGGATAGGTCGATCCACAGTTCTCGTTGATGTTCTCGCCATCCGGTTCGGATGCCATCGAGCAGACCTGTGCTCCGAGCCGGCCGAACAAGCGCGGCGCGACTCGGCTGCCACCGCCGTTGGCGCAATCGAGCGCCACGACCACACCATCGAGCCTCAGGCCCTGCGCGTGTCGGAGCAGGTGATCGAGGTATTCTTCCTCGAGTTCAGGGGCTGTCGACGGCCCGGCTCCGGTGGGCAGCTCTTCGGGCGGCGCCAGAAGTAGCTCCTCGATCTGTTCCTGCAGCGCGTCGCTGAGCTTTTCGCCGGCGGACGAGAAGACCTTGATCCCGTTGTCGTCGGCCGGATTGTGTGAGGCACTGACCATCGCGCCGAGCTGAAAATCTCCGTTGAGGGTCAACCACGCCAGGCCCGGAGTCGTGGTCAGGCCGGCGGTGGAGGCTGCGAATCCCGCACCGGAAAGGCCTCTCGCCAGGGCCTCCACGAGGTCGGGGCCAGAGCGTCGGCCATCGTGTCCAAGCAAGACGGGACGAATCTTCCCTGGCTGCGGCTGGTCCTTGCCCAGGACTACGCCCAGGGCCCAGCCGAGCCGAGTGACCTTGTCGAGTGCCAGCCAACCTTCGCCGGCTCGCCCGCGGATGCCGTCGGTTCCAAAGATGGATTGTGCGCTCAATGGGATTTCGTCCGTCTGTCGTGGGAGATGGGAGCTGCGGGCGCTCGCTCCGCCGGGCCCCCGGGGGCATCAACTGATTGTGGTCAAGGCAGGGCGATCAGCAAGAGCTCACCCTCACTAACAAGTCGGACGTCAAGTCTCGCACGGCTATCGGTGGTGCCCCAGGAAACAGGCAGGACTTCGCGCCACTCTTCTTTCCAGTTCCAGTAGACCTGCACCGTGCCACGGTCGCTGGCCTCCGGCACCTCGGAGATATCGATGTAGACCTGGAGGTTGTCCTCGACGAAACGCCGAATGAGCGTGGTCTGCTCGATCCAGGCATCGTCATTCGGATCGGTCTCGAGCAGAATCGCCGTAGCCTCGATCGAGAAGACAGCGTTCTGACTGGGTGGGGTCCAGCGCGACAGTTCCGCCTGGCGCCTGGAATCGAGGCAGATAAGCGCAATCTCCTTCTCGATCGTACGCAAGTCGACCTGAGCCGGCTCGATCGGGAGTTTCACCTGGACCGTCTCGCGTTCCGAGAGGGAGAAGCCCATGGCGACCAGATCCGGGTGCAGACGAAGGGCGTCGCTGCGGTTGCTGGTGTCCTTCTCGACCAGCTCCATGTCCTCGAGGCGAAGCGCGATCAACGGCTCGCCGTCCGGCCCGGACTCTCCGAGCTTGTCGATCTCCGTGACCGGACCCTCGATGTAGACCGTTGCCGGTTCGATCGTCATCTGATCCAGGCGCGCAGAGTAGCGCGATGTGAGTCCATCCAGGACGGCGACGTGCTCGGGCTCGAGGGCAAAGCGAACTCGCTTGAGCAGCTCGATCTCGAAGGCCGGCCCGGTGGACGATGCCCAGTTTGCATCGACGTTATCGACAAAGCTCTCACCCGCGTACCAGCGCACATGATCCAGGGCGAGCTGGTGGATTCCCGGGCCGATGTCAGACGGAATATGAAGGGTTGCGCCGACGTTGCCACGCAGAGGCTCGAGCTCACTCAACGTGCCGGAAATGAGGACCTTCACATCCTCGCCTTCGATGGGACGTGCCAGGTGGTACTTCGCCTCCTGTTCGGAGAGGTCCGGCAGGACAACCTGGAGGGTTCCCGGCCCGGGCGTCGTGAGCGCGAACTCTGTCGACGTCGGGACGAGGGTGAGCGGAATGGTGACCTCGCGCCGCAGTCCCTGGTAGATGAACCAGAACAGGCCAGCCGCGATGGCCAGGGCTCCGACCTTCTGGCCGGCATGCCTGGTCATCGTCTTGAATACGCGAGCAGCGTGGCCGGGCTCCTGCGACAGCTCCTCGCCGCGATGACTTCCGGTGAGCGCGTTACGCAATCGCTCTTCCACCAGTGAGGGGGGGATCGCGCGCTCCATCTTGCCGTGCTTGCAGATCGAGATCTGGCCCGTTTCCTCCGAGACCGCCAGGGTGACCGCGTCGGTCTCCTCGGTCAGCCCGAGTGCGGCTCGGTGACGCGTACCCGTAGATTTCGAGACTCCCTCGCTCTCGGTCAACGGGAACAGGGAGCTGGCCGCTTCGACCCGGTCGCCACGGATGATCACCGCGCCGTCGTGCAGCGCACTGCCATGGTGGAAGATGCTGTCGAGCAAGAACCGGTTGACGTCGGCGTTTACGCGGACGCTCTTCTCGATGAAGCCGTCGAGCGGAATCTTGCGCTCAAAGGCGATCAATGCCCCCTGACGCTTGTTTGCCATCGCGATGACCGAGCGTGAGATCTCGCTCAGCACCTCATCGTGCCGGGAGTGCATCAGGTGCCCCAGCAGGGGATTCTCGGCGAACTGGACGATTCCACGCCGCAGTTCGGGCTGAAACAGGATGGCGAGTACCACCACGGCCACTGGACCTGCGCCCTGGATCATGTGTGCGAGCACTTCGAGCTCCAGCCTGCGCGAGAGCCACATGAACAGGATGGCGCAGCCGAGCAGCGCGAATGCCAACCCGCGCACGAGGCTGCTGCCTCGGGCTGTGCGCACGAAGCTCATGACGACGTAGATCCCGCCCGCCAGGATCATGATCTGGATCGCGGAACTCAGGTCGAAGGGCAAGGCGTGCGCATCCCTTTCTCGGCGCGGCTGGATCGGGGTGAGTGTGGCCAGCGCAGGGCGGTCGCCACCTGGATCGTCTCGGACATCTCGGCGACGTCATGCACGCGCAAGACCTGGGCGCCCGACAGGACACAGGCCGTCACGGCCGCCGCCGTTCCGCCCAGTCGCCTGCTGCGATCGGCCCCGTCGCCCGCGATGTGTCCGATGAACGACTTGCGCGACACGCCGACGAGTATGGGAAGACCCAGGGAGCGCAGTTCTGGCAGTCTGCGCAGCAGCGCCGTGTTGTGTTCCAGCCGCTTGCCGAATCCGATCCCGGGGTCGACCAGGAGCCTGGAGGCATCGATGCCACGATCCATGCACTCCGCCACTCGCCCACGCAGGTAGCTGAGCACCTCGCTGGGGGCGTCGTCGTAGCGTGGATCCTCTTGCATGTTCTCGGGCTGCCCGCGTTTGTGCATGAGCACGTACTGGCAACCCTGCTCGGCGATCAGATCCAGCATCTTCTCGTCCGCTTCGCCCGCGGAGACGTCGTTGACGATCGTGGCGCCCGCGTCGAGCGCGGCGCGCGCCACGCTGGCCTTGGTCGTGTCGATACTGATACGCGCGCTGGTCTGTCGCGCCAGGTCACGGACAACGGGGAGTACCCGGTGCATCTCGTCGGCTTCTGCAACCGCTCGGGCGCCGGGCCGGGTGGATTCGCCGCCGACATCGAGGATCGAGGCTCCCTCGCTCGCCATTCTCAGACCATGCTCCACGGCGCTCTGTGGATCGAGAAACTTACCGCCATCCGAGAAGCTGTCCGGGGTCACATTGATCACCCCCATGATTTCGGGTCTATCGGGCTCGCGCTCCAGGCATTTCTGGGCTTCGAGCAGAACCTCGGCGCTCGGACAGTCCCGGGTGCTCCGGTCCAGTTCGGTCGCGCCGATGTAGAGCACCTCGCGCGCCTCACCGGGGGCCCTGCCAAAGCACGCGCCCGGAAGGCTGCCCAGGATTGCCCGGGCCCCATCCGGCATGGCCGCCGAGTTGAAGGACACCGCAAGCGGCTCGGTGCCCCGCCCCGACCCCGACCCCGCCATGGCCCCCGGATTCAGCTCAAGAGCGAGGGGGCCGAAGACGAGTTCGTGGTTCACGTGGATCAGGCGGGCGAGAGGCCCGGGTCGCCAGGCAGGTCGTCCAGCTCGTCCGCACGGCCCGGAAGGCTCTCGCGGGATTCGGGCCGCGCCACGGGGATCGGCTGCGGGGTGGGCTCGTCCGGCGGATCTATCTTGGGCCGCAAGTCGTCCGGGCTGGTTCCGCCGATCAGGTCCATGATCTCCGCTTCCTTGAGCGTTTCGTAGCGCATGAGGGCTTCCGTCAACCTCTCGATGCCCTCACGCTGTTCGGAGATGACCTTCTCGGCCAGGGTGTAGGCGTTGCGCAGGACGAGCTCGACCTCCTTGTCGATCGTGCGGGCCGTCTCTTCCGAGTGCCACTTGGCGCTCATCAGCTCGGTTCCCAGGAAGTCCGACCCCTGGCGCTCGGCGTAGTTGATCGGCCCGATCTTCTCGCTCATCCCTAGCTCGGTGACCATTGCACGAGCGAGCTCGGTCGCACGTCGAATGTCATCGGACGCGCCGGCCGAGATGTCCCCGCAGAATAGGGCTTCCGCGACGCGGCCGCCAAAGGCCATGGCGAGCTGTCCCAGGAGGCGCTTCTTCTGGGTGTGGTAGCTCTCCTTCTTCGGGAGCATCATCGTCGACCCCAGTGCACGCCCACGCGGAACGATGGTCACCTTGTGGGGCATATCGACCTCGTCCAGCGAGGCGGCCACGATCGTGTGTCCGGCCTCGTGGTAGGCCGTGATCTTGCGATCCTGCTCCTCGAGCTTGCGCGACTTCTTCTCGCGTCCGTAGCGCACCTTGGCCGTGGCTTCTTCGAGGTGATTCATCTCGATCACCTCCTTCTTGTCGAGTACGGCCATGATCGCCGCCTCGTTGATGATTGCGGCCAGATCCGCGCCTGAATAGCCGGGCGTCGAGCGCGCCAGCACTTCGGAGTCGACATTTCCATCGACCTTCACGCGCTTCAGGTGGACGTCCAGAATGGCACGCCGCCCTTCGATATCAGGCAGGTCGATCGTGACCTCCCGATCGAAGCGTCCCGGCCGCAATAGCGCCGGATCGAGTACGTCCGGGCGGTTCGTCGCCGCGACGACGATGATTCCCTCGTCAGTGCTGAAGCCGTCCATCTCGACCAGGATCGCGTTGAGCGTCTGTTCGCGTTCGTCGTGACCACCGCCCATTCCGCCGCCACGCCGTCGACCCACAGCGTCGATCTCGTCCAGGAAGATGATGCAGGGACTACTCTCGCGCGCTTGCTTGAAGAGGTCGCGCACACGCGAGGCGCCGACTCCCACGAACATCTCGACGAAGTCCGATCCTGAGATCGAGAAGAAGGGCACCTCGGCCTCGCCGGCGATGGCCTTGGCGAGCAAGGTCTTGCCGCAGCCCGGAGGACCGACCAGCAGGACACCACGCGGGATGCGCCCGCCGATGCGAGTGAAGCGGCCCGGATTGCGAAGGAACTCCACGACCTCTTCGACCTCGTCCTTGGCCTCCGTCACGCCGGCGACATCGTCGAAGGTGACGTTTGTGGCGTCCTCCTTGGCGTAGAGCTGTGCCCGCGAGCGTCCAAAGGACATCACGCCGGCGCCGGGACCCTGCTGGCGCATCTGGCGCATGAACAGAATGAACACGCCGAAGATCAGGATCCACGGACCCCAGATCAGGAGCACCTGCGCCATGCTGGTATTGGCCGCGCCGTGAGACGTGCCGAACTTGCTGCGCAGGTCGAATTGTTTCTCGTCGGCAATCGCGCCCAGTCCGCCCAGCATTTCCTTCAATGAGCCCAGGTCATCGGCCTCGACGACCTCGAGCCAGAGCTGTCCGGAGGAGTCCGGCAAGGGAAAGTCCGGGGCGTGAGCTTGGCTGTCGTTCCACGCAGCCTCGGAGCGCGCAGTCACGCTGACGAAGAGGCGGTCCTCTTGCGTCGGGAGCGGGGGCGGAACGGCCACCTCATCGGTGCTCGAACTCGACTCCGTCTCGGCCTCCGTGCGGCTGTCCTTGACCGCGACCAGGTGTCGGTAGTTTTCCGGTACGTACCACTTCGACGCGATGGCGTCGACCAGCTGCGCGGGAGCGATGGGGTAGTAGCGGCTGATCGCGTTGAGCTGCTGGTACAGACCCTGCTTCCCATCCAGGCTGGAAAAGCTGACCCGAAAGCGGGTCCCGTCGGACCGGTCGCCTTCGATCTCCTTCTCGCCCCGGAAGGTCATGTGTTCGACCTGGCCGGTGTACAGGTACCACTCGAACTGGTCCTGGGTCAGGGGTTCGGTGCGTCCGAGGTGCTCGCCACCGAAGGCGATCAGGATCACCACGAGGACGGTCAGGAAGAGCAGGAAGGATCCGAAGGGCCGCGTCTTGCGGGCCTTGTCTCCTTGGTTGTTCGGAGTTTCGGGCATGTGTCAATATCGTCCTTTGAGGCGGCCACCTCCAGCGGCACGTCTCTTGCGGGACTATAAAGTAATGTTTGCTGGACCTTTGGCCTACGTTTGGAGCTATCGCACGCCCCGTGCCACTGTGGCGCGACCACACGGCTCGTCCAACCCGTCTGCCCGGGCTGGTGACTTGGTCGCAAGTCATTGTCCTGTAATGGTTTAGCTACTCAGTAGGGCTGGTGTCAGGCGCCTCTGATGGCGGCTCTCGAATGGCGCCTGCGGTGAACAAATCGAGGGTGATACGGTCCGCGAGGTTGATCAGGGCTCGCCGACGGCTCTCCGCCTCCATTCCCGCTCCCGTCAATGAGAATCCCACGTCCACGTCCACGTCGAGTGGCCCGGAAATGCTTTCGCCGGACGAGAGTTCGACCAGGGAGGCCTCGACGGCGATCAGCAGGCCAGTCTGGACCAGCTCGTTGTCCCGGCTACGGATCCCTCCCCGGCGCGAGAACCGGGTCAGCTTGCCTCGCAGCACGACGTCTGCCCGCTCCGGGGATACGAGGTCGGCGTCGATCAGGTTGCGCACCGAACGGGTGAGCTCCGCGTGCAATTCCCGCTCGAGATCGCGCTCCAGAGTGTCGTTTCCGAAAATCTCGACACCGATGCTCTCGATCTCTCCGAGCTCGATCGCGACGGTGAGGTGCGTGCTGTAGCCGCATGCGACCAGCAGCGACCCTAGCGCCATGAACAGTGACGCCGAAGCAACTATCCGGGCGGTGGACATCACTCCGCTTCGCCTTCGTCGGCGGTCGCGTTCAATGCTGCCAGCAGACCCTGGGCCTCATCGATCAAGCCCTCGTTGGCCACGTGGCGTGCATTCACCAGTGCGCGCCGGGTGTGATAGATCGCGCCATCCGGATTCTCCACGCGACGGTAGAAGCGTGCGATGTTGAGATCACTATCGGCGAGCCGTTGGATGCTGTCCGCCAGGTCCCGCTCGACCTCGCGTCGCAGCGGGTGATCCGGGTGGCCGTCGAGCCAGGCTTCGAGCTCGGTGCGCGCCAGATTCAGCTCATGGCGGTCGTATTCGGGACTTGCCAGGGCATTCAGCCTGAGGTGCGGGATACGTGCCTGGCTCGCCGCGGCGCGCGGACTGTCGGGCCGCCAGAGGATCAGATCCTCGTGGCTCTCGATCGCCCGGGCCCACTGCCTTTCCCTTTCATACAGGTCACCCAGGGTGAAGTAGGCCAGGTCCGTTCGGGGCTCGGACGGATAGTTGTCGACGAGATAGGTCAGCACCGGTGCTGCCAGGGCTCGATACTTGAAGAAGAGCCAGTAGCGCCCGGAGTCTTCCGCGTAGGAAAAGCCAACGTCAGCCAGGATCTTGCCCGCCGCCCGCCGCTGGCTGTGGTTCGGGTAGAGCAGGTCGATCTCTTCGATCAGATTGAACGCCTTCGAGCGTTCATCCTCCTGCGCATAAAGGCGTGCGCCCACGACGCCGGCCTGCACGGCCAGTTGACGGGGCAGCTCCAGCTTCAGCAGTTTGCGCAGCTTGCCTGGCTTGGGCGGGTCAGACAGCTCCTGGATGCGTTGCAGGCAGGCGCGTTCCAGCAGCTCCTGGACCACTCCTCGCTCTTCGCTCGACAGGCCAGGCGTTGCCGTCGCCCGCCGCATCCGATCGATGGCGTCGGCCGTGCGCCCCTCCGTCAGGCTGGTCTGGGCAGCGGCGATGGAGCCTGGCAGCTCTCCGGCGTCCAGTGGCTCGGCCTTCTTGCTGGCCCCGGCGCAGGCCGTCGCCAGGGCGAGCGGCACCAGGCAGCACAGCCGCAGAAGCAGCGCGGCACCCGGGTGGGAGACATGCTGAGAAGGAGTGGGAGTGGGATCCGTATCAGGGAGCATTTCGGTTGGGCACCGCCAGGAAGGCGCGCTGGCTACGCGGGCGAGTCTCGAGATGATAGTTCAGGAAGCGCTCGATCGCGTCGCGTACCCGTACGAGAAGTTCGGGATTTGATTCGATCGGATTCCCACGCCACAGGCCGGCGGCCGTGTCGAGTACATCGACCGGGAGCGTACCGACTCGCTTCCCGCTGGTCCTGGCCTCGTTCGCGCAGGGCGAGCAGAGGCGCCCCCCGACCGCGGCCGAAAAGCCGACGCGGGCTCCGCCCGCCGCGCCTCCCCGCGCCGGCGAGAAGGCTGGCGCCGGCTCGCCGCAGGCGGCGCACCGTTCCAGGGCCGGGCTGAGTCCCAGGTGCTCCAGGAAGCGGAGTTCGAAGAGGATCAGGGTGCGGTCGACTCCGTGGGTACTGGACGGGTGCTGCACCAGCTCTTCCAGGCCATGTTCCGCGAGCTCGAACAGGTTGCGGTCCGCCGCTCCTGGGCGCGCGGCAAGCTCGATGAGCTCGAGCATCATCAGCGCCCCTCGGTACACATCCGGACGACCGCTCAGTCCCTCTCGCCTGCGAGCCAGGTCAGCCCGTCCGAGGTATTGCAGCTCGCGCCGCGTGGCGTGCGACCACTCCAGGGAGATCGTGTGAAATAGATCCAGCACGAAGGCATAGCCCGAGGTCGCGCGGTACGCGCCCTTGGCCGTGAAATGCACGCGCCCATGGTTGCGCGTCAGGACCTGGACGACCAGCGACGACTCACCAAATGGAGAGCGGCGCAGGATGAGCCCGTCGTCCTGGAGCTTGGCCACGATTCGGCCGGGCCTTCAGGCGGACTTCTTCACGGAGACCTTGAGCACACGGCGATCGCTCGCGTCGAGCACAGAGTAGCTCGCGTCCCCGTAGGTAAATTCCTCGCCGCGCTTGGGGAAGTGCCCCAGTTCGGCCAGGACGAATCCGCCCAGGGTCTCGAAGTCCTCGCTCGCGGGAATCGTGAGTCCCAGGGCTTCGTTGACCTCGGTCACGTGCACGCTGGCGAGGATCTCGACCGCGCCACCCTCGAGGAAGCGCATGGATTCCTGTGATTCCTCGTACTCGTCATGGATGTCCCCGACGATCTCGGCGATGACGTCGCCCAAGGTGACGATTCCTGCCGTCCCACCGTACTCATCGAGCACGATTGCCATCTTCTGCTTCTGAGACCGGAATTCCGCAAGTAGCTCGGATACGGGCTTGGTCTCCGGAACCAGGAATGGCGGGCGCATGAGACCTTCGAGGCCCGCAGTCCCCGAATCCGCACCGAGCACCTTGGCAATCTCGAGCGCGGTCACGGTCCCGATGATCGAATCGACGCTGTCCTTGTAGACGGGAATGCGCGAGTGACCGGCCTCGTCCAGTGCCTGCACCACGCCCGTGAGCCCGTCCTCGAGGTCGACTGCAAAGATCTCGGTTCGGGGTGTCATGACAGCGGCGGCGTCCAGCGCGCGGAAATCCATGACGTTCTCGATGATCTCCCGTTGCTCCTCGTTGAGGTCGCCGGACTGGCCCGATTCTTCGATCACCTCACGCAGCCCCTCGACGATCTTGCGCGTGGAAGACGAACTCTCACGCAACCCGAATGTGCGTATCACGGCTCTGTGCACAGCCTCGAGTGCAGATACGAATGGCCGCAGTGGCAGCTGGAGCACCACGAAGACGGGAAGAGTACGCAGCAGTAATTCGCTACCGCGCGCACGTGCGATGGTCTCCGGAAGTGCCTCCGTGAAGAGCAACAACAGCGGAGCTGCGATCGCGAATGCGGTCCCGACGTGGGTCCACTCCAGGGGTGCGGCATGGGCTCGACCGCCGAGAAGGAGCGTGACGAAGACCACATCGAAAGCGATCTTCAGCACGCCCGCACTCGCTGCGAGGGCCTCGACCCGCTCCAGCATGGGCGCCAGCCGCCGGCGCCGGTCGACCGAGGTCTCCATGTCGAGGACACGGTCCGGATGGGAATGCCGGAGCGCGATCCGCAGGGTGCTGAACAGGGCAGAGCCCAGCAGGGCCAGCCCCATGGACGCGATCAGGGTCAGGTCGCTTCCGGCCGCTGGAGGGAGCGCGCCGCCGAGCAGCGCCGCAGGTGGGTGGGGGTTCAATGAAGGTGGGATGAGGTCGAAGGGCGATTTCGGGGGACGCCCAGGATCCCGTGCTGGGGTTCATCTTATCGACCGATCAGCTATTGGCTGGAAGGAAATAGGGCCTCTACAAATCCGTTGGGCGTGTTACGACACCGGAACGGATACACCTCAGCGACCGTTGACGACGCACCGTTTCGAGAGACCCGCAATCGCCTAAGTCGCAGTAAATAATGACCTTATGGCGTAGGTCCAGGGGCCGCCGGTGGAGCCGGCACGGGGCGTGCTTTGGGTTGCCCATGGCAGCACCCACGACCCTCCGCCCAGCTCGCCTTGGCCCCCGGCTCCTGCGTGGGCCCGAGCGCGGACGCTCTTCCGATTCCGCCCAGGTTCAGCGCGAGACCGAGCTGATGGTGCGCTTCCGGGATTCCGGCGCCGAGCCCATCTTCGCCACGCTCTATGCCGAATCCCGCGCGGGCATCCTGGTGTGGATCGTGGGGCGCATGGCGGCATGCGGGATGCAGGGTGATCCGGCCGAGCTGCTCCAGGACACGTTCGTGAGCATCTATCGCTACTCGGCATCCTTCCGTGATGTGAAAGGGCACACGTTTCGCGGCTGGGCTCGCACGATCGCTGCCAATGCGGTGCGCCGCGCGCGAAGCCGGCGAGGTAGCCACCTCTCATACCAGGCGCTCCCATGCGGCGCCCTGGAGCCTGACGACCCGCGGCTCGGGCCGCACGACGTGCTCGTACGCGGGGAACAGTGTGACTCCCTGGCACGCGCCTGGCTCCTCGTGCTCCTGCATTACGCGGCCGCAGCTCAACGCCTTTCGAGCCGCGATCGCGAGGCTCTGCACATGGTCGAGGTCGAAGGGCGTTCCTACGCCGATGTCGCGCGCCACATGCGCGTCCGACTCTCGAATACGAAGATGATCATCTTCCGCGCTCGCAAGCGGATCCGGTCCCACATGCTGGCCGCCTTCGCAAGCGCCGGCGCCCCCCGACCGGCCCTACGTGAAGGGCGCCGCCGGGCCGTCGGAGAATAGAACCGAGACGGCGGACCGATGGCGCTAGGATGGCGCGCATGAGCGAGCTGGATCTGATCGTCCACGGAGCCGGCGCGGTGGTGACGCCCCTTGGCCAGGACGCGCGCGGCGGGGATCGCTTTGGCGAGGTCGAACAGACGACCGGTGCTGCCGTCGCCTGCGACGGGGGCCGCATCGTGGCCATCGGGCCTGAAGCCGAGCTGCGGAAGGGCGTGCACTTCCGCGACGAACTCGACGCCCGGGGTGGGCTGATCGTGCCCGGATTCATCGATGCGCACACGCACCCCGTGTTCCTCGGGACACGCGAGGACGAGTTCGAAATGCGCAACGCAGGGCGCAGCTACGTCGACATCTCGCGCTCTGGCGGAGGCATCCTGGCCAGCGTGCGCGGCGTGCGCGACAGTTCTTCCGAGGTCCTGCTGAAGGCCCTTCTGCGACGCCTCGACAGGTTTCTGCAACTCGGTACGACGACCGTGGAGGCCAAGACAGGCTACGGCTTGACGCCCGAAGACGAGCTCAAGTGTCTGCGTGTGATCGAAGCAGCGAATGAACTGCACCCGGTCGATCTGGTTCCGACATTCCTCGGAGCACACGATTTTCCGCCGGAGTACAAGGACCGCCCCCAGGCCTATGTGGACCTGCTGGTGGAGGAGATGCTGCCCGCCGTCGCGCAGAGTGAGCTCGCGGAGTACTGCGACATCTTCACGGAAGGTCACGTTTTCGACCTGGACTCGTCCCGCCGCATCCTGAGTCGCGCCGCCGACCTGGGCCTGGGCCTGCGCCTGCACGTGGACCAGTTGACACCCCTGGGCGGTGCCCAGCTCGCCGCCGAACTCGGCGCCCAGAGTGCCGACCATCTCGAGCACGTGAGCGAGGCGGGAATCGATGCCCTGGCCCAGGCGCAGGTCATCCCGGTCCTTTGTCCGCTCGTCCCGCTCTATCTGGGCGAGACCCAGGAGGCCCCGGGGCGTCGAATGGTCAGCGCGGGCCTGGCCCCGGCGATCGCGACGGACTTCAATCCGGGCAGCTGCTACACCCAGAGCCTGCCCGAGGTCCTTTCCTGGGCGGCCCTGCGCTTTGGCTTCACCGCCGCCGAGTCCCTCTGTGGCGCCACCCTGAATGCCGCCTGTTCATTGGGTCGAGGCGCGCGCCTTGGAACGGTCGAGGTCGGCAAGGACGCGGACGTGGTCGTGCTCGACCTGCCCAATCTGACGCACTTGACCTACGAGCTCGGCCGAAGCCCCGTGGCGGCCGTCGTCAAGAGCGGTGCGACCGTATTTCAGCGTCGCGACGGTCTGAATGATAGTGCCGGGTAGGCTATACGGTGCCGCGCACCCCGTTGTTGCTCGCCGACAACCAACCGCACGGTAACGCCTGGCCGCGGATCAGCAACGAGGTGCGCGACTCTGTATCCCTTTGACATGATCGCTTCCCTATTACTGATCGGCTTGCTGGCTCCGCAGTCGGATGGACCGCCGGAGGACCCCCTTCGGGAGGTGGTGGAGCTGGAAGTCGACGAGGAAGGCGTAGGGCGCGAATTCACGCTGGACCAGCTGGAGCACGGTGGGACGCTGAATGTGTTTGCCCGCTCGGACGCGATCGACATGCAGCTCCTGGTCCATGTCGATGGAGCTCCCGAGCCCCTTGAGGCCAGCGGCGAAAGCGGTGGTCCTTCCGCATTCGTCCGGGTCGATGTCGAGCCCGGCGATGGAGTCGCGCTCGTGGTGCATTCGAAACTGGGCCAGGGCGCGGTCGAGCTCGCGTGGTGCGTGACCGTCGAGACCGATGCAACGCTCGAGGCCGCCGGAATTGCGAACGAGGAACTGAAGGCCTTTGCTCGACTCGCGGCTAGCGGAGCGAAGCAAGAGGCGCGCGAGGGGCTCACGGCGCTGATCGACTTCCTTGCCAGCGTGGAGGGTGGCGATCGTAGCCAGGCCGTCGGCGAGGGCCTCTACCGCTGTGGTGGAATGGCCAGCGCCCTCGGGATTCTCGAGCCTGCGCGCATCGCCCACTTGCATGCGGAGGCCGCCCGCGCGCGCCGGCTACCTTCCGACCATGTGGATCTGCTCTTTGCTCGGGAAACGCTGGCCACCGTGAGTGCTCGGCTGGGGGACGCCCAGACTGCACTCCCCCTGTTCCGTGCCGTACTCGCGGGGCGTGTGCGGATAGTCCCTCCCGACCACGTCGACATCCCCAACGCCAAGCTCAATGTAGCCACGGCGCTCCGGACGCTCGGTCGCATGGAGGAGGCGATCGCGCTCACGGAGGAGGTCTACGAGACCCTCTCGAGCTCGCGGCCTGCTGATGATTTCAATGTCGTCTATGCCCTCTTCAGCCTGGGGAGCGCGTACCTCGACGCGGGCGATTCTGTCGCCGCGACCCCGATGCTCGAGTCGGCATACGCGATCTGGAAGGAGAAGCTCCGTCCGGACGACCCCAACTTCCTGCTCGCCCAGATGAACCTGGCGCTCGCCTTGAGACACACGGGAGATTCCGTCGGGGCCGCCGAGCTCGAGGAGCATGTCTACGCCCGCCGCAAGGCGACCTTGCCCCCCGACCATCCTTCCTTGCACGAGTCGACGGGGAACCTCATCACAATGCGGCTTGCGCTAGGCGACCTGGATAGCGCGCTCGTCTTGAGCGAGGAGGCACTCGGGAACTGTCGTCAGCACTTCGACGGGGACCATCCACGGATCCTCGAGGCCCTGCATCGAGTGGCGTGGGTCCGCCAGGAGATGGGTGACCTCGCGATCGCGCTGGAGCTGGGCGAGGACGTCCTTCGACGGCGGCAAGCGATCTACCCACCCGATCATCAGCTGGTGATCCGGTCCAAAAGTCAGGTGGCCACCACGCGCTTTCGCACCGGTGACCTGCTCGGCGCGCGCGCCCTGGAAGAGCAGGTGCTCGAACACTACATCCGGACCACACCGTCACGCCACCCAAGTCAGGTTCGTGCAAAGCTCAGTCTCGGTGCGACGTTGTTCCAGTTCGGCGAGTATGCGAAGGCGCTTCCCCTGTTCGAGGCGAGCCTCGCGGCCCGCAGGGCCCTCCCGGCTTCGCACCCGGATCGACTCTCGGCGCTAATCAATATGTCCGCAGTTCACGCTGCACTTGGCGACGAGGACGGATGCCTGGAGGTGACGGGCTTGCTCGTCGATGGGTTGGCGGCTCGTGCCGATGAACTGCGGACGGAGCCAGCTCGAATCGCCCGTGCGGCGGCACGACTCGAGCTGGGCCGACTCTCGCCTGTGCTTCAGGTGAACACGAGCCTCGCCTCTCCACTCGTGGACCGAATCTTCGAGGCTCTCGAGGCCCTGCGGCACGTCTCCACTGCGTCCGCCGACGTCGCGTCGGCCGTGCGCCGGTTTCCCGATCTGCGAAAGCCTCAGGCGCGAGTCCGTGCGGCGCGGCGAGCTCTTCAGGGGATGAGCCTCGCAGCGCCTACCGAAGCGAAGGATATCCCTGACTGGGAGACGGCGCTCGTCGAGCTGGCGGCAGTACGGGAGCGCGCGGACCGTGACCTTCGCAAGGCCATGACGGACCTCGGTGTCACGACGTCTCCACCCTCTCTCGACGAGCTCCGGAATGCCCTGGGCCCGCGGTCCGTCCTCGCCTCCTTCCTGCGCTACCGGGGCCGGCCTCCGATTGCGGACCCGGAGACCGGCGCTGTCGCTCCGGTAGATGACCGACTCGTTGCATTCGTCGTCAGGCGCGACGGGCCAGTCCGGCGCCTGGAGATCGGCTCGATGGTCGAGATCGACGAGCTCGTCACGGGCTGGCGCGACGCGATCGGCACTCCGATCCTGGCACGCGGCGAGGCCCCATCGAGCGAGAGGGGGGTCAGTGTCGCATCGCCCGCGTCCGATGCTGGTCGGGAGGCGGCGGTCGGGGCCGTCTTGCGCAGCCGTCTCATCGATCCGTGCCTGGCCGGACTGGAAGAAGGCGAGGTCGACCGGCTGCACATGGTCCTGGACGACGTCCTGCACCTGCTCCCGTTTGACGCGCTCCCGGCCAAGGATGGAACCCCGCTGGGCGACCATCTCGACATTCGCATCGAGCCAGCTACCCGGCGCCTCGTCTCCCCGCCGCGCCCGCCTTCAGGCGGCGTGCTGGTTGCGGTTGGCGGCGTCGACTACGGCACCCGCCGGGTCGCCAGCCCCGAACCGTCCGCCGGGTGGAGGAGCTCGCCACGCAGTGAACGGGCGGCCCTGGCCGCCAGCTTCGATCCACTGGCCTTCACGATTCCCGAGATCGAAGCGGTCGCCGAGCTGTTCGCCGGCACCACCGAGGAGTCACCGGTGGTGCTGACGGGCGCCGACGCCACCAAGCAGGCCCTCACTCGACACGCAGAGAAGGCTCGCTATCTGCACGTCGCCACCCATGGCTGGTTCGTCGACGACGCGCCCATGGCCCAGGACAAGGGCGCGGGCAGTAGCCAGGCGGCGGCGGCCCGTACCGCGCGTACCCTACGAGGCTTCGCGCCCGAGACCCTGTGCGGCCTCGCCCTCGCGGGAGCAAACGGTGGTGTTGACGAGTCCGGGCAGGTGGTCGGCATCTTGACCGCCGAGGAGCTGGCGGCGATCGATCTCTCCGATTGCGAGCTTGCCGTACTCTCCGCCTGCGAGACCAACGTGGGCATTCGCCGAGCGGGTCAGGGCATCCAGTCCCTGCAGTCGGCGGTGCACGCGGCCGGCGCACGGACCGCGATCACCTCACTCTGGAAGGTGGACGATGCCGCCACGCGGGACTTGATGGAGTTGCTTTACACCAACCTCTGGGTGAAGGAAATGCCCAAGGCTGAGGCGCTTTGGAGTGCCAAGACCACGCTCCGGCGGGCGGGCCACCCGATACGCAACTGGGCCGGCTGGGCCTTGACGGGTGATCCTGAATAATCGCGATACGGTGCCGCACACCTTGTTGTTGCTCGCCGACAACGAGTCGCACGGTGGGGGCCGGCTGCGGATCAACAACAAGGTGTGCGGCTCTGTATCCCCGGTTCCTTTTTGACTGTACGCTGACGCTCCAGGCAATCTGGAGAGAACACATTGGCCGCCCAACGCATTCAACCACGCACCCTACGGGGCTTTCGGGATTACCTCCCGGGGGCCATGATCCCGCGCGAACGTCTGATCGAGACGGCACGCGAGGTCTACCGCTCCTTCGGCTTTCAGCCGATCGACACCCCGGCCCTCGAGTACACCGAGATCTTGCTCGGTAAGGGCGGGATGGAGACCGACAAGCAGCTCTACCGCTTCGAGGATCATGGCGGCCGCGACGTCGGCCTGCGCTTCGATCTGACCGTGCCCCTGGCGCGCTTCGTGGCCCAGCACATCGGCGAGCTGGGTACGCCGTTCAAGCGCTATCACATCGGCCCCGTCTGGCGCGGCGAAAAATCGCAGCGCGGTCGTTATCGCGAGTTCCTGCAGTGCGACTTCGACACCATCGGGACGACCAGCACGGTCGCGGATACCGAGTCCGCGCTGGTGATCCACTCCCTGCTGAAAGCCCTCGGATTCGAGCGCTTCACGATCCGCGTCAACAATCGCAAGGTCCTCAGCGGTCTCCTCGAGCGGGTAGGCCTAGGCGACAGGAGCGCAGACGTCTTGCGCGCCCTCGACAAGCTCTCGAAGATCGGTCCTGAGAAGGTCAGCGAAGAGATGCAGAAATCCGCCGGCGCAACGTCGGCCCAGGCGGATCAGGTGCTCGAACTCGCAAGCATCGAAGGCACCAATGACCAGATTCTCGCCGCTCTCGAGCCCCTCGTCGCCGGGTCCGATATCGGTGCAGAGGGCCTGGCCGACCTGCATGCCGTCAAGCGAGGCTTCTGTGCTGCCGCGCCAGAGGCACGCCTGCGCGTCGACGTCTCGATCGCGCGCGGTCTGGACTACTACACGGGAACGGTCTTCGAGACCTTCCTCGACGACCTGCCAGCAATAGGCAGTGTCTGCTCGGGCGGCCGCTACGACGACCTCGCCTCCGTATACACCAAGGAGCGCCTGCCGGGCATCGGCGCTTCCCTCGGTCTCGATCGCCTGCTGGCGGCCATGGAGGAGCTCGGACTGGTAGGTGACGGAACCAGCGCCGCCCCCGTGCTCTTGACCTATTTCGCGCCCGACCACGCCGATGGCTACCTGGCCCTCGCGACCGAGATTCGCGCAGCCGGAATCGGCGTCGAGCTCTACCCCGACCCCAAGAAGCTCGGCGCGCAGCTCAAGTACGCCAACCGACGCGGCTTCACGATCGCAGTGATCGTCGGGGAGGATGAATGGAAGGCCGGCACCTGTCAGGTCAAGGACCTGCGCTCCGGGGAGTCCAGGGCCGTGGCACGGGAGACCGTTGTGGCCGAGATCGAGCGCGTCCTGGCAGCCGATTGAGCGACGCTTCGGCCATCAGTCCGGATCACCGGTAAGGACCCACCCGGCCCAGTGCGCTGGTGGACCGCCTTCGTCGCGCAGGGACTGCTTGGCCTGCCAGAGAGCATCGGCCTTGCCCATCCCCTCGACCCAGAGGTTCCTGTAGAAGGCCTCCATCAGGCTGCGCGTCGCTGCGTCGTCGACCTTCCATAGGGACGTTATCGACGTGCGCGCGCCGGCGGCGTAGAGGGCGGACTGCAAGGACTGGATACCTTGACCCGCGCGGCGGATACCGACGTTGGTTTCACAGGCGGAGAGTACGGCGAGTTCGCATTGAGATAGATCGAGCGAGCAGAGCTCTTCTGCTGTCAGAATCCCGGGTACACGCCCAAGCGAGTCTCTTCCCTTGTTGGCGCCAGCGAGAGCCAAACCGCACAGAGTCATTGGCGCCAATCCGGCAATCCGTTCCTCAATGCCCACGCGGGAGAAGGCATCCCCGGTTGGTAGGTCGTCCTGGGTCGAGCGCACGCTCTTGGGCGCGAACCAACCGTGGGTCGCGAGGTGCAGGTAGCGTTTCCCGGGGGCGGAATCGAACAGGGCGGTCTTGGTTGTCTTCTGGCGCGTCAGCAACGCGGGCGCCGTCTCGAAAGTTTTCTCGAAAAGCGTCGCTATGCCTTCGGCCTCGTGGCGCGTCTGCACCAAGTCCGGGAATCCTCCCTCGATCGCGCTGCGGGACACGGGGCCATTCGCCGGGTCGTCGCTTCTCGAGGTCGTGCCCAATTCGATGGGCGCCGAGACCGATGAGCGGCCCTCGGGCGCGGCCGCTGGTGCCTCGTAGTCGACTCCGCCCAATGAGAGCAGGGAGGGCTCGCCAGCATTCATGGGCAGTGGTGCCAGCAATCGCGCAAAAGAAACACCGCTCACAATCTGTAGCCGATCGCCAACACGGATCGGCCCCTCGCCCTCCGCATCGATGGGAAGGGCGTCGAGGGGCAAGAGGAACAGCATGTCGTCGGCGCAGACGAATATGCGTTCTACATGAGGCTCTACGACGGCCAGGACAGGATCCAGGATGCGATGCCTGAGGATACGACCCGCGTTCAGTTCCGCGGCCTCGGTCAAGCTTTCGCCGATTCCAGCACCCATCGCGATGCCGCGGGACCCGTCTGCGATCAGGGTCGCCGGCTCGGGGGGGGCGCCCGCTCCGTCGCGGGCAGCGTGCCCTCCAATTGGTGCCCCCAGCGCCGCGCGCCATGCACCGGCCAATTCCTCGAGTTCCGACGCGGGGCCCAGATCGAGTCGGTTCAGGGCACCGTCGGCATTCAGGACATGGGCCATGAGATGATCTGCACCGGCCTCACCCGGGCCGTACTCTCCACTCCCAACCCCGAGAGCCACGCGTCGATAGCCGATCGCCACGTCGCCCGGTCCCAGTGCCTCGCTCAACCGATCCGCCTCGACCGGCCGCGTAATCACACCCCGCTGCGCCAGCCGCCGGCTGGCGTCACGCTCCAATCGATCACGCTGTAGCGAAAGCTCCGTCAACCGTGACGCGAGCCCCTCCGTGCCCAGCGCTTCACTTGCAGCCCCGGCGACGAGGTCGTTTAGCGCGCGGCGAAGTTCGGCGGCCTTCTCCAGGATCGGAGCCAGCTCGGAATCGGTCTCGAAGCGTGCGAGTGAGCGCGCGGCTTCGGCGGCAACGAGACGCATGGTCTCCGTCAGATCGAAGATACTCTGCACGACCTCGGCGTCCGTTGAATCGCTGAGGACGAGCACCTTGGAGAGCCGATTGCTCTCGCTTGCGATGGTCTGCAGCGCCTGTCGCGGAGCGAGGGCGAAAGCGGAGAGGGATCGACGCATCATTCCGGCGACGAGCTTGGGGAGGAGCAGGCGAGCCGCCGCGAGATCCCCAGTCTGCGCCATGGAGGTGGCCAGGTTTGCCCTGGCACGAAGTAGTTCGGGGTGATCCTCGGGAAGGGTGCGTTCGTAGCCGGCGAGAATCGATTCCTCCAGCGCGCGGGCCCCGGCGAAATCGCCCATCATCGCCATGGAGTGGGCCAGCTTCCCTCGAGCGCCGAGCAGATCGGGGTGATCTTCGGGCAAGGTGCGCTCCTGAGCCGCAAGGACAGCTTCGTCCAGCGCGCGGGCCCCGGCAAAGTCACCCGAGCGCAACAACGAGGTGGCCAGGTGGCTTCGAGCACGAAGCACGTCGTGATGGTCCTCGGGCAGAGCGCGTTCGTATCCCGCGAGGACGGATTCCCGCAATGCGCGGGCTCCGCCGAGTTCGCCCGTCTTCGACATCAAGTTTGCCAGGTTTCCTCGCGCGAGGAGTAGCTGGGGGTGATCCTCGGGCAGGGTGCGCTCGTATGCTGCGAGTATGGATTCCTGCAGTGCGCGGGCTCCGTCGAGATCGCCCATATTCGCCATCGAGTTTGCCACATTCGTTCGGGCGCCGAGCAGCGCGGGGTGATCCTCGGGCAGAGTGCGTTCATATGCCGCGAGGACAGACTCCTTCAGGGCACGGGCCCCGGCGAGATCGCCCATCTTCGACATCACGACGGCCAGGTTTCCGCGGGTACGAAGCAGGTCGGGGTGATCCTCGGGCAGGGTGCGCTCGTACCCCGCGAGGACAGACTCACCCAGGGCACGGGCCCCGGCGAGATCGCCCATCTTCGACTTCGAGTTGGCCAGGTTTCCTCGGCTACGAAGCAGGTCGGTGTGGTCCTTGGGCAAAGTGCGCTCGTATGCGGCGAGGATTGACTCACGCAGGGCGTGGGCCTCGGCCACATCGCCCGCCTCGTCCAACGAGACAGCCAGGTTTCCCCGGGCACGAAGCACTTCGGGGTGATCCTCGGGTAGGGCGCGCTCGTATGCCGCGAGGATGGACTCCTCAAGGGCGCGGGCCTCCGCGATATCACCCATCTGCGACATCGTGCTGGCCAGATTTCCTCGGACAAGAAGCAGGTCGGGGTGACCCTCTGGCAGTGTGCGTTCGCGAGATGCCAGGACGGACTCCTCCAGGGCGCGGGCCCCTGGGAGATCGCCCATCCCCGACAACGAGATGGCGAGGTCGAGCCGGGCACGAAGCAGATCGGGGTGATCATCGGGCAGTGTGCGCTCGCGAGCCGCAACGACGGATTCATGGAGTGCGTGTGCGCCGGGGAAATCCCCCAGCTCAACCGCCGATGCAGCCAGGCGCGCTCGGGCAGCGAGCAGGTTGGGGTGGTCTGAACCAGCGCTATCCAAGGTTTTCGGCAGGGCCGCGGCCAGCAGTCGCCGAGCATCGGCCTGCCGCCCTTCGCTCATCAGGCGCCTTGACTCTCGCAGGGCGTTCTGCGCAGCCGCTTCGGCCATGCGCCCCGCCTCGGTCTCGGGCGTGGCGATAAGGTGCAGGGTCAGAGGACCTGTGGCGCCGGGATCACCCGCGACCAGGACCATGAGCAAGTCTCCGTCCCCGACGTCGAGCTCCAGATAGGGCGTCGTGCCTCCACCCGAGTCATTGTCCGACGCCAGCGGGCGTGCATTGCTCGCGTCGTCGACGCGCACGAAAAGATCGAGTTCCGAGGTGGTCCAGACGTGCAGGGTGCCGTCGAACAGGGACTCGTATTCGGCCAGGACCGTGGGGCCGTGGGCCTCGATCGCGGATTCGTCGTCCTCGGTGATCTCGAGTTCCACGACGCGATCGTGGGGCGCAACCGGGAGCTTGTCAGCGGCCTGAACTATCCAGAACGCGGCGAGAAGGGCGGGGAGCACCATGGATCCATCCTAGGACACGCTTCCGGGTCCTGGGCGGAGGATGTGTCCGTGAATCCCTTCTTTCCTGCCCAGCCGGTGCTCGCCCCTTTGCGCGCACGCGAGGATTCTGATCACCCCGTCATCGAGTGGTGATGGGGTACTCAGCGCCTATCGATCCCGGGTCCGTCAGAGGGCGGCGAACTGCGGAGCGTACTGGACGACGCCGCCGGAGTGGGAAAGCGCGCCAGGCTGGAGCTCGATGGCCTGGAAGGCCTCACCGCCCTCGTATTCGTCGTGCAGGTTCCAGGTTCGGGCGGGCATGAATCCAAATCGCGCGTAGTAGCTGGGGGCGCCGAGGACGACGACGTATCCATGGCCGCCTTCGGTCGCGAGCGAGAGGGCTGCGCGCACGAGCTGGTCGGCGATTCCGCGGCGGCGGGCGCCGGAGAGGACCGCGACCGGTGCCAGGCCGAGCCCACTACTCACGGCGGAGCTGGTGACCGGACTGCAGGCTACGTGGCCGAGGATCTGTCCGGATTCTTCCGCCACCAGCGATATCGACAGGATTCCCGCCGCGCGCAGGCTATCGACCAGTCGCGCTTCGGCATCGGTGGGGAAGGACTCGCTGTGCACGCGGTGGATCGCCGCTTCATCGCCCGGAGCTTCGTGGCGGACTCTCATCGGGATTGCCGCGCGACCTTGAACTCACGCAGGAGTTCCTTCGCCTCGTCGTAGTAGAGCTCGCGTGGGTCGACACCGTGGAGGACCAGTTGCTTCGCCTGCTTCGGGGTACAGAGGCCGACCGCCTTGCGTTCGAGCAATTCTTCGCGCAATGCTTCGGCTTGTTCAGCGGAGAGGTGGGCCACGGCCTCGGTCGGGAGGCCTGCGCGCTTGAAGTAGGCCAGTTGAGTCCTGGATGCGAGATCGCCGCGCTGGGCCTTGCGCGCGTAGGAATCGAGATCGATGCCGACCGCTGCGAAGGGGTCACGCTTGCGCAGCTGGTAGGCGACGTCGGCTTCCTGGGCCTCCTGTTCCTGACGGGCCAGCTCGAGGGCTTTTTCGAGGGCGATCGAGTTGCCGTCCTCACTGGCCTCGCCGGCGATGCGGCGTGCGCGCTCCTGAACCTCCTCGCTGTCGGTGCCGAAGATGTCGACGGCCTGGATCAAGGAGTGGCGGCAGTTCGCCGGAACGAAATCGAGGACCAGGAGATCCGTCTTGCCCGGCGCGATGCGCGTTCCGCGGCCGACCATCTGGGCGTAGAATGGGCGTGACAGGACCGGGCGGGCGATAGCGACCAGGGAAATGTCGGGCACGTCGAAGCCTTCGGTGAAGAGGGCGCAGTTGACGAGTACCTGCACCTCGCCGCGACGAAAGCGAGCGATCACCGGCGCGCGGCGTTCCAGGGACCAGGTGCCGTCGAGGGAAGCGGCGAAAGTCGAGTCCTCGGCCAGCTCGTTCATCACGCGCGTCAGCGCGCGTGCGTGGCCCACGGAGGCGGCGAACACGATGGTCGGGCGTCCGCGGCGCTCGCGCAGGATGGGCGCGGCGATCTCCGCCAGATGCAGGTCCTCGGTCAGGATACGTTCGACGTCCTTGGTGGCCAGCTCACCGGCAATCTTGCGTACTCCGGAGAAATCGGCCTGGGTCTGCACCAGGAACGAGCGGATCGGGCACAGCCAGCCGTCGTCGATCGCGGCGCGCATGTCGTAGTCGAAGGCCACGTCGGAAAAGACCTCGCCCAGGGGTATCTTGTCGCTGCGATCGGGTGTGGCGGTGACTCCCAGCAGGTGGGCGTTGAAATGGTCGAGTACGGCACGGTAGGAATCCGCGGTCGCGTGGTGTGCTTCGTCGACGACGACGATCCGAAAGGCGTCGGAGGGAACGGAGGCGAGCCGGCGCCGCAGGGTCTGGATGCTCGCGACCGTTATCTTCGGGCGCGACCCGTCGGGTCGGGTGAACTCGCGTCGGTCGCCCATCTCGACCGCCACCACGTCGTCGCACCAGGCTGAGATCTTGTCGCGCGCCTGTTCGATCAGTTCCTGTCGATGGGCGAGGACGAGTACCGGGCCCTTGGCCAGACGGGAGATCTCTGCGAAGAGCACGGTCTTGCCTGTCCCGGTGGGCATGACCACGAGAACGCTGCGGTGGCCGCGCTTGTATGCGTCACGGACGGCCTCGAGTGCAGCGGTCTGGTAGGGGCGCAGCTTCATGCAGGAGAGACCGTGGCGGGAAGGTCGGGGTGACAGTAGCCGAGCTATTCAGCCGCGGTGAAGGCCGGAGACGCGAGCACCAGAACGCCGGTGGTCGTGTTCGGGGGGCTCACGACTCGAATTCGAAAGCGGTGAGTGTCCGTCAGATCGAGGTTGATCGGGATTGGAGTGGCCGCCGATTCCAGAGTATGGACGAGCACCCGTTCGCCGTCCTTCCAGAGGGATAGCTCGATCGGCCCGTCATTCCGGTAGGCCCTGGGCGGGACGAGCTTCAACAGGGCTTTGAAGGAACGCACCTTTCCATACAGGAGGTACTCGAGCTCGGTAGGTGTATCGCCCTCCGTTCCGAGAACCCAACGTGGGGTGTCCTCGGGCGCCACGAACGGTCGGATCGCTTCCTCTCCGAATCGCGCGAATGCACCCGGCCCCGGGTGAACCACGGTCGTCGGCGCTCCAATCGGGTCAGGCTCCCATTGCCCTTCGAAGCGGTGCTTCAGGCCGCGCCGGATCGCCTCGAACACGATCTGATTGCCAAGCGCGTGGTAGTGGCCCTTCTCGCCGCCGCGCAGATAGAAATAGTCCTCCGCCTTGCGCCCGGTTGCGAGCTTGTCCTCATCGATGACCGTACGCGACGACACGAAGGGCATCCCGAGGCGTTCGAGCTCACCGATCAGGAATCCGTCGCGCCAGTTCTCGGGCGGCGGGTCGAGGAAGAATCCCTTGCCGTGAAACATGAGAACGAAATACTCGATGCCGGACGCTTCGAGCAGCACCTTGATCTCCTCGAGTATCCGGCCGTTGAGTCGCCTGACCTCCTCGAAGGTCTCGGCCTTGCCAATCAGGGATTCGCGCCTCGCCGAGGAGATCCACTCCGTGCTGTGCAGAATGTAGCGCCAGGCGTAGCTGAAGATCGCGGGCGGATTCTCTCCCAGATAGTCGAGCGACCCCTCGTGCACCGGTTCCGGCAGACCCAGCGCACCGTCGGTCTGGACAGTCAGGCGCGGCTTGGGCCAGGCGCGAAAGGGCAGGATGGCGCGGTCCATGTCGTCGTCCACGAACAGGCTGACAATCACGAGCGGCGACTCGCCTTCATAGTTTGCGATCGACTCGCGCAGCAGCAGAAAGGTCTGGCCGAATCCGTGCCCACCGGTCCCGTGGTTGATCAGCTGGTGCGTCTCGCCGAACTCGGAGTCAGCCAGCAAGCCTTCCCAGCATTCCTCCGGACCTGTGACACACTCGGCGAAGGAATCGCCGTACAGGAGAACCGGGCGCTTGCCGCTGCTCCGGTCGTGTTCCTTGTGGTCGTAGGTTCCGAGTTCAACCCGGTCCTGCATCCAACCCACGATCGGATCGTAGCGGGCCGGGCGGCGCGGGCCATTGGCGAACAGTCGCAATAGCTTCCAGTACTCCGGGCTCCAGCGATGGGAGAAATTCGAGGCCTTGCGCAGCTTCGACGTGGCCTTGCGCAGGCGTGGAATCTCGGTGAACAGGGTGACGCGCAGTCCGACCTCGACCAGGGTGAGCAGGAGCACCACCGATGCCAGTATCTTGATCAGGCGGCGAGCCCAGCGTCTGGCCGGCGCGCGGGGCGCATCCTGGGGAATGGGGGCGGTGGGGGAGGTCATGGTCGCTCGGAGAGGCTCGCGATCGCGGAGCTGTGAATCAAGTCTGGGCCCCGCTCCTGCCGATCACCAGGGGGTTCCAGACCCTTCCGAGCCGCGAATCCTCAAGCCATTCGAATATCATGTACTCCAAGCCCGATGCCCAAGACCTGGACGAACGACGTCAGAGTGTTCGCATGATGCACGCTGGCCAGGTGCGTGTGCTCGTCGACGGGCACCAGCTCCTGGGGGAGACCGAGAACTTCTCGCGGACGGACGTGAAGGTCTACACCGATGACCGGCTGGCCGTGACAGTGGAGATCGAGCAAGACGGAATGCTCAAGCGCCTGCCCGGGCACGTGGTGCGGCTCGAGGCGAGCCCGGACAAGGGCAATGGCTGGGTGATCGAATTCGATTGATCGGATCGGGCTACTTCAGCTCGTCATGCAACCACTGGCGCGCGACGCGCCATCGCCGCTCGATCGTGGGAGTGGAGACTTCCATGACCCCGGCGGTCTCCTCGATCGTGAGGCCCGCGAAGAAGCGCAATTCGATCAGGCGCGCCAGCTCCTCGTCGATCTCGAACAAGCGCTCGAGCGCGTCGTTCAGCTCGACCATGTCGATCTCCTGGCGTTCGAAGAACAGCAAGACAGAGTCGAGCGGAGCCGGCTTCTTGCCCGAGCCTCGCTTGGCCGCTCCGCGCGCGCGCGCGTGATCCACGAGGACATTGCGCATGGCGCGCGCCGCGAAGCGAACGAAGTGATCGCGACCCTCCCACTCGGGCTGGCCCTCGGTCTTCATGACTCGCATGTAGGCTTCATGTACCAGGGCCGTTGCCTGCAACGTGTGGTCAGCCCGCTCGCCACGCATGGCAGCGACTGCCACGCGGCGTAGTTCGCCGTAGAGCACCGTCAGGACCTTGTTGGCGGCGGCCTCGTCGCCCTGACTTGCGCTCTTGATCAGCTGCGTGGTGTCCAGGTGATCCATACCTCGAGTTTGACTCGATCGCCGTGGATCGCAAGCCGGCGCGCGAATGCAGTGGATCACTGGCGGCGGCCAGGGTCTGCCGCCGCCCCTGTTTCGCGCCTCTCAGCTCCATTCTGCTTCGTCCCAGTTGAACTGATCCCAGACGGCGTCGGCTGGATTCTGACCGCCGCCACCCTGGTCCTGGGGGGCGCCCCCACCGCCCCCGCAGCTGGTGGTCAAGAAGGCGCTCATGAGGAGCGAGGCGATCAGGAGCGGGCGCGGGGAGTATTTCTTCGAGTTCTTCATGTCGAGGGTCTCTTGGGGGTGGTGCCCGGACGGGGTGCCCCGGCTCAGGATCAGAGGCGTCGGATCGGGGGCGGCTCCATCAGGGTTGTTCAAATTCCCCCAAAAAAAGCTCCCCAGACCCTGGGAGGGGGCCTGGGGAGCTGGATTTGACCGCGTCTGACCTAGTCGGACCAGGCTTGCCCGATCGACGAGATCGTGGCGGTCTGGCCCGTCGCAATGTTGGATCGCAGGCTAGCGCGCACCTGATAGTAGGGGGCGCCGTCGATCTCATTGGAGTCGGCGGCCCAGTGATCGTCGCCGAAGAAGCTGACGTCCAGACTCGCCACGTCCGAATCGTGCGGTACGCCAGTGGGATAATTGTCCCCGTAGGCGTCGAGGCTCAACCCGTTCGTGAGTACTTCGCTTCCGGCGGTAATCGACGCCGCGCCACGGTAGGCGATCTCGACGCTCGTTCCCGGCGGCTGGAAGTGCGCGGGCGGGAAGACCATGGCCGGAGCAAAGTGTGGTGATGCGATCTGACTACCGGTTGCAGATTCGGTCGAGAACCAGATCGAGACCACTCGGCTGACCCGTACTACGAGATCCATTGCACCGATGTAGAACATCGGATCGGTACCTGGGGTGGGCGCGCCGGTTGTCGGATCGAAGCCGCCATTGGCGCGCGATTCCAGGTCCGGATCAACGACGACAACGGATCCGTTCGAATCCACTCCGCCGCGGCTGAATGCGCGGAAATAGGGCTTGATCGAGCTATTCACGGCGAGGGAAACATCGAATGCGTTCAGCCCGATTGCACCGGAGTCCGGGAAGCACCTGAAGTCCATCATGAGCGGCAGTCCAACGCTTCGGACCTCGCCCTCGGAGTAGAGCCTCGTGCGTGGGAGCCCGAGGGCATCCACCTGCAGCGGATCTGCACCGTCGCCGTTCTGTGCGCCTCGTCCTTCGATCGAGGTATCTCTCCAGGTGTAGGTCCGTCGTTCCGTTGGTGGAATCGATCGGTTCAACGGAAAGGGCATCAGGTTCGTTCCGGAGGCAGAGACGAACTGATCACCCGGGTCAACCGAGTAGCCAAGATAGCGCGGATGGACGACCGTCGAGAGGCTACCGTCCAGCCTGTTGGCATCGTAGATACTCTGCAGACCCGAGTCCGGGTACTCGGGGAAGAGGGTGAGCGGATTGACGGCCTCATCGGGAAGCTGCCCCCCGTGGAAGAGGCGAATCTCGAAATGCGCGTAGTTGTCGCTGACGACCTGGCCCGCGGTCGGGGACCAGTTGAGGCCTTCGACATCCATGTTGAACGTATTGACGTCCGCAATCCCGAATCCCACATCCACGTAGCGCCACCCCGTCATGGTCTTCGCCCCGAATGGTGATAGGGGATTCTGCACGCCGGGCGCGAAGGGGACCATTGCGGCCGGGAGGGACTGGCTTCTGTCCGCGGAGGCCAGCATCCGGGTCACGGGGCGCGGGTGGATGACCTCGGCCGCTTGATCGATCGAGAATTGTCCCGTCCACTCGGGCAGGGGACCGGTCATCGCGTCGCCGATTGGCAGCTCCTCGTCGGCAGAGGTGAAGCGCGTTACCCGTCCGGCGTTCACGCTCGTCGGCTCGTCCGGATGGATCCGGAAGGCGACCTGCGGCAGCACGTCCACCAGTGAGTTACCAACCACGTCGACCGGAGCATGCTGGCCGTCACCCAAGGTCAGGTAGGTGTTCTCGGTCGAGCCTGACGTATGTGCCAGTGGGAATGTCGGGACGAATGAGAATCGGGTTAGACCGAGTCCGGCTTCGATATTGCCGACGAAGTATTCTGTGCCGCTCGTCGGATTTGCTGCGCGCGTCAACGCGAGTGTCTCGTGGGGCTCGAATCCTGGCACGTCCAGGGGCTCGCTGAATCGCAGTTCAAAGATCGAGCCCGTGCTGATCCGGGAGGGGGCCTGGGTGGGGCTGCTGGCGGGCGTCGGTCGGATGGTCACGAAGCAGGCGGCTCGAAGGACATCCTCGAGGGGTTCGAATGTCGTCAGATAGCGCGCGGGGCCGATCGCGGTCTGGTGGAACTCGACAGGATCGCCTGCGAGCAGGGTGATGGGTAGGTCGAAGACTTCGCCGTTGGCGTTCACTGCTCCCACTGCACGGACCTCTGCGAAGAAGCCCGGAATCTCGATTACATCCCCGATGGCCGGCGCCTGCGCGCAGAACGTCGATTCAAACTTCAGCTGCGGCAGGGTGAAGTCGAAGGGGCTGCCGCCCGGGATCGGGCGCGGCCGGAACCCGAGAATGGCTTCCTGGGTGCCGACGACCTGGGGGGGGCGCACGTCGACCAGGAATCCGTTGTAGGGGTCTCCGGTGGAAGTGGTCGGGCCCCCGGAGCGCGCGGCACGGACGACGTCGATGGTTGCAGTCGAAAAGTCGACCGGTCCGTTCGAGGCCCTCGCCAAGGGGCCGCCGGTCGGATTGCGGAGGATCGTGTCCTGGCCCAGGATGAAATCAGTCTGGGTCGGGATCCGCAGAAGGATGTTTGCGTGGACCGTCTGGGTTGATGCGGGCAAACCCAGGGGATTAACGGGGATGACCTCGGCAAAGGCTTCGAGCTCGGACACAGCGAAGTCCAGAAGCGCCCGGGTGGTGAAGAACCGTCGCTCGGACTCTCCGGGAAGGACTGCCAGTGCACCGTGATTGGTGTCGGGAAGGACGCGCAACTCGAATGGGACTACCGGCGGGTTTCCGGTCCGGAGGTGGATGTTGCGCGAGTTGACGAGGTCCGCGTCGAGCAGGTCGTCGAATTGAACGACGACAGTCGAGTTGCGCGGCACCATGGAGAAGAGGCCCGCGTCCGGGAGGTCACGCTCGGCGATCGGAGCGAGGTTCGAGTCCGCCACGCGCAGGAGATCGACGAACTGGTCGAGGCCGGCGCCGGGAGTGGTGTCGGTCACGTCGCGCAGGATCACGAGGCGCTCGGTCTGGGTTATCGGGTTGCGCTCGAGCAGGAAATTGACCCCATCCGAGTCGAGGTCGGGATCGATGACCAGGTCTCGCTGCTGGAGGATACGCCCGCCCTGGGCATCCAGACCAAGGACATCCACCATCCTGCCCCAGCTGAGCTGGACGATGCGGATCTCGCTCGCGCGCCCGCGGGAGTTGGCATCCACGAAGAAGCGCTGTGTCTCGCCCGCTTCCGCGCCCGGGCTGTCGATCACATCACCAGGGGCTTGCGGCGTTGCCAGGCGCTGCTGCCAGGCCGCTTCCACGGAAGCGGCCTGGCCATCTGCGGAGCTGCAGCTACCTACGGCGATCAGCAGGCCCATCCAGCCGAGCCCGATCAGCCTGTTTGCTTGCAATGGGCCATGAATCATCGAATCTCTCCATCCATCGTGGGGAAGCCGTCGGGGGCGAGGCGGTGGCGCCGAAGGGGTGGCGCAGCAGGAACGGCCTTATCTCGCAAGTCCCGTGCCGCCCCCAGGATTGCCCAGTGGGACCCTTGCGGGCGGGCGGTCACTCGCAGGCCCGTGCGGTGGCGCACACTCCGTGCTTGCTGCCGCTCCATCTCCGGCCAACGACCGAGCTGATGGCCCAAGGCCGCCGGATTCCGGGGACCCGCCGCCGCGCTTTCGAAGAAGCGCAGAATCGCGCCGATTCATCGCGTCGGCCACGTGACCCGATCCTTGAATGGCTCGAACCCGTTACCGGAGCCTGGCGAGCGGCTACCCGATGAAGAAGCCGGGCAAGAGGCCCAGGACGAGCACCATCGCAACGCACATGCCCGTCGCGATCGAGGCCGAAAGGCGGCGCGTCATGGGCGGCGCCTGGCCTTCGAGCTCGGGCTCCATGTACATGGCGACGATCACGCGCAGGTAGTAGCCCAGGGCGACGACCGAGAGCAGCACCCCGGCGATCGCGAAGCCCGTCAGACCGGCGCGCACTGCGACCGAGAAGACGAACCACTTGCCCAGGAATCCGCCGGTGGCGGGGATGCCGCCGAGGGAAAGCATGAAGAGGGTCAGCGCAGCGGCCATGCCGGGCCGACGGCCCGCGAGTCCGCGCAGGGATTCCAGGCGCGTGAAGTGCTCACCGTCGGCTTCGAGCCAGGAGAGCAGGCCGAAGGCACCACCGGCCGTGAAGACGTAGGCCGCCATGTAGTACAGGGCGGCGCTGGTGGCGTGGCCTTCCGGATCTCCGGCCAGGGCGCCAGCCACGACGAGCAGGAGAGTGCCCGCGTGGGCGATGCCGGAGTAGGCCAGCATGCGCTTGACGTCCTCCTGGACCAGTGCGCCCAGGTTGCCGATGGCCATGGTCAGAATCGCGACAGTTGCGATGACCGGCGCAGCGCCACTCGGCAGCAGGAATATCAGCTTCAACAGGAAGGCGAAGCCCGCGGCCTTGGTCCCGGTCGCCATCAGGGTCGTCACGGGCGTCGGACTGCCCTCGTAGACGTCCGGTACCCAGAGATGGAAGGGGAAGACGCTGACCTTGAAGAACAGGCTGGCGATCATCAGGCCGACGCCCGTGAGTCCGAGGGTCGAGTCGACGCCGACCTCGCGCAGCCGTGTCAATGACAGGGTGCCACTGTCCATGTAGGTCAGGGCGGCTCCGTACAGGAAGAGTGCGGCCGCAAAGGCGCCCAGGACGAAGTACTTCAGGCCGGCCTCGACCGAGCGATCTCGGGCACGCTGGAAGCTGGCCAGGCAGTAGAGCGGAATCGACAGGAGCTCGAGTCCGACGAAGAAGACGATCAGGTCTTCGGCGCCCGCCATCAGCATCATTCCGATCGGCGTGCAGAGTAGAAGCACGTCGTGCTCGCCCAGGAATGTGCGGTCGGTCTTGTAATAGCGTCGCCCGAAGATCCAGGCAATGAAGGTGCTGGCCAGGAAGACCATGCCCCACAGGGCGCTGGCCCCATCCGCAGAATAGGTGCCTCCGAGGATCGGTCCCACGGGGTCGCGCGAGATCAGGATCTCATTCCAGAAGGCGCTCAAGAGGGTCGCCACGAAAACGACCGACCTGAGCTTGATGACAGACGGGATGACCTCGATCAGAAGCAGTAGCAGGACGCCCACGGTCAGCGTCAGCATCGGGGAGACGCCCATCAAGAAGGCGTCGTCGAAGTATCCCTTGAGGCTTTCGGCGTTCATCGTTGGGTCCGGGCAGCGGTTGTCATGTTCACGGGCTGGTCGCTGGTAGCCTGGCCGACCTGCAGTTCCGCGCGCGCCGCGTCGACCCGTTCCATGACGGCGTCGATCGAGCTGGCAGTCTTGTCGAGGAAGGGGTTCGGCTGCACGCCGATCCAGACGCAGGCCAGGACGATCGGGAGCATCAGCCCGATCTCGCGGGGCATGAGGTCCTTGAGGCTTCGGTTCTCCTCACGCTCCAGCGGGCCGAACAGCATCTTGCGTGTAGCGACCAGCAGGTATACCGCGCCGAGGACCACGCCCGTCACGGCGATACTGCCGAACAGGGCCGATGCCTCGAAGGCTCCGAGCAGGATCAACCACTCGCCGACGAATCCGTTCAGACCGGGCAAGCCCACGCTCGAGAGGACCGCGACCACGAAGAAGAAGGCGAAGACAGGCATCGATGCGGCGACCCCACCGAACTGGTCCAGCAGGCGCGTGTGTCGACGCTCGTAGATCATCCCGACGAGCAGGAACAGCAGTCCCGTCGACAGGCCGTGATTGATCATCTGCAGCACGCTGCCGCGCAGGCCAGCCTGGGTCAGGGCGAACATGCCCAGCACCACGTAGCCGAGGTGGCTGACCGAGGAGCACGCAATCAGCCGCTTGATGTCGGTCTGAGCCATCGCCAGCAGGGCGCCATACACGATCCCGATCACACCCAGGAGCATGAACAGGGGTGCGGCCTCGACCGCGGCCATCGGGAACATGGCCACACCAAAGCGCAGCAGTCCGTAGGTTCCCATCTTGAGCAACACCGCAGCCAGCAGGACCGAGCCCGATGTGGGCGCTTCCGTGTGCGCGTCCGCCAGCCAGGTGTGGAAGGGGAAGAGGGGGACCTTGATCGCGAAGGCCAGGGCGAACCCGGCGAAGAGCCAGCCCTGGACGGCGAGCGGTTGAGCCCCGGCCCAGCTCGTGACGGCCGCGATGTCCGAGCTGCCGGCCTGGTAGATGAGAGCGATGGCCGCGATCAGCATCACGAGGCTACCGCTGAGTGTGTACAGGAAGAACTTGATCGTGGCGTACAGCCGACGGTCACCACCCCAGATGCCCAGCATGAAGTAGAGCGGGACGAGGCTGATCTCCCAGAAGAAGTAGAACAGGACCAGGTCATGGGACAGGAACACGCCGAGCATGCCCGTCTCCATGACGAGCAGCCAGACCATGAACTCCTTGACCCGCATCCTGATGTGTCCGGGCGTCGAGATGACGACGATGGGCATGATCAAGGTGGTCAGGCAGACCAGCAAGATCGACAGGCCGTCTACCGCCAGCTTGTAGTGCACTGTCGTTTCGCCGGGAATCGAGAACCACACACTCTCGGTGACGAACTGAGCCGCCGCAGTGCCATTCTCGAATCCGCTCCAGACGAACATGCTGAGCGCGGCCACGACGACGGTGAAGCCGAGGGTGATCGTGCGCAGCAGGGTCTTGGAGGTGGTCGGTACGAAGGCTACGAGCAGCGCGCCGACGAGCGGTAGGAATGTGATCCAGGTCAGCAGGCTCATGCTGCGGCTCCAATCCACATCCAGACCAGGGTCAGGCCGACGCTGACGCCGCCCATCCAGAGGCCGTACGTCGCGATACTGCCGTCGGCCATGCGGCGCAGCCTGGTCCCCAGTGAGCGCGCGCCGGATCCGGCGCCGTTCACCACTCCGTCGATTGCGAACTGGTCGACGACGACGGCGATCAAGTAGGAGAGGACCTTCAAGGGCTGGACGATCAATCGGTTGTACGCCCGGTCGATGCCCCAGGCGTCGGTCAGGAAGCGTGCCGCTGCCGGTTCCTCGGCGATCAGGCGCTCATCCGTGCCGGTCCCGTTTCGGTGGCCATGGAACCCGAGGTGCGCGAAGCCGAGTGCGATTGCGGCTCCGAATCCGAGCAGCAGCCATTCGGTCGCGTGGGTCAGATGGGGCGCGTGACCATCGAACAGGATGGCATTACCCGGAGCGACGACCGGGTCGAGCCAGTCCTTGAAGGCGTGGGCGACGTGGAATACCTCGGGCAGGCCGAATGCGCCCGCAAAGATCGACAGAGCCGCGAGGATGAACAGGGGCGTCGTCATCAGGTGGCCGGACTCGTGCGGGTGTACCTCATTCACGTCGAAGCGCTCTTCGCCGAAGAAGGTCAAGCTGACCGCGCGCCACGAGTAGTAGGCGGTCATCATCGCCGTCATGACCCCGATGGCCCAGAGGACCCAGTAGCCGCCGCCACGGGCCATGGTCTGGGCCAGGATCTCGTCCTTGGAGAAGAAGCCCGACAGGAGTGGTAGGCCCGAAAGTGCGGCCGCACCGGCAGTGAACGTCAGGAAGGTGCGCGGCATGTGCTTGCGCAATCCGCCCATGCGGTGCATATCCTGCTCTTCGTGCATGCCGTGGATCACGGAGCCCGCACCGAGGAAGAGCAGGGCCTTGAAAAAGGCGTGGGTGACCAGGTGGAAGATGGCCGAGACCCAGGCGCCGGCGCCCAGAGCCAGGAACATGTAGCCCAGCTGGCTGACGGTCGAGTAGGCCAGGACCTTCTTCAGGTCGCGCTGGACGATCGCGGTGGACCCGGCGATGGCCGCCGTCAGGGCACCGACGGTTCCGATGAAGAACAGGACCGTGGGCGCGGCGGCGAACAGCGGGTTGAGGCGCACGATCAGGTAGATGCCCGAGGTCACCATGGTGGCCGCATGGATCAGCGCGGACACGGGTGTGGGGCCTGCCATCGCATCGGGTAGCCAGACGAACAGGGGCAGCTGGGCGGATTTGCCGCAGGCACCGCCAAAGAGCAGCAGGGCGGACAGTGCCAGGGTCCCACCCTGTTGGGCGCTCATGCGCGCCACGCTCGCTCCGATGTCCGACATGTCGAGCGTCCCGAAGACGCGAACGAGCAGGAACATGCCCAGCAGGAAGAAGGCGTCACCGATGCGGTTGACCACGAAGGCCTTCTGCGCGGCCTCGGCCGGCCAACCCTTCGTGTACCAGAAGCCGATCAGCAGGTAGGAGCAGAGGCCGACACCTTCCCAGCCCACGAACAACCCGACCAGGCTGGAGGACAGCACCAGCATCAGCATCATCGCGACGAACAGGTTCAGGTAGGCGAAGAACTTCGCGTAGCCCGGATCGCCCTTCATGTAACCGGCTGCGTAGACGTGGATCAGGAAGCCGACACCCGTGACGACCAGGGTCATGACGCTCGAGAGCCGGTCCAGGACCATCGAGACCTGGACATCGAGACTGCCCGCGTCGATCCAGCTCCAGGCCTGGCTCTCGAGGCTCTCGAGGCCAAATTGGGTTCCCGACCGTAGCGCGAGGAAGGCGCGTATCGAGAACATGAAGGCGATGGCCATCATGCTGACTGCCACCCAGGCCGAGATGGAGGAGTGCTGGTCCGCGCTCGCGCCCATCCGGCGCCGACGCAGGATGGTGAAGTGCAGCGCACCGCACAGAGCGCTCCCGAAGAGCGGCAGGGCCGGGATCCACCACAGCCAGTTTGCGGTTTCGGTCAAGGGGCTAGTCCCGCAGGAGGTTTACGGCGTCGACGGACACGGTTTGCTTGCGGCGGAAGAGGGCGATCACGAGTGCCAGGCCGACCGCGGCCTCGACCGCGGCGATGGCGATGACGAAGATCGCGAAGATGGGGCCTTCGAGGCTCAGGTCGCCGACGGTCGAGTGCTGGCGTGCGGCCGCGATGAAGGTGATGTTGGCGGCGTTGAGCATCAGCTCGATACTCATCAGCACGACGATCAGATTGCGCCTCAGAAAGAATCCGGCGACACCGATCGAGAACAGGATCCCGGCCAGGATCAACATATGTTCGGTGGGGACGTTCATGCGGCTCCACCCGTCTCCCTGTTCGCACCGGAGGCTGGGCGAGGGCTACGATGGCGCTTGGCAAGCACCATGACCCCCACGGCGGTCGCAAGCAGCAAGACTGATGCGGCCTCGAAGGGCAGGCTGTAGCGTGTGAACATCTCGCCCGCGAGGGCGGGCACGGGGTCGTTACCGTTCTCCGCCAGACCGGGGTCGACCCCATCGAAACGGGTGCTCAGGGCAGCGACCAGGCTCAGCACCAGCATCGCCAGGGCCACCCCGATGCCGGCCTTGGCGCGCGCACCCTTTCCGATGTGTTGCTCGACCTGGTCCGTCATTTCGTCGGTGCCCAGGTTGAGGAGCATGACGACGAACAGGAACAGCACCATGATCGCACCCGCATAGACCATGATCTGGATGGCTGCGATGAACTGGAATCCGGCCAGCAAATAGATCATCGACACCGAGAAGAAGCAGCCGAGCAGTGAGGTCACGCTCATGACTGGGTTCTTCAGGGCGACGACACCTAGCGCCGTCAGGACGGCGACCAGCGCCGCTACGTAGAAGAGGAAGTCTGCCACCGTTCGTTGATCCTCCGGACGTAGTCCATCCGGTTCTTGAGGGCCGATGCGGGTCGCTTGAGTTTCTCGATGTCGTAGATGAGGTCACGTCGCGAATAGGCCGCGAGCTCCAGCTCATCGCTCATGTAGATCGCTTCCTTGGGGCAGGCTTCCTCGCAGAAGCCGCACAGGATGCAGCGCAGCATGTCGATGTCGAACCGCTCCGGTTCGCGCTCGATCGACCGATCGGTCTCCTGACCATCGATCGTGATCGCGTAGGCCGGGCAGGCTGCTTCGCACAGTCCACAGGAGACACAAGCGATGTTGTTGTCGTCCTTGACCACCAGGCGCGGTTGGCCGCGGGTGACCTCCGTCGTCGGCAGTGGCTCTTCCGGGTACTGCCGCGTGAAGCGCGGCTCGAACATCTTCCGGAAGGTGATTCTGAGGCCGCGAAAGATTTCGGGGAGGTAGAAGCGCTCGGCCAGACTGAGGGTCTTGCGCTTGACGATAACCATGTCATTCACCTCCGCCCAGGAACGAGATCACCATGCCGGTCACGAATAGATTGGCCAGGGCGATGGGCAGGAAGACCTTCCAGCCCAGAGCCATGAGCTGGTCAAAACGGAATCGGGGCAGGGTCCAGCGAACCCAGATGAAGAGGAACATGAAGAAGCCCGCCTTGATCAGGAAGGCTGCCAGGCCGATGAACCAGGGGGCGCCGGTCCAGAAGGGGACCGACGGGCCACCGAGGAAGAGCGTCGTGGTCAGGCAGGTCATCACGATCATCGCGCAGTATTCGCCGATGAAGAACAGGGCGAACTTCATCGACGAGAACTCGGTGTGAAAGCCCGCCACCAGCTCCGGCTCGCACTCCGCGAAGTCAAAGGGGTGCCGGTTGGTCTCGGCGAAGGTCGCGATGACGAACAGCACGAAGGCGATCGGCTGTGACCAGATGTTCCAGCTGAACACGGATTGCTGGGCGTCGACGATGTCGCGCAGATTCAGCGAGCCGGTCATGGCCACGATGCACAGAATGGTCAGGATCAGCGAGAGCTCATAGCTGATCATCTGGGCCGATGCGCGCAGGCCGCCCAGTAGCGAGTACTTCGAATTGCTGGCCCAGCCGCCGAGGATGATGCCGTAGATGCTCAGTCCGCCGACGCCGAGCAGGTAGAGCACGCCCACGTCCAGATCAGTGATCGAGAAGAAGGTGCGCACTCCGAAGAGCTCGACCTCGCCGGCGAATGGGATCACCGCCACCGTCATCATCGCCGGAACAGCTGCCAGCATTGGGCTGAGCCGGAACATCCAGCGATTGGCGCCGTCCGGCAGGACCTCTTCCTTGAAGATGAACTTCACCCCATCGGCCAGGGGTTGCAGCAGGCCGAACGGCCCGACCCGGTTCGGGCCGACGCGATACTGCATCCAGGCCGAGAACTTGCGCTCGGCCAGGGTGCTGAGCCCGGCCGTGGCGACCAGCCCGCCCAGGATGACGCTGCACTTGATGAAGGCGACGAGTAGCTCGTTCATCGGGCACTCACGCTCGATTCCTGGCCCTGTTCAAGCAGGTTCATGAGCTCGCTCAGGATGCGGACCGTACGCCAGACTCCAGTCGGGGCGTTTCGAGCAGCCGCGATGCGACCGGGATTGCCGTCGATGTTGAGCCAGGTTCCCTCGCGCTCGACATGGTTCGGAACGCCGATGCAGATATCTGTCATCGGGACCTCGTCCACGTGGCAGTCCAGCACGACGCAGCGCTTGTTGGCGGGCAGGGCTGCGAGCTGCTCGGGTCCGATCCACTCGACGACTCGTTCGCCGACGAGCACGGTGGACTCGCGGTCGGCGAGCTGGGCCAGGATCTCGTCGCTGCTGGCAGCTGTGAAGCCCAGCTCGCTCAGCCCGCGTCGGTTCGGGCACGGATCCCCCGTGTGCAGCAGGTCGTCCTTCAGGTCGTTGGCCGCTGGCGAGACGAAGAGGGGCGTCTGCCCGAGGGCCTTCGCGACACGCATCAGCTCGGCACCCTCCTCCTGGGTCAGGAACGGGGAAGCCACGATGAGCGGCGCGCTGTGGATCTTGAGCAGGTCGCGAACGGACTCGAGGGCATCGGCCGTGTCCGCGTACTCCCAGCCGGCGCTACCGCGCAGGGCCGCTCCGGTCAGGCGGTCGGGAGCATTTGCGTGCTCCCACGCGAAGCGGCCGGTATCGCACATCCACCAGTCGTTGATCTCGGGGTTGTGGCGTGGACGGAAGCGCTCGACCGTCCTGCCGCGCAGGACCTCGGTTGTGATCGAGCAGCCGCGACTGCACTCGGCGCAGGTCGACGCGACCTTGCGCAGGTTCCAGACCCGGGCCTCGAAGCGGAACTCCTTGAGTGTCAACGCGCCGACCGGGCAGACGTCGGCCACGTTGCCCTGGTAGTTGCCCTTCAGGGGTTCGTCCATGAAGGTCTCGATGACCGAGTGGGCGCCCCGCTGTCCGACGACCAGCTGGGGCGTCTTCGGGATCTCCTCCATGAAGCGCACGCAGCGGCTGCAGAGAATGCAGCGCTCCTGGTCGAGCACGATCACGTCGCCCAGATCCTTGCGCTTCTCGAGCTTGCGACGCGGCTCCGCAGTTCGGCCCTCGCCCTGCTGCTCCTGGAAGCTGTAGTCCTGCAGGGTGCACTCGCCAGCCTTGTCGCAGATCGGGCAGTCCAGCGGATGATTCTTCAGGAGGAACTCGAGGCACTCACGCCTCGTTTCGCGCGCCTTGGGCGCCTCGGTGTCCACGCGCATGCCCTCGACCACGGGCGTGCGGCATGCCACCACGACGCGCGGCGGCATGTCCCCTTGGGTGACCTCGACCTGGCAGATCCGGCACGAGCCAACCGGCGACAGTCCGGGGTGGTAGCAGTAGTGGGGCACCGCGTCGTCAGCCTGGTGACAGGCGTGGATCAACGGCTTGGTCGGGTCCGCCTCGACCTCCCGGCCATTCAGGATGATGGTCGTCACGCGCCCACCTCCTGGGCCACTGGCTTGCCGGACGCGTGCAGCGGGCATCCACCGTGGTGGACATGCTCCTCCAGCTCGGCGCGGAAGTGCTTGATCACTGCCAGGGTGGGGATCGCTGCGGCATCGGAGAGGGCGCAGATTGTCTTGCCCGGCGTCATGCCGTGCGCCAGATCTTCGAGAAGATCGATGTCGGCCAGCGTCCCTCGACCGGTCTCAATGCGCTCGAAGATCTGTGATAGCCACTGCGTACCTTCTCTGCATTGACTGCACTGACCGCAGCTCTCGTGATCGTAGAAGCGCCCGATGACCCAGCTCGCGCGAACGGTACAAGCGGTCTCGTCGAGCATGATCATGGCGCCGGTGCCAAACATCGATCCGATACCCTTGATCGAATCGTGATCCATCGGCGTGTCGATCAGATCGGCCGGAACCAGGCCAGTCGACGAGCCACCCGGGAACCATGCCTTGAGGGCGCGACCCTTCCAGACTCCGCCGGCGTGCTTCTCGAGCACATCGCGCGCGGAGATTCCGAGCGGCAGTTCGTAGACACCGGGGTTTTCGACGTGCCCGGAGATGCCGCACAGGAAGTTGCCCGGGCTCTTCTCGGTGCCCATCTTCCTGAACCATTCGGCGCCGCGGTCGATGATGAACGGCAGGTTGAAGATCGTCTCAACGTTGTTGACGGTGGTGGGCTGTCCCCACAGGCCATGGCCGGCGGGAAAGGGAGGCTTGGGACGCGGGTGGCCGCGCTTGCCTTCGAGGCTCTCCATGAGCCCAGTCTCCTCGCCGCAGATGTAGGCCCCGGCGCCCTTGTGCATGTGGATCTCGCACGAGAACTCCGTGCCCAGGATCTTCTGGCCGACGAGGCCCGCTGCGCGCGCTTCATCGATGGCGGCCTGCACCCGGTCGTAGGGCAGTCGGTATTCGCCACGGACGTAGATGTAGACGGCCTCGGCCTGGATCGCGAGGGCTGCAATCAACGAGCCTTCGATCAGTCCGTGCGGATCCTCGCGCATGAGCACGCGATCCTTGCAGGTGCCCGGTTCGGATTCGTCAGCGTTGACCGCGATGTAGCGCGGGCGCGAGTCTTTCTCCGGATCAGGCATGAAGCTGAGCTTGAGCCCCGTCGGAAAGCCGGCTCCGCCACGGCCGCGCAGCCCGGAAGCCTTGATCTCTTCGATCACCTCCATGCGCGGAGTCCCGGCTTCGACCAGCTTCGTGATCGCGCGGTAGCCCCCATTCGCCTTGTAGGTTGCGAGGGTGTGTGAATCTTCGAGCGTGGCCCGATCCAGGAGGTAGGTCTCGTGAGTCACTTCACCGCTCCCAGGATTCGATCCACATCATCTGGCTCGAGCTGCTCATGGAAGACTCCATCGAGCACGATCATCGGTGCCGTCGTGCATGAGCCCTGGCACTCGACGCGCTCGACGAAGAAGCTCTTATCCTCTGAATTCTGGCCGGGCTGGGCGCCGGTGACCGCACAGACCCGCTCGAGGATGTCCTCGGCGCCGCGCAGGTCACAGGAGATGTTGTGACACACGCTGACCACGTGCTTGCCGATGGGCCGCAGGTGAAACATGGGGTAGAAGGATGCGACGCCATAGACCTCGACCGGCTCCATGTCGAAATACTCGGCGCAGTCGCGCATCGTGTCCGGTGAGATCCAGCCGCCCAGTTCCTCCTGGCAACGGTGCAGGGCCGGGATGAGCGCCGCGCGCCTCTCCGGATACTTCTTGCAGAGCTCATCGAACTCCGTCTTCAACTTGTCCGGGAACGCCATCAGCGATCTACCTCACCCATCACAAAATCCAGGCTCCCGATGACCGCGATCAGATCGGAGAGCAGGCGCCCTTCGACCAGCTTCGGGATCATCTGTACATTCATCAGTCCGGGCGCACGGATGTGGCAACGGAGTGGCTCGCTGGTGCCGTCGGACGCCAGAAAGTAGCCCAGCTCGCCCTTGCTGGACTCGATGGCCGTGTAGGCCTCGCCCTTCGGAAGGGCCATGTCCGTCACGACCTTGAACTGGAAGATCAGCTCCTCCATCGACTTGTTCACGCGCTCCTTCGGCGGAAGCACGTAGCGCCGGTCATCCGTCAGGAATTCCTGACCACGACTGGCCTGCAGGCGCTCGATGGCTTGCAGGCAGATCGACACGGACTGGCGCATTTCCTCGATACGTACCAGGTAGCGGTCGAAGCAATCACCATTGGTGCCGATTGGCACCTCGAAGTCGTAGGTCTCGTAGCCGCAGTAGGGCTGCGTCTTGCGCAGGTCCCAGTCGACGCCCGAGGCACGCAGGATCGGGCCGCACAGGGACCAGTCCAGAGCGTCCTCTTTCGTGATGACGCCGATCCCGGCGTTGCGGTCATGCCAGATGCGGTTGCCCGTTAGCAGAGCCTCATACTCGTCGATCCGCTCCGGAAAGGACCGCACCCACGCGGCGATGCTGCGCAAGAGCTCGTCATCCATGTCGGCGTATACGCCGCCGACGCGGATGTAGGTGTTGTTCATCCGGTGGCCGGAGTAAGCATCGAGCAGGTCGTAGATCTTCTCGCGCTCACGGAATGTGTAGAAGAACATCGAGACGGCACCCAGGTCGATCGATGTCGTTCCGACATAGATCAGGTGCGCCATGATGCGCGACAGTTCCATCAAGAGGACGCGAAGCTCCTGTCCACGCTGCGGCACCTCGACTCCGGCCAGCTTCTCGAGCGCCAGCGCGTAGCCAATGTTGTTCATGAACGGCTGCACGTAGTCGAGCCGATCTGTGTGCGGGAAGAACTTTCGCCAGCCGAGGCTCTCGCAGGCCTTTTCCTTGCCACGGTGCAAGTAGCCGACATCCGGCTTGCAGCCGCAGATCGTCTCGCCGTCAAGGGTCACGAGCAATCGCAGCACACCATGGGTGGCTGGATGCTGCGGGCCGATGTTCAGCTTCATCATCTCGCCGCAGAGCGGGTCGTCGGGGTCGAACCCGTCGGTCGAGAATGCGCTGTATTCGAAAGTCTGCGTCTGAGTCATCGTGCAGTGCGCCTGACTAGCGGCTGCGCTCCCACTCGCGGTAGAGACGGTCCGGCTCGATGCCCTGGTGCGGGAAATCCTTGCGCAACGGGTGATGGTCGTAGCCGTCCGGCATCAGCAGGCGACGCAGGTCAGGATGCCCGTCGAAGCGGATGCCAAACATGTCGTAGCATTCACGCTCCGAGAAATTGGCGCCCGACCAGAGGTCCGTAACGCTGGCCACCGCCTCGCCATCGGCGACATGGGTGCGCACGCGCAGGCGATCATTGTGACGGATGGAGAGCAGGCCGTAGTTGAGCTGGAAGCGCGGAGCGACCTCGCTGCGGTCGATTGCAGTCACGAAGGTCGACATCTCGAAGCCGCAGTCGTTCCGAAGCAGCTGCATGACGTCGTGCAGACGCGTCTTCTCGACCTCGATACAGTCGCTTCCATCGCAGGTCTCGGCGATTGCAAAGTCTGATTCGGCCAGCGCGGCCTGGATTCGCTCGATCGCGGTCATTGCTTCGATGCTTCGCGCTGTGATTCCGGACTTGCGTTCCCGGCCTCGAATGTGCCGATGCGGCGCGTCTTGACGGCCTGGTTGGGCGGCATGGAGAATTCGCCCGATCCGTCATCCCCACCCTCGAGCTCACCTTCGGCAAGGCGTGTCAGGGGAGATTCGCGTTCGATCTTCTTCTGCAGCTTCATCAATGCGTCGATGACCGCGTCCGGACGAGGCGGGCAGCCAGGAACGTACACATCGACGGGCAGAATCATGTCGACGCCCTGCACGACGGCATAGCTGTCGTACATGCCGCCCGAGGAGGAGCAAACGCCCATGGCGATCACCCATTTCGGATCCGGCATCTGGTCGTAAATCGTGCGGCAGGCCTTGGCCATCTTCCAGGTCAGCGTGCCCGCGACGATCATCAGGTCGCATTGCCGTGGACTGAAACGCGCCGCCTCGGCGCCGAATCGCGCCAGGTCGAAGCGCGGTCCGATCATGGCCATGAGCTCGATGCCGCAGCATGAGAGTCCGAGCGGCATGGGCCACAGGCTGTTCTTGCGACCCCAGTTGATCAGCGCGTCTCCACGCGTCGCTAGGAAGCCAGCTTCATTCGCGCTCTCGGTCACGTTCTTTAGCGATCCCAATCCAGGCCCCCTTTGCGCCAGACGTATGCCAGGGCGATGGCCAGCAGAATTACGAAGATGGCGATCTCTCCAAACACCAGTCCACCCACGCCTTGGGCGGCAAAGTCCTTTGCGGCCACAGCCCAGAGGACGAGAAAGATCGACTCCACGTCAAACAGGATGAAGAGCACGGCTACCAGGTAGAAATGGATCGATAGGCGCAGACGTGCGCTGCCGACCGGTTCCATGCCGCACTCGTAGGCCGCACCCTTGCTCTTTGCGCGGCGCCTGGCGCCCGCCAGATCCGACAACACGACGTTGCCGAGGGCGAAGGCCAGCACCATGCCTGCGAGGACGAGGACGGGGAGGTAAGCGGTCAGCATGGCGGGCGGGGGAGCCAGGGGCGGATCGTATCCGCGTGCGGATCGTATTAAATTGGTGGAAACCCGCTAGGGGTTCGACGGCGCCGGCGAGGCGAAACGAGCGAAGAGTCTAGCGGCGTGTAACCGGGTCGCAACGTTCACCCATGGGCATATCAGTGCAAGCGGGCTCCAAATCCCATTCGGTCCCGGAACGGGTCGACCAGGTGCTGCAAGGACAGGCGACTGCATCGCCGTAAACCGTTTGGCTACGGTGATTTACGGCCTTGACCGCCTACAGGCGTACGTGGTCGCCGCCGGTCATCCGCGCCAGGATTTCAAGGGTGTCATCTCCGAATGCGCCCAGCTGGACACAGTGGACGAGCCATCGGGTCCGGCTGTGAGCCTGCCGCAGCATCGGGTTGACCCAGGCCGAGCCCTCGGCCGTCTGCCCGTCGCACAGCACGATCAGCGTGTCCGCTTCGGTCTTGGAGACATCGATACGCTGGCCGGTTTCGAGTCCGATGGCCGACTCGACGCCACGGCGCAGGTAGGTTCCTCCACCCGGCGGCCGCGCCAGCAACCAGGAGCGCACGGACTTCAGGCGACCGGGCGTGGCGCTCTGTAGGCGGCCTTGCCAGCGCTGGGGCTTGTCATCGAATAGAACCACGTTGAAACGCGTACGCGGCCCCATGCCCTGCAGCAAGGAGATCATCTGGGCGACGGCCTCCTTGTATCGCGTCCAGTCCGCGGGAGCCGTGCGACCGCCTCCGGGCGCGATCCTGCCGTTCATGCTGCCGGAGTGGTCGATCAAGAATACGACTCGATCCGTGAGCGGGCGGATCCCGAAGAACGAAGCCTCCGTGACATGCTGGCCGGACGAGTTGTCGCGCACCGGAGTCTGCCCTGCCACGAGCCCCCGATGCCACGTGCGCCAGCGTCCGGCGTGTGCCCCGAGCTCCATCCCGGATCGCTCTTCGAGGGACCGGATCAGGTCGTGCTGAACCCGTCGTACGGGTTCTCCAGCCTCGGCTCGACTCACCCAAAGCTCGAGTGCGTCGATCAGCAATGGGGCTACAATCGGCGTTTCCAGTGCTTTGGAGACAGTTATTGCGTGAACCGCTATGCGCCAGTCCTCCAGCCCGATGCGCGCGCGTACGTATTCGAGTATCCCGACGGTGGCCGTTGCGTCGGGCGCGAGCTGGGAGTTCTTGAAATGGTGTTCCAGTGCTGGGAAGAGCGCGCTCTGGTCCTCGAAGTCTTCCCGCTGCAGCAGGCGCAAGCACATCATGTGGACCGATTCGAGCTGGCGGCCAGCGAGGGCCCAGACTGCCGCTTCGCGCACGATTCCCTCCTCCTCGCGAGCGCAGGTGGCGAGCGCCATGAGCAATCCGTCGTCCTCCTTGCGGGTCAACACGAGTGCGCACGCGGCGCGCCGCTCGGGTGGGTGGCGTTCGGGGCTCACCAGGACCTGCCTGGCCAGCCAGCGCACGAGTGGCCGGTCGAGTGAAAGGCTGAGCTCGAACTCCGCCATCTGCTGAAGACGTTCGCCGTCCGCGGCACGCTCGCTGTCGATTGAATCTGCCAGCCGCAGGCCGGCTCCGAAGACGTCGAGCAATGCGATGGCCACCATGCGCTGCCCCTCGAAGCTGGCGCGCGCGACGGGGCGCGTCTTCATGAGCATGCTTCGCAATTCGAGCCGCTCGTCATCGTCGAAACCCTGTGTCTGCTTCTGTCGCCGCTGCGTCCACTTTTCGAGGTTTCGCACCGCCTCGGGCGTGTCGTCCGTCGCCGCGCCGGGTGCGCTCAGGACCACTCCGGCGGCCAGCAGGCTTGCAATCAGGGTCAGGGCAGCGGTCAGTAGTCGCATGGCAGTGCCCTCCGGGGGGGGAGGGGCCCTGACTGTACCCCGCCGGGGGCCGTCCGTTACCGGCTGTCCGCACGCTGGCAACAAACCTCCGCGACTGGCGCCGGATCGACGTTTTCGGATGCCGGTGTGGTTCTCCTGGCGGGTGGATGGGAGTACGGTGGGCGAGAGATCCTCACGCAGAGGGCCCTCTCGCTCGGGAGGGACGTCACGGCAACCCAGACGACAGTCATGCTTCGAAATATCCGGCCTTCCTTGATCCTGGTCCCCTTCCTCCTGGTCGGTGCGACCGGCTGCGGCAGCAGCGACGACGAGACCACCGGCATCCTTCCGTTCATTATCCAGACGACTGCCCAGTCCGTGGCCGGTACGACTCCGGTCCGCATCTCCGAACGCTGGGTGGCCTACCTGGCGGATGAAGGCTCGACCGCCGGCGGCACGAACTTCAACTCGGACCCGGATACCATGGATTCCGTCCTCTTCGTGGTCAACCTCGTCACGCGCACCCAGACCAACCTGGGCGTGGCCGTAGAAGACATGGTCTGGATCGGCTCGCACCTCTACATGCGGGTGATCGAGGCCACGGACGGCATTTCCTGGAATGGTGATATGGACACGATGGACGAGGTGCTCCTGCGCTGGACTCCCGGGATGTTCCCGATCTTCGTGACCACCCTCGCTCCGGGCGCGGGCACCATGCTCAAGTCAAACGATCGCCTGTTCATCACCCAGGTGGACGCCGGCGCCCCTGGCATGGGAATGACAAATCTCGGTCGTATCGACAGCGCGAATCCACAGGTGGTAGAGGCCGTGACCACGACGATCACGAATGCGGGCGGTGTGCGTCCGACTCTGGTCGGCGAAGATGAGGGCCTGGTATTCGTCACGGTCGATGAGAATGCAGATGGGGACCTCAACGCGGACACTGACGGAATGGACAGCTTTGTGCTGGGCCTGATCGACGCGACGGATGCCACTCCAACCCTCCACAATGTCGGCCTTGCAGTCGCGAGCGCGGCCGTTCCATTCCGCGCTCTCTCGGCCGGCGTATCGGACTGGCTGGTCGGTTTTCTTGTAAGCGAGACCGCGCAGGCCGAGATCGCCGCTACCGGGTACAACGACCGCGCCCTGTTCGGCGGATCCTGGGAACCGCCCCATTGCGCGGCGATCGATGACACGGATACGACCGACGACGTTCTGTTCTTCCTGAACTACGCGGACTTCATCGACACGATGATCGTCGCTCCACCGGTGAACACCGGGCTGGTGGGTGTCGACCGTGTCGTCGCCGTGCCAGGCTTCGTGGGCACGATCAGCCTCGAGAGCGACGACGGTGGGTGCGATCTCAATGATGATGGCGATATGGTTCCGATGGACCGGATCTTCCGCTGGGTCGAGGCGGTCACTCCGGTCTTGCCACCCAACAATCCCACCTCCCATCTGCTCGCCCTGGCGGATGTGGTGGATATCCCGGGCGGTACGTTTGGCGTGGCGGAGCTCGACGGCCGCTTCGTTACCCTGGTCAGCGAGGCCAACGATCTGGAGGACTACGATGGTCAGGCCGGCATGGATTTCAATCTGCTCGGCTGGTACGACCCGGCCGCTTCAGGGTCGTTTACCTTCGACCATGGCGCGGGCGGATCCTTCTTCGGCGGAGCGAGCTGGATGATGGAGACCCCCGCCCGCGATCGACTGCTGGTCGCGCGTCCCGAGGACGTCGATGGGGTCAACGAGAACGTCGTCTTCGGTACCGACATGGACACCATGGATAGCTTGCCGAGCTTTCTCGAATTCTCCGGTACGCGCCTGAGCTTTCCGACCGCGCGCCTTGCGGTCGAGACCGGGAATGGGGGAATTGTCGTCTCCGGTGGCCTGGGTTTCTATCGCGTCAGCGAGGGCGAGGAGTCAATCGACTGGAATGGTGACGGCGACATGGCCGACTTCATCCTGGCGCGCAGCACCTTCTCCAATGGTTTCACGACCTTTGTCGGCGTCATTACTGACCTGGCCGGTCGGGCCGCGATGGAAGTGGACCTCTCGGGCGCCCCGACCGTCGGCGCAGCGATCATCTCGGACGAGCGGCACACCATGACCGACCTCAACAACGATGGGGACAGCATGGACTACGTCCTGCGCCACTTCCGGCTCTGAGAAGGGGTGGCCTTAAACTATAGGGGGTAAAGGCGGGCCCCGAGCCCGTCGATAGTGGGGGAGATTCCAGTCGGGAGCCCCTCCACATGACCCACCCTCTGCTCGCAGTCGCCAACCTGTACATCCATCGCGGCCGCACGGCTGCGGTGCGCGATGTCTCTTTCGAGGTAAGCCCAGGATCCGTGTTTGGATTGATCGGACCGGACGGGGCCGGCAAGTCCACGCTCCTGTCTTCGCTCGCCACCCTGGTCGAGCCCAGCGCCGGATCGATTCATGTCTGCGGCATCTCCGTCCAGGAGCGACCGGCCGAAGCCCTCTCCCACCTGGGCTTCATGCCAGACCAGGGGGAATTGCAAGAGGACCTGCGCGTCCGAGAATTCCTGGAGCTCTTCGCCTCGGCCCACGCCATTCCGCGTGCTGAGCGTGGGGCGCGCATCGACGAGATCCTCGAGCAGATGGGATTGACTGACGTCAGCAAGGCGCCGGTCGGGAAACTCAATCTGCCCATGCGAAAGCGCGTGGTGCTCGCGAAGACCCTGTTGCACGACCCTCGGGTGCTACTGCTCGACGAGCCGGCAGCAGGCCTGGAAGCGGAAGGGCGAGACGAGCTCACGCGGACTCTGCGGACCCTCGGTCAAGCGGGCAAGGCCATCGTGGTCTCCAGTTCGGTGCTGGACGAGATGGAGACCTTCTGCACCCATGTTGGAATCCTCGACGCAGGCTCGCTGGCGTTGTCGGGACGCACCGCCGACGTACTGGAGGGTCTGCGCCCGGGACGGTCGATCCGCCTATCACTCGTCCATCCCGACGGACGCTTGCAACGCTTCCTCGCCGAACAGCCGAACGTCAAGGACGTGGAGGCCGATCACGAGTCGGCACAGTTCCACCTCGACGGGGGGTTGCAGGAGGCTGCCGGGCTCCTGCGGCGGCTGGTCGAGTCGGACTTCGAGCTAGCGCATTTCGCCGCGCAGGAAGGCGGACTGGGGGACATCCTCGCCCAGGTACACGGAGACGAACCCGGATGAGCCGGGAGCCCATCCTGCGCCTTCTCGACAATCCGATCGGGATCGCCCAAGCGCGACGCAGACTGCGTCGCAAGCAGGCCATGCCCGGATTCCTGGTCATCGCGCTGATCTCAATGGCTGTCCTGGCCCTGGCCGGGGCGATGCGCTCGGACCCCAACTCGTGGGACGTTGCGCGCGATCTGTTCATGGCCGGGATAGCCGGAATCCTTTGCCTGCGAGGCACGGGCCAGGTGAGCGCGACCGTGGCTGAAGATCGACACAGTGGCCGCCTCGACTCTTACCGCGTGACGCCCACAAGTGCCTGGACCGATGGGCTGGGCTACGTCGCGGGATGCGCCGCGCGGGAGTATGTCAGCGCCCTGATCCTGACGCCCTTCTTCTTGCTCGCGTCAGTCCTGGCCGATGGCTCTCTGGTAGGGGCGTTCATCGCGCTCTACGTGATTCTGGCGACGGGCCTGATGTGTCACGTCTACGGGGCCTTCGTCGGCCTGGTCTGGCGCGGCGAGCGTGCCGCCAGCCTGGCGATCGGCTCCCTGATCGGACTGGTCGTGATCACGTCGAGCATCTCATCCGTTCACCTCGCAGCGCTCAGCCACCTGACGCCCCTTCCGGCCTTGCGATCTCTGGGTTGCTTCAACTTCTCCGGGACGTCGATCGAGAGCTTCACCTACTTCGGCATCCCCTGTACCCACGTCACCTTCACGCTGCTGTTTCAGGGATGTGTACTGGCATTCATCGCCTGGGCGACCGCACGCAAGCTGCGCACCGATAGCGCGCTCGCCTTCACGCGCCGCGGGGCGCTGCTGCTGTTCGCGCTCACGACGCTCTTTCTCATTGCACCGGCCTGGCATCGTCTCAATGCACCTGCTTCCCTCGCCGCCGCAGCGGGGACCTACCTCGTGCTAGGTGTCATGATGGCTGGCGCCCTGGCAATCGCACTGGTGCCGTCATTCCTGGGGACTCTGCGGATGATACGGCGCACGCGCCGCCTCGACCGCCCGATCCGCTGGCACACGGAAGGCAGCTCGTCCTGGCCGCTCGTCCCGTGCATCGGGTTGCTGCTCTCGAGTGGCCTGACAATGATCCTGGCGCGCGGAGTCGCGACCGGCGCCCTGGCCCAGGACAGCCTCGTCTCCTCTGAATCCGCCCTCGCCCTGGCGGGCTGCATTGCATTCGTCAGTCTCCTGTTCGGCGCCCTGGAATACTCGCGCCTGGTCCCCCGAAGCGCGTGGCGGTTCCGGCTCGCGCTGGTTGGGGTCGGCTGGCTGGCCCTCCCATGGCTCCTGGGAACGGGCGCCGCAATGCTGCTCGCCGGCTCGGCTGTACCGGGCTACCTGCACGCATCATCGCCGATCTATTCGGTGCTGGGCCCGGTCGACTCCCTGGTACGGCTACTGGGAGGCCAGCCCCAGGTGCTCGAGGGCGGTCAATGTTGCTGGGCCATATTCATCGCGGGCGCTTCAAGTCTCGCGCTCTGGCGAGGCGCGTCGCGCAAGATGGCCGGGATCATCGCCGACGAGGCGGCCGCAGGGGACTTACCGTCCATCGACGCCTTCAGGGACGCGGGCTAGTCCCCGTCGGGTACAATCGGCCCATGATCGAAGCTCCCAATCGTGAGGCAGGCCGTGGTTCGCGTGCCAATCCCTGCCTGCTTGTTTCAGTGGTCGTCATGGTCGCTGGATTGCTGCCTACGCGGGCGGAGGCCTCGCACGCGGCTGAGCCTGCAACGTCACACGCCCGCGAGGGCGCGCTCGTATTCAAGTCCCTGAGGCACGACTTTGGGCGGGTCTTCGACATCGATGACCTGGTCTGCTCATTCACCTTTCAGAACGCCGGAGACGGAATAGCGGTGATCAAGGGCGTCAAGGCCTCTTGTGGTTGCACGACGCCGACACTGGCGCGGACATCCTTCGGGCCGGGCGAGACTGATGTGCTCGAGGCGCGCTGGGAGCCCAAGGGAATCGGGCGTCAGAGCAAGACCATCACGGTGCGCTCCGACTCCCTACCGGGCGGCGTCGCGACCCTCACGATATCGGCCGAGATCCGGCGCTTCGTTCAGGCGGAACCAGGGATCCTCAAGTTCGGCGATATCAAGCTCGGCCAGGAACACAAGGGACGCGTCACCTTCACAAGCCACGATCCCAACTGGGAGCTCCAGAGTGTGCGCGTCGGGAATCCCAACTTGCAGGCGGTGCTGGTCGAGCAGCAGTCCCATGGGCGCAAGGTCCTGGAGATCGGGATCGGTCCTGATGCACCTTGGGGCTTCCTGATCGGGAAGGTGTACCTCGACGTCCTGGGGCGCGTCGCACCCGACGCCAAACTCGTCCCCCACACGGCAGAGTTCACGGTGACCGGAACCCTGATCGGAGAGGTCAGCATCAGCGCTCCGATGTTTTCGATCGGCAAGATCACCCCCGGTCCATTCGAGGCCGAGCTCGTACTGAGCCGTACCGGGGGCACCGCCTTCGAGGTGCTCGAGGCAAGCGTCGGCCCGGGCGCCCCCCCGGTCGGCTTCAAGGTTCGCGCCGAGAGGGCCCTCGAGCAGGGAGCCTTCGTCCAGCGCCTGATCCTGTCCGGGGACACCGGTGATTACCTCGGATATCTGCGTGGTACCGTCGTCTTCAGTACGGATGTACCCGGTGAGGGGCAGCGCACGCTACGCTTCGGCGGTAACGTCGTCAGCAAGTAGCACCCCTGATCTGGGCGCGCGCCCTCACTCGCCCACGATCCGTACCGTGGAGTCCGATCGGTCTTGAGCACGGAAGCACGAACACCCGATCCATCGCCGCAAGGCATGCCGGCCGGCGCCCGCGCGATCCTGGCCTGTGTGGTCCTGCTCGCGCTCGCCCATGGGATCAGTTTCCTCGGTGCCGGGCCCATCGACGACGAGTTCATCGTCTTCCGGTACGCGCGCAACCTGGTCGACGGTCACGGCCTGGTCTTCAATCCCGGCGAGCGGTTCGAGGGCTTTACCGTTCCCCTCTGGGTGTTTCTGATCGCCGCGGGCCTGAAGCTGTCCATCGATCCGGTGATCTGGAGCCACGTGCTCTCGATCACCGCTGCGGGCGTTGCGGCCTTCGCGGTCGGGCGTGCCTGGCAGCGCCGTTTTCCCGGCTCACGGTGGCCGGTGCCCGCCATCTTCGTCGCCCTCTCGCCGGCCTTCGCCTGGCACGCGGTCGCGGGCCTCGGGACGACCCTGCTGGCCGCGCTGCTGGCCCTCTGGTTCGACCTCTACGACAAGGCCGTGCGCGACGGCCGCCAATCCATCGGCGCCGGTTGCTGCCTGGCCGCCGCATGTTTGTTGCGCCAGGAGGCTGCGCTCTTCGTGCCCATCTATCTGGTGTTCGAGTACCGTCGTCGGCCGAGCGTGGCACTGGCTCTGCCCGTTCTGAGCTTGCTCGGCTGGTCCCTCTTTCGTTGGTTCTACTACGGCCGACTCGTCCCGATCACCTACTCGGTCAAGAAGCTCGAATTCCTCACGGACCTGCGCCTTGGCGCCATCTACCTCCTGGCCGCGACGTGGACCACGGGGGTCGGGTTCTTTCTCCTGGCCAGCCTGCCCACGCGCAGAGAGCAGGGGAGTCCGTCAGGCCCGCTCCGGGCCGGGCGTTGGGGCGTTTGGCTGACTCTCCTTTACGTTGTCTACGTCGGCGGCGACTTCGTTGCCCTGGCGCGTTTTTTCATTCCGACCCTGCCCCTGTTCGTTTTCCTCGGTTGCGCCGGCGTGCGGGATCGACTGGGGTCCGCGCGGGACGGCCCTGGCGGTCGCATGGGCCTGCTGGTGGGGATCGCCATCGCAGGCTTCGCTGCCCTGCAGTGGCCCCAGCTTCAGCGCGCCCAGCTATTCGGAGAACAGGGCTTCTTCGAACAGCGCTGGTCGCGTCTGGGGACCCATTTCGCTGCGACTGTTCCGGCGGATACGAGCATCGCCATCTCTCCCATCGGCGCCTTTGGCTGGACCTCCGGCCTGCCCATCGTGGACATCCTGGGCCTGACGAACGATTCGGCCCTGGGTCAGGATCCGGACCTGGCCGTGACCATGAAGGGGCACCAACGATTCGACGAGGCCTGGGTACTCGATCAGAGACCGCACTTCATCATCCTCGCCAACGGTGTGCGTCAGCCGGACACCGGCCAGCTCGTGATCAACCCCTGGGAGCGTGACCTCTACCTGGATCCTGGGTTTCAGCGGGACTACGTGCACATGCTCGCGCCCATTCCAGGGGATGCGCCGCTCGACGTCTTCCGGCGGCGAGACGTTTCGCCCCTGCCGGGGTCGGTCAAGAAACGATGATCCTCGCTGCACGGCCCTCTCGCCGCGCCCCCGGTTCGGTATGATCGCGCCGCCTTGCAGACACAACGCTCGAATCTGATGGGATCGATCCGGCGCCTCGGCCTGGTGCTGCTGGCCCTGGGGGTGGGCTCCTCCTGTGGTCGAGATTCGGGCGAGCGCACCCTGCCGGTGGATCTCTTTCGTCGCCTGGAATCGGCGCCCGCAATTCTGCTGAGCGTGGATGACCCGCAGCTGGCGCAGGCCGCTAGCGGTGCGCGAGATCGGCTGGTGGAGAACGGCTGGAAGGTCCGCCTCGCCACCGGTGGGGCCGACGAGGGTGACCTACCGCGCGTCCGCGCGGGGGGCTTCGACGCCGAGTGGGCACAGGACGTCGCGGAGTTGCTGGGCTGGACGATCGCGGAGCGGCAGCTGTCATTCGTGGGCCGTCAGTTCCGGCTGAAGGAGACCCTGTTGATCGCGACCCTGCCCGACCCGGAGCGCGTGGGCCTGCCGTTGACGGTCATCCTGGCCTCGAAGCCCTCCGTTCTGGCCTTCGGGCTCGAGCGCGTGTTGCCCGGCTGGCGTGGGAGTGCGCGCGTCTGGGAGGCGGGTGACATTCGCCTCGAGCTGCCACTCGCGCCCAGCGGACGCCCGCGCCTCGACCGGATCCAGGATCTTGCGCCGCCCTGGAGGGCGCAGATTCGTCGCTATCTGGATGTGAGCGACGAGGACCAGCAGATCAAGGGGCTTGCGGCCCCCGGTGTTCCACCGGAGCGGGCCCGCGGAACGGTGGCTGGCATGGCGGCGGTACGGGCGCGCGTCGGTGAGTGGACCGCGAGCCAGGCGACCGGGCTTCCACTTACGCGGCTCGTTCTCGAGCCGACCGTCGATCGCCTGTCCGGATACCCGATCGGGAACCAGCTCAGCTTCGGAGAGCTCTGGCCAGGTCGCGTGCTGGCGCTGGCGGCAGATGGGCTACCGGACGAAACCGGTGCCGCCGCCGCTCGCCTCTGGCTGACCGCCGCGTGGGGGCCTCCCGCGCACACCTGGATCGCGGAAGGTGCGGCGTACGAGCGCGCGGATCGCTATTGGGGCCGGGAGCTCGAGGCCTGGGGCGCCCACTTGCTGGCCGCCGATCTCGTGCCGTCGCTAGAGACCCTGGTGCAGCCGGAGCTTGCCCACGAGAGTTCGATCCACCAGCGCGCTCCGGCGCGCGCACTGCTCGTGCGTCACCTGAGTGAGGTGCACGGCGCCGCCCATCTACACCGCCTCTGGAGCGGAGAAATCGAGCTTGCGTCAAGCTCCGAGCTCGAGGCGAGCTTTCGCGCATTCCTCGAGCAGCGTCTCGTGCCCACAGCCCCGGATCCGGAACGGGCGGTCGCCAGGCGCGCGGTTCCGCGCATGCGCGGTGCCGTATTCACGAATACCTTCGATCCGAAGACACGGGCGAGCGTCGGGTGGGGCACTGCGGTCGCCGGGTCGAGCCTGGCCCAGCTCGCACGCCTCGGTGCTGACGCGATCTCCTTGCCCTGCTTCTACGCGGAGGGGCCCGACGGTGGCGATGGTCGGCCGTTTGCGCTCGCGAACGCCGGGGGAGCCCTGGACGGGGATGCGGCCGTGGCCATGGTCGTCGCCCAGGCCCGAAAGGAGCAATTCAGCGTCATGCTCGTGCCCGAGTACCTCGCGCGCCCGGCGGGCACCTGGCGTGGTGACCTGAAGCACCTGCGACCCGAGGTCTGGCGCGACTTCTTCGACCGCTACGATCGATGTGTCACCCACTACGCCCTGCTCGCCGAGTTGCTCGACGTGGACGTGCTGAGCATCGGCTCCGAGATGCAGCAGGCGACCCGCAGGACCATCGTCGAGGACGGAGAGCGTGCGGCTACCGGAGGCACGAATCCGGATGAGCCGACCCTGGCAGTTCGCAACGATGCGCTCAAGGGCGAGCGCTGGGCTGCGACGATCCGGGCGACCCGTGCAGCCTTCGGAGGCGCGCTTACCTACTCAGCTCGCTGGCCGGGTCAGGTTCCGAACATCGACTTCTGGGACCAGCTGGACGGTGTGGGAGCGACCCTGTTCCCGGCCCTGGAACTTCCCGGCCAGCTCGCCAGCGATCCCTCGCTGCAACGCCAGATCACGACCCAGGTCTGGCTCGTGCAGCGCCTCGCCAACGAGCTCATGAAGCCGGCCATCATCACGGAGATCGGGTTCCGGTCCACGGATCGCGCGCGGCTCGGCGAAATCGATGGGGGCGGCAGTCTGGACCAGGCAGGGCAGGCCGAGTTGATCGGGTTGCTGGCTCAGAGCCTGGACGGATTGGCCGCGAACGACCGGGCGCCACAGGGGCTGTTCCTCTACGAATGGAGCAGCGACACTTCCATTGGAGAGGCCGACGCGCGTGGCTACAGTCCGCGCGGCAAGGCGGCCGAGGCGAGCCTCGGGGCTCTGTTCGAGTAGGGCCTGGGCGCTGCCATGACGTCCGGCGCTCAGGATGGAGTCGCGCTCCCGGTCGCCGGAGGGAGTTCACGCTCGATCGGCCCGCTGACCGAGCTCGCGGGCGTCGGTCCCGTGCGTGAGGAGCGCCTGGGACGCCTGGGTCTCTCGGATATCCGCGACCTGCTGTTCTTCCTGCCACGGGATCTGGAGCGCTGGGAGGCCAGGCAACCGATAGATGGGGTGACCGCGCGCATGGGAGAGCGAGTGCGTGTCGCGGGCTGCATCACGGCCGTGCGCCTGACGCGCATGCCGCGTCGGCGTTCCCTGGTGCGAGTGACGGTCAAGGACGACAGTGGAGAGATCGATGGTCTGTTCTTCAATCAGCCATGGATCCGCGAGCAGCTCGCCGTGGGCGACGAGATCGAATTCGAGGGCCGTGTCGTGGACGCCAAGGGGCCGGCCTTGGCGGCGCCCAAGGTTGGCACCCGGAAGCACGCCTTGCCCGCTGCCGGCACCCTCTCACCCCGGTACCGGCGCACCGACGGCCTGGGTCAGGAGTTTCTGTCGCGCTTGTGTCAGCAGGTGACCAGCGAACACGCACACGCCTTGCAGGATGTGCTTCCGGAATCGGTGCGGGTCAAACTGGGTGTGCCCGAGCTGGCCGAGGCCGTTCAGGAAGTTCACTGCCCCAGCTCCACCGAGGACTTTGCCGCAGCTCGGCGTCGACTTGCTCTCGAGCCGCTACTGAACCTGCAGGTACGCATCCTCGAGCGCTCCGGCCGCCAGCGTGACGGCCGTGCACGCAGGGTCGCGCTCGATCCGCTGGCGCGCTCGCGGGTACTCGACTACTTCCCGTTCACTTTCACGAAGGCTCAGGCCCGCATCGTGGGCGAACTGGAGCAGGACCTCGCTCGCGCCGTGCCCATGCGGCGCCTACTTCAAGGGGACGTGGGCTCGGGCAAGACCGCCCTGGCCCTGTTTGCGGCGATCGCGGTGGCCCAGGCGGGTGGCCAGGTCGCATTCATGGCCCCGACCGAAGTGCTGGCCGAACAACACTACTTTGGACTGGCGCCGATCCTGGAGCGGGCGGGACTGCGGGCAGGCCTGCTGACCGGCTCGATGTCTCGGACGCTTCGCAAGAAGCTGATCCGGTCCCTGGCGGCGGGTGAAGTGCAGGTGCTGTTCGGCACCCATGCAATCTTCAGCGCGGATGTGACCTTCGCGCGCCTCGACCTGTGTGTGATCGATGAACAGCACCGCTTCGGTGTGGGCCAGCGCTCGGCTCTCGTGGCGAAGGGCGAGGAGGTCCATACGCTCCTGCTCACGGCGACGCCAATACCGCGCACCCTGGCGTTGACAGTCTACGGGGACCTGGACGTGAGCATCCTCGATGAGCTGCCGCCGGGCCGTGGCAGCCTGAGTACGCGCTGGGTGCGAGGTGCGAAACGGCACAGCATCGTGCCCTTCCTGAGGCGTCGTCTGGAAGCCGGCGAGCAGGCCTATTGGGTCTGTCCACGGATCGGAGATGAGGATCGTGTGCGTGGCAGTGTGCTGGCGCGTCACACGAAGTTGATGGCCGGGCCACTGGCGGAGCATGGGATCGAAGTTGTGCACGGGGCGCTGGATCCGAAGCTGCGTGCCCAGCGTCTCGAACGCTTCCGCGCCGGTGAGGTACGCATGCTGGTGGCCACCACGGTCATCGAAGTCGGCATAGATGTTCCCGCCGCGACGGTGATGGTGATCGAGGAGGCCGAGCGCCTGGGGCTGGCCCAACTTCATCAACTGCGCGGACGAGTGGGGCGTGGGAGTGGGGCATCGTGGTGCCTCTTGTGCGGCGGAAAGGCGGCGGCCAGTCGCTTCGAGCTGCTCGAGCGCACGCGCGATGGCTTCGAGATCGCCGAGGAGGATCTGACGCGACGCGGGATGGGGGAGCTGGCCGGACTGCGCCAATCGGGGCTCGGAGCTGGCGGGCTGGAGGACGCCTGGCTGGATCCCGATCTGCTGCTGGCGGCGCGCGATCTCGTGCGGACCCGGCCGGAAATCCGGGCGCACTACTCCGAAGCCTGAGGCCACAGGCGGCCTGGGATGGGACAGGTGGCCCGGACGGGCCAAATAACGGCGCGAGTCCCTGCCCTGCCGAGCGGGTTGGTATCCTGCGCCGTTCGCGGTGTATAGGGAGATCGTCCACGGGCTGAGGCCCGGATCCCAGTCGTGCGGAAGACCCCCAGCACCGGGCCCCTCAATCGTCAATGAACTCTCCTCTCCAGCGCCCGTCGCCAAGCCTTCCGAGGGCCAGGCGCGTAGCGCGCCGCACCGTCGAACTCCTGGCCCTGCTGATTCTCGCCTCCAATGCGGCGGCCCAGCTCGACCTGCCGAGCAAGGCTCGCAAGCGTCCCAAGCGGCGCGGATCGTCGCTCACCATCGAGTCGGGCAAGGGCGGCAAGGGAATGGCCCCGTACCTTCTCTGTGTCACCTGCGGGGAACGGAATTACACGTCGGCCATAGATCCCTCGATCAAGTCCGGAACCCAGAAGGCCTGGTGCAACAATTGCACCGCAGCGAGACCGCACACGCGTCCGACAGTAGCGCCGAGGCTCGCGCTGCCCGAGAGCCGCCCCGCGTCCTCCGATGGGAATTCGACGCAGCCGGCGAGTGAGTTCTCGGCTGCCGACCTGTCGGAAGCATCATCCCTGACACGAGCGATCCTGCTGGTCTGGGAGAGCGTCGCCGTCGTCGAGAAAACGGACGATCCGATCGCCCTGGGAGCCGTCGCGACACTGCTCGCCTTTGGAGATCCAGGCGTCGGCTCTGCCCGCGAGCCCCTCTCCTCCGAGCATGGCCCGACGCGATTCGTCGCCGCGCGTGTATTGCTGCGCAGTGGCAACCCGGCGGACGCGGATCGCGTCACCGCCAGCCTGCACGAGCGCATGCCCGACGGCGTTGGGCCTGAACTGCTCACGGAGCTGGCCAGCCTGGATCCGGTGCGCGCCACTCCGCGCCTGTTCTGCGAGCTCCTCGATCACCCGCAGTTTCCCGTACGAGCGGCTGCCGAACGTCTGCTCGCCGGCCGGATCGATGGGACGCGCGTCGGCCTTCTGGCTCCGGCGCTGGAGTCCACCCGCGGCGACACCCGCTATCGGGCCGTGGACATACTGGCACGCATCGATGATCCCGTGACGACCGACCTGCTTCTCGCGCGCATTGCGGACCCACGCGCGAAAGTGGCCTGGCGCGCCGTCGAGGCACTCGCCCGTTCCAGCGATCCGGGTGTCACCGACCGGCTTCTGGCTATCGCCTTTGGCGAGCGCTGGATCCTGCGCGAATCCTCCTATGCCGTGCTGGCGCTCGTCGAACGCGAGGACTTCCGACTGGAAGCGATCCTGAGCGGAGACCACACGCCTGCCCTCCTGCGCGGATTGACCTCGAGCGACCCATTCGTATCCGGCGCCTGTGCGGTGGCCCTCGCTGGAATTGGCTTCCGAAGTTCGCGGTCGGTCGATAGTCCCTGGCTGGACCGTGACGTGCCCGAGCGGTTGCTTTCGACCGTCGTCGGTGACGTGTTCTTCGACGACTACAGTTCGTTGAAGCTTCCGTCCCTGCGCCGCCTGGAACAGATCGCGGGTGTGTCTTTCGGTCCCCGGGGGCCGAGCTGGGCATCCTGGTGGGTTGCGCAAGAAGGACAGTTCCGCGCATCGCGCGCCGTTCTGGCCATTCCGGATGGGGCGGAGGGCGACCTGGAGGTCCGATTCCAGAGCGGCGACCTGGAGGCGCGCGCGATCGTGCTGCTAGGACCTGACCGGGCCGATCCGGTCGAGGCGGCCGGCGAGGTCTTCTATCTCAATCTCGATGAGGCGCGTGATTTTCTGGCACTGCTTCGACGCGAGGGCGTCCTGGGTCGGGACAAGTTGCCCGGAATCCGCGGCAGTCAGTCACAGCGCGGGCGCAAGCTCGAGATCCAGGCTGGTCAGCAGACCAAGGCCTTCATTTTCGGCGCCGACGTTAGCGAACCCTGGTTCGAACGCGCCGTTCAGATGGTGGATGCGATCGTTGCCCGGAACCTCTGGCAGCGCTTCCCGCACCCTGCCGACCACATGGGGTCCCGTCGCACGCTCTGGGAAGCCGAGCACGGTTGGTGGCGTCAGACCCATGACGAGCACGAACGGGCCCTGGGGCTGAAGGGGCTGGTCCTGCGGAGATTGCCCGCACTGCTTCCGCTCGAGCGTGAGGCGGATCTGGACGTGCTCGAGCGGCTGTACCGCGGCGAGAGGGTGCCCGAGATCTCTGACTTCGCGCAACTCGTGGCCCTGGTTCTCGACGAGACCTATTACTCGCCGACCGCGCGCAAGCTGACCGCCCTCGCGCGACGAGCTGCGGGCCTCGAGCCGCCCCTGGACCTGGCGGATGACCAGCGCATGAAACTCGCAGGCGACCTGATCAAGCTGCTGTACGAAGAATTCGACAGTGCGGCAGCGGACGACATCTCGGCCTTGATCGGCCTGCAAGGACCCGACGCGGTGCGCGCTGCTGCAACGGATGAGCGGCCCCTGATCCGTGCCATAGCGGCCAGTCGGCTCGCGAGTTCGACGACTCCCGAGGATCTGGCGCTCCTCCTAGAGTTGCTCTCCGACGAGGATCCGGGGGTGGAGGTTGCGGCGGTCATTGCGGCCGGCCGTGAGCGCGTCGAGGCGGCACGCATCGAGCTTCTGCTGCGCGCGCGCGATCCGAATCCCGATATCAAACAGGCGGCCCTACGCTCGGTTGGCTTCCTGGGCGGAAAGGCGGCGCTCGACGCCCTGGTCGGCGGGCTCGCCGACGGAAACCCCGAAGTGCGCGTCGCGGCCGCGGAAGGGCTGTCGGAACTTGCCGACCCGAGCGTGTCATCGCTGCTCGTTTCGCTACTGCGTCAGGGCAGCTCCTCTGCAGTCTTCGATCCGGCGCGCCGTGGGTTGCTGAATCTAGGTGAGGAAGCGTGGGACGAGCTCTTCGCAGCCCTGCGCTCGTCTTCTCCGGGTGCTCAGCGCGAGGCGGCCCTGTTGCTCTCCTATCAGGGTTGCCCGGAGGCGGCCTCGACCCTGATGCGCATCCTGACCCAGAACCCCGAAGACGCCCTGGTCGCGGGGGAACTCGCGGTGCTGACCTGTGTGGACTACCGCTCGGAGCTCGATCCGGCGGATGCCTGGTGGGGCTGGTGGGACCAGGTGCGTCACCACGATGCCATGTCCTGGTTCATCGCCGCAGCGGAGACTCGCGGAGTACCGGGCCCGGAGCCGGGGGAGTTCGAGGACGGTGGATCGGAGGCTGCCGTTGGATTTTTGATCCGGCTCATGGCACGTCAGGAGCCATGGCTCGCGGAACGTGCACGTCGCGAATTGATCCGGACGGCCGGACGTGATATCGGAAGTCTCCCAGCCGCAGGAATCGAACGAGACCTGTGGCTCGGAACGCTCTATGAGGTCCTGACCGATACGCGCGACTGAGTGTCTCGGATCGGCTCGGACCACCTGCCCGCCAAGCCACCGCCCAGGAGATTCAACCGTGCCCTTGCTTTACGACGTCGTCGACGCCCTCTACGAGAAGGACCGTCGTAAGCGTCGCCGGCGTATCTGGGCTGTCTCGATCCTGGTTCTCATCCTCGGTCTGACGGCGGCCTTCTGGCGCCAGGGCCAACAGGTCGTGGCGGCGGTTGCGAGCGAGGTGGGCGTGCGCCGGGTGGAGATGTTCGCAGAGGAGATTCGAAGCGCCGCTCAGGAGTCGGGAGTCGATCCCTATCTGGTGGCAGGTGTCATGTACAGCGAGAGCCGTGGCCAGGTCGACGCCAGGTCCACGGCCGGGGCGCTCGGATTGATGCAGCTGGCGTTGAGCGCGGCTTCGGACGCGGCACGCCGGCTCGGGATGCCGGCGCCTGGTGAGGAGGAGCTACTCTCGGATGCACAGCTGAATATTCGGCTTGGCGCGCGTCACCTGGCCTGGCTGATCGAGCATCAGGGCGATATGGATCTGGAGCAGCTGCTCATCTGCTACAACGCGGGGCGAACCAAGTTCTTTCGCTGGTGCGATCGTGCCGGCAGCTACTCGGCCTGGAGGGCCGGCGAGCTGCGCTGCATGAACCGCGGCGAAAAGAACACCGGCGCCTTGTCCTATGCGGTCAACACCCTCGCCATGCGCGACCACTTCAGAGAGCGTGGCCTGATCGGCCCGCAGCACCAGCTATTTCTCGAGATCGACGGACAGTGAATTGATGCAATAGCGCACGCCGGTGGGTTGGGGCCCATCGTCGAATACGTGTCCGAGGTGTGAGCCACAGGCCTTGCAGGTGACCTCGACCCGTCGCATACCGTGCGAGAGATCCTCATGGGTGGCGATGCGGCCATCGTCGGCTGCCTGGAAGAAGCTGGGCCATCCGCAACCCGAGTCGTACTTGTCATCCGAGCGGAAGAGCTCGGCTTCGCAGCAGGCGCAGCGGTAGATGCCCTCGTCGTTGCAATCCCAGTACTTGCCGCTGAATGCGGGCTCGGTGCCCTTTTCGCGGCATACGCGATACTGCTCGGGAGTCAGGCGGGCGCGCCACTCTTCCTCGGTCGTGGCGCGCGCGTGGTCGGGGGAATCAGTCATGGTCTTTGCTCGCGCGGGATCCAGTTGACGTACCCGATCATCATCTCCTCGAAGGTCTGCTCTCCGAAGCTCACCGCGGCGTCGGGATTCGGGTTGGCCGGATTCTCGGGAGTGTTGTCATACCAGGCCGTGGCCTTCAGGCGCGTCCCGGCGGGCACGTCCTTGGGGGACTGGAACTCGTAGTTCAGCTGCCAGTTGAAGTCGTAGAATGGCAGCTCCAGAAGATTCTCTGATCGGCCGTCGGGGTAGGCCAGCTCGAACAGGAAGCGCACCCCACGCAGGTGCGTGTGCGGAAAGAGGGAGAGTAGCTGCGCATCCTCTCGGAAGGTCATCTCACCCGCCACCTCGTAGTCGAAGGCGTGTGGAGGGATCGTGAATCCCTGTTCGTATGCGGAGTTGGTCTGGATTTCGGCCCGCAACGGCTCATCCGAGAAGACGAAGCCAATCTGCGTCCGGTCGATCGCCTCCACGCCATTCGGGGTGTAATGCAGCTGGAATCGCAGCCAGGCGTCCTTGGGCAGGAGCTTGCCCATGCCCTCGGGGAACAGGAGCCCCTCCTGGCCGGGCACGTTGCACGCAAAGTAGCCATCGATCCCGCCCTGGGTCTGACTCAGGGCGTCCCGGTCGTTCGGATTCTTCTCGAGCGCGGCATGGACCTCGGCGGTCTGCATGAATACCAGCACGTGGTGAACGACCTGGGCCGCGCCGGGGCGGATCTCGACGGCCTTGACCCACCTGTCCTCGGGCAGGTCCAGCTGGGTATCCATGTACTGATACTGCACGACGCCGTCCGCGGGCACCGTGAAGGCTTCCGGTATGTCGATCACCAGGTCCGGTTCACCGATGGTCCAGCCGGCGACCCAGGAGCGCGGGATGGGAGCTTCGTCGGGATCACCCTCGGGTGCACCGGCCCGTATCCACGCCAGGAAGTCAGCCTTGTCCACTTCGCTCAGGCTCATGTCGTTGGCCCACGGGCCTGAGCCCTCGGCGGCGAACCAGGGCGGCATCAGCCCGTCTTCGAGGACCCACTGGACCATGCTCTTCTTGCGCTTGAGCTTGTCGTAGGTGAGTAGGGAGAACGGACCCACCGCACCTGGCCGGTGGCAGTTTGCGCAGTTGGCCTGGACGATGCGACTGACCCGGTTGTGGTAGGTGATCTCGGTCAACGCGGGTGCGGCTTCGGCGTCGCGTTCCAGGATACAGCCCTGGGCCACGGTCGCCGGTACGCGCACCTGATGATCGGTCGCGACGGCCTCGATGGCCTCGGACAGGTATCTCCGCTGGGGCTCCTGCCGCGCGAATCCAAGGCCATACTGGTCATCGATCATGCCGCGGTAGACGAGCGTGCTGGCCTCGTCGAGCACGAACACCTCGGTCGTGGTCGACGCCATGAGCGCCGCTGCAATCGTTCCGCTATCTATCGCGTAGGTACCTCCGAGTCCGTGCGTCTCCACATCCTCGGCGGCCAGCTCGGACGCACTCACGTTGAGATACAGGAGGCCGAGCTCAGCACTTGCGATGGCCTTCTCGAGCTCCACCAGCCGCGGGGAATAGCGCTTCGAGAGGGGGCATTCCGGATCGCGCAGGGCGATGACGAGACCGCGCTCACCGGCGACGTCCAGAAGGCTGGATGCCTTGCCGTCGATCGTCTCGAAGGGCAGGTCTGGAATCCAGCGCTGGATCATGGGCGCGTGGGGACCCAGCTCCCTGGGCTGGGTCTGATACTGGAGGCCGGGATCGGTCCGGTCCTCCGTGCCGCTGGCCGGGTAGGCCAGGGCGAGCGTCGAGAGTCCGAGCAGGCTCGTGATGAAGGTCCTGGAGGTTGCTGTCATGGTGGGGCCGATTGTAGTCGGTTCATTGGACGAGCGTCGTGATATGGAAGGCGAGGATCTCGTTCGGGGCCCCCGAGCCCATGCCCTCCAGCTCGATCCCAAGGACCTGCCCGGGCTGGAGGTCGCCAAACAGGTCAAAGAAGGCTTCTGGGCCCATGGCAGCGCCGTCGAAAGTGGCGCCGGGATTGATCCGAACGGCGAATGGGGGCGATCCGGTGGGGTCGCCGAAGGGCACGGCGATACTGGTCACCGTTGCATCGAAGGTGTTGCTCGCCTCGTCCGTGCCGCTCACGAAGCCGGCCAGGCGCCCGGGCAGCACCCAGACCTGCTGCGCATCGAGGGTGGGGGCACTCGGGGGGCCCGAGATCGGACCCTCGATCACGAGCCCCAGGCCGCGCAGCAGCTGACCTGCGTCGAGCACTGCCCGTTCCCGCGTGAGCAGGGTGACTTCGGACTGCGCCAGGCCGATCAGCGTATCCGTTGTGGTCGAAGCGATGGTGCCGGAGAGGACGGCCGGGTCGCCCGCGGCGGGATGCATCACGAGGGCACCCGGAAGGCTCGAACCGTCGTGGATGACGCCCGTGAGTTGCGCGGCCCGTTGCACCTCGATCTCCGAGGCCAGGAAGGGCTGGGTTGCGAATAGCGGAAACTCAACGTCGACCTCCTGGCCGACGAAGAGAGACGAGATGCCGACCGGACTGCCATCCCGATCAAAGATGCGAGTGGGGATGTCGAAGCTGACGGACAGGGTGGGTGGATCTCCCAGACTCGCGATTACGGGCGCGGCGATCGACACGCCCTTTTCGATCTCGCGCAATTCCAGATCGAAGAAGCCGATACCGAGGTTCAGGATCAAGCCCTCGACCTCGACGGTCTGGGCTGTCGTCGCGCCAGCGGAGTGGTCCTCGATCTCGACTCGCGTCGTGTCGAACTTGCCATTCGGGCCGAGAGCTCCGTGCACCTCGACCAGGGTCTGTCCCGATTGAAGGGCGGCATAAAAGGCATCTTCGTCCAGGAAGAGCGTTCCGGTCTCATCCACGAGCCACGTAGCGGGCGTCGTGCGGACCGTCGTGCGCCCGAGCGCGATCTGCCCGTCGTCATCCACGTAGGCGTCGATGGTGAACGAATGGTCAGCAGCAAATATGGAACGGGTGAGTCCCTTGACCTCGTCCACCTCGCGTGCGCTGTGTGTGCTCTCCACCAGCAATCGCCCGTCTGGATCGAAGTCCAGTTCCACCGGGGGGCCTAGCCTGGTCTGTACGCTGGTGCGCAGATCCAGGTCGAGCACCAGACGCAGCGGGTCGGTCGTTGCGATTGGCGTCGTGAGAGGTACCTCCCACACCGGCGAGACGACGGTCACGTCCAGGTTTGCCCCGAAGGGGTCACGGGCCACGGCCGAGGCCGGATCGAATACGAGCCGCAAGCCACTCGCGCCGCTCAGTTGCAATTGCCCCCGTGCGAGCCAACGCGCAGAACCACCGCTTCCGATCCATTCGACGGGGGCTGGACCGGTCAGCAGGTTCTCACCCGGCGCGCCCGCGCCGTCGAGCACGCGCAACTCGTCCACGATGATCGAAAGAGACAACAGGTCGCTCGAGCGTTCGCCGCGCACAAGAACGTCTGCGAGCACGGTCGTCGTCTGTCCCGGCGGGGAGGCGCCTGTGGCACCTGACCCGCATCCGGCGAGCAGGGCCATCAAGGCGGTGACCAGGGCCGCAGGTCGGCTGGTTGGCATTGCGCAGGGTCTCATTGGAATCAGACGGGCGTCGTGGGGCGCCAGGTCCTATCCTGCACGCCCGGGCGTTCCCGTGGGAACAACTACGCCCCGCGAAGGAACATTTTCCCCCGGCCTGGCCGCCCACGATGGTCAGCGCCCGATGAGCGGAGTCAGATTCATGGGCCAGGACCTCCGGCCTCCCTACTACGCCGTGATCTTCCGGTCTCACCTGACCGACGATACGGATGGGTACTCGGAAATGGCGGACCGCATGGCCCTGCTGGCCTCGGAGCAGCCCGGGTACCTCGGATTCGAATCCACCCGTGAGGGCTCGTACGGAATCACGGTCTCCTACTGGGAGAGCGAGGAGGCCATAGGTCATTGGAGCAGGCACACCGAGCACCTGGCGGCCAAGGCCGAAGGGCGCCGTACCTGGTACCGCGACTATACGGTCGAGGTTGCAAGGATCGAACGCAGCGGCGGATTCGACCGGAACGTGCAAGAGGCCACTGCAGGCCCAGGGTCGTCTGGGCTAGCAGGCCGTTGAAGAACAGCGATCCCCGAAATCCCCGTCCTCGGACCCAGCTCAGCGTTGCAGCAAGGTTCCAAATGATGTCCAACCATTGGGAACTTGCTGCGCCTTGATCTGGGCCCGATGCCAGGCATTTCGCGAACCGCTGTTCTTCAACGGTCTGCTAGAGGAAGATTAGTCGGCTGAAGACCTGAATTTCGAAGCGAGGAGTCGTAAAGGGAGGCATGCGGGCAAGAACCGGATTCCTTGTGGAGTTCACCGTCCGCCCCGAGGTGATCGGGGCCATGGTTTACTTCACCCTGTTCCACCTCTGGGCCACGTGGATGTTCTGCACGATGAGGTACCCGCTGCTGGGTACGACCGAGCCTTTCCGTCTCATCGGCACCGCTCAATTCGCGGGCCTCACTGTCATCAATATCGGGTTCTGCGTGGCCTTCGTCCTGGCCGGAATTCAAACCCGGCGGAGCCCTTCGAGCGTGCGCAAGGGGCACTACGCTGGACTCGCGCTCGGTTTCACCACCGTGATACTCGTTCAGGTCTCCGCGAACCTGGCGTATGGCCCGATTCCGCTTCCTCGTCCGCAGGTCTCGGCGATCCCGCGACCCCAACTGCTCTGGTCATTCGATCTGTCGGAGGATGCGACCGAGCGCATGACGCTTGAAGACTTGTGGAGCGTCGGTGTGAAGTGCCGGCTCTGGCCGGCCGACATACCGGCGGGGTCGGACAGGAGCGCGGTGCTCGAGCGACTGCTGGAGGCAAAGTACCGATTTGTCGGCGACCACGGCGACGAGGAAGACCTGGAGGACATGGGGTACTCGGGCGACTAGGTCAGCCAGCCGCCCCCGGGTGCGTATTCGACGGATTCGAGGGGGATCGACTGCCTGGCAGGCGAAGCGTACGATCTATCCTCTCGCGTCCTGGTGACCGCGCAGGCTTGCTGTGGCCTGACACCTGCAGTCGAAGGACCCGGTTCCGAGCCTGACGACCCCGATGCGCGCCCACCACACCTCGCAAGTCGCGCAGACCTCAGGCGTGGCGCGAAAGCTGGCTCGGACCTATGCCGCCGTGTTTCTGGTGGCGATCTGTCTTCCGGTAGTTCGGCTCGCGGTGGGCGGATCCACCAGCGGTGCGGATCGAGAACTGCGCAGGGCGGAGGACTTTCCGAAGCTCTCCGCCGACCCGGTGAGCTGGGCCTCGTTCGCGCGTGGCTTCACGAGGTGGTACGCGGATCATTTTGGATACCGCAGCGAACTCCTGCACCAGAACAGCCTGGTCAAGTGGATCGGACTGGCTTCGTCTCCGAGTGAGGACGTCATCTGTGGCCGTGACGACTGGGTCTTTTTCAAGGGCAACGGCACCCTTGACCAGGCGCGTGGCCGACGCCCTTTCGAGCCCGGACAGATCGACGCCTGGCTGGCCATGCTCGAGCAGCGCCGGGCCTGGCTGGCGGAGCGCGGGTGCGACTACCTTTTCGTCGTCGCCCCGTCCAAGGCCAGCGTCTACCCGGACTACCTTCCCGCGGGCCACGAGTCCGTCGGGCCGAGTCGGTTAGATCAGTTGTTTGAGGCGCTGACCGAACGCAGCGAGGTCCCGAGCCTCGACCTACGGCAAGCATTGATCGAAGAGCGCGCGAATGATCGCGGTGGGGATTGGACCTACTATCCGCTGGGAACTCACTGGACGTGGCGTGGCGCGCTGCGCGGATGGCGCGAGATTGTCGCCGCGGTTCCGGAGGTCTTCGACGCGGCTCCCCCGGCGTTGGAGACGATCCCGCGCACACTCCGACCGGACAAGCAGGGGGATTCCTGGGGATCGCGGCTCTATATCGAGGACCAGTTGCGCCAGGAAGTCTGGGCGATGCGAGTGCCCGACCCGCGCTCTGCCGAGAAGCTCGACTACGGATGGCATGGGACCCGCTATGCGGCCCTGGACGATGGCTTTCAGGGGCCGCGGGTGATGCTGTTTCACGACTCGTTCGGCACCGCGCTCAAGGGCTTCCTCGCACGCAGCTGTGCCCCGTTGACCTGCTTCTGGACAGCGAACTGGGAAGCAGCCTGGATCGACGCTGAAGGTCCCGATCTCGTGATCGATCTCTTCGTCGAGCGCACGCTCATGGGCTGGAAGCCGGCAGCCATGGAACTGGAGACCCAGGGAGTCCTGGGCGCCGCATTTGAAATTGCGCCGACACCGCTGTGGGCCATCACCGAGGACGAACCCGCCAGTGTCTGGGAGTCCCGGTCGAAGAGCCTGCACGCACGTGGTGCGCATGTCGGCGATGGTGTGGAAGTCCGTGGCGTCCAACCCCGGGGGGCGAAGGGTTTCGTACGCCTCCCCGACCTGAGTGGCAAGGTGGGAGAGGAGTGCCTGATCGCCCTGGATGTCGAGAGCGAGCAGGGCGGAATGCTGCACATCAAGCTCGGGGCCCGTGACCGCCGGCAGAAGGACCTGGCCTGGGCATTCGCCCAACCTGGCCGTCAAACCCTGTTCTTTTGCCTGAGGCTACCGTCTGAATCCCGCGAGATCTGGCTGCGCTCGTCGAAAGCTGGCTGGACCCTGTTCGGCATGGAGGCGAGGCGCGCCAGCGCGCCCTAGGGACGTGCCCGGCTGAATTGCGGCCCTGCCGGATGATTCCCGATCCGGGGGGCAGAACGTTGCACGAGGGGCGTCTAGATCGGACCCTGATTCGTCTCGTGGCGGTGCCCCTGCCTTCGCCAGACCTACTTCAGATCAAGCCCGAGCCCCCGGCCCAGCAATTCGTGCGCCGGCTGGTGGCCCAGGGCCCGTCCCCAGATTCATGACAACTGATGGCTGATTCCAAATCGGATTTGCGGCATTGCCCTGCGTGCAATGGTGGCGAGGTGTATCGCAGGAACACAACCGCCAACGGTGGGTACGGTCCCCGGTTGTTGCGCGGGCTAGGGCGCTTGTTCCAGCCGGCCAGGATGGACGTCTACGTCTGCGCGGACTGCGGTCACATGGCGTTTTATGCGGACGCGGATGCCAGGCATAGGGTCAGCGGAACCTTGGGCTGGCGCCGGGTGAAGTGATCTCCGGGCCCGAACGTCCGTCGGCGGGTGACCCGGGTGACCGGGATCCCGCCGACGGCGATCGAACAGGACTCGGTGAGTGGGCTGGCATGGTCCGCCTCACTCACCGAATGGCCGGCATCAGGGGGTAAAGCTGACGCAATAGGCGTTCGAGAGGTTGCTCGTGCTACACGGCTGGCCCTGGTAGTCGCGGTACCAAGCCTGGAACGTCCAGGTGGTGCCGGAGACGATCGTACCGGCGGCGAGGCTGGCGCCGATGCCCGGACCGAGGTCCATGGTTCCCGTGACAGAGCTGCGCTGGTGACCCCCGATGCGCAGCATGTTGCCGCCCACGCCGAGCAGGCCGGCTCCGCGCACCGTGCATTGCGGCCCGTCTCCCATGATGAAGATACCGAAGCGTTGTGCCGGTACGTTTGTCACGTGCAGTTCGAGGTCGTCCATCGCGACGCTCGCGGAACCGCTCGCATGTAGCAGGGCTCCGACTCCGGTCGAGTTGGAGCAGCCCGCGGTCGGGTCGTCGTTGGGTCCCGGGCAGGGACATCCGACGCCCAGGCAGACCATACCACCAGGGGTGACCTCCAGATTGACGGTGTAGCTCGTCGCCTGGACCGGGGTTCCATCGTCAGTCGCGGTGAAGGTCACGGCGTGCATGCCCTCCTGTCCGCCAACGGGGCTGAACGTGCAGTCGGCCAGGACCGAGTTGCCGGGAGTGCCGCCGGACAGGTTCACGACCAAGTTGGGGACGCCTCCGGTGACCGTGAAGGTCGTATTCTGGGTCAGCTCCGGAGCGATGGCCTCCAGGCTGAAGCTCACGGTATCTCCGGCCTTGAGGCTCATGTCGCTGGCGACGGAGGTGAATACGGGAGGTGCGTTGTCACTGCTCGCGTTGAAACAGATGTTGCTGTCATCGAGGAAGCTGACGCCGTCGGCCGCGCCACCGGGCCCGTCGTAGTCGTTGCCTGCGTGGTCGAAGCGGCCGATCAGGAAAAAGGCGACGCCATCTCCCTTGTTGGCACCGACCGTGGCAGGAACGCCGCCGAAGCCGCCACTGCCGCCCGAGGCACTACCGGTCGTCCACTGCATGTCGTCGTAACAGAAGCAGACGTTGTTGCCGATCCCGATCAAGGGGTCGGTGCCGTCGGTAAGGATCAGCTGGAAGGTGTTCAGCTTGTCCGTCTGGCCGTTGTAGTAACCCACATGGTCCCAGGTGACGGTCAGGCGATTCGCCTCCGATTTGACGAAGACCGTGCCCGGGCCGTTGCGCGTATCCACGTCGCCCCAGAAGGGAGCGATCATCGGGAATCCGGCGATCGGGAAGCCCGAAGCCGAGAAGGTCGCGAACGGTTGGCCAAATGACACGTTGCCGTTGTTGTTGATGAACAGGCTCGTTTGCGGCGTACCGAAGAAATCGAAGGCGAACTGGAGCGGAACCGGGGCCGCCGAGGAACCGTCGTCATTGAGTTCGCACGCGGTGACTCCGTTGTTCATGTCGACGACCGTGTGGGTGGCGTCGAGCGGAATGCAGAGGGTTGTGGGACCCTTGATGCAGCCGCTGCCAGCCTGCACAGAGCTGCCCGGACGCTGGAGTGCGGAAGGCGCGCCTGGACGCTTGGTCCAGGTCGTCGTGTCTTGCGCGCTGGCAAGCGAGGCAGGAAAAGCGACGAGGCCCAAGCCTGCGACGAGACCGGAAAGTGTGGTGATCTTCATGCTGCGAGTCTCCGAGAGGAATAGGGTCATCCCGACGGCAACGGTGCTCGTAGACAGAGGAAGGGACGGTCCGAATCGCGGTGACGAGACGGGGCAGGCCCGGTCGATCAATAGCAGGGCACCAGATCGGGGTGCATGGCGAATTTTCGGTCGCGATTGTACAGCGTGGGTGCGAGCCAGGGTTGAAGTCCCGGGCCGTAACTCCGGAGTTCGTGCCTCGGATTGGCATTCGAGGCTCCAGCGACAGGTGCTTGCACGCGGCCCTTATCCAGGGGCTTGCAGCATTTTGAGTATCCGCGGGCTCCGGTCGGATCGGCGCTGGTCCGCCGGCGCCCGGATTCCGGGGTCATTCGCATCTGGCGCCTCGCACCGGCAGCGTCCGTTCGAGCTCTCCGACGCACCTGGATCAGCGCTTCGGAAGCCCGGGATTCGCCCCCAGTCGAGATCGTCTCGGGAATGGTCCGCTCGACTGGCCAGCGCTCCGACGGGCTTCCGGGCGCACCTGGAGCCGCCCGATTTACCAAACTCCGACCCATCCAGGCCCGGCGAGCGATCAGGTCCTCGGCAGCGGCCGTGACGGTCGCTATCCTCTTGCCCCGCATTGGCCGCGATCGCCGGCCCCAGGCCCTGGCATCAGCTGCCAACATCGTCCGCCGGGCGCCGTAGCTCAGCGCGTCCCGTCCCTCCGAACCCTTCCATTGATATGGCCGAAACCCAGACCATCCCGCCGAACGAAGAGATCGAGGCCTCGAGCGCCTGGGTCCAGGACCTGCAGACCGCCCTGGCCGACGTCATCGTGGGCCAGGGGGAGCTGATTGACAGCTTGCTCGTGGGCGTTCTGACTGGCGGCCACATCCTGCTCGAGGGCGTGCCCGGACTTGCCAAGTCCCTGGCCGTGTCGAGCCTGGCCCAGGGCCTGCAGGGCAGCTACGCACGGGTGCAGTTCACCCCGGACCTCCTGCCATCCGACCTGATCGGCACGGAGATCTACGATGCCCGCGAGGGCTCGTTCACCGTGCGCAAGGGCCCGGTCTTCGCCAACTTCATCCTGGCGGACGAGATCAACCGCGCACCGGCCAAGGTGCAGTCGGCCTTGCTCGAGAGTATGCAGGAGCGCCAGGTCTCGATCGGTGGCGAAACCTTCCAGCTGCCTCGACCCTTCCTGGTGCTCGCGACGCAAAACCCGCTCGAACAAGAGGGAACCTACCCGCTGCCGGAGGCGCAGCTCGACCGTTTTGCACTGAAGGTCGTCGTGGGCTATCCCAGTCAAGAAGAGGAGCTGACCATCCTCGACCGCATGGGCCGCACAGCCCCCGACCTGAAGGTGCGCGAGGTCGTCGACCTGGCCGCCGTGAATGACGCGCGCGGAATGGTCGACAAGGTGGCGCTCGATTCGCGCCTGGCCGAGTACATCGTCTCGATCGTCCATGCCACGCGCGAACCGGAGGCGGCCGGCCTGGCCGAGCTCAAGGGACGTGTGCAGTACGGCGCGTCACCGCGCGCGACCATCTGGCTGGCCCTGGCTTCGCGTGCGAAGGCCTTCCTGGCGGGCCGCGGATACGTCACGCCGGGCGACATCAAGTCCGTAGCCCTCGAGGTCCTGCGCCACCGTGTCGTGCCAACCTACGAAGCCGAGGCCGAAGGGCTCGACTCCGACGTTCTCGTCTCGCGCGTGCTGGAGACCATACCCGTGCCCTGAGTCCGGGGACGATCCTGTGGCTCGACCTATCGTGGAAGAAAAGCGCACGGCCACGCTGGCGCCGGAGCTCGCGGCGCGAGTACGCCAGATTCATATCCGCACTCACCGCCTGGTGAACACTGCTCTCTCGGGTGGCTATCGCAGTACCTTTCGGGGTCAGGGCGTGGAGTTCGAGGAGGTGCGCCGTTACCAGCCGGGCGACGACGTGCGTTCCATCGACTGGAACGTGACGGCGCGCACGGGGGAACCATTCATCAAGACCTATCGCGAGGAGCGCGAGCTCTCGCTCGCACTGCTGGTGGACACGGGGCTCTCGATGGACTTCGGCAGTCGGCGCTGGACCAAGCGCGAGGCCGCAGCACAGCTCGCGTCACTGATCGCCTACGTCGCCGTGGAGCACCAGGATCAGGTGGGGCTGACCCTCTTCGGTGACGAGCCAGGCCTGCATCTCAAGTCCCGCAAGGGCGGGAAGCACGCCATGCGGATCGTGCGCGAGATCATGGCCGCTCCCGTGACAGCCGGACGATCGGATCTGGCCCTGGCGCTCGAACAGGCCGAACGAACCCTGCACCGGCGTTCCCTGGTCTTCGTGTTCAGCGACTTTCTCGCGAACGAGGATCCGGTACAGCGCGAGGAGTGGTCTGAACGACTGGGGCGTCTCGCCCGTCGGCACGATGTGATCTGCATAACGCTCACGGACCCATTCGAGGAGGAGCTGCCGCGCGCCGGCGTGTTCTCGATGTACGAGATGGGAACCGGCCGGCTGGTCGAGGTGGACTCGCGCTCGAGCGCGGTACGTGCCTCCTGGCGCGAAGCGGCCGCCGCGCGCCGCGAGCGGCTGGATGACGTCCTGACAAGGGCGCGTGTCGGACGTATCGAAGTGTCCGTTGCGAGCGGGCTGGCCGATCCGATCGTGCAGTTCTTTCACCGGCGCGAGGTCAGGAAAACGGGGGGCGCAGGTGCATAGAGCACGTCCCGATAACCTGCAGCCGGCCTCGGGTGGTGGCTGGCTCTTTGGACGCGCTCCGGGTAGCCGTCATTGCCGCCTTGGCCTCTTGCTGGTCGTGGGTATCGCGCCCGGCATCGCCGGTGCGGCGCAGATCGCCCTTGGACCCGAGCCGCCGCGCTGGGGGCCAGCACGTCCGGAGGCCGAGATAGGTGAGCCCGTCGATTGGGTGCTCGAGATCGTCCACGCCCGCCGCGGGCGCCCGGATATCGTCTCGGAGAATCTCGAGGAGCGGCTCGGAGCCAGCTGGGCATTCCTCTCCGGACCGGTGATCCTGACGCGCGCCGATGAACGCGAGCCTGGAGTTTCCGATCGGGAGCGAAGCACGTTCACCTGGAAGTTGATGGCGCTCGAGGCCGGCGAACGCAGTGCCCCGGCGCTACTTCTGCAGGCCGACTCCGGAGAGCAGCTCGAAGTGCTGTCCGACGAGCTCCTGATAAAACCGGCGCTCGCGGACGGTGAGGACGGACCGCGGCCCTTCGCCCAGTTTCACGAGGTCGAAGGGGGCACGGTAGGCTCGCTCACGAAGCTCTTCGGCATCTTGATCGGCAGCCTGCTCCTCCTTGTCATCGCTGGAGTCTGGTTGGTGCGTCGTGCCCGGCGCCGGCTTGGCACGGATGCGCCCCTGGTTCCGATCTCCCCTCGGGCAGCCTTCGACGCGTTGGTCTCCTCACGATCGGACGATGGGGCAGGTGTGCAGCGCCTGGCCTTCGAGTTGACGGGTATCCTGCGTCACGCGCTCAGCGTGGGTGAGGCGGGCGCCACCGACCAGGAGTGGTTGGACGCGGCACGGGGCGAGACCAGCCTGGCACCCGAGCAGCTGGCGCGGGCCGAGGCGGTCCTTTCCGCATGTGAACAGATCAAGTATGGCGGCCAGGTTCCGACCCGCTTCGCGATCGACGAAATGCTCGCGAATGTCGACACCATCCTGCGCGAGCTCGACCGCGTACAGGCAGGCGCGGCCAACTTGGAGGCGGTCGGATGATTCGTCTCGGGTGGATTCAGGCCGAGCCGGTCAAGAGCACCGCCGAAGGACACTTCGATCTGTGGGGCAACCTGGCCCTATCCGATCCTTGGTTTCTGTTGCTGCTGCCTGTGGTCTTCCTGGCCATCTGGCGCGGGCGGATCACCCGGCGCTACGCGCGTGCGCGCGTATCACTCGTCCCGGGCGGAAACTCCGACGGCCTGGTTCGTTCCTGGGCGCAACGCCTGACCTGGCTTCCGAGCCTGTTGAATGCCAGCGCGCTCGTGTTGACCGTGCTCGCTCTCGCGCGCCCGCTCCGGGGCAATGTGGAGTTTTCGACCCAGACCGAAGGCGTTGATATCGCATTGCTCGTGGACCGTTCGAGTTCGATGGAGACGCGCGAGGGACCGAGCTCGCCGCCACGATTCGAGATCGTCAAGGATGTGCTCGCCGACTTCGCGATCCGGCGCATGACGGATCGCGAGGGCGCCGCCGACAACATCGCCTTGATCGCGTTCGCCCTCTACCCGGAGCTGATGTGCCCGTTCACCCTCGATGTGGACGCCCTTTCCGGTGTGTTCGAAAAGCTCGAGACCGAACGGCGCCGAGAGCTTGATGCGACCGGCATCGGAGTGGCGCTCGCCAAGGCCGTCGCGGTCTTGCGGGAGAGCAGCGCCAAATCGCGCATCGCGGTCCTGTTGACGGACGGTCTGGAGAACGTGAAGGAGATCCTGCCGCTCGAGGCTGCCGAGCTTGCCGCCGAGGAGGAAATCCGCGTGTACACGGTCTTCGTCGGCCCCAAGATCATCCGGCGTCAGAGTATCTTCGGGACCGAGGAGGTCGCGATCGATACGTCCGAGCTCGAGCAGATCGCCGACGTCACGGAGGGCAAGTACTTTCACGCCAAGACCAAGGCCCATCTGGAGGCGGTGTACGCCGAGATCGAGACCCTGGAGCGGACCGATCGGATCGAGAAGCGTTACGCCGAACACTTCGACCTGTACGCCAGGTTCCTGCTACCGGCCCTCCTGCTGTACTTGCTCGCCTGGGCGTCCCACAGCACCTGGGCCAGGAGGTTGCCATGAATACGGACGGGTTCATGGGGTTCGATCTGGCGCGCCCCGAGTGGATCGCCGCCACAGCTGCGGCCCCCGTATTGTTCGTTCTGGGCTGGATGGCCCTGCGCGCCCGCCGCCGTGCTCGGCGCGCCCTCTTTGACGCGCGCCACGAGGCGCGCTTCCTGCCAGGATTCTCGATCAACCGTTCGCGGCTGCGCCTGTGGTCTGCCACCGCGGCGGTGTTCTTTCTGGCGCTCTCGTTATCGGGCCCCATTCGCGGCTACACCCTCAGGGAAGTGCAGCGCAAGGGGCTGGACCTGGTGGTCTGCATCGACACGTCGCGCAGCATGCTGGTCCAGGACCTCAAGCCCGATCGATTGACGCGCGCGAAACGCGAGGTGTCGGTCCTGCTCGAGAAGCTCGAGGAGGACCGTGCGGCGCTGGTGGCCTTTTCCGGTGATGTGCGCGACATCGCTCCGCTGACGCGCGACAGCGTCACCCTGCGCTGGTTCCTGAACAGCCTTTCGCCGCGCGACAATCTGCAAGGCGGAACGGACCTCGGCGCTGCGCTGACCCATGCACTCGACCTGTTCGACGGCCGGACGGGGGCCCACGAAGCTGTGGTACTCCTGACCGACGGTGAGGACCTGGAGGAGCGTGGCCTGGAGGTGGCGCGCGAGGCAGCCGAGCGCGGGATTCGCATCTACGTGGTCGGGATGGGTACGACCGTGGGCGGCAAGATTCCGGAGGGGGATCGTGGCTTCGTTCGGGATGAGAGTGGCAAGGAGATCGTCTCTTCCCTGAACGGATCGACGCTCGAGCAGATCGCAGAGATCAGCGGTGGGGCCTACCTCTCGGCAACTCAGTCAGCTCTGCCGCTCGAGGAGATCTACGAAAAGCGCATAGCGATGCTCGAGGGGCGCCTGTTGCACGAGGGCAAGGAGCGTATCCCGCAGGATCGTTTTCAGTGGCCGCTGGTCCTGGCCCTGTCCTGCATGTTGTTCGAGACTCTGTTGCGGGAACGCCGCACGCGTTCGGTCCACGAGGGAGGCGGAGTATGAAATTCTGGTTGATGGCCCCATTGCTGATTGGCGAGCCCCAGGTGCCCGCGAGCCCCGACCCAGCGCCTGCGCCGGCCGCGACGCCCGAGGCCGTGACGACCGAGGCCGCGCCTCCCGTAGAGCGCTACGACGGGTCTTTTGCCGATGGGGCGGCCGAACTCCAGCGCCTGGCCCTCGCAGGTGAAACGGAAGCGGCACTGGCCCTTTCGGATGCCCTGCTCGTGCCGGGTCCACTCGCCGACCTGCGGGCGCGCGCGGAACGCAAGACGTCCGGGGCGTCCGAGCGCGTCCTCGAGTCTTTGGCGGGATCGCTCAACTGGCTAGGTCTGCCGCTGGACGAGAGCGCCAACCGAGCGGAGGTGCACTATGCGCGCGGACTGATCCATGCCCAGGCATCCGAGCTGCAGCCGTCGAACGATTCGTTCGAGCTGGCCCGTGTGCTGGCCGGGCCCGGAGTCACTCGATTGGACGCGATCTACAACCAGGGCAATCTCGACTTTGCTCTGGGAGATGCCATGCGCCAGATGATTCCCGAGATCGTTGGTGAAGACGCGGTCGTCGCGAAGCCCGAAGAAATGGAGGAAGAGCCGCTCGACGTGGCTCGCGCCGCATTCCTGGGTGCGCGCGCCCACTACGTGGAGCGCCTCAGCGCCGACTGGCGTGATGCGGATACCCGGGCGAATGCGGAGTTGACCCTGCGCCGCCTGAAGGAGCTCGACGAGGTCGAACACGAGCGCGAAGAGCAGCAGCAGGACGAGGAGCAGGACGATCAGGAAAAGAAGGAGGGCGAGCAGGATCCCTCGGACGAGAATCAGGAGTCGGAGGACGAGCCTTCGGACGAGGAGGGCTCCGAGGACCAGGATGCGGACCAGCCGGAGGAATCCGAGGAGGATCAGCCCGAAGACGGCGAGGAGTCCGAAGAGGAGCAGCAGGAAGAGGGCGAGCAATCTGATGAGGACTCCGAGCCTCAGCAGGCAGAACCCAAGGAAGAGGCTGAGAAGCACCTGACGGACGAGGAAGTGAAGCGCTTGCTCGAACGCCTGCAGGAGCTGGATGACAAGGGCAAGGAACTGCGCGATCGTCTGCGCGGTGTGCGGCGCGTGCCCGTTAAGAGGGATTGGTAATGCAGATGAAGCGATGGTTCGTGGTGGTTCTGTGCGTGCTGTTTGGCGCGTCTGGGGTCTCGTTTTCGGCCCAGACCGGCCCGGCGCCCGTTGCGCGCCTGTCGACTGGTCTGGCCAAGCTTGGCGGCGCCGTGACCCTGCAGGTGGAGGTCGAGGGCGCTCGCTCCGCCAGCATCATCGAGGTCCCGCAGGTCGAAGGTCTCTCCATCTCTCGGCCGGGACGTCCGTCGCGCAACGAATACCGCAGCGTCGTCAATGGCCGCGTCACCCGGCGCAGCTCTCTGCGCTGGACGCTCGAAGTCAGGCCGCGCGCGACAGGCGACTTCATGATTCCGCCCATACCGGTCGAGATCGATGGGCGGCGCACCGCGACGCAGGAGCTGTCATTGCGAGTGGTCAAGGACCTGCGTGGGGAAGACCTCGGGTTCTTCGAGATCGTCGACGCTCCAGCAACTGTCTTCGAGGGTCAGCCCTTCACGGTCGACCTGCGTATGGGATGGGATACAAAACTCTCGATCGACCGTGCAGATCTACGCTTGCCCTGGTGGGGGAATCAGCCGGGCATGCTCGAGGTGGAGGGCGGAGCGCGCAACGTGCGCGCCAAATGGCTGAATTTCGGCCTCAATGGTGGGCGTGGCCAGGTTCAGGTCGAGGAGCTACCCGAGGAAACCCGGGACGGCCGCAGGTACCGTAGCTTCCGATTGCGGCGCACCTTCATACCGTCGCGCAACGGTCCCCTCGAGTTCTCCGTCAGCGTGCTCGAGTTCGCCATCCTGCGTCAGCGCGGTTTTCTTCAGAACAACTACGAAAGCTACTACGCACTACTTCCCGCCTTCGAGATGAACGTCAAGTCCATCCCGGAGGACGGCCGGCCCTTCGACTGGACCGGAGCCGTGGGCCTGATCGAGGCCGCGCGCCGCGTGGACAGGCGCGACGTGGACGTGGGTGAATCGATCAAGCTGGCCGTGTCCTGGACCGGGCCCGGCAACCTCGAATTCTTCAACGCGCCCGATCCGGCGCGCCTCGATCGATTCGCGGGCTTTCGCGTACTGGGAACGGAAGATCAATTCAGGGGCGATGAGCGGCGTGTGACCTACGACATCGTTCCGACCAGTCCGGAGGTGGACGAGATCCCGGGGCTGCCGCTCTGGATCTTTGATCCGCTGCTGGAGGCCTATCGCGAGATCGAGACCGAGCCGGTCGCGATCCGCGTCCGGCCGCTTGCAGATGGCCTGGGTCTTGGGCTGGAGGAAGACGAGTCACGCGGCGATGGGTTGCTGATCGACATCCGTGATCTGCACCTGGAGACGACGCGCAGCGACGACACCATGCGCCCGGGTGCCGGGCGCGTGGTGGGAGCATTCTTTGCGATCGGAGCCATCTGGCTGGTGGGGCGCAGATACGTGCGTCGCCGAGGCGATCCCGATTCGATCGAGGCACGCCGCCGGCGGGCGGCCGGGCGCGCCCTGCGGCGTGGCCTGAAGACTTCTTCGAACGCGCGCGAACAGAGCGAAGTCTTCCAGGGTTTCCTGGCGGCACGAACCGGAGAGGCAGAGCAGGCCTGGCTCGGGCGCGATGCTGCGCGCTGGAGCGCGGACCTGGAGGGGAGCCAGCTCGATTCAGGCCTTGCGGCGGAGCTGGGCCAGACGCTGGACCAGCTCGACCAACGAACATGGGCCGGCGACGGCCGGCCGCTCGAGAATAGCGTGCTGATCTCCCTGTCCGAGCGGCTCATGAAAGGTGGAATGTGATGCTGGTTCTGGTTCATGCGCTCGCGCTCCTCTCCACCGCCCTTCCTACGGGTTTGAGCGAGGCTCGAGCAGTCCAGGGCGAGAGCTCCGGTGGCGACCCGGCCGTTGCAGCCTACCGGGCGGGTGACTACGACACCGCTCAAGTAACCTGGCTTGCAGCACTTCAAACCGCCGACTCACGTGCCGAGCGGGCGCGCCTTGCCTACAACCTTGGCAACACGGCATTCCGGGCGGGCAACGTGCCCGAGGCCGTCGGCTGGTACACCTCGTCCCTGGCCCTGGTCCCCCGTGATGCTGACGCGTGGGCCAGTCTCGAGCTGGCGCGCACCGAGGCCGGACTCGAGCCCGCGGACCGTGGAGACCTGACTGCGACTCTCAGGCGCGTCGTCACGTCAGTGACACTTGCGGAGAGCGAGTGGCTCGTTCTCTGGAGCCTCGTTCTACTGGCCCTCTGCCTTGCGGGTGAGGCCCTACGTGGGGGCGCCGCCTGGCGTCGCTCCGCCCTGGCTGCCCTTGCCCTGTGCGCCGTCGTCTCGATCCCCTGGGGCTGGAATCTGCTTCGTGATGGCCGCCGGCCGATGCTGGTCGTCGCCGAGGGCACCGCCGCGCGCTCCGAGCCGCGTCCAGATGCCAAGCGCTTGAGAGACCTCGACGTGGGCTCCGAGGTCGAGCGCCTGGATGACCTGCCCGGATGGACCCAGGTACGAGACGACCGCGGGGAGCGCCTCTGGGTGCGTACCCACGCGCTCTTCGATCTCGTCAGGTAGCCACAAGGGCTCGCTCGATCCCTCGGACGGGATCTGCCGCCTCGAGAAGCTCCAGGGGACGGGCGGCGGCAACGACTCCAGCTCGTCATCGCCCAAGGCGCCAGATTGCGTCCAGGGACTAGGCACTTGCGGCGCCCTGACCTGTGCCCGATGCTCACCATCTCATGGCCCGCTGTCTTCCAGCGGCCCCCCAAGCATGAACCCCCGTGATCTTCCGACCCCCCGCCGCTCGCGAGCTGACCACTCCGGGTACGCGGGTCAGGCCCGCTCCGTGGCGCCGTTGCTCCTGGCCGCCATGTCGACGCTGTTGGCGCAAGGCTGTGCGCGCCACGACGGAGAACTCGGGCAGGGCGTCCTGGTCGTGGCCGTCGATGCACTGCGAGCGGATCACGTTCAGAGCTTCGGCTACGATCGGCGCACGACGCCCTTCCTCGACGAGCTCGCTGCTGAGGGCGTCTCGTTCAGGAGTGCCTGGTCGCCTGGACCCGGCATCGTCCCCGCTCAGGTCGCGTTGCTCACTGGCTGTGACCCGATGATCGCGCGCGTACCGCCGCTGTTGAAGGATGGACCGCGCGCCACGCCACTCGTGGGCTGGAAGATTCCGGACGAGGTACCACGCATCGCTGTGGAGTTCCTCGCAAATGGCTACACCACCGCTGCCTTCGCGGACCACCCGTTGATCGGCAGCCTGCGCGGCTTCGATCAGGGCTTCGCGGACTGGGTCGACTTCGGCGGTGGGCGGTCCGCAGGATCGTTCGAATTCGGAATTCGTGGTGTTGGTGGACGTTTCCTCGAGTGGTTGCGCGAGCGCGAACGGCAGGAAAACTGGTTCGCCTACGTCCACATGAACGATCTGGAGCGTATCTGGAAGCTCTCGGAAGAGGAACTCCCGCCGGTCTTCGAGCCGCGCCGCGAGCTCGATCGAATTCCACCCTTGGGCGCAGGCGAGCCCCTGTATTTCAGTCTCGCACGATCGCGCTGGAACGGCACGGATCGCTCGCTAGGCGAACTCGAAGCGGTCTACGATTCGGCCCTGCTCGAGGTCGACAAGAACATCGCGCGGCTATTCGCACAGATGAAACGTCGCGGCCAATGGGAGCGCACAACGGTCGTTGTGGTGGGTACCTTTGGCGTGGGCTTTGGCGACTCCGGATTCATCGCGGCCAGCGGAAGCCTCTCAGACGTGGACTTGCATGTCCCGCTCGTGATTCGTCCCGCGCCAGCCGATCGCTTCGAAGGCGGACGATTCATCGAGGCGCCGGTCAGTCTGGTGGACCTGCCACCGACCCTGCTCGCCCTGGCGGGGATCCAGGCACCGGCCGGAATGCACGGTGTTTCGCTCGTGCCCACGATGTCCGGCGACGATGATCCTCCGCGCGAATATGCGTTCGCATCTTCCTTCATAGCCGAGGGGTTTGCCGTCATCGGGGACCGCTACTGCTACGAGCGCAGCCGTCCGGGAGCCCGCGGTCCCGGGCCCCTCTCTCGTTCGTGGTACGGCGATGACCTCACCCGACTCAGCGAGTACCGCGAGGTGCTTCACGACCGACTTGCTCCGGGACCCATCGGGCACCTGCCGTCGGGCACGCGGGACCCATTCATCCGTGCCAGCATGCGTGGCGCGGGGAGGGACTGGTACGCGCTGCTCGGTCGTGCGCGCGTGATCCTGCATCGCCTTCCCTGGGCGACCGAGGAGCCCGATCCGGTCGAAGTGGCCGAACTACGGGCCGCGGGAGTTCTGGGTCTATGGCCCTGAGCCGGTCCCGGTCACTGGTGTGTCATGGCCACGTGCGGCATAATCCGGCCCGTCCCATTCCCTAGCTGATAGCCCAATGCCCAAGATCACTTTTTTGAAGACCGGCGCCACTGTCGAGGTCCCCGCCGGGACCAGCTACCTGGAATTCTGCCAGGAGAACGACATGCCCCAGGACTTCGGATGCACAGTCGGAAGCTGTGGCACCTGCACCATCGTCCTGGAGGCCGGGGCGGAGAACGTCCAGCCGCTCAACGACGAGGAGTCAGAGACGATCGAGATGTCGACCGACGAGGCGGGCGCGCGCCTCGGATGCCAGATGATCGTGAACGGGGACATCTCCCTGCGCCCGGCGAACACCTGAGCATCGATGGCTGGCCGGTCGAGCTGATCCGGGTCAGTCCACTTCGGGAAGCAGCAGTGTCGCGGGGTGCGCCTTCCGGATTGCGTGCCCGAGGGTCTTCCCGATCTCACGCGCCACTCGCTCGGCAGTGTGTCGGTATCCCGTGAGCTTTCCGCCGTAGATCGTGAGCAGGCGCGGGCGGGCCGGATCGTCGGGGGTCAGGATGACCTCACGGGGCCGATTGAATGCCTTGCCTTCGCCCTTGGGTAGCACGCGCAACCCGGCCCAGGCCGTGATGCGAGCTCCACGCTTTCCAGGGAAGTAATGATCGAGGGTCGACTCCAGGTACTCGACCTCCGCGTCGCTCGGCTGGACCGCCGCCGGGTCACCCGTGAACTCTCTCTCGGTCGTGCCCACGAGCATGTGGCCCTTCCAGGGCATGACAAAGACAGCGCGCCGGTCGCTCGGCGCCTCCGTGTAGTAGATCCCGGCATTCAGCGAGCCTTCGACCTCGACGTGGGTTCCGCCAACCAGATCGATCTCTCGCCCGGGCGGGCGCGGGTGGATGCGCTCGCGCACGCCGTTGGCCCACGGGCCGGCCGCGTTGATCAGGAAGCGCGCATGGATCTCTCGCTCCGCGCCCCCATCGTCGTAGCGCACGCTCCAGCCGTCGCTCAGGCGCTTGGCCGCGAGCATCTCGGCTGGCATGGCAACCCGCGCGCCGAGATCCCGGGCTGACTGCAGGACGCTGCGCGCCAGGCGGGCATCGTCGGTTTGCCCATCGAAGTAGCGGAATACGCCGCGCAGGCCGTCGGTTCGCAGGCCGTCCAGCGCCTCCCAGTCGGCGCGCGGAAGGGCGCGAAAATGGGTGTCAGAATGGAGGCCGCCCAGCACGGAATAGAGGGCCAGGCCCGCCCGTATCTGCCAGCGGTGACGGCCCGTGTCCGCGTAGATCGGTATGTGGAAGGGCACCAGCCGCACCAGGTGCGGTGCGATGCGCAGCAGGGTGGCCCGTTCCCGGAGGGATTCCCTGACCAGCGCGAGCTGGAAGGTCTCGAGGTAGCGCAGACCGCCGTGAATCAGCTTGCTCGACTTGCTCGAGGTCCCGAATGCGACCCGGGCCTGTTCGAGCATGAGCACGGTGTGGCCAGCGGCCGCCGCGGCCTGGGCCACGCCGACGCCTTGGATTCCCGCTCCAACGACCAGAACATCTACTTCATCCGAGGACATCTGAATGCGAGAATCAGCAATCCCATCGGCGGAAGCAAGTCGTGAACCGTGTCCTCAAAAGTCTGATCGGCCTGGGCCTATGTCTCAGCGCCTGCAACTCCGGCCCGACACAGAGGGTCTACCTCGGCCGTCCGCCCACCGTCGAGCGGCTCGGGCCAAGGATTGCTGCGCTGCGAACCAGCATGGGGCAGGCGCTGGAAGTCGTTCCGCGGGCCGGGGATCGCATGGGCTACAGCAGGCACGAGCTGCGGCGTGACCCGTCCCAGGTCCTCCTGCGGACCGAGATCGAGCGCGCCTTTTTCAGCATGCTGGGCGAGCAAGAGCGCTATCAGGAAGCCCTCGTGGACCTGCGGGCCGAATCTGGACGCGTCGTGATCCAGGTAGATGCAAAGCTGATCCACGGTCCGCCCGGCGGCCCGCACCTGTGCAAGCCACGGCGGGAGTCGGAGTGGTACGACGAATTCTTTGACGCGGTCCGGAGTGAGCTCGATCGCCTGAACTTGAAAGCCTCCTATGCGATTCCCCGCGACTGACAGAGATTTCGTCCTGATTCACAACCCCGGCTGCTCCAAGAGCCGGGCTGTGAAGTCATTGCTCGAGGAGCGGGGTATCGCCCATGGGGAGCTGCGCTATCTGGACGAACCGCTGACCCGCGCCGAGCTCGAAGAGCTTGCGGTCCGGCTGGATGAAGGGCCAGATGCCTGGGTACGAACGGGAGAGCCGGCCTACCGGACTGCGGGCCTGGGGCCGGAATCGACGGCCGCGCAGCTGACATCGGCGATGGTCGAGCACCCATCGATACTGCAGCGCCCGATCCTCGTGCGTGGGTCTCGAGCCCTGGTGGGGCGGCCACCCGAACGGATCCTCGAGCTGCTGGACTGACCCCAGCGTCGACTGTCGGACAGCCAGAGGACCGTCTTCACGGGCCGCCAGGGGCTGCCAGGGGGCCCTGACCGGCTTCTGCCCGTTTGAGCACGGGTCCCGTGGGTATCCGGACGATAGGCCTATCGAGAGACTCTTCTTCGTCCGAGGCATTAAATGGTAGTCCGCATTCTGATCGTCTTCGCCCTGGTCCTGATCGCAATCGGCGCCGGGATCGCTCACATGTTCGACGTGGGACAGGCTCCATACGCCGGGAGTTTCCAGCCCTTGAGTCCCGCCGAAAAGACGATCGAGCCCAACCTGCGGGCCAGTCTCGAGTTCTTCACGCTCCAGATCGGAGCGCGCTCCCTCAACCGGGACGGAACACTCGACAAGGCAGCCGACGAGATCGATAACCGCTTGCGCCGTCTGGGCTACGACCCGGCGGAACAGACCTTCACGGCCTCGGGGCGCAAGGTGCGGAATCTCGTCGTGGATCATCCCGGAAACACGACCGCGTCGAAGGTCGTCCTGCTCGGAACGCACTACGACACATACCGTGGCAGCCCAGGCGCGCACGCCAATGGCTCGGCGGTGGTCGCATTGCTCGAGGTCGCGCGCTTGATGAAGGGCAAGAGCCTGCCCTTCAAGTTGCGCTTCGTGTTCCTGGCGAATGGCGAAATCCCGTATTACGGGACCCAAAACTCAGGCGCGGTCAACTATGCACAGTTCGCGGAGCGAGAGGGCGAACAGATCAGCTTCGCGCTGCTGCTAGACTCCCTCGGCTACTTTGCGGACGAGCCGAATAGCCAGCGGTTCCCCTGGCCGATGAGTGTGGGCTATCCGTCTGAGGCCAACTTTCTGGTTGCCTTCAGTGGTCTCGACGATCGGGAGACGGTGCGCAGGTTCAGCGAAGCGTGGAATCGTGCCTGCCAATTTCCGCTCGAGGCGGGCAGCCTGCCGTTCTGGTTTCCCGGGGCTCTCGCGGGCGATCATGAGGCCTTTGCATCGCAAAACGTTCCGACGCTCCTGCTGTCGGACACGGGCACCTACCGTCACTCGGACAGCGGGACCAGCTACGATCTCCATACACCGATCGACTTCAAACGGCTGGCGCGAGTCGTGCAGGGAATTGCGGACGTGATCCCGGCCCTCGGCAGCATCGACGGCTGAGAACCCGTCCAGGGTGCGGCCTACGTCTGTGACGGAGCGAGCGGGTAGAATTCGACCGACTCCGGGGCAATCCTGGCCGGTGTAGACCCAGGTCCGGTATCAGCCCGAGTCCGTTATCAACCCGACCTTCCCGAACGAACCTGAACAGCCGTGAACGTCGATCCCCCTGAAGACTCCGATGCCCCTGAGCCGCCCGCGCTCATCGTGCGCGGGTTCGGCAAGACCTATGCGGCCCATGTTGCCGTCCAGGATCTTTCCTTCGAGGTCAGGGCGGGCGAGATCCTCGGCCTCGTCGGTCCGAACGGCGCGGGAAAGACCACGACCCTGCGCTCGATCGCGGGCATTCTCCCGATCCAGAGCGGGCGGATCCTGCTGGCTGGATACGACGTGGCAACCGAGGAGGAGCTGGCCAAGGCCGAGCTCGGCTGGGTTCCGGACGATCCGCAGCCATTCGATGCGCTCACGGTCACGGAGCATCTGGAGTTCACCGCGCACCTCTACGGAGTGACGGACTGGCGCGACCGCGCGGGCGAGCTCCTGGAGACCTTTGACCTTTCTGCAAAGCACGATGCGTTGGGGGGGGAGCTCTCCCGAGGCATGCGGCAGAAACTCGCGATCGCATGCGCGTGGCTCTCCAATCCCAAGGTCGTCTTGCTCGATGAGCCCCTTGCCGGCCTGGATCCACGGGGGATCCGCACGGCACGAAGCGCCATCCGCATGCTTGCGGACGAGGGCGTGGCCGTGATCCTCTCGACCCACTTGCTGGAGCTGATCGAGGCCATGGCCGATCGCATCCTGATCATGGACAAGGGTCGCAGGCTATTCGGAGGCACCCTGGCCGAGGCCCGTGAGCGCATCACGGCCGCTCCGGGAACCAGCCTGGAGGAACTGTTCCTGGCCGCCACCGAAGGGACCCAGGCTGACGAGGAGGCATCGGCCGAGGCCGACCGGCAGGGTGCTTAGTCCCACACGACCCCACCCGGCCCTGCAAACCCTGGCGCGGCTCAAATTGCGAGCGAGCGTCCGCTCCCTGCGAAGGCGCCTTTCGCGCCCTTCCGGCATCTTCTTTGCCCTGGTGGGATTGCTGGTCTTCGGTCTGTGGATCTTCAGCATGACGATCCAGGGGCGTGCCTCCGCACCTATCGACTTCGATCCCGAGCTGCGCATCCCGACTGTCTGCGGGGCACTCGCGATGCTGACGATCATGACCCTGGTCGGCGCCCTTTCCTATCGTGGCCTCTACCTGCCACGGGACGAGATCGAGCGCCTGCTGTCAGCGCCCCTCTCGCGTGCGCAGATCGTCCGGTATCGGCTCAGCGCGAACCTGGCTCGGTCCCTGTTCTTTGCATTGATCATGTCCTTCCTGGCGGGACCGCGCATGCCCGTCTTTGGCTTCGCCTTTGCGGGAACCCTCGTCGCGACCATGACCCTGCCGCTCCTGGGCCAGGCCACCTCACTTCTCTGTGGGGGAGCCGAGAACTGGCTGGGCCGCGCCCTGGGCCGCGTACCCCCTTCGCTCTTCAGGATCGGCGCGGCGATCGGTGCCGGCCTGCTGATCATTCCCCTCTTCTTCTGGGGAGACTTGGCTGGCTCTGGCGCAGGGTGGAGCCTGTTCGACGATCCTGGCCGCGTTCTGAAGCACCCGGTATTCAGCCTGCTGACGCGCCCGTTCCTGCCGTGGGCGAGTGCCATCGCGGCTCAGAGTTGGGGCCAGTTCCTGCCCTGGTTCGGGCTCTCGTTGCTGCTGTTCGTGATCTTCTTCGAGCTCGTCACACACGTCCGGGTCGACTTTCGAACGCTGAGCCTCGAGACCTCCGCCGACGTGGCGCGCCGAATTCGCCGCGTCCGTTCGGGCGGAAACCTGGTCAGCGGAGCCCGGGCGTCGCGACGCTCTGTCGGCTGGCGCATTCCGTGGATCTTCGGGCGCGGGGCCTTCGGCGCCGTGGCCTGGCTCAAGACGTGCACGATCCTGCGCAAGTCGCGCGGGACCGTGATCTACTCGGTCCTGGTGATCGCCTTCGTGATCTTCCTGACGAGCATCGGAGGAATCCGCGAACTGCAGGACCCGATGCTGGGTGCAATCCTGATTGCGAGCCTGGGTACGGTCTACCTGGGATCCGGCCTGCGCTTCGACTTCCGAGCCGATCTCGACCTGATGCCGAGCATCAAGGCCTGGCCCCTCGCGCCCTGGCGCCTGTTCCTGGCCACGATCCTGCCGGAAGTCGTGCTGATCTGCGCACTCGTGATCTTCGGCATCCTGATGCAGGCCGCGATCTCGGGCGAGCTTCCACTCGCGACCTGGGCCGTGATCTGCGTGGTCCCCGTCGTCGGAACACTGTGGATCGCGATCGACAACACGGTCTTCCTGCTCGCACCCGTGCGCTTCGTGCCGGGCCAGGGAAACACGATGCATCACACCGGCCGAGCGATGGTGATGGTCTTCGTGCGGATCGTCCTGGCCGGAGTCCTGGCAACGATCTGCGCCCTGGCTGCCTTTGGTGTCGGGCTCCTGGCAGACAAGGCCGGCCTGGAGCCGATTTTCCGGTCGATGGGCATGGGGCTGGTCGTGGTCGTGATCCTGGCCGTGGTGGGCATCGTGACGATTGGAGTTGGGGGCTGGGCATTGGCGAGGTTTGATGTTGCGAGGGATCACGGGTAGGGGGGGAGTCTGGGTCGGCTTGCTCTCGGGCTGGGCACTGGAGTGAGACGGGGGTGTGGGATTCTGGGCCGTCTTTTCCTCAGCTTCGGGATCTGGAGTGAGACTGGGGGGGAGTGGTTCTGCCTCCCCTCGGCTTCGGGCTCTGGAGCAAAACGGGGGGCGCCCCGCCTTGCCCCGTCACCGCCAGCGTCGGGGCCCAAAGGGCCGTAACCCGACGCTGGCGGTG